>OGYF01000007.1_pt1 | contig 245868 bp, 215 predicted proteins | sample 1576451 | NCBI WGS metagenome assembly OGYF01 (sample SAMEA3541505, study PRJEB24748) | human gut metagenome | biome: human gut; feature: human-associated habitat; material: faeces | place: China | collected 2012
ATGGAAAACGAGTTAATGCGGGATTTTCTCTCGCACACAGAAAGGAAGTGAAGCCGTCGGTTAAATATCAAGTAATCTACAAGCACAAGGACAAATACAGCATTAGTCAGATGTGTAAGTTCTTTGGAGTATCAAGAAGTGGGTATTATGCTTTCTTGAAACGAATAGATATACCGGATAGAGATTTGCCTTTAGCAGATAAGATCAGAGAATGTCAGGAAGAAACGAATAACACATATGGCTATCGCAGAGTACATATATGGCTTGAAAGACAAGGGATATACAGGAATCCAAAGACTGTACTGCGAGTAATGCAAAAGTACAATTTACTGTCGGTAGTACGCAGAAAGAAGTTTAAGTATGTATCAGAGCATCTACATAAATATCCAAATCTGCTTAATAGAGAATTCAGTACTGACAGACCTAATCAAAAATGGGTTACAGATATATCATATATACCCACAACACAAGGCAATTGCTATCTATCAGTAATCAGAGACCTTTATGACAACAGTGTTGTATCATATCAAATATCAAAGGATATGACGGTTAAGCTTGTGCTTGATACAATCAAAAAAGCGATGAAAAAGGAAAAGGTCACCGCAGAGCTGCAACTCCACAGTGACCAAGGATCGCAATATGTATCTCACGAATACCATTTGCTAACTAAATCATACGGCATTACGCCGTCAATGTCAAGACGAGGAAATCCATATGACAACGCATTAGCCGAAAATTTCTTTTCAATTCTAAAGACTGAGTGCATCCACCGAGTTAAACTCGCCGGATATGAGGAGGCTAGCCTCCTCATATCCGAATATATCAACTTTTACAACAAATATCGTATTCAAACAAAAACAAAACTGACTCCGCTTGAAAAACGAAATCAGTTTGTTGCTTAAATTTTAATTTTCTACCATTGCTAGTCTGTTTTTGTACTGTCTGCACAACTTGGGGCAGTTCAATTTTCAGGCCGTGTTTTTATATCATGTACAAAACAATAAATATATTTATAAACTTTTCAGCAATTCTGCATATAGTTTTATTGACTTTTGGGCGGTGCAAGTTTAATATAAAACTAACAGAAATCTTTTGAGGCGGTGAAAGATAATGAAAAGCAAAAACGGACTTTCAAACGCAAGGTTCTGGATTCTCGTATGGGGTCTCGGAATCGCCGGACAGATATGCTGGAACATGGAAAACCAGTGGTTCAACACATTTGTCTACGCGAAGATTGCAAAAGATCCGACGATAATCTCATGGATGGTCGGCGTTTCCGCAACGGCGACGACTATCTCAACTTTCCTATTCGGCTGCATCTCAGACAGGATAGGCAAGCGCAAGGTGATGGCTTCGGTCGGCTACATTCTCTGGGGCATATTCACCATTGTATTCGGTCTGACGCAGTATCTCGTGCGCGGCAGCACGGAGACTTCGTCCGTACTCATGGCAGTCGGCGTTGCGGTCGTCGCGGCGGACGCGATAATGAGCTTCTTCGGCTCGATGGGAAATGATATCGGCTTCAACGCATGGGTCAACGACCACATGAAAGACAGCAACAAGGGGCAGATAGGCGCGGCTCTTGCCACTCAGCCGGTCATAGGCACGATAGTCGGCACTGTAGCGGGCGGAATGCTCGTCGGCAGCAACGACAACTACATGCGCCTTTTCTTAGTCATGGGCGTTGCGGTTATACTCTTCGGCATATACTGCCTGTTCGCGATGAAAGACAGCCCGGAATTAAAGCCCAGCAAGCGCGGCACATTCGCCCAGCAGTTCTTCAGCATACTCAATTTCAAAAACTACATAAAGAACAAGGAGCTCGCCTGGGTCAATCTCTCGCTCTCCGTCTATTTCATAGCGTTCAACATGTATTTCGCCCATATCGGCAACTACATGATATATTATCTCGGCTTCTCCGCCGACATGATGGGATATATCGAGGGCGTTGCGCTCGTGCTCGCGATGCTGTTCACCATTCCCTGCACGAAGCTGCTCAACAATAACAAGGCTCCCCTGCTCTGCTTTATTTCAACTGTTCTCAACAGCATCGGAGTCGGTCTGCTCGGACTGTTTGTAAGACCCGATAATGTCAACACAAACTCAATTTGGAACCCGATGCTTCTCATCGGCGTTCTCCTGCTCGGCATGGGCTATGTGCTGTTCCTGCAGAGCAGCACGGTCTGGGGCAAGCAGCTCTATCCCGAGGACGCGAGAGGTCAGTTTGAGGGAATCCGTATTCTCTTCTTCGTGCTCATCCCGATGGTCGTAGCTCCGCTGATTGCAAACCCGATAATCAAAAAGAGCGGCGAGTTCGTTGACGAAAACGGGCTGACGGCATATCTGCCGACCTACACGCTTCTGCTCGTCGGCGCGGCTCTCGTGCTGCTGACGATAATCCCGCTCATCCCCGCGAAGAAATACCACGACAAGCGCATAAGCGAAAAGACGGCGGAGGGCAAAGAATGAGAAGCGATCTTCCGGTAACAAAGCTCGCCAAAAATGTGTACCTGCTCAACGAGTTTGACGGCACGAACTGTTATCTTGTCGTCGGCAGCGAAAAGGCTCTGCTAATAGACTGCGGCACCGGCTTTTGCGACATAAGAGGCGCGGCGGAAAAGCTCACAGATCTGCCGATAATTCTCGCGGCGACGCACGGACACGGCGACCACATCGGCGGCGCGGGACAGTTTGAAGAGATATACATTCACCGCGCGGACTGTGAGATGCTCAACAAAGCGCAGATGTCCCTGCTGTTTCGCAAAGTATTCCTCGCAGCAAACGCGCCCGTAAAATCGCACGGGTTCAAAATGGGCGACGTAAAACCCGGCAAATACAAAACAAAGATAATCCCCATGGATGACGGGCATATTTTTGACCTCGGCGGAAAGACCGTGCGCGTCAGGCACACGCCCGGACATTCTCACGGCAGCGTCGCGTTTATCGACGAGCAGGACAAAATCATATTCAGCGGCGATAACGTCTGCGACGCGCTGTGGATGCAGCTGCCCGGAGTCACGAGCATTGAGGAGTGGCTCCCAAGCGCGCAGTGGCTATATGACATGAGCGCCGACTACAGGATATTCTGGGGTCACAGAGTTCCGCAGCTGGAGCGCGAATATATAGCTCAGGTCATAACCTGGGGCAAGGAAATCATGGCAAAAAGCCGCGGCAACTCAAAGCTGCCGAAGATAACACAATATCCGAACAGACCGGACGGGATAATCTACCGCATGGACAGAGTGTTCAGGAAATGAGGACGAAAACATGAAAAATAAAAACACCACAGGTACCGAAGAAAGAGTCTCTGCGTCAAGCAAATTCTGGCTTTGCTCGGCGGACTGCCTTTGCACAACGATAAACAGCCTGCTGACAGGCGGAGGAATGACATATTTCTTCACGAAATTCCTCGGTCTTTCCGAGGGACGCGCGAGCACGGTATGGATGATATTCGCCATATGGAACGCGTTGAACGACCCGCTGTTCGGCTATATCTCCGACCACACGAAATCAAAGCTCGGGCGCAGAATACCGTATATAAGATACGGCGCGTTCTTCTATTCGCTGATTTTCGTGCTGACATGGGTCAGATGGCCGCTCGGCAGCTCGCAGACGGCTCTATTCATTCAGATGCTCGCAACGCTGTTCCTTTTTGACACGCTTTATACGGCGATTGCAACCTCGCTATATGTCATGCCATACACCATGGCGGTATCGAACAAGGCGCGCAGCGGCATCTTCCTGTGGAAGATATTCTTCACGCTCATCGCGATGGCGGTTCCGCTCGTTGTTTTCCCGCTGATAAAGCCGGAGGTCGGCAGCGACCCGACAAAATTCCAGCTGATAATGGCGGGCATAGGAATCCTCGCGTTCGTTATCATATTCACATCCACTTTCTTCTACAAAGAGAAAGTCACGACCGAGAGCGACAAGAACGAAAACATTTTCAAGGCGGTCATAGACTGCTTCAAGAACCGCTCGTTCGTCGTTTTCGAGGTGCTCTCGTTTACTGTAGTATTCATTCAGACGATACTCATGCAGGGCGTCATATACTACTTTGACGAATTCGACCTGCCGATGCCGGTAGCCTACGGAGCATTGGGGCTCGGCGCGGTGCTCGGGGTTATACTATGGGCGACCAAAGTCAGGACATGGGGCGTCAAAAAATGCGTATTCATCATGTGCGTGATATTCGCCTGCGGCTCTGCGGCTATGGCGATATTCGGCAAGATAAGCGTCATTGCCGTCCTCGGATTCTTCACCGCAGGCATGGGATTTGCGGGCGGAATGTACCTTGTTCCGCTGATGAACGGCGATGTTATCGACTACGATGAAAGCATCACCGGGCTGCGCCACGAGGGCATGTACGCGGGAGTCAACAGCCTGATAACAAAGCCTGCAATAAGCTTCGCGAACTCCGCGTTTCTGCTCATAGCCAAGGCATTCGGCTACGACACGACCCTCGCCTCCGGAATGCAGAGCGAATGGGCAAAGCAGGGCGTGCTCGTCGCATGGATGGCTGTACCCGCTGCGCTGCTTATAATCTGCGCGGTAAGCCTGAAGTTCTATCCCCTCGCCGGAGAGAAATGGGACGAAACCAAAAGAGCACTCGAAGAAAAACACAGAGACTGATATCAAAAGGGAGCCGGCAATCCGGCTCCCCTGCTTCGCAGGCGCGGAATAAATTTGCGCAACACACGAATTTATTTAAAAAAGCTCTTGCAATTTTTGCGACAATAGTATATAATTCTTAAAGCACTTCGGGGTGTGGCGAAGTTTGGTATCGCGCTTGGTTCGGGACCAAGAGGCCATGGGTTCGAATCCCGTCACTCCGACCACCTAACTATTTTTGGTTGATACAATAAGTACTCCACCAAAGATACAAAGAAAAGTCCTTTTAGTTAAGGGCTTTCTTTTTTTGCTCTTTTTTCAAAAATCATCAATAATGATGGCGTTTATAGTCCCAATAAGCGGACTGTTGCGCCGAAGTTTTTACCAACATTTATTGTTTTTATGACGCAAATAATATATAATATAACTATAGAAATAAAAAAGCAAAGCGATGCACAATCCTACTCCTGAAGAAATTGAGTTTGCTGAAAAATTTGCATTAGGCACATATGGATATGATGAACAAGAAACAGAAATACACAATTACATAAAAGAATTAAATGAAGTTTCAAAGAAATACGGTGACCGGCTTGTTACCCTTCGCACTTGTGAAAACTTATCAAGAACAAGAGCTTCTGAAATTCTTGAAATTCCTCCAACAACATTAGCCCGTTTAGAAAAAGGCACTAATGTACCTTCAGTAACAGTGGCACTTGCTATTGCAAAGTATTATGGAAAGACCGTCGAAGAAATATTCGGAATATAAAAAATTTGACTTTTGCAATAGTTTGACGGAGTGTATAACATTTTGTACGATATAATTTATTATTATTGTTGTGATTTTATTTGATTGTATGATATAATTACATAATGACACACAGGAGGTTTGAAAAATGTCTAAGTGTTCGGTATGTGGAAAACGTGGTTTGTTTTTGAAAATTGATAAAGATGGTCGCTGCTCAACATGTGCAAGTAAGGCTAACAGAACATTAACAGCAGAAGAATTGGTTGAACGGATAAACCCTGAATTCAAGAAAAGTAAATCTGATTTGGAGCATCAGGAAAAACTGCTATCATCTGTTTGGAAGGCGCGGGAGCAATATAAAGTTGACAATGATATCAATAAATTAATTGCATCCTATGAATACGCAATGATCGAGGCTAAACCACCATTAAAGAACGCTCAATCTCACACAATGTATTTAGCTGAACTATACATCAAGAATAACCAAAATGACAAGGCATGGAGCTATCTTAATAGCATTTTACTTTCACATATGGATTTAACACACAAAATCCGGTTCTTGCAATGTAAAATCTTAAAAAAAGAGAAAAAATATGTAGATGCAATGATAATGCTTATGATGGGACACCTTTTTAAGTCTCAAATAAGTTCAGGTTTTAATAAGGAAACTTTTATTAAAGAGGCTACTCCCATCGCAAATAAATTGGGATTGAGTAGTAGTAATGTTGAATATCTTGCATATCTTATCGAGAATCAAGTAAAACACCATAATTACGATGACCAAGTGTTGAGAGAAAGTTATAAAAAAGCTCTTTCGGATTTTGGTATACAATAAGGTAAAAAGATTGTTTTTTAATCTTGTAAATGATAAAAACGAAAACATAATATATGAAAATACATATCAATGTGCCATTATGAAAAAAGAATGGAAAAATTGAAGTGAACTATAAGAGCAACAGTTTTCACTGTTGCTTTTTCTTTTGTGAGTAGCGAAATAATGAGTTTGCAACCCCGTGCACCAAATTGCAACCCTCTTACACGATTTGCAACCTACCCCTATTTTGTATCATAGGTGGAGTAGTTAGACATGAAAAAAGGACTTGCAAAAGCAAGTCCTTTTTTCAATTTATTATTGACACTCAAACCTCTGTCCTTTTAACTTGGCGTAAGATATTCAGCTTTTGCAGCATTATTTTCCATCGTGACATTTATCGGACTTTGCACCTTTATTATAGACAAACCGCCATATTTCGCGGTATAATAGCAATGCCGTTTACGGCAAAAATGCAGCATTGGAGCGCAGGCAATGGAAATATCGGCAGAACAGCTGAAGAAATTCAACGACGGGGAATACACCGTCTATGACATAAGAAGCGAGACGGACAGGGCGTATGGTTTCATCCCCGGCTCGGTGCACACAACCGCCGACGAGCTTGAGAACAATCCGCCCGCGGACAGGGACAAAAAAATAATAATCTACTGCGCGCACGGAGTTTTCAGCATAGACATTGCGGACAGGCTGTGCGAGCAAGGCTACGAGGCGTACAGCCTCGAAGGCGGTTATCTCGCGTGGATGCGCTATGAGATGCAGAACCGGCAGGACAGCGAACTGTGTCAGAAGGTCGAGCAGAGCCTGCGTAAAAAGTTCCGCGTTTCGATAATGAGTCCGTTCACGAAGGCTCTCAAGATATATAAACTCGTCAACGAGGGCGACCGGGTCGCGGTATGCATATCCGGCGGCAAGGACTCGATGCTCATGGCGAAGCTCTTTCAGGAGCTTAAAAGATACAGCAATGTTAATTTCGACGTTAAGTATCTCGTCATGGATCCCGGCTATAATCCCGAGAACCGCAGGATAATCGAGGACAACGCGCGGGCGCTCAACATCCCGATAAACATATTCGAGTCGGACATATTCAAATCCGTCTACAATGTAAAAAAATCGCCGTGCTATCTCTGCGCGAGGATGCGCCGCGGATATCTTTATAAATTCGCGCAGGAGCTGGGCTGCAACAAGATAGCTCTCGGTCACCACTACGACGATGTTATCGAGACGATACTCATGGGAATGCTCCACGGTGCGCAGATACAGACGATGATGCCCAAGCTCCACAGCACGAACTATCCGGGCATGGAGCTGATTCGCCCGCTCTACCTCGTGCGCGAGGACGACATAAAGGCGTGGCGCGACTACAACGGGCTGCACTTCATCCAGTGCGCCTGCAAGTTCACCGACACCTGCACGACCTGTAACGACGGGCAGAATCACTCAAAGCGTCAGGAGACGAAAGAGCTGATACGCGAGCTTAAAAAGAGCAATCCCGATGTTGAGAAATGCATATTCAGCAGCGTTGAGAATGTAAATATTGACACGGTTCTCGCCTACAAAAAGGACGGAATAAAGCACAGTTTTCTTGACGAATATGACAGCAAATAAAAATTTTTCACACGGCACTTGCAAGAACAAAAATAATGTGCTATGATAGGCAGGATATAAAAACAACGCACAGATGGAGAGAGTAGGCGCGCGGCGAACACCGCAGAGAGGGGTCACTTGGCTGGAATGATCCCGTGTCAGAGCACGCCGAAGTTCACTCCGGAGCGGCTCGGCTGAAGCTTTATGTTGTAGGCTGAGACGGTTCACCGCCGTTACACGGTGCTGTCCGCCATCGAGCGGAACAGGCTGAGGCGTCCTATGGGCGCGAATGCAGGGTGGTACCGCGAAGTTTCCTTCGTCCCTCAGTGGGGGACGGAGGATTTTTTATTTTGCCTCCCCTGCCGGCAGAAAAGATGTAAATTATGCTTTTTGAAAGGATGAGAAGTATGAACGAAAACGCCGAAAAGCTCAAAGAGTTATTCAAAAAGAAATCCGCCGAGGCGGGCAAGGTCTCTGAGCTTGAGGAGCTGAGGATAGAGTTCCTCGGCAAAAAAGGTCACATCGCAAATCTCATGAGCGAGCTTCGCGCCCTGCCCAACGATCAGAAGAAAGAGGCAGGTCAGAAGATAAACACGATAAAACAGTTCATCGAGACCTCCATGCAAGAGCGTCTCCAGGAGCTCAAGGCTCTTGAAGAACAGCGCCTCATTGAAAGCGCCGAGGTCTACGACGAGTCTTTCCCCTGCGACACGAATCCCGGCTCTTACAGCCCGATAACGCTCGTTCAGCGCGAGGTTGACGAGATATTCCTCAACATGGGCTTCTCCATTGAGGACTATTCCGAGGTCACAGACGACTACAACTGCTTCGAGGCGCTCAACATTCCGAAGCACCATCCCGCGCGCGACATGCAGGACACATATTACCTGAGCAACGGCCAGCTGCTCAAGACCCACACCTCTGCGGCGCAGAACACTATTCTTCGCAAATACGCCGCCGACCTTGAAAAAGGTATTCCGCTTCGCGCCGTCTTCCCCGGACGATGCTTCAGAAACGAGAAGATCGACGCCTGCCACGAGAATACTTTCTTCCAGATGGAAGGCATGATGGTCGACAAGGACATATCAATTTCGAACCTTATCTATTTCATGAAGACGATGCTCTCCGAGGTTTTCCAGAAGGATGTCACGGTGCGCCTGCGCCCCGGCTTCTTCCCGTTCGTTGAGCCCGGCTTCGAGCTTGATATCCAGTGCCTTATCTGCGGCGGCGAGGGCTGCTCCTCCTGCAAGGATTCCGGCTGGCTTGAGCTTTGCCCCTGCGGCATGATACATCCGAACGTCCTCAAGGCGGGTGGCATCGATCCCGAAAAGTATTCGGGCTTCGCTTTCGGTCTGGGACTGACGCGCCTTGCGATGATGAAATATGGCGTCAAGGACATCCGAGTGTTCAACAGCTGCAATCTCAAGTCGCTCTCGCAGTTCACCAATTCATCGTTCACCGTGCCCGACGACATGAAGAAAGAGGAGGCTTAAAGTCATGCTTGTTTCAATAAACTGGATCAAGGACTATGTTGACCTTGACGGATGCGATATAAAAGGACTCATCAACAAGTTCACCCTCGCCACAGCTGAGGTTGAGGACATATATTATATGGGACGCGACGTTCAGAACGTCGTTGTCGGCGAGATAAAGACGCTCGAAAATCACCCCGAGTCGAAGAAGCTTCACCTACTCACGGTTGATATCGGTGACAAGGTAGTAAATTGCGTATGCGGCGCGCCGAACGTCAGAGTCGGTCAGAAGGTCGCTTTTGCCACCGCCGGCGGCAGAGTTATCGCGGGCGAAATCGGCAAGGCAATGGTCGCGGGATATGAATCCGAGGGTATGTGCTGCTCCGAGAAAGAGCTCGGCATCAGCGACGAGAACTCCGGCATAATGGAGCTCGACCCCTCATACAAGAACGGCACCGACATCAAAGAGTTATTCCCGATAGACGATATCGTCTTTGAGGTTGACAACAAGTCGCTCACGAATCGCCCCGACCTCTGGGGGCATTACGGAATAGCGCGCGAATTCGCAGCCCTCACCGGCCGCGAATTAAAGCCGCTCGACCTCGCCGACCTCGACAGCGACAGCGAAAATGTTGTTCCCGTAACTATCGGCGACACCGAGCACGTTTTCAGATACTCCTGCCTGAGAATGGCTAACATCACGAAGCATGTCAGCCCGATGGAAATCAGAATCAGACTGTTCTACTGCGGCATGAGACCGATAAATCTGCTCGCAGACCTCACGAACTACATCATGCTCGAGATCGGTCAGCCGACTCACGCATTTGACGCGACAAAGATCGACCACATCAAGGTCGACATGCCCAAAGAGGATATTGACTTCACCACCCTCGACGGCACGACGAGAAAGGCGGACACCAACACCCTGCTCATCTACAATCACGACGAGCCGGTCGCTATAGCCGGAATCATGGGCGGTCTCGACTCCGAGATAGTCGGCGACACCTCGAGCGTTGTGCTTGAATCCGCGAACTTCGACGGAATCTGTGTCAGAAAGTCATCCTCACGCCTCGGACTGCGCACCGACGCGAGCGCAAGATACGAGAAGATGCTCGACCCTGAGCTGACTCTCGTCGCCATAAAGCGCTTTGTCAAGCTCGTCAAGGATATCGACAGCGGCGCAGTCATTGACTCAAAGCTGACCGACGAATATGCAAAGAAGTATCCGCAGATAACGCTCACATTCGACAAAGCTTATGTTGACAGATACACCGGAATCGAGATAAGCAACGAGCGCATTATCCATACGCTGACTCTGCTCGGCTTCGGCGTTGACGAAAAAGACGGCGTTTTCACCGTCACCGTCCCCTCGTGGAGAGCCACGAAGGATGTCACGATAAAGGCGGACATCATCGAAGAGATAACGAGAATCTACGGCTACGATAACTTTGAAATCACCACGACCCGCAGCCCCCTCAAGCCCGTTCACAGCGCGCCCGAGAGACTTGTCGGCGACGAGATAAAGGACATCCTCGTCAAGAAATACTCCATGCACGAGGTTCACTCCTACATCTGGTGCGACAAGAAGAAATACAAGAAGCTCGGCATCGAGGTTGAGGACAATGTCAAGATACTCAACATCGAGAACTCCGACAACGGCGTTCTGCGCGACTCCATGCTCCCCACCCTGCTCGTCGCGGCATATGAGAACAAGGACTTTGCGGACAGCTACGGCATATTCGAGATAGGCAGAGTTATTGAGGGCACGCTCGAAAACGGTTACTGCAACGAGCGCCGCCATCTCGGCGTTGTGCTCTTCTCGAAGTCGCAGAGCGAGCGCGACCTCTACTACAAGGCTATCGAGGTTGTCAACTGCATCTTCGAGCAAATTAAACACTGCGCGCCGAAGTTCGCAAAGATAGCTCCCGTCCACGCATGGCAGCATCCGAAGAACACCGCCGCAGTTCTTGCTGACGGCAACGAAGTCGGTTTTGTCTGTGCGCTTCATCCGCAGAACGCCTCCAAACTCGACAAGACCGGTTCGGCAGTCTGCATCGAGATGGATATAGACAAGTTCAGCGACGCGAAGGCATATGACATCGAGTTCAAGGAGCCTTCGACCAAGCAGTCCACCTACTATGATCTCTCGCTCGTTCTCAGAAAGGGCGTCACCTACGACGAGCTTTCCGAGAACTGGAAGAGCATGAATATTGAAGAGCTCGAGAGCGTTAAGCTCATCGACACATACGAGCTGCTCGGCACAAAGAGCATCACGCTCCGCTTCACCTTCTCCTCACACGACCGCACGCTCGAGATGGAAGAGGTTCAGGGCTGGATAGACGAGATACTTCGCAGACTGTCCGCGATCGGCGTTTCGCTGAGAGTTTGAGTTAATTTTCAAAATACCATTGTTTTGTTGCAGATTTTGGTATATAATAAACTCTATGGAGGTGGTTACTCATGGCCGACGAGACTATTCAGTTCTCAATAAAAAACGAAAACGACGAAGAAATGAAAAAGATACTCCTCGAGGTTTACAACGCACTTAACGAAAAGGGGTACAATTCGGTCAGCCAGATAGTTGGCTACATCCTTTCTGAGGATCCGACATATATCACCACCCACAACAATGCCCGCAGTCTTGTGCGAAAGCTGGACAGAGACGAGCTGCTGCAGAGCATGGTTGAGGATTATCTCGGAATCAAAAAATAAAGTGCAACTATAACCCGATTGGAGTGACATTGAGTGGCGGAGAACAAGAAGCTTCTCATGTACAAGGGCAAGCCCCTTGTCAGAAAAGACAACACGCTTTATTACGGATACATGGATGAGCCCTGCATCATCATGATGCAGATAACCTCGACCAAGGACGTAAACGGCGCGGAGCTCTCGGATAAAATACTCGTGCAGCTCGTCAGCACAAACGAAGATCTTCGTCCGCGCGACAGGATCCTCAAGAAGGCGGAGCGCAGAGGTCTCTACAGCGCGATAGATATCGGTTCTATCTGGCTTGAGCGTGAGCTTCAGAAAAGAGCATAACAAAAGGCGGAGCACTGAAAACGGTGCTCCGCTTTTTACTATTTGTTTTTCACCTTGAATAATTTTTTTACTAATCGACGGTAGGCAATGCGAAATTACAGTAAATCCGTATCAACATCAATCTACTTTCTACCTTCGCCACAAAATATAATCAAAAAGTTTTATACTGTCAGCGTTTCGGCATTTTCTTTTTATTTGAAAAAGAAAACGCCTGCAAAAGAAAAGCAAACTCGGGGTTCCACCCCGAGACCCCGGCAACGCCGCACCTCAGTACACAGCTTGCGATTCTCAGTCGGCTGCTCGGCACATTCGCCCGCAAACGCGCCGGAGCTTGAACGGGTGCGGGCTCGTGCGTCTTGCTGCGCAAGCCGTCCCCTCGCTCTCCTCAATAGTTATCGAACACTGCGGCGCGGCTATAAAAAGCTTGATTATCAATATCGGACGTAACTTGCTTCAACTTTGCTATAGCCCGATTCGATAGCTTCATCAATTTGATTTTGCTTATATGGAATTGCAGAAATAAACCCTCTGCACTCGGCAGAGGGTTCAAGTTTTTATTACTGGACTTTTTCGAGTCTGTAGCTGACGGTGTATCTGTTATGCACCCAGCAATTGTTGCTGTCCTTGACATAGGCGCGGGCATATGCCGTACCGTGGGACTGGGTGGGGTCGGCACTGCTGAGATCGACCTCAGCGAAAAGCTGATCCGTGGTTATCTTTTCGAGATTCTCTTTCGGGCCGACAACTTCAACGGACGGTATGCGCGTCTGAGCCACGACCGCTTTATATCCGGCGGGGACATTGATGAACGAGATATTGTTGGCACTCACCGAGCTCTTTTGTGAGGTCACGCCGTTCATCTCGACCGTGACCTTGAGTTTCGTCTCCCCGCTCATAACCTTGACTCCGCTCAACGTCGTCAGGTCTATGGTTATCTCATTCCTGCCTGCGCCGAGCATATAGAAATCGATATCGGCGACCGACAGCTCGGTTATGGACGAGAGCTTCGTCGCGTCCATAGTGAAATTGAGTCTCGCGGGACTACAGGTAAACGCGGGCGGGTTGCTCGCATAAGCGGCAGGCGCATTCTTGAAAGTTACCGTAGTCGGCAGTTCGGCGCGCTGATAAATCGGAAGAGTCATCGTGATATCGGCGAGTCCGTCGTTGACGGTTATATACTGGAGCTTTCCGCCGTATTCGCTCAGCGGGATTATCTCGGCGTCGAGCGTTGTGGTCGCGCTGATTTTCTTGTTCAGAGTCACGCGCGCGACAACTTTCTTTATCTTCGCCATCTCAGTCACGGGACCCGACAGCTTCACGGTATTCGCAGAGAGCACCGGGGTTTCTGCTATCAGTCCGTTTGTGACATACGACGCGCCGTCATAGACGACATCGGGCTGGAGAGTGTATTCGCCTTCTTTGTAATAGTCGAAATACACATTTATCGAATCCTGAGAGAGCGAAACTATCTCATAGTTCGCTTTGCTCGGATCTTTTGCAGTCACTTCGAGTTTCAGGGTCTGACTGCCTGTCGAATCGACATAGTTGGTCTTGGCGACAACGGAGATATCGTCCTTTGTGAGCACGCTTTCAGCGACCTCGTAGCGCTTGCCGTGAACCTTGACTTCGACTGTGAAATCCGTATTGCCGAACATCTGAAGCCCGAGATTCGAGACATTGTTTGATATTTCTATTTTAACAGGGACATCTTTTATTATCCGGTCATCCTCGGGGCTCGCCTGAATTGCGACAACGATCCAGATTATAACTGCGGCGATTATTGAAAGCGCCAAAACGAATCTGTTATCATATATGAGATTTTTGAAGCTTATTTTTTTCTTTTTCATTTCTTAAAACCTCCGAACAGCTTGCGTATGCCCTTAACGGCGGCTTTATCTTCGTTATTCGTTCCGCAAAGGTAGCGCACAAGATGCTCACGCAGATCGGAATCGGTGAGATTTCTGATAAGCTGGCCTTTGCAGGCGATGGAAATTGTTCCGGTCTCCTCGGAAGTGACGACTATCATCGCATCGCCCTGCTCGCTCATACCTATGGCGGCTCTGTGGCGGGTTCCGAGCTGGGTATCGAGATTCTCTTTCTGAGTCAGCGGCAGGACACAGCCTGCGGCAACTACCCTGCCGTCGCGGATAACTGCGGCTCCGTCATGGAGCGGCGCGCCGTGATAGAAAATATTGCCTATCAGCTCGCGCGAGACTATCGCATCGACGGGAGTTCCGCTCTTTATGATATCACCGAGGAGCGTATCATGCTCAAAGACGATAAGAGAGCCCGTCTTGCTCTCGCTCATGCTCTGACACGCCTTGCACACGGCGTAGATCGAATCCTTTATCTTCTGATTGCGCTCCGTCTCCTCATCGCGCACGCCGAAAAGATTGAGCTTTGTTATGCTGCGTCTGCCGACGGATTCGAGCATATGGCGCAGCTCGGGCTGGAAGAGGATGACGAGGACTATAATTATCTCGCCGAAGACTTTTTTGAATATGAACTCACTCGCCTGCATATCGAGCAGGTAAATGGCAAGATAAGCCACACCGAAAAGCAGAAGACCCTTTGCAAGCTGAATGGCCTTTGTCTCACGGATGAGCTTGATAACACTATAAAGAATGAACGCAACGAGGCAGATATCCAGGAAATCCGTGAAGGCGAAGTCGGAGAATACGACCTTCAGCTGATCCCAGAGAGATGCGATCTTTTCAGTAAACATAGGCATACCTCTCTTCAATTCCTATAATACCATAAAACGCGCCTGAAATCAAATTACTTCTCAATAAGGCAGACGGCGGAGGCACTTATGCCCTCGCGGCGTCCCGTAAAGCCGAGCCCCTCTTCGGTGGTCGCCTTGACGCTGACGCATGAGACATCGAGCGAGCAGGCGTCGGCTATGTTGCGGCGCATTTCATCTATATACGGGCGCAGCTTCGGAGCCTGGGCGGCAACGGTTGAGTCGATATTGACTATGTGCCAGCCCTGAGCGCCGATAACGTGCACGACTTCGCGCAGGAGTTCGAGACTGTCCGCGCCCTTGTATTTTTCATCGTTGTCCGGGAACAGGCAGCCTATATCCCCCATTGCCGCCGCGCCGAGCAGCGCATCGCTGATGCTGTGGAGCAGGACATCGGCATCCGAATGGCCAAGAAGTCCCATGGTATGGGGTATATCAACGCCGCCGATTATGAGCTTCCGCCCCTCGACAAGCTTATGAACATCGTATCCGCTGCCTATTCTTATCATTGATTATCATCTCCGCTGAGTGAAATTTTTCTTATACTTTCCTGAAATTCATCGTATGTCATGAAAATATTTATCATATCGACGAGCGCGCTTGTTGAAAGGCGCTCGGGAAGCGACAGACTGCGCAGGAACTTTTTGCGCAGAGCCGCCGAATCCGCTTTTCCGCTGAGCCCGGCTTCGTAGAGGTCGGCAACGGTTACAGCTCGGCTCTTTTCCTGCGTACTCTCGCAGGTGACTCCGGCGCGGTTGAGCGCTTCAAGCAAGATCTCAGTATCGATTCCCTCGACCCCTAATTTGCCCTCTTTAGACGGCGCGTCCTTTCTGCGCTCTTTGCCGAACACGTCGGGAATATAGGCGTGAATGACGCTGTCTTTCGGAACGCTTCCGCCGATAAACGAACGGATTTTGAAGCCCGCCGAGTCGCTGTCGGTCAATATGACTATGCCGCGTGTCTGAGCAAGGCGTTTTATCAGCTTCTGCTTCTCTTTGTCCTTGAAAATGCCGAAGCCGTCGGTCTGTATTATAACGGTATCGAGGACTGTGGAGAGTTTTATTTTATCATACTTTCCCTCGACGATGACCGCCTGTTTTATCTTTATCATTTTACCATCAACACCATCCGGCGTTTATTTTCGTGACTGTATCGCCACAAACAGCTTGACAAGCAGTTCCTCCATAACTATCCTGTTATCAACGGCAGAGCTCTTGAGCAGTGTATCGGCTCTGTGCAGTTCATCGAGGCACTGACGCAAAACGCGCACGCTCAGAGCCGATGCCTGGCGCGAAACTTTTGTCAATTTGAACTCGCGGCCGCGGTAGTTTGAGAATATCTCCGCCGGCTGAGTGTCTCTGTAGCCCGCAGATACGCTGACCTTGACACGATAGATATCGACAAAGACGGATATCACCGCGCCCATTATCATCATAACATCCGCACGCTGGGCGAAGAGCATATTGAGCGTTTCATACGCCTTGTCGAAATTATCCGAGATTATATATTTAGTCAGGTCGAATGCATTCGCCTCGATAGTCTTGACGCACATCAGGTCGATGTCCGCGCGGGTTATCTCGCGTCCCTCGGCATATGCCGAAAGCTTGTCGATTTCATTTAAAAGAGTAACCATATCGTCCCCGACGCAGGAAACAAGATATTCGGCGTTTCGCTGGCTGAGCGAAAAATCGCGCTTCTGCGCCGCGCCGACGAGCATTTTGGCAAGCTCATAAGCGGTCTTTTTGTTGAGCTCGACCGCATTGCCGTATTTTGTAAAGAGCGAGACTGCCTTTTTGGCTTTTGCGGTCTTTTTGAGCGAATCTGCCTTGCCGATATAAAAAATCAACGTGCAGTAATCCGGGACATCGCTGACTATTTTTTCGAGCTTTTCATAGGAATCCTCGTCGAGCGAATCGACAGCCATATCCTTGACGAACACGCAGGTGTTGCTGCTCATCATCGGAAAAGCCTCGACCGCCTGCTCGATATCTTCGAGGGTACACGACGCACCGTCGAAGAAATGATAGTTGAAATCCGCAAAGTCCGGGCTGACGGCTTTGTCTTTTAGCTTTGAGGAATAAAATTCCTTGAGATAGCTCTCCGTTCCAAAAAGCAGGAACGCGCCGCCGATATCTCCGCTTCTGATAAGCGCTTTTATCTCTTTTTCGCCGATAGCAGCCATTCAGTCCATCCTTTCCGTTAAAATTCTGCCCGACGGGAACACCGTGATTCTGATGTTCCCCTGCCCTCCGGTCGCATATGCGTCCGCGCCGAGGGACAGCAATTTGCCCATGACCGCAGGCGCTCTGTCGGCCTCCGCCGATAGCACGGTCAAATTATAGTTTTCCAGGGAAATGCCATGCGGCAGATTCTCCCGCAAAACAAGAATATCCCCTTTTGTATCCGGTGCATAAGACGGTCTGAAAACAATGACCGCGTCAGCGCCGCTCATACCGAGCACCGCAGTGCTCGTTTTATTCGTTGTTTTATATCTCAATTTTGCGCTGCCGATGTTTATATCCGCGGCAGGCGCGAGGTTATAATTTTCTGTTTTAAGTATTTCATTGAGGTCGGCATCAGTCTCGCCTGCAAGAATATACTCGGGCGAAAAAGCATCGATAACATCAAGTGCGAGTGAACTTTCGCCCTCAGATACGCGCGGGATAAGAAGAAAATCAAGATTATCCGCGCCGACGCTATCCATTGCGGACTCTATATTTGAGAGGGCATAGTAGCTGTCCCCTCCGCAGCCGAGCAAGGCAGTTTTGCCGCCGGAGCTGACGACAACAGCAGAGCCGTTGCCGACATCCGCCACGGTTATTACGGTTGCCGCGCGGGAAAGTACAGAAGATCCGACGCACACGCCCGCAAAGGTGAGCGTGCATATCAAAACTGCTGCGCGGACGGTATTGCGCCCCGAAAATTTATAGATAAGCGCAGCCGCCGCAAGGACGATAAAAATCAAAACAAGCCACAGTGGAAACAGAAATGTCGAGGCGTTCAAAGACGAATGAGGAACCGCCGCGAGCGACTTCGATGAATTGATAAGAAAAGACGCGCACACGCCGGACAGTTCTGCAAGACCGGCCGTTATCACGCGCAAAAATGAAAACTTCGCGGTGAGAGCGGTAAGCCCAGAGAGGATCATACACGCAGATGCGGGAAGATCGGAAACAAGATTCGCCGGGATCGCGATAAGCGACACTTTGCCGAGATCGAGTATCATAACAGGCAGAGTGAACGCACAGGCGAGCACGGTGCTCCTAACGGAACCGAAAATAAACTCGCAGACGCGCCTTGCATATTTATTTCTGACGCGCGCGATATACGGATTCAGAGGAAAATCAATATTGCCGTAGCCGACTATTATTCCGAGAGTCGAGAGGAACGAGAGGCGCAGTCCGAGGCTCATCACGCAATACGGATTGGCAAAACACAGAATAACAAGCGCGATTCCGAGGGAATTGAGTGAATCCGACTGCTTTGAAAGCAGCGTTCCGAGGAGCATAACGAGCATCATGAAGCCCGCACGCATGACGGAATATGTGAAGCCCGAGACCGCCATAAAAGCTATAACAAACGCCGCCGAAATAATTGCTCCCGCTCTGCGTCTGAGCCTGAAAACATCGAAAATTTTCAGAATGAACAGACACCAGATTGAGAGGTGCAGACCCGAAACGGCTATCAGATGCGATATTCCCGCGGACGAGAACGAATCCGAAACGCTCTTCGGCAAATTTGATTTGTCACCGATCAGAAGCGCCGTTGCAAGCGCCCCGCGTTCGCCGGGGATAAGGCGCGAAACCGTGTTTTTGATATAAGCGCGCATTGCGAGCGGATAATAGCCTATCGGCTTGCGCTCCGGCTGAGATATATTTATATCGCCCTTTGCGTATCCGCCCATAAAGATATTTTCGGACAGATAGTAGTTTCTCGCGTCGCGGGTCTTGCCGATATCGTAGAGCTGCAAATCGCCCTCGACAGTATCATACGGCTTGAAACCAAGGCGCGATTTTGAAGAAAGGCGTATGTTCAGCTTATATTTTTCGCCGTCTATCTCGGAGGTTTTAAGCTCTGTATAATATCTTTCGCCGTTCTGCTCCTCGAGCGAGACAACGCTCGCTTTCACGGTATGCACGCCGTCGTTGAAACGCTGCGACGCTTCATCAGGAACAAGTGCGGCGGCAAAAGACAAAAGTACTGCAACGACCGCCGTTATACACGCAGTCGGGATTACAAAGTCACGCCGAACGCTCTTGAAGAACAGAGAAAAGATAAAGGCGGCAGCTGCTGCCGAAAGGATAACGACTGCCGCCTTCTGACCGAGTTCAAAAACAAGAGCCAGCGTAAAAAACATTGTAAAACCGATAACCGCGAACGGACGCGCCATTTCTCGAGTTCTCCGATTATTTGAAGAAAAGAGGAAGCTTCTCGAGGAACACAATATCGTCGCGCTCTGCCGCGTCGCCCTCTGCGAGGACTGCCGCCTTGGCGACTATGTTCGCTTCGAACTTATCGGCGAGGGCAACGACTGCCGCGAGGGATTCGCCGGTGCTGATAACATCGTCAACGATAAGTACTTTCTTACCGCGAAGCTGATCTCCGTCCTCTCTGCCGAGAAGGAGGGTCTGCTCTGCATCGGTGGTTATAGAACGCACGCTGACGCAGACGGGGTCGGTCATATAGACCTTCGGCTTCTTGCGGGCAACAAAATATTTCTTGCCGCTCTGTCTGGACATCTCATAGGCAAGCGGAATGCTCTTCGCCTCGGGAGTGAGAATATAATCGAACTCAGGGCACTTCTTGAGCAGCTCTTCCGCCGCTTTAACGGTGACTTCGACATCACCGAAAAGGATGAATGCCGCGATATCGAGCTTGTCGCTGACCGGACAGAGAGGAAGCTCTCTCTTCACGCCTGCGATTTCCATTGTATAGGTCTTTGCCAAAATAAACATCTCCTGAATATTAATATGGTCTTTTTTATCAGCCTGCCGGCCAGCCGAAATCTCTGCCGCCGAGCATATGGAAGTGCAGGTGTTTGACGGTCTGACCCGCACAGTCGCCGCAGTTGTTGACGATTCTGAAGCCGTCCTTGAGATCAAACTGCTTGGCTATCTTCGCCGCCGCCTCGAACACTTTAGAGACGACCGCGCTGTTCTCCGGGGTTATCTCGGCAGCGCTCTTTATGTGCTGCTTCGGGATAATGAGAATATGAAACGGAGCCTGCGGCTCGAGGTCATAGAATGCGAGAACATCGTCGTCCTCATAGACTTTTTTTGAGGGTATCTCGCCCTTAATTATTTTGCAAAAAATACAGTCATCCATTTTCAGAAAACCTCCGTATTGCAATTGCTTGTTCCGCCGGCCGGGAAAGACCGGCGGAGCTATGATTTTATTTTAACATGGCGCTGACGATAGAGTCAACCGCCGCGAGAGCCTCGTCCGCCTTGGAAGCGTCCTTGGCGCCCGCCATTGCGCTGTCCGGCTTGCCGCCGCCCGAGCCGCCTGCTATCTTTGCGGTCTCACGGACGATATTGCCGGCATGAGCGCCGAGTTTTATCGCATCGGCACCGCAGGCGCAGGCGAAGTTCAGAGTGCCCTTTTCTTTGTTGACGCCAGCAAAGACTGCAACGATATCCGCGCCGTTGTCACGGGCGGTGTCGCACATCGAGCGAAGCTCGCCGGGGTTGGAGACTTCGACCTCAGCGGTGATAAGTCTGACGCCGCCGACCTGTCTTGCGCTGTCCATAAGGCTGCCCGCCTTGAGAGCGGATATCTCGCTGCGAAGCTCCGCAAGCTCTCTGTCCTTTGCCTTTACTTCGGCAGCGAGGGTCGCCGCACGCTTGTCAAGCTCCGCGACATTGCCGAGCTTCATCGCCGCCGCTGCAGACTGCATGATGCGCTCGTCGTTTTCTATATGCTTGAGCACACCGAAGCCGGTGACGGCGGTTATACGTCTGATTCCCGCGGCAACTGAGGACTCGGACACGATCTTGAACAGACCGAGCTTTGCGGTATTGTCCGCATGGGTGCCGCCGCACAGCTCAACTGAGAAATCGCCCGCGCTGACAACGCGCACGACATCGCCGTACTTCTCGCCGAACAGAGCCATTGCGCCGAGCTTCTTCGCCTCTTCAATGGGCATCTCGCGGGTCTCAACGGGGATGCCCTTGAGGATAACCTCATTGACCTCGCGCTCTATCGCCTTGAGCTCATCGCCCGAGAGAGCGGAGAAATGAGTGAAGTCGAAGCGCATCTCCTCGCTGTTGACAAGCTGTCCCGCCTGCTCAACATGGCTGCCGAGGTGCTTTCTCAGAGCTGCCTGGAGCAGATGAGCCGCAGTGTGGTTGCGGCGGGTCGCCTCGCGCTTTTCGACATCTATCTGAGCGTGGACTTTATCGCCGAGAGCGATGCTGTCGCCGCTTATAAATCTTGCAATGTGGAGCACAACGCCGTCGGGAGTCTTGCCGGTCGCGGTAACCTCGAGGGTTGCATTATCGGTCTTGATAACGCCGGTGTCGCCCGCCTGTCCGCCGCTCTCGCCATAGAACGGAGTCTTATTGAGAACAATAACAACTTCGGAATCCGAAGTTGCGAACTCGGCGCGCTCGCCGTTTGTGACTATCGCCTTTATCTCGGCGTCGCAGGAATAATCGGTATAGCCGACAAACTCGGTGGCGCCGACATCCTTGAACGAAACGTTGCTGTCCTTCCACGCCTGAGCTCCGGCATCCTTGCGCGCCGCACGCGCTGCCGCTCTGCTCTGGGCATAGAGGCGGTCATACTCGTCGATGTCAACGCTCATGCCGCGCTCTTCGAGCAGCTCTTTTGTCAGGTCAATCGGGAAGCCGAAAGTATCCTGAAGCTTGAAAGCGTCTGCGCCGCTGAGTACCTTGGAATCGCTCTGAGCGATAATATTCTCAAGCAGATTGAGACCTGTGTCTATAGTCTTATTGAAGCTCTCCTCCTCAGCCTTGATGACCTTTACAATAAGGTCGTGCTTCTCAACGAGGTTCGGATAAGCTGTTTCATTCTCTTTGATAACGGTCTCGCACACCTTGTAGAGGAAAGTGCCGTCGATACCTAAGAGTCTGCCGTGGCGAGCCGCTCTTCTGAGCAGGCGGCGAAGAACATATCCTCTGCCCTCGTTTGAAGGCATAACGCCGTCGCCGATCATGAAAGTGGTGCTTCTGATATGGTCGGTGATAACACGCAGGGAGACATCCTTTTTCTCGTCCTCGTGATACTTGACGCCTGCTATCTGCATGATGTGCTTCATGATGTTCTGGACGGTGTCGACCTCGAAGAGGTTGTCCACACCCTGCATAATACAGGCGAGGCGCTCAAGACCCATACCGGTATCGATATTGCAGCTCTTGAGGCGAGTATAGTTATTGTTGCCGTCGTTATCAAACTGGGTGAAAACGAGGTTCCAGAACTCAACATACCTGTCGCAGTCGCATCCGACTCCGCAGGTCGGAGAACCGCAGCCGTACTTCTCGCCGCGGTCGAAATAGAGCTCCGAGCAGGGACCGCAGGGGCCTGCGCCGTGCTCCCAGAAGTTATCCTCTTTGCCGAGGCGAACCATATGGTCGGGCGAAACACCGAGCTCCTTTGTCCAGATGTCATAAGCCTCGTCATCGTCCTGATAGACGCTGATATATATTTTCTCTGCGGGCATCTCGAGCACCTTCGTGCAGAACTCCCACGCCCAGGCGGTCGCCTCATGCTTGAAGTAATCGCCGAATGAGAAATTGCCGAGCATCTCGAAGAAAGTGCCGTGGCGCGCGGTGATTCCGACACGCTCGATATCGGGCGTTCTGATACACTTCTGGCAGGTTGTGACGCGCTTTCTCGGCGGGGTCAGCTCGCCTGTGAAGTATTTCTTGAGCGGCGCCATGCCGGCGTTGATGAGAAGCAGGCTCTTATCCCCCTGCGGCACAAGCGAAAAGCTCGGCAGACGAAGATGACCCTTGCTCTCGAAAAAGCTCAGATACTTCTCTCTGAGTTCATTGAGTCCCGTCCATTCCATGATAAACAACTCCTTAAAAAATAAAAATAGATGCCGTTCTGCCCGGGACGGTCGAAACCGCGGTACCACCCGGATTGCACAAAACTGCACCCCTCTGCTGCCCTTAACGCAGGCTACGCCCGTTCAACGCGGGAGGCTCCGAGCCGGCTGCCGTACTTCCTGACACGGCGCACCTCACAGCGGCATAATGCCGGCGCGCCTCTCTGCGAGCGGAATAAACGTCTCTGCTCTTCACAGCCAAAAATATTTACGCAAATATTTTACTCTTAATTTTTCCCGATGTCAATGTTTTAGCCCCAAATTACGGACAAAAATAAAGTATATACAAGACGCATAATATAATCCCGTGTCATTCACCAAATAAATACCAAAAATGACAAACAATTTATCGCTTGTCACTTTAAATAGACACTTTTGCCCGAAATTTTCTTAAACTTGAATTGAGAAGGAGGGGTGCCGATGGCAGAGTTCAACAAATATGCAACCGGCGCGGCCATCAAAAAACTTCGCTGTGAAAAAAAGATATCACAAGAGGTCCTGAGCGGTCTGGCGGGGATAGCGAGAAGCCACCTTGCCATGATCGAAAGCGGCAAGAAGCAGGCTAACTTCGAGACGATATGGAAAATCTCATCTGCGTTCAATGTTCACCCCAACGAGCTCGTGCGGCTCATTGAAGAGGAGACGGAACGAATCGGAAGCAGCGAATAAAGATACCTGTCCGTAGGAATTATCACTCTGCGGGCAGGTATTTTTTATATTGCAAAAGCGGAGAACCCTTTGCGAATTCTCCGCTTTGTTTTTATTTACTTAACCCTACTTTTATCAATAATAAATAGCGATATCCGGCGAGCTTCTGCGCAGCCTGGGCACGGGTTATAGATCTTTTGATAATCATAAACTTGTTCTCAAGAGCAAGATTGAACGACATCGAAACGGTCTTCACTACCCTCTTCAGGTTGAAATCGACCTTCGCAGAGAAGCGAATCATCGTAAGGCCGAAGTCGGCAACACTTATCTCGCTGTCCGGCTCGAACTTGCCGTCGGACGCCTTGACTATTCCGTTGCTGACAGCCCACACCGCGGCTTTGAACGCGGGATTCGAGCTGTCGAGATCGGCAAACGAAAGATTGTCGGTATTGACCTCGGGCGAGCCTGCCATGCCGTAAAGAGCCTGAACGAGAGCTGCCTTTGTCATCGCGGAATCCGGGCTGAACTGCATCTCGGAAGTGCCGGTCATGTAGCCCTTTCTGTACATAAACTCGATTGCATCGTAATACTCCGAATCGGACGCGACATCCGCAAACGGGAAGTTTGCATCGGGCAGAGCGTCAAGGATTCTGTCGGCGATATGTCTGTGACCCGCCGCGTTCGGATGGTATGTGTCGCAGGTCGTGCCCGTTGTGTCGACAAAGATATAGCCGTATTTCTCGGCGCCCTCTTTCATCGGCTTGTTCGCCATATCGACAACCATTTGTCCGAGATTGATGCTCTGGCTGTCATCCTTGCTCTCCTCGGTGTCTGTCGCACCGTCGTCGCTCTTGACGCTAGTATCGAACATGCCGATAACAAGGAGCTGAACATCGGGGTTGAGGGCATATATATCCTCAATGACATGGTTCCAGTTCTCAAAGAAGTTTTCGAGTCCGTATTTGAGCGCGTGCGGGAGAACTCTGATAAGCTCGGGCATTGCGTCGGTAATCTTAGCAAGCTCAACTATTTTGTCGAGCTTATCGTTGACTATGCCGTTCTCCTTGAGAAGATCGCGCAGAGCTTTGACATACTTGCTGCAAGTGCCCTCTTTTTCGAGAATATCGGCGATGACCCATGTGAGATAAGTGCCGAAGTCGTTGCCGCCGACACCGAGGGTAATAAGACCCGCCTGTGAAATTGCGCGGCGATACTCGGGGATCCTCGATTTCATGACCTCGGGATCATGAGAATCGTGGAAAAGATAATCGTCGCCCGGATAATCGTCCTCGAGCATATAGCGGATATCTATCGTCCTGAATCCGGGGCAAGCCATCGGGATATATTTCACGCCGAGAGCATCGGCAACATACGCGCCGTATGAATTTTCAACGCGCTTGAACTCCGAATCCACATATACAAGGTCGTTGTGACCGCTGGCGACGCTGTCGCCCAAAAGCACATATGTGCCGTAATCGTAATACTTCTTTGCGCCTGCACTCTCGGTGCTGTCCGCGGCGAAGCAGACCGCGGAGCCGAAGGCCAATACGCATGTGAGAATCACTGCGACCGCCCTGCTTATAAACCTTTTCATTTTGATCCTCCTATCAAAATAGATAAAGCCGCACAGCCAAGAAACTGTACGACTTTAAAGTATCACAGATTTTTTGAAAATCAATGCCTGAGGGCAAAAAAGTAAATTATCCTAAATCAGTAGGCATTGTTTAAAAAAAGTGCGGTCATCCGCCAAATTTATAGGGCTTATTCATCGGCTTATTCCGATTATATGTTTCTCCGCTTCGACGCTGAGCGGCGTATAAGCGTTTATCTCTTTCGTTTGCAGGTCAACGACAACAACCGCCTTATCTGCGCCGAGAAATATCTTCCCGTCGCTTACGAGCATATTAAAGACAAGCTGGAAATCACAGTCGAACTCTGTTTTTAGCATATCCCCGTTTTCAGATATTTCGAGCAGGACCGATTTGGGGTTTTCTCCGACGCGATCGGAAAGAAGAATATACGCCCGCTCGTCTATCACATACCGCGCTTTAAAGCCTAAATTTTCATCTCTGAATATTTTATGATGTTTGCAGTCGCGGTCAAAGGAATAAATCGTTGTGCTCGCCAAACCGAGATGGCTCAATGAATCAACGGCATAGATCTTGCCGCCTGCCTCAAAAATATCGCAGAAATTGCCGTTTATCTCCCCTCCCGGCGTTTCGAGCGCGCCTCCGAACTCGCCGTAGTCGCGGGACAAGAAAGTGCCGGCAGAAGTCTCAAGCATGCATTCGTCGCTGTCAACGGGCGCATCTTCATCCGGAACATTTGCCTCTTCAAGGCGGCAGAAAATTTCGCCGTCCTTTTCTGCGACCCTTACAAATTCCGGAAAGAAGTCATATCCCTCGGCGTAGAAATCCGGTCTGTATGTTTTGAGAAAATTTTTGGTATAGTATCCGCCGCAGATGCGCGGATCGGTTCGGCGCAGTTCATCGAGCTTCTGCCACCGATTTTTAGTATTTTCGTTCATCGTTGACACCTCTGAAAGATATTACTATTCTACGATATAATAATATCACAATGTGTGTACGATAAAACGGACAGGTAATTAAAATCCGCCGCTTGAAATAGAAAAGCAACGGCGGATTATCTTTAAATTTTTCTAAGCGACACCACCGTCTCGATATGGGTTGAAACAATACCGTGAATGTCGACACAACACGGAAACAAATCTTCCCTCGCAGTACACGGGAATATATCAACCGTATAATTTACTCTAATAGCAATGTCACAACACCATCTTGAGGCAATGAGTTTTCAAATTCAACCATAGACACATCAAGAATGGGATTACTCAGTTCTATATATTGAGAGTAATTTTCTTTTGGATATGCAAGTACATGAACTTTGATTTGTGAAATATTTTTCTCGAGATATCCAGTGTTTTTAAGCAAATTAAGAATTTCTCTAAATGAGTGTGTTCCCTCAAAAACGACAGTATGCTTAAAATCTTCAAATTTCAGTTTGAGCGACACAGGGTTTTCAAATATAGGATGGTTTCCTAATTCCTCCATATGATGACCCCATCCGCCTTCCGCATAATATAAAATCCCCGGAATATGATAACCAAAACAAAGTTCATCTCTATTGACGATTTCATCAACGCATCTTCTTTTCGTGTCGATTGTAAACCATCCATAATTACTATCGGGATGATGACATTGGAATACGGTAACAGAATCCATTCCAAACGGTTCATAGTAATCAAATTTTTCAAACGCATACTCAATAAGCTCTTTCACTGTTTTTGAATCCTCGAATTCCAGCGAGTGCTCACCAAAAAAATGATAGGTTTGAATCATGTTATTTCTCCTTTTTTATCAGTACAATCGCCACTATGTATCTTATACGACACTATACAAAAGAGCTTTTTTAAACTGATATAGAAATATCATTTATCGATTTATCATCTTCACAGTTCTGTAATCGGATTTCCTATCAAAAAATTTATTCAGAACCTCTTTAAAAACCTCTTCATCTGGATCCGCCAGACAAAACAATGTCATGCAAGACTTCAATTTCATATCATCCGGTTCTCCCATAACAATTTTAGCATCATTGCAATCCAATTGAAGTAAAGCATTTGATATCTCAAGTAAATGAGATCCAAGATATTCATCCTGCAAAAAGGCCTTTGCCTCATCTAAATCTCGAATGCCATAATAGTCAGAAGTTGAGCTTCGCCCCAATCCTTTTAACTGAGGGAAAATATACCACATCCAGTGGGAGAGCTTTCTTCCATTTTTTATTTCAGCTAATGCTTGTTGATAGTCTCTTTGATGAGCAATTGCAAATCGAGACAAATCGTATTCCATTATGTGTGCCTCCTTAATAGTTCACCATTCCGGATTAGGAAATGCATTTTGATGTGAACTTTTGCAAAACAATTCTACTATCTAACCTGTAGCCTCGCCACGCAATTATCAAACCCGTAGTCTCGTAATTCGACTTTTTCGGTGTGCAGGTTAGATGATGAAAAAGTTTGAAAGGGATTCCGAGCTGCCTCCGGTTTTGAGGGCAGACCCCGGAATCTCTTTATTTCAGTAGATTTCAGCCTTTTTCGGCATCGGTTCTCGTCATCAATACAACCGTCTCCACATGGTTCGTATGCGGGAACATATCTACGGGCTGGATTTTTTCGACTTTATAGCCGCGCTTTGTCAGAAAGCGCAGGTCGCGCTGCTGGGTCTCGGGGTTACATGAGATATAGACCACCTTTTTCGGCGCGAGGGTCACGAGCGACGACAGGAAGCACTCATCGCTTCCTGCGCGCGGCGGATCCATAAAAACTATGTCCGCTTTCTCCCCGTCCTGCGCCATGCCGAGCATAAACTCGCCCGCATCGTCGCAGAAGAATCGGACGTTCTTTATGCCGTTTCGCTTGGCGTTGGCTATGGCGTCATGGACGGCGTCGCGATTGAGCTCAACGCCTATTACCTCGCTCGCCTGCTTCGACGCGACGAGCCCTATTGTGCCGATACCGCAATAGGCATCGATAACCTTTTCGCGCCCGCTCATGCCGGCATATTTCATCGCTGTGTTATAAAGCACCTCGGTCTGCACCGGGTTTATCTGATAAAATGAGCGCGGAGATATTCTGAAAGTCAGCCCGCAGAGCTCGTCCTCGATTTTGCCCGTGCCGTAGAGCACATTCTCGCGCTCACCGAGCACAAGGCTCGTTTGATAGGGGTTTATATTGTGGACTATTGTGGTTATGTCCGGATGCTCCTTGCGAAGAGCCTTTACGAAGTTGTTCTTCGCAGGGAAAATCGGGCCTGATGTGACGAGCACAACCATTATCTGATTTGTCTTGAATCCGCGCTTGACGAGAACATGACGAAGTGTACCGCCGCCGCTTCGCTCGTCATACGGCTGTATTCTGAAACTTTTCAGCATATTGCGGATCGAGACGATTATCTCATCCGCTTTTCTGTCCTCGGTGAGGCACGAATCGACGCAGACTATGCTGTGTGTGCCGGACTGATAGACGCCGGAAATTATCTTCCCGTTTCTCGCCGTGGCAAACGCCGCCTGTACCTTGTTGCGATAATGATACGGTTCAGCCATGCCGATTATCGGCTCGACATGGGCGAATTCGCCGAGCAATTTTTCCACCTTGCGCTGTTTGAATTTCAGCTGCTCCGCGTAGCTCAGATTCTGCAGCTGGCATCCGCCGCATTTTTTATATAGAGGACACTTCTTTTCTTCAGTCATGTTTAATTCCGTTTCAGTCGGGATATCTCCGAAAATTCACTTGATTATTTATCCTGCTGAGCCTTGTGCTCGGCTTTTTCTCTGTCTTTCTTTGCGACGTCGTTGGTGTTCATGGAATTGCGGAACACGACGAAGCGATCGTACAGGAACTCGGTCACGAAATTTGTCACCATGCAGAGAGCCTCAACAAGATAGTTGTTCCACATAAGATCGGTAGTCGCATACTTCGTAAACCAAGTTGAGAGCGGAGTGAACACACAGTAATAAGCCGCGACTTTGAGCATGGCTATCGGGACATTGTTCGCAGATTTGAAGGTGAATTTGCGGTTGAAAGTAAAATTCCAAAGCACGGAGAGAACAAGCGAAATAAGATAGGCTATCCACTCTTTGAAATGACATGCCTCATAAAACAGGGTGTATGTTGCTATCTGAATAATTCCCGCAGAGGCGGAGAACAGCGCAAATTTGACAGTCTGAAGAATGTTTTCCTTTGTGCTGAGCTTCTGATTTTCGGCAGCGCCCTGCGTTTCTTTTTTATTGTCTGACATAAGTTATCTCCCCTTTCATTTTTTTACAGATTCCCGGCGTTTTTGAGCATCTCTTCGGCCGATTTGAGCTGAAGTTCGGTGACATCGAGTCCACCGGTTATTCTTGCTATTTCATATTTTCTGCCCTCGGTATCGAGACGTTCAACTTTTGTATACGTCTTGCCGTCCGAGACGGATTTGCTGATTCTCATGTGGCAGTCCGCCTGCGCCGCTATCTGAGCGGAATGGGTGACGCATATGACCTGCCTGCCGCGCGAGACCTCTTTGAGCTTCATGGCGACTTTCTGCGCCGCTCTGCCGCTGAGTCCCGCGTCTATCTCATCGAATATCATCGTATCGAGTCCGTCTCTGCCGGCGATAACGCTCTTTATCGCGAGCATTATGCGCGACAGCTCGCCGCCCGAAGCGATTTTTGCGAGGGGTTTGAGCGTCTCGCCCGCGTTTGCGGAGATGAGAAATTCTATATTGTCCGCACCGTTTATTGTAAACGGTGTTTTTTCTCTGTTGACTTTGAAGCTGACCGACGGCATATCGAGGAATTCGAGCTGTTCGGTCACTCCGCGCTCAAACTCGCGCGATGCCTTTTCGCGCGCTGCGGTAAGCTTTTCGGCGAGGGCGCGAACCTCGGCTTTGGTCGAGCTGACGAGCGCATCGAGCTCTTTGACCCGCTCATCCGAAAGGGCTATTTTATCGCGCTCTTCGCGCGCGGAATCAAGGAAAGAGAGCATTTCATCTTCCGTCGAGCCGTATTTTACTGAGAGGCGGAAAAGCTCATCGAGTCTCGCTTCAATCTCTTCGAGCTCGGACGGATCATAGGAGAAATCTTCAATAGCCGAGCGAAGTTCTCCCGCGCAGTCCTCAAGCTCATAGCCGACATTGCGAAGAGTCTTTGCGGCAGACTCGACATCTTTATAGAATCGGGCAGCGTCCTCCGCGTTCCCGGCGCAGTCGCCTATCGCGCTTATCACGCCGAAGCTGTCATCGGCGCCCTGGAGAATATCATACGCCGCTCTGAGCGATGCCGTGACGCGCTCGCAGTTTTGAAGAAGAGTCTTTCGCTCGTTGAGTTCGTCGCGCTCTCCGGGTCTTATATCCGCCTGTTCAAGCTCGTTTATCTGATAATCGAGCAGATCAAGCCGGCGAAGCTTCTCCGACTCGTCTGTTTTGAGGGAATCGCGCTCCCTGATATACGAACAGAGTTCTCTGAATTTCTCTCTGTATTCTTCAAGCAATTCGGCATCGTCCGCTACGCAGTCGATGAACTCGAAGTGTTTTTCAGGCGCCATGAGCGCCTGATTGTCATGCTGACCGTGTATGTTTATCAGCTCATGCCCCGCCTGTCGGAGCGCGGCGACATTCGAGGGCACGCCGTTTATGCGGCAGGTGTTTTTGCCGTCCAAACCAAGGGTTCGGCGAAGAAGTATATTCCCGTCCTCGTCGGGCTCGATATCATATTCCTTAAGCCGCGCAGCAGTGTCGGCGGAAACGCCGGAGAAGAGTGCAGTAACGCTCGCGGACTGCGCGCCGGTTCTGATAAGCTCGCGCGACGTGCGTTCACCGAGCACGGCGTTTATAGAATCGATTATGATCGACTTGCCCGCGCCGGTTTCGCCCGTAAGGACATTGAGCCCCGAATCGAACTCGATATCGGCGCTCTCAATTATTGCTATATTCTCTATTTTCAGACTGAGAAGCATAGCTCAAACCTCATTTTTCAATAAGTCGTTTTATGGAATCTTTCATCTGCGAAGCATAGCTTTCGCTTCTACAAAGGGCAAATATAGTATCATCGCCCGCGAGGGTGCCGACAAGCCCCTCCCAATGCATGGAATCAAACGCTGCGCACGCCGCCTGAGCCATGCCGGTATAGCAGCGGATAACAATTGTATTGCCCGCATAGTCGGCGGAGACGACGGACTGGGCGAATATGCTGCGGAACTTCGAGAGCAGTTCGTCCGACTCGGTCTTTGTAACGGCGTATTTATACTGACCGTTTGCGCCCATGGTCTTGACAAGGCGCAGCTCTTTTATATCGCGCGAAACCGTCGCCTGAGTGGCGTCAAAGCCGCTGTCCTTGAGCTTCTGAAGAAGTTCATCCTGGGTTGACAGGTCATATTTTTCAATTATTTCGAGTATTGCTTCCTGCCTTCTTTTTTTCAAGGTTATACCTCCCGTTCATCGTGGGAACTGCTGTTCCATTTCATCATTTTTCTGTTGAGTATATCTACAAAACTGTCGTTCTTGAGTCTGATAAAGCTCGCGCAGATGTCCGCCTTTTCGACCGTTATGCTCCCCTGCGCCGAGACTGTGAACGGCTCGTCGCCGTCGCACGAAACAGAGAGAGGTCCGTCATCATCGGAATAGATGCGCAGCACCGCATCGTCGCCCAGAACGAGCGAACGGGTGAACACCGAATGAGAACAAATCGGAGTGAGTATCATACACTCGAGCTTCGGATCGACCACGGGACCGCCGGCAGAGAGAGAATATGCCGTTGAACCCGTCGGAGTCGAGAGAATGAGTCCGTCGCCGAGATAGCGGTTGAAATATCTGCCGTCGAGATCGACATTTATCTCGGATATTCTGCTCAGCCTCGACAGGCGCATCACGGTGGAGTCGTTCATGCTGTATCCGCTCTGCACGCTGTCACCGTCGGCGGCGGTGGTTTTGAGCATCATGCGCTTATCCATGCTGTAATCGCCGGTTATGAGCTTTTCGAGCAGATCGAGCTCGTGTATCTCGAGACCCGCCATAAACGCAAGGCGACCCGCGTTGATGCCGAGGACGGGCTTTGAATAGACTGCGGCTTTCTTGGCGGAATGGATTATCGTTCCGTCCCCGCCGACGGTTATGACCGCCTCGCAGCCGCCGAGCAGCTCTTTTTCAGGCAGAAATTCAGCCTTGGTATCGGAAAACACATCTTCTGTACCGAGCGGCAGAGAATATGCCGCGCCGAGTTCGTCGAGCCGCGCACAGATGAGCCTTGTCACCTGAGCGGCGTTTTTGCGAGTAAGATTTGGAATTATTGCAAACATCATAGTTATTCTCCCGCTTTGAAACAGGCGTGCGCCGCGCTGACGACTCCCGCGACATCGGGTGCCGAAACGGACTGCACTTCGTCCTTTTTCAGATATACGAGGTATTCTATATTGCCCTCCGGTCCTTTGACCGGGGAAAAATCGAGAGCCGACACCGAAAATCCCGCCTGCACGGCATAGGAGCAGACATTTTCGATAACTTTTATATGTATGCGCGAATCCTTGACCACGCCTTTCTTGCCGACATTCTCCCTGCCCGCCTCGAACTGCGGCTTTATAAGGCAGACGGCACTGCCGCCGTCTTTTAAAAGCGGCGAAAGCGCAGGCAGGATATATTTCAGAGATATAAATGAGACATCCGCGCTCGCAAAATCGGCGCGCTCGGGAATCTCTTTTTCCGTTATGTATCTGAAATTTGTCTTTTCGAGATTGATAACGCGATGGTCGAACTTCAGCTTCGGCGAAAGCTGACCGCTGCCGGAATCGACGGCGTAAACTTTTTTCGCGCCGTTTTGGAGCATACAGTCGGTAAATCCGCCCGTTGACGCGCCGATATCGATGCATAAATATCCGCTCAAATCGAGTTTGAAAACATCGACGGCTTTCTCGAGTTTAAGTCCGCCGCGGCTGACATAGCGTTCCGACTCGCCTTTATACTCGATTATATCACAGTCACTCGCCAAAAGTCCAGCTTTAGATACAACTTTGCCGTTTAAATATACATTCCCGCTCTTTATCATTTCCTTGGCTTTTTCGCGCGACGGCGCGACCCCCAAGGAGACCATCAGAGCGTCTATGCGCTTTCTGTTTTCCTCCACGGTCAATCCTCCGCAGAAGCGACGAACGAGAGCACGCCCTCTTCGTCAAAGCCGTATTTATGTAAGAGCGACTCAACGGACGCCTGCTTGACAAAACCGTTTTCGATAGCTCTGAGATGATATTTCCCGGAGAATCCCGCTTTCGAGAGGTCGAACAGGAAGCCTTCGCCCGCTCCGCCGCGGCGTATGCCCTCTTCGAAGAAATAGACATCCTTGCAGTTTTTCGCCGCTTCCACCGCGCCCTCGCAGACGGGAATTATACGGTTGAGCTTTATAAGCTTCACTGATTCGCCGGAATTCACGAGTTTTTCATATGCGAACGCGCAGGCTGAAAAAGTCCTGCCGTAGGTTATGATTGCCTTTTCGGCGTTTTCGTCGCCGAACACATCAAAGTCGGCAAAGGTCGGTTTGATGCTCTCGGGTATCGCGCGCTGAGCTCCGCGCGGATATCTGACCGCGACGAGCTTCGACTCGGAATAGAGCGCCTGCTGCATGGCGTGCTTGAGTCCCTCATAGGACGAGGGCGAATAGACGGTTATATCCGGCACGCTTCTTAGCATCGAAACATCAAAAACGCCCTGGTGTGTCTCGCCGTCCTCGCCGACAAATCCGGCGCGGTCGATGGCGATGACCATCTTCTGCTTCTGGAGAGCGGCATCGTGCAGAAGCTGATCAAAGCAGCGTTGGAGGAAAGTGGAATAGACTGCAAAAACCGGGATAAATCCGCTCTTTGCAAGACCGAGCGCAAACGCCACGGCGTGCTCCTCGGCAATGCCGATATCAAAAAATCTGTCTTTATGTTCGCTCGAAAATCTGTCGAGTCCAGTGCCGATGGACATCGCGGCGGTTATGGCGCACACGCGGTCATCGCAGGACGCGAAGCGACACATGATATCGCCGAATTTACTCGAAAAGCTCGTGCCGGATGAAAGAGGCTCGCCGGTGTTGATATCAAACTTTGAGATTCCGTGGAACTGCTCGGGCGAACGCTCGGCAAAATCATAACCCTTGCCCTTGAGGGTATTGACATGGAGAAGCACGGGTTTGTCATACTTCTTCGCCATCTCAAACGCTTCGCAGAGCTGCTGGATATTGTGCCCGTCGATGGGTCCGATATAGTGAAGCCCGAGATCCTCGAACCACGAATCGGAATAGATAATGCGCTTCAATGCGCTCTTTATATCAAACGCGGCATCCGAAAGCTCATTTCCGATGATCGGGATATGTTTCAGGAGCTTTTCGGTATGCGCTTTCATGCGGTAATATTCGGGTTTTGCTCTGACGACGGCGAGATAACGCGCCATCGAACCGACATTTTCGGAGATAGACATCTCGTTGTCGTTGAGCACGATTATGAGCCTGTCGTGCGTTCTGCCGGCGTTGTTTAAAGCCTCATAGAACATTCCGCCGGTCATTGAGCCGTCTCCGACGACGGCGACGACGGTATTCTTGCTGCCGCGCATGGTGTTCGCGGTCGAGAGTCCGAGCGCACTTGATGCGGCGGTGCCGGAATGGCCGCTGTAGAACATATCATGCTCGCTCTCATCCGGGCGGCAGAAGCCGGAGAGCCCGCCCTCCTGACGCAGGGTGTGAAAGCGCTCGTAACGGCCTGTGAGCAGCTTGTGGGTATAGGCCTGATGGCCGACATCCCAGACAAACTTATCGCGCGGGGAATCGAACTCCTTATGCATGGCGAGAGTCAGCTCCACGACGCCGAGATTGGACGCGAGATGACCGCCGTTCTTCGAGACCGTGTCGATAAGAACTGTGCGTATCTCGGCGGCAAGCTCGTTTAGCTGAGCATAGCTCATGCCTTTTATATCCGCCGGGGAATGTATATTTTTAAGGTAATTGTCAGATGCCATTTGACTTCAACCTTTCACTGAGAATGGATTGACGGTCACTTATTTCTGGAAAGAAGCTTTTGGGAAAGCGATATCAAGAATTCAGCCTCATCGGCGAAAACTTTAAGCGCGTCTATTGCCTTATCGGTAAGCTCCACGGCTATTCTCTGCGCCTTTTCGAGACCGAGGAGCGAAACATAGGTGTTTTTGCAGTTCTCGGCGTCGCTGCCTATCGGCTTGCCGAGGGTCGCCTCGTCGCTCGTGACATCGAGGATATCATCGACTATCTGGAACGCTATGCCGAGATTTTCGGCATATACTCTCGCCGCTTCGAGCTTTTTATCGTCGGCTCCGGCGGCGATGCAGCCGAGCTGACACGCGCATCTTATAAGCTCGCCCGTCTTGAGGACATCAACACTGCGCAGATCATCGACCGAAACAGTCTTGTTCTCGTTTTCAAGATCCTGCACCTGACCCGCTATCATTCCGGCGCAGCCGGCGGCACGCGCAAGAAGCGAAACGGCCTTTGCAACGGCATCGGCGGGGATATCTTTTGCTTCGCCTGCGGTCTGAAAAGCGAAAGTCAGCAGCGAATCACCGGCAAGGAGTGCATTTGCTTCGCCGAATTTGATATGGCTCGACGGCTTGCCGCGGCGCATATCGTCGTTGTCCATGCAGGGCAGATCGTCGTGGATGAGCGAATATGTGTGGATAAACTCGATAGCGCACGCAAGGGGCAGAGCCGCCTCGACGCTGCCGCCGCACATCCTGCAAAATTCGAGAGTCAGCATCGGGCGGATACGCTTGCCGCCGTTTTCGACGCTGTATCTCATCGCTTCGAGCATCTTTGCTTCACCCGCGCCCGACGGCTCGGACGAAAGATATGCCATGAGCGAGTTATTTATCATAGAGATATACTCGTCGGCTGTATATTTTTTACTCATCTTCATTCTCCTTTTCAAGCTCGGACAGTTCTTTTATCTTCGTCTGGGCTTTGTCGAGATACTCGTTGCAGAAAGAGACGAGCTTCGTCCCCTCTTCAAAGAGCTTCAGCGACTCATCGAGAGAAGCGTCGCCGCACTCGAGAGCGGAAACTATATCTTCAAGTCTTTTGACTGAATCTTCATAAGTTTTCTTAGCCATTGCCTGTTCCTCCGTTTCCGACAGATGAAGTGACGCGGGCGGTGAGCTTTATATCCGCCGCAGTCACGGTTATATCGTCGCCCTCTTTGGGGACATTCGTTTTTGATATCAGCTTTCCGCCGCGTTCGACCGCCGCATAGCCGCCCGAGAGTATTCTCAGGGGGCTGAGTGCATCGAGCCTGCCCGCGAGGACGGAGAGATTTAATTTATCCCTGTGATGCGCCTGCAGAGCCGCCGACTGCATATCGGAAAAGAGCGAATCGAGAGTCTGCCGCTGAGAGATTATCTGCTGCATCGGTCCGTATGCCGAGAGCTCTGCACAGATGCGTTTCATTTCATTGCAGCCGAAGCGAATATGTGAATCCAGCGCAGAGGCGCAGCGCCTGCCGAGCTGATTGATATATGCGTGCTGTTCCGCCCTGTCGCTGACGGCAAGTTCCGCCGCTGCGGACGGGGTCGGTGCGCGGAGATCCGCCGCGAAATCGCAGATGGTGAAATCCGTCTCGTGACCGACTGCAGAGATAACAGGGATATCGCTCGCCGCAACAGCGCGAGCCACTTTTTCTTCGTTAAAAGCCCAGAGTTCTTCGACCGAGCCGCCGCCGCGCCCGACTATGAGCACATCGGCATAATACCCCGCGTTGAATCGCCTTATGGCATCGGATATCTGACCCGCCGCAGACGCACCCTGCACCTGCACGGGACAGAGGATTATCTGCGTTGACGGGCTGCGGCGCGTTATGACATTTATAATGTCCCTGACCGCAGCGCCCGTCGGCGAAGTGACGACGCCGACACGCTTCGGGAAGCGCGGTATCGGGCGTTTGCGCTCCTGCGCAAAAAGTCCCTCCGCTTCAAGCTTTTTCTTGAGCTGTTCAAAGGCAATACTCAAAGCGCCCGCTCCGTCGGGCTGCATATCCTCGATATAGAGCTGATACTGACCGTCGCGCTCAAAGACGCTGACGTGCCCTCTGGCGATAACTTTCATGCCGTTTTCGGGCATGAAGCCGAGGCGTTCGTTATCGGACTTGAACATGACTGCGCGCACTGCCGCTTTCTCGTCCTTGAGGGTCATGTAGAAATGCCCGGTGCGGTAATGATTCGTAAAATTCGATATCTCCCCGCTGACGAACACCGTTCGCAGGTTATAGTCCGAATCCATAACGGATTTTATATATCTGTTAAGTTGACTTACTGTTACGCTGACGGTTTCAAGCATTTTTCTGCTCCCTGAGATAAGTCAGATACGCCGTTCCGGCGGCATTATCCGCCGAGAATGCAGGCTCGGCAAAGTATGCGCCGAACTCCTTTGTAAATCTTTGGCGTATTATTGAATTGGACATCACGCCGCCCGCAAAGACAAGCGGTATGTTGCCGTATTTCCCGAGTATATTCTTCGTCATTTTTTCGAGAGCCGCCGCCACGGAATCGAGACAATATAGCGCGATATCGCACTGCTCCTCGCCGTTTTTTATCATATCGAGGCACTTGTTTTCAATACCCGAAAGGCAGCAGTCTGTGCCCTTGACGCAGGGTTTCGGCTTGAATACTCTTTGGCTTTTGAGCGCCAGTTTTTCGAGTTCAGCGCCCGCAGGGAACTTGAGTCCCATAGCAACGCCGACCCTGTCAACAGCCTGTCCCGCGTTGAGATCGAGAGTTCTGCCGATGATATCAATATTGAGAAGCTTCTCTTCATCGGGGCGCACCAAGAGCGCCTCGGTCGTTCCGCCGGAGACATGGAACGCGATAAACTCGCGGTCAAAAAGTTCAATATGCCCGCTCGAATAGACAGCCGCCGCGACATGACCCGCCTGATGCGAGAATTCATAAAGCGGCACGCCCAGGGCAGATGAGAGGCACTTCGCGGTATTGAGTCCGACGGTAAAGCACGGCATATACGAGCCCTCCGCATCGCGCGGAGCATATGACGCGCCGATAAAATCAGGCTTGCCGCACTCGTCGATAACAGCAGAAACGACCTGCCAGAGCTGCTGTGTATGATGAAACACGGCGTCGCTCTGACGCAGTCCGCGCTCGCCGCTCTTGACGGGCAGAAGCATCTTCTTTTGAAAAACACATCCGCTCACATCATCAAAGGCTGCGGCGGATGTAGTATAGTTGCTTGTATCTATGCCAAGATAAACAGCCATGGCTTATTCCCCTTCCGGGGCATCGGAGCCGCTTCTGTCGGCAAGCTTTTCTTCGCGCGCCACAGAGCCGAGAACACCGTTGACGAACGACGCATCCTCTGCCGTAGCGTATTTTTTGCACAGCTCGACAGCCTCGTTTATCGAGGTGCCGACCGGGACTTCCGGTATGTACATAAGCTCGCAGATGCTCAGTCGCATAGCGGACAGAGCGACGCGGGATATTCTGTGCTTCTTCCAGTTCTTTGAATATTTTTCGATGATATCGTCGATTGAAAACAGCTTGTCCCACGCAGTCTGGGCGAGCATGGACGCGAACTCGTCCGGCTCTATAAGCTCGTTTTCAAGGCTGAGAGATATAATATCGTCCATATCCGTCTCGGGATTGAAGGACTTTTCAAACAGCAGGGCAAACGCCTGCTCTCTCGACTGGCTTCTTGTCATAAACTTTCCTGTACTCCCCTCAGAATTCCGCTCTCGGGCGGTAAACATTGCTCGGCATAAAAACCGAATCGAGCCCTCCCGCAAGAGAGGGCTTGAAAAATTTACTTTTCGCTTTCGGGCTTGATATCCATACCGGCTATCGAGACGTTGACCTTCGAGACCATCTTTCCGGTCATGCTCTGGACGGCATTCTTGACATTCTTCTGAATATCCGCCGCGACCTTCGGAATCTTTGTTCCGGGCGCGATATTGACATGGATATATATCTTGACATCGTTATCCGACGACAAGACGCGCACGGACTTCGCCGCGCCCTCTCCGAGCTTGAAGATCGAATGTACGTCGGGAGTCCTGGCGGCAAAGCTGCTCACGCCTTCAACGTCCTTGGCGGCATTGAGAGCTATCGATGCAATGACATCCTCGGATATTACGAGGTTGCCGATATTGTCAACAGTTTTGTTTTCTTCCACAGGGCATTCCTCCTTCTGCCCTATATTATAACACAAACTTGAAAATTCTCAACTACTTAATTCAACAATTGTTATGTTTTCGGCTGAAAAACCGGTCTGTTTGAGAACTATCTCCTTTATCTGGAGGATAACTGTGTCGTTCAAAGCGCCTTTTGCGACGATTACTTCGGCGGAGTTGTTGTTGATTATCACGACGCAGTCGCCGCCGGTTTTCGCTTTTATCAGTGCTTCAATATCACCCTCGAGCTTTATCGCGTTTGACAGAGCCTTGAGCGCCTCGGTCGCCTCCTTGACCGCGGAGGCATCGGACGAGCTGTCTTTTATAACTTTGTTGAGGGTCTCCGCCGCTTCGTCATGGGCGGAGTTTCTTCTGAGCTTGGCGGAGGCGAAATAATCGCTGCTCTTGCCTGTCGCCACCGCGCTCTCCGAGACTCCCGACGAATTGACAAGCTGCGCATCGCCGAGATTCCCGCCCGTGTTATCGACCGCCTCGACCGACGGTTTCGCGTTCGCGCTCTTCACCGACGGGCGGTTATAATACCAGTTTATAAACACTGCCGAACCAAGGGCGAGAACGAGTGCCGCGGCGATTATCTGCCTTTTCCTGACGACCATAAATATCAATCCTTTCGGGTTTCTTTTATTTGAACGGCGCTGTTACGCCGACATTTTCGTGATATATACGCGCGACGCGCTGATATCGAGAACGGCGGTTATCGCCTGGGTTATCTCCTGGCGCACGGCATCCGAGCCGCCGCCCTCGCAAACGACCGCAACGCCGCGGATCTTCGGCTGAATGAGTTTTATTATCATTCCGCCCTCGTTCCCGTCGCTCTCAATGAGAACATACTCCTTTTCATCCGAAAAGTTTTCTTTTTCGAGAGCCGTGCCGCCGGAGGTGTCGCTTTTTATCTTTTCGTTTTTTGCATAGACCTGCTCGGCGCCGCTCTCGAGAGTCACCATGACGCGCGTTTTTCCCGCTCCGTCTATCGAAGAGACTATCTCTGTCAGGCGTTTTTCTATGTCTTCGGCGTATGTCTCCTGGCTCTGCGCCGCAGTGACGCTCTCTTTTTTCTCCGCCTTCTTTTCGCCCGACGGAATAAATTCGGAGATAATGAGCAGCATCACACCGAGCACGCCGACCGCGCAGAGCACGGCAAGCTTCTTGTCGGAAGTGAATACGGACTTCAATTTTTCAAATGAGTGTTTGATATCCATCAGCTTGTGCTCCCGGTTCTTATATCTATAACTGCGTCCCCCAACAGGTTTTGTAGTTTCTCGACTGCCGCTTCTTTCAGCACTGCCCCGCCCGGCAATATGATATTCGCCTTTTTAATAAATATGCCGCCCTGCTCATCAATATCCGTCAAAAGGTCTATTTCGCAGTCGGGATAGCCGTAGGACGCGAGTATTTCCTGCACGCCGTCTTGCATCTGCTGGGCATATGCGGCGGTCAGGCGGTAGTTCACTTCGTTGTTTAGTTCGCTCGGTATCAAAGCCTCTGTGTCGGGCGAGGATGCGGAAAAATTTGTTTTCATCAAGGCGCTCGCAAGCGGAAAAACGAGCGCGCATATGACCGCCAGCGCAGTGACGCACCGCATTATTTTCTGCATATTTCCCTTTGGCACGAGCGCATATATGACCGACGAAAATATCGCCGCAGTGCACACGCCGAGCGCCCATTTTTTCAGTTCCTCCATGCTAAGCACCAGCTTTCACGGAGATGACTATCCCCGTTGAGATAATAAAGAGAGCCGCCGTAAAAATCACCGCCGCGTTTATCACGGTCAGCGCGGACGAGAGAGTGTCAAGCACCTCGCCCGTTGTGTCGTCCCCCATGGACGAGGACAGCACGCCGAGGAGCTTCAACAAAATAATTCTTGCCGTCAGCTGAAGAACGACGGGCAAGTCTATCATCACAACGGCAATAACGCCGAACACGCCGACCGTGCTTTTGAGCAAAGATACGCTGCCGATTATCGACGAATAGGCATCACTGAGCGCGCCGCCGACTATCGGCACGGCGGAGCTGAGCGCAAGCTTTATGCCTTTTGAAGCTAAAGTGTCTGCACTACCGGCGAGCAGGCTTTTGAGCCCCAGAACAGCCGAAAACGCCGCCGCAACAAATGACAGAACGCCTATAGTGAGTTTTTTTATCATATCCGCGAGCTTTATGAGCTTCAATTCGGGGCTCAGCGACGCGGACACGCCGAAAGCCGAGAAAGCGCCGCACAGGGGCATTATTATATTCCCTGCCGTCTGCGCCGCCGCCTGAGCCGCAGCCATGGCAAACGATCCGTAAGTCAGGGCGAGCGTGGGATTCCCCGCGGCGGTTATTATACCGGCAAGCACAGGAATGAGCGCGAGCATAAAATCAGAAGTCGCCTCAACGGCGCTCATCCCCTGCGAGATAACTCCGGCGGACGAGGCGAAGACGGTTATCGCGACGGCGCAGCCTATGACTATATTCAGCGGCTCGGAAAAGTTTTCGGCGGCGGCAGTGCCTTTGATAAGACCGACGAGAACAACAACGCCAGCGATTATTATCATGTCTTTTATCGGCTTTTTGAAGCTCCCGCGCGCGATATCGGCGAACATGGAGATAATTTTTTTAGGTGATGGCGAGAGCATCGACTGCCAATTTGATATATCTATCCCCGCAGAGTCAATAGTGTCTTTCACATTATCGGGCAGAGAATCGTCGAGGCTGTCCGCTCCGCTTGACTCATAAAAAGACGAATAATTGTCCGTAGTCTCCTTTTCAAGCGCGAAGCACACGGCGGTATTGAGCGCGAGCAGCATCAGCAGAGCCGCAATCACTTTCAAGCATCTCATAGACGTCCCTCAGATATTTATCAGTTCTTTTGCGAGCGCGACCGCAGACTTTATCAGCGGCAGGGCGAGCGCGATTATCGCCGCCTTTGCCGCAAGCTCGGACACGCCCGCCACGGCGGAATTGCCGTTGTCGCGGCAGATATCGCCCGCGATCTGCGCCGCGACCGCAACACCGAGCGCCTTTATCAGCACGGATATGCACTCGCCGCCAGTCTCCGACATCCCGGAGAAGAAATCGAGCTGCGAGATTATATTCTGCAAAATGCGTACGGCGGACGCCGCTATCACCGCGACTGCCGCTATCTGCACTATCGGGGCATACTCCGGGCGATACTGCTTTATCACGGCGCACAGCACGCACACCGACACCGCGAGCGCGGCGGTTTTAATTATCTCCGCCATATCAGCCACCGAGCATACCGTTGACGGCATCGAGCAGCTGCGAAAGATACGGCAGCAGCATGATAAGCACTGCGGCTATGCCCGCCAGCACGGTTATCAGCGCATAATCATCGCGTCCCGCTCTGGATAGTACCTGACTGAGCACCGCCACGATTATGCCGACCATTGCTATTTTTATAACTATTCCCGCTTCCATAGACGATGCACGGCAAACGCCGTTCCTTTCCTGAATTTATCAGACAGCCGCTATCACAATGACTGCGCCCGCGAGCGCGCCGAGAGGCGGCAGAACTTTTGCATATTTCTTTTTCTTCTCCCGCGCCTCCGATAGTCTCAGTTCAAAATCGGCGCAGAACATATCGCAGTTTGCTATCTGCCCCTCGAGCGCGGTAGTGCCGAGCGAGCGGCCGAAAGAGACAAGCCGCGAGACATCGGACGAGGTCAAGCCGACTGTGTTTTTCCGCGCGGAGAGCGAATCGCTCCACGCCTGCGGAAACGGCTCGGAATCGCAGAGCTTTATGCACTCCGGGATAAACACGAGTTCTTTCAAATCCGGAGTCGAACCGAGTATCCCGAGCACATCGCCGACCGGGCAGCAGCAACATTCAAGCTGAGTCCGCACAACGCGCAGCATAATGCATATCTTTTCAAGCAGGCTCACACGCAGGCTCAGCATACGCGCCGCATATCCGCCCGCGAGCAGCAGCGCCGATGCCGTCAGAACAGTTCCGATCATTCGCATAAAAATGCTCCTTCAGATCATATATTCCAGCCGTCTCACCCGGGCGTTCGCCGAGCATGACGAGCTTCGAGAACACGCCGGACGAGAGCAGCTCCGCCGCGGCGGGACGGCTACGCAGATCTTCATCTTTGCCGGCATGGACACTGACGAGAAAATTCACGCCAGAGTTCATGCCCTCTAAGATGCGCTTCGTTTCGGAGAGATTGCCTATCTCGTCGCAGATGATTATCTGAGGCGAGAGAGTTCTGAGCGCTGTCAAAATACCGACATCTTTCGGATAGCCTGTCAGAACGTCGGAGAAGCCGACATCGCACTGCGGGCATCCGCCGCTCGAAGCGGCTATCTCCCCGCGCTCGTCAACTATCGCCACACGATAATATCTGCCGCCTGAGACGCCCGACAGCCTGCGTGCGAGGTCGCGCAGGAGCGTTGTTTTGCCCGAGAGCGGAGGCCCCGCGATAATCGCAGACACGATGCCATGAGAAAAGACGGACGGATATATTTCATCCGACGAGCCCGGGACTTCATGGGCGATACGCAGGTTTACGGACGAGATATCGCGAAAGGACTTCACGGTCCCGCTTTCTGCCATGACCGCCGTTCCGCAGACTCCGGCTCTGTGTCCGTGGGCGAGGCTTATAAATCCACTCGCCGCAGCGGCGGAATTTGAATGGACGGAATAGCCGCACATGCGCGAAAAGCTCGCCTGAAGCTCCGCAGGGGTTGCCGCAAGCGCACCCGGCGAATAGACCGAGCCGGTTCTGCCGCTTTTATAAACAAACAGCGAGCCTACGCGCGTAACTATAACAACGGGTCTCGCGGCGCGCAGGCGAATTTCATATGCGCTCTCTTTGACACGGCTGTCGACCCCGAGCAGAGCGGTGCGAAGCCGATCATCGAGAAAGTCCACCGCGCTGTCAAATGAATCCGCTGCCCGCATGATATCGCCTCCGTTTCTCTAAATAATATGAAGCCTTGTCCCCGGGTAGAACAAAAAAGCACCCTGCAAAAATGCAGAGTGCCGATATTGATTTGTTTATCTGACTTCGAGTATGTTGCTCGCGCCAGTGAATAGGTTGAAATACAACAGTTCTTCTTCGCCGTTTTCGATAAATTTTATCTCATAGTTTCCGTCCGCGCGAGCACCGACGCATTTGACATCGAGAATCTTTGCATCGGATTCTCTGAAAGTCTCTTTGAGCACTTCGAGCTCCGCTTCGCTGTATTCCCCGGCATCGTCGGATACGAAGAGCACGCGCCCGAAGAGGTTGTTTATCTTCGCAAGCAGCAGTTTCTGCTCCCAGGTGAAAGTCAAATTACGGTCGCGCAGGAAGAAAACATCGGGGTCGTTTAAGAACGCTCTGCCGTTGAGGTGACGTCGGAACATGCTGTTGTTTATGGCATTCTGCGCACTGGGCAATTCATTATTTATCGACATGGAGTTATAGAACTTGCCGCCGTAAGATAAATCGACATCGCAGCTTATCCTGCACGCATCGACAACGCCAAATGCGGGACCGAGCGGCACGCCGCAGCCGAGGATGAGCTTATCGCCGACGCACTCGCGCAGGAAGTCCATCGCCTCGCACATGATGGTTCCGCGGGTCTTATTATCGCGCGGAGTCCTGCACTGACTGTAGAGGAAGTCGAGCTTCACCATATCATAGCCCCAGTCGTCCAATACGGTGTCAAAGACTTTTTTCAGATGCTCGCGCACCTCGGGGTTATATATATCGAGCGTATACGCGCCGCCCCACGCGACACAGCCGAGCTGTGGCTTGCCGTCGGGATTGCGTATGAGCCAATCGGGATGCTCTTTCAATATTCGTGATTTGCCGCGTTGAACATTGAACGGCGCAAGCCATATTCCCGCGAGATAGCCCTCCCTGTGGACGGCGTCGGCTATTGTTTTCATGCCGTTGGGGAAGTCCTTGCCGTTATAGTCGAGCCAGTCGCCGACAAAAGGCTCATAACCGTCGTCGATCTGGAATATATTGACGCTCTCGCGCGCCCTTGAAAGTCCTTTTAAATCACGCAGGATTATATTTTCATCTATTTTCTGGAAGTAGTTATACCACGAAGTATAGCCCGTGAGCCTGTCGACGCGCTTCTTTGCAGGTAGACTCATAGCGGCAAAATATTTGTCAAACACCTCGTCATAACCGCCGACAACGCGGACGATATCAAACATCTCATACGGTTCGCTTATAGTCAGCCCCTCGACATCCTTTTCGACGGAGAAAATATGCTTCTCCATATCCGAATAAAAAACGGTATAGCCGTTTCTCTCGCTCAGCGAGCCGAAGAGCTCAAACTCATCGCCGCGGCGGAGATAGGTATATGTAAAGCTATGAAAAAAGCCCGGGCGCGGCTCATAGCGGGTGAACGCATAGTCGCCGGAGGTTATCGCCATATCTTTCGTATATTTTGTGACACCAGCGAGCGGAGTCGTTCCGCGATAGATATCCTCTGCGGACATCTCGCCCGATGTTGTCCACGACTGATAGCCGTTGACAAAGAATTTTTCGTTCTTTTCATACTCATGCCAGAATTCGAGCGACGCCGAAATGAGCGTTATCGGGCGCGAGGGAATGAGAGTCAGCTTCACTCCGCTCTCATCGTTAACGGTAATGACCGAAAAATGCGGTCCAGAATAGCCGACGGTCTCATAGACTGCGCCGGCGAGAGAATATTTGAGTCTGAATACGGGCTTGTTCATCCTGTTTCCTCCCTACGATTTTCTCTTCAGGCTCCAGTTTATCATTTTGAGACGAAAAAAACAATAGGAATTTAGTGCCGCATCTATCGATTGAAAAAATTATAGACATAAAAAAACAGCGCCGCACTCAAAAATGTGCGGTGCCGATATATTGGAACCCTTTCGGGCTTGTTTTAGTTCCTACGGCTGAGAAGCCGCCGCTTAAGTTACAGTGCAGCTTTGCTTGCTACAGAACTAAGCGCGAGAAGCATCATGAGCTTGTGGAAGCTGAACTTCTTCTCCTTCTCAATCTCACCAAACAGGTCCTGTTCCATCTTGTAGTACTGCTTCATCATCATATCTGTCAGTCCTTTCATTTGGTATGCTTTCATTATACTCAGTTTCCGTTATTTGTCAAGTAATTTTGCACAAACAAGTGCACTCTCATTTGTGCAAATTTACTAAAGAAACAGACTTTTATAAACCTACCAGTTTGAATAATTGCTTTTAACCGCATTAAAATCTTATGTGCATATTGCACAATCATAGCGTTCCTGATTGTGTATTATGACGAAGTAAAAGCAGATTTTTTGGAATATCCTACAAAACAAGCGCCAAAAGTTTGTTAGAAATGACAACAAAAATATTCAAAAAGAGCCTCCGACACATGTCGAAAGCTCTCCTTTTGTGTTATTCTGATGAAAAGAATCAGATCTTGCCCGCCTTTTCAAGCTCTTTGTAGTTTCTTCTGATCTTGAGAGTCGTGGTCTTCGGGAACTCTTCGGAGCGGAACTCGAGCTTGTCGATGTTCTTCCATCTGGGCATGTCGCGGTTGAACTGGTCAACGGCATCTTTGATGAGCTGATCGGCATCCTTGCCGTATTCCTCATAGTAAGGATAGACCTCTGCAACAATCTTGTTGCCCTCCTGGCTGACGAGAATCTCATGGATCGCGTGGCAGCGCTGAGAAAGCTTGTCCTCAAGCTCCTCGGGAGAGACGTTCTTACCGTTGTTGGTAATGATAAGATTCTTCTTGCGGCCGACGAAGAAGAGGAAGCCGTCCTCATCGATTCTGCCGTAGTCGCCGGTCTTGAACCAGCCGTTGTCGAATGCCGCGGCGGTTGCCTCGGGATCCTTGTAATAGCCTCTCATGACGTTGGAGCCGCGGACATATATCTCGCCGACGCCGTCCTCATCGGGATCGTTTATCTTTATCTCGTTGCACGGAAGCGGTCTGCCGACGCTGCCGGGCTTATGATTTTCCATGGTGTTGGTGGTAACTGCGGGCGAACACTCGGTTATGCCGTAGCCGTTGAGAACCTGGATGCCGAGGTCATAGAGGCCCTGCTCATACTCGGGATCGAGCGCAGCACCGCCGACAATGATATACTTCAGATTTCCGCCGAGCTGCTCATGAACCTGAGCGAACAACTTGCGGCGGACGTCGATGCCGAACTTGAGAAGGAAGCGGCTTATCTTGATGCCCTTCTTGAGGACATCCTCTCTGCCGGTCTTTCTCGCAGTCTTCCAGACGCGCTTATAGATAGTCTCGACAACCAGCGGAACACCGGAGAAGTTCTGAGGATGATGGGTCTGGAAATCCTTAACGAGGTTCTTTATATCTACGCAGATATAGCCGTAGGTGATGATGATAAACGCGGCGAAGATAGTCGCAACCCACGAAAAGGTGTGGTTAAGCGGCAGGAAGCCGACGGAGTTTCCGCCCTGGAAGCACTTGCAGGAGGAGGTGACAACAGAAGCGAGGTTGCCGTGAGTGAGCATAACTCCCTTGCTCTTGCCGGTGGTGCCGGAGGTGAAAACGATGGTTGCGAGATCATCGGGAGATACGACGACATCCTTATACTCGGTGTAGCCGTCCGCAAGGAGCTTCTCGCCCTCATCGATGTACTTCTGGAAATCGGGGATATAGAGATATGTATCCATGGGAGCGCCTATCTCTTTTATCTTCTCGACTGTCGGAGCATAGTACTCGGAATAGAAGATAGCCTTGCACTCGCCCTCGTTGAGCTGAACGGCAAGATCCTCTGCAGGAAGCTTGGGGTCAAGCGGAACGCTGACTATCTTTCCGAGAAGGTTCGCAAAGAACGAGATTATCCACTCATAGGAGTTCTCGCCGATAATGGCGACATTGCAATCCTTGATGCCGTGGGCAAACATATATGTGCCCAGGCAGTTGATGTCGTGCCAAACGTCGTTAAATGTTTTGGTGATGAACGGATTGTCCTTTGTGCCGTTCACGTTGTCATACATAAAGAGGGGCTGATCCTTTCCCTCGCCGACGCCGTGGATGACAAGCTCTTTTATCGTCTTGACATCGGGCACATCATAGTATACGTCCTTGTACTTCTTTTTCATTTTTTGATTCCTTCCCTCATATTTTATTTTCTCTGGCCTTGAACTCCGTACCCCTTACAGAGTTCTCTCAAAACATAATTTTATATGATTGCAGAGCATTCTTTTTTACTATAACGAAATTAATAAAGATTTGCATTAGTTTAGAAAAAGTTTATAATTTATATTAAAAAGCCAAAAAGCCGGACGAATCAGCTTCACTGATCGCATCCGGTCGATGCGTTTTGCACTTCTTCTTTTTTCGCTTTTTCTTTTGAGGATTTGCCGAGATTTTTGTATGCAAAGAACTTGTTTGTCACAAAGTTAAACGGCGTTACTATAACAGCGACTATGCACGGGGCGATATACTCCGCGAGCTTTCTGTCGGTCATATCGACGCCCGACTGCCTTATGGCCTCGCCCAACGACCTTACGCCCTCCTCAAGTTTCAATACGTCAAGGAAGAGCCAGGTGAGCAAGGTTGTCAAAAACAGTCCCGAGAAAGCATACACAACATAGAGTCTGAGCAAAACCTGCCATTCCTTGACTCCCTCATCGCGTTCAAAGACAAGCCTGCTGTTAATCAGATATGATGAGAGCACACTAAGCACGAAGCCCACAAGAGTCGCAAGCACATAGTGACCCCCGACAAAAACAACGGCGGCATACGCAACATAGTTGACTATCGCGTTTATACTGCCGACGACGATGAATTTCAGGTACTGAATAACTGCATTATTACTCTTTTTCTTCACCTTTCCGCCTCCCCTGCGAATATCAAGAAGATGATAACATATAAGTGCGGTCTTTTCAATATCAAAAAACAGATTGGCTCTGAATCCCCTGCTGTTTTGATTCTCTATTGTTAAATCTTTCTTAAGTTCATAAAAGGAACAAAATACAATTATACTTATACTAAAATAACAGCATATTAAGGTGGGACAGGTTGCGAACAGACAGCCGCCGCCATGGGATGGAGATGCAAGGAAAATATGAAAATCAAACCGCTCAGCCGCCTTATGACCGACTTCGGCGGCTTCCTGGGTCTTGCGGAGCACGTCAAGCTCGGGATTTACGCAAAAAACGCCGTTAAGGTTCAGGAACACATTGTCAAGAAGCTCATGCGCGACAACAAGAACACCGTATACGGCAAGGAGCACAATTTCAAGGACGTTCACTCCATTGCGGACTATCAGGCAAAGGTTCCTCTCTCGCGCTACAAGGACTACGAGGAATATATCGACCGCATGGTTGAGACCGGCGAAAGAAATCTTATAACCAGATACCGCATACACAGATACGCCGAGTCCTCCGGCAGCATCGGCAAGCCGAAGCTCGTTCCCCTCGCCGCAAGGTCGCTGTGGAACTGCCAGTGCTTCAGCTTCTCGGCTCCCGTCGGCTGCGCCGTCAAGTGGTTCCACGCACACGGCAAGCGTCTGCCTCCTCAGAAAGGCATGCTGACGCTCGAGATAACGCCCCACCGCCTTCCCAACGGAAAGACCTGCAGCTGCCTTTCCGGTATCCCGATGATGTACTTAAAGCCCATAGTCAGCTCCTTTGTCACCTCTCCCCCGGAGATAATGTTCCCGGAGGATCCGAGCAGAACGGATATGCAGTATTTCAAGCTGCGTTTCGCTCTGGTAGACAGAGACGTGAGCTACCTGAGCACAATGATAATAACCGTTCTAGAGTCGATGATGCATTATCTCGAGGACAACTGGGAGATGCTCTGCGACGACATTGAGCACGGCACGATAAACGAGAGCATCGCGTGCCCGCCCCAGGTAAAAGAAAAGCTCATGAAGCGCATTAAGCCCATGCCCGACCGCGCCGCCGAGCTTCGCAGCGAATTTGAAAAGGGCTTTGACACTCCGATAGTCCCCCGAATCTGGAAGAACTGCTGCTGGATGTTCGGCATGGGCGCAGGCTCACTCGAGGTATACTCGAAGAAGCTGGGTCGTTACACGGGAAATCTCCCGATTCACAACATGGGCTACGGCGCTTCCGAGGATCTTGTTGCAGTGCCGATAGCGCTCAACTCCAACGACTGCGTAATTCTTCCTCACAACGGATTCTTTGAGTTCCTGCCCGTCGGCGCTCCCGAGGGCACCCGCCCGTTCACCATAAGCGAAGTAAAGCCCGGCGAGGAATATGAAATAATCATCACGAATCTCTCCGGTCTCTACCGTTACCGCATTGACGACGTCGTCGAGGTCACCGGCTTCTACAAGCAGTCTCCGACGGTAATGTTCAAGTACAGACTCAACCAGGTGCTTAACATCGGCGGAGAAAAGACCGACCAGAGCATGGTTGATTGGGCGGTTGAGCAGATGTGCGACCGTTTCGGCACGGTCGCGATAGGTCACAGCGTCTATCCCGACACTGAGACGACCACTCCCGGCCACTATGTCCTCTTCGTTGAGACCGAGGACGAAATCGACCCCGCAAGACGTCAGGAGTTCGCGGCGGTATTTGACGAAAAACTCAGCGATTCGAACCTCTTCATCAGCGATGCCTGGCACGAAAAGACCCTCGGCAAGACCGAGCTTCACTTCGTCAAGAAGGGCACTTATCACCAGTATCTCGAGATGAAGAAGAACGAGGGCGCGAACCTCAACCAGCTCAAGCCCGTTGTCCTGCTCAACACTCAGGACAAGCGCGACTTCTTCTGGAAGAACGTCACCGACTGACGGTAATTCAATAAAAGCTTACAGCCGCAACAGATTTTACTGTTGCGGCTGTTCTTATATTTTTTGAGGAGTGGAATTGTATAGAAAAAATTGAAATTTATCGTGGAATCTATTAGACTCCCCTGTAGGGGGGCTGGCTCGGCGCAAGCCGAGACTGAGGGGTTAGCTCGCTTCGCTCAAGATATAATTTGTATAATGCGTGTCAATAAAATCGTCAGGGTTTCGCGGGCGGATGATATCCGCCCCTACACGATTGTGCTGATTTGTAATATTATAAAAATTGTTTATTGTCGGCATTTACACCCACAAATCTTGATTTATCTCGTGCATATCATAAACCACAAACACAAAATCCTACCCGTGTGAAATCGGGTAGGATTTTATGTTTTTTATTGCACTGTCATTTTTATTCATCTGTTTGCCTCGTCGACAAACACGCGGAACAGCGGCAGGCATGAGGAGAAGAATTTTTTATACGCCTCGCAATAATCGCGGTCGGCTCTGCTTCGCTTGCATCCGCCGCCGCGGCAGAGGGGATAATAGCGGCACGCCTTGCACTTCGGATCGACCGGCAGGCTCTCGCGGATAAAATCGGCGGCTTTCTTTGAATTTGCCATCGCTTCAAGTTCATCTGAATTTATGTTGCCGAGCAGCCATTCGTCAAGGCAATAGAAGTCGCACGGATAGACATTGCCGTTGCCCTCGACCACAAATTGGTGCATGCAGTGTCCGCAGACTCCGCACTGCTCGGGCTGTCTGCCGACATACATCTGAACCCAGTTGTCAAACTGGCGGATGCTCATATATTCGCCGCGGACATAATCTTTGACATAGGCGTTGAACAGATGTATCAGAAAATATGCATACTGTTCGTTAGTCATATACAGTTCGCTCTCACTCTTGTCGCCGAACGGGCGCAGGCACGGGATGAACTGGAGATATTTGAAGCCTTTGCGCTTGAAGAACGAATATATCCTGTCGATATTCTCGGCAGCGTAGCCAGTGAGCACGGTCAAAATATTAAAATCGACCTCATGCATGGTCAGCATCTGAGCGGCATTGAGAATTTTATAGAATCTGTTTGTGCCGTTGGCGTCGACTCTGAATCGGTTCGCTTCCATATCGCCGTCAAGGCTCAGACCTACGAGAAAATGTTCATCGTGAAAGAACCGCGCCCACTGCTCATCTATTAATAAGCCGTTGGTCTGTATGCTGAAAAATATACGGCTGCCGCGCAGGTTATATTTTTTGACCCGCTCGGCAAAATCTTTGAAATAGTCTATCCCGGCGAGCAGCGGCTCGCCGCCCTGGAACGCAAAAGCTACACTGTCCCCTTTTGCGAAGCTGAGCGCGCTTTTTATGAGCCTGTCTGAAGTTTCGGCGGACATAATGCCTAGGTTGTGCTCTTCTCTTATCTGTGAAACATCGTGATAAAAGCAATATTCGCACCGCAGATTGCAGAGGCTCGACGCAGGCTTTATCATTATTGAAAGTTCAGGCAAAATTTCACCCCCGGATATTCCGACCGCCGAGCGGACTGTTCACCCGTTCGGCGGCATTTTTATCAGCTGTTTTTTACAATTCCTCGGCGGTTATTTTTGAACTCGTTCATCTTCTCGTCGAGTCTGTCGCGCATCTCGTCGGCAATTGTCGGATATGCCGGGGTGCGGTTGTAGTTCTCGCCTGCATCGTCGGTCAGGATATGCAGCCAGTTCTTGCGGAATTTGTCGAAGAACGCGGAATTGTCGTTCTGTATATTCTTGAAATACTTGAACACGACATACTCATTATTCTTGAGGACATCGAAATCATAGTCTTTATACTCCTCGCGCGAGAGGATATCGGCAGTCGGTATAGCATACTGGATAGCCTTGAGCTTTTCGCGCTTCATGTGGAGTATCGGGGTTTCGGCAGTGTGTATAACTTTATTCTGAGTGAACACGGGAACCATCGAAACGCCGTCTATAACGCGGTCTGCGGGGAGATAGTTCTTCTCCGTTCCGCCGTTTCCGGTGATGCCGCACATCTCAACGAGAGTCGGGAACAGATCAACGAGCGTAGCGGACTCATCATAAGTCGAACCCGCCTTGAACAGACCGCCGTTGTTGCCCCAGCGGATCATAAACGGCACTTTCTGGCCGCCCTCATATGCAAGATACTTGCCGCCGCGAAGATCGCCAGTCGAGCCCTGAAGCGCGGGGCCGTTGTCGCTGGTGAACACTATTATTGTGTTATCCATGACGCCGAGCTCTTCGAGAGTATCAAAGAGCTTGCCGAGATAATAGTCAAACTCGGTCACGCAGTCAACATATGTGCCCATGCCGGATTTACCCTTGAACTCATCGCCGACATACACGGGCGCGTGCGGCCACGGAGTTGCATAGAACGCGAAGAACGGCTCGTCACCCTCCTTGACCTGCTCGGTTATCCAGCTGTTTATCTCTTCATATATCCACTTTGTGGCGTTGCTCTGGTCTTTGAGCTCGTCGGTGCCGCGGGCAATTTCATATTCGCCGTTCTCTTCACGGACATGGTAGAACGGGTTCATATCATTGACATAGTGGCTGCCGTAGAAATAATCGAAGCCCTGATTGGTCGGCAGATACTCGCCGTAATCGCCGAGATGCCACTTGCCGAAGCAGCCTGTCGTATAGCCCGCTCCCTTGAGAGCCTCCGCTATGGTTATCTCGTCGCCGAGCATACCGTCAGCATTACCGCCCATTTCAACGGAATTGAATATACGGGTCGAGGCGAACGGAGAGAATGTGTCAACGGTCGGATATATGACATTGTCGGCATATCCGCGATAGGGATAGCGCCCAGTGAGCGCGGCAAAACGCGCAGGAGAGCAGACGGAATAGCTCGAATAGAAATTCGTGAACTGCGCGCCCTCTTCGCCGATGCGGTCGATGTTCGGGGTATCATATATCGCGCCGTTTGCGGAGACATCGCCGTAGCCGAGATCGTCCATGAGAATGAACAGGACGTTGGGCGAATTTTCTTTTGTCTTGTTTTTGTCTATTCCCTTGAGGTAGTCGTCCTGGCCGTCCCAAAGGCGCTCGGTGTTGGGCTTCGAGCGCAGGTTCATGGTCAGCACGAACGCAACGGTCGTGAACACGAGCAGCACGCTGAGAATACGCGAAAGCACTTTTTGAAGAGTGACTTTTTTATCGATTTTCACAACGCAGAGAATCACGCCGACAATAACGGCTATGCTCGGCAGGGCGAGCAGGAGATTGCCGAGCAGGCGGGTGAAGAAATTGCCCTCGCCCGTGAGCCAGGGATGCTCCGCACTCGAAAATCCCGCAAGGCCGGAAGTGAACGCGCCGAAGCCCGCATCCGCGCCGAAAATTATGTAATAAGTGATAACGCCGAACAGCGCGGCGCAATAGCCGATAAGAAAACCGAGATAAAGCCGGCGCTTAAAAAACATACCGATAACTATAAGCGCGGACACAATGCAGCAAAATCCCACGCAGACGACCGCAGTCATATTGAGCCTTGTTATCCACATCGCGAACATGAGCGCAACACCGATAATGCTGACAATTATCGGGAACACTTTCTTTCCTGAATCAAATTCTATCTTTTTTTTCAATTCATGACCTCCTAAGCTAATACGCATTTATTTTCTACTTATTGCTTTCTGTTTCCAATCTTTTTCCGCTCTTGACGGCAGTCTTGAGATGTTATTCTTAAACATTTGTCAAATGTAAAATCTCAACCAATTTTATATCCACGCTATATGTATCGGGATTTTTCTCTTTATATTTTAAAATAATCGCCTTCCACAATTCCTTATAGTCGTCATACGAGTTGCTCAATGGAATAAGCTGTTCTTTCTTTGTTGTGTAAACGTTCATTGAACTGAGAGAACGAATTTTTTTACTTCCGCGAAGTACTATTGCCGCAATATCGCTGTAATCAACCTGTCCTTTTGCTCCGTCGACAGAATATGTAAAGTACTCGTCGTGCAGTTCAACAAAATTGTGCCTGCTCTTTACAGATAATATAATTACATATACGGCAGGGCACACCATTGATATACCAAAAAGCATTGCCGCTCCGAGTACAGAGCCATTTCCGGAACATACAAATATGAGATAAAATGCCAACACGCACCACAGCACCGAGAACGATATTGCAATAATAATGTTTTTTGTGCTGTATTTATATTTTTTCAAGCCATCACCTCTCTTGAAAAATTCACTAATACGGATTATATCATTAATTGCGGGATTTGTCACTATTTTTAAAAATAAAAAGGGGTTGTCGCATTCAGATGCAGAAAGCGTTTTTTGACCCGAAGCTGTATAAGTATACTGCGAGTGGGCAAAAAGGCGCTTAAAAGAGCAATAATAAAAGGTCATACTCCGCATTATAATCATACGAAATATGACCTGCATCTCTTGCTCTTTGGTCTGCGCTGAATGCGGCAGACCCTAAATTACGCTCTGTTGTTTCTTTTTATTGCCTCGATAGCTCCCTTTTCGAGCCGCGAGACCTGCGCCTGTGAGATGCCTATCTCCCCTGCCACTTCCATCTGAGTCTTGCCTTTTAAAAAGCGCAGATAAAGTATTTTCTTCTCCCGCTCCGGCAAATTTTCGACCGACTCGCGAAAGATTATCTCATCGAGCCAGCTCCCGTCATCACCGCTGTCGCCGAGCTGATCCATGACATATATCGTGTCGCCGCCGTCCGAGAACACGGGCTCATAGAGCGAGACGGGCTCGACAATCGCTTCGAGGGCTAAAACTATCTCCTCTTTTTTCATGTTCATCGCTTTTGCTATCTCTTCGACTGTCGGGTCGCGCCCGAGCTTTGCGACGAGCTTCTCTTTCTCCTGCATCGCGTGATAGGCTACATCTCTTATAGAACGGCTAACGCGCATCGAGTTGTTGTCGCGCAGATAGCGGCGTATCTCGCCGATTATCATGGGTACGGCATAGGTCGAAAAGCGGACATTCTGATTTATATCAAAGTTATCTATAGCTTTTATAAGCCCGATGCACCCGACCTGAAAAAGATCGTCGGGATTCTCTCCCCTGTTTGTAAACCGCTGGACAACGCTCAGGACAAGGCGCAGATTTCCGTTTATAAGCTCGTCCCGCGCCGACTTGTCCCCCGAATGCATACGGCGCAAAAGCTCCGTCTTTTCTTTCTCTTTGAGCACCTTCAGCTTCGATGTATTCACTCCGCAGATCTCGACCCTGTTGTACTGCATTCCGCCGCCTCCCACTTTGCTCGCGCTATAAAAAATTATTCCCATATAGCGCGCTCTTAATACCGCGGAGAAAAATTTTTGAACTGATATTGACACGGCAGCGGCGGGCATGTTACCATTTATCCGGAATAAAAAATATTGAAGGAGGCGCACTATGCGATTTGGAACCTGCGTTGGATTTGACAAGCTCGAATCTGCCGCGAAGCTCGGATATGACTATCTCGAGAGCAATCTGGGGCACATAAAAAGTCTCAGCGAGCAGGAACTAAAAGAGACAAAAGCAATGCTTGACGGTTATGGAGCAAAGCTTGAAGCGGCGAACTGCTTTTTCCCCGGGGAGATACACCTCGCAGGAGATGATGCGGACATTGAAATTATAAGAGACTACACGCGCCGCGCGTTTGACAACGCGGTGTTTCTCGGAATCAAAACCTGCGTGCTCGGAAGCGGGCGTTCGCGCAGCGTACCGGACGGATTCGACAGAGAAAAAGGACTCGAACAGATACACTCGGCTCTGCGAGTTATAGACGACGAAGCGGGCGAACACGGAATAAGAGTCGCAATTGAGCCGCTGAACAGACTTGAAACAAATGTGTTTACGACAGTCCGCGAGAGTGTTGATATCTGCTGCGCTCTGAGGCTCAAAAATATATTTGTCCTCGCAGACATATATCATATGGTTATGGAAAATGAAGACTTCGGTGCGCTTCGGTATGCGGGAGACAAATTGATACATATACACTTCTCGAACCCGACCGCAAAAGATTCGCCGAACGGCGGAAAAATGAAGCGCATCTTCCCCGCAGAAGGCGACGGGTACAATTACGCGCCGTTTGTGCAAGCCGTAAAGGAAGCCGGATACGACGGAAGAATGAGCATTGAAGCCAACTGCATAAACTTTGAAGCCGAAGCGGCAGAGGGGCTTAAAATGATGAAGAAGCTTTTTGAGTGAGGATAAAATGAGACACGAATATAGCAATCTTAAAATTTTCGCGCAGGGCGGCGAGGCGCTCAAAGCCGCAGAGATACTGCGCGGCGAAATAGAATCGCGAACGGGAGCTATACCGCAAATGACCGAGTCCGAAAAAGCGGACATATCTCTTATCGCCGACCCGAACGGTCTGCGCGACGGATATAAAATAGAGCAGAGCGGCAGCCTCCTTGTCTTCAGGGCGCAGGGCATACGCGGGCTGATATTCGCCATCGGCATGTTCCTGAGAAAAATCGAAGTTTCGGGCGAAAAAATCACGCTCATACAGGATATCGGCGGAGAATACAAGCCCGACAAGCGCATAAGGGGTCATCAGCTCGGCTACCGCACAACGCCAAACAGCTACGACGCGTGGGATTTGGAGGACTACCGCAGATATTATCTCGACCTGATGTTCTTCGGCTGCAACACGGTTGAGCACATTCCGTATGACGGGCTCGGAGCGCAGCAGAACAGGCTGATGAAATACGACCCGCAGGACTTTCTCGTTGAAGCTTCAAGAATCGCGGACGAATATGACCTCGATGTATCGCTCTGGTACCCGAACGACCGCGAGAGCCTTGAGGACGCCGAAAAACGGCGCAGGCGCGTTTTCGAGCGCACGCCGAGAATAAATGTGATGTTTCCGCCCGGAGGCGACCCCGGCGACTACGATGCGGATGAATTTATAAGCCGCTGCCGCGATTTTTCGCGCCTGCTCAAGGAATATCACCCAAACGCCGAGATGTGGCCGTCCGCACAGCAGCCGCACTCGATACCGAACTGGGGCGAAAAGCTCATAAGCGAGCTGCAAGAACTGCCCGACGAGATTGACGGCATTATAACAGGTCCGAACCATGCTTTTGAGATGGACGAGCTGCGCCGCAGAGTGCCCGCAAAATATCCGATAAGATTTTATCCCGACATAACGCACAATGTGCGCTGCGAATATCCGGTTCACTTCGACCGCGACGACTGGCACTATGCACTCGCCGCGGGACTCAGCCGCGAATGCACGAATCCCCGCCCCTGCGAATACAGGGAGATTCACCGCCTCACGCGCAGATATGTTGTCGGCAGCGTTTCATATTCCGAGGGAATAACGGACGATATCAACAAATGCGTCTGGAGCGACATGGACTTCTTCCCCGATGTCGATGTCCGCGACTCGCTTGAGGACTATTCGCGCCTGTATTTCCCCTCTCTGCCGGCAAGCGAGGTTGCAGACAGGATACTCGGGCTTGAGCTAAATTGGCAGACAGACCCGGCGGAGAATCCCGGCATTGACGACAATCTCAGAGGTTGGGAGTCGCTCGCCGAAAGATATCCCGATGCCGTGAAGCTCTGGCGATTCAACCAGTGTCTGTTCCGCGCAAAGTGCGACGCATATCTAAGACACAAGCGAATAATCGAACTGCGAGCGATAAAAGAAGCGAAACGCGAGATTCTCTCCGGCAGGCTCGCGAGCGCAAAGGATATACTCAAAAATGCCGAGGACGGGCGTGAAAAGGCGCTTCGCGCGGACATAGAACGCATTGCGGAAGAGCTTTTTGAGCAGATAGGCTTGCAGACGGATGTTGAGCGCTACTGCGCCAACAGCTGGGAGCGCGGAGCAGTGCTTGAGACAATCGACCTGCCGAACACCGACCGCGCATGGCTTATGGGTCAGCTCGAAAAGGCTGAATCGATGCCCGATGACGAGGCTAAAAAACACATGATTCGCAGCGTCAGGCGCAACGAAGTCGAGAGCGACGAATATTATTTCTCGGTCGCGGAGCACGGCTTCGGAGTGCTCGGGTGCGAGCAAGTTGTCGGCCCCGAGGGCATATACATGAACTTCCAGGGTGACCGCCCCGATGTCAACAACGGCAGTCTCCCGACCTGCCTTTTCAAAGTCTACGACAATCAGTCGTTCAGGTGCAAGCTGGGCGGATTCAGATATGACACCGACTACGAGCTGAAAGTCACCTATAATCAGAAAAAAGATGAGAGCATCGACGACCTGACGATAAAAGCCAACGGAACGATTGTATACAAAGGCGGTCAGTTCGGCGAAGAGGACGAAGAATTCAACCGCGAGATGCTCCCCGACGGCTTTGTCTGCGCGGTATATCAGCTGCCGAAAGATGTGTTCATCAACGGGTGCGTTGAAATCGAGATATTCGAGGAGCACGCAGGAGTTATGATAAGCGAGCTGCGAATAGTTAAGAAAAAATAAAGATATGCACTGTGGAAAACCGCAGTGCATATTTTTTACAGCCCCGACGGATTGAATTGGCAGAGCAAATATGTTAATATATATCCGTATAACAAACGGAGGTCTCAAATGGAAGCTGTTGCAACTCCCCGCGCTGAAAGACCGCTTTTCAGCAACAAAGCACTTAAAAAGCTGATATTCCCGCTTGTCATCGAGCAATTTCTCGCGATATCCGTCGGATTCTTCGACACGGTTATGATATCCGGTCTCGGCGACGAGGCTATTTCGGGCGTTTCGCTCGTCGATATGATAATGACGCTGATGATAAATGTCTTTGCCGCGCTCGCGACCGGCGGCGCAGTCGTTGCGGCGCAGTTCATCGGCGCAAAAAGAGCAAAGGACGCGCGCAACAGCGCATCTCAGCTGATATTTATCGCGTTTATAATCTCGATTGTACTCATGGCACTGACCCTTGTTTTCAAGGCTCAGCTGCTCAGGCTCTTTTTCAGCACGCTTGAAGAGGGTGTTATGCAGTCCGCATTGACATATTTCTGGATATCCGCGCTGTCGTTCCCGTTCCTCGCTATATATAACTGCTGTGCGGCGCTTTTCCGCGCAATGGGCAATTCTAAAATATCGATGTTAGCCTCGCTCATCACCACAATTATGAACATAATCGGCAACGCCATTCTCATATACGGAGTCAAATGGGGTGTTGCTGGCGCGGCGGCAGCCTCGACTATTTCGCGTTTTACGGCGATGCTCCTCCTGCTCATCCTACTGCACAAGAGAGATCATCCGATTTATATCTCGATTAAAGATAAATTCAGGCCGAATTTCGGGCTTATAAAAAAGATACTCTCTATAGGAATACCCAGCAGCATCGAGAGCAGCCTGTTTCACCTCGGGCGCATACTTGTCGTCAGCATTATAACCTCGTTCGGAACGGTTCAGATAGCGGCTAACGCAGTCGCAAATAACCTTGACGGAATCGGCTGCATACCCGGTCAGGCGATGGGACTCGCGATGATAACGGTCATCGGTCAGTGCGTCGGTCTGGGCAGCGAAGAGCAGATAAGACTGCACACGAAGAAGCTTATGAAGCTGACCTATCTTATGTCGGCGATATGGAACGCAATAATCCTCGCTACCCTGCCGCTGACGCTCAAGATGTACAACATCTCGCCCGATGCATATTCGCTCGCGCTCAAGCTCATCATTATCCACAACGGCTGTGCGATATTTATCTGGCCCGCATCGTTCACGATGCCGAATGTTCTCAAGGCAGCGAACGATGTCAAATTCACGATGTGCATCGCGCTGTTTTCGATGTTCACTTTCCGACTGCTTCTGAGCTACATAATCGGACTCAAGCTCGGCATGGGCGCTATCGGCGTTTGGATAGCGATGATAGTTGACTGGGTGTTCCGCGCGATTGCGTTCTGCCTGCGCTACAGAGGCAAACGCTGGCTGAGCTACAGCATTTACAAGAAAGAAAAAGTGCGGGCAAAATCGGAATAAAAGCAAAGCCGCAATTTGCATTATTTGCTGCAAATTGCGGCTCTTCTATTTTTGCTCTTTGATCTGTGCTGAATGCGACAGCCCTTATAATTATTTACGGCATAAAAACGAGGCAGTCTTTCGACTGCCTCACTTTTTCTTTAATTATTTATTGCCGGTCATCTTTGCGATTTCTTCAGCGTAGTTCTCTTCTTTCTTCTCGATGCCCTCGCCCTTTGCGTAGCGGATGAAGCCGGTAGCCTTTATCGAAGCGCCGAGCTTCTTAGCAACATCTGCAATGTAGCCTGCGACATCGCCGTCATAGAGATCCGAACGAACGAATGCCTGCTCAAGAAGGCAAACTTCCTTGAGCTGCTTCTTCATACGGCCGTCGACTGCACCTGCAAAGATCTTGTTTGCAACGATATCAGCCTTGCTTGCCATTGCAAGCTCGACAAGAGTCTCAACTGCCTTATCGGAAAGGAAGTTGAAGAGGAACTTGTTGTTCTTCTGCTCCTCATAAGCTGCAAGATCCTCATCGCTGAAGAGCTTATCGTTGACAGCCTTATCGAAGAGATTCTTAAGAATCGGCTTCGGAAGAGACTCGGGCTTGTTGAGCGAGCTGTCGATAGTGATCGACTTCATCTTTGCAAGCTCATCGTCGGAGATGCAATCCTTGCTGAGATACTCGGGGCTCATAGCTGCAATCTGCATTGCAACGTTTCTGCCCATCTCCTTAAACTCTGCCTTATCGGCAGCGTCTGTATCAAAGCTGACAAGAACGCCTACCGAGCCGCCGCCGTGGATATAGGAAGCAACAGTGCCCTCAACTCTTACAAAGCGGCGAACCTTCATGTTCTCACGGATTACGAGGAAGAGCTCCTGAACAGCGTCGGAGACAGTCTCATCGCTGCCCGAAAGGGTCATAGCAAGGAGAGCGTCAACATCTGCCGGATTCTTTTCCGCAACAGTGACAGCAATCTTATTTGCAAGCTCAACAAACTTCTCGTTCTTTGCAACGAAGTCTGTCTCGCAGTTGACTTCTACCATAGAAGCAACCTTATTTGCCTCATCATAATATGCAACAACAACGCCCTCGGCGGCAACGCGGCCTGCCTTCTTGGCGGCGGAAGCAAGACCCTTCTCACGAAGAACATCAACGGCCTTGTCCATATCGCCGTCGGTCTCTGTGAGAGCCTTCTTGCAGTCCATCATACCTGCTCCGGTCTTTTCGCGGAGAGCCTGTACGTCTTTAGCAGTGAAGTTCATTATTTGTCCTCCTCTGTCTCTGCGGCCTCGGCAGCCTCTGCGTCGCCCTGCTCGCCCTGTCTGCCCTCGATGACAGCATCTGCCATTGCGGCGGAGATAAGACGGACAGCGCGGATAGCGTCGTCGTTGCCGGGGATAACATAGTCTACTTCATCGGGATCGCAGTTTGTGTCGACGATAGCGATGATCGGAATACCGAGCTTGTGAGCCTCGAGAACAGCGATCTTCTCCTTGCGGGGATCGACGATGAACATAGCAGCGGGCTGCTTCTTCATCTTGGAAATACCGCCCATGAACTTCTCAAGCTTCTCTATCTCGAGCTGGAGCTTGATAACTTCCTTCTTGGGAAGCATATCGAAAGTTCCGTCAGCCTCCATGGTCTTGAGCTGCTCAAGTCTCTTTATACGGCGCTGAATGGTGTTGAAGTTGGTGAGCATACCGCCGAGCCAACGGGCGTTGACATAAGGCATGCCGCAGCGCTCAGCCTCCTCGCGGATAGAATCCTGAGCCTGCTTCTTCGTGCCGACGAAAAGGATCTCCTTGCCGTCTGCAGCGATATCGCGGACCGCCATATAGGCATCCTCAAGCTTCTTGACCGTCTTCTGAAGGTCGATGATGTAAATACCGTTGCGCTCCGTGAAAATATAGGGAGCCATTTTGGGGTTCCATCTTCTGGTCTGATGACCGAAGTGCACACCTGCTTCAAGCAGCTGCTTCATTGATACTACTGACATTTGTTTTTCCTCCTTTGGTTTTTCCTCCGCGAAACAGGGCGGCCGCAACGGCGAAAATTCACCGCACCGGGCGACTTCCTAAAGCTTCGCGTGCGTAATGCTAGGATATTATATCACAGCAAGATATAAAAATCAAGAGTTTTTTAATCTATTTCAGCTTTTCTCTGCCGGTTCTTTGTGCTCGTCTCTTTTGCCGCCGGAAGTTTTTGCAAGCGCTTTGTTATAGAGCTTGTACACTCCGCACTTCCAGCACAGGAGCATACCGACGACCGCGCCGACGACCGCCTGAAGAATCTGATATGGAAGCTTCATAACGGCGTATTCCGGTGTGCTGTAGATAAATGCTCTGCCGAGGGAGTAACCGACGACCATAATGACCGCGCCTATTGAGACGCCTATTCCGCTCGCGAGCACGGGGTGCTTCTTCAGAACATAGTGCGAGAAAACGGAGATGATAACAGCCTGGAGTCCGTGGGTAACCAATGAGACGAACATCGGGAGCGGATAGAAGAACAGGTCGCCGAGGAACGCGCCGACTCCGCCGACTATAAACGCCGCGACAGGGTCGAGGATTATCGCCGCAGTGCAGATAATTATATCATTGAGATACAGGTGGCCGCCCGGAACGGGAACGCCGAACGAACTCATCGCAACATTGAGCGCCATGAACATTGCCGTCAAACATATCCACAGCGTGGTTCTTTTCGTGTTGCTTTTTTCTTTCATTTTAAAGTCCTCCTTGCTTTTTTGACAGGAATATTATACAATACCGCTGATAATATAAAATAGTCAGAAACGGAGAAAATAATATAACCAGATGAAATACACGGTGGACTTGAACGACCGCCCGGTCTATTTGCAGATTTACAGACAGCTCAGGGCGGATATAGTCGGCGGGGCGTTCGCCTACGGCAGCAAACTGCCGTCAAAGCGGCTGCTCGCGGAAGAGCTCGGGGTGAGCACGATAACGACAGAGCACGCATATGATTTACTCTGCGAAGAGGGCTACGCTCAGGCGCGCGAACGAAGCGGATATTTTGTTGTTTTCCGCCGTTCGGACGGCTTTGCGGCGTCCGACAGCAGACTGCCAGAGCCGACGCGAAGAAAAAATATCGAACACAGCAAGCCCGAATTTTCATTATCGCTGCTCAGCAGGACGATGCGCAAAGTTATTGCGGACTGCGGAGAAGCGATACTTGAACGCTCACCGCACTCGGGGCGAATCGAATTACGCGACGCGCTGCGGCAATATCTCGCGAGAAACCGCGGCATATCTGTTGACACGGATCAGATAATCGTCGGCTCGGGTGCAGAATATCTCTACGGGCTGATAGTCGACCTGCTCGGCAGGGACAAAACATACGCGATAGAGTCGCCGTCATACGAAAAAATCGAGCAGGTATACAGGGCGGCGGGAGTCAGATACGAGCTTCTCCCCCTCTCGGACGACGGCATAGACGGAGCGGCGCTGAGCGGCAGCAGGGCGGATATTCTGCATACTACGCCATATCGAAGCTTCCCGACTGGGGTCACGGCGTCCGCTTCGAAGAGATATGAATATATCAACTGGTCTTCATCGGGCGACAGATTCATTGTGGAGTCGGACTACGACTCCGAGTTTTCGGTCTCGCAGAAGCCTGCGGATACGCTTTTTGTGCTCTCAAACCGCGACAATGTAATATATCTCAACACATTTTCAAAAACTATATCGCCCTCGCTGCGTGTAGGATACATGGTTCTGCCGAAAAGGCTTGTTAAGACATTTGAAGAGCGGCTCGGGTTCTATTCCTGCACCGTGCCGACATTCGAGCAATTGGTGCTGACCGAGCTTCTGAACAGCGGCGACTTCGAGCGACACATAAACAGAGTAAGACGCGCAAAGCGCAGAGAGCTCAACAAAGCATGAAAAATCGGCGGCAAGGTCAATCCCTGCCGCCGTTCGTTTTTATTTTTTTATTTGTCTTTTATCTTCAGCATTGCGCGCATGGCGTTGAGCACAGCGAGAATAAGAACTCCGACATCGCCGAAGACCGCTATCCACATATCCGCGATACCGAATGCGCTGAGCACGAGGATGATCACTTTGACCGCGAGCGCGATCCAGATATTCTCGTTGACGATGCGCATAGTCTTTCTGGCTATCTTTATCGCCGTCGGGAGCTTTGAAATCTTGTCATCCATGAGGACGATATCCGCCGACTCGATTGCGGCGTCGCTGCCCATTGCGCCCATCGCAATACCGACATCTGCTCTTGTGAGCACGGGTGCGTCGTTGATGCCGTCGCCGACAAACGCGACCTTGTTGCCCTCGCCGAGCAGCTCTTCAACGCGCTCGACTTTCTGCGACGGAAGCAGTTTTGCGTGGACTGCGCTGAGTCCGAGCTGCTTGCCGACCGCTTCGGCGACGCGCTCATTGTCGCCCGTGAGCATAACGGTGTTCTTGATACCGAGCTCCTTGAGCTTCGCTATCGCGTCTGCGGAGTCGGGCTTTATCTCATCGTTGATAACGATATGTCCGAGATACTGCGCACCCTCGCTGATATGGATAACAGTGCCTGCCATATGGCACTCATGCCACTTGGCTCCCGCCATGTCCATAAGTTTGCCGTTGCCGACAAAATAAGTCTTGCCGTCGATAACAGCCTCGAGACCCATGCCCGCGTGCTCGGTTATCTTGCCGATGCGGCTCTTGTCTATATGACCCTTATGCGCCGCGACTATCGACTCGCCGACCGGGTGAGTTGAATAGCTCTCCGCCGCGGCGGCGACATCGAGAAGATGCGCCTCGGTGATATTTTCGGGATGAATGGCGTTGACCGCGAATGTGCCTTTCGTCAGCGTTCCGGTCTTGTCGAACACGACCGTGTCGATCTTCGAAAGGGTCTCCATATAGTTGGCACCCTTTATGAGTATGCCGTCACGCGAAGCTCCGCCGATGCCGCCGAAGAATGACAGCGGGACGGAAACGACCAGTGCGCACGGGCACGAGACAACGAGGAAGGTAAGCGCGCGCTCGATCCATCTGCTCCAAAGGCTCCATGTGCTGGGAGTGCCCATGAGCATGGAGACAAGCGGAGGTATAATCGCGAGCACAACGGCTCCGATAACGACGCAGGGAGTATACCAGCGCGAGAAGCGGGTGATGAAGTTCTCGGCTCTCGCCTTTTTCTCCGAGGAGTTTTCAACGAGTTCGAGAATCTTCGCGACCGTGCTCTCTTCGAAGCGGCTCTGCGTTCTAACATGGATAACGCCGGAAAGATTTATCGTTCCGCTCGTCACTCTGTCACCGACAGTCTTGTCTGCGGGCAGACTCTCGCCTGTCAGGGCGGCGGTATTGACAGAAGTCGAGCCGTCGATTATCTCGCCGTCAAGCGGAATCTTTTCGCCGGGCTTGATAACTATAGTCTCGCCGAGTTCAACTTCCTCGGGCGACACGGTCTCCTCTTTTCCGTCGCGCACGACTACGGCATAGTCGGGACGGATATCCATAAGCGCGGATATCGACTTGCGGCTCTTGCCGACCGCGATGCTCTGGAACAGCTCGCCGACCTGATAGAATATCATGACCGCCGAGGCTTCGCGGTAATCGCCGACGCCGAACGCGCCGACAGTGGCGATGGCCATGAGGAAATGCTCATCAAACACCTGACCGTGGGCAATGTTGCGAATAGCGTCCCACAGGACATCGTAGCCTATCACAAGATACGGCGCGATATACAGCAGCAGCGTCTTCCAGCCCTCAAAGCCGAATATCTCGTCGACTGCCCAGGCAACACCTGTCAGCACGACCGATACGATTATTCTTATCAGTGTTTTTTTCTGCTTTCTCGTCATCGGGGACACCCCTCTTACTTAAGAATTATTGTGCAGTCGGGCTCAACTTTCTTTGCGGTCTTGACAACTTTCTTGAGCACATCGTCAAAAGCATCGTCTGCCGCCTCAAGGGTCAGCTTCTGGGTGAAGAAATTGACGCTGACACTCTCGACTCCGTCAACCTTGGCGATAGCCGCCTCCATCTTTGCCGCGCAGTTTGCGCAATCCAGATCCTCAAGCTTAAAGATCTTCTTCATTGTTCTCGGTCCTTTCTTCAATAAGATGTTCAAAACCTTTGGATATAATCGTTCTGACATGGTCGTCAGAAAGAAAATAATAGATTGTTTTGCCCTCACGGCGGTTGGCGACAAGATTTGCGTCCTTGAGTATCTTGAGCTGGTGCGATATCGCCGACTGCGTCATGCCGAGCAGCTCCGCAATGGCGCAGACGCACATCTCCGACTCAAAGAGCGAAAACAAAATCTTGACGCGGGTCGTGTCGCCGAAGAGCCTGAACAGATCGGACAGGTCGCAAAGCAACTCGTCTGTCGGCAGCTCGTGCCTCACCATATCGAGCATCTTCTCGTGGTTGTGTTCCATGTTTTTGTCCTCCGTTCATTTGCGCGATAATTCATATGACTGTTCATTCATATGTTTTACTGTTCATATGATAGCTCATTCATATGTTATTGTCAACAGTTTTTTCAAAAAAATTTATAAGACAGCCGAAAAAATAAATATAGGTCATAATCCGCATTGTCAGACACGGATTATGACCTTCGTATTTTGCACTAAGCAGATATTCAGTCTTCTTTGCCGTCGAGCAGGCTCTCTCTGAAGCCGTCGCTGATAACGGCAAGGTTATCGATATGCATCTTCCCATTTTTGAATTTGAGCGTGAGCGAATCGGAGTTTCGCTTCATCGAGACAAAATCAGAAATATTGAAGCGCTTCTTCTTGCCGAACATGGTCGAATAGATATATATCCCCTCGCCCGCAGACACGACCTTCTGGTCGAGCTGGCAGAGCATCGCCGCAGCACCGAAAAGCATACAGCCAACACCCGGAATCGCAACGAAGAACTTTCCGACAGCGAGCATTGCGATGCAGACGGCGGCGCCGGCAATATAGACAGCCATGCCGAAGAAGAAAAGCCATCTTGGAATATGTACGGCATATTTTGCATCACCGGGATCGCGCACTATACAGACGATAAAATATATCAGCAGAGCCGCAGAAACGACAGCGGCGACAAAAGCATAAATCATTCCGACTCTCCTTAAAAGATATTGAGATTCCTGAGCACGAATATCATAGAGATGACCCATGCCGCATCGACAATATATGAAATTATCGTCAGAACTTTCGATGACTTAGCACCGACCGCGATACCTACGACTCGGAGCACGAAGAACAATATTATCGCCACGGCACTCGCTATCAAGAATCCGAGCATCACCGACGCGCTGACAAAATTCGGTTTTGCGGCGTTGATTATCTGAACAATAAAAAAAGCGACTGCGCCGACTATGTCAACAATAGCCGATATATTTGTTATTTTTGGCAGAACTTTGTTTTTCATATTTACGAGACCCGAAGTCTCCCTCACTCCTTTGAATCGGTTACGGGAAAATTCTATCACATAAATACGATTTAATCAACAGCGGACAGAAAAAAGCGGCGGAATTTACCGCCGCGCATGGTTAGCATACATTAATTATATTTAACTATATTCGCCTGTATCGGCTCTCCCCTGCCGAACGAGGCGGCATTTTCAAACGTGGTCTCGCTTATCGACTCAAGCGCCTCGCGTGTCAAAAAGCCCTGGTGCGAGGTGATTATAACATTCGGAAACGACAGAAGTCGCGCAGTCACAGAGGTTTCGAGTATATCGTCCTCGCGGTTTTCAAAAACGTTGTGCGTCTCCTCCTCATACACATCGAGCCCGACGCCCATAAATTTATGCTGTCTTATACCTTTTATAAGATCGGGCGTGCTTATCAGCGCGCCGCGCGAAGTGTTGACGAGGATAACGCCGTCCTTCATCCGCTCTATTGCGTCGATATTTATCATATGATAGGTCTCCTCGGTCAGCGGGCAATGGAGAGATATCAGATCGCTTTTGCCGAGAAGTTCATCGAGTTCGACATATCGAACGAAGTCGAGCGAGGGGTTCCGATACTTATCATAGGCGATAACATTCATCCCGAGTCCGCGGCAGGCGCGCGCAAACGACGCACCTATCTTTCCAGTGCCGACAACTCCCGCCGTCTTGCCGCAGAAGTTGACTCCCGTCAATCCCATGAGGCTGAAATTGTTCTCGCGAACTTTTATATAAGCCTTGTGTATACGGCGGTTGACGGCGAACGCGAGCGCGAGGGCGTGCTCGGCTATTGCCTCGGGCGAATACCCCGGCACGCGCATAACGGAGATGCCGTGCTCCTGCGCCGCCGGAAGATCGACATTGTTATACCCGGCGCAGCGCATGAGAATGAGCCTGACCCCGTTCTCGGCAAGGATATCCACGACCCGCCTGCCGACATCGGACGCGACGAACAGGCACACGGCATCATAACCTTTCGAGAGCGGCGCGGTGCGATAAGAGATATCCGTCTTGAGATAGTCTATTTCAATGTCGGGATATTTGCCCGCAAGCTTCTCGAACGCCTCGCGGTCATACGGCTTTGTATCATAAAAAAGTATCTTCATAGAATGCGCCTCCGGCAGTTTCTCTGAATAGTATCTGTCGGGCGGGAATGAATATTCGGGTTAAATAAGCACAATTTATCATAAAGAGTGAAAACAATGGGAAGAAAATACAAAAAAGGCTTGACTTTTTCGAGCAAATATTATATGATAATCAAGCTGATTTGCGGATACAGCTTCCGCACAGTGAAAAGAATATGATCCATTAGCTCAGTCGGTAGAGCACTTGACTTTTAATCAAGGTGTCCGGAGTTCGAATCTCCGATGGATCACCAAAAGAGAAGCCGCCTTATGGCGGCTTTTTTGTTTTTAGATTTTTTAAAATTTTGTGTTGACAAAGGTGTTTTTTGTGTTATGATATAGGTGTGCTACGACAGATAGCACACTTATTCTGATTTTGGTGCACTGCGGCGCGCCGGAATCAAAAGGAAAGGAGAATCGCTGTGGTCTTAATCGACAAGCAGAGCCGCGTGCCGGCATACGAGCAGATAAGAAATCAGCTGCTGACTCTTATCCTTGTCGGTACATTCGCTCCGCACTCACAGCTGCCGTCTATACGGTCCATTGCCGCCGACGCCGGCGTGAACATAAACACGGTAAAAAAGGCATTCTCCGACCTTGAATCCTACGGCGCTATCTATACCGTGCCCGGAAAGGGAAGCTTCGTCAGCGAAAAGGCTTTCAAGAGCGACACGGTACACGATACGGCGGTTTCCGAAATTTCGGACGCCATTTCGGCGGCGCGCGCCAAGGGACTCAAAAAACAGGAAATCATCGACATACTCAACGAAATCTACACTCAGGAGGAAGAATCATGATCGAAGTAATCGGCGTTACAAAACGGTTTCAGGACTTCACCGCCATTCAGAATCTTTCGCTGAAAGTCGAAAAGTCGTCAATATACGGGCTTGTCGGCTACAACGGCGCGGGCAAAACAACGCTTCTCAAGACGGTCGCCGGAGTCTACAGAGCCGACGAGGGCGAGGTCAAAATATTCGGCGAGAATGTTTTTGACAACGCAAAAGTGAAGCAGAGACTTTTCTATGTCCCCGACGACCTCTATTTTGAGCCCAACGCGACAATAGAGAGCATGGGCAAGTTCTACGCGGGCTACTATCCCCGCTTCAGCTTCGACACCATGCACAAGCTTTCGAAAGTTTTCGGGCTTGACACGAAGAAGAGCATACGCGGCTTTTCAAAGGGCATGCAGAGGCAGGCGGAGATAATTCTCGGAATGTCCACCATGCCCGAGGTTATCCTGCTCGACGAGAGCTTCGACGGACTCGACCCGGCAAAGAGGAATCTTATTAAGAACCTCCTGCTCGAATACATGGCCGAAGAGGAATGCTCCGTCATAATCTCCTCTCACAACCTCCACGACCTCGCCGATATGTGCGACCACATTGCGCTGATAAACGGCAAGAGCATAGTTATGGACTGCTCGGTCGACGACATCAGCGGCTCGCGCTGCAAGTTCAGGCTGGTCTTTGACCGCGACCTCGAAGAGAGCGATTTCAAGGATCTCGACATCAAGCACTTCTCGAAGGACGGAAAGATAATCACTCTGAGCGCCAACGGCGACATGGACGAAAACGAGAAGAAGCTTCAGGATATGAAACCGCTGATGATCGAAAAATTCCCGCTCACGCTCGAAGAGATCTTCCTCGAGGAGATGGAGGGCAGCGACTACGACTTCAAGGACATCTTCGGCAAGACCGAAGAGAAGAAATGAGGTGGAACAGATGAAGAAAAAATATAAGAACACTTTCTGGTTCTCCGTCGCGCACGCGATGAAAAAGAACTTCATTCTCCCGCTGATGACATTTGCAGTGAGCATGTTTTTCTATCTCTCCAACTTCTGCTGGGATAAGATAAACGAAGCAAAAGAGGCTGCCGAAATCAGGGGTCAGGATGTTTTGAAGATGATGCGCGACGCATATGAAGTATTTATCTTTGACTCCGAACAGGCAGCATATAACCCGCTGTTTTATATCTTCCCCGCCCTGCTCGTCGTGATATCGATTTTGCTCGGCGTTTTGCTCTTCAGATTCGTTACGAATAAAAAGACCGTCAACGTCTACTACAGCCTCGGCATTAAGCGCGCCGACCTCTACACCGCGCGTCTTCTTGCAGGCGTGTTCATGATGTTCGCGGCGGTACTCGTCCCGCTCGCCGTTTCGCTCGGGCTCAACCTCCACTATTTCGGCTCGTCCGTCATGCTCTGGCGAACCTTCCTGTTCTATGCGGTGCACAACGTAATATGTGTGCTCGCCGGTCTTACAATATCGGCGGCGGTCTCGAGCTGCGTGGGTACGGTTGTTGAATCGCTTGGCTTCTCAGCCGTTCTTGCGGCGTTCCCAAGCGTTGTGACAATGTGCGTGAACTACAGCGTTCCCGCAATTCTCAACGGCGCTCCCTCCAAAACTTACTACGGCATATATCCCGTCGCTTCAAGCTTCGGCGAGAACTATCTGGATATGACGAACAGCACCCTGTTCGGCCGCGCTATCGCCCATATAAATCTGCTCATGCTCAACAGAAGCTCTTTTATTAACTCATCTTCCGTTGAAGCTATGACAAAAGAGGCGGCAAAAAAATGGACCGCGCCATCGCTGACCCCCTATATTCTCTGGGCAGTTCTCATCGCCGCGTTCTTCGCGTTCGGTCTGTTCATGTTCAAGCGCAGAAAAGCCGAGATATGCGGATTCCCCGGAAGAAGCACCGTTCTCAACTTCGTACTCTGCATGATTGCCTCATTCGGAGCCGCTTCGCTGATAATTTACTTAGCTTCCAAAAATCCGGATATATCCACATGGTTACTTATAGCCATACTTTTGGTAATCAGCATGGCGGTTTTCCTCGTGCTCGATATACTCGTCCACCTGAGCTTCAAGGTTCTCAAAAAGGACTGGAAGATAGGTCTTGTCCACGCCGGTCTCATGGCGGCGTTCCTGCTCTCGCTCTACACCGGCTTCTTCGGCTACAGCAGCCGCGTGCCCGATGTTAAATCTATTGAGAGTGCATCCATCTCCGCGCCCAACGCACTGATGGGCAGCTACAAGCTCGGCAACGGGCTCCAGTCCGGATATAACAGCAACCTTTACTTCGGCGAGGACGGACTCAAGGACTACTACTATGTCGGCAACCGTTCGAACTCACTCGTTGAGGACTTCAAGGACAAGGATGACATTAACACTGTCCGCGAGATACACAAGGCTATGATAAAGGCCGGAAATCTCAACAAGACAAACAGCGACTCCGATGACTACTCGAAGAGAGTCACGAGCCAGAAGGTTATCATAAAATACAAGCTCAAGAACGGACGCGAGCTTGTCAGAGTTTATAACTATGTTCCGCTGACCGACTATCCCACGCTCTATACCCTTGAGGATACCAAGAACTGGAACAGCAAAATCAAGAACGAGCTGCTCAACATCGACTCGGAAAATGTTATCCCGATAGTTTTCTCCGCTCAGATGGACAAGAGAACAGCTGTTGACGAGGAGCTGACCGCAGGTCTTGCGCGCGCGATATATAATGATATCAGCACGCTGAGCTCCGACAAATTCCTGTCAAGCAACGCGAAATATCTCGGCTCGGTTGCGTTCTATGTCAACAGGGAGCAGAGAGAAGATTACTCAATATATGAATCATCCGAATATGTCAATGCAACTTCAATGGAGGACGAAATCACCGAGGAAGAAGAGCCTTTATCTCGTCAGGAAACTGTTGACAACCTTGCAATTCGAGATAACTCACAAGGTAAATACCTCGCGCTCGGCGACTATTCGGTAATCCCGATAACCGAAGAAATGACAAACACGATAAGCTTCCTCAAAGCTCACGGTCTCTATGAAAAGCTCAGCGACGAGTCCCCGATAGTCAGCGTCAGAGTTAAGGACATGGGTCACTCGACCGACTCCGTGAACGCAAGATACGGATACGGCTATTCGAGCCCGATATTCAACGCCTTCTGGGATGACGGAAAATCAAAGGCAGTTTCAAAGACGGATTCCACCGGCTACACCTATCAGTTTAGCAACTACAACAGCGGCGATTTCATGCCGAAGGATGCCGTAACCATAACAAACAAGACTATTGTCGAAAAGCTCGCCGCCAACGCCTACGGCTACCGCTTCGACCTCACGGGCGGATATCTTGTCGAATTCAAGCGCGCTAACGGTTGCCTTACGATAATGTATGTTCCGAAAGGACGCATCGAGCTGAATCTCGGCACGGGCAAATAAAATCAAATAAAATCAAATCGGCGGCTGTATTCAAAAAGGTACAGCCGCCGGAGAAAAAATCGGGAGGGATAAAGAGTGAACAAATCAAGAGACGGCTTCAAAAGCCCATTCGGCTTCACGGTCGTTCACGCGATAAGAAAGAATTTTGCTTTTCCGCTCGCGATTTTTGTCATGAACCTGGCACTCTGCCTCAATGGATTCTTCGGGAGCGAAAAGATGAGGCAGTTCATGGCACTGTCCAAAGCCGGTTCGCCGACGGCTCTTACTCTGCGTGAATCCGGAAAATTTTTAATAATCGGCGGATCTGACAACTATATGCTGATGGATATTCTCTATTTTTACACGGCGGCAGTCGTTGTTCTCTCCGCCGCGCTGGGCATAATGCTTTTCAGATTCGTCTCAAGCAAGGCAAAAAGCAACATATATTTCAGCCTCGGCATCAGCCGCGCGGGTCTGTTTTCGGCTCATTGGCTCACAGGCGCCGCCATGCTTGAAGCGGCGGTGTTGCTCCCGCTCGCGGTCTCGGCGATACTGAATCTCGCCTACTTCGGCTCGTCCGTGATGCTCTGGCGCGCGCTGCTGTTTTACGCCGTGCATATGACTGTAACGGCTCTCGCGGGGTTCACTGTGGCGGCGGCAGTCTCCGTCTGCGTGGGAACCGCAGGCGAATCGGTACTGTTCTCGCTCGCATTCATAGCGTTCCCGAGCGCTGCTGTATATTTTCTCAATAACACTGTACCGAAGCTGCTCTTCGGCGCGCCTCACAATTCAAACTACGCACTCTATCCGTCGGCGAGTCACAACCAGGATATCAGCATGGCCCTCTCCCCTTTCGGGCGCGTGTTGTCGTATCTCAATCTGCCGATTCTCAACAACGACGCGTTTATTCGTTCAGGCACATTCGTCTCAAACGGATTTTCCGCAATGAGCGCAGACAAGCTGAAAAGCTGGAACGCACCGTCGCTAAAGCCATACATACTTTGGGCGATACTGACAGCCCTGCTGTTTGTTTTCGGGCTTTTGATGCTAAAGCGCAGGAAGGTGGAGATATGCGGATTCAGCGGCAGGAGCAAGGCTTTAAACTTTTTGCTGACCGCCATGCTCTCTGTTTCAGCAGGCTCGACTATCGTCGCCGTTAATTTTTATTTTTCGCAAATCACCGACAAGCAATATCTTATAACGGGCATAACAACCGTGCTTTTGAGCGCTGTTATATTCGTGGTTTTCGATATTATGCTCAATCTCAGCTTTAAGGCACTCAAAAAGGATTGGAAATACGGGCTTGTCCATGTGGCTCTCGCGGTCGCCGTTATGCTCTCGCTCTACACCGGGTTCTTCGGTTACAGCAGCCGCGTGCCTGATACCGACAGCATCGAAAGCGCATCGGTATCCGCTCCGGACATACTTCTCGGAAGCTACCGCACAAGAGCAGACGAGCTCAAATTCAACGCAAACTCCGGCTACTATCTCACCTTCGACGAGGACGGAAACCCGGTTGGCATAAACAGCGGTTGCTACTATCGCAGCAACGCCGACGAAAGGCGCATAATTATCGACGGATTCAAAAGCGAAAGCGACATTAACGCCGTGCGCGAGCTGCACAAAAGGCTCATCGCCTCGGGCAGAAAGGTTGTTTCAAGCAGCGAGGATTATTCCGAAAGAGCCGTGCGCAGCACTGTTATTATAAAATACAAGCTCAAGAACGGGCGCGAGATAATAAGAGAATATCAGACAGTCGGGCTCGGCGACTATCTCTCGCTCTATTCAATAGAGAACACCGAGAACTGGAACAACAAAATCAAAAACGAGCTGCTGAACATAGACAGCGAAAAAGTATTCCCCGTTCTCTTCTCGGGACAGATGGACAAAAAGACCGTCGTTGACCAAAAATTTACACGCGGACTCGCCCGCGCGATATATGAGGACATAACCTCTCTCGGCGCAGACAGAATTCTCTGCTCCGACTCAAAGTGGCTCGGCGCTATGGCCCTCTATCACGACATAGCGTCAGATGGAGTCGAAGCTGTGACGGCGACCCAAGCTCAGGCGGAAGTCCCCGATATTGATGATATTGACACGCCGGCAGACGATGTTCACAACGCATGGAAAGCCGGCAACTACGGCGAGATGATGACCAACGGCTCGGAATACGGAGATTTCGGCAAGTTCAAATCCGTTATTCCGATAACCGAGGAAATGACGAACACCGTCGAATATCTAAAAGCCCACGGGCTCTATGACCTGCTCGTTGACGAATCGCCTATAGTCGCCGTCAGAGTGGCGGACATAGGCAAGCTCACCGTCGACGCGCTTGAATACACCACGCCGATATTCAACGCTTTCTGGGACAACGGCAAATCAAAGCCGGAAACCGACCGCGAGACCGGAGAACAGATAAGCACATACACGAGCGGCGACTACATGCCGAAAAATTCAAGGGAATTCACCGACAGCGCCACGATAAACGCACTCTCCGAAAACGCCTACGGCTACAGATTCGACCTCACGGGCGGATATGTTGCCGAGTTCAGACGTGCCAACGGCTGCAGAACGATAATGTATATCCCGAAAGGACGCATCGAGCTGAATATTGACTAAAAGCCAATCCCTACAAGCACACATAGCCCCGGGCTCAGCGTAAAAGCATTGAGACCGGGGCGGTTTTATATGCATGAAAAAATGCGACCCCGAAGGATCGCATAAGTTCAGCTTTTAGATATTACTTGTCCTGTATTAAAGGAAGAGAAGAAGCAGGGTTGCAACGAGTGCAAGAACGAAGAAAGAGATAGCGATGATCTTCGTGATAAGCACAAGCTTCGACTCCATAGTCCTGCTCTTGTTCTTGCCGAAGAAAGTCTCTGCGCCGCCTGCGATAGCGCCGGAAAGACCTGCGGACTTACTCTCCTGAAGAAGGACGAGAACAATAATAGCGACCGAAAGAAGAATGAGGACTATGCCCAATATAATCTCATGTACTGCCATGAAGTTAACCTCCAAACACAAATTGCTAAAATATTTTAGCATATACTTTGACACATTTCAATAGTTTTTACAAAAACTTTTGCCGAACGGAGAAATTTTCCTTCCAAAAGATGTATTATCAGCACGCGGCTGAGCAAACTACTCTCAGCGGCAAGAGTCCGAAGTCAATGCGTTTGCAGGGCTTTTCCCGCCGACCGTTTTGCGGGGAAGCCTTGCAAACGGTCTTTTTTATATTCCGAACTCAAGTTGCTCGCCTTTGTCCTCCGCGCTCAGCAGCGCTCCGGCGGCGGGCAGGTTCTTTGTCTTATATCTGTACGCCTTGGCGAACTCCCCTTCTTTATACGCGCGGACGGTCATAACTTTCTGACCCTTCTTGAGGCTCATAACGCCGACTCCCTGAGTGTCCTTGGTAGTCTTGGGCGAGATTGCGCCGGTGTTTATCAAAAGGTGTCTGCCCGCGGAAGAGATTATAACAAGCTCGACATCGCTCTCTATATGGAGCATCGCAGCGACGGGCGATTTGTCTGAATAAGCCTTTATGAGCTTCTTGCGATTCGTCTTCGTCTGATAGGCGGAAAGCTCGACCTTCGCCGCCTTTCCGTTTTCAAAGAAGAAGAGCATATGACCCGAATAGTCCGAGGTCACGACCATATAGACCGCCGTCTCGCCCTCGTCCATGCCGAGCGTGCTCGCCACATAATCGCCGAGTGCGCTCGCCTTTGTCTCCTTGAAGTCGTTGACTCGAGCCTTGTAGACCTGGCAGCGGTTCGTGAAGAAGAGAAGCTCTTTCGCGTTATCCGTAACCACGGTCTGGGCGAGCTCATCGCCCTCCTTGAACTTCTGCTCGCTGCTCATACGCAGGGACTGCGGGGTTATCTTCTTGAAATAGCCCTGCTTCGAGAAGAAGAGCGTCACGGGATAATCGGGTATCTGCTCCTCCTCTTCCTCCTCTGCGATATCGGAGGCGTAGATAATTTCCGTCTTTCTCGGCTTGCCGTATTTCCTGATAACTTCCTCAAGCTCGCTGATAATTATCGCGCCGACTCTGCCGCGCTTTGCGAGGATATCCTCAAGATCGGCAATGAGCTTTTCAAGCTCTTCGATATCCTGCGTGCGCTTTAAGATATATTCGCGGTTTAAATGACGAAGCTTTATCTCCGCGACATACTCCGCCTGGATGCGGTCGATTCCGAAGCCTATCATGAGGTTCGGGACGACCTCCGCCTCCTCTTCGGTATTTCTGACGATCTTTATTGCCTTGTCGATATCGAGGAGGATTTTTTCAAGTCCGCGCAGCAGATGCAGCTTGTCCTTAGCCTTTTTGAGGTCGAAATAGGTTCTGCGTCTGACGCACTCCATGCGGAACGCAATCCACTCGTTGAGCAGCTCTTTGACGCCCATGACGCGGGGTGAACCGGCAATCAGGACATTGAAGTTGCAGGCAAACGAATCCGAGAGCGGAGTGAGCCTGTAGAGCTTCTGCATGAGCTTGTCGGGGTCTGTTCCCCTCTTTAAGTCTATGGTTATTTTAAGACCGCTCTTGTCCGTCTCGTCGCGGATATCGCTTATTTCTCTTATCGCGCCCGCCTTGACTCTGTCGATAACCTTTTCTATTATAGACTCGCTCGTTGCGGTCGAGGTCATCGGGATCTCCGTTATATCAATGCAGTTGTTCGACTTGTCATAAGTATATTTGGCGTAGAGCTTGAACGAGCCGCGGCCTGTGCGGTAAATCTCCTCAATCTTCGCGCGGTCATAGAGTATCTTCGCGCCGCCCGCAAAGTCGGGTGCTTTGAGGGTATCCGCAATGCAGTGGTCGGGGTTTCTGATAAGCTCGATAGTCGTGCGGCAGACCTCTTCGAGGTTAAATGAGCATATGGAGCTCGCCATGCCGACGGCTATACCGGTGTTATTATTGACGAGCACGCTCGGGAAAGTGACCGGCAGAAGGGTCGGCTCTTTCATGGTGCTGTCGTAGTTATCGACAAAATCAACGGTATCCTTGTCGATATCCTTGAAAAGCTCGGCGCTTATGGGATCGAGCTTCGCCTCGGTATATCTCGAAGCCGCCCACATCATATCGCGCGAATACGCCTTACCGAAGTTACCCTTTGAATCGACATACGGGTGCAGCAGAGCTTCATAGCCGCGTGAGAGCCTGACCATAGTCTCGTATATGGCGGCGTCGCCGTGGGGGTTCAGCTGCATGGTGCGTCCGACTATATTAGCCGACTTTGAGCGCGCACCGGTGAGCAGACCCATTTTGTACATGGTATAGAGTATCTTTCTGTGAGAGGGCTTGAAGCCGTCTATCTCCGGGATGGCGCGCGACATGATGACGCTCATCGCATAAGGGAAATAGTTCGTTTCAATGGTATCGGTTATCGGCTGTTCGACAATTTCACCCGCGCCGATGATATGAACTCCGCTCTTGAGCGGATCGATTTCATTTTTCGGGGGTTCTTTTTTGCCTCTTTTTCCCGCCATTTATATCAAAATCCTTTCAATAGTTAAGCTGTTACGAAACATCCGCCATGTCGATATATGCCGCGCCGTCGCGTGCGATATGCTCTTTTCTGCCGACGAGATTGTCGCCGAGCCAGAGATCAAATATCTCGGCAGTTTTCTGGGCGTCGGTCGGGTCGACGCGGATAAGGCGGCGGGTAGCGGGATTCATCGTCGTCAGCGACATCATGTCCGCATCGTTTTCACCGAGACCTTTCGAGCGCTGGATGGTGAACTTGCTGTTTTCAAGCTGGGAAAGGATATCCTGCTTCTCCTGCTCGTTATATGCAAACCACGTCTCGTCCTTTGAGTTTATCTCATAGAGCGGCGACTCCGCGATATACACCTTGCCCTTTTCGATAAGCGTGGGCATAAGGCGATAGATCATCGCGAGGATAAGCGTGCGTATCTGGAATCCGTCAACGTCGGCATCGGTGCAGATTATGACCTTGCTCCAGCGCAGCTGATCGATATTGAACGCGACCATATCTTTCATCGATTTCGACTTGACCTCGACTCCGCAGCCGAGAACCTTTATCAGATCGGTTATGATATCGTTTGCAAATATTTTGTTATATTCCGCCTTGAGGCAGTTGAGTATCTTTCCGCGCACGGGGATTATCGCCTGGAAAGACGAGTCGCGCGCCTGCTTACAGGCGCCGAGAGCCGAGTCGCCCTCCACTATGAACAGCTCGCGCTCGGAGACATCCTTGCTGCGGCAGTCAACGAATTTCTGCACACGGCTGCCCATATCGTTGCTCGACTGGAGCTTGCCTTTTATATTGAGCTTCGTCGTCTCAGCGCGGACGCGCGCGCGCATATTGACGAGCACCTGATCGCATATCTTGTCCGCATCGAGCTTGTTTTCGATGAAATACACCTCGAGCTGATGCTTGAAGAACTCGGTCATTGCCTCCTGAATGAACTTATTCGTGATAGCTTTTTTCGTCTGGTTCTCATATGAAGCTATGGTCGAGAACGACGAGATGACAAGCACAAGGCAGTCTTCAATATCCTGAAAATTTATCTTTGAATCGGATTTGAGATATTTTCCGCTCTTTTTTATATAAGAGTCTATCTGCGACACGAAAGCGGAGCGTACAGCTTTATCGGGTGCGCCGCCGTGTTCAAGGTAGCTCGAGTTGTGATAGAACTCCTTGAGCTGAACTTTGTTCGAGAAGCAGAGCGCGGCGTTTATCTTCAAAGTATAGTCGGGCTGATCCGCTCTGTCGCGGCCAACACGCTCGCCGCTCCATGTGCAAATGGAAGAAAGTCCGTTTGAGCCGACGACCTCGCGGACATGGTCGGCGATACCGTTTTCGTAGAAATATTCAAAAGTATCGAACTTTGATCCGTTCTGATTTTTGAGCACGAATTTGACGCCCGCGTTGACTATCGCCTGGCGGCGCATCATATCCTGAAAATACTCGAGTGGTATGTTGATATCGGTGAAAACCTTGAGATCCGGGCGCCACTTTATGCGCGTGCCGGTGTCTTTTTTATTATACGGCTCCTTTATCATATCACCTACGGGCTTGCCGCCCTTGAAATTCAGATGATAGCAAAAGCCGTTTGAATGTATTTCCGCCTCCATATATTCCGAGGCATACTGGGTGGCGCAAAGACCGAGTCCGTTTGTGCCGAGAGAATACTGATAGCTGCCGCCGTCGTTTGTCTTATACTTGCCGCCGGCATACAGCTCGCAGAAAGTCAGCTTCCAGTTATATTCCTTTTCTTTCTGGTTATACTCAACGGGTATTCCGCGTCCCTGATCCTGAACTTCAACGGACTTGTCCTCAAATCGGGTAACGGTTATTGTATTACCGAAGCCCTCGCGCGCCTCGTCAACAGAGTTCGAGATAATCTCGAACACAGAGTGCTCGCAGCCCTCTATGCCGTCGGAGCCGAAGATGACCGCAGGTCTTTTGCGCACGCGGTCGGCGCCCTTGAGCACCTCTATGCTCTCCTGATTGTAGGTTGCCTTATTCGCCATTTAGCTGTCCCCCGTAAATCAAATGCTACGCATTATTTTGTATTATATATATTTAATTATACACCATATATTGGCTTTTTGTCAATGATATCAATGGGTATAGAAAAAGACAGACCATGCTGTAGCACACAGTCTGCCGGATAAAATTATGATTTGTTACGCCTTTTTCTTTCTCTTGAACACATCTGCGGGAAGCTGGGCGAGAACTATTGCGACGAACATGATGATGCAGCCGCTGAGCTCCCTTACGGACATTTTCTGATCTATCAGCACCCATGCGAATATGACGGCGAACACCGATTCGAGACACAGCAGGAGCGAAGCGACCGTGGGGTCGGAATCGCGCTGGCCGAGGGTCTGGAAAGTGAACGCCACTCCGCAGGACAAAATACCTGTGTAGAGCAGATAGGGTGCTGCGCTCATTATGGCGTGGATACTCGGCTTTTCGAAGATAAACATGAGAATGACGGAAATTATACCCGAGACAAAGAACTGCGCGCACGAGAGCTTGACTCCGTCAACTATCGCCGAATATTTGTCGATAACAAGAATATGTATCGCAAAGCCGACCGAGCACGCGAGAGCGAGCAATTCGCCCTTGCCGAAAGTCGCCTTGCCGCCCGCACACAGCAGATAAAGTCCGACAACGCCGAGTCCGACGCCTATCCACACAGGAAGACTGACGCGCTTTTTGAAGAAAACGAGGCTGATTATCGGCACCAGGAGCATATAGAGCGCGGTTATGAATCCGACCTTGCCGACAGTTGTATAGCCGAACGCCGCCTGCTGAAGATTGCTCGACACGCAGAGAACCGTTCCGCAGACAAGCCCGCCGACAATGAGACTTTTTCTGTCTTTTTTCTTCTCTTCGGGCGTTTTCTGTTCGGCCGAGCCGAGCTTTTTGTTTTTTGATTTTTGAACTCCCGACATTATCGCAATGACCGGCAGGAGCACCGTGCCGCCCATAATCATTCTTATGCCGTTGAAGGTTAGAGTCCCGATTACCTCAAGTCCCTCGCTCTGAGCCACAAACGACAGTCCCCATATAACGGCGGCGAGAATGAGAAAGATGCCGCCTTTAAGCTGTCCCTTTTTCGTTGTTATCACTCCACTGAAGTTTTCCGAAATATGATAGCACAAAGGCAAATAATAAAAATCGGATTTTGGAATAAAATGTAATTTCCAAAAAGATTTTCGGCTTATCTCTCTGCGAGCGGAAGTATTGAGCCGATATCGGTTAATTGAAAGTCCCCTGCCTCCTCCGCACGCACGCCGAACGAAGAGAGAAAGGCTCTGATTTTTTCGCTGTCCTTATGAGACGCGAGCGAGCCGTTGAATAGCATTGTATCGGGCGCAATGAGTCCGCAGCAGCCGCCGATAAAGCCGTATTCGCGCCCTGGCAGAATGACATCGCCCTTTGAGACGAGCAGTACAGCAAGTCCGTTTTTTTCGGCCGCCGAGGCTATTGACACATCGTCGGTGATTATCGCATTTTCCGTCACGGGCACTACCGAACACTTTGTGTAACCCTGGCGCACGGGTATTAAACTACGCCCGGAAAAGTCGATGTTTTTGCAGACGGTTTTGGGATTGAGTATCGCATAATTGCCGAAAAGCGCGGCATTGAGCGGCACATCGGCGGGATATTTATCGCCAAGCGGAGTGTCGAGAACCTGCACATCAAATCCCATTTCAATAAGCTTTTCCGCGTTGTTACACTGCTCTCGGCTCAATATGATTTTTCGCCCGCCGAGATGCAACAAATGCAAATCGGCGTGGGCAGCTGTGCCGTCGGTTATCGCGGCGCGCGGCAGGATATCAAAAACACTGATACCGCGCGAGAGAAGATATTCTTTTGCTTTTTCTGCGCCGACGCTTACCGCGGCGAGGGTGATTCCCCTCTTCGGCAGGTTCGGCGATTCTATAGGGGTCATAAAATTCATCAGTCAACGCAGTTCGCGAACGCCTCATAGACATTCTTGACGCCGATGACCTCTATCTCCTTTTTGAGCTTGTCCGGCACGGATTTGAAATTATGGCGCGGGATAATGCAGGTCTTGAAGCCGAGCCGAGCCGCCTCTTTTATGCGCTGTTCGCAGTGGTTGACGGAGCGAATCTCGCCGCCGAGACCTATCTCGCCGAAAGCGAGCACATCGTCTCTTATCGGGACATCCTTGAGGCTCGAAATAAGCGCAAGCGCGACGGAGAGGTCGGTCGCGGGTTCATCGAGCTTGAGTCCGCCGATGACATTTATATAGGCATCCATATTGCCGAAGAAATAGCCCGCCCGCTTTTCGAGGACGGCTAAGAGCATCGCCATGCGGCTGTAATCAAAGCCGGTCGCCATACGGCGGGGATTGCCGAAGCTCGACGCGCTGACAAGAGCCTGAACCTCGGCGAGTATCGGGCGAGTACCCTCCATGGCGCAGGCGATACAGGTACCAGAAGTGTTCTTCGGTCTGCCTGAAATTAGCATAAGGGACGGATTCTCGACCTGAGAAAGTCCGCTGTCGAGCATCTCGAAAACGCCTATCTCATTCGTCGAGCCGTAGCGGTTCTTGACGGCACGGAGGATTCTGTAAGACATATTGCGGTCGCCCTCGAAATAGAGCACCGCGTCAACGATATGTTCGAGCACCTTGGGTCCCGCGATGTTGCCGTCCTTGTTGACATGACCGACGACTATAATCGGAATATTGCTGTTCTTCGCGGTGCGCATGAACATCGAAGTCGATTCGCGCACCTGCGTGACGCTGCCCGCAGATGAGCTGAGGTCACTTATGACCATAGTCTGTATGGAGTCGATGATAACGAGCCCGGGCTTGTTGATATTTATATACTCGCATATAGCCTGAACATCGGTTTGGCTCATGAGAGTTATGGTCGGGCTTGTGACCCCGAGCCTGTCCGCGCGGAGCTTTATCTGATAGACCGACTCCTCGCCCGAGACATAGAGAATATCGAGATCCTTGCCGATATACTGGCATATCTGAAGAAGAATCGTCGATTTGCCTATGCCGGGGTCGCCGCTCAGGAGCACCAGCGAACCTTTGACTATTCCGCCGCCGAGGACGCGGTCGAGCTCTGTAAGCCCTGTCTGATAGCGTATCTCCTCATCGGCGGTTATCTCGCTGAGGGCATATGTCTTGACGCTGCGCGCGCTCGCGCCGCTCTTGGACGCCGGAGCGGCGGGCGCTTTTATCTCCTCGTTCATGGTGTTCCACTCGCCGCAGCCCGGGCAGCAGCCGAACCATTTCGGGCTTTCATAGCCGCATTCGGAACAGATATAGACCGATTTTGCCTTGCCTGCCATTTTATGTTACCTCCGTCAGTTTTTCGTCTTGTTTTAAATAGTCTGTTATACCGCACATGACCGAAAATGCCATGGCGTTCTGATAATTATCGTCTTTTAGTTTCAGCGTCTCGGCGGCGTTCGAGAGAAAGCCGCACTCGACCATAACCGCCGGAGACTGCGCATGATAGAGCAGATATATCTCAGTGCCCGTGCGCTTGACGGCGCGCTGATTCTGAGGCTGGATAAGCGAGCGGATATCCTGCTGAATCGCCTTTGCCAGCTTCTCGCTCTCCGGATTGTTTTTTGAATAGAACACCTGCGCGCCGCTGTATGACGGGCCGCCGTAGTGGTTCTGATGTATGCTCACGAACAGGGCGTCGGGCGTCTGTTCGATGATTTTCATTCTGTTTTTTATATCCGAGACTTTTTGCTGACGCACAGTTTTTGCGGAGTCGTCGGCTATATCGTCGTCCGTTTCGCGAGTCATGATGACATTGTAGCCCGCTGTATCGAGCATATCGCGCAGCTTCAGGGCAATGGACAGATTTATATCTTTTTCGACCGTTCCGTCCGCCGCAGTCGCGCCGCCGTCCATGCCGCCGTGACCTGCATCAACGATAATTGTCACGGTGCGAAGCGCATTTGAAGAGACCCTGCGCGCATATCCGGAGCCGCGTGAGGATATCATCACGAAGCATATAATCATTATTACAACCGCCGCCGCGATACCGAGAGCGACTAGCCTTGAACGCTTTTTAAAATTTATCACCATACCGACACCCCCACAAAAGAATATGCGGAGAGTCGCGGCATTATTAGAACAGCGGCGGGCAAAATAGGAAAAAGGAGCTGAGAAAATGAAAGGAATAACAAAAATCATCGGCGGTCTAGCCATCGGGACGGTCAACTCCGCGCTCGGAGCCGGCGGCGGAATGATTGCCGTGCCGATGCTCAGAAAAAGCGGAATGGAGCAAAACAGGGCGCAGGCAAACGCGGTGGCGCTCATTATGCTGCTGACCGCGGCGAGCGCGGGGATATATATTTACACAGGGAAAGTCACCTTCGGCGACGCGCTCCCCTATCTCCCGGCGGGGCTTATAGGAAGCGTTCTCGGTTCTTTCATTCTGCCGAAGATACCGACGAAAATGCTCGGCAAGATTTTTGCCCTTTTCATGCTCTGGGCGGGAGTGAGGATGCTGATGCGATGAAAACGATACTGGCAGCTTTTTTCTCGGGTCTCGCCGGCAGTCTCGGACTCGGCGGAGGCGGAGTGCTTGTGCTCTATCTCGTGCTCGCGCTCGGCATGCCGCAGCTCAAGGCACAGGGCATAAATCTATTGTTTTTCATCCCCTGCGCGGTGCTCTCGAGCATAGTTTATTCATTCAAAAAGCTCATCGACTGGAAAAGCGTTCTGCTCTTTGCCGCAGGCGGTCTGCCGGGAGTTTTGCTCGGCAGTCTCGCGGTATCGCACATGAGCAGCAATATTCCCGGGAAAATATTCGGCGGATTTCTGCTGCTCATGGGCATAAAAGAGCTGTTCAGGAAAGGTGATTGATGCGCCGATAGTCGAGATAATCCTGGAGAATCATCACGGCACTGACGGCATCGACGACAGCCTTACGCTTCTTGCCGCGCGTGTTCGTGACATTCAGGGCGTTATGCGCCGAAACCGTTGTCAGGCGTTCGTCGCGCATCACGGTCTCTATGCCCGAAAACTCGGTCAGAGCCGCCGCAAAATCCTCGCACCGCTGAGCGCGTTCGCCGTGGGTGCCGTCCATATTGACGGGCAGACCGACAACTATCAGCTCCGCCTTTTTCTCTTTCGCTATCTCTGTTATTTTTTCAATCAGCGGCTTGGATTCTTTTTCCGTTATAACGGTCACGGGAGACGCCAAAAATTCGGTCTTGTCGCAGACGGCTATGCCCGTTCGCGTATCCCCGTAATCTACCGACAGGATTATCATAAAATACCTCTTAATTAAAAAATTAGCCGCACCGTTATCGGGTGCGGCCGTTTATATATTTTTTCGCCGCAGGTTGAGTTTAATCGTCCGAACGCGGGCTTGTCGGAAGGATGGATTCGATAATATTGCTGACCGCCTCGCCGACTCCGCTGACGACCTCGCTGACGGATCCGCCGCCGCATGCGGTACACTCGGCGGGCATTGCGGACTTCTTATAATATCCCTTTGCGGTCTCCTTGCACGAGGGCGAAGCGAGAAGCCCGGTCTTCTTGCAGTAGTCCTTCTCTTCGACCTTGCCGGTCTTGGGGAACTCCTTGACGGGCAGGTTCGCATGGATACGGTCGAGCAGTTCGATATAAACTCGTCCGGAAGCACTGTATCTGAACGGAATGACCTTGGGCTTATCGTAGCCGAGCCAGACTGCGCAGACATAATAGGGCGTGCCGCCGGCTATCCAGCTGTCCTTGGTGTCACTCGTGGTACCGGTCTTGCTCATCAGCTCGAACTTGCCGAGATTCTTGCTCTTGCGGAAATCTCTTGCCGGGACGGTCTTGAGCAGTTCGCGCATGACCTCTGCGGTATCCTCGCTGAGAACTCTCTCGGGCTCGGACTTCGTTTCGAGCAGGACTTCCGTGCCCGTGGCATTGGTGACTTTATAATAGCAATAGGGCTCATAGTAATAGCCGTTGTTGCCGAACACGGCATATGCCGCCGCCATTTCGACAGTAGTGACGCCGTTTGTCAGAGCGCCGGTTGCAAGGGGCGCGATATTCGCATCCGCAGAATCATCAAGAGTTGTCAGATGGAACGTCTTTTTCATGAAGTTATAGGCCTCGTTGACTCCGAGCATCTCCGTAATTATTCTGACGGGCACGGTATTGAACGACTTCTGGATAGCATACTGGACGGTTATCTCTTTCTTGCTTCCGTTCGTGCCGTCCGCATTCTGCGGCCAGAGCTTGCCGTTTTGATAGATTGAATAGTCGAGAATCATGCTCGACCAGTTGATATAGTTCTTCTCGAGCGCGAGAGAATAGGTTGAAAGGGGCTTTATGGACGAACCGGGCTGTCTCGGGGACTCGGACGCTCTGTTGAGGCAGAGGTTGCCGTTCTTTTCGCCCGCCTGTCCGACTATGCCGACGATTCTGCCCTCATAGTCCATGACGGTTGCCGCGGACTGAGCGGCGGGATGCTCGGCGGTGTCTGCCTCCTTATCGAAAGCAATCCTGTTTGAATATACGGTATTGAGAACCTTCTGAACATCGGGGTTGGCGGCAGAATATATCTTGAGTCCGCCGTAATTTATCTTCTCCATCGCCTGGCGGTAGGTGTAGCCGTATTTGCTCATCAGATCCTTGCAGACGGTCTTGATGACATAATCGACATAGAAATCCTGATATTCTTTCTCTGTGTTCTTGTCCTCGGTAGTGGTCTTGGTCTTGCCCGGCTTCGGGACATAGCCCTCGCTGTTTGTGAACACGAGCTTATAGTTGACCGCTTCCTCGTACTCTTCTTTGCTTATCGCCTTTTCTTCGAGCATATATTTGAGACAGAGTTCCTGACGCGTTTTGTTCGCCTCGGGATTGAGCAGAGGATTATACTTCGTCGGCGCTTTTGTTATGACCGCAAGGGTCGCGCACTCGGCGAGGTTCAGCTCGCTGACATCCTTGCCGAAATAAGTCTCGCTCGCGGTCTGGACGCCGTAGCAGCCGTTGCCGAGATAAAGGGTGTTGAGATAAGCTTCAAGGATAGCGTCCTTGCTGTAGTGCTGCTCAAGGTTCAGAGCGCGCTCTATCTCCTTGAACTTTCGAACGACCGTTATCTCCTTGTCGTTGGTCACATTCTTGACGAGCTGCTGGGTTATTGTCGAGCCGCCGCCGGTCGAAAGTCCTGTTGCCGCGCCGAAAGTGCGCAGCCAGTCGACGCCGTGATGCTTCTCAAAACGCTTGTCCTCAAGGCAGACGAAAGCGTTTCTTAGATTTTCCGGCATCTTGTCGAAATCGACCCATATTCTGTTCTCCTCGCCGTGGAGCTGAGCCATTTCAACGAGCTCGTTGTTGCTGTTATAGGCATAGACAAACGAAGTCTGGTTCTGATTCGCCTTGTAGTCGTCGAGATTTATCGCGATCTCGCCGTGGGCAAAGGACACGATATTGAAGAAAACATAACCTCCGATTATCGCCGCGGTGAGCATACCGACGACGAGCACGCAGAGGATAACCAGCAGAGCTATCCTGCCGGCCTTTTTATTCGGCTTTTTATTCTTCTTTTTGGAAGATGTTTTGGCTGTTCCCATCTTTTTCGATGCGTTTGCGGAGCTGTTTGCCATCCGTGCGCCTCCTTCACATTACAATCCAGTTGAAAATTATAGCATACTTTTTGCAAAAAGTTTAGCCTAAATCCAAATATTCTCACTATTTTGTAAAATCAAAACAATAGCAGTGTATAAAAAGGCGTATAAAAACGCCCGAAAGGGGCAAAAATCACCACGAAAGCAGAAAAAGTAAGCCTGCGGAAAGGAAAAAGAAAAGATGAAAACCACGATAAAAAGCATCGCCGTTGCCCTTGCGTTCTGCGCCGCGGCGTTTCTGACCGTCTCGGCTATAATCGAAAACACCGCGCCTAACGGGAGCGAAAAATACATTATGCGCGACTACAACGGCAGGATAGCGGTGTTCGTCTACGGCGAGGACGAGCCGCAGGAGGTATTCGATGTTTTCACATCCTCCCTGCCCCGCGGAGAAGCCGAGCGCGTCTACAAAGGAATAACGGTCGAGGGCGACGAAGCACTTCAAAAGCTGATAGAAGATTTTACAGGGTAGCAAAAACAAAAGCGGCTGTTATCATCACGCAGGCACTGAGCCTCATGATGAACAGCCGCATTCTGTTTTTATTGCCGATATTTATTCGCCCTTATCAAACATATCGTTAAGCTGGGCGCACACGGCGGACATTCTGCCGATACGCTCGCGCAGGATAGTTTCGGCTTTCTTCTGAGCCTCGGCGACTATTACGTTCGCCTGCTCCTGCGCTTCGGCGACCGTCTTCTGCGCCTGGCTGCGCGCGGCGGTGACTATTGCATCGGACTGGCCGCGAGCCGACTCATTGCTCACTTCGAGCAGGCTCTTCTGAGCCTCAAGGTCGGATATCTCCTTTTCGAGAGCCTTCTTTCTGCTCTCTGCGTCGTTGAGCTCGTCAACCATATATCTTCCCTGATCATCTCTGAGCTTTTCGAGGCGCTTTATATGCTTTGCAAACGCCACGCAGTTGTTATATAGACTGCGGTTCTGAGTTCTGAGTGCTTCTATTTCTTCGCTCGAAGCCGCTTCGCCCGCGGGAGCTTCGGCGCGCTTTTCAAGCTCCGAGCCCCAGGCGTAAATTTTATTATATTCCTCCTGCAGCATCGAGATATACGCATCCGTTGCCGCAATATCGTATCCCCTATCAACTACGGGGAGCTTCATCTTTCCTTCCACTTCTGTCATCCCTTCCCAAAAATCAGCTGTTTCTCTTTGCTATATCAACAAGATTCTTGTAGCTTATCGCCATCGACTCGCGCGGGTCGATATCGCAGGTGTCCTGCTCGATAACGATATATCCGACCCCCGAATCCCTGCACGCGCGGTAGCACTCATCGAGATTGAGGTTGCCTGTGCCTATCTCGGCAAAATCGGGCTTGTTCTCGCTGTTGATTTTATAATCCTTGAAGTGGCAGACCTTCATTCTGCCGCTGAGGCGCTTTATGAAATCCGCAGGATCGCCGCCGCCGTACTGAACCCAATATGTGTCCATTATAAAGCCGAACAGCTCAGGGTCGGTATCGTCGATAAGCATATCTATAACTCGTCTGCCGTTATATTTCTTGAACTCGAAGGCGTGGTTATGATAGGCAAAATGCATTCCCATATTGCGGAGCTTCTTAGCAAGCTCGCCCGTGAGCTTTATAAACTCGCGCACGCCCTCTTCGCTGCCGCTGTACTCCCCCGGCATGCAGCCGACTCCGAGCGTGTCGCAGTGGATCATTTTATGCTCCCTGACAACGGCTTCGGTATCGCTGAGCATGCGGTCGAACGAAGTGTGCGTGACGCAGACATCCATATTGTACTTATCAACAAGATATGCGACCTTCTCCGGCTCGATAGGTCCGATAGCGGAAATCTGAATCGTGTTGATGCCGATAGAATCAAGATAGGCAAAAGTCTTTTCAGCATCTTCATAATTCTGTATATAGTCGCGTAAAGTATAGAGCTGCGCGCCGAGTTTGATATCCGACACGAGAGCACCTCCGTTCCCGATTTTTCTACAGATTATTATATTATAGCCGTCCCGAAGTTTCAAGTGAATTTACAAAAAAAGCCCGGACTTGCAAACTCCGGCAAACCGCGAATATAGATATTCTACGGGAGGCGGTGCTGTGTTCGGTTGGTTTTTGCAGTTATTTTCAAACGGATTTCTCTTTTTTATCCTGCATCTGAGCCAGCCGGGCTCATTTGCCCCGCCGCTGAGTGCGGCGCAGGAGCGCGAAGCTCTTGCAAAAATGCACGCAGGCGACAAATCGGCGCGCAGCGAACTCATCGAGCACAACCTGCGGCTCGTGGCGCACATAGTCAAAAAATACTACGCCGCATATTCGGATCAGGACGATCTTATTTCGATAGGCACGGTCGGGCTGATAAAGGCTATAGACTCGTTCAAGCCCGACAAGGGCACGCGCCTTGCGACATATGCCGCGAAGTGCGTTGAAAATGAGATACTGATGCACTTTCGCTCGATGAAAAAGAGCGCGCACGACATCTCGCTCGAAGACCCGATCGACAGCGACAGCGAGGGAAACCCGCTCACGCTAATGGATATTATCTGCACGCCGGACTGCATCGCAGACGATCTTGATTTAAAAATAAAGAGCGAGAAGCTGCGCGGTCTTGTCATTGGCATACCAGACCCGCGCGAAAGGGCGATAATCGTTATGCGCTACGGGCTTGACGGCAACGAGCCGCTGACTCAGCGAGAGATAGCGTCGATGATGAACATTTCCCGCTCCTATGTCAGCAGGATAGAAAAGCGCGCGCTCGAAAGGCTCGGGAAAGGAATGAAACAGCCGTGAGAATCGTCCCACGGCTGCATTTTTATTTTATAATGTCGTTATCCTTGATGTACTTCACAGTTTCATCAACGGTTGTGAACGCGAGGGCAACCGAAGTATCGGCGGCTCCGTAATAGATAGCTATTCTGCCGGTCTCGGCATCCGCGAGCGCGGCGCACGGGAACACGACATTCGGCACATCGCCGACGCATTCATAGAGCTCATGGGGAGCTAACAGGAAGCTATCTGCGCGGTGGAGCACTTTCCACGGCTCATCTTTATCGAGGATGGCGGCGCCCATGCTGTAGGTGAAGCCATTGCAGCTCGTGAGCACGCCGTGATAGAACATGAGCCAGCCCTCGTCGGTCTCAATGGGAGTCGGACCTGCTCCGACCTTTGTCGCCTCCCAGTTCTCGACCGGGCTCATAACAAAGCGGTGCTTGCCCCAATAAGTGAGGTCTTTTGACTGGCTGATAAATATATCGCCGTAAGGGGTGTGTCCCCTGTCGCACGGACGAATGAGCAGAAGATACTCGCCGTTTACCTTGCGCGGGAAAAGAACGCCGTTGCGGGCAACAGGATAGCAGGCATCCTCAAGCTGAGTCCAGCTCTTGAAATCCTCTGTATATGCTATGCCGATAGTTGTGCCGTGAGGGGTGAGATTGACCCACGAGAGATAGTATTTTCCGTCGAGCTTGCACAGGCGAGGATCGTAGCCGCCGAAGATATATTTATCCTCAAGCTCCCAGTTTATCGCGTCTTTGCTGAAGCCGACAACGAGCTTATGGGCGCGCGAGCGGATATCCGCCCTGAAAACTCCGGCAAAGCCCGAGCCGTAAGGCACAACAGCGGAATTGAAAATGCTGTTCGCCATATGCAGATTATCGCGGGTGATAACGGGATTGCCGCTGTAACGCCACACGGGATATTCAAATCCTGCGGGTTTATCCTCCCACGGGATGTTTGGTATGTTTGTTCCGATTATTTTTGCCATATCTGACTCTCCTTCCATCCTTTAGATTTTAGCATAGATAGAGACAAAAAGTAAAGAGGAAGGGCGGAAATGAGAAAGAAAGTAAAAAAGTGGCGGATATTTTAAAAAAGTTTGAAAAAAGACTTGCCAAATCGCTTTTCATGTGGTATTATTGATGAGCTTTCTGGGTGTGGCGCAGCTGGGCGAGGAGAAATGCCGCCGCCTGTGGCGGATGAAGGCATTGCTTCGAGGTGAAGAAACAAGGAGCGGAACGAGCGCTCCAAGCGAAGTACCGCGACTATGTTTCTGAAGGAAGCGCCGCGGCGATTAGCAAAAGCCGACAAGCGGGAAGCAAACTGAATTTAGGTACAACCGGGTGTGGCGCAGCTGGTAGCGCGCTTGACTGGGGGTCAAGAGGCCGTGAGTTCAAGTCTCGCCACTCGGACCAAACATCGGAAAGCCTTATAAATCAACGTTTTTTTGGTTTATAGGGCTTTCTTTTTTTATCCAGATAAACCTTAAACCACTGTTTGTCTAACACTTCTAACCGATTTCTAACACTTTTTTGGACTGTATGTGTAATGAGCTTGTCATCGCTTTAGAAAAGCTCATGATGCCATTGAACGCCTATAAAAAACGGATAATTTTCCATTTCAACAGCTTTAGTTCCTGCCGATACGGTGCGTCGTATCAGAATAGAGTTTCCGTTAAAATCAACACTTTGCCATTGAAGACCGAGAACCTCACTGCTACGTAAGCCATAACTGTAGCACAGGATTTCGCTATTTGTCACGTTTTTATTCACTACTGCAACATATCTGTTGTAAAGCTACAAATATTTTTGGATATATATTTAAAATCTATTGAAAATGTCAAATGCTCTTGCTATCATAATATATGGAATATTGCATGTAGATGCAGAGATAAATCTAACTGAAAGGATGAATTTTATGAGAAGAGCATTATCAGTTGTTTTGTGTGTGATTCTGATTTTCGGTGTTGTGACTCCGATGTCAGCTTTTGCGGCAGACGATTACAGTTTGATTTATACCTATTCCGACATTCAGGCAAATAAAACAAGCTATGATTTACGGTACGGTACAAACTCAAACCATATCGAATGGCAATGGCTTCCGAGCTATGACGGCGGCAGGATAGTTTACCTTGCTCAAAATGAATACGAAGGCTTTCAGGTCTATTTTTACGAAAGAACTGCAGGAGGAAGACTGCTCGATATTTCCGTTTCACCTTTTTTGAATGCAGACGGCGAGGAGCTTTCGGCAGAGGTCTATAATGAGGTCTATATGAATCCCGAAGGCTTCACTTCAGACAAGTTTGCCGAAGCACTTGTCCCGTATGCAGGCGAGGGAGTTCAGACCATCCAGAACGAAAATAATGTGTTCTATATTGAGCTGAAATCATCGGAGGATCAGACTCCCGGTGACTATACCGCAACCGTCACGCTGTCGGATGCAAACGGGGTTGTCAACACAACTAAAATTACGGCAAGAGTCTGGAATTTTGCTCTTCCCGAAGGGCATCTTTCTACTTATCTCTGCGGACTTTACAATTCGGCTTCGGGATATGATACAACCTCCGGTTTTCTCAAGCTTTCTGGTGTCAGGATGGAAAACGGCAAGGTGATTGACGAAGACAGAGAGCTTGCCAAGGAAATCCTTTCCGGCTGGGACGATTTCCTTCTTGAACACGGCGTGAATTCTTATGAGATCCCGGCTTACTTTATTGATGACGATGCAAAGACTGCCGAACTTTTCATGGCAGATACAAGACGCAGTATGTTTATGATTCCTGTCGAGGGAGATTACAACAGTCAGTCGGTCGCCGAAACCATCACAAAGTATAAAAATATCGTTGTCGGCAACAGCGAACTTGAGGATAAGGCGTTCTTCTACCCGTGGGATGAGCCTAACTGGTCAAGTGACGATGATACGGCTGATTTTGATGCAAGAATTAATGTGATTAAAAGTCTTTGGGGCGACAGTTACCATGCTATGGTTCCTTTCTTTGGCACCGATTCTACCACGCTCGATTATAAATTGTCTAAGCTGAAAGCTTCAACAGATATTTACTGCCCGAATCAGGATTCCGCCTACAGATCGGAAACTGTCAGGAACGCTTTCCTTGATACGGATTGGCACAAGTCGCTTCGATATCAGGGCGATACATGGAACGGCAATACTTATCTCTGGACCTACGGCAAGAGTGCAAAGGGCGTTTTTGCCCGCGCTTTGCAGTGGCAGGCGGCAGCTCTTAACTCCGACGGTATGCTTCATTGGAACTGTGCCTTTGTTCCGAACGATAAAAACGGAAATGTTTATGATGTTTTTGAAAACAATTCCGTCCCGGGCAAATCATACCCCTCGACGGGCAACGGCGACGGTATCCTGGTGTACTCCGGAGCTTCACTCGGTCTTGATCCAGCAACACCGATTGCATCTCTGCGCTTAAAGCAGATTGCAAGCGGCATGGATGACTTTGACTATCTCCAGCTTGTCAAGGAGTTTTTGGGCGAAGATTCTTACACTACATATCTCAATAAATTCCTGGCAAAGTACAATTCAGACGGAATCAATAAAATCTGGAATTCTCACGAGGGTGCCTTTGTCGATTGGGAATGTGTGACTATCAATAATATCAGAATAGCAATGGGCAATGCCCTTTCCGCGGCAAACATCGAGCATAATTACGGCGAGTGGAAGACCGTAGTTGCTTCAGATGATACCCATAACGGTCTTGAAGTCCGTACTTGTGAGATCTGCGGTGCAAAAGAGAGCAGAAAAACCGATGTCAAAGGCTGCGACCACGAGGAATATATTTCTGTTCCTGCCGTCCCCGCAATCTGCACAAGCGAGGGCAGAACAGCCGAGAAAAAGTGCTCCAAATGCGGCGAAGTAACACAAGAGAGTATCCCTATCGCCCGTACCGCTCACAGAATGGTAACCGTGCCGGCAAAGGCACATACATGCACTGAGGATGGCTATGAGACTTATGAAAAGTGTTCAAACTGTGATTATATAACCAACTATAAGGTCATACCCGCAGGGCACACAAGCGACGGCGGTGTTGTTACTAAAGAGCCAACATGCAAGGAAAAGGGCGAAAGAACATATACCTGCACTGCTTGCAATGAGATTATCAAAACCGAAGAGATAGCGCCCACCGGGCACACAAGCGATGGAGGCGTTGTTACCAAAGAGCCGACCTGCGAGGAAGATGGCGAAAAAACATATACCTGTACCATTTGCCACAAGGTTATCAAAACCGAACCGATTGCCAAAACCGGACACAAATATGAAACAACAACCATTCCGGCAACTTGTACGAAAAGCGGCTCGGTAACCTCCGTTTGCGAGATTTGCGGCGATACTAAAACAACGGTCATTCCCGCAACCAATCACGCAAACCAATATGCCACAGACGAAATTCCGGCCACTTGCACTGATGCTGGATACACCGCAGGCATTTATTGTCCTGACTGCAATCAATATATCAGCGGTCACGAGCTAATTGAAGTGACAGGTCATCAGGATGCAGACGATGACGGTATCTGTGATGTTTGCGGCAGCGTAATTGAGCCGGATACAGAAGAATGTACATGCATCTGCCATGAAACAGGCTTTATGAAACTTATATGGAATTTCCTGAAAGTCTTCTATAAGATATTCGGTATCAATCCGGTCTGTGCATGCGGCGAGGCACATTATTGATCAAATTTCAACCACATTCACCACAGCAGGTTTTAACGCCTGCTGTGGCTTTTTTGGGTGCCTTTAGGTGTTCATAGAAAGAACAGCAATGGATCAGTTAAAGCAGAAATATCTTGATGCGGAAGGTCGTACTGCCACAGCGGACTTCGACATGGTGACGATCCTCCGTGCGCATGGTTGGATGTTGGAATAGTTCCTGTTTCCGGTCTTTAACAGCCGCACCGACGAATACGGCACCATATTGAAAACCGTATGCGATTCCCACTGGAAATCATCAAGGCCGTCCATGAACACTATGGGAGTATTCCTGAAGGCTTTAAAAACATAGTAGTGCATGGGCAAAGAACGACACATCTTCTTTCCTTTCATGCGTTCCTCTACTCAGCAAGTTTCCTTTACTCCACTCTGCAATATAATTAAAGCAACGGTATAACAAACTGTCTAACATCTGTCTAACACTTTGTAAAAATTTTGTATTTTTGATTTTTAAGGGAATGAGGACTAAAAGCCCAGAGCCGTTGATGTGTAAGGGATTCAGCGTACTCACATAACATTGTAAACACGCAGTGATACAATGAAAATCGGATTTAGGATCTGGCGGTAACCCCGTGCAGGTTCGCCCCCTGTTATCCGCACCAATTAAAAAGCTTTGAAATCTAATGGTTTCAAGGCTTTTTATTTTTTGTGTAGGATTTGTGTAGGACTAGAAAGCATATATTTTCTAACACTTTGATATTTCGCCAAAAAGTTTATTAATGCACTTGTTTAGGAAAACCGCCAAACGCAAGAACATTTTCATTATAATATATTTAAAAAGTGCAGAGTAAATACAGAGAATTGCGGACTAAACCAGCTAAAAAAATACATAGGAAATCCCGGAACGTCGCCATTGATGTTCCGGGATTTTTGTGTATTATTTTATCGCTATTTACTTCACTCCGTCGAGTTCAAAGGCATAGAGCCAGCCGCATTTCATTTCGTCGGGGTTTATCTGCGGGAATACGAGCTTTGCTTTGCCGTTGTCGTTTTCGACGGCTATGGGCGCGTCATGCGCTAAAAGCTTCGCCTTTATATCCGGATTGTAATCCACCTTGTCGAGCGTGAGGCTGCCGAACGGATAGGCGTTCGTTATCGCATAGACCTTGTCGCCCTTTCTGGTGTAATATGTACCCTCCTGCGGCGCTTTTGTATAAATGCGCGTGCCGTAGATAGCGTCGCCGTTGACGCTGAGCCACTTACCCATATCGAGCAGGCGCTCCTGCATAATAACAGGGATAGTGCCGTCCGCGGCGGGGCCGATATTGAGCAGGAAGTTGCCGCCCTTTGAGACGAGCGAGCAGAGCGTTTCGATAAGTTCTTTGCTGCTCAGATATTCGTCAACGCCCTCAATGCGGTTGAGTCCGAACGATGCGCCGATACCGCGGCACTCCTCGAACGGGCGGTCGAGCTCGACCTCTTCGATGCGTCTGCCGTTGTCGATTATGCCGTATTCAGTGGTGAAATTGCCGCCCAGGCGTCCTCTTGTCTCCGTACCCCAGCGGTCATTGGGGACTATCGTATCTTTGACAGGCGACTCGTTATAGAGCCACTGGAGAAAATCGGTCGAGTGCCAGACGGAGCTCGGGTGATCCCACTCCCCGTCCGTGAACAGAGTCCACGGCTCGTATTTTGTTATAAGCTCCTTGAGCATCGGGATAAGATGCTTTACAGCATACTCCTCGGGATCTTTGAGATAGAGCGGATGGAACCACTCATAAACCGAATGGTAGACGCCGAACTTGACATCCGTCTTCTCGAGCGCGGCTTTCAGCTCGCTGCAGAAGTCCCTGTGGGGTCCGACATCGACGCTGTTCCAGTTCCACGCATAGTCGCTCTTGAACATGCAGAAGCCGTCATGGTGCTTCGAGACGAGGTTTATATACTTTGCGCCGGACTTTTCAAAGAGCTGCGCCCACTCGTCGGCATCAAAGAGTTCCGCCTTGAAGCCGCTGACAAAGTCCTCATACTGCGTTCCGGGGGCATACACCCTGTCGTGGAACTTGCGCGCGGCGCTGTTCTCGTCGCGTATCTGCTGCATATACCACTCGGCATACTGCCCTTTTTCGGTATACGCAGGCACGGAATAGAGACCCCAGTGGATGAATATGCCGAACTTCGCGTCCGCGAACCAATCCGGCACATGGCGGCTGTTGAGCGATTCCCAGTTGTTTTCGTAATGCATTTTAACTCTCCGTTTTGTTATATTTCTGAAAAGACGTCGCCGACGCCGTTGAATATATATGTGGGTCTGTAGGGATAGAGATTGACATCCTCGAGGCTCGTGACTCCCGAAAGGACGAGGACTGTGTCAAGACCTGTTTCGATGCCCGCAATGACATCCGTGTCCATTCTGTCGCCTATCATCGCAGCCTCCGCCGAATGGACGCCGAGCATCTTGAGTCCCGTGCGCATCATGAGCGGATTGGGCTTACCGACGAAATACGCCTTCTTGCCCGTCGCCATCTCTATCGGAGATATGAGCGCGCGGCACGCGGGGACGATGCCGTCCTCGACGGGACCCGTGAGATCGGTATTTGTGCCGATGAGCTTTGCGCCGTTTCTGACGAGGTTCGACGCATGGACAACCGTCTCATAGTTATAGCTCGAAGTCTCGCCGACTATGACATAATCCGGGTCGATACTGTTCATTGTGATACCCTGGTCATAGAGTGCGTTGACGAGTCCGGGCGCGCCGATAACATACGCCGAGCAGCCGGGCTTCTGACTGCTGATAAATTTTGCCGTCGCGAGAGCGCTGGTATAGAAATGGCTCTCGTCAACATAAAGTCCCATTCTCTCAAGCTTCTGCTGAAGCTCACGCGGCGAGCGTTCGCTAGAATTCGTCAGGAACAGGAACGACTTGTTTTCTTTATACAGCCACTCCACGAACTCTTTGACATCCGGAAGCAGTCTGTCTCCGTGATATATGACACCGTCCATATCACATATAAATCCTTTTTTTGCTTTTAATGCATCCATATTTTCCCTCCCACTAATTGTTTGAAATAAGCTTATCAGTTAACGGATGCAAAGTCAATAATTTACTTTGCGTTTATATTCACAAGCTCTGCGCGGAGCTTTGAATAGACTATTTTCTGGCTGCTGTAGAGTCCGTAATAGCCGGAGAGCAGATAGCTCACAGCGGCGGCGAGCGCAAACAGCGGCATACCCTGCGCGCCAAAGAGTTCGATGCTCAGGAATATAGAAGCGAGCGGACAGTTGACAACGCCGCAGAAAAGCGAGACGAGTCCTACCGCCGCGGCAAATCCGGGATCGAGCCCGATAAGTCCGCCGACCACGCAGCCGAAAGTCGCGCCGACGAAGAAAGTCGGGACTATCTCGCCGCCCTTGTATCCCGAGCCGACGGTGACGGCGGTGAAGATAAATTTGAGCAGGAACGCCTCTGGTTTCGCATTGCCGCCGATGGCGCGCTCGACTATATCCATGCCCGCGCCGTTGTAGTCCCCGCTTCGGCAAATAAGAGACAGCGCGACGATTATTAATCCACCGACGACTGCGCGGACGAAAGTGTTTTTAAACAGCTTTGCAAAGAGCTTATGCGTGCCGTGCAGACCGAGACAGAATCCGATGCTCAGCAGAGCGCATATCGCGGCGAGCAGAGCGGTAAGCAGGCAGCTCTTGAGCGAGAATGCAGGGATATTCGAGACGGTAAACGCGACAGGCTCAGTGCCCATAAGAGTCGATATAAAATATGCGACGAACGCGGACACGACACACGGGAGCAGACCTGCATAGTAAATGACACCGACGCTGATAACACCGAGGGCAAAAACGGCGGCGGTTATCGGCGTTCCGAAAAGCGCGGAGAACACGGCGCTCATGCCGCACATAGTCATGATATGCATATCTTTTTCATTGAGGCGGGATATTTTGCCTATCAGTCCCGCGATGCTGCCGCCGAGCTGAAGAGCCGCGCCCTCTCGTCCGGCGGAGCCGCCGAAGAGGTGCGTTATAACAGTTGAGACAAATATCAGCGGCGCGAGCAACGCCGGCACGCCCTGCGGCGAGCGCACGGCATCGAGTATCTCGTTAGTGCCGATATCCTTTTTACCCGAGAGCTTATACAAACCGGCTATCACAAGCCCGCCGACGGGCAGCAGAAACACTATCCACGAATGAGCCTTGCGCACGCCGGTAACATATTCGACGCTCAGATGAAACAGCGCGCCGACCACGCCGCCGACAGCTCCGGTGACCGCGGCAAGAGCGAACCATTTCAGAAAAGTCAGCAGATACTTTCCCGCCGACTTACAGTTGTTTTTCAGATTTATTTTGACAGACTCCACTTTTACCCCATCCATTAATATATGTTGATTAGATTTTATCACTTTATCACAGCTTTGGCAACGAGAAGAAAAAATTTGAGCCGGCGGTTGATGTGATTATTGACAAAATCAAAACAATTGATTTTATTCTTGGTAATTCGGAATTGTTATGGCTTTGTATCAGATGCCGCTGAATTTGTGCAGATTTCGCGGGCGGATGATATCCGCCCTACCGTGCACTTATATTACTTTGAGCAAAGCAAAACAATTCATCGGTCTTGGTTTACGCCGAACTGTCTTCCTTTACGCAAGGGAGTCGAAGTAAAATTTATATTGCGATAAAAATTCAAGGACCGCCGGAGCGATCCTTGCTTTTTTATTTTTCTTTGAGCAGTTTTGCGAGCTCGTCCATGAATGTATTGATATCCTTGAACTGCCTGTAGACGGAAGCGAAGCGGACATAGGCGACTTCGTCGATGCTCTTGAGCTTCTCCATCGCGAGCTCGCCGATATAGACGGTAGTCACCTCGCGGTCGAGCGAATTCTGGAGCACAGCCTCAATCTCGCTGACTGCCTTTTCGAGCTGTTCCATATAGACCGGGCGCTTTTCGCACGCCTTGAGCATGCTGTTGAAAAGCTTGTTTCTGTCAAAAACCTCGCGCGATTTGTCCTTTTTGACGACGACTATCGGCACGGTCTCGATTATCTCATAGGTCGTAAAACGCTTGCCGCAGCTGATACATTCGCGGCGGCGGCGTATTCTCTCGCCCTCGTCTGTAGGACGCGAGTCGATGACCTTGCTCTCTTCAAAACCACAGAACGGACACTTCAAAGCTATCACTCCCTGATGAACATATAATATTTATCGCACAAAAACGGTCAAATGTCAAGCTTTTCGAGTCTTCGCATCGAATCGGTCAGCTGATCTATGCGCTCGAAGCCCGAGCGGTAGAGCTCGATAACGCAGTCGTCGGAATATTTGTTTTCTTTCATGAGCGAAAAGAGGGCGGCGAAATCGAATTTTCCGTCAAACGGCGGCATGCACTTGTGATTTTCGTCGTGATCACTCAGATGTATGTGGCAGATATTATCGGAAAACTCCCTGAAAAATTCTATCGGGTCGACCCCGGCGAGATACGCCTGCTTGATGTCGAGCACCATATGAAAATCCACACCGAGGCGCGATTTCAGCTCGTTCATAAGCTCCGGCGTCTGCCCGTTATGATGGACAACATTTTCCTGTGCGAGGATTATCCCCTGCTCCTGCGCGTCGCGGACAAGCAAACCTAGTCGCTCGGCGTATTCGTCGGTGCTGATATTCACCGGCAGCTTTGCGCCGTGGAGCACGACTATTTTCGCGCCTATCGCAGATGCGGCAGCATAATATTTTTTGTAAAACTCCCTGTAATCGTCGAAGCGGCGTTCATACTGGCTGAAGAGGATATATCCCTCGGCGAACGAGGTAAACGGATGTATCGAGCGGATGCGGATACCGCTGTCAGAGGCTATAGACGAAATGCGGCGGAGAAAATCCGGCTCCAATTCCGACGGCGAGTTAAAAAACACCTCGGTAACTTTTGCTCCCGCTTCGGCGACACAGCGCAGAGCCTCTTCGGTCGCCGCGGGATAAAAGCAAGCGGTGGATATTCCGACGGACATTCGTTTTCCTCTCCTTTCCTCAAAAGTAAAAATCTTTGCATTGCGAAAAATCGCACTCCGGGTTAGAATCAAATAAACGGAGGTGAAGATATGCGCGGCATAAAAGAAAAAATCGCAGAAAATTTAAGCTACATAAATCCCGTTTCGCGCAGGATGCTGCTCGGCGCGGTAATTATTTTTGAGCTGCTCTTCACTCTCGCCGTCTGCGCGCTGCTGCTCGCGGGGCGCGGATTCGACTACTGGAGATGCATATATCTTGCAAAGGACGCGATAGACTGCATCCGCCCGAGCATGGGAGTCATGCTCTTCGGCTCGCTGATAATGCAGGCTATCGACCCCAAGGGTGAAAATCAGGATTAGTATTGCACTTAACATGTATATGATATCACAAAAAAGCGCCGAATACAATTAAATTCGGCGCTTTTTGGCGCGTCTGCATATGGACATTTACTAAAAAAGTATGATATACTTTTAAAAGCGTTTTTATTTTTGCGCTTCGGAGGGAATATGACAAGGGACAAGCTAATCAAAAAAATTGCGACATGGATAATGATGGCGATAATGCTTTCGGTCTTTTTGCTGGATATAATCTGCGTTGCGATGTGCAACAGATATCAGAATAAAATTGAAATCACGCCGGCGCAGTTTTCGTCGGACGGCACGGCGGACAGGATACATTTTCTCAACACCTATAACTCCGACGCAATACTCATAGAATCAAACGGCAAATTCGCGCTCATCGACTCCGGCGAGGGAGACCGCAATCCGCGCAGGAAGCTCAGCTACAATGGCAGCGAAGAGGCTGTTATAAAATATCTGAAAAAAGCTGCCGGCGATGCAGAGGGCAAAGTAACGCTTGAATTTGCGCTCGGCACGCACAATCACTACGACCATGTCGGCACATTTGAGGCGATAGCCAACGACCCGGATATCACGGTAAAGACATTCTACATAAAGCCCGTCAACCGCGAGATTGCCCACGAATACGAATACAACGGCTGGGGCATCGAGGCAACATATGCAGACACGGTAAAGGCGTTTCAGAACAGGGGTACAGTTGTTACTTCCGAGATACCGAGCGAGCCGTTCAAATTCGGCGACTTCACGCTTACTTTCTACAATACGGCACTCGATGACACGCGTCTTCACGGACAGGGCGAAAACGCCGAATCGGTCGGTACGATGGTCGAAAAAGGCGAGCGGAGCGCATTCCTCGCATCGGACATAACGAGAACAACGGGACTCGAAGAAATTCTTCTGCCGAAGCTTCATAAGGTGGATCTGCTCAAGGTCGGACACCACGGCTACTACGGCTCGACCTCGTGGAAATTCGCAAAGGGACTTTCGCCGAAGATAGCGATAGTCACAAACAGTCTCGGGAAGATATATCCCGATATCAAATGGACGCTCACAATGAAGAGCCACAGCGCGATATTCGCGACGGTTGACGAAAACGGAATCATCGCAGAATTCACGGACAACGACGAAATCAAGCTTTCAAACCACGCGCAGGATTAAAAAATATCAAAAGCAGGAGTCCCACGGCTCCTGCTTTTTTATGCTCCGATTCTTTTGACTCCGCGCACGGCATCGGGAGAATTGCTCTCATCCATCTCCGGGAGCTGATTCCAATAGCGTTTGGGCATGAAGCTCATTCGGCACTTGGGATTATACCGCGCCTCGATAGCTACTGTATCATAGAAATGCTTCCACAGCGCGCGGAAATACAGTTCCTCGTCCCCCGCCTGCGGCTGCTCGAAGCCGTCTAACGGGATAATCATTTTCTGCCTGTTATGCCAGACGAGCGCCTGCGAATGGGTCTTGTCATATATGAGAAACGATTCGTTCGGATATCTGTCGCAGAAATGCGGCGCGAGTAGGGGAAGGACGGAATTTTTCGGCTCGATAATCGAAGTGAGGGTATTATCCTCGCTGATGCTGAATCGGACAAAGCCGGTATATTTATGACTCTCCTGCTTGAGGGCGCGGACGGCTTTCGTCAGGCGCGAAACGGTATCATCGGCGAGCATACGCAAGACACCCGCGCCGTAGTGCATCGCCATATGCACAAAATCATTGATGAGCGTTCCCCTGTCCTCGACGCAGGTCAGATATCCGAGCCGCACGGCGTTCCAGACATCGGCGCTGACATTTTTGAGCCCGCGGCGGACTCTGTCTGCCTTTTGCGGATCGGTGTCAACGGTTTTGCACGCGAAGAGAGTCGGCACGAACTCATCCTCCGCGACTATGGAACACGGCAGTTCGCGGCTCTCAAAGCTCTCAAAAACAGCCGTCAGAAGTCCCTCGAACGAGCCGTCATATACATATGTTACATCTGACCGTGCAGACATTGTACTACATCCTCTCTTGTTATCCTGTTGTCGAACAGGCTCAGCTGTTCGCCCTGCATATTCGGTAAAAGCGACTGACACCGCTCGGAAATTAACGAGCCAAGGGCTCTGTCGGGATTGACATTGAGTCCCGCCAAATGTTTGCCCTTGCAGGTTATAAAATACTGGGCACGTTTGAGCACCACGCCGAGTTTTTTGAGATCTTCAAAGCTCAATGGCGAAACACGCCGAGCCGCCAAAATTCTTTGAACACTGCGCACGCCGACTCCCGGTATTCTAAGCAGTTCTTCCTTTGTTGCGCGGTTTATTTCGAGCGGGAACAGCTCCATATGATTGAGCGCCCAATTGCATTTCGGGTCTACATAAGGGTTTAAGAACGGGTGCTTTTCATCGAGCAGTTCGTTCGCATCGAAGCCGTAATAGCGCAAAAGCCAATCCGCCTGATAGAGTCTGTGCTCGCGCAGAAGCGGCGGTTCCGTTGTTTTCGCGGGCAGAAGCGGATTCTCGACGACCGGGATATACGCCGAATAGAACACGCGCTTGAGCTCGTATTTTTTATAGAGCGCCGCGGACAGCGACATTATCTGATAGTCGCTGTCAGGCGTTGCGCCGACTATCAATTGAGTGCTCTGACCGCCGGAGGCGAAGCGCGGCGCGTGCTTATATTTGACAAGCTCCGCCGAGCTCTCCTTTATCTTATTTGTAATAAGCCCCATCGGGCGGAGTATCGACTCCTTTGTTTTGTCCGGCGCGAGAGTTTGCAGGCTGTTGTTCGACGGCAGCTCGATATTGACGCTCATTCTGTCCGCGAGCATACCGAGGCGGGTTATCAGCGCGTTGTCCGCTCCGGGGATGGCTTTTGCGTGGATATATCCGCCGAATTTATATTCTTCGCGCAGGATGCGCAGGGTCTCTATCATACGCTCGCAGGTATAATCCGGACTGCCGACGACGGCGGACGAGAGGAAAAGCCCCTCGATATAATTGCGGCGATAAAAATTCATCGTCAGCTCCGCGAGTTCGCGCGGCGAAAAGGTCGCGCGGCGGACATCGTTGGAGACGCGGTTGACGCAATATTTGCAGTCAAAAACGCAGGCATTGCTCATGAGAACTTTCAGCAGAGATATACATCTGCCGTCCGCCGCGAAGCTGTGGCATATGCCGCACGCGGCGGCGTTGCCTATCCCCTCGCCGCCTGAGGATCTGTCCGTTCCGCTGCTCGTGCAGGCGACATCATATTTCGCCGAATCGGAAAGTATCTTCAGCTTGTCAAACAGATCCACGCTCTCACCAGATTTCAAACATTTGTTCGTACACATTATATATCAGAACATTTGTTTGTGTCAAGAGCTAATATAAAAAATATCGGCCGCGCCTAAACTTCGGGCACAGCCGATATTATTTTACAGGATGATGCAGATGAGTCCGCTGCAGCCCTCGTTGATGACTTTTTCGAGCGTCTCCTGCAGTTTCATGCGCGCCGCGGCGGGCATACGATAGAGCTTGTTGTGCAGTCCCTCGTTGACGAGCTCATGCAGTGACTTGCCGAAGATATTCGACTCCCATATCTTTGTCGGGTCCTCCTCGAACTCCTTGAGCATATAGTTGACAAGTTCCTCTGACTGGGACTCCGAGCCGACTATCGGCGCGACTTCTGTTGTTATATTCGCCTTCATCATGTGTATCGACGGAGCGGAGGCGCGCAGGCGCACGCCGTATCTGCCGCCCTGGCGCATTATCTCCGGCTCTTCGAGGCTCAATTCATCGAGCGACGGCATGACTATTCCGTAGCCCGTCGCTTCAACTTCATCGAGCGCACCCTTGAGCCGCTCATATTCGCGGCGCACGGCGGCAAGCTCGCGCATACAGCTCATCAGATCCTGCTCGCCGGAGATATCGAGTCCCGTCTCCTCGGCGAGTATCTTATAGAAGAGACTGCCGTCTATCTGCGCCTCTATCCGCGCCGCGCCACAGGACAAATCCATTTTCGCTATCTTTGCGTCCGTCACATATTCACACGCGCAGATATCCTCGGCGAGGTGTTTTACATCGCGGAGGGTGCGGAGGTTCTGCGCCGCTTCGCTCACGGCGCTGCAAAGTCCCGAACGCAGCCAATGATCGCGGCTGAGAGTCATAGCCCAACCCGGCAGACCGACACTGACCTCTTTGACGGGGAACTCGAAGAGCACCTGAGTGAGAATCTCTTTTATCTCCTCCTCGCCTATCTCGAGGCAGTTCACGGGCATGACGGGCACGCCGTATTTATCGGTCAGCGACGCCGCCATATTTTTGACTTCGTCGGACTCAGGATTTGTGCTGTTCAATAGGACAACAAAAGGCTTTTTGAGCCCTTTGAGCTCTGATATTACCCTGCCTTCGGCTTCTTCATATTCGCTGCGCGGAATCTCGCTTATCGAGCCGTCAGTCGTTATGACAAGACCTATTGTCGAATGTTCGCTGATGACCTTCTGTGTGCCTATCTCCGCCGCCATATTGAACGGTATCTCATGCTCGAACCACGGGGTTTTTACCATTCGTGGGCTCTCGCCCTCGATATAGCCGAGGGAACTCGGGACAATATATCCCACGCAGTCTATGAGCCGCACGCGGAATGTCGCCTCCGCCTGTAGCGATATCTCGACCGCATTTTCCGGGATGAATTTCGGCTCGGTGGTCATTATTGTGCGTCCCGCCGCGGACTGCGGGAGCTCATCGGTCGCGCGGTCGCGCACGCTCTGGCTCTCGATATTCGGCAGAACGAGGGCATCCATGAAACGCTTTATAAACGTTGATTTTCCGGTTCTGACAGGGCCGACAACGCCGATATAAATATCGCCCTGAGTGCGCTTTGCAATGTCGCTGTAAATATTTCTCTCCTGCACGGTTATCCCTCCTCAGACTCCGGGTATCAGCAGCATGCATTTCTGCGCCACCGTTTCGCCCGTTATGCCGTTTTCCTGCTCTACCGCTTCGACGGTCGTGTTATACCGCCTCGCGATATCCCATATTTCTTCACCCGCATCCGCAAAATAGACCGTCAGCGCGGCGCCGCCCGTCTTTTTGCCGTCGGAATCGGAGCATTCTATTGAAGTGACGGTCTTGCGGCGGACGCTGTCGAAGATACAGCCGGAGATATTCATCTCGACCCTGACATCGGCGCTGCCCGAAGCACAGACGGCGCTCGCGGCGGTTATTTCGATGCACGGCGAGCACTTGAGATCGCCGCACTTTCTGACCGCCCGGCGATATTCGTAGTTCGTCTGCCGCTGGGCGTAGCATGGCTGGGACTCGGCATCGGTATAGAGAAAATGTAGTGTCAGTTCGCCGGAGATTATTATTCCGTCGGAATCCTGCGCCACGCTCTTGGATAAGTCGGAGCACCAGAGAGCCAAAATCTGTCTCGCCTCCGGCAGATCCTGCGTGCTGCGGCAGGTGAAAGTGTCGTTGAATTTATCGGCGATAACCGCGAAATCGACATTGCGGCTCTTTGTTTCAAGGTCGCAGCAGACGGAATAGGCATCGGTGACGGTCGGGAAGCTCAGCTCGCGATAAGCCTTGACTCCCGCGCCGACGCGCGCGCTGATATCAATCAGTCTGTTGTCGCCCGCCTGGTCGGCCTTCGGCAGGACTTCGAGCGAAGTGACAGGCAGGCAGACGCAGCAGGTGCAGTCCTCATCAATGCCCTCGAGATTTATTATCTGGCTTATCGGCATGGAATGGCCGAAGCTGAATATTTCGCCGCCCTCGCCGCGACAGACCGCGCTGACGGTGAGTTCGCCCTTGACAAGCAGTTTGTTGCTGATGACTTTTATCTCCTGCGCGAGCGCCGCCGCCTGCGCGCTCAGCACGCAGGACACCGCCGGGTCGCCGTCGGGCAGAGGCACGGTCTCGCTCATCGGGAACGCAGTCTCGGTACAGGCGACGAGGCTTGCAGTACGGCTGTCGCAGCATCTGAGCTGGATTCCCGCGCCCTCTGCTCCGGTTATTATCTCCTCTTCTTTTACGCCGGATATGCCGAACGCCACGCTGACCACGGCGTGGATATCGAGCCTGCGCGGGCTGACGGCACGGCAGTTGGCATACTGAGTATAGGCGCGCACATTCACGCAGCAGTTTTCATCCGCACCCTTGAGATCGGCGTATTTTGAAAACGGATATGTCTGCTCGAAGCAGCAGACCGTCCCCTGCTCGTCGGCATAGATGACGCACACGCCGGCTGAGCCATCCGCCGTCGCTCTGTCGCCCGCGGTCTGGACTGCGGTTATGCGCGGAGTGACAAGGCATTTGAGCACGCGCCTGATATCCGGGCAATAATCCGGCAGGGTTATATCGGCATCTATCGGCTGTTCCGCAGTGCAGCTGCCGAGCGTCTCTTCGACACCGACCGACTGCGTTATAACGTTGATTTGCATCGCATTCCTCTCCTTAACAGAAAATGTCAATGCATTTATATTCCGCCCATGTCCCGCGTATGATAAAAACATGTGCGGTGTTTTTGAACGCGTTTTAGCACTCTTTTAATTAGAGTGCTAAGTATTTACAATTTGTTCACATATCACTGCATTCTTTTTTAACAAAGCAGGGGTACTATATAATCAAACGAAGGGAGCGAGAGCCCCCGAAGAAGAAAGAGAGTGAGTCCGATGGAAATCGGAAAGCAGTCAGACAAATAAAACAACCACTTCAATATGAATAACAATAAACATCAAACGGAGGAATCAATTATGTTTGAACTTACACCTTATGAACGCAGACATCAGCGTGCACTCTTTAATCCTTTCAGAGATATGGAAAACTTCGAGAAGAACTTCTGGGGCGACATGGCCGCAACAGACTTCAAGACCGATATAAAGGACAACGGCAAGGAATATGTGCTCGAGGCAGAGCTGCCCGGATTCAAGAAGGAAGACATTCACGTCGACATTGAGGACGGCTACATGACCATCAGCGCAGAGCGCAGCAACGAGACCGAGAAGAAGGATGACAAAGGCAACTTTGTCCGCCGCGAGAGGTCTTACGGCTCGTTCAGCAGGAGCTTCGATGTCTCGTCCGTCAAGACCGAGGACGTCACCGGCGAATACAAGGACGGCATTCTGACCCTGACGATGCCCAAGAAAGAAGAAAACGTGCCGACATCGAGAAGAATCGAAATCGGCTGATAAAATGCAAGCGACCCCAGAGGGAATACCCTCCGGGGTTTTGTGTTTTATATGTGTTTTTATAAGAGTTACTTCATCCCGTGCTTTTTCATATAATTCGCGATGCAGTCGAGCTCGCTGAAATATATTTTTTCGCCTTTCACTTTCATGAAATGCTCATGCCCTTTGCCGAGCAGGAGGAGGATATCCCCTTTCTGCATATGGTCGAGGGCATATTCTATTGCCTCGGCGCGATCGGTTATCTTGACATACTTACCCGCTCCGCCGCCTTTTTCGACCCATCCGGCTATCTCGTCTATTATCGCATTCGGATCCTCAAAATCCGGGTCATCGCTCGTGATTATAATAAAATCGCACATCTTTGCGCTGACAAGACCGAGCTCCTGCCTGCGGATAGTCGCTTTGTTGCCTGTCGAGCCAAAGAGCGCAACAACGCGGTTGGGTTTATAATCGCGGACGGTCTCAATGACATTCTCCATGCTAAGACCGTTGTGAGCGTAGTCTATAATTACGCTGTAATCATCGCTGACATGGACTATCTGCATTCTGCCGTCGATGCTCACATGTGAAAACGCCTCGCGCATTTTTTCAACGGGTATGCCCATCTTGCGCAGGAGCGCGACGGACGCAAGGACATTGTAGACGCTGAAAAATCCCGGCATACTGACCTGCGCGTGCCACGGGGAATCAAACTTGCTCTTGCAGTCGAACTCTATTCCGAGGAAGCCCGGGCGGCGCAGAGGATTTATATTCTCCGCATAGTAATCGCACTTTTCGTCGAGTCCGTAGCTTATCACCTCGCCTTTTGACGCGGCGGCGATATCATCAAAAAACGCATCGTCTCGGTTAGCGACAGTGAAGCCGCTGTGGACATAGAGCTGCTTTTTCCAATAGGCGTATTCTTCAAACGTCTTATGCTCGTTTCCGCCGATATGGTCGGGCGAAAGATTCGTGAATATCCCGGCGTAGAACTCGACGCCGTAGACACGGCTCATCTTGAGTCCTATGGACGAGACCTCCATGCAGACCGCCTCGCAGCCGCCGTCCGCCATCTCGCGCAGAATTTTCTGAAGCTCATATGATTCGGGGGTCGTGTTGACGGTCGGTATTTTTTTGTCGCCGTAAAACGCGCCGATAGTGCCGATAACGCCTGTTTTTATACCGCAGTTTTCGAGCGCACTGCGCAGGATATAAGTTATACTTGTCTTGCCCTTCGTGCCGGTTATACCTATCATTTTCAGCTCATCCGCAGGGTGGCCGAAGAAATTTATGCTCATCTGCGCGAGGTCGCGGCGCGTGTTTTCGCTCATCAGCACGATTGCATCACCGGGCAGGCTGAGCGCCTCTTCCGCAACGAACACGCGGCAGCCGAGGTCATATGCGCTCTTTGCGTATTTATGTCCGTCGGTCGTCTCGCCTTTCATGCAGACAAATGCCGTGCCCGGTCTTGCCTTGCGCGAGTCGTAGACTATATCGCATATATCCGCCTGCGGATAATCACCCGCAACGGTCGTGCCCTCAAGCAGTTCTTTCAGAAACATTGTATCTCTCCCGTGAAGTCTTATTTTTCAAACGGTCTTATAACAAAGCCGAAATTGAGTTTCTTTTCGTCGATACGGCGAAGTGCACGCTCAGGGTCGTTGTGATACTCCGCCTCGCTGATTCCCGTCATGCGCCAATCGAGGCTGACAACGGTATCTTCAAGGGGCTCAAGCTCAAAATCATGCTTCGTATCCTCGAGCATCTGTGCCGTGAAATGCTGGGCATTGAAGCTGAAATGTTCCATGCCGAACGGCTCGAATCTGAGTCCCGCCGCGTTTGAATACACCTCGGCGAAACGGGTGCCGTAATGCGCGCCGTTCTCCTGCGGGCGGATATAATGCTCAAAATTATCCGTCGCCGTTGTGTTCCAGAGTCCGAGACGCTGAGACTTGTATCTGTCGACATAAGATTCTTTCGGGCCGAAGCCGAAATAGCTGACGCTTTCATTTTCCGCAGGCATGAAGAGTCTGTAGCCGACTTTCGGCAGTATCGGGCATTTCTCGATAACGTCGCCGTCAAAGCAGAGCGTCACGCAGCCGTCGGGCGTGAATTTGTAATCGACATCGGCGTGGATAACGGGCGGGCAGGACGGTCCGCCGATTGCTATCTTCGTCTTGATGCACACGCCGCCGTCAGTATTCGAGACAAGGCAGGAATATGTTTTCTGAGCGGCATATCTGAAATTCTTGAGTCTCCACATTTCCGACGAGCCTCTGTTATAGCAGGGCGCGCGCCAGATCTGCGGCTCAACGGGTGCGCTCAACAGCTCTTTGCCGCCGCAAATTATAGAAGATATGCGCCCGTAGGGCTTATCAAAAGTATAGGCGATATTTCCCGCCTTGATAACCGCGAAGCGGTCATTTTCGTTGAGCTCGACTCTGCCGTCTTTTGGCACATAGGGCGTATAGTCCTTGAGTATAAACTGCTCGAAGCCCGTTTCAAAGCCTTTTTCCGCCCAAGGAGTATCTTTTGTCGAGACAAAGCTCAGAGTCAGCAGGCAGGACGAGAGCGAGTCAAAATCTGCGGGGTCAAAAAGCTTTACAGTCGTGCTCCCCTGCGCGGGTGTTGAAAGTACAGCAGTCGTGCCCTCCGAAACAGTCTTGCCACTCTCTGAAAGAGTCCAGTGAATCGCCGTATCGTCGAGAGTGGTAAAGCGTCTGCGGCTCGTGACGGTCACGCTGCCGTCGCCGTTATATGCAGCCGAATACTGCTGATAGACACGCTTCATATCGAAATAGCCGGGGCGCGGAGTGCGGTCAGGATAGACGAGTCCGTCAATGCAGCAAATTGAGCTATTCGGGAAATCGCCGAAGTCGCCGCCATAAAAATAGCGTGCATTGCCGTTTTCGTCCGGGACATTGACCGCATGGTCGCACCACTCCCAGATGCAGCCGCCGAAATTGTTGTCATACTTCTCGACAAGATCCCAGAACGGATAGACATCGCCCGTGCTCATCGAGCAGACATATTCGCACATATAAAAAGGCTTCGTATATTCTTTATTATTGAGATAGTTCTCTATATATTCCGTGCCGGCGTACATACGGCTCTCGACATCCGAGATATCGGCAAAATTTTCGCCCTTGGGGACAGCCTTGAACTCGAGGTGGGAGTTCTCATAGTGGACAAGTGCGCGGTCATCGCGCGAGCGGATATACTGCGCCATCGCTCGGTGGTTGACACCCGCTCCCGACTCGTTGCCGAGCGACCAGAGCACGACACAGCCGTGGTTCTTGTCGCGCTCAAAGAGTCGCTTCGCCCTGTCGACATAAGCCTCGCGCCACTCGGGCGCGGACGAGAGATGCGACCAGCGCGTCCAGTCCCATTCGCCCTCCCAGTCGTAGCCCATGCCGTGGGTCTCGATATCGGCTTCGTCGGTCAGCATTATGCCGTATTTATCACACAGCGCGGGGAAGCGCGGATCGTTGGGATAATGCGACGTGCGGATCATATTGCAGTTGGCGCGCTTTATGAGCATAATATCCTCAACCATATCGTCGAGCGTGACGGCGTGACCTGTAACAGGATTTGAATCATGGCGGTTGATACCGCGAGCCTTGACCGCTTTTCCGTTCAGAAGGCAGATTCCGTCCTTTATCTCAAAGCGGCGCACCGCAGTATCGAGCAGAACGATTTCGTCACCGACGGTCAGCCAGAGTTCATAAAGCTCGGGCTGTTCATCGTTCCAGAGAACGGGAGAATCGACGCTTATGCTGAACTTTTCGCCGCCGACGCCTTCGGACACAGTAACTCCGTCCGGCGCGACGAGCTTATATTTTACCTCGCAAGGTATGCTGAGTTTCGCTTCAACGCGAAGTTCGGCAGAATTAAAATCATCGGAGACATAGCTTTTGACAAAGATGTCATCAAGTCTCTCTTTTCCGCGCGCGAGCAGATAGACCTCGCGGAAAATTCCCGAGAATCTGAAGCAATCCTGATCCTCAAGATAAGTGCCGGGGCACCACTTGACGACGAGCACGCAGAGAGTGTTCTCGCCGCTGACTGCAAAGTCCGTAACATCAAATTCGCTCGTGCAGTGCGAGACCTCGCTGAAGCCGACGAACTTTCCGTTGAGCCAGACATAGAAGCAGGAATCCACGCCCTCGAAGTTCAAAAATAAATCGCGTGAAGAGAGCTTTTCATCGAGCGAAAATTTTCTGACATAGAGCCCGCAGGGGTTCTCATCCGGGACAAAAGGCGGGTCGGTCGGAAAAGGATATTCGAGGTTGCTGTAAAGCGGGACATCGTAGCCGCGGTCGGTATAGGTCTGCCAGCTGCGCGGTACGGATATTTTATCAAATCCGCTCTCGCCGACATATTCGGGCGGCTCGCGCAGGACATCTTCAAAGCTTTTGAAGAAGCGGAAATCCCACTTGCCGCAGAGCGGAACAAAATAATCGGACTCACTGCGCTCGCGCGAAGCGGCGGTCTTTTCATCCGCAAAGGGAATGAAATAAGCGCGCGGCTCAAGGCAGTTTACATGGAGCGTTTCAAGAGATTTGTGATAAGCCGGTGTTTTCATCGAATACCTCACAGCAAAAGATTTTATACAACGATAATTTTAATGCTTACAGCCTTCAAAGTCAACAAAAAACAGAGCGTTCGATTGACCGCAGGGCAAATTTCGGATATAATTGAAAAAAAGCGAAAGGAGCGCCTATGGATATCTTTGACCTTGCCGTTATCGGCGGCGGACCCGCCGGATACAGCGCGGCGATAACAGCCGCAAAGAGCGGACTGAAAACGGCGCTCATAGAAAAAGACGAGCTCGGCGGAGTGTGCCTGAACCGAGGCTGCATACCGTCGAAAGCCATGCTCCACAGCGCGAAGATTTTCAGGCAAACACTCGATTCCGAAAAATTCGGAGTTACCTGCAAAGAAGCGGATTTCAATCTCGGCGCTGCGCTCGCGCATAAAAATGATGTTATATGTCAGCTGAAATGCGGCATCGCCGATTCGCTCGAACACGCGGGAGTGAAAGTCATAAATGCAGAAGCTCATATAAAAGGCAAGGCAGCCGGGCTGTTCATAACCGCCGCAGGCGAAAATGATATATATTCAAAAAATCTGCTCATCTGCACGGGTTCACGACCAAAGGAGCTTGAAATTCCCGGCGCGGATATCACGGATGTGAGCGACGTATATAATCTTGACACAATACCGAAAAGCGCCGCGATTATAGGCGGCGGGGCATCGGGGCTTGAAGCGGCGGAATATCTGAACGCGCTCGGATGCAGAGTGTCTGTAATCGAGCAGGCGGAGAGAATCGCCCCGACTATGGACAAAGACATAAGCGTATTTTTGCGGCGCAGTCTCAAAAAGAGCGGAATAAATATTCTCACTTCGTGCAGAGCCGTTTCGGCGGACAGAGGGAGCATTAAATATACCGATACGCGCGGAAAAGAAAAGACGGCCGAAGCGGATATTATAATAAACACATCCGGCAGAACGGCATGTTATGACGGGCTCGGAATCGAAAACATCGGGCTTGAAAATCTCAGCACGGACAAACATATGCAAACTGCTGTTCCCGGCGTTTATGCCGCCGGAGACGCGAACCAAAAAGCCATGTCGGCTCACGCAGCATACCGCGAATCGGCAGCGGCGATAAACAATATTCTCGGCAAGACTGACAAGATAGACTATCTCGCGATTCCGCAGGTCGTGTTCACTTTTTCCGAGGCGGCATCGATCGGCGAGACGCTCGAAAGTGCGCTCGCAAAAGGCATTGACGCCATTTGCGGCGAAGCGCCGCTGCGCTCGAGCGGAAGATTTTTCGCCGAGGGCGGGCAGGACGGATTCTGCAAGATAATATCAGAAAATACAAGCGGCAGGCTGCTCGGAGTTCACATTGCGGGCAGCAATGCGTCGGAGCTGATATACGGCGCGGCGGCGATGTTCGCGAACAAAATGACTGTTGAAGAAATTAAAAATACGGCGTTCCCCCACCCCACGGTGAGCGAGGCGATAAGAGAAGCCGTTTTCAGATAAGGAGCACTGAGATGTACGACAAGCAATTCAGATTCAACGAGGACGGAGAGTTCAAAATTCTGCTCTTCGGCGACCCGCACGAGAACGACGATGTCAGCTCGGAAAAAGGCAGAGCGAAGCGCGCGGACACGCTGAAATTCCACGAGACCGCGCTCGACGCGCTCAAGCCCGATCTTGCGGTTTATATGGGCGACATATGCGCGGCGTCGCGCGACGACATCGGCATGGAGTCGTTCAAAAGGCAGTTCGAGCGTCTCATTGCACCCGTTGTTGAGCGCAAGATTCCGTTCGCGACAATAATGGGCAACCACGACCACGACTCCGGGCTCGAAGAGGAGCAGACGGAGATTTTCGTGAACACCGAATACTGCGTGACCCGCCGATGCGACGAGGATATCACGGGATATTCAAACTATTACATACCAATTTTAGGCAAGAGCGGCAAGCCGGAGTTCAATCTCTGGTTCATGGACTCGAACAATATTTTCTACGACAAAGAGATTTCATATTACGATGTTGTTCACAAGGATCAGATAGACTGGTACGAGCGAAACGCGGCGAAGCTGCGAAAAGAAAACAAGGGTGCTCCCCTGCCCGCTCTGCTGTTTGAGCACATCCCGGTCGTTGAAGAATATGAGCTTCTCAGAAAGGCGAAGCCCTGGGAGATGTGGAAAGCCGTGCGCGGCTACGGGCATCTCAATAAGAACTGGTATGTTCTCAAGGACGAGGACAACGGATATCTCGCAGAGGGTCCGTGCCCGGCGGACGTCAACAGCGGACAGTTTGAGAGCTGGAAGAAGATGGGCGACATAAAGGGCGCGTTCTTCGGCCACGACCACATGAACAATCTCGCGGGCGAAGTTGACGGAATACTGCTCGCGCAGTGCAAGACCTCGGGATTCCGCGCATACACAGACGGCGGCAGACCGTCCGTCAGGCTGATAACCGTTCACGAGGACGGCAGCTTTGAGACGAGCGTCCATTCGTTCAAGGATTTCGGGCTCAAATGCACCTGCTTGGGACCGATTGAAAGCCGCATAACCGACCGTCAGAGCGTCAACGCTACAATTGCATCGCGTGCACTCCTCGCAGGAGCGGCGACGGCGGCAGTGATGCTCGGCGCGGGCAAAATCTATCAGGTTCTCAAAAACAGGAGGAAATAAAAATGGTGACCCATATAGTATTCTGGGCGCTCAAAGATGAAGCGGAGGGACACAGCAAGCGAGAGAACGCGGAGCACATCAAAGAGATGCTTGAAGCGCTCGTCGGCGTTGTCCCGGGGCTTATCGAAGCGAAAGTCGGAATAAACGAAAACGGCGGCAAATATGACGCGGCGCTCTTCTCGAAGTTCGAGAGTTGGGACGCGCTGCACGCATATGACAGCCATCCGGAGCACCTCAAGGTGCGCGCTTTCGTCAAGGCGGTTCGCCTCGAGCGCGAGAGCGTTGATTTTGAAAGCTGATTTTTATTTTTAACATTTAAGAGCCGATGCCCAAAAAGCCCGGCTCTTTTTCTTTTGTGTGAATAAGCTGTTAATTTTGCTTTTTTTTGAGAATTTTGTTGTCATATATAGCTTTGTATGCTACACTGAAAGTGCAGAGAGAAGCACAACGGCAGTTATATCTAAAGCTCACTTCAGGCTCTTGAAAGCGAGGTTTTCTTATGGATATCAACGACAATAAATTAAAGAGATTTTATACCGTATCCGCCGCTATAGGATATATTCTTTGCAGTTTGTACGCGTTCATATACTGTGCGTCCTACGGGCTCGTCCATCTGCACCTGCCGATTTTGTCGGAGTCGGTATTAGGCGGTATGTTCGATGACTTTTTCTATTTCAGCGAAGCGACTATTGTAGTTTTGCTTGTCTTCGCTATCGTCTGCGTAGGGTCATATCTCGCGCTCCTGTTCATCGCGTTCGACAAAGGACACCGCCCGCTGCCGTTCAGGCTCTCGATCATAGCGTTTGCAGCGTTTGGCTTAAGCTGCGCGGAATACGACAATTATAAAATAGATCTGCGCCTGTTTTGCACCGTGCTGGCGGCAGTATTCCTTCTGATTGGCGTTTATACCGCCGTGCTTTGCATACGCAACGCGAAGAGCTGCGCAAAGTAAAAGCGTTCGCCGCTGAAAACATCTCTCGGAAGTGTTTACGAGAACAAGACAAGCCGAATAAATATCAGAGCCGGTATCATTGCGATGCCGGCTCCGTGTGTTATTTATCTTTACTTTTTTCGCACTGCGAGCAGCAACCGGAGCAACCGGAGCAGCCGCAGCATCCGCCGCGCTTTTTCTGCCTGCGGATCGAAATAATCGCAAGCACAACGAGCAGAACTATAACGGTTATTATAACAAAATCAACGGGTTTCATGTTATCAGGCTCCCTATCTGATAAACGCCGAACGCGACGAGCCACGCGACAACGCACTGCAGGATAACTATGCCTATCGTTGCAAGGGTCGAGTTCATCTCACGCTTTATAGTTGCAACCGCGGCGACGCAGGGCGTATAGAGCAGAGTGAACGCGAGGAAGCCCGCCGCACTGCCGCAGGGAATAAACGAAAATATTCCTATCCCCGCGCTCGAATTTTTCAACGACACCACGCGCACATTCACAAACATGGTCATGCACAACATATTCGGCAGATATCCGAACATAAAATGGATATTCCCGCACGCGGGCGCGTTTTTTTCGATACTCTCGGACAGGATGAACAGCTTTTCGATACAGATGAGAGGCAATCTGCCGAAAGATATTCCGTTCGATTTCAAGGGCGATATGCGCCATGTCTATTTCGACGCGGCGGGCTTCTGCCTGCAAAAACAGCTTGGCGCACTGCTCAAAGATGTCGGCGCAGAAAATATTCTCTACGGCTCGGATTCGCCGTACACGCCGACGCTCGCCTGCACGGCGCTCAGCGGCGGACTCGAAAAAACCGACTGCATGACCGAAAATGAAAAAGACATGATGTTCACGGGCAACGCAGTCCGCCTTTTCCCACGTCTCGGGGAAACACTCCGTCGAACCGCCGACGGCGGCACGGTCTGCTACGCGGACAGGAAGCTCACTTCGAGCGAAAAACTCAGCCGTTTTATCAGGCTGACGGTAGCTAAAATATACAGCAAGATATTCAAATAAAATATCTATCAGAGCCGGTATCACATGATATCGGCTCTTTGCATTTGCATCGAAAAGTCACACGAAGTCGGCAGATAAGGACACTTTTTGAACAGCACAGAATCTTTTTTTATTATCCGAGTTGAAGTAGAATAGGTATATAATCACAAAACTTTTTATATGTCCAGTCAAAAAGCAGTGAATGTAGACAAAATAAGCTGCGGCTATTGATTGGATAAATCAGTCACCGGCGGACATTTAAATTCAGAGAAAAGGAGGACGCCATATGGATAATTATATGCTGCAGAGGCGTTATGTCGGCAACAACGAAACCGCGGCATATGTTGCGCAGGATTTTGCAGACAGTTTTTCCATCGGCAAATACGGCAACAGGTTCATCTGGGATGTCGTAAAAATCGACTTCAGGATAAACGGCATTGTCACGCTCTTCACCGGCGCGTGGGATGTTATAAACGACATATTTATCAGTGCGATTGTTGACAGGACGCGAACCCGCTGGGGAAAGTTCAGACCGTATTTAATATGGATGAAGATACCGCTGACGATTTTCGGCATGCTCTACTGGTTCATGCCGATGTTTTTCCCGAATACCGCCGCCAACTATCTGCCCAAGCTCATCTATTTCTTTGCGTTTAGCGTTATAAACGAGACCGCGAACACATTCATCAGCATCTCGCAGGCGGGACTGCTCTCAACAATCACGCCAAACCCCGAAGAGCGAGTACGGCTTATCTCGCAGGCAAAGTTTTTCTCGCGATTTCTCGGCGAAAAGATGCCGGAATGGATAATGGGCTTTCTAATCGACCTAATCAACGCTCAGAAGATAGGCTTGTCGCTAAAGAAGCTCTTTATAATAATGGGCAGCGCAACAAGCATTTTCTCCGCCGCGATGACATTCTGGTTCTACATGGTGTCAAAAGAGCGAGTATCTCAATCGATAGAGCGTCCGAGTGTGGCGAAGGGATTGAAGGCTATTATAAACAACAAGCCTCTGCTGCTGATAACCCTTTCGGACTTTCTCTCGGGATTCGGGATATCGCAGAGCCGATCCGACTATTACATAGATGTTCTCGGTCAGGCGTCGCTCCAGACTCTCGTCGGCATACCCGCCTATCCGATACTCAACATCAGCTACTCGTTCGTCTCACCCCTGCGCAGAAAATTCACCTCAAAAAAGTTGTGGATAGCCGAGGATATCTGGACGGATATGTGCTGGCTGATAGTTTTCGGCATAGGCTCGCTGAACAAAAACTTCATGAAGCGCAAGGTCATGATCCCGGTTATGATGATAGAGGAGTTCGTTGAAATGTGGGTATACGGCGTGCGCCATGTCATACCTGACGAGCTCTACAACGAAGCCATGGACTACTGCGAATGGAAAAACGGCTACAGAGTTGAAGCAATGACGGGAGCCGCACGCGGTCTTATACTAAAAATTCAGAATGTTCTGATGACATCGGTTAAGAGCTTTATCTTAGCGAAAATAGGCTACGTTCAGGGCATGAAGATAGGCACTCAGAGCGACACGGCAAAATGGTGGCTCTTCGCACTGGGAACCGGAATACCGATAATCACGAGTGCGTTCGGTATTCTTCCTAAGTTCTTCTATCCCATTGACAAGGATGTACGTACAAAGATGTACGACGAGCTGTCAGCACGCAGAAAGCTTGTTGCCGACGAGATGACCGCAGGTCTTCAGATATCCGACGCAGTTGAGGCTTAACGGCAAATCATAAATACGACCCGAAAATCAAGCAAAATGAGACCCGACGGTACTTATAACTGTATCGCCGGGTCTCATTTTATCTTCTTTCTGCGTCTCTGTATTTCTTCGGCGTCACGCCGTATGTTTTGAAGAACAGCCGATGAAAATAGCTGACATTGTCATATCCGACTCTGCGGGACACCTCTTCTATTCCGAGAGCTGTGTTTTTGAGCAATTCACAGGCTTTCATAAGCCGTTTTTCCTGAACGAGCTGAGTATATGTTTTGCCGGTAAAGCGCTTTATCTGCTTTGAGAGGGCATTGACATCATAATATGTCAGAACGCCGAGATCGGTAAGGCTGCCGTCCGCATAGTTTCTCTCGATATAATCGAGAACCGTAAAAATAAAAGAGCTGTTGCCGCCGTTATATCCGATATCGTCAACATCGTTCATGAGATGGATAAAAAGCAGACTCATCGTAAGCTCGTTTATTTTATCCGCATCACGAGACTCATACAGAAGATTCCACACAAGATTTTCAACGAGATTCTGAACCGTACACATATCGCTGGAACAGAAATGCAGAAACGCCGCCTTTCCCGAATCGCCCGTCAAACACTGGATAATAAACCTGTGCAGAAGAGTTTCTTTTCCACCAAGCATAATGAGTATCTGCTTGAAGAACGCCGGACGGACGATAAAATTTATCGCTATATCTTCTTCACCCGAGGGCAGGTTCTCCTGATGCGAATTCTGGCTGAGGAACAAAAACTCTCCCTCTTTGAGCTCGATAGTCTCGCCGTCGACTATATGGCTGCTGTGTCCGCAGCACATATATACAATTTCTATATAATCGTGTGTATGCTCAGGAAAGCCCGCGGTACCTGTATCGGCTCTGACGGTGATAAGCTGATTTTCATCGAGGAAGCTGCTGCTTTCAACAAGTATATGGTCGCTTCCGATCGGTGTGCGCAAAGAAAGTCTCGACGGGTTCAAAGCTGTTGACAGAACCAGTTCGTTTATTAGCTCGGCATTCATTTTTCCGGACCTCCGTTTTTGATACTTTCATTGTCCGCGACAAGAACGGGTTGATACAAAAAATTTTACACTCCGTGCAGACTGTTGTCAAGAACGGCGCAGCACAAAGCATCAGAGCCGGTATCATTGCGATATCGGCTCCGTGTGTTATTTATCTTTACTTTTTTCGCACTGCGAGCAGCAGCCGCTGCAGCCTGAGCAGCCGCAGCATCCGCCGCGCTTTTTCTGCCTGCGAATTGAAACTATCGCGAGCACAACGAGCAGGGCGATAACGGCTATTATAACAAAATCAACGGGTTTCATGCTATCAGGCTCCCTATCTGATAAACGCCGAACGCGACAAACCACGCGACAACGCACTGCAGAATAACTATGCCTATCGTTGCAAGGGTCGAGTTCATCTCACGCTTTATAGTTGCAACCGCGGCGACGCAGGGCGTATAGAGTAGAGTGAACGCGAGGAAGCTTGCGGCGGTCAGCGGAGTAAACAGCGACGAGAGCGCACCGCCGAGGGTCGATACGCTCGTGTTGAGCAGGACGGACATTGTGGAGACAACCGCTTCTTTGGCGGTGAAGCCGGAGATAAGCGCGGTTGCGACACGCCAGTCTGCGAAGCCGAGGGGCTTGAATATCGGCGCGATAAATCTGCCTATAGCGGCGAGCATACTGTCTGCGCTGTCCTCAACGGGGTTTATGCGCGTGTCGAAGCTCTGAAGGAACCATATGATAATCGTTGCGACAAATATGACTGTAAACGCGCGCTGGAGGAAATCTTTCGCCTTCTCCCACAGCAGGAGTGCGACGCTCTTGGGCGACGGGATGCGGTAGTTCGGCAGCTCCATAACAAACGGCACGGGATTGCCGCGGAAAGCCGTATTCTTGAGTATCAGCGCGAGCAGGACGCTGAGCACGATGCCCGAGAAATACAGGCATATCATGACGAGCGCGCCGTGTCCCGGGAAAAACGCCGCCGCGAAGACCGAATATATCGGTATTTTTGCCGAACAGCTCATATACGGGGTCAGCATTATTGTCATCTTGCGGTCGCGGTCGGACGAGACGGTGCGGGTCGCCATTATCGCCGGGACGGAGCATCCGAAGCCGATAAGCATGGGAACGAAGCTGCGCCCGGAGAGGCCGATTTTCCTCAGCGGTCTGTCCATAACAAAGGCGATTCGCGCCATATATCCCGTATCTTCGAGAATAGACAGGAAGAAGAACAATGTCACTATTATCGGTAGGAACGAGAGGACGCTGCCAACGCCCGCGAAGATTCCGTCGATGATAAGGCTATGTATAACGGGGTTGATTCCATAGGCAGTCAGCCCCGAATCTACGAGTCCGGTGAGTTTATCTATTCCGATGCTCAGCCAGTCGGAGAGCGCGGAGCCGATAACATTGAAAGTCAGCCAAAATACGAGGCACATAACGCCGACGAACACCGGAATGGCGGTGTATTTGCCGGTCAGGACACGGTCGAGCTTCATGCTGCGGCGGTGCTCCTTGCTCTCGCGGCATTTGACTACCGAGCTCTCGACTACTTTTTCTATGAATTCGTAGCGCATTTCGGCGAGCGCGGCATTTCTGTCGAGCCCGGTATCGTTCTCCATCTCGACTATGCAGTGGTCGAGCAGATCGCGCTCGTTGCTGTCCAGTTCGAGCTTGTCCGCCATATCGTCGCCGCCCTCAATGAGCTTTGTTGCGCAGAAGCGGCACGGCAGGTCAAGGCGCGAGGAGTGGTCTTCGATAAGATGCACGATAGCGTGAATACAGCGGTGGACAGGCGAACCGTCGGAGCAGAAGTCCCAGACTTTCGGCAGGGTTTTGCTCTTTGCAACCTGAAGAGCCTGATCGACAAGCTCGGACACACCCTCGCCCTTTGCCGCGCTTATCGGCACGACGGGAATACCGAGCGCGTCGCTCATCTTCTTGACATCTATTGTGCCGCCGTTCGAGCGCACCTCGTCCATCATATTGAGTGCGAGCACCATCGGCACGCGCAGCTCGAGCAATTGCAGGGTGAGATATAAATTTCTCTCTATATTCGTGGCATCGACTATATTTATGATGCCGTCGGGCTTCTGATTGAGGATGAAGTCGCGCGAAACTATTTCCTCCTGCGTATAGGGGCGCAGGGAGTATATGCCGGGCAGGTCGACGACGGAGCTGTCCTTTGCGCCTTTTATCGCGCCCATCTTCTGATCGACCGTGACTCCGGGGAAGTTTCCGACATGCTGATTCGAGCCTGTCAGTGCGTTAAAGAGAGTTGTCTTTCCGCAGTTCTGATTACCGACGAGAGCGAATATCATTTTGCATCCTCCCCGGTTCTGACTTCTATCTTTTTCGCGTCGTCAACGCGGAGCGTCAGCTCATAGCCGCGCACCATTATCTCTATCGGATCGCCCATCGGCGCGACCTTTTGAAGCGTCACGCGGGTATGCGGGATGAGTCCCATATCGAGCAATCTGCATCTGAGAGCGCCTTCGCCGCCGACGGCAGTTATGACAGCACTCTCTCCCACTTTCAGTTCATTTAGCGTCATATTATCCTCCCGGAAAAGTTAGCCTTGCTTAATTTTAATTTTATACTTCAAGTAAACGCTTGTCAAGAAATCGAGACAGAAAGACGGCAAAAAATCCTGCCCCGCCGACGGTTCGCACAGTCGACGGGGCGGATTCGTTTAATCGGAAGATTTTCTTTTTTGCTGCCGTTTTAAAGCAGGGCGCGGTTTACGCACGCTCGAGTATCATCGTGCCGAGGTTATAGAGAAGGCAGTCATCCGGCAGAAGTGAAATCTCCGCAAAGGAATCAACCTTTTCGCCCAACACCTCGCCTTGAATCCCGGTGTCATAGTAGAACTTTCCGTCTTCTTCCTTCCATACGGTACTCTCCAAAACCGCATATCCGTTTTCGCGGATGTCCGCGCCCTGCTTTTTCGCCTCTTCGCGCACCTCTTCGGGCACGAATAAGAGCGTGTTGAGCGTTCCGTCCGGTGCAAATTCCATGATATATTTGCACATTTGGACAATTTCGGCATACATATCGTTATCGACCTGACTGTCTGCCGTAAAGACTTTCTCGCCGTCCGGGGTAACCAAATGCATTTCCCTGACTTTCCAAAGTCCGCAAATATCCATATTATTTCCCTCCTGTTATGCCCACGGGTCGGCTTCCTTCGGGGTGCGCACGCCTGCCAGCAGGTACTGCTCCCACAGGAACCACTTGCCGTCGGAGCCGCGCTGGCGCATCTTAATGGGACGGGGATCGTCCGCACCGCCGCAGGGAATGAACAGCTTCATGTAGTCCTTCTCCTCGCCGGATACGTGATTGCTCTCAATGATGATTGTATAGGGCTGAGAGGGAGTGTAGTTATTGTCGGGCGTTGCGCCTACGAAGTAGGTGAACGGGAGATAGGTCTTGCCATCGCGGAAGCGGTCGTTGAGGAAGGATATCTCCTGACCGTTGAGCGGACGGGGACCTCTGAGCCAGTTGAGCATCTCAAGGCCGATATTCTTATCCGCCGCATAGGCGCAGAGGGCAAGGACGGTCAGAGCCGCCGTCTTAAACGGTGTGTCAAGGCTCGCCTCGGGGAGCGCCTGCATTTCGGCAAGGCTCTCGGGCAGAGAAGCGAAGGTGAACTTCTCTCTCTTATTGCCTATCGACTGTATGGCAGAAGTCGCCGCCTGCTGCGCTGTGCTCTTAAGCTTATCAAATATACTCATATAATCTCTCCTTTTTCAAATGCTATTGCTTCTTTTTCCTGAGGGCAACCGCCACTCCGGCTATTATGCCGCCTATTGCAAGGCAGGCTATCGCTATCATGACAACCGCCTTCACGGAGAGTTTTTTCCCCGTGCTGTTCTGCTTCGCGGCCGTGGTGGACTCGACAGAGCCGGACTCACCTATATCGGTTTCCATACCGACTGTGCTTTCATCCGGCGCCTTAACGCTGTCCGGCTCGGAGGTCTTTTGAACCCCGGAGGTTTTATCCGCGCCCGGAGTCACCGGGGCGGGCTTCTGTGTCGGCGCGGCCTTTTCGACTACCGTGACGGGAATGACGCTCGAATACGCCTTACCGCCGAGCTTTGTCTCAACATAGCAGACATAGTAGCGCGTCCCGGCCTTTCCCGTGTCGCAGACGAGAATAGGATCTTCCTCCGAGTATCCCTCGTTCGCGCCTATGGCTACAATATCCTTGAGCTTGCCGGTAGTTGTTTCATACCATAAATATGACTTAACCTCGTCACCGTCCGATGCCTTGGCGTCGCAGTAGAGCTTGAGGACCTTGCCCTTTTCCACTCTGACCGACGCCGACACTTTAAGCTCCGGTGGGAACTTGCTTCCTCCTACGGAGATATAAGCCCTCGCCGAGGTCACGCTGCCGGTTTTGTTCGAGACGATACAGTAGATTTCCGCCCCGTCAAGGGCACTCCCGATACCGTTGATAAAGAAAGTATTCCCTTTATCGTTCGAGCCGTAGCCGCTTCCGAGAACACCGTCCTGCCACGGATGACCCTCGGCAAAGGACTTGTTGGTGTCATATGTAACGCCCTTGTACACGATGAACCAATGGTAGGAAAGATTATCTCCCGCTGCCTCTACGCTCCAAGATGCCGCACTGTTTTCCGGGAAGGTTCCGTTCTGCGGCTGACGGGTAATCACTATATTACCCGCAGCAAGCGACGGGGTTAACGCAAATGTCGCTAAGATGAGAATGAAGATTAAAACTGCTGTTGCTTTTTTCATAGACACCTCGCTTTCTTTGCGGCGGCTCAGAACTTACCGCCTCCGCCGCCGTGTGTCTCTCCGGAGGAAGATGTATGCGTGCTGCTTCCGCCGGAGCTGCCGCTGTCAGTATTCTTCGGTTTTGCCGTGCGCGTAACGGTATTGTACAGAAACGTGTCCTTGCTCTCCGTTATATTAAGGCTGCCGCTCTTCATATAGTCGCCTGCCGCCGCCTGGAAGCGCACTGTCTTGAGCTGCGCTTTCATCCTGCCGACTATAAACATCGCAAGGCCGACGCCCACCAAAATCGAGATCAAAATCCAAACTATCGAAAGAGGTCCCTTGGGCAGATTGCTCTTGTCGTAGGGCTCTCCCTCTCTTGACTTTGTGATGAAATCATCGGAGAGCTCGGCAAAGGTGTTGAATGCGGCGGCATAGTTGCCGTCACCCAAATCCTCTACCATCTGCTCACCGATATACTGGATTCCGGCATCCGTAAACGCGGTTATGCCGTAGCCGCAGGTGGATATCCACCAGTCGCGGTCCTCCATGCTGACGAGGAACAGCAAACCGTCTCTTTTTTCTCCGTAGCCGTATTTGCAATAATCATAGATATCGTCGGCATATTCCATGGGCTTTTTGCCGTCCAACGTATTGGTCGTCACGACTATTACATCCATTTTCTGACGTTCGCTGAGCTCGTCGAGCGTTTTTATAAGGGCTTCTCTCTCGCTTTCCGAGAGGAGCTTCGCCATATCCTGAACGCGCTCGTATTCGCTTACAAAGCCGTCCGCATCCACCGCAAAAGCCGGGATAACCGTGCAGAAGCAGAGGGCAAGGACAAATATCATCGCAAGTATTCTCTTTTTCATCGTTATCCCTCCTTTACAGTATTCCTGCAAAATGCAGAAGCCACGCAATGCCGCAGGCGGCAGCGCTGAGCGCCGCGGCGAGTCCCACCGTCCACTTTGTGGCGGCCGACTTATCGAGCGGAAGATTGCCGACGAATTTGCCGGTCTGTCCGTTCATGGCAAAGGTATATTTTTCTCCGTTCCAGGTTGTGTTCAGCAGCCACACGGGATAGAGCGCATACTTTGCCTTTCCGCCATGGAACTGCACCGAGCTGCTCTCGGCATTGACCGTTGCATAGCCCTGAACCGTCGAGGCAAAGGCATCCTCCGTGGAGCGCCTGACGCGCTGATTGGCGCGGTCGATGCTCTCCTCGGCGGTCACATCGTACTTATCCGCAAAATAGCCCGCAAGATAAGCCGTCTGGAAATCCAGAGCATCGGAATAATCGTAGGGCTCGACGGACTCCATGAGATCGTCCGGCATTTTGGATGAGCCGTCCACCGGGACATGCTCAAAGCCGACGCTTCCGCCGCGATGAATCATATAATAGCTCGTCTCGGTGTATCTGTAATCCTCGTCGCTCCATGTGCGAACCTTGGTTGCACGGTAACGCACCTGCGCGTCGACATCGGTATCAAAGAGCCAGAACGGGACATAGACGCCCTTTACCTCGTCGATATGATTCTGATCCTTGAAAATCTTGGGCAGAAGCTTCTTTCCGTTGAGGTGCTTCATCAGCCCCGCCTTTGCCGCCTTCTTATCGAGCTTGAACGGGATCACGATGTCAGGCTTGAGCAAGCCCGCGAACTGGTTCATCATGACTACCGGATTGCCGCAGAACGGGCAGGACGTTGCCGCCGTATTGGCATCGCCCACTATCTCTCCGCCGCAGGATTTGCATACATAAGAGCGTAACCCCTCAATCTCGCTCTCCTGCCACTCGCTGCCCGCGGAGGTCTCCCATTCCATATTGTCCGCCTGTTCGCCCTGAAGCTCGGCGTCGTAGCTCTTGAGTGCATCCATTTCAAACTCAGTGTCGCAGAAAGGGCACTTCATCTTCTGGAGCGTGCTGTCAAAAGCTATTGCGCCGCCGCAGCAGGGACATTTATATTCCTGCAAGGTTTGCATTAAAAAACTCCTCTCTTAAAAGAACATTAACCGTCAAGCGTCTTTATGTTTTTACCGCCGCAAAAGCCGCATGGAATTTTCGGTACCGACATAAAGAAAAGTCGAACTAACGGTATTTTGTTTTTTGCCGTTTTCAAAAGCTGTTCATTGTATTTGCAGCTACGCAGGTCGGCGATACACACAAAAATGCGCGGTTCTTTTGCCGAAGATAAATCTTACAGCCCACCTGCGTAAACGCCGTAAAACCGATATCCTCCGCCGCATTAATATCGGCGCCGAAGCCTTTAAGCTTCTTTTATCCGTCTTTTTCTCTCGGCGCAATGCAATGACCTGCCGGCCGTAAGCTCATCTCCCCTTTCCGTCAAGCCGCTTTTTCGGCAAGCTGATTTGTTTATTCGCTTTTTGCAGCGCCGCGAAAGGCTTGGATCGGGCGGGAATCGAGCCGCATTAAACCTCCGCCTTTCGGGACGCCGATTACCACTGCTTTATCAGGCGAGCGGCTTACCGCATTCCGGGCAGAATTTGGGCATAGCCTGACCGGGCGCGGGCGACCAGCCGCAATTCGGGCAGCCGCTAACCGAAGCGGGCTTCAGAGAGCCGCAGTTTGCGCAGAATTTGCCTGTATTCTGTGCGCCGCAGGACGGGCACATCCAAGCTGCCGCCTGCTGCTGAGGCGCGGGGGCTGCCGCATATCCGGCCGAAGTCGCTGCCGCATAACCTGCCGCGGGGGCGGCTGCATATCCCGCTGCGGGGGCTGCCGCATATCCGTTGGCGGGATTCGACGGTCTGTCGCCGCCGTATACCGTGCGGTTCATCATGCCGTCGCCGTCCCATGTGCGGTAACGGTTATCACGGCGCAGAAGTGTATCCTTGAGCTCGTTCATCTTGCGCTCATACTCGCGGTAGAGGTCGGTATACGGGCTGTCGGGGCGGCTTCCGTCGCTTATCTCAAGCTCGATACTATCAAACCACGGGGAGTTCACGCGGATAACCACATCGAACTCATAGTCGCACTCATAGCGGGGCGGCTGATAGCTCTTTCTGTTTCCGTCGGAATCCTCGAAGAATATCTCTTCCCTGTTTTCTTTTATATTGGTGTCGACCGCAACAACCTGCGAAAGCTTAATGATATCGGGATTGGCGCTGCGCCAATTCGAGCTTCCCGTAACGATAAACGCCTCGGAGGCGGTGCTGATATACACTTTTTTGCTTCCGTCGAACATTATGTCGGGGTTAAAATCTCTGACGAGCTTCTCGTTTTCCTCGCGGTAAGCGAGCTGACGCTTGATATCCTCGACCGTCGAGCGGCGGCGTTCGCTGAAGAACGGAGACAGCTTCGCGGCGCAGTTCTTGCAGAGATTGCCGTCTTCAAGCTTGCGGTTTCCGAGAAGTCCTATTTTCTCGCCGCAGATATCGCAATATTTCTTATCAAATAATCCCATAGTGTTTCCCTCCTGTTATTTTTTCGGTCGCAGTAACGACCCGTTTTGCGCTGTCAGTCTGCAAACCATATCATAAGAACGATTTCAGCAGCTCGAACAGCTCTTTTTCTCCCATGCCGTTATATTTCATCGAAATAACGCTGCCGTCGGGCAGAAGCCGGCCTACGCAAAGCAGACTGTCCGCTTCGTCATACACATTCTCTCCCGCCTCTGTCCCCGGTTGAGGCTGTTAAGCACAGCGCCCTCGGGGATATGTGGCAGCTCGGAATTTTTCGGCAAAGCTTGCTTTTTCGCTAAGCGGCGGTGACACCGCACGCCTATGGCAACGCCCAATATGAGCGCCGTGAGCAGAATCAAAATTATGAGCAGCGCCTTCATCGGCCGTCTTATTTTTTATCGCTATCGTCAAATATATCTCCGCACTCGGGGCAGAACTTCGGAGGATTGGATGGATCCTCGGGCTCCCAGCCGCACTTATCGCAGCGGTAGAGAGGAGCGCCCTCGGGCTTTTTGGCTCCGCAGTTCTGGCAGAACTTGCCCTTATTGACGGTTCCGCACGAGCAGGTCCAGCCGTTTGCGTCAGCGGGTTTCGGGGAGCCGCACTCGGGGCAGAACTTGCCTGTCGCGGTAGCGCCGCACTGACATTTCCAAGCGCCTGCCGCCGGCTCGGGAGCGGGCTTCTTTCCGCCGCAGTTCGGGCAGAAGTTACCGGACACCATATTGCCGCACAAGCACTTCCAGCGCGCCATATCGGGGCCGTCCGTCGGCTGCTGCGCCGCCTGCTGCTGAGCCTGCTGCTGTTGCTGCTGACCCATGGCGAACAGGTTCTGAGCGTTCATGCCGCCGCCAGCGTTCATAGCCATGCCCATGCCCATAAAGCCGGTCATTGCGCCTGCCTGGTTGCCGGCCGCGGTCTTCATGGCGTCCGCCTGAGCGCCGACAAGAGTTGCCGCCGCCATGGTGGGATCGCGCATGATAGCTGCACGCTGAGCCTGCTTGATGAGCTCCGCATCCTCTTCGGGGAGAGTGACCGAGCCGAGGGCTATTGTGACGACCTTGAGTCCGCGCAGCTCGCTCCACTTTGCGGAGAGGGCGGCGTTCATAGCGGTTTCAAGCTCGGTGTTGTGAGCTACTATCTGATTGGGGCGAAGCTCAAGGTCGGAGAGCTGAGCAAAAGCGGGCTGAAGCGCGCTGATGAACTCTGTCTTGAGCTGATTGTCTATCTCTTCGCGGGTATAATCCTGCTCGACATTGCCGCAGACATTGGTATAGAAGAGCATGGGGTCGTCTATCTTATAGGAATATACGCCCGAGCAGCGGACTGCGACATCGATATCAAGGCCTATCTTCGAATCGACGACACGGAACGGAATCGGGTTCGGAGTGCCGAACTTGTTGTCCATCAATTCCTTTGTGTTGAAATAATAGACACGCTGATCCTTTCCGGTATCTCCGCCGTAGGCGAAACGCTTACCGATGGTCTGGAATGTCTTTTTAATGCTGTCGCCGAGAGAGCCAGAGAAAATCGAGGGCTCCGTGGAGGCATCATATGTAAACTCGCCGGGCTCCGCGCAGAACTCGACTACCTTGCCCTGCTCGACTATCATCATGCACTGTCCGTCCGCAACGGCTATACCCGAGCCGTTTGTGATGATGTTGTCGCTGCCCTTTGTGTTTGACGATCTGCCGCTTACGCGCTTCTGTCCTTTGGTAACAAGAAGCTCCTTCGGCATTGCCTCACAATAGAAAAATTCCTTCCACTGATCGGCAAGAACGCCGCCGACTGCGCCTACACCGGCTTTAATAAGTCCCATAAATAAAAACTCCTTTGCAATATTATTTTATTATATTATTTCGCGGGGTGAGTCCCCTTTTTGACTGTTTATCCTACCGCTTCGTCAAAGAGCAGCGGCTCGCTCTTCAAAACATAATCGGTTTTCCCGTCGCGTCCGTCATAGGTGAGCACTTTTCTCGCGGCCATGCCGCCCTTTTCGGCTTCTATGGCGGCGGTGGGAACAGTCTCGGCAAGGCTGCCGTCGAACTCATAAACCTCGCCCTTTTTGACCTTCACCGAGAAGAGGATACCGTCCGACTCCATCTCGTTATCGGCTTCGTTATACTTGAGCTTTACGAGCGTGACGATGACTCCGTCAACATTCGAGACAAAGCGTATCCTGTCGTTCGGATAAATCGCGCTCCCGGTCTTAAAAATCTGCACCGGGTCGCCGAGAGTCCTGTATGACGCGGAGCTTGAATAGGTATAGAGCGAGAGCTCAAACGCATCCTTCGTCACATCGTACTCTGTCATAACTTCCTCGGTAGTCTGCATATCCCCGTCGCCGGTCGTCTCATCGGTATTGCCCGTTTTACCGCAGGCAAAAAGGGTGAGGGCGAGGACAAGGACCAGAAGAACCGACAGAATTTCCGAAATGCTTTTCTTCATTTTCAAACCTCCGTTCACGGCAGCAAAGTCCACAGGTCGGAAATTGCGTCATATTCATATACCACCCTGTCAAGGTGGTTAAAGCACACATTTATCTCGCGCACGAAGCTGTCTTCTCCGCTTGTGCCGAGGGCATAGATATTGTAGCGGATTCCGTCCTGCTCCATATACTCGCCCGTATCCAAAATCGCCATGCCGGAATCGATATATTCGGCGAAGCCCTTGCTGCATTCGCGCATCTGTTTGACCGCCTCATCCAAGGGTATGTCATACTTCTCGCCGCGTTTTATTTCCGTTCCAGAAATATTCGACGGAAGCGTCATTTTTTCGGAAGAAGTCGAGGTTATCGCCGCTTCTGCGGTCGTGCCGTCCGACGTTTCGGGGGTCGGCTTTTTGTCCTTAGCGCAGCCTGCCGACAGCATAAGGGCAACCGCCGTCAACAGAACCGCTGCCGTTATCAGCATTCTTTTCACTGCGGGGTCAAGCCTCCTTTTCACGGGTTTCTTCTTTTTTGTCCGCCCTGCCGAAGCTCGACGAGGCGGAATAGGGATTCAGATTCTTTTTCGGCTCATCCCGCACACTCGCGCAGTCACCCGCCCAGCTGATGAGCAGAGTGCGCAGCAATATGATAAAAAACCATATTATGAGCAGCGAAGCGAACCACCATATGGAAATTTTAAGGATGAAATGGGCGGCAAGCAATATCCACGCGGGCACCGACCAGCCGAGGTTGAATACGAGGTTCATCAAAAAGCAGAGCATAAAGCCCCCGAAATCACGTTTTCTCACGGTTTGTCTCCCCCTTCTTCAAATACATCCCAAATACTGCACATATATAATATCAAAAAAAATGTCCGAGCACACTACCCCCGCGGAGTAGTTTTGATCGAAGAATGCGAAAAGGCTCGGATATGCAATTTTATCGCACAACAAAAAGCCTGCGGTCGGAAGGGTCGGAGACAAGCTCCATATCGCTCAAATTTTCCTCAAGCACATCGAAGCATGAAGTGGCGACGGTCTTTATCTTCCCGTTTTTTTCCGCTTCGGCTCGCGTTATGCCGAAGAATTTGTCCATATTCATCATATCGTATTCCTGAAGCCCTACGCTGACGAGCTGCTCTGGCTCGATCTCTTTTCCGTTGAGCTCGACATTGAGCAGTCTCTTCTCCGAGCGGGAATAGACGACCATGAGTCCGTGCGAGAGCTGGTAGAACTCCGTTTTTCCGTCGAGCGCCTCGTCGCGCAGAATATACATGAGCACCGAGCGCAGCTGTTCTCCGGTCAGATATATGCGCTCTATTTCATTTTTATACGGGAATATCTCCGCCAAATCCTGGAGCTGGACTATGGGACCTAGCTGCTCGTATCTGATACTGCCCGAGCCGAGCAGCATTATATCCAGACCGAGCGCATCCTTGAAAATATCGCTGAATATGCGCCCTATCTGCGTCTCCTCGTTGCGGTTGCGATGAAAATATTCCTCTTTGAAGCGGGTGACTACCCGACTGTATTTCACATCCGTCTGATTCTTATATTTTTCTATGACCCGCTCTAACTGAAGGTCGCGCTCGCAGTTGTCCTCGTTTATCGGAACGAGCTGCCAGGTGTAGCTGTCTATGCAATTGCCGTCGGTATCGACCGTGATATCAAAGCGGCCTATCTGAGAGGTGCCGTTCGCAGCCTGAACTATCGGTATCCCGGCGACTACCGCAGGCTCGCTGAGCATTGTGTGGCTGTGGCCGCCTATTATAATATCGACTCCCCAGCGCGGGTCGAGATTCGCGGCAAGCTCCTTGTCCGCCTCAAAGCCGATATGGGTCAGGAGAACCGTAAAGTCTATATCGACGGACTGATAGCTGTTGCATATCTTTCCGACCTCTGCCGCCGCCTCATAGACATCGAGGAACGAGCCGATGAGCTTATCCTGCTTTGTTTGCGAGAGCACCTGCTCGGTAAGAAGTCCGATAAACAGCACCTTCATGCCGTCAATCTCGAGAATCTCGTGGGATTTGAAAAGGCGCGTGCCGTTATTTTTCAGATATATATTCGCATTGATTATCGGGAACTTTGCGCAGCGCTCTATAAATAAAAGATGCGCTATGCCGTAATCCACCTCGTGGTTGCCGAGGGTCACGACATCGGGCGCTAAAATATTCATTATTTCAACGGTCGACAGTCCCTTGTACTCGCTGTCTATGAGCGAGCCGCGGAACATATCGCCGGAGATTGAATAGACTACATTTCGCTCCTCGCGGCGCACCTTGCCGACATAGCCCGAGAGCATGGAGACCCCGCCGATAAGCCTGTCATCGACCTCCTTGGCCATAAAGTCGCCGTGCATATCGTTTGAATGAAGGAGCGTAAGCTTTTTCAGATGTTTCATTTTATTGCACACTCACCGAAATATTTCGCCGATTTGATTATAACAAAACAAAAAAGAATACGCACTACCCGAAACGGGTAGTATTGTCAATAGAGCGGATTTATCCACCCGTTTGATATCATGTAGAAAGCGAGGTCGACCGACCTTGCGAAGCCTGTTTTTGCGAGCATATTCTTCTTGTGGTACTTCACCGTGTCCTCGCTGATATAGAGCTCGGCGGCAATCTCCTTGTTGGTCATATGCTTGCACATCAGGCGCAGTATCTCCATTTCGCGCTCCGTCAGCGGCGCTTCACCCTGCGGCATGGGGATGGTCTTCGGCTCGGGGAAGCACCCGCCGCCCGACATAACGTCGCGCGCGGTCTGCTCGAACTCGGAGAGGCTGCGGCTCTTATATATGAATGCGTGTGCGCCCGCCTCCTTTGCGCGCGGGGCATAGGATATCTCGTCAAAGGCGGTCATAACTATCACTTTTATATCCGGGAAGGCGTCGCGCACCTCTTTTGTTGCGCGAAGTCCCGACGCGCCGCCCTCGGTGCAGACGTCCATAAAGACTATGTCCGGCGAGAGCTCTCCGCACATTCTCACTGCATGGTCGGCGCAGGAAATACCGCCGACAACGCAGAAATCCCCGCTCTCGTTAAACAGGCGCTCAAGGGATTCGCGCATTGATTCGTGGTCATCGACAACCAGCACTTTTGTCACAGGGTTTCACCTCCGGGAATAAAGACTGAAAGGACAAATCGGGGCTTCGTTTCAACTCTCACGCTGCCGTCAAACAGTCCGACTTTTCTTCGTATCGAGCTGAGTCCGCCGCCCTCGACGGGCTCGGACTTAGGCGGAATACCGTTGTCGGTTATCCTCATGGAGAAATTGCCGCCGCTCTGTCCGAGAGATATGTATACCTCCGACGCGAGTCCGTGGCGCACAGAGTTTGTCACCGCCTCGGTTATTATATCCATACCGAGCCACGCAAGGCTCTCCTTTGCGGGCAGGTTTCCGTCTATAATAAGCGTCACGCCTATCTCCTGCATGAGTCGGCAGAGAGTCTCCAATCTGTCGGCGGCGGTAGTCACGGCCTCCCTGCCGCTGAGCTCCTCCGGCAGGTTATAGGCAAATCTGCGAATAAGCTCCTCATCGGGCTCCTCGCCCTCGCGCAGGCTGCGGAAAAGCAGGGCGAGGCGCTGACCCAAAATATCGTGGAAGCGGCTGCGGATTCTCAGCATCTCCTCCTCGCGGCATAGAAAACGAACCTCGGATATCATCTCCTTGAGCTCGAGTCCTCTGCTCTGAAGCATGGCGCGCTGTGCGTTTAGCTCATTCGTGAGCATCCACTGCTCGGTAACGTCCGCCGCCGAAAGCTGAACATAGCGTCTGTTTTTAATATATATATCGCATCTTGTGAAGAACCAGACCTTGCCGTCGGGCAGGATAAACACGGTTTTTCCGTCGATAACATTGGAGCTGCAGCTGTCCGAGACATCGCCCGAGAGCAGGCGTTCGTAGAACTTTTTTCCGTCCCTGTAAACCTCGCCGCAGAGCACCTGCATGAGCCTCTGCATACGTCCGTTTACAAGCAGTATATTTCCGTCCGGCTCGCAGAAAAGCAGACCCGAATGGAGCTCATCGAGCGCGAGCTTGACGGAATCGCGCGACAGCTCGTTTTTTATATCCCTGCGGCACACGCGCATAAGCAGCAGCGCGCGGGCAATCAGCAGAAGCTCCGCCGCGCAGAAGATGACCGCCGCCGCTTTGTACGGCAGGAGGTCTATATACGGCAGGGAGACGGACGAGACGACCGCACAGAGCAGAACATCATAGACTCGACTGACACAGGCTACGGCTATGCACGACGCGGCAACCGCCGCAAACACGCCGTATCTCATCACCTCGTATTCGCTGCCCGCGGGCAGGAACATCCAAGCGTTCAGCTGAGCGCGCGCGACGATAATGAGCATAACCAAGCTCTGAGCCGTGACCGCTGTCTGAGAAATATATGCGGCCGTGCGTTTTCTGTCCCTGAACGTACTGCGCACCACCGTATAGACGAACGCAGCCGTCTGAAAGCCGACGCAGAAAACGGATATCATACATATGAGCACTCTGGCGGGCTCCGTGAGAGAGTATAAAAACATCAAGGCGCTTTCCCTCCCTTCGGCACGCGCAGGCTGATGCCCGCAGTCTCATCGAGATCCTTTACCGACACTGTGCCGCCGACACCCTCGACTGCCTTTTTCAGTTCGTCGCTCATAAACTCTTCGCCGCCGTCAAAGGATGAGGGGAGCAGCTTCATCTCCGTCATGCCGTCTGTATCTGCAAGACGCTCGAGCAGCGTATTTTCTTCACCCGCGCACGAATCAAGCACGGAATAGAAGAAATCGTACATCACGCTGCCGCAGCGCGGAGACAGCGAACCTTTTGCGGTGCAGACGGTGCTTATTCTGATATCGGCGTAGGACGCGAACTCGGAGAGCTCGTCGATATAGACAGCCAGCTCCTCCGCAGGCATATCCCCGCCCTCCTGCTCCTTGAAGAACAGGCTGCATCTGCGCTTTATGTAGCACATCAGCAGAGTTATTCGGGCGATGTCCCGCTGCTTGTTGTTCGAGCGTTCAAGCCCGTCTATCATATCGTTCATGCGCTCGAGGTGGCGTTCCATCTCGGCGTTTAAAAGCTCCATGAGGCGCACGTTTTCCTCCGCCGCGGCGAGCCTGTACTTGCTCTCGCGCTCCGTGACAAGGAGCTTGTTTGCGGAGGTCAGCTTCAAGACGTTTTCGCGTATCTCCTGCTGCATATTGAGTATCTCGGCGATACTCTCCTGCCAAACTATCATGCCGCCCGGTATGCCGTCGGCGTAGAGCAGGGTGTCGCCGTGCAGAAGAAGAGGATGCTTTATATCGTCGCGGAGCTTTTCCCAATCCTCGCGCGATATCGGCCGAGCACCGGCAGAGCTGAACTCGGCATTGCCCTCGGAGTCAATTATCTGCATTCTCAGGGGTGAATTGGAAAAGAGCACGGCATATTTTTGATTGACGGGCACAAGTCCCGTTCTCATCGCAAGCTCCGCAAACGCGAGCGCAAAGACGCACGAGACGGTTGTTATATCGCTGTCGCGCGCCACGGGAACGCCTGCGGCATATGCCGCGCAGTAAACGAAAAGAAGAACCTCGCTGAGTATCGGCAGAACGAGCCTCGAACGGTTGAAGCCGCGCATGGCCTTTCGCACCAAAATCGCGGTTGACAAAATCACCGCCGCGACGATAAAGGCAAAAACAAGATAATAGCCGAAGTTATATGTATAGCCTCCGCTGAAGGTTTTTATATCTTCAAACTTAAAAACCCAGCCGTGCAGGTCGTTTGTGAACACCGTCAAAAGCAAAACCGCATAGACGGCAAAGCCCGAGCAGACAAATATCTTGCGCTGCCGAACATTCCCGGAGGAATCGGTCATCAGAGACAGGATAAGCATAAGAAGCGGCAGACCCATCATAAAAACATAATAGGCATACCAGAGATAGCGCCCCATAACGGGGTTCCCGTCCGTCTGATATTTCAAAATACAGACGAGCATCCAGGCTATAACCATGCCGCCGAGCGCGCGGACAAGCATTCGGATATCCTTGCGCTGGACTCTGCGCAGGGCAAAGCCCATCCAGATTATCGCCGTCATTATGACAGCCGCGCCCAAGAGCTTATGCTCAAACGATTCCGCGGAGGAATACAGACGGCTTCTGAACACTCCGCGTTTGAAAACGCTGATAAAATTCTCCGTCTGCCTCGCAAATTCTACGGCATCGTCTACCCTTTCGGCGCGCCCGTATTCGGACAGAGACGGATAGTTTTCGCCCTGAGCTTTGTCGGCGCGGAAGCCCGCCGCGGCGATTGCATCCCCGGCATTCTGCGAAAACTTCATCTCATAGCCCGACAAGATGCCGACTCCGTAGAGCAAAGTGCCCTCGGAGGGGATTATTATTTCGATATTTTTTCCCTCGCGCTTCATAAGCGCAGCCTGGTAATCCCAGCAGATATTGACGGGGGCGTCGATTTTGCCGTAGCTCAGCCTTCCGCTTTTGTTAAGCTTATGCAGCAGGCCGACCGCCTCGCCGGACATATAATTCTTCTCAAGCCCGTAAGACACGGCGGCAAAAAGCATTCGCTCATACCGAGACGTAAAGCCCACAGGACAGGATATATTTTCGAGATCGCGCCAGCCTTTTATCTCCCCGTCAAAGCGCGAGCGGTCAACGGCGATAACGGCGGCGGCGGCAAAATGCTCGTACCAAATTCCGCCCGTCCCCGCGTCTTTCGAGGCGCGCGCCTGAACGTCAAAGAGGGCGAACGCCTTATCCTCTCCGTCAACGGACGAGAGCAGAGACGCGAGACCTTCGCTGTCGCGGACGGTGCAGTCGGGCGCGATATCGCGGAGCAGGTCAATATAGGCGGGATCCGTATCGCGGACAAAAACAGTCTTTTCGTCCGACTTTATATTACAGCCAGAAAAGCAAAAAACGGCGGCAAAAAGCAGGAGCACAGCGACACCGAGTCTGCCCTTGTGCATCCGCCTCACCTCCGTTCGTGCGCCGAAGCGCAAAATTTCCGATATAGTATACCGAGTTTATTATATTATACTCAACCGTTAATTTCAACAAAAAGCGTTCTGCTTTTGCAATAGTTTGCACAAAAAGGTCAATTTACGGGCGGAGTGTTGAAATAAATCGCCGGCGCGGAAAATTATCTTGATTTTCGGAATGATATCGTGTATAATACTTGCGTTCGGAATACCCGCCGGTGTGATGGAATTGGCAGACGTGCCGGACTCAAAATCCGGTGGTGGCGACACCGTACCGGTTCGACCCCGGTCACCGGCACCAATACCCCGTTCTTTCGGACGGGGTATTTTTCTTTGCGAAACAAACTTTCCGCAGCCGGACTGCGCGGAGACGTTTTTTGCCCTTAAAGTTTCGTCTCGGGAACGCCGAACAACACGTGTCGGTATTTTGACCAAATTGCCGCCGTCCCTTTTGTGAAACCTGCTCAAATATATCCGTGTACTTGAAAAGCCTTTTTACATATGGTATAATCTTTTAAAATTATGTGTAAAAATTTGCACATGAATTCGCACATAAAAACCGTATCTAAAAACCACACAAAAGGAAGGTAGAAATGAGCAAAGGAAAAAACAAGGCGCCGAGCGGAGCTATTAAGCACAACACCTACACCGGCAAAGAGCTGACAGGTTACTTAGTAGGTCTCGCAGGACAGAACATCATCTACAACATCATCGCAGGCGGACTCCAGTACTACTGGCAGTCGATTATTTTTTTACCGGCGATGGCCATCTCGGTAATATTCTTCGTCGCCCGCGTTTGGGATGCTATCAATGACCCGATGATGGGTTCGATAGTTGACCACACCAGAACAAAGTGGGGTAAGTGCAAGCCCTACCTCATGTTCGTCCCGATCCCGATAGGAATCATTACCATTCTCACATTCTGCAACAAGACATACACCGACTACACATCGACCGGTGCGCATGTACTGATTATCGCCTGGGCGGCAATCTCCTACATTCTCTGGGGTATGTGCTACACCGTCGGCGACATTCCGCTCTGGGGCGTAACTTCGCTTATGACCGACGATGAGAACGACAGAGCAAAGGCTCTTTCGCTCGCCCGTATAGTTGCAAACCTCGGTGCTATCGGTATGCTCATCACTTTCGCAGGAAAGGCTCTCTCCCCCATGTTCCAGGAGAAGAAAGGCCTTGACCTTATTCATGCGGACAAGATGTCCTATATCATAATCGCCGTTATCCTTACGATATTCGCAACTATTCTCTTCCAGTTTTCCGGCTTCTCTGTCAAGGAGAGAGTTCAGCAGTCCGAAAAGAAGTACACCATGAAGGAGAACTTCAAAATCGCGATCTCCAACGATCCGTTCAGAAGGCTCCTCATCTCGGGCATTCTCAGAAGTCCCATCATGCTTCTCTCGATCGTGGGTCTGTCGCTCGTTATGTACTACTTCTTCGACAACAACCTTGCCAATCTTGTTGTTGACGGCCAGCTTCAGATTATAAAAATCGTTCAGCTTCTCGTCATGGGTATCGGACTTCTCGGCGGTATGATCATCGGTACTGCCGCCACGCCGAAGATGTCCGCAAAGTTCGGCAAGAAGCAGCTTTACAACTTCTATTCTATAATCGGCGCAGTTCCCTATGCAATGATCTTTGTCGTCTATAAAATAGCCGGCGGCAACCTTATGCAGAGCATGGTTTATGTCGTTTTGATGGCTGTTATGATGTTCGCGGCTTCCTGGGCTATGGGCTCGATAAACATTCTCCAGTCGATAATGATAGCAGACTGCGTTGACTACGAGGAGTACAAGAACGGCGTTCGTACCGACGGCGTGTTCTTCTCCGGCCAGTCCTTCATCACCAAGCTTGCAATGGGCGTTTCCTCGCTCATCTCCGGCTTCATTTATTCGGCTGTTCACTACACCGCTGAATACATCGAGACTCTTAACCTCGACCTGGCGGCAGGAAAGTATCATTTCTACGAGGCGAACGACGGAAAATACGCTATGGCGATGTTCCTGCTTATTTCTATTCCGCCCGCAATCGGTATGCTTCTCTCCGCTATCCCCACTCTCAAGTATTCGCTCACCGATGCGGAGCACACAAGAATCCTCAACGAGCTTATTGAGAGACGCGCAAGCAAGAATAACGGAAGCAACGACTGATTGTCTCCGACAAAGCAATAAGCACGGCGGTGCAGCTCACTCGGGCTGCACCGTTTTTGATATGCATAAAAAATAACGGAGCAGGCAAAAAACTGCTCCGTTATTTTCTTTCGGGTTATTCGAGTGCCCCGTCTCCGCCCATGAGCGCCGTCAGCTCTCTTATGCGCTCTATCGGGAACGGCGGGAAGCACAGCGGTTTCATTGCTATGCTCATCAGCTTCATCGGGTTATCGTCCGCGGCGATGCGGTTTGAGGACATCGTACCGCATCTGCGGCAGCGGTGGACTATCGCCCACTCGCCGTTTTTTCTCACCCAGACCGCTATGGGGTCCATAATGCCCCCGCAGTCCGCGGCTCTGTCGCCCGGCTCGATATCGACGTGCAGGCTCGAGAGGCAATTCGGGCAGTGATTTCTGTGCTCGCTGCCCGCGCCCTGCGGCACTGCCGTGCGTCCGCACACCCTGCAAACAAAAGCTTCGTTGCAGGCGTGAGTCTTATAATAACCTTTTTCGTACTGTTTGCGTTTGTTTTCGCGATTCATTTTTCCTCCCGGGGATTGAGCTGCGGAAGGACGGCAGAGTGTGTTTTATTTGCCGACCTCCCGGTCAGCGCACACTCTCCGATGATTTTGTGATAAGCTTCAAACAAAATCTCCTTGTGTTTTTATTCAAGAAACGGTCAGATGACCGCTATATCGTCCGTGTATTCCGCTCCGCACGGCATTATTGAGGGCAGAGCGAGAGAGAACAGGTCGGCGGCGCGCTCTTCGATTGAAGAGATACGTTTTGCGCGTTCACCGAGCTTTTTTATATCCGCCGCGCGCATAACTATCGGCAGTTTTGCGGTCGAACGCATGGCGCGCAGCTTTTCGCGTCCGATAGCGTTGAAGCCGAGCACGCGGATATACGGCGGTATGCCCTCGCAGTCGGACGCTTCGATACCGAGCAAAAGCGCCGCAATCACGCGCCTTATACGCGCATGGGAATAGCGTTTTGTCTTGGCGAGAGAATAGAGCTCATCGAGCGAAGAGGCACTGCGCGAGGCAGAATATATGCGATTTTCGAGCCCCTCCGAGATGTCCGGCACCGCCGCTATTCTCTCCGGAGTCGAGACGCGCAGGCAGGCGAGGATAGCTTTTTCGAGGGCGCGGATATCGGCCGGCGCTCTGCCCGCTTCTATCTCTGCCTTTAGTATCGCGGCGGCATTTTCGGGCATGAGGTCGTCAAAGTCCTCCCCCTCCCTCACGCGGGTGCGTATGAGCGAAGCGCTCGCAAAGGAGTTCACCGCCTCGCCGCTGTCGTGACCCGCTCCCTCGCGCCTGACGGCGAACGGGGTTAAGTCCGACTTGAGCTTATCTATAGCGCGGATATATTCGACGGCGAGCGTGTCGTTGGGCGACGAGAGCACGGACGCTACACGCGGGTCAAGCTCCTCGACGGCGCGCTGTCTCGCCGAGGCGAAGCTCACGCCCGAGAGCAGGTTTGCCCGCAGGCTTTCGCGCACGGTGTAGTCGTCAACGGCGCGGGACGCGGCTCGGAGGAGTCCTATATTAGCACATTCGCTGCCGAAGCTCAAAGTGTCCACGCAGCCCATGGCATCAAGCAGCCCGACGGCACCTCTCGCAAAGGTCTGCGCCGCGGCACACGCCCACGGTACGGGGAGGGACACTACCAAATCGGCGCCGTTCATAAGCGCCATACGTGCGCGGGAGTTCGGGTGCATGAGCGCAGTCTCTCCGCGCTGGACGAACCAGCTGCTCATCACGCACACAACCGCCGACGCGCCGTTTTCGCGCGTGCGGGCTATATGATATGCGTGGCCGTTATGGAACGGATTATATTCGGCAACGATGCCTGCGGTGCTCATCGGATTCACTCCTTTTCCGTTTTTCGACAATAAGACAGGGGAATTCTGCAAGAACTGCTTGAAAAATCATTTTATAATATATATAATATATCAGTAACGTGCTTGTTTCAAGCAAATCTTTATTATTTGGAGGCAATACTCTTGAAAATTCTTGTTATCAACGCCGGAAGCTCATCGCTTAAATATCAGCTCATCGACATGGACGGCGAGCAGCTTATAGCAAAGGGCATCTGCGAGCGTATCGGTATCGACGGCAGAATCAGCGGCTCGACCACGGACGGCAGATGGTTCAAATACGAGGTGACTCTTGAAAACCACACTGCAGCTTTCCTCGAAGTCAAGAAGGCTCTTACTTCGGGCGACTGCAAAGTTATCGACGATCTCTCCGACATCTCCGCTGTCGGCCACCGCATAGTCCAGGGCGGTTCTCTGTTCAAAGAGAGCGTTCTTGTTGACGAGGATGTTATCGCCGGCATCGAGAGCCTGTGCGATCTCGCTCCCCTGCACAACGCCGCTCACATTCAGGGCATCCGTGCCTGCCGCGAGGTCTTCGGCGAGGATGTTCCGGAAGTTGTTGTTTTCGACAACGCTTTCCATTCGACCATGCCCCCCGAGGCATTCCTTTTCCCGCTGCCCTATGAGTACTACGAGAAGTACAAAGTCCGCCGCTACGGCTTCCACGGCACATCGCACCGCTTCGTCAGCGCTCGCTGCGCGGAAGTTATGGGCGTTGACCTCAAGGATATCAAGCTCATCACCTGCCACCTCGGCAACGGCTCTTCCATAACCGCTATCAAGGACGGCAAGGTTATCGACACGAGCATGGGTCTCACTCCCCTCGACGGCTTCATCATGGGCTCGCGCTGCGGCGGAGTTGACCCCTCGGCTATCACCTATCTTCAGGAGAAAGAGGGCTGGACTCCCGCAGAGACAGCTGAAATCCTCAACAAGAAGTCCGGCGTTCTCGGCATCTCCGGCGTATCGAGCGACGACAGAGATGTTCTCGCCGCCGCAGAGGCAGGCAACGAGAGAGCCGCTCTTGCAAGAAGCATCCAGCGCTATCAGATCCGCAAGTTCATCGGCGCATATGTTGCCGCGATGGACGGCGTTGACGCAATAGTCTTCACCGGCGGCATCGGCGAGAACACCTGCGACCTGCGTGAGGATGTCTGCAAGCATCTTACATATCTCGGCGTTAAGATCGACTGCGAGAAGAACCTCGAGCTCAGAAAGGGCAAGGAGGGCGAGCTTTCGACCCCGGATTCAAAGGTCCGCGTCTTCGTTCTGCCCACCAACGAGGAGCTGCTCATAGCCAGAGACACCAAGGCTATCGTCGAGAAGCTCTGATATGAACGGCTGCAACACTTTTATATTTGACAGTTTACCGGAGAAAGAGCTTATTCCCCGGTTTGATATAAGCTCTTTCCACTGGGAAAAAGACGGATATTCGCGCCCGGAGAGCTCCGTGCGGTTCTGCGCGGTAAAAAACGAGGGCTACTATGCTTTTCTTGAAAGCTCCGAAAGCCCTGTGCTCGCGAGATACACAAGGCGCGACGATCCGGTATATACCGACAGCTGTCTCGAAGTGTTCATCGCACCCGTCAGCGGGCGCAGCGAATACATAAACTTCGAGATGAATCCGAACGGCGCTTATCTGTCGCAGTTCGGAAGTGAGAGAAACGGCCGCGTGTTCATAAAAGAACTGACCGCAGAGACCCCGCGCGTCAGTGCAGGAGTTTACACAGACAAAGAGGGCTGGCATGCTCAGCTGTTCATCCCGGAAGGGCTAATATCGTCGCTCTACGGCTGCGATTTTTCGGTCGGCGAGGGCGAGATACGCGGCAATTTCTATAAATGCGCCGACGACTCCCCGACCCCGCACTACGGTGCGCTCTTCCCCGTTGACAGCGTTTCTCTCGGCTTTCACAATCCCGAAAGGTTCGGCACTATCAAAATAATCAAAAGGTGATACAGATGCAAACGCAGAATACTCCCTTTCCGCTGCAGCAGATAATCGATGAATTCGGTTTTGAGGGAGAATATATCGGCTACCGCGTTTCAAACGACGGTCATATAAACAACACTTTTGTTCTCGATTTCAAAAACGCTGACGGCAGCAGCACAAGCTACCTTGTTCAGCTGATAAATACGAATGTTTTCAAGAATCCAGACGAGCTGATGGAGAATATCGTCGGAGTCACGGGATACCTGCGCAACATAGTTGTCGAGCGCGGCGGTGACCCGGAACGCGAATGCCTCAGGGTGTTTTTCACCAAGGACGGCAAGCCCTATTTCAGAACAGAGAACGGCGAATGCTGGCGATGCTACAATTTCATCACCGGCGCGCACGCCTGCCAGTCCATTGACGACCCGAAAACATTCTTCAACGCCGCAAAGGCTTTCGGCACTTTCCAGTGCCTGCTCGCGGACTATCCGAGCAGCACGCTCCACGAGACCATACCGAACTTCCACAACACCCGCTCCCGCTTTGCCGACTTCAAGAAGGCAGTCGGCGATGATCTCAAGGGTCGCGCGGCGGGCGTGCAGGAAGAGATCGACTTTGTTCTCTCGCGCGAGGGCGACACGGGCATTCTCGTCGACATGCTCAGCAACGGCGAGCTGCCGCTGAGGGTCACCCACAACGACACGAAGCTCAACAACGTCATGTTCGACAACGAGACCGACGAGGGCATATGCGTTATTGACCTCGACACGGTCATGCCCGGACTTTCGCTCTACGATTTCGGCGACAGCATCCGCTTCGGCGCAAGCACCGCCGCAGAGGACGAGAAAGACCTCAGCAAAGTGAACTTCGACATTGAGCTCTACAAAGTCTACACTGAGGGCTATCTTTCCGCCGCCGGCAAGAGTCTGACCGACGCGGAGATTGAATATCTCCCCTTCTCATCGAAGCTCATGACGCTCGAATGCGGTATGCGTTTCCTTGGGGACTACCTCAACGGCGACACTTATTTCCGCATTGACTATCCCGAGCACAATCTTGTCCGCGCCCGCACGCAGTTCAAGCTCGTCGAGGACATGGAGAAGCAGATGGACGAGATGAAAAAGGTCACACAGGAGATATACGAAAAAGTCTGCAAATAAAAAAGCCATACGGCATGGAGGGTCAGAGCTATGTTATCTCTGATGAACGAGCGTCAGCTCAGGCACAGTCTTGCCCTCTGGACGATGAAAAACAGCCGCTTCGCGCCGCAGCCCGGAAGCTGCGAGGAAGCGGCTTTTATCAAAACTTACGCTGTGCCACAAACAAGATTTGAGCGAGTCAATTCTGCCGTCTCTTCAAACGGCAGACCGCTCTCGATATTTCGCACCGTTATACGCCTCGCCGACTGGCAGTCGCGAAACGGGCAGGAATGCGCGCTGGTCTATCTCAAGGCAGTTGAGACGGACACGGACAGCCTCGGCAACACTGCCGAGATCACTCTGGGCTATTCAATAGTCAGCAGGTGATATACTTTCTTATTGCGGGATAGACCCGCTTTGCGATGAACGCGAGCAGCAGGCAGAACACGGCATCTTTCGGAAAGGTCGTGAACACGCAGGCGCTCATCATCTTCATGAAGCCCGGATATGTATTGAGATAGAGCCGGGTGATAAAATAGAAATATACAGTACCGATAATATATATTATCACAGTGCCCGCGAGCGCGGCGAAGAAGAGCTTCCAGAATGTGCGTTCCTTTAGATGCTCGACGATGAATCCCGTGACTACGGCCGCGACAAGGAAGCCGATTATAAATCCGAAGGACGGCTTGAGCACGCAGCCGATTCCCCCGCCGTAAGTGAACACGGGCACTCCGCAGAGACCGAGAATAATATACGCCGCAACGCTAAGCCCCGAGCGCCACGCGCCGAGCAGCATCGCAGAGAGCAGAACAAATTCGAGCTGCAAGGTTATCGATATCATCGGCAAAGGTATTTTTATAAATGTGCCGAGGATTATCAGGGCGCACGAAAGCGCACACACGGCGGCGGTCATCGCCCTGCCTTTTGAAGTCATTTTACTTTTCATTCTCTCACCTTCCGGGAATTTGGATCGCATTTGATTATATCACAACAACCATACAATCAATTCAACAAATCGACTTTTCAGCGTGAAAATGCGCTTAGAAATACATAAAAACTTTTTTGTAGCTGGAGGACAGACTGATGCAAGAGCTGATTAAAAGAAACACTCCGGAGATTGCCGACAGGTTCGCACTCGAAATCGAAGACAGGCGCGAGGGCAAGAGCTTCTATGAAATCGAGGCGTGCGGCGACAAAATAGTTCTGCGCGGCGACTGCAAGATAAGCCTTGCAATGGCATATTACAGATATCTGAAAGACTGCTGCGGGGTCAATCTCGCCCACTGCGGCAACGACAGGATAGGCAATATAACCGAAGCTCCCCTGCCCGCGGGCAAGACAGTCCGCATTATCGAGCAGGACAAACGCGCCTACATGAACTACTGCACATTTTCATATTCCGCCCGCTGGTGGGACTGGGAGCGCTGGGAGCGCGAGATAGACTACATGGCTATGCGCGGAATAAACATGCCGCTGAGCATAGTCGGCTACGAGGCGGTGCTTTTCTATACCCTGCGCGACCTCGGATATACGGACGACGGAGCGCTCAATTTTATCAGCGGCCCCGCATATCTGCCGTGGCAACTCATGGGCAACCTCGACAGCTATTTCAGCCTGACGGACAAAGCTTATGTTGACAAGCGACTTGAACTCGGCAAGAAGATAATCGACCGCGAACTCGAGCTCGGCATGACACCGATTCAGCAGGGCTGCTCGGGTCAGGTGCCCTCAACAATTCTTCGCGTGCTCCCGCGCACGAATGCATACAATGTTCCATCATGGTGCGGGTTTCCCGTAACATATCAAATAGATCCGCTCGACAAAAACTTCAGAAAATTCGGCATGGCTCTGCTCGAAAAACAGCGCCAGCTCTTCGGCGCGCACCACTATTATGCCTGCGACCCGTTCCACGAGAACAAGCCCCCGATAAAGGGTGACAAGTATCTCCAGAACGTAGGAAAGGCTATTTCAGAGATGTATACAGCTTTCGACTCTCAGGCGGTCTGGGTCATGCAGGCATGGTCTCTGCGCGAGCCGATAGTCAAGGCTGTTGACAAGGACAAGCTGCTCATTCTCGACATCGACGGCAGCAAATGCGAAAAGACCGACGGCTTCTGGGGATACAACTTCATCAGCGGCACGCTCAACAACTTCGGCGACAGAAACACGCTCCACGGTTCGATAGACGCGCTCGCCGAAAACAAGTTCATGGAAGAGCGCAAAAAATACCCGAATATCGTCGGCACGGGACTTTTCATGGAGGGCATTTTCCAGAACCCGCTGTATTTTGACCTCGCTTCCGATATGCTCACGCGAAGCGACAAGCCGGAGCTTGACTCATGGCTCAAGGACTACGCCCGCCGCCGCTACGGCAGCGATGAAGCGTGCCTTTTCGAAGCGGTCAAAGATATGCATGAGACCTGCTACAGCAAGAATTGCACAGGACGCGAGACTGCGTCGATAATCTGCGCGCGCCCTGCATACGAACAGCGCCACACCGCGCCGAACGATGTGTTTGAGCTGAGATATGACAACGAGAAGCTGCTCGACGCGCTCGAAAATCTTCTCAGAGCCGAACACGCCGACACGGACGGATACAGATTCGATGTCTGCGATTTGACGCGTCAGGTGCTCAGCAACTATGCAAAGGATCTCTACAAACGCAGCATAAGCGCATTTGACAGCAAAAATATAAGTCTTTTTGAAAAGAGTGTCAACACATTCGTGCGCCTGCTCGAAGATGTTGACAGGCTGCTTATGACGCGCCCCGAACTGACGCTCGGCGAGCATGTCAGACAGGCTAACGCCTATGCCTGCTCCGACAAGGACCGGCAGAATTTCGAGCTCAACGAGCTTTATATGCTGACCCTCTGGGGTCCCGCGCGCTCCTCGCAGCTCTATGACTACGCATGGAAAGAATGGGGCGGCATGATAAAGACTTTCTATCTGCCGCGCTGGTATTCGTTCTTCGAGCAGATGGCGGTCAACTTCAAAAAGCGCAAATGCACATTCACAACCACCAAACGTCGCTATAACGACCGCGAGGATTTCGACGGAACTTCGTTCTACAAAAGCGTTGAGAAATTCGAGAACAAGTGGCTCTCGACCTACAAGCCCGAGCAGCCCTCAGAGGAGGACACGCTCGAAGTCGCGCGCGAGCTGTTTGACTTCTATGCGCCGATGATAAGAGGTGTTCAGGCATGAGCGTTGAGCCGCAAAGAAAAGGCGGAGACAAGCTTGACCTATATGAGCGCCAGATAAATATGCTCGACACCCTGCTCCAACACGGGGCGATATCCGAAGCGCAATATAAAAAGAGCGCAGGTGATTTAGAGAAACTGATGTTCCCGCAGGGAGTACCGAAAAGATAAAAAATCAGCCTTCGATTCACAAAAGAACCGAAGGCTGATATATTTTTGCTTATTTGCTGTTTTTGCCGTGCGAGCCGGAATGACTGCCGTAACCGTAGCCATACCCGTAATGCTTGCCGTAGCCATATCCGTAGCCGTATCTGCGGCTCGAGATCGAATAGTTTCCGTAGCCGCCCTTGCTGCGGTCGGTCGAGATATTGTAGACGCATCCGGCGAGATCCGTTCCGCCCTGAGTGAGGTCGCTGACAGCCTCGAGTATCGCGGGAACGGGGAAAACATCCTCGCGGATAACAAATATTGACGAGTCGGTGTATTTGGCGCATATCGCCGCATCCGCAACGATTCCGACGGGAGGCGTATCGATGATAATATAATCGAACTTTTCTCTTGCCGCTGCGATGAACTCGCCGGTCTTGGCGTTTGAAAGCACCTCGGTCGGATCCGTTATGCTCTCGTCGCCTGCGAGGACGAATATCTTATATTTCTCAATATATTTTATCGCATCGCTCGAATTTTTCGCGCCGTTGACGACATCGGCTATGCCGTTGCCGGAAAGATTGCTTATGCCGAGATTCTTGAGCACGGACGGCTTTCTGAGATCGGCATCGACGAGCAGGACGGAATATCCGTTCTGCGCAAGCGCGAGCGAGAGGTTGACGGCAACGGTCGTCTTGCCTTCATTGGCTCCGGCGCTCGAAACGACGAAGCTCTTGTAGCCGCGCCTGCCGTTAAGCAGTTCGAGCTTCGTTCGCATTGCTTTATATGTCTCAACGAACGCAAAGCCGCAGGCCTTGTCGGTTATCAGCAGCTCTCGGTCGCCGTGGGCGGATTTCTTATAGAAACGCTCGCCGCTGGGCACCTGCGACACCTCGCCGATAACATTGAGCTGAAGCTTGTTCTGGATATCCTCCTGGCTTCTGACGGTGTTGCGCGCAGAATCCCTGATTATTATAATGAGCGCACATATAACCGCACCCGCAAGAGCACCGATAATGGCGTTGCGCACTGTACCGACGGACTTGTCCGGCTTTGTCGGCAGCTCCGGCTCGTCGCAGAGATGGATGCTGCCGCCCGAATAGACCTGAACGACATCTTTATATGTATCCTTGACAGCCTGCGCGAGCTCATAAGCCTCCTCGGGCGAGGAAGCAGTGACGGTCATATCGATAATGCTGCTGTCCGTCTTGCGGGACGCGGCTATCATCTTCGCAACCTGATCCGCAGTTTTCGGATACGACTTGCACTCGGCGGCTATCGCGTTGCACATAGTGCGCCCGGTCATAAGATGGACGAAAGTATTCGCCATATAAGCCGATGCCGACATATCGTTATAGGAGACGGAATTCTCCCCCGATGACGAGAGGTCTTTTTCGGACTTATTGTTGACGATAAACGTCATGCTCGAAGTATAAGTCGGCTCTTCGACTGCCTTGGTTATCACTGCGCATGACGCGCCGACCACCAACGCGACAAGTATCAGAAGCCACAGCCTTCTCAGAAGAAGACCGAACGCATACATGATGTTCACTTCGACTCCGTCGCTGTCGGTATCTTTTCTAACTATCTTACTCAATCACATATCCCCCACTTCGTCAACGCTCATCAAAGAGTATCGACAATCTTTCTTCCTATTGAATCATAGAATATCTCGTGCTTTTCGACCTCGGAGAGCTTGTAGCAATTCCTGCCGTCAAAGACCAGAGGTCTCCTCATATACTTTTTGTAGTTATCCAGCGGATATTCTACGATTTTTTCCCACTCAGTCATTATGAAGCAAACATCCGCATCTGTCAAGGCTTCGTCTATATTCTCGGCAAAGTTTATTGCACAATCCGGATAGCGCTTTCTGAAATTTTCGACACCCAGCGGATCCCACGCGATTACATTCGCGCCCTCATTGAGGAGTATATCTATATTCTGCTTTGCGGGCGCTTCGCGCAGATCGTCCGTGCCGGGCTTGAAAGTGAGTCCTATTATCGCCACGCGCACGCCCCTGAAATCCGGAAAGAATCTGCGCGCCTTGTCGATAAGCCTTGTGCGCTGTTCGCGGTTAACATCGATAGTCGCTTTTACTGTCTTGAGCTTCACTCCGGCGTGGTCACTCTGGAAATTGAGCGCCTTTGTATCCTTCGGGAAGCAGCTGCCGCCGTAGCCTATTCCGGCTTTTAAGAAGTTCGAGCCTATGCGCCTGTCCATTCCCATCCCGCAGGCAACCTCTTCGATATCCGCGCCGACTATCTCGCAGAAGTTCGCAATTTCATTTATATAAGAAATCTTGAGCGCGAGGAAGTCGTTGGAGGCGTATTTTATCATCTCGGAGCTTCGCACGCTGACATGTACTATCGGCAGTTCGAGCGGAGCATACATCTTTTCAACGATTCTGTAAGCCTGTTCATCATCCGCACCGATAACTATTCTGTCGGCGTTGAAGGTGTCCCTGACCGCCGTGCCCTGCGAGAGGAACTCGGGGTTTGAGACGACGAAGAAATGAAGATCCGGGCGGCGCTCGCCTATTCTGCGGCGCACGCTTTCACATGTTCCGATCGGCACGGTAGATTTAACAACCACGACCGCTCCGTCGCTGCAATTGGCGGCGATGCTGTCCGCAACGGAGAACACGGCGCTTAAATCTGCGGAGCCGTCCTCCTTCTCGGGCGTACCGACGCCGATAATAATAACCTGAGCTTCGGAATACTTCGTCACATCGTCTGTAAACTCCAGGCGCTCGCGGTTTTTGAGCATAAGCTCTTCGAGTCCGTATTCGTAGATGGGAGAGATGCCCTCTTTGAGCATTTTCAGTTTGCCTTTGTCAACATCGAGGCAGATTACATCATGCCCGACATCGGCAAGCGTGACCGCGGTAACAAGACCCACATAGCCTACTCCCGCAACGGCAATTTTCATAACATGCGCACCTTCATTCAAGATTCATATATGTTTTCTTTTTTTCGTCCTTTAGCTTCATCGCGCAGAAACAGAGCGTCAGCATTATCTGGACATTATAATCGTAATATGATATCAGCGTAGTTTCGCCCACTGCGGTTGCCGCAAGCAGCAGGAACATTGTGACGCAGAGCCTCTCTCCCCTATACGCTCTGCGGCCCAAGCCGATAAGAAGGTAAATATAGTACCAATAATATGTTATCAATCCGACTACTCCGAGACCGGAAGCCAGCTCGAGATAGTTGTTATGAGCATAGACGGAAAGTCCGTAGATCTGCTCTATCTGATAGGTGTTGTTTCCGAGTCCGATACCGATTATCGGATGGGAATAGAATATCTGCGAGGATATCTCTGCCAGACCTTTTCGCAGCGTAAGGCTTCCGTCGGCGGACGCATCGTTGCCGACAAGATAATTGAGCATCTTTTCGAGTCTGAAGCCCGCCGCATTATAGAGCGCGGGAACCTTCAAAAACGCGATTCCGATACCGACCACTGCCAGCGCCATCAGAACAAGCCTGAGCAGATAAAAACGCTTGTTAACATAGAATATCAGCATCGTGAACAGAAGAAACACTACGATAAGCAGCGCTTTTCTCGACGACGAGAGGACTATATAGAGCAGCTCGAACGCCGTGCACAGATAATAGGCGCGTTTTTTATAGTAATACGCCTTGCAGAACGATATCGCCACGGCGACGACGCAGATATAGGCTATCGTATTGATATTATTGCCCGTGACATTCTCGTAGCCTATGCGCCCGAAAAAGCCGGAGAACCACATAGAATACGGCGTTCTGACAAATATGGAGAAAATCATTATCATTACCGCTGCGGTGAACAGCGCGGTAAATCGCTCAAAATCCTCGCGCGTCTCTATATAAAGAGTCACGCAGTAGCAAAACAGCATCACCTGAAGCATTCGCGGTATATAATGCCAAGTATAGCTGACATCATACGCCGCCCAGAGCGACGAGACAACGCAGAGCAGAATAAATACGCCGTACCATATCGTCGGGAGCTTGATAGAGATAGTCGGTCTGCCGAGTATGCGGACAAAAAAAGTCAGACCGACAACGGAAATGAGCGCCGCGTGATATATATAATTTCGCTCTCCGAAGCGGAAGTTAAACGCAAACAGAACGGTGAGCATTGCGACGATAGAGAGGTCAAGCAATATCTCCAACGCGGACCGTTTTGAGTCTATTTTCATTTTTCCGTTTCTGAGCTCTATCATATTTGTCCCCGATCGGCAAATCTATAAAACGAGTATAACATACCTAACAGCTATTCTTTACTCCCGCCAAGCATAATAAGGTGCTTTTTCTTCAAATATTAAGCATTTCTAAAGTCAATCAGACCGTGACATCGCAGAGCTCCGCGCCGACAAATGCGGCGAGCTCCTTCGGGTCGAGGCACAGCTGGAGTCCGCGCTGACCCGCGCTGACATATATTTTTTCAAAATCAGATGCAGTGGAGTCGATAAAAGTCGGATACTGCTTTTTCATGCCTATCGGCGAGCAGCCGCCGCGCATATAGCCGGTAAGCGAGATGAGCTCCTTGACATGGATCATCTCAAGGCTCTTGACCCCGGCGCATTTCGCGCATTTTTTGAGATCGAGCTCCGCACCGACCGGGATGCAGAACACGAAAAGTCCGTTCTTCCCGCCGCGGGTGACAAGGGTTTTGAACACCTGATTCGGGTCGAGCGAGAGCGCTTCCGCCGCATGGACGCCGCTGAGGTCGCTCTCGTCGTAGTCATATTGGAGAACATCGTATTTTATCTTCGCTCTGTCGAGCATTCTCATTGCATTTGTCTTTGTCATGATTTTCACACTCCTGCCATGATATGCATAGTCCGCAGCTGCGTCGAGGATATTCTGTCGTTGACCGAATATGCGTGCTTCTCGAGGTCGCCGCATATCGCGTCGGTTAACCCCTGATTTTGCAGCTCGGTTATTATCATCGAGGCAATGTCCTCGACGATATCCGCCTTCGCCGAGGCGGTCACCGGTTCATTGTCCGAAGATATCAGAAATTCAAATGTATCGGCAAGCTCCGAGAGCTTTTCGAGCTCGCGCATTGCCCTGAACGCCCATTTATAAAACGGGCGGTATTTTCTGTTGAGCAGGAACACCGCCGACATGGCGTGATCTGCAAATTCTATCATCGCGAGCTGGGCGCCGCCGGTTTCACCGTGGGAAATGCAGCGCTTGAAATTATACTGTCCCGCCTGCGCCGCCATTATAAGATGACCTGCAAGCTTTTTGAGTCTGACATCCTGCGGCATATCGAGAAACGACCGGCGGATGCGCGAAAACTCGCCGAGATCGTCACGGAAGACTTCGCCGTTCGTCGCCGCCGCAAGGCAGCTGTCGGGCGTAGTCATCCACTGATTTACAGAATCAAAGCCCGTGCGCGAGCCGGTTTTTGCAAGATAGAAGTCCCCTGTTTTTATAACTCCGTGGCGACTGCCGCCGACGGGGCTTATTTTGAGCCTGTCAACGCCCTCAAAGCTCTTCGGGAGCTTCGCATAGGCGCGTTCGAGCTGAAATTCAGTACGGCTGTCGATATCATCGGGCACGAAGATGCAGAATCCCGGCTCAAAATCATGGTCGCGCGATATATCATCGTCATAGCCGAAGCACTCCGAGCCGTCGCCGACAAGACCTATCGCAAGCTTATCTTCAAGCTCCGGGAACTTTTCATGGAGCATCGGCGCGCCGTATGTTTCATAGAATTTTCTTGAAAGCTCAAGTCCTTTCATATATCTCGTCCGACCTCCTTTTTATCTCCTTGGCGGTCATGAACCAGCCGTAATATCCAAAAGTCGGGGCGCATTTTTCGCAGACGAAAGCGTAGTTGCCGTCGAGCGCGTTTGATTCATCGAGCAGAAGATTTTCAGCCTTTTGCAGGCAGTCGGTGATGAACTCCGACGCGTTTTCGAGCCCCTGCTGCGCCTCTGCGGCATTGGCGAGGTTCAGATATGTTATCGCCGTTTCGGGCTTTCCGCCGGGCAGTGCACTCATAATTTTTATCGCTTTTTGATAGAGTTCACGCGCCTGCTCGTATTCTTTTAGAGACACGCAGGCGAGCGCCATATTGTTATATAGTCCGCCGAGACGCGAGTCCCCGGGCGAAAGAAAATCTTCGTAGATGCTCTTCGCCTCGCTGTAGCGTTCGAGGGCTTCGCGTGGGCGGTCAAAGGCTTCGCAGACTGTTGCGGCATTGAGGCAAACGGTAGCGGCGGTTATCGAGCCGCCGAGGGACAGCGTTTTCACAAGCTCGTCCGCCTTTTCCGCGCTTTCAAAAGCTTTGTCCTTCAAGCCCATTTTGCGGTAGAGACCCATGAGCTCGTTGAGCACCGCGAGCTCGCCGCGCTTGTCGCCGCCCATTCGGGCTTCGGAGAGCCAATATTCAAGGTGCCTGCGCGCCGCGGGCATATCGTTATGGGAGAGCAGAGTATCGAGCCTGTCCACAACGCGGTCAACGGGGATAAACGACACATTCACGTTTTCATCCGGATAATAGAAATCGGTACAGCTCGGGCATCTCGGCTCTTTGTAATCTTCAGGTTCAAGGCTCATATCAAAGCTCCTTTCGGCATCACTGATGCGTTTTGAAATAGTCGTCCGAAACATCGCGCAGGAAGCGATACATCGGCGCAAATTTTTTGTATATCCCCTCGAGGCGGGTTATTATCCCGTCGTTTTCGATATCGGAAAGCTCATCGGAGGCGAACACAAAATAGAGATACTTTGCGTTATAGAAATTTTCAAGTTCTGCGGGGCAATCGGACTTCGGGCGCTTATAGCACTCGGCATCAAGCATTGCTCCCGTTGAAAGAGCTGATTTCACAGCCTTTTTGAAGCCCTCAGGGTCATTTCGTAGATGCTCCCTGAAAACCTCCATATAGTCCGCCGAGACTTCGTATGTTCCGACGCCGCACGACCACGCTTGCGGAGTGACCTCGAACCACATACATGGATACATATGCCACTCTTTTTTCGGGCGCATGAACATTATCCACATATTCTCGCGGTAGAGGTGCTTGTCGTGGGTATAGCGCGTATCGCGGCGCACCCTCGACACCATCTTTGTCGGTATAGTATTCATGAACGGGTCGATGTCGAGCATCATATCGCTGAGCGACGCCGCTATTTGGCGCATCGGCACGGTCATGTTTGCTTTTATCTTCTCTTTATTCTCCTCATAGAACGCCTTTGAATCATTGAAGCGGTTGAGCTGCATGAGAAAAAGCGTATCCTGAGTTATTCCCTTGAAATCGCTCATCAGATAAGTCCCCTGTCGTGCATTGCCTGCGCCGCGAGCATGACGCCCGCCTTGGCGCTGTGGAAATTGAAGCCGCCCTGCATCCATGCGGCATAAGGCTCTCTGAGCGGAGCATCCGCAGAGAGCTCTATCGACGAGCCCATGGTGAACGCACCAGCCGCCATAATGACCTGGCTGTCATAGCCGGGCATGTCCCACGGCTCGGGAACGACGAACGAATCGACCGGCGCACCCGCCTGCATTCCCTGGCAGAATGCGATAAGCGCTTCGGGCGTTCTGAGCTGGACAGTCTGGATGATATCGAATCTCTCCTCGTCGCTTGTCGGAGTGACATCAAATCCGAACTCCTCAAACAGCGCGGCGGCAAAGACTGCAGTCTTGAGCGCCTCGCCGACGATATGCGGAGAATTGAATATGCCCATGAACAGCTCTCTGTTCTGTCCGAGCGACGCGCCTACTTCTCTTCCGAGACCGGGGACGGTAGCTCTGTAGGCGCATTTCTCGACAAGATCCGCCTTGCCCGCTATGTAGCCGCCGTTCTTGGCTATTCCGCCGCCGGCGTTCTTTATCAGCGAACCCGCCATTATATCCGCGCCGACCTGCACGGGCTCGACGCGCTGGACGAACTCGCCGTAGCAGTTATCGACAAAGATTATCGAATCGGACACGCTCTTGACTGCCTTTGCAATCTCGGCTATCTTCTCGACCGAGAGGCTCGGGCGCAGAGTATAGCCGCGCGAACGCTGGATATAGACGAGCTTCGGCCGCTTTGCTTTCACCGCTTCGGTTATCGCGGGAATATCCGGATCGCCGTCGGCATTCAAATCGACCTGTTCATATTTTACGCCGAAATCCTTTAGCGAACCCATGCCCTCTCCGGTGATGCCTATAACTGGGTGGATGGTGTCATAGGGCTGACCGGTGACGCTGAGCATTGTGTCGCCGGGGCGAAGAAGCCCGAAGAGCGCGACGCCGAGCGTATGCGTGCCGCAGGCGAAGCTGTGGCGCACAAGAGCCGCCTCAGCGCCGAACGCGCTCGCAAAAACTTTATCGAGCGTCTCGCGTCCGCGGTCGCCGTAGCCGTAACCCGTGGTCTCAGTGAAATGGCTCTCGCTGACCCTGTTTTCGATAAAAGCGGCGAGCACCTTCTGCTGATTATACTCAGTGTTTTTCTCAATTCGCGCGAAGCTGTGTTCGGCGCGCTCAAGAGCCCTTTCGGAAGCATTGAGTATTTTCTCATCAAATTTGAAAAATGTCTGTTCCATGTTATATTTCCTGTTCTGTATCATATTCGGCCCATCTGCCGACGGGCACAAAGCCCGATTTTTTATAAAACTCAACTATGCTGCCGTCCTTGCAGAAGAGCTCGACTCTCCTGCCCTCGGACGAATATATTTCGGCAAGCGTCAGCACCGCTTCGCCGCCGAGTCCCCTGCCGCGCATATCCTCGCGTGCGGCAACGCAGCCGAGAAAGGCTGCCGAATCGGCGACAAACAGAGCACAAGCGCACGCCGCGAGCGTTTTGCCGCTGTATATCACGCTCCACTGAGCGGTATATCTGTTCATGCGCCTCGACACATCCGCAATCCACTCGTCGCGCCCGCCGAGACGGTCGAAGCCCGAAGAAACGAGCAGCGAATATACATCGCGCAGGTCGGGATATCTCGGCATCTGAGCTTCGCCGCGCATAGGGCGCAGAAGATGCTCGAATTGGACTATATTGCCGCTTCTCGTCGGCGAAAGTCCAAGCTTTTGGCACACGCTTTCTTCGCAGGAGAGCGTTGAAAAACCTATGATTTTGAGAAACTGCCAGAGCTCTTCAAAATCTGCATCCGGTTCGGCGCTCAGCACGACGCTGTCATAAATGCGGCAGACTGCGGCGGTTATAATATTCTCGTCATTTTGCTGAACCCAAAAACGAACGACGGCGGAATCGGCGGAATAAGTTTTCAGATATCCGGCGATTTTCGTGCCGAAAGCGTCGCGGCGGCAAAAATCAAGAAGCTCTTTTTCTTCAGCCAGTTTAAGCATTGGCGAGCTCCCCGAGCATCACTTTTGCAAGGCGGAGGACATCGTCTCCGTCGCTCATTTTTATCACGCACGAGGGCGAGTGGAGATATCTGCACGGGAGCGAAATTGCGAGAGTTTTGACTCCGCCCGCGCTGACATGGATAGCCTTCGCGTCGTTTCCGCCGGCGACCATTGTCTTTGTCTGTATCTTTATGCCGTTTTCCTTTGCCTTTTTGAACGCAAGCTCATAGAGGTCGTGGTCATAGATAGTGCCCCTATCCATAAAGCCGACAACTGCACCCTCGCCGAGAGCGCAAACACGCTTTTCGCCGTCAACGCCGGGGATATCCGCGGCAGTCGTGGTTTCGAGCACGATGGCGTAATCGGGTCTGATGCTGAACGCCGAAGCTTTCGCGCCGCGCGTGCCAATCTCCTCCTGAACGCTGAACGAGAAATCCGCGTCATACTCGATCTCGCTCTTTATCATCTCAATCATCACTGCGCAGCCCATTCTGTCATCGAGCGCTCTGCCCTGAACGAATCCGTCGCCGAATTTTCTTATTCCCGAGTCGAACACCACAGTATCGCCCAAAGAGACATATTCGCGCGCCTCGTCCGCCGACTCCGCGCCGATATCGATATACATCTCATCAGCCTTCGGCATATTGAGTTCCTCTTCTTTGGAGAGCATATGAATCGGCTTGAGACCGACAACGCCGCTTATCTCTTTATCGCCGACCTTCACGCTTCTGCCGAGATAAACACGGGGATCGACGCCGCCGACGGCAGAGAATTTGAGCATACCCTCATCGGTTATATAAGTGACGATCATACCGACCTCGTCCATATGGGCGTCGAACATAACTTTATTTTTCGCGGGGCTCTTTCCCTTTTTGTGCACGATAAGATTGCCGAGCGGATCGACGCGCCAATCGGCAAAGCCGTCTATCTCGGAGATTATGAACTCGCGCACCTTATCTTCCCTGCCGGACACGCCGCCTATCGAGCAGAGTTTTTCGAGCAGTCCGTACATCATGCGCGCCCCCTTTCGATTATATATGCCGCCATAAGTCGGGCGACGGCTTCGATATCATTTAGATCGACTATCTCAGCCGCAGAGTGCATATTTCTCTGCGGAATAGAGATGAGTCCCATTCTGACTCCGCTTCCGGCAACCTGAATCTCGTCGGCGTTGGTGCCCGTACTGCCGCTCATGACCTCGCACTGGCGAGCGATGCCGTTTTCGTCGGCGATGCGCTCAAGGGTGCGGGACATCGAATAATCGAGCGAGGGCGAGAAGCCTATCATCGCACCGCCGCCGAGCTTGCCGCACTTCTCTTTTTTGAGTCCAGGAGCCATGGCGAAGCTGACATCAACGGCGATAGCCTCATCGGGTGCAGCCGCAAAGCCGCCCGCCGCCGCGCCGCTGCCGCCCGTCTCCTCCTGAGACGAGAACAGCACGCTGATGCGGCAACCGTGATTTTTATCTTTGAGCAGCTCAAGGCAGCGAAGTATCGCCGCAACGCCCGCTCTGTCATCGAGCGCGGCGCAGCTGACTCTGCCGCCTAGCAGCTCTTTCGGGGTGCTGTTGACGGTGATGCGCATACCGGGGCGCACTATTTTCTTAACCTCGTCGGCGGTCATGCCGACATCTATTGAAAGGTCTTCAATCTTTTTCGCTTTTTTGTCGTCGTCGCCCGAGGCGAGATGCGGCGGAGTCGAAGTTATAACGCCGAAAAGCGGCTCGTCACCCCACACCGTCACCTGCTCCGCAGCGAGAACTCGCGCATCCATTCCGCCGACGCGCTCGAATTTTATAAATCCACTGTCGTCGATAGCGGTAACGGTCATTCCAATTCTGTCTATATGAGCGTCGAGCATGATATGCACCCCGTCGCCGCCCGTATCTCCGCACACGCTGCCGAGCGTGTCAATATGCGCGGGCATATACTCTTCGAGCATTGATTTTGCAAGCAGAGCCGCTTCGTTCTCGTTGCCGGAGGTTCCGTTTGCGCCCGCGAGCGCCAAAACAACGGATTTCAAATCTTTATTTTTGAACAAGTTACATCTTCCTTTCTAAAAATTAAGTTGAAAAACACAAAAATATGGAGTATTATAATAATTGACAACAAAGTCAAGTAATCGATTGGAGAGATAGCAATGAGTCAGTCGCATCACCATCATCACCATCACAGAAAAAAGACGAAGAAAAAGGTTATTATAACAATAGCTGTTATTCTTCTTGTCATAGCGATTCCGCTGACGGCGGGACTTATCACCGTCAACCACTATCTGAGCAAGATGAACTACGAGGAAGAGACAAAGGACGTCAATCCCGAGTTCACCGAGAATCTCTCGGACCCGAACGCGGACAAGGATATATCCGAAAATATAGACGATCCGCGCATGTGGTACAACGACAACATTATCAACATTTTGCTCATCGGACGCGATCTCGGCAACGGTTCAAAATATTATTCCCGCGCCGACTCGATCATAGTCGTTTCGATAAACAAGCTCAACAACGACATCAAGCTCGTCTCACTTTCGCGAGCAACCTATGTCTCTATCCCCGGTCACGGCAACGCCCGACTCAATGCGGCGCATGCCTACGGCGGATCGAAGCTGCTTATCGACACGATACAGCAGAACTACAAGATAAGAATCGACCACTACGTGAGCATCGATTTCAACGGCTTCATCAAAGCCATTGACGCGCTCGGCGGAGTTGACATAGCGCTGACAGAGAGCGAAGTGAAAGCTCTCTCGCCGATACTCAAGCAGAACGGCACCGTAGTAAAGGGCGCCGGAACCTATCACCTCAACGGCAACGAGGCTCTCGAATATGCCCGCCTGCGCGAAATAGACAGCGACAGAGTGAGAACAGAGCGCCAGAGAACGATTCTTATGGCAATCTTCGCGAAGTTCAAGAAGATGTACTCAACCGAAAACTATTCGACCCTGCTCAGCAAGAGCACGAAGTTCCTCGATCAGGTTCTGCCGCTCGTGAGCACCGATTTCACAAAGAGCGAGATAATCAGCCAGGCAACGACATACGCCGGATATCTCAAGTGGCCCGTAACTGAAGCTATTATCCCGAGAGACAAGACTCCGCTGACGAAGATAAACGGCATTGAAGTGCTGATAGTCAACTGGGCAAAGGTCAAGAATGACATTCACGAAGTCCTCTATCCCGGCATTGAGCCCCAGGAGCAATCCTGAGGCTCATAGATAGGATAATTTACAGCTCGACGCCGCCGACAGGGCGGACAGAGAGAATATAGCACGAACCCGAACCGAATACTTTTTCCATCAGGTCTTTGTACTCATCAAGCTTATTGAGCGGTACAAAGGCCTGAATTGTTCCTGCGAAGCCGCCGCCGTGGACTCTCCATGCGCCGCAGCCGTCAAGCAGCTTTTCGCTCAGCGAAAGTGCGAGCGACACGGGCTGTTCGGACGTTTTCTTGCAGGAATAGACATTCTGGTTGTACATATAAGAAGAGCGTCCGCTCTCGATAATATATTTCTTAAAGGTCTCGAAGTCGCCTGCCTTGAGTGCGGCTGCCTGCTTCTCGACGCGCGCGTTGTCGCCATAGAAATGCATGGCGCGAAGCACTGCTCTGTCGCCGCAGGAGGAGCGGATATCAGCTATGTTCTTCATGAACTCGTCCTCATCGACCTCGCGCAGGACGCTCTTGCCGAGGTATTCGGCGACGCTCTCCATCTCTTTGCGCACGGCGGCATACTCATCGGTAAGATCCGAGTGGCTTCCGCCGGTGTCTACGATGCAAAGAGCGTATCCGCAGGAGGCAAAATCAAAATCGAGCTTCTCGATAACGGGCTTTGCGGGGTCGGCAAAATCAATCTCAACGAACGAGCCGACCGAGCTTGTCATCTGGTCGAGCAGACCGCAAGGCTTGCCGAAGAACTTGTTCTCCGCCGCCTGAGCTATCTGCGCGATCTCAACATCGCTCACCTTGCCGTCATTAAACAGATGGTTGAGGATAGTTCCGAGCAGGACTTCAAACGCCGCAGAGGACGAAAGTCCCGAGCCGGAAAGCACATCGGACGCGGTTGCCGCATCGAATGCGCCGATATTATATCCGCGCGACTTGAACTCGGCGCACACGCCGCGGACAAGTGCCTTTGACTTGCCGAACTCGGCTTCGTGCGGCTCGAGGTCGCTGATATCGATCGTGTCCATGGCGTAGCCTTCGCTCTTGACATTGACTACGGTTCCCTCGCTCTTTGCGGCAACGGCTATAGCGTCAAGATTGACGCTCGCAGCGAGCACACGGCCGTGGTTATGGTCGGTGTGGTTGCCGCCGATTTCGGTTCTGCCGGGTGCGCTGAATAGACCCACCTCGCGACCCTCGCCATAGAACTCCTCGAACTCTCCGATAACGCGGCAATAGCGCTTTTTCTGAGCATCGACAGTGCCGGACGGATAGAGCTTTGAAAGCTCGGCGTCATATGCGCCGTCGGTCATTCTTTTTTTCAGGACATCTGTGGTATACATAAATCTACCTCGTTTCCGTGATATTAATTATCTTTATTTTTCTTTGAGCTTGAAACGCTCTTTTCAACTAAAAGCCATATGAGGTTGACGCACAGGAGCGACGCGCCGCTTATGGTCAGGGCTATCATCAGGGGCACGAGGAACGCCGATGAGAGCGGGTCGAAAACGTTAGTACCCATGAAAGTATAGGACAGCAGCTTCGGCGCAAAGCCCGCCGCCGAAAGCAGGATGAACTGCCAATAAGGGAACCTGAGCGAGCCGTAAATCCGGCTGACGCTGCCGAGCGGGAATCCGGGGATAAGGCGCAGGGCAAAAAGCAGAGCCTTATTGACCTTGCCGGAGCTCTCGATTATCTTTCTGGCGCGTTCATTTTTGCTGATTATCTTCCATGCGTTCCCGCTGCCGAACTTCATACCCTCGAAATATTTGATGCTCATCATAATGATAATTCCGAGGAAGTTCACTATCAACGCCCAATATGACGGCAGAACAGCACCTGTAAGGACGCAGATAGCCGAGACCGCGAGGAACGGGATAAAGGTGCGCACAAGGAAAACTATCAGCATGGCGAGCACGAACTTCCAGCTGATGCCGAGCGACTGTATGAACTGCCCTGCTTCAAGCAGCTTTTCCTGATAGACCTTATACCAGAGCCACAGCTGGTCATATCTCAGCAGATAGACAACTACCGAGACGGCCGCGGCGGATATAAGCAATGCGAAGCCCGCGGCGTTCATTATGCCGCTTCGTGTCCAATGCTTTTTCAAGCCTTCACCTCAACAAAAGTTTACATATAATTGTATAACATATTTCAGATCTTTTCAACTCAAACCGCACAAATTTTGGCGCAAATATCTTTTAAGCGAACGCACAATATGATATAATAGTATCATGATGTGTAATATGCACACAGACATATTATTCAACAGGTCAAGAGGAGGAATTTTCATGGGCAAGAAAGCTGTCGTTCTCAGCGGAGGCGGAGCAAAGGGCGGCTATCAGATAGGGGTCTGGAAGGTGCTCAGGCAGATGGGATTCACGCCCGACATCGTCGTCGGCACATCCGTCGGCGCACTCAACGGCGCGCTCATGGCACTCGACAATTTCGACGCGGCGCTCGACATCTGGGAAAATATGAGTATGGACAGCGTGTTTCAGAATTTCGTCAACATGTCCGACGAAGAAAACCCCGACCGTGAATCATACATAAAAGAGCTCGCAAAAGAGGCTATTTTCAAGGGCGGCGCGGACTACACCCCGTTGCAGGAGCGCGTCAAATCGCTCATGGACGAAGAAAAGCTGCGCACCTCGCCGATACGCTTCGGACTGGTCACGACGATGTTCCCGAAGATAAAGCCCGTCGAAGTTTTCATCGAAGATATTCCCGAGGGCAAGGCCGCAGACTATGTGCTCGCGAGCGCGGCGGCGTTCCCGTTCATGAAGTCATACAAAATCGGCGAATCCGCTTTTGTCGACGGCGGATATTCGGACAACATGCCGGTTAAAATGGCTATCGAAGCGGGTGCGGATGACATTGTAGTTGTCAACATCGGCAAGAACCCCGGTGCAAAGTTCGGCGAGGCGGACAATGTCTCGTTCAAATATATCAGCAGCAAAAAGCCGCTCAACGATGTTTTCGGCGGTATGCTGATGTTTGACGGCGACATGTCGCGCGGGAACATCCGCCAGGGCGAGCTCGACGCATACAAGGCATATGATCTGCTTGACGGATATTATTATGCATTCAAGAAATACGAAAAATACAAGATTGCGCCGTTCGAGCCCTACTGCGCGAAGAAATTCGACGCGATATTCTCGGGTCTCCCGAGCGCGGGCAGAATAGAGAGAGGCGGACGCGAAAGTGTACTGAATTTCCTGCGCGGATACGACGACAGACCGTTTGAGTTCAACTCAAACGTGCTCTACTGCGCCGAGACCGCCGGCGATATTTTCGGCATCAGCACGCGCGAGGAATACACCGTCGCGAGCTTCGACAAGCTCATAAACGAGAACGCGACGGCGCTCATCACCGAGGAATACGGCACAAAAATCGATGAACTGACCGAGAAGCTCGACAAGGGTCTGAGTCTCGATCTGCTCAAGATGGTAGCGAACAATTTCGACAAAAAGTTTCTGCTCGCCTACACGCTGAAAATTCTGCTCGGCGACAGGATAGAATACTCAGACAAGCGCAGGCTTTGGCTGATAGCGGATATCATGCCGCAGGTATTCTGCGCCGCACTCTACTGCTGCGCGTCGATACTCAACGCCAAAGAACACGGAAAGGAAACGCAGGATGAAGATAGTAATTCTTGACGGATACACAACGAACCCTGGGGATCTCAGCTGGGATTTTCTCAACGAATTCGGCACATATACGGTCTACGACCGCACGCCGAAAGAGAAGATAGTCGAGCGCGCTCAAGGGTGCGATATAATCATAACCAACAAGACGCCTATAGACGCCCGGACGATAGCTGCTCTGCCGGAGCTCAAATTCATCACTCTGCTGAGCACGGGCTTCAATGTTGTTGACGTTGATTTTGCGCGCGAAAAGGGCATCCCGGTTTCAAACGTGCCGTGCTACAGCACCTCGGCGGTGGCTCAGCTCGTGTTCGCGTTCATTCTCGAACACACCAACCGCGTTGCGCTGCACAGCGAAGCGGTCCACGGCGGCGAATGGAGCAGCTGCCCGAACTTCTGCTTCTGGAAGTCCCCGCTGACCGAGCTCCAGGGCAAGACCATCGGCATCATCGGCTACGGCAAGATAGGCAAGGCGGTCGCCAAAATTGCAGAAGCTTTCGGCATGGATGTGCTCGCCAATTCGCGCTCCGCAAAAGTCGGAGACTGCGACGGGGCGGTCAGATTCGTTGAGATTGATGAGCTGCTTAAAAAGTCCGACTTTGTGACTCTCCACTGCCCGCTGACTCCGCAGACAACCGGGCTTGTAAACGCCGAGTTTATTGCGAAGATGAAGCCTAACGCATTTCTCATCAACACCTCGCGCGGACCCGTGGTTGACGAGCAGGCGCTCGCCGACGCGCTGAAATCGGGCAGGATATCGGGCGCGGGAGTTGACGTTCTCTCGACCGAGCCGCCGAAAGAAAGCAATCCGCTGCTCGGATGCGAAAACTGCCTGATAACCCCGCACATCGCCTGGGCGGGATTCGAGACGAGGACGAGGCTCGTCGGAATAGTTAAAGAAAACCTCAGAGCGTTCGTCAAGGGCGAACCGATAAATGTGGTGAACAAGTAAAAAACAAAAGGCTGTCGCACTAATATGTGTCGGCAGCCTTTTTAAATTAAACGTATTGTAAAGTAGGATAAGTTCACTTAGGTTTTGCTCTTGCAATACCCGACTGTAACGCACCGCTGCCGCGCGAGCGGCACGATATGAAATTGTATAATTCACACTCTTCCTTCGCATCCTACCATAATCAAGCATTTTATATTTCCCGCGTTTCGGCATTTTCTTTTTGTTTGAAAAAGAAAACGCCTGCAAAAGAAAAGCAAAACCTACCCATGAGAAACCGTGGGTAGGTTTTGCAAGTTCGGAACATCCACTGAAACGGGATGCTTGATTTTATCAGAACGAGAGGATGACTTTCATCTCGAGCTTCTTGTATTTGGGGATTTTATACGGCTTTTTGAGCGTTGCGATCGCAGGGACATCGCCGCCGACGCCCTGCTGCCTGCCGTCGATATTGACGGTCAGGTTCGGTGTGCGCCCAAGCTCGCAGGAGTGAGCCGCATCATAGAGCATCTTCTTCGTATACGGGTGGACGCTCATCTCAAACGGCGTTCCTGCCGCAGTCACCAATACTCCCCTCTCGCCACCGACCTTGAGCCATCTCACATCGCAGCGGTTGGCGTTCTCCTGCGGGAACAGGTAATCGTGAATGAAGCTCTCTGCGCTCTGGAAGCGGTAGACTCCGAGACGTGCACCCGTCTTGCGGTCGCAGTAGTTCTCGTGCGGGCCCTTGCCGTAATACTCTATTCCGTCGACGCCGTCGGTCAGCTCAAAGGTCAGACCGTAGCGCGGCAGATCGACCGGGGTGATGTTCTTGCAGGTCAGCGACGCGGAGAGCGTGCCGTCCGGGAACACAAGGTATTCAGTAACGATACCCGAAAGATACTTCGTGCGCCACTTGACGCTGAGTTTGACGCAGCTGCCGAAATGCTCCGCCTTGACGGAAACAGGGCGCATCATGCGCTCTGCGCTGTCGAAAGCGTGCAGACCGATAAGAGTCTTGACCCACTCAAACGGCACCTGAGCCATGCGCTCGTTGTCGATATTCGCGCGGGAAAACTGCGGGCGAATGCCTCGCTCAAGGCGCTCGACGCCGTCCTTTTTATATGAGCAGAGCTCTCCGGTCTTTTTGCTGAGCTTCACTTCAAAGCCGTTTCCGGAGACGACATAGCACTTGTCGTTCTTTGAATATTTTATTTCAACTTTCTTGCCGTCCGCTTTCGGAGCAGACGAAGAATAGTTATACTTGCCGAGAACAAACTGCTCGCGCGCCATGGTGTGACCAGCTTCGAGGTGCATCATATCGCGGCGCAGAATCAGCTCGCAGTCGAGAGTGCGCTCGTTTTCGGTTCTGATATCGAACGGGATATCGACATACGCCTTTTCGAGATAGCCCTTGTCGGGGAGATCGAGCTCGGCGGATTCGATAAGCCTGCCCTGTTTGCGCAGTTCAAGGCGAAGCTTGAAATTCTCGAGCGAGGTGAACATAAAGCGGTTGAGAATAGCTATTCTGCCGTGGCTGAGCGAGAAATCAACCTGCTGATAGCATTTGACAACTTCATAGTAGTGCGGGTTGGGCGTGCGGTCGCCGCGGAAAACTCCGTTGAAAGCGAAGTTTGAATCGTTCGGCTTGTCGCCGAAGTCGCCGCCGTAGTTCCACTTATCCTTGCCGTCTGCGGTCTTTGTTCTTATCGCCTGGTCGGCAAAATCCCAGATATATCCGCCCGCGAGACGGTCATATTTCTTGAAATCCTCCCAGTAATCGGCGAAGTTGCCCATGCTGTTGCCCATGGCGTGGGAATATTCGCACTCGATGAACGGCTTGTCGATATAATCCGAGGGCTTGAGATGATAGCCAAGGCCGAGATTCCAGAGCGCGCGGCTGTGGATATGCGGCTTGTTCTCGCCTATCTCCTTCATCGCGGTCTGCACGGTGTACATCTCGCTGAACAGATCGCTCGTTTTGAGCTTCGCGTCGGGTTCATAGTGAACCGGGCGGGTCTTGTCTATCTTCAAAATCTCTTTCTTCATCTCGGCAAATGCGTTGCCGTTGCCTGACTCGTTGCCGAGCGACCAGAAGAGAATACATGAATGGTTCTTATAGCTGTTGACCATATTACGCACGCGGTAGCAGCACTCGGCTGTCCAATGCGGATCACTGCGCGGGACGCGCGTTGCGAGGCCGTGGGTCTCGAGGTTGTTCTCGCTCATGACGAGAATACCTATCTCATCGCACAGCTCGTAGAATCGGCGAGAATTCGGATAGTGGCAGGTGCGCACATTGGTTATGTTGCTGTTCTTGAGCAGTTCAAGGTCGCTTCTGATTATGCTCTCGGGCACGGCGTGGCCGTAGTCCGGGTGGAAATCGTGGCGGTTGACACCGCAGATTTTGAGCGGAACGCCGTTGAGCAAAATAAACGGACCTCTGCCCGTCTTGCGGTCATAGGGCGTTATCTTCACTTCTCTGAAGCCGAAATTATGCTCCCTGCGGTCGGTGTACTCACCGCCGGAAAGAGTAACACGGACAGTGTAGAGATACGGATCCTCATGGCTCCAGAGTTCGAAGTTGCTGACAGGTATTTCAAAAGAAATATTGCAATATTCGCCGTCCGCGAGGGGTTTTACTTCCGCCTCGGCAGACGCGAATCCTGCGCCGTCGGCGCGAATAATCTCGACCTTGAGCTTGCCGCCGTCGAACTGAGCGCGGCGCGCCTTGACAACGCAGTCAAGCTTGAACACGGCGGAATTGAAATCCTCCGCCATCTCGCTGCGCATATACATATCCTCTATGAAAACTTTCGGCTCATAGACGAGCGTCACATCGCGGAAGATACCGGAGAGGCGCCACATATCCTGATCCTCAAGATAGCTGCCCGTGCAGTAGCGGCGCACGGTGACTGCGAGGCGGTTGGTACCCGGATGAACAAAGTCCGTTATATCATACTCGCACTCGTCAAATGTATCCTGAGAATAGCCGACAAATTTTCCGTTGACAAACACTTCGCCGCTCGAATTGATGCCGCCGAAGTGAATGAATATATTATCCTCGGTCTCGTCGACCTCAAACTCGCGGACATAGAGCCCGCAGGAGTTGAGCTCCGGCTTTATGTAAGGGATCTTCGTGGTGGAGATTGCCTTGGGATAATTGATATTGGTATATATCGGGGTGTCGTAGCCCTTTATCTGCCACTCTGACGGGACTTCGAGATCGTCGAACGAGCTCAAATCAAAATCGGGTGCATAGTACCCCTCGATGATATCGTTGACGCTCTCGCAATAATGGAATTTCCAGACGCCGTTGAGGCTAACGGTCTTTTTCTCCCATGCCTCATCTCGCGGAAAGCCGGCTGCGCTTCGCGGCTCTGTGTTGACGGAATATACGTCTATATCCTGCCAAAATTCTTTCTCTGTACTTTTTGCCATAATGACCCTCCCGGGAAATGAAAGTCTTTTGATAATATTATCATACACCGAGCGTTCCAGTCAAGAACGCAAAAGTATAAAAACGGCGTGCACCGCCTTTTGAGCTTCGCACGCCTTCAGCCTCAGTTCAGCTTGTCGTATGCTTTCAAGAATTCAGTCACATCTGCGAGCATTTTTTCAGTGCCGCCCTCTGTGTTGCTTTCAAGATTCAGAACGAGAATCGGGTCATGCACACTCATGCGCAGCAGGAACCATCCGTCGCCGTTATCTTTATCGGTGTTTATTCTGATGCCCTCGTAGTTTATCTTCTCGGCCTGCCAGCCGTCGCGCTCTTCGGCGAGCGCTTTCAGGTCGGCTATGACTTTTTCGCCGTAGGACTTGAAATCTTCAAGGTCTATCTTGAACCTGCGCTCAAGCTCCTCCGCCGGCTCTTCGAGGTCGGAAATGAAGCTCTCGAGGCTGCCGCCGCTCTTTTTGAGCAGAGCCGCTTTTATTATCAGCTTCGTGACGAGATACGCGCCGTCGTCGAGATAATAATTCTCCCTGAACGCAGCATGGCCGGAGGTCTCAATCGCAAGCGGGCAGTCGATGCCCTCTTTATTGAGTTCTATTTGCTTGTTGATAACATTCTTATAGCCGCGCTTAAATCTGATATGCTTGCCGCCATGAGCCTCGATGAACTTCGTGAGTCCTGCGGAGGTTACGGAGTCGGTGACTATAACCGCGCCCGGCTCGTTTTCGAGAATGACCGCCGATATCATGGCGACAAGGCGGTTGCGGTTGAGTTCCCTGCCGTCGGAGAGAATGCAGCCCGCTCTGTCAACATCGGTGTCAAACACAATGCCGAAGTCGGCGTTCGTCTGCTTAACCCGCTCGGCGGCGCTGTCTATCATCACAGATGACTCGGGGTTCGGCACATATACGGGGAAGTTGCCGTCCGGCTCGAGATTCATGCTCGGCGAGACATCGGCGCCCAGAGGAGCGAGGACTTCGGAAGCGTAGAAGCCACCCGCGCCGTTTCCGGCGTCTACCATTATTCTCATACCCGAAAGAGGTTTGTCGGCCTCCTCCGCGTCGATGCCCTTGCAGATAAGCGAGCGCAGGTGCGCGGCGTACTGCTTCATATGGTCACACGCAGTTATTTTGGCAGGAGCATCGCCGAGTTCGATATTCTCCGCTTTTTCGAGTATGTAAGCGATATCGGGCGAATCAAGTCCGCCGTCGACGGTGAAAAATTTGAGTCCGTTTCTATCGCCCGGATGGTGGCTCGCGGTCATCTGGACGGAGCCGTCACAGGGCAGATCGAGCACAGCCATAAACATGGCAGGAGTTGAGCTGAGCGAGCAGTCGACTATATTGACGCCGCGCAGAGCGAGTCCCCTGACGACCGCCGCACTTATACGCCCGGCCGAAAGACGCGGATCGTGGCCAATGGCAACGGTGAGCTTATCCGCCGCTTTGCCTGTCTTTTCGCTGAGAAAATCCGCAAACGCCGCGCTCGCCTTTGAGATAAACTCGTCGCTCATATAGAGCGGCTCGTCGCCGTTTCCGATGCCTATTCCGCGGATATCCGTTCCGCTCTTGAACTTTTTATAGATGCCTGTCATATCCGTTCCTCCCGTTTCTTCTGCGTCATTCGGCGCAGATATCGTTTTTGATTTTGCCGTAGGTCTTTTCGCCTATCCCGTCAACATTCGTTATCTCCCACGGATAGATAAATTCTCCGTGTTCTTCACGGTAGCCAACAATATTTTCGGCTTTCTTTTCTCCGATGCCGTCGAGCGCGGTCAGCTCTTCTTTGTCGGCGGAGTTTATGTCTATTCCGCCGCTGTGCGAAGAAGTATATTGAATTATACTCCCGGCGCGGCTCGGAGAGAACCGCAGGGCGAATGTCGCAGATATTGCGGCGGCGAGCAGAATGAACGCGGACGCCGCAAGCAGAATTTCGTTTTTCGATCTGCTCACAGCGCCCACCTCCGGCAATTTATTGAATTTATTGTAACATATGGAAGGAGGGATTTCAACCGATTATTATTTCAAAAATCCCACCAACTCATCCGTGTCGTGCGGGTTGATGCGCTTGGAGATTATATATGTCTTGTCGCTGCCGTCCGCGTTTTTCTCACCGAAGCGGCCGTAGGACGAGGTGACTGCCGTGCCGTCGGGAAGCACGACATTGCCGCAATAGGCAGTGTCGGCGTTTGCTTCTATTTCGGGCTCGGTCTGACAGTCGAGATAAGTGTGAGCTATCTTGATTCGATAGTCGCCCTCGGTGCCGTTTTTCAGGTCGTCGTAGCTGCCTATCCACGCTATCCAACCCTCGCTGTACCAGTCGCCGTTGTCGGAATGGAGCTTCACTTTTTCCGGGTCACGCTCTATCGAGCGAAAGGTTATAAACAGCCTGCCGTCTTTCAGATAGTCCGCCTTGTGGCGCTCGCCGTTGAGAGCCGCGGGGGCATGGACGGGTTCCGACCATGTTTTGCCCTCATCGCGCGAAAACGAGATAAGTGAATTTTCCTTCTTCGTGTTCGAGCGCGAGATGAGGCAGAGCTCGTCGCCCTCTCCCCTGTCGCTTCGTATGACTTCGACCTCGCACATATTCGAACGCAGTTCTATATCTCTGTGGGCGGCAAAATATTTTTCCGGCTCGCTCCACTGCACGCGCCCGTCGGGGGTGAAGCTGAGGATGGTTTTGTAGTTATAGAAATCGCCGTCGTGGAAAAAGCCCATCCATTTGTCGACAAATTTGCCGTTCTCCTTGAGCCTTGTCAGCGACGCCATGGCGACTATCGGGATAAGCTCATAGCCGTCGGCTCGCGAATAAAATGTCTCAAACTCGCTCCATGTTTCGCCCTCGTCGCAGGAGACGGAGCAGTTGAAGCCGCCGGGGGTGTCCATTCCGGGCCACTTGGAGTTGGCGGAAATGAGGATCAATTTATCCGGCGTGCCGTCCGAAAATTCGAGGCGGTAGACAGTCGGTGTCTCGAGCGATTTTTTCCACGACTCGGGCGGAGAGGCTATATTTTTTGTGTAGCTGCTCCCACCGTCCGCGCTTATTTTATTGAGAACGGCGCCCTTGCCGTGGCCGTGGGGATATACAGTAAGAATATCGCCGTTTTTGAGCAGGACGGAGTCGGGGTGGCCGAGATAAGTTTCGCTGTCGTCGACCACGGTCTGTTCGTATAGATAAGCGTACTTTTCCGCCGTATTCTCCGGCTTCACGCTCAGATCGAGCTGAGGGACGGTATAATTTTTGCCGATAAAATCATTCATAGTTTTACTCCGCTATCGCTCTTATTCTGAACGCCTTGACGCCGTGGGGCTCGACAAATGCGCTGAGCGTTGTGTTGATGACGGAAGTCTCTTTTGTCCACAGGTCATATACCTCATATTCCTGCGCGAGCGGAGTGGTGATATACGAGCGGCAGACGATATCGTCCATGCGGTGCTCGAAATATCTTGTGTCGCTGCCCTTGTTGAAGAAGCAAACCGCGACATCTCCGTTTTCAAGCGGCTTTATGAGTGTATCGGCTATGATAGTTGTCTTTATTCTTCTGCACTGCTCGCCGAGCGAATCCTGATCGATAGCAATCATATCTCTGTCGGTTAGTATCTTCAGCGTCTCGTTCTCCGTGTCGGCAGTGCCGTCCTCGCGGATAAATTCACGCACATCGTTGCCGAGAATGAGCGGAGCCGCCATGAAGCACCAGAGGGTGAAATGGCTGCGGTTCTCTTCGGCGGTCAAATCTCCGTTGCCGACCTCGAGCATATCCGGGTCGTTCCAGTTGCCCTTGCCGGAATACTTGAAGAGATTGACATTGACTTCGTATATGCCGAGAACAGACTTCCAGTTTGCCTGGATATCGGGCGTTGTGCGCCAAAGGTTGCCTGCCGCCGCGCCCCAGCGCCACGGAAGGTTTCTGCCCCACTCGCAGATGGAATAGACTATCGGGCGCTCCTCGGTGCCGTTTCTGTCGGCATATTCGGCGGTTGCACGCATGAGCTCTCTGCCCATCTTAGCATACTGGATAGCCGCGCTGTCCTGTCTCGAAGCGACGGGGTTTTCAAGCTCGATTGTGTTCGAGCCCGCTTCGAGGGTTATCTTCACCTGATGTCTGCCGTCGGCGGTGAAGCCCTTGGTCGGCGGGACGGTTGTAGTATACTTATCCTCGCCGTTGACGGTGACTTCGAGATATTTGAAGCTGTTGCTCTTTTTTCTGATTCCGAGGGTGAGTGAATATTCGCCAGCCTCCGGGACTTCGACGGTAAACAGCGCCGAACCTCTGTGGGCGGAGAGACCGGAGATATATCTGCCGGAATCAAGGCGCTCGTCCTCCATTATCTTCGCGTCGCCGAAAAGAGCCGCATTGTCTGCGGGAATAGTAGTCTCGAAAGAGCCGTCGGCATTGGAGACGCAGATATATTCAATATAGGGCGCACGCATCGGGATAGGCACATTGTGGCAGAAGTCATATTTAAAATATTCAACTCCCCACTCGGCGAACGTGTCCGCATCTATAGCCTCATTGCCGAGGCTCGCGGGCAGATCCTCGCAGGTAAGCGATCCGTTGGAGGAATATATGCCGAGCTTGAGCCCGAGCTCGTTTATGCTCTTCACAAGCGCGGGTATGCCGCTCGGGAAGTTTGCAAAATCTCCCTGGAGTCTGCCGTTCTCGTCGCGCATGGAGGACTGCCAGCAGTCGTCGAGATTGACATACTGATATCCCGCGTCCGCAAGTCCGCTCGCCTTCATGGCTTCGGCCGTTTCGAGAATGAGCTTCTCGTCGATTCTGTTTCTGAAAGTGTTCCAGCTCGACCAGCCCATCGGCGGGGTCAGAGCCGTGCCGTTTGAATATTTTTCATCGGTCGGGAAAGTGAGCTTGACGCTGTTAATCGCGTTTTTCGCCATATCCTCCGCCTCGTTTTTATCGGGCAGAATGTTCGGCGCAAACTTCTTGACCGCCGCATATGCTCCCGCGGCGACGCCTGCGAGGGCAGTCAATTTGAATATCGATCCCATGAATATCAGTCCTTTCGGTTTAAAAACAAAAATCCACTTCTGCGAGGTTGTAAACCCGGCAAAACTGTGGTATTATTTAGTTGAACAAAAGACATTTCAAGATTGTCTTTCATATAGAAATATATCATATATACGCTTTTTGTCAAGGCAAAACGCGAAGATACGGAGGAAAATATGAGCACACAGAGACTTGTTAAAACATTCTGCGACCTTGTTTCAACAGGCAGCGAAACGGGTCACGAGCGCGCATTCTGCATAGAACTCGAAAAGGCGCTTATCGAAGCAGGCTTCGAGGTTGAGCGCGACGAAGAGGCCGGCAAGAAGTGCGGCTCGGACGGATTCAACATATACGGCTATCTCCCCGGCGAGGGCGAGAGCGTGCTGCTCTCCTGCCACACAGACACAGTCACTCCCGGCGCGGCGGTCACGCCCGTTGAGCGCGACGGAGTTATATATTCTGACGGCACGACAATTCTCGGCTCGGACGACAAGTCCGGCATAGCGGAGATAATCGAGGCTGTCACAAGGCTCAAGGAAAACGGCGAAAAGAACAGACCTGTTGAAGTTCTGTTTTCCCTCTCGGAAGAAGTCGGCATGCTCGGCTCGCGCTATGCGGACTACGGCAAGATAAAGAGCAAGACGGCTCTTGTGCTCGACGGCGAGGACATCGGCGAAATAGTCAACTCCGCCGCGGCAAATATAGTCATGTCATTCAGATTTTTCGGCAAGACGGCGCACGCCGGCATCTGCCCCGAGAACGGCATCCATGCGCTCAAGGCCGCCGCATATGCGGTCGCAAACATCCCCGTGGGTCATGTTGACGAGATAAGCGTGCAGAATGTCAGCAACTTCATCTCCGAGGGCGCAACAAACATTGTTGCGGACAAAGCGTCGTTTGACATGGAGTTCCGCTCATATAACGAGGACACGGTTCAGAAGCACATCGCCGACGCACTCGCGGTCATGAAAGAGGCATGCGAGAAGTTCGGAACCACATTTGAATATGACAGCGAACGCCACTCCGGCGCGTTCACCGTTGACCCCGAGTCGCAGTTCATAAAAGATATTTTCGCGGCATACGAGGCAGCTGGCATCCGCCCGTATCTCTCCAAGACGCTCGGCGGCTGCGACGCTTCAAACATTGCACTGCACGACATCGCCGTTGTCAACATCGGCACGGGTATGCGAGACGTTCACACGACAGCAGAGAACATCTCAATAAAAGACATGGAGGACAGCACGCGCTTCCTCTGCGAACTGCTCAAGGCATAAACAGTACCCCCGAAAGGAGCTTTTGATATGAAACTTATAACAGCGGTTATCGGCAAAAAGGACCTCAACCCCGTCTGCGACGCACTCAGGGAAGCGGGATATTCATTCACGAAGATCCCGACCTCCGGCGGATTCCTGCGCAGCAGCAACATGACTCTGCTCATCGGCGTTGACGACGACAAGCTCGCCCATGCGGTCGAGCTGATAAACAGCAACTGCAAGACCCGCACCGAGCAGGCTGAGGACAAGAAAGTCAAGGTCGGCGGCGCAACTCTGTTCGTGACAGATGTTGAGCGGTTTGAGAAGATGTAAAAAACAAATGAACCGTATATAAAAACCGAGCGGCCGCAGCAGTTTGCTGCGGCTGTTGTTTGTAAAGATATATATAGCACAGGGACCGGCAATGAAGAATAGAATATCCGAAAACAAAATATTTATTGCAACGCCGCTCATACTCGGCGCACTCTCATTATTTGCATTTGCGATTTATTTTTACAGCGCAAATCACGCGCCATACACATATACCGATGTTATAATTGCGGGACCGATACTCTCATTTATCGGCGTAATTATTTCTTTCATCACACGAGAAAGCAGAAAAACATATCCGACATTATGGATATGCGGGCTTTTCGCCTGCTTGTTCGGCTTTATAATATGTGTTATGGTTATTTTGATATTGGTGATGTTTGTTGCGGCGAGGGTCAGTGAAGCGTGATGTTGATAATTGGAGTTTGAGGGTATAAAAATTTTTGCACTTATTTATCGCAAGCGTAAAGCCCCGTCGGATAACCGGCGGGGCTTTGCTGTATTTGCTGTATTTTATTTGCCTTCGTTTTGGAGCTTCTGCATATCTGCGGCGCGGATGGCGGTTCTCATTATCTTGCCGCTGCTGGTCTTGGGCAGCTCTCTGACGAACTCGACAACGCGGGGATATTTATACGGTGCGGTCGCGTGCTTGACATGGTTCTGTATCTCCTTGACAAGCTCGTCGCTCGGCTCATAGCCCTTGGCGAGGACAATGGTCGCCTTGACGACCTGTCCTCTGTCGGGATGCGGCAGAGCGGTGACTGCGCACTCGAGCACGGACGGATGCTCCATCAGCGCACTTTCGACCTCGAACGGTCCGATGCGGTAGCCGGAGCACTTGATAACATCGTCGTTTCTGCCGACGAACCAGTAGTAGCCGTCGCCGTCGCGCCATGCGGTGTCGCCGGTGTTATAATATCCGAACTTGAAGCTCTTCTCCATCGCGGCATCGTCTTTCCAGTAGTCGCGGAAAAGTCCGGTCGGATGACCCTGATCGACCCGGATGCAGATAGAACCAACCATACCGTCCTCGCACTCCTCGCCGTTTTCGTCGAGCAGGGCGATATCATAGCCGGGTGCGGGCTTGCCCATTGAACCGGGCTTTATCTCGACCCACGGATAGTTTGCGAGCAGGACGGAAGATTCACTCTGGCCGAAGCCCTCGTATATTCTCATGCCCGTCAGTCTCTCTATCTGATGGAAAACCTCGGGGTTGAGCGGCTCGCCCGCGAGGCAGGCGTGCTCAATGTAGCTGAAATCGTATTTTGAAAGATCCTCTTTTATCAGGAAGCGGTATATTGTCGCGGGGGCGCAGAATGTGCTCGGGCGGATACGCTCCATAGCCTCGATCATATCGATCGGGTGGAACTTCTCGGTGTCATATGCGCCGACAGCCGCGCCGCAGATCCACTGGCCGTATATCTTGCCCCATGCGAACTTTGCCCAGCCGGAGTCGGTCTGGGTCATATGTATTTTGTTCTCCTTGACGCACTGCCAATATCTCGCGGTCGTTATCTGACCGAGAGCGGAGGAGAAATCATGGCGCACCATCTTGGGCATTCCGCTCGTGCCGGAGGAGAAATAGAGCAGAGCAGTATCGGTGACAACGGTTCTCTTCTCGGGATCGGTCGGGCGCTCAAACTCGGTCGAATAACCGCCGATAACGGAGCGGTAATCTATTGCGCCGTCAACGGGCTTGTCGCCGACGGTGACATAATATTCGAGGTTCGGACACTCGGGCAGGGAGTCACGGACATGCTGAACAACATCGTCGTCGCCGACGGTTATGAGCATTTTGACGCCCGCCGCGTTGATGCGGTAGACATAGTCTTTCTTCATCAACTGGAACGATGCGGGAATGACCGTTGCGCCGATTTTATGCAGCGCGGTTATGATAAACCAGACTTCGGGGCGCTGCTTCAAAACGAGCATGACTATGTCGCCCTTCTTTATTCCCTTTTCGAGCAGGAAATTGACAGCCCTATTGCTGTTGTCTTTTATGTCTTTGAAAGTGTAGCGCGCCATATCGCCGGCATCGTTCGTCCAGACGAGGGCGAGCTTCTCGGGCTCGATATCCGCCCACGCATCAACAACATCGAAACCGAAGTTGAAATCATCGGGCACATTTATTTTGAAATTCTGCTTCATATCCTCATAGCTGTCAAAATCATAACGGGGACAGAAGCGCTTGATTATATCATCCATTTTTTCTTTTTCCTTTCGGGGGGTGTCGCAGTTTTATTCGTTGATAACGGTCAGGAATCTTGTTCTTCCGTCTACCGCCGCCTGGCCGTGCGGGAGGTTCGGATCGAAGTAGATAGCGTCACCCTCATTGAGGATAAACGAATTCTTGCCGACCGTTACCTTGACCTTGCCCTCAAGGACGAGATTGAACTCCTGGCCGGAGTGCATAACGAGCGCAGGCTCGGTCTCCTGCTCTTCGAGCGTGACGAGCATCGGCTCCATCTGGCGGTTCTTGAAGTTAAAAGCAAGGCTCTCGATATAATAGCCTGAATATCTGTCAACTCGAACTCCGTCGCCGCGTCTGACGATAGTGTAGCTGTCCATTCTCGGGGATTCGCCTGTCATGAGCACGGTGCAGTCCGTGCCGAGTGCCGCCGCTATGGCATAGAGCGCGCTGACGGGGATATCTTTTTCGCCCGACTCGTATTTTTCATATTCATCATGGGAGATATTCAGCTTCTCCGCCATTTCGGTTATCGATATTTCAAGGATCTCTCGCAGTTCCTTAATTCGCTTGGGTATCTGTAAAAGCTCGTCGTTCATTCTGTACCTTCCTTTCCGTGTATATGCGGTCTTGGTATGAATTATATTCTACTATTTTACTCTACATATATAGTTTTTTCAAGTGTACAGAGCAAATATAGACTCAAAAATAATTGCGGTTTTGTTGTTTTTGCAATAGAAATGCGGGCGCTTATATGCTATAATATAACACTGAAAACGAAGTGAGGAGGCTCGGCATGACAAACATCACCGAAGATATCAAATATATAGGAGTAAACGACCGCGAAATCGACCTGTTTGAGGGTCTGTACGAAGTGCCCAACGGCATGGCATATAATTCATATGTCATTCTCGACGAAAAGGTTGCCGTCATGGACACGGTGGACAGGCACTTCACAGCCGAATGGCTCAAAAATCTTGAATCGGCGCTCGCCGGCAGGCAGCCCGATTATCTCATAGTTCAGCACATGGAGCCCGACCACTCGGCGGCCATCGCGGAATTTTCCGCAGCTTATCCCGACGCCGTGATAGTCGGCAACGACAAGACTTTCACGATGATAAAAAATTTCTACGGCGGGGATTTCATCAAAAATTCGCTTTCCGTCAAAAACGGCGACACGCTCTCGCTCGGCGAGCATGAGCTGAATTTCGTCTTTGCGCCGATGGTTCACTGGCCGGAGGTCATGATGACTTATGACGCAAAAGACAAGGTCTTCTTCTCGGCGGATGCGTTCGGCAAGTTCGGCGCGCTCGACGCGGACGAGGACTGGGCGTGCGAAGCGAGAAGATACTATTTCGGCATCGTCGGAAAATACGGCGGACCCGTGCAGACGCTGCTCAAGAAGGCTGCCGCTCTCGATATCGCCGCGATATGCCCGCTCCACGGCCCCGCGCTCACCGAGAACATCGGCTATTATCTGAATCTCTATGACATCTGGTCATCCTACGGCGTCGAGAGCGAGGGAGTCTGCATCGCCTACACTTCTGTATACGGCAACACGAAAAAGGCTGTCGAGTATCTTGCCGAGCAACTCAGGGCCAACGGCTGCGCAAAAGTCGCGGTCAACGACCTTGCCCGCTGCGACATGGCGGAGGCTGTTGAGGACGCGTTCCGCTACGGAAAACTCGTGCTTGCGACGACCACCTACAACGGAAGCATATTCCCGTTCATGCGCGACTTCATCGACCACCTGACCGAGCGCGGATATCAAAAGCGCACAGTTGCGTTCATCGAGAACGGCTCATGGGCGCCGACCGCCGCGAGGAACATGGCGAAGATGTTTGAAAACAGCAAGGATATCGAGCAAGTCGGTACGGTCACGATTCGTTCCGCAATGACCGACGAGAACAAAGCGCAGCTCGACGCGCTTGCGAAAGAGCTTGCATAAAAAATAAGCAAAACTGCCGAACCCGTGAAAAGATTCGGCAGTTTTTATTTTAGTATAGATTCAAGCTTGCGAAACACATCTTTGCTCTCCGGCAGGAACGGAAGAAGCTGAAAGTCATGGAAAAGTCCGTCGTATTTATAGAGCTTCGCATCGACGCCTGCGCTGAGCGCATTGGCGAAAGCCGTGTCGCTGTCGCTCTCCCCCACCTCAGCCGTTCCGCAGAAAAAGACTGTCGGCGGAAAGCCCGAAAAATCGGCAAACGACACCGAGAGATATGGGTCGAGGAGGTCATGCTCCCCGGCATATTTCGGGCGGCGTCTGAAATACGCTTCGTGATCTTTAAATTTTTCTTTCTTCGCAATACCGTAAAACGGGTCGCTGTGGCAGTTTCGCTCATATGATTCGCCGCAGGCTGTCATATCGCCCCAGAGCGAAAAGCAGATGAGCTTTTTGGGCATCGGTCTGCCGGAATCCCGGAGCTTCTGCGCGAGGGCGAGCACCAGATTTGCGCCGCTGCTGTCCCCGAGGACTACAATATTCTCGGGCTTTATGCCCTTTGCCGTCAGCATATCCCACGCGCTCATGACATCATCGAGCTGCGAGGGGAAGATATATTCTGGCATGGTTCTGTAATCGACGCTGAAAACGGCGGCTCCGCCTGCGGCGCGGCTGTATTTCAGTGCGAGGCGGCGATAAAGATCTATAAGCTTCACTTTGAAGCTCCCGCCGTGAATGTGAAAAATCACTGTGTCCGTTCCTGACTTTTCGGGAATGAGACTTTCGACAAAGCACTCGCCGCAGGGAGTTCGGGTCAGAGTATAATTTTTCGGCGGCTTATATCTGCTGCCTTTATTTTCTACCGCTGCACCCGCATTCGCGCTCATATTCTCGTTCTTTATAAATCGGGAATGAAACACGGTGCTGAGCAATGCGCTTGTTATTCTTGCCGGCACGGAAGCCATAATTATACTCCCCTGCCGAGCACGGCGTTCATATTTTTGACCAGCGGGTTCATGATGAATGGAATGAGCGTGCCCGCCTTTACAAAGCAATAGACTTCGTTCCACAGGGCATAAAATGCGAGCTTCTGCTCCGCTTTTTCGCTCGCGCCGTATTTTTTAAGATATGTGTCGCATAGGAAGAAGCGTTTGCCGGTCAAGTTGTTGAACTGGAACAAATCATATTCGCGGTCAGCATACATGGAGTTGAGCGGATCGATGAAACCGGTTATCCTGAGCCCCTTGCCGACCATTATGTTGCCGACATTCAAATCGCCGTGGATAAGGCAGGCGTCGGAGATGGACTGGGAGAAGATATTCTGAAATTTGTCTCTCGCGCAGCTCATGGTCGAGACTATCTCGGGCGACAGCTGTCCGTCCTCCGAGAGCTGTTTTGCAGCCGAATATACCTCATTCATAAACGGCTCATAGCACTCGAGCCAGGATGAGAACTGCGGGTTCATTGTGTCACCGAATTTGTCGCACCGACATTCGTGGATGCCGTGGAGCGCATCGGTCACTTTATCAGCGAAAGCCAGCTTCGCGCTCTTCGGATAAAGCAGCTTGCCGAACGACATAAAGAGCGTGCTGCCCTCGATTTTATCCATAACATAGCAGTCGAGCGGTATGCTGCCGTCAGCACTGCGGAAATAGAGAACCTTTGGCATACGCACGCCGCAGTTTTCGGATAAAAGCTGTAAATCGTGAGTCTCTTTTTCGAGCATTCCGTCGGCGCGCAGGAACTTGACGACCGCCTCACTACCGTCGCCGAAGGTCACGCCGACCGCCGTACCGAACGATCCGCCGCCGAGATTTTTTGTTTTAACGCCGCTTTTGCCGAGTCCCTCTTCGCAGACGGCGAGAGCATATTCCGCCGCCTTTTCGGATTCGAGAGATTTCGGGGTCACTTTTTCCACATTCATAGCACCGCTCCGTTTCGTGTTTGTTCAATACAAATTCTATCAAATTCCGCAGAAATATAAAATATCCCGGGGACGCTTTTTTCTATCCCCGGGAAACTTTATTCTGTCATTTTTCTGTATGCGTTCGGCGTCATGCCGTAAGATGCGAAGAACTGCTTATACAGCCCCGACGGGTTGTTGTACCCCGCCTCGCGGGCGATTTCGTCTATCGGAAGATCGGTGCCCGCCATGAGTTGAGCCGCTTTTTGCAGCTTGTAGGACAGCAGCAATTCCGAAAAGCTCGCGCCGAGGCGTTCTTTTATCATGCGCCCGGCGTATTTTTCGCTGTAGCCGAGCGTTGACGCGAAACCGCGAAGAGACGCAGAGCCGATATTCTCGGCGAAATAGAGATTCAGCTCATCTGCAAGATGCCCGTCTCTATCGCGCTCGCCGCGCAGAAGTTCAATAAACAAAAGTGAAAGATAATTTTCAACAGCGTGTTCGGAATAGTCCGCGCCGCCGTAATATTCGCTGAGCAGGCGCATGACGATGAAATTGACCTGTTCGGAAGTTTTATCAAACACGGTCATTTCAGTGCCGATTTTCAAATTATCGGTGCATTTTTCAAATAGCTTCGTCGGAATTACGGTTTTTATTATATTATCGCCCTTGCGGCTCTTTTCGAGAGAATGCACCGTCCCCGGAGGAAGAATGCACGCCTGACCTTTTTTGAGCGTCAATTTTCGCTCTGGATTCCTGAAGTGCTGGGTACACTCGCCGGAAAGGACATAGATAAATTCATAGAACGAGTGACCGTGATAATATGGCTGCTGGCAGGCGGTATGCTTTCGCATATGAAATTTGTCGGACTTTCTTGTCGGGATAAACGGCTGACCGTTTGCGTCGAGCGTCTTGAGCGTTTCTTTATCGAAGCCCGCAGATATTATTTTATCCGCCTCTTCAAACTCTTCGGATATCATCTGCCTTATAGCAGCTTCCGATAATGTGGCGTTATAATCCTCGCGTTCGTGGCGGTCAAAAAGCTGGGAAAAGCCGCTGTTCGTCATAGCACTGTGCCTCAATCGTTCGCCGTTTCGGGGTCTGCCGCCGTTACAGGCTCTGCCGCAGGGGATGTAGTCTCATGCGCCGCCGGAGCTTCGGTCGGCTGAGTTTCAAACCCACTTGTCTGTGCGGGCGAAGCATGGCTACTCTGCGCGCGTGTGCCGGAGGCGGTAGAGCCGCCGAGGGTCGGGACAAGTCCCTGGTTATACAGATCTATCGCCGAGACATGGTCGCTGCCTATATTAATATTCGTCTTGCCGTATAGCGCCAATTGGAGCTCGCGCGCGGCGACGGGATAGTCTATAACCCAGGTGTCGAGCTGCATTCTTGCCACACGCCCGTAATAAGTATAGAGCTTCGCCGCGACATAGTTGCCCTCCGAGGGCATGACCATCTGCGCTATATCGTAGTTCATCCACTTCTGGGCGAACGCCTGAGTTAAAAGCGAGATTATCTCTCCCCTGCCGTAATTCGTATGGACATTGGGCAGGACGATATCCATGGCGTTGTTGAGCTGACCCATGGATGCACCCTGCGCGCTCTTTATAAGCGCGGTTATTATCGTGCGCTGTCTCGCGGTTCTGCCGAGGTCGCCCGCCGCATCGACATGGCGGATACGGGTATAGACAAGCGCCTGCGCACCGTTGAGCTTCACGGCATCGCCGAACTGAATCTTATCTATCTGAGTGGTCGTGCGATTGATATACTCCGCCTCATACGGCTCAATTTTCAGCGTCACACCGCCGAGCGCATCGATAAGCTTCGGGAAGCTCTTGAAATCGACGCTGATATAGTGATCTATTTCTATCTTGTAGTCGTTTTCGAGCGTTTCGATAAGAACGGGATAGCCGCCCCATCTATACGAATGGTTGAGCTTGCAGCAGCGCTCGGGATTTCTCGCCGCGTCGGGGATGTTCATATATGTATAGCTGTCGCGCAGGAAAGAGGCGAGGGTTATCTTCTTCGTGCGTTTGTTGAGCGAGAGCAGGATAAGGGCATCCGAGCGACCCGAATTGCTCTCGGCATCGTCAACGCCGATAAGCAGGACATTTATAACATTCTTGCTCGAATATTTTTCGCCGCCGTTCTTCGCCCACGCCGTTATGAGTGCGTCGAGACCGGAAGTATCCGCCGCGTCATACATATCGTCGAACTCGTCCTCGGGCGCGAGAGTATAATCCGGATCGACTTTTCCGTCCTTATCTATATTGATAAGCCCGACTTTTGTAAAAATATAGACGCCCAAAATCACTGCCGCAAGCACCAACACCGCGACGGCAACGGCGATAAATATCTTCAGATTTTTCTTGTTGTTGTCCATGAAGAACTCTTTTGCACTTCGTTTCTTTTCGCTCACGGGACATTCTCCTTCGTTCGCGCATATACGCGTTTTCTGCTTTTATCTTACCATACAATGGAAGCAATTTCCACCGTCTTATATATTTTCGGCATAATACACATAAAAAGAGCAGCCCATGAGGACTGCTCTCTTAGCTTTATTTCGATTTCTGGGACTCGTTTTTAGAACTGCTCTTGGTATTCTTTGCGGTCTTTGTGCTCTCCGCTCCGTGGACATAAGCATAGGTGTAATTATACTTATACTTGCCGCGGTAGTAATATCCGCCATGCTCATCTTCGACGCAATTGAGAACAAAGCCGACTATCTTCGCATCGGCAAACTCAAGCTGGCTGACGACATTGACAAGCTCTTCTTTCTTTGTCGAGCCGGGGCGGACGACTATAACAGCACCGTTGGTATGCTTCGAGATGACCGCCGCATCGATAACCGCAGAAACGGGCGGAGTGTCAATGAATATATAGTCATATCTCTCTTTGAGCGTCTCCATGAGCTCGGCAAGAGCCTCGCTGCTCAGAAGCTCGCTGGGGTTGGGCGGAAGATATCCCGAGAATATAACATCGAGATTATAATCGTCTATTCTGACTATAGCCTCTTCAAGAGTGCAGGCGTTAACAAGAACATTTGTAAGACCGGGCGACGACTTACGCGCAAGAAGTCTGTTGATATTCGGGCGGCGCAGGTCGCAGTCTATAAGCAGGACTTTTACATTGGTCTCGGCAAAGGTTATCGCAGTGTTGAGCACATTTATGCTCTTGCCGTCGCTCATGCCGCAGCTTGTAAATTCGACGACTTTGCAGCCCTTGCCGGGCATTGAGAAAACGATGTTGCTTCGCAGCGTATTGTACGCCTCATCGACAATGAAGCTGGTGTTATCGCCAAGGATATATTTACGCTCGGACGGAGAATGGTGGCTGCTTACTTTATTCTTTCTTCTGATAAGCTTCATTTAGACGCGCCCCCTTTCTTCGAAAAGAAGCCTTTCTTTCTTTCGCCGTTGTCATCATAGAGAGTGAAATTTGGTATCTTGCCGACGACGGGAGCATCGAAGAGCTTGGCTATATCATCCTCGTCCTCGATATAGGAATTGAAGAGAACGAGCAAAACGATTATTGCAAGAGTGAGTCCCACGCCTATAACGCAGCCGATAAGGGTGAGTTTCTTGTAGGAGGGATATGCTATTCCTTCAGGCACGCGCGCAAGGTCGACGACCTTGACCGAGCTTCCCTCAACAAGATTCATTATGGCGTCCGGGGCAACTTTGGCTATCTCATTGACTATCTTAGCCGCCTCTTCGGGGTCGTTGTTGTTGATGGATATTTTAAGTATGGGTGTGTCCTCAACAGCCTCGGCGGTAAACGATGCGCGTATGGCATCGACATTGTAGTTCTCTCCGAGCTTTTCCTTGACTCTGTTGAGAACATTATCGCTCGTAAGCAGTCCCTGATATGTAGTAACCAGGTTCTGGGACGCGCTGAGGTCGGATGAATATATCTTTTCGTCGTTCTCGCCGGTGTAGTTCTGAATATAAATAGTTGCGGTCGCTTTATACTGCGGGGTTATAAAGAACTTGGCATAAAGGAACACGCCGGAACCGCAGACAATGCCAACAAGCAATATCAGCCAGAGTCTTTTGAGAACTTCAAAGAAAAGGCGTTTAAGGTCAACGTCAAATGTTTTAAGTTTTTCCATAAGCAATCCCCTCTCGGTGTCGTGGATATACAACATTATAATTATACATACAGCGACACGGTTTATCAAGTTATTTTTACTTTTTCTTACTTTACACCAAAACGGCGCATCATTTCCTTATAATTTTTGACGGCCTCGCCGTCTGCATCCTTCACTCCGCGCATCCACGCACGAAGCTCGCGGAACTGAGTGAATATTATTTTAACCGCCCTGACGGCATAGGCTATCGGCAAAAATATCGGGAATCTGTCAACTATCCTGCTGCGGCGGCGCATCTCGGATGAAGAGATAAACAGCTTTCGCTTGAGCGCTGCGGAGAATATGTTGCTGCCGTCCTCATTCGCGAGGTACATCACCATATTCGCAGCCTTGCCGTAGCTTCCGGATTCAAAGACATATTCGCCCATCTCGTCGAGCAGCCCGCTCTCCGGCTCATCGCCGAACCAATGAAGTGAGAGCGCCTTGAGATTATTCATAACCTCGTCCAAATTATAGCGTTCAAAGACGGAGTTTATCTTCACCCAATCGAGCTCGTCCTTATATTTTTTCATATAGAGCGCCATATCGGCAAAGAATCTGACGCCGACTCCGCCCTGATGGAAATGACCGAACAGATGACCCATAAGAAAAATATAATTGTCGCTCGGGTCGAAATTATATTCAAATCCGTTTCCGTCGGTGAGCTGCCACGGCGGCGCAAAGTATGTATCAAGCCCGGTCTCGCGCTGATGGTCGAGCACGGATTCGTGAACCTCGACCGAGATGAACGGGTCGCGGTGGAAAACATCGTGGTGTCCCTTATGTCCCTCGAAGCTGTACCCCGCCTGCGTGAGAACTTCTTTTATCTTCTCGTGGCTGTCGAGATCGGCGTAGACATCTATATCCGCCATCTCGCGCATATCCTCGGATGGATAGAGCTGGGCGACATCCGCGCCCTTGAGAAAGATATGCTTTATCCCCGCAGACGAAAACAGGTTTTCGAGCTCGCCGCGCGTCATCTTCTGATTTGCACATTTGAACATGAGCATATTATGGCTGCCCTGGAGTTCCGTGACAATATTCGTCGGGACATTCCTGTTTTTGCGCAGGGCGTACCACAATATATTTGTCATATTATGCTCGCGGGCAAGCTCCAGCAGCTTTTCAAAATCGCCGCTGAAATCATCCGCACGGCCGCCTTCGAGCACGGTGCGCACAAGAAAAATATAATCTTCGTAAAGCTTCTTCACTTATATCCTCCGCTTTCAGCCGTTGAGAACGACCGAAGTTATCTTCCTGACTATTTTATCATCCTGAACGATGCTGAATTTTCTGGCAAAGAGACAGCCGGAATTCATCAGCTCGTCATAATCCTCTGATTTAAATGTGTACGGGTGACCGCGCGTCCAGTCGATATAGCGCAGGCACGCTTCGTGGTCATCGTCGAACTTCTTGCTGTGCAGATTATCTGCAAAGCTTGAATTTATAATCACCGTCTGAACAAAGAATTCATCCGGAATATATGTGTGCTTAAACTGCTTGAACACAAATGATTTTTGCGAAATAAGATATTTTGCAAACTCGCCCGTCACGCTGAACCACTGCGAGCCGCGCTGTATCTTCTTGCCCTTTATTCTGTTTATTCCAAACATACGCCCGAGAACAGTCTCTGCTTTGGTGACAAGGCGGTTAAAGAAATTTCTTCTGCCGGAGGCAAAATGATAATACCTGACGCGCTCAAGCTCTTTTTCCGTAGGCTCGGGTGCGCCGAAATGAACGAACTCTTCACCTTTATGTTCATTGAAATAGCGGTGTATCTCATCCTGATTTTTCAGCGGCAAATCCGCGCCGGAGATGAGATGGACATAGTCATATTCTCGTCCGCTCTCGAACGCAGCTTCGAGCAGCTCATACTCGCATCTGACCATGTCGAATCCGCCCCATCTTATATGGATACGCGGGACGAACTCAACGCGGGAGTTTTGCAGAACGCTTTGGATCCTGCTGATATCGAGCTTTGAATGGGAATCGATGTGTATATAAATGTCATTACGCTCGTCGTCGATACATTTGAGAAGACTTTCGAGCAGATCAAACTGATCGTGGGCTATTATCAGATATGCGTGCATGGTGCACCTCCAATTAGCAATTATATACTATTTTATTTTTAACTTTATTTTCTACGCGCCGGGGCGGAATACAGCGGCCACGCGAAGGCGAAAATTATTGCTTTTACCTTTCGCTTCGCCGAAGCATCGCACCCGAGAAACGCCGCAAGGGCGCCGCGTATTTTTTTTATGACCTCGCGCTTGAACCACGGCTCGCGGTCGATGCCGGAATGCAGACTCTCCTCCGCGCAGAACATGAGCACGCGCATACGGATATCCGCCGTTTCTTTGCGCCCGAGCGACTTTCCGCACTCGCTGCCGCAGATATATTCGAGAACAGATATGCGGTCGATTATTTTTTTGTCGTTGAGCCGGCTCATGAGGCTGTCCGGTGCGGATTCATAATGATAGAGCCGTTTATCGGTATCCGCCTGCACCGAAATATTCTTGCTCACTTCGTAGTTGAAGAGCCAGTCCTCGGCGATTACTAAACTTTCGTCGAAACGAATCTTCCCTATCGCCTTTTTGGAATAGACGGAGCGCCAGACATTGTTGTGCTTGCCGCAGGCGGAATAGGCAATTATAGAGTTTTTGTCGCTGAGCACCGTCACCTTGTCATCAGCTTCAATTTCATTCGGGCGTGAAGAATCGAAATAACCGCAGCCGGAGCGATCGGCGTTATTTTCAAGCGCATTTTTCATCAGGGTTTCGTACATATCAGGTTCTATGAAATCATCGGCATCGACAAAGCCGACATATTCGCCCGACGCCATATCGAGTCCGGCGTTTCGCGCGGAAGACGCGCCGTTGTTCTTCTTATGTATCACTCTGACGCGCCAGTCGCGCCCAGCCCAAGAATCGCACATCGCGGGGCAGGCATCCGGCGAGCCGTCGTCGACCAGGACAAGCTCTATATTCCCATATGTCTGCGAAAGTATACTTTCGACACATCTGTCAAGATGCTTTTCCGCCTTGTAGACGGGAACAATGATGCTCAGAAGTTTATCCACCGAATTCACCTCTTAAGGCCCTTGAGTCTGAGCAGAAGTTTTGAAAAAAGATTGAACGGATACGCCGCAAAAAACAGGCGGACAGCCGATTTGCCCGTATCACCCGGGCAAAGGCGGCATATTGATTTATAAAATCTCAGCGCGGTTTTGAATCTTTCATCAGTCACGCCGATACGGTTGGCAAGAAGGGTATTAACGGCCGCATCATAGGCGTATCGGCGCACGGCTTCCACCGTTTTATCAAAGCCGCGATCCGAAAAGAACTTCGCCTGAGCGGCAAAGGCTTCGAGAACATCGAGTCTGCGCGGCGTATATTCAGACATGATACTCCCCTGCCGGCTGAGATAAAAATACACAGCATCCTTTCTGACGGAAATGCAGCTGCATCTGTCAAAAAGGCGATAATATGTAAATTCATCCTCGTTGAGTCTGCCCTCGGGAAAAGATATGCTGTCAAACAAATTGCTACGGTAAAGCTTGCCACATGAAACGACATAAGCAGACGAGCCTTTTTGGGCTATGCGTTCAAACACATCATCTTTCGAAAGAAGCATGTTCGAATCAAAGGTCGAAGCCTTTATTTGTTCACCGTTCTCGTCTATTCTGGCGACATTCGCGATACAGATATCGCTGTTGTCGCGCCGCACGGCATCGGCAAGCAATTCAATGCAGTTCGCAGATATTGTGTCGTCGCTGTCGAGAAAGAAAACATATTCACCCGACGCTTTGACGAGTCCTGCATTGCGCGCGGACGAGAGACCGCCGTTCGGTTTGTGAATAACTTTTATTCGCTCATCTTTTTCAGCCCATGCATCGCACATGGCGGGACAGCCGTCCGGCGAACCGTCGTCGACAAGGATTATCTCAAGGTCGGTGTACGTCTGCCCAACAACGCTTTCGACGCACTTATCGAGATATTTTTCAACTTTGTAAACCGGGATTATTACGCTTATCATTCTGCTTTCACTTAGCCTTTTTGAATTTTCCGATAACGCCGCCGACAAGCGACTTGACTCTTACGAGAAGCTCTTTGAAATACGGATTCTTAAAATAGAGAATCAAATAGAGAATATTCGTTGCCGCAAAGCACACGATGCCCTTAACTATAAAGCCGAGTATGCCCGAGAGAGGAATCATATCGGCAAGCAGCTTCACACCAAATCCGGCGCCGCAGCTGATAACCAGCGTTGCAAAGAACGAGGCAAAATATCCCCAGACCGACTTTTTGAAATGGTCGCGAAAGAGAATAATCGGCTCATACCAGATATACGTCAAAAGCTTTGAAACAGCCGACGCAAAAATTATGCCCGCCATTCCGATCCACTTGCCCATGAGTATGGAGAGTCCGATATTGAGAACTGCGGTGGCAGTCATTATATACTTTGTTTTCAGATAGATTCCTGCCGCTTCTCTGTATATCCATATGGGATAGAGCAGGCAAGACAGAAGGAAATTGAGGCCGATAGCGCAGACGGTATATTTATCAACAAGGAAGTCCTTGCCGAGCCACACGATTATGAAATCGTCAACGAGCGCATATGTACACGCACTGACAACTATTCCGAACCACGCAGACATCGTCTGTATGATTTTAAAAATCCGATACTGCTTCTCCTTGCTATCAGATACCATCATATTGCCGAGACTCGCCGTGAATGAATAGAAGAGGATATTGGCGTAGCTGCTTATCATATTTATCGGCATAAGATAGTTCGAATAATCGCCGACGGCAACGGTGCTGACCATCTTTGATATGAGCAGGTTATCCGTACCGTTTATCATAACCGACGAGAGCTTATACAAGAATATAGAACCCATGTTGTCGAATATTCCGCGCCTGTCCGCTTTTGAAAGCGGCTCGTTGGGCTCTTTGATATAAGGATAAAGCTTATTCGCCTGATGCGAAATTATCAGATTGTTTATGATAGTAAACACAACGCCGACCATGAGATAAGCTATATAATTTCTCGTGGCATATATGATAACTATCTGCATAATTGTGGACACCGTGCTGGTGACGGCAGTATATCTGGAAATAATATATCCGTGCTGATGCGCGGTAATAAGCGTCTGCTTATAAGCAAAAAGGTACGAGCAGACCGTATTGAACACCGCGATGCCGTAATACAGATACATATGCTCAATCTCGTGATCGAGATTTACAAAAGAATCAAGGAATGGAACGAATGCAACGCCCGCAACGGACACCGCCGCCGCTATTATTAAATAAACTTTGCTGTAAAATTTATTCAGCGCGGCTATCTTCTTTGTATCGTTCTCCGCTATCGGCTTATAGTAGCTGTATGCCATTGCCGTGCCGAAGCCAAGATCAGCAAGGCAAAGCAATGACAAAACATTTGAAAAGAGCCCGTTGAGTCCCAGCATCTCGCGTCCAAAAACATTGATAAATGCAGTTTTCGAGACAAACGCAAGTACTTTTCCCAATGTCGAATTTAGGAAACTTGCCACGGCGTTTCTTGTCGATTTTTCAGTACGTGATGCCAATTTTTCTACCTCTTATTTAATGATTTCAATAAGCTCATCATAATACGGCTTCAAAGCGGTATTGTCATAACTAAAGCTTCTGCCTTTGATTTTTTCATAAAAAGCGGCGATATCTGCGCAATTTTCAACACTTTGTATATACTCGGCATCGGACAAACACCAGTCATAAACGCCTTTCACCTTATGGCTCATGCTGAAGAAAACGGCGCACGGTGTACCGGTTATCGCAGCGAATATCATTCCGTGAAGCCTGTCCGTTATCACGAGCTCGGCTCTTCTGAATGTTTCAAACTGCTTTTCGAGCTCTTCAATGCGGTTCTCGGGATGCACATTGTGATCAAGACACATATCGGCCTCTTTGACACTGTCAAAGATTTTGTTTGTCCAATTATAAATCTCTGTGCTGTCGGCATCATCCATTGTTTTTTCACGGTCCTTTCTCAAACAGAGAACCGCGCCGCTGCGCTCCTGACCCTCGCAGCACTCGTCGAGCGACAGCACCATATCTGGAATGAGCTTCACTCTGCTGTGGTCGTCGAGCAAAAGGAGCGCATTGTCATAGGAGAGCTTTTCTCTTGTGCAAACGGTAACATTTTTATGTGAATTATAAACCTTTCGGGCATCCTCCAGCCACTTTCTGCCCTCTTCGTCGTCGGAGAAGAAAATCGTGTTGGGCAGAAGTATTATCCTGCTGTGCGGAAGAAGTTCTATGATTTGCTGCGTCAGGATATCGGAGTACGACCAGATGGTGCCGATAAATCCTCCGCCCTGAATCAGTATGTCGCTTTTCCCGAACAGAAGCTTTAGGCTCAAGCTATGTCTGAAATACTTGAAAAATTTATCCAAGCTTCTTTCGGTTATTTCAAACAGGAAAAAGTCCTTGAAAAGAGCCTCCTCGGCTGCGGCTATGGCATGGTCGCCAAGATTGCAGTGCTCCGGAGTTATCAAAAGGAATTTAAACCTTTCACGGTATTTAATTTTTTTGAAAGCAGTTGAAAATATAAGCTTCCAAATATAAAGATAATATCCGAATCTTGCAAGAATCTTTCTTATTCCTTCAGGCAGTTTCCGCATTTTACAATTCACTCCAAAAATTCATTAAAGCACGCAACTAATAAATTATCTGTCCAATAATTTATTAAAAACCATAAATAAACTTGGGCTGATAGCGATGATGATTACAGAAATTTTATATTTAATCGAAAGATATCTGTTTTTCAAGATATATTTTCCGTACTTGCGAATTTCTTCAAATATTTTTTCAGAGTAAGTGCAGCTGATTTCTTTTCCACCGCTGACACTTGCATCGCTACTGAGCAGCCTTGAAAGCGTTGCAAAAAGTATGCGCGCATGGCGGCAAATACTTTTTTCGTAGATATCTCTGTTATACCCGCTCTCTTCCACAAATCTCGCCGTTATTTTATATAGGTTCGCACGTCCGACTGTCATGTCAGTAGAAGTAAGTGAACCTGCACGCCTGATATAGTGGTAGAAGCCCTCATCTGTAGATATAAACTTTGATGCTTTTTTCATAAGCCGATAATTCATATCAAGGTCTTCTGCATATTTTATAGTTTCATCAAAGCGTGTATCAGAAAAAAGTTCCAAGCGATACAGTTTCCCACACATCTCCGGTCTAATATTGTCAAGAATAAACTCTCCCAGTATATCCGAACCTTCTAATTTTTTATTTCCGGAGTTCTCTTGAAAAGTCGTTCCGTCTTCATATTCAATGCTGAATCCGCACATTATAATGTCCGCATCTTCGCTGATCGCAAGAAGGCTTTGCACAGTGCTTTCATCGATCCAATCATCCGAATCAACAAACATCACAAATCTGCCGCAGGATATATCGAGTCCTGCATTTCTCGCAGAAGACAACCCGCCGTTCGGCTTATGTATAACCTTTATGCGACTGTCCTTTAGCGCCCATTCGTTGCACATAGCGGAGCAATTATCCGGCGAACCGTCATCAACAAGAATTATTTCAAGATTTTTATATGTCTGTGCGACTATGCTTTCGACACATTTATCGAGATATTTCTCAACCTTGTAGACCGGCACTATCACACTGACAAGAGCGTTTTGCATTTTAATCTCTCCTATGTGTAAATATTATCAATCCGCTTTTTTATATCTTGCCTTTCTTATTCCGCGTATCATAAAGTTATAAAATCCGGGGCAAAGCCAAAGCGCAAGTGTTTTCACCTTATACTTGAGAGGATATTTTTTTTGAGTAAGTATCCGCTTTTTGAAGTTCAATATTGCAGATCTTATATCATTATACTTATAAAAATATTTCTCATTTGTAAGAACTCCACTGAGCAGAGTGAATGCAGCAGCAGCATATCCCCTCAAGCAACAGTCATAGACATCATCCGGTATATCTTTATAACTCAGCATGATCTCAAACGCTATCATTGAATCAAAAGAGTGATCATTCATGACCCACGCTTGTTCTTTGATTCGCTTCTGAACATAATTATATTCGATCTTGTCAAGAATAGCCGCACCATTCGACTTCTGTGCCGTTTTGAAATTGAATAACAAATCCTCGGAATACCAGATATCCTCATCAAATCTTACCTCTTTGACGATATCGGCACGATAAAGTCTGTTCCAGATATATCCGCCGTCCCCACCGAGCACAATAAAACGAAAATAATCGTCCTTGTCCAGCACCTCTTTGTCGGCGACACACCTGCACTCATACCTCTCCCCGGAAATCTCGACTGCATAGTAAGAGCACAGGGCTATGTTCTTTCCGCTTTCGCTTATTTTCTGTATGAGAGATGAATACATTTCCGGCTCAATCCAGTCATCGGAATCGACAAAGCCTATGTAATCTCCCGTCGCAATATCAAGCGCCGCATTTCTGGCAGATGAGACTCCTCCGTTTTCCTTATGTATGACCTTGATGCGGTTATCCTTTTTAGCCCATTTATCACACATTGCCGGACAATTATCCGGCGAGCCGTCATCCACTAAGATTATCTCAAGATTTTCATATGTTTGTCCGACGATGCTTTCGACACATCTGTCAAGAAAATTTTCAACTTTGTAAACCGGGACAATAACGCTGATCTTCGGCTGACTGTTCATTGCTTTCCTCCTAAATAAATTCTCAAAAATTCAACATATTTTTCAGTCATAAACACTGAACCACGCCTGAGCGCCGTTACAAGCAACTTTGTGTGCATAGGAAGTTTTCCCATATCGACATGTGACGCTGCTGAGCGTATATCCACATCCGCGCAGATATTTTCAATAACCTTTCTGCGTTCCTGTTTCGAATGGGAATTGGCTTTTTTTGCTTCGTTTCGAAGCAGGAAATTGACCATATACAAAAGATAATAATTGAGCTGAGATGATATATCAAAATCAGAAGCCGCATTTTTCTCTTTGAGCCGCTTATACGGCAGAAGAATAATATCTTTAAGTTTTTCGTCATATGCCGTCGACATCGACTGCCCGGTTATTCTGTAATGATAAGTCGGCGTTTTTAAGCATGATATGCTCTGCGAATCAAGCAAGCACGGATATATGAACGCCGCGTCCTCGCCCATTCGGATGCGCTCATCGACGGGCAAAAGATTTTTTTCGATCAGCTCTCTTCTGACGAGCTTGCTCCAGCAGTTCGGATTGACACCGAAGCTGTAGAACCGTCCATCAAAAAGCATTCTCGGAAATATCTCTTTTTCAAGGCGTTCGCGACCGTAGAAACCTTCCTCAAAGCACTGGCTGCTAGGTTCGGCGCGATCTCCGTAATCGCAGAGGAAGTCGCTGAGCACCATATCGGGCGAATGCTCGCATACTGCTTTGTACATATTCATGAATGTGTCCGGCTCGACCCAGTCGTCGCCGTCGACAAAGCCGATATAATCGCCTTTTGAAGCCGCAAATCCTGCTTTTCGCGCGCTGAGCAGACCGCCGTTTTCCTTATGCACGACCTTCATGCGGGCGTCTTTCGCCGCATATTCGTCGCATATAGCCGGGCATCCGTCCGGCGAACCGTCATCGACTATGATTATTTCAATATCGTCGAGCGTCTGCGCCGCGAGGCTGTCAAGGCACTGACGAAGATATTTTTCAACTTTATAAACCGGCACTATGACGCTTATCATAAATCAGGCACCCTTAACCTCTTAGCTTTTTGTAGATCAGATATGCAAGTCTTCCAAAGAAATTCAATAAACTTCTATTGGCACTGTAAACATCGATTACTTCATAATTTTCGGAAGAGTTATATGTATGAACACGCAAAGGATTCTTGATCCCGATAATATTGAGGTTCTTCACATCGACGATCTTTACCGTTTTTTCTCGATAATACGAAGCAAAATCGCTGTCAACTTCAAGGAAGTTAAGGCATTTGCCGTATTCTTCGGAACAATCCTGCGACACACGTATTAACTTACCGCCATATTCAAACATTTTGCCTGCCGCACGAGCAGTGGCCGAATTGTTAACAACACATCCGAGTGCTGTGGGACAAAGTTTCATATTCTCATTGACACCGAACAAAACAAGTTCGCTGTTCTTTGTCCTCTCCATATCACAGGCAAGCGCATAAAGCTTTCCTCCGCGGTTCAAAAGCGTTGTATCGGCAAAAACGACATCTTTGGCAAGATTCACGGATTTCTCCCATTTATCGGGAAAATCGACCGCTCTGTACATATCGAGGGTACGCCCTGAACCCGTTTCCGGCACAATATATATTTCGCCGTCATGTTCAAAAATCTGCGGATATGACATATGATATGACTCGATTATTATCTCTTTCCAGCTTGAAAAGCTGCCGTTTGCTTTTAGCTTTGAATAGCCGATAACACCTCGTCTGCGCAGATAATCAAACAGCTCGGCGAAGATATATGTCTCGCCGTTATGTTCAAACACAAACGGGTCGGCTACCCAGTATCTCCAGTTATTTTTTATAGCTTTAAACGGCGTGGTCTCGTCGGTCAAAAGTGCATGTCCGCTTTTTTTTCTAAATGCCACGCGGTAATAATCCAGTTCCATCAGAAATCCCCCGCAATATTTTCAAACATATATTTAATCATAATTACAATTATGTGTTTTTGGTCGTATATTTTTCGCTGTTGCAAGAATTGACTAAGTCTGCAAAAAATAGATTATATATCGGCGGTACTTTTTTAAATATCTTCGCAAAAAACAAACAAATTTTGTTGCATACTTGTCTTACTTCAATTTTTTTGAACAAAAGCTGTACCAAAAATTCTATAAGCAGACATGTGAAAAAGAAAAATACAGCGCAGAGCACCATCCATATTACCAAAGAATTTCCGAAATTCTGTTCAAACATTTTTGGGACTCTTGAGACAACATATTCTCTAGTTATGGGATTGTCATGAATCAGATAAACCCCAAAAGTCAGTGGTCCGACGGAACAAACAAAGTGCTTTATTCTATTGCTGAAGTTAATATTTACAAACAATAACAACATACAAACAACCGCCAAAACGGTGAACGGCGAACTGTACGTATCTGCAGACAGAATACTACTTATCTCCACATTTTTATACTGCTTAAAGAATGTCGGGATAAACTCGTTGTCAAGATACAGAAGCAGTGAAAAAAACACAAATCCCAAAAAGTAAACAATTTTCTTCTTTTTTTCTAAGATAAAATGGAGCCTGAAATATGCGCCGGTCATATACATGGCAACAAACCAAACTGTACTGTATCCGCCTTTGAGGATAAAAATGTCAATACCGGTATACTTTTTTACTACAGGAGACACAAAACAAAACAAAACATAAATCACAATTAAAAAAATGCGATAACACTTTTTTGACATCTTGTGCGCGATCATATTTATAATCGGCATCAACAAAAAGAGTAATGTATATCTTGTAAAAAACCAATATTCGTGGTGGAGCAGCGGAGTAAATATTCTTAATATCATATCCGCTGTAACAGGTGTTTTTAATATAAGCGTGGCTACAATATTAATAATTAGATTATAGAAAATGACCTCTATCCAAAGATACATTATTCTTGAAAGCTTATATTTAGTGTTGACATTTATATAACCGGATATCAGGAGATATGTATTCACCGCTCCAAAGCAAAAGAATGTCACCAAATCCACCAAACCGTATTTGATAGAGAATATGTTCTGTTCCTGTAAAATGCCACTGTGTAAAATACAATGCTGCAAAACGATAGCAAACATTGCAACGATACGAAGACAATCGACTCCACAATTTCTTTGTTCTTTATGAACAGAACCCATTTTTATTCCTCCAAGGACAGATTATATTCCAAATTCTGCCGAGTGCATTACACTTACAAAACAAAGGAAAAACAAATCAGACAACGACAAAACAATTATCATCAAGTTCAGTATAATCTCATTTGAACTATAAACGGAAACATCTCTCTTAATTGTACTTTTTCCATGCGGGGCAAAATATGTTTCTTGACGCCTTTTCTTGTTCAAGTCGAGGCACAACATGATAATCAACGCTCCGAACATAGGAACGACCCAATGCATAAATCTTGTAAATATAAGATAACTTGAAATTGAGCCTACTGAAAAGAACATTAACAAAATAAAGAAATAATTTATTGACTCAATGTTTTCAATATTGTCTCTATTTATCAGATAATTCATGTAGATACACATAATTATTACAGCCAAAAGCAGAACCAAACTTAAAATTGTTGTTCCGCTGGTAAGGCTAATTACTCTGACTTTATTTTTAGCAGCTTTTTCTAAAAGAACATCAAAAAAGCTGTTATTAAATATCTTGCCCAAAAATTCAATAATATATGAACCCAAGAATACGCCTACAAGAGATATAGCATTTAAAATCTTCAGCCTGAGTCTCATATTTATCTCGGTAAGCAACCTTAACCCCAAAAATATAACTGCAGCGGAGTGTATTCCCATGGCCACGAAATAACCCAGCCAAAAGGCCTTCTTCTTTTCAACCAAATCAAAATATAGGCAAAACATTGCAACGGCAAAAGCCAAACCGTTTCTTATTCCGCTACATGTGTCATAATACCAATAAGTACTAAGTAAAAAGAGCGTACCGATAAATATATACAACTTGCTTATCTTATAGTAATTTGCAAATCGCCATATTACAAAGAGCATACTGCCATAAGTTAAAAATATGGTTATCGCCGGAAGGAAATTATTATTGCCGAGTTTACTTACAAAGAAAAAATACAGTCCACAAACCGGAACAGCATCGAAATTTCCGTAACCATCGCGCTGCAAATCAAAGTATCCGGCCAAAGACTTCTCCCTAAGCAAATTAAGCGAATTGTAATACCTTATCAGATCATCGGTCTTAATCGGTTTAACATAAAACGCCATGATAGACAAGGCGAGCACGAGGGCTAGGAACAACCATTTTATATACTTTCGCGGAATAAGCGGATAGATAACACAAAAAGCAATAACTATTACAAAATATATAATCATCTTATTCTTCCTATCCCTCGTATATTTTTTCGAGCTGTTTTGCGGTTTCTTTTATATCGTAATTTTCAATCAGTTTATCGCAAGATACGTTTTCTCTGTTAATTGATGCAAGTTTCTGCGCTTTCTGTGCCCATTCCGCAGCCGAAGCCGAAAGCGAAATATATTCCACATTGCTGTTTTGTCTTGCGTATTCCGATACGGTATCAGATATAAGGCATGGCAATTTGGTTGCCTGAGCTTCTATAAGAGTGACGGGAAGCCCCTCTTTGAACGATGGAAACACAAAAACATCCATTGCCTGAAGCAGATCGTAAACATCGTTTCTGACACCGGTAAGGATAACATCATTTTCTATACCGAGACGTCGTGCCTTTTCTTCTATTGCATCCTTTTCTTCGCCCTCGCCTACTATAAGCAATACAGCATCAGCATTGATCTTTTTGAGTTCGGCAAAAACATCGAGAAGAAATTTGTGATTTTTAATATAATTGAGTCTGCCCACATGACCCACAACAAGTCTATTCTCAACGCCGAGTTCATGCCGTTTTTCGTCACGCATCGCGGGATCGAATTTATATTTGCTGAGGTCTATTCCGTTATTAAGAATAATTCCGCGCTTTTTAAAAGTACGTTTTCCGTAAAGATAAGCTCCCGCTTCCGGCCCACAGGCGACAAGCTCTGTTGAACAGCCGTCAAGAAGCACTGTCATAAAAAGACGGTAAACCTCAAACATCCTGCGTTGAATAAAACTTCTGCCTTCCATGCACGGATCCGTCATGTGCCCGTGAGGCACGCGGACAGGAACGCCCTCGCTGCGCGCGGCAAGCATCACAAGACCACTGAAAAACATTAGATGCGAGTGAACGATATCATATTTACCCTCGTGCATGACTTTTTTCAGATATTTATAATTAGCAAGATAACCTTTAACGCTGTCCGGGCGATGTATCACCTTTGCCCCACTATTGATAACCATCGGCTCAAGAGGGCCTACCTCATCGCCGACTATGTAATATGTACACTCAAAGCGTTCGCGGTCGAGGTGCATCTGCAAGCTTGTTGCAACCACATCGAAGCCTCCGACCCTGAGAGGACTTGTAACTATCAAAACCTTTTTCTTCATCAACTGTTCTCCGAACTTTTATATTTTATCGGCAAAGCTCCGTCTGCTGCGAATATATCTCTTCAATTCGCGCGGCGGTAAGCTTGCAGTTATATCCAGCCGCAGCTACTACTGCCGATGCCGACGCACGATCTGTGTTCAAAGCAGCAGAAAGAATTCTGTCTGCCCATGCCTCCGCGCCGATATCGAGCGGGATAAACTCAAAGTTATCAAGCAGTTTTGCTTCTTCCGGCACAGCATCCGATACAAAGCAATTGAGTCCGCTGCTCTGCGCTTCTATAAGCACAATTCCCAGGCCTTCAAATAACGACGGGAGAGCGAATGCGTCCGCCGCGCTCATTATCTTTTCAACATCCGTGCGCCGTCCGGCAAAGATAACCTTTTCGCTAAGCCCGAGACCCGACACTTTTTCGCGAATTTTCTCCGTTTCTGAACCTGTTCCAACAAGAAGCAGTACACTGTCAGGATGCTTTTTAACGACCAAAGCAAAAATATCTATCAAAAATTCATGATTTTTCACCGGTGCAAACATTCCAACATGACAGAGTGTGAACCGATCTCCGATATCAAACTCACGCCTTATCTCGTCGCGATACGCCGGATTAAACGAAAACTTTTCAGTATCGATACCGTTTTTTATGACTTCAAAATCGCTGTTGCCAAAAATAAAATGTCCCGCCGCATCGGAGCACGCCAATCTGACATCCGTGAGCTTATTTATTCTCTTTTTATTGAGAGTATGAAGAGCCCTTGTAAGCCGGTTGAAATTCGAGTTGGAACTGTGGCTGTGTGCGATGCACTGCATGCCAACTTTTTTCGCCGCCTCGAGTGCTTCGATGCTGCTGCACGAATTGAGATGGACATGAGCCACCTTTATCTCCGGATGTTCACGCAGAATATTCTCAATATTACGCTTATATTCCATCGGTGCAGAACGCCTGTTCGGTATTCTGAATATCCGACTTCCCTTTGCGACAAATTCGTCTTCAAAAGGGATCTTGTCCTGCGTTGTTGCCACCAAATCTATAGGGATTGAAGTATTCATAATAATGTTTTTAATAAACACCTCAACTCCGCCAAGATTAGATGAATATCCGAATTCGATTACCCTGGTTTCCATCGTGTCCCCCCGTTATTCGTGCCAGTTTTTAAGATAGAATTGTTTAAGTTCTTCCGTCGTTGATACTATATCGTATCCCGACGCAGCTATCTCCGCCTTTGTATTTCTACGCTCATATCCGTCGGCATATTTCAAAGCGGTACAAGCCCACTTTTTCGGCGAATCGTCGAGAGAACAAAACTCAACAAGATCAGTAAGATTTATCTCCGAAGATATTGTATCAGTCGCGACTATATGCAATCCGGATGCCTGAGCTTCAACAAGCGACACCGGAAGCCCCTCGTTGAACGAAGTCATTATAAAAACATCCATTGCGCTGAGTATGCAATCGATATCAGTGCGTACACCCGTAAATATCACACTGTCAGCAAGTCCGAGCGACTTCACCTTTTCCTCTATCGCTCCGCGCAGATCGCCGTCGCCGACAAGAAGCAAAACGGCATTGCCGTTCTCCTTTTTAATCTCGGCAAAAACATCGATAAGAAGATAATGGTTCTTCTGAATATGAAAACGAGAGACATTGCCTATAACAAATTTTCCGTCAAGTCCGAGTTCCGCCCTGATTTTATCGCGCTTATCAGAAGAGAAAGCAAATTTATCCGTATCGACACCGTTTCTGATAATATAGTAGTTGCCGCGCTTTGTTGCTTTCTCGCCGTACATCCATACACCGGCATCATTTGAACAGGCAAACAAATAGTCCGCCTGATTCTTTAGCGGAAGGCGGTAAAGATCGATCACCTTCTGCCTTATACCCTTTTGAGACAGAGCTATGTGGCTGTGCGCTATTGTTACAAGACCGTACTTCTTAGCGATCGGTAGAAACACACTTGCAGAACCCGTCATATGCGCATGGATTATTCTGTATTCCGGATGCTCTGCAAAGAATCTGTTCCAGCAGCGCTTATATTCAAAATGGTTAAGTACATTATACTGTGGAAATCTGTATATCTTTCCGCCGAGAGATTCAATCTCATCGTCATAATCATAACGGTCGGGAGTATGTACAACAAAATCAAATTGCACAACGGATCTGTCAATGGTGCGGTAAATATTCATAACAAGAGTCTCCGCACCGCCTCGTTTGAGCTTTCCGAGAACTATCAGCACTCTTTTTGCTGCCATATTCAACTCACCTCTCGTAAAATTCAATGAGTGTTTTTGCGCATTTATTTATGTCCCAGCCGCAGTCTCTGACTTTTTCAAACGCGGAGGCGCGCAGATCGTCGGGCATTGTTTCGATTTCTTTCGCCCAGACTTTCGGGTCGGCGTCGATCGACAGGCGCTTTATATGATCTGTAATACAGACTTCATCAGTCACGGTGTCGGACATGAGCACCGGGAGCCCTGCCGCCTGCGCTTCGACGACCGAGACGGGCAAGCCCTCTTTAAAGGACGGAAAAACAAACACATCCATCGCGCTGAGCAATTGAGGAACATCGGAGCGCCTGCCCAAGAAATATATGCAGTCAGATATTCCGAGCTGATTCGCAAGTTTTCTGAGTTCATCAGTCTCCTCCGCGCCCGCCATTAGGAGCACTGCATCCGGGTGTTCTTTCTTTATCTCGGCAAACACGCGCAAAAGATAAGGGTGGTTCTTCAGCGGCGGACTTGTCACGCCGACATGACCGACAACAAGCGTGCTGTCACCTATTCCGAATTCATCGCGCGCCGCGCTGCGCTTTTCCGAGGAAAAGGCATATGAGGCGCAGTCAATGGCATTCGGGAGAACTGTGAATCGGCTGTCCTCGCCGTACCAGTAGCGCCCCGCTTCGCGGCCGCAGGCGAAAAGCTTGTCCGCGAGAAAGCGTGTCGGGACATTAAGAAGCTGATTTCTGCGCAGGTTATCGGGATTCAATGAAAACAGCGTTGAGTGGCAATGCGCCGCCACTTTTTTTATCCCGTGCTTCTTCGCTTTTGGAGCGATAAGGCAAGTCATATACGGCGCATGGATATGTACCGCCGCATATTCACCCTTATGCTCTTCAAAAAAGCCGTCAAGCTCGGACGAGACAAAGCTTTTTATTCCGGGCGTATTTATTCTGAACACGCGCCCGCCGAGTGCCTCTATTTCAGCGCGCCTATCGCGCTCGCACTCCTTGAAATACATTATGTCAAATTTTATATCTTCCGGCATCGCGCGAAAATAGTTGAGTACAACGCTCATCACGCCGTTTGCGACGCCTATGTCCGGCACAAAATGCAGTATTCTCATATTGCAGCCCCTATTCTCAGATGAGTCCGAGATTGCTGTAGATAGTCAGCATCTCGCGGTTGACATTCTCGGTCGAAAAATCCCTGACCATATCGAGACCGTTTTCGCCGAATGTGCGAAGCTTCTCGCGGTCGTTCATAAGCTCGAGTATTTTTTCCGCCATCATCCCGCTGTCGCCGACGGGAACGAGATAGCCGTTGACCCCATCTTCGACTGCGTCGTTGTTGCCGCGCACATCGGTGGCGACTATCGGATTGCCCATCGCCATAGCTTCGATGAGGTTTATCGGCAGACCCTCCTGGAAGCTCGATGCGACCGACAGATCGCTCAGACCCACGAGGTTATTTATATCGCGGCGATAGCCGAGAAAATCGACATTTTCGGCGATACCGCGCTCGGCGACCATCTGCTTATACTCTTCGAGCCTTATCGGCTGACCGGGCAGGAGCAGCTTCACATTTTTGTTCTTCTGCACTATTTTTTGAAGCGCATCGAAGAGCATCGGCTGATTCTTTCTGACCGAGAGATCGGCGGGATAGATCATAATAAATGTATCGTTGTCATAGCCGTATTCAGCTCTGAGTCTCGCTTTTTCTTCGTCGTCGACCGCCTTAAATCGGTCAAGCTCAACACCGACGCCGTGAACCTGATATATCTTTCCGGCTCTGAACTTTTTCTCATGCGCGAGGGCATAATCCTCGCTGTTTATGGTTATAAGGCAGTCGGTATATTTTGAAAGATACTTTTCAACAGGATAAAAGAACAGCCAGTTCTTGAGCGGCGCGCCTTTGAAGAAATGAAAACCGTGCGCCGTATAAATTACTTTTGTTCCCTTTTTGCGAGCACCCTTTGCCGCCAGGCGGGCAATGACCGCGCCCATGGGAGTGTGGCAATGTATGGCATCGTAGTTATTGCTGTCGATAACTTTTTTGAGCGTTTTATATGCCTTTATGTTATCGGGTCTCAGAGGCTGACGCTCGAACGGGACTTCAAATGTTTTGTCGATTGCCGACAGATCGAGTCCCGGCTTGTCCGCGGAATTGTCCTTGAACGCGGCATCGACTTGGGCTCCGTGGGCTTTGAGCTCGCGGATGAACGGCATATGAAACTGCCCGATATGGCTGCGCACCGTGGCGACGAATAAAACTTTCATCGGTTATTCTCCAATCGTTTTACTGCTGCATATTGCTGACTATTTCTTCAACGCGCTGTTTGAGAGCCGCGGAATTTTCCGAAAGCTCCTGTTCGCTCATGGCGGCGCACTTTTTTTCGTAATCGCGTATTGCGCTCACACCCTCGTCGAAGATGCGGCGTATCTCGTTGATATCGCCAATCTCTGAAACATCGCAGAATGCGCGGGAAAGTATCGCGCAGTTTGATCCGAGCCTGTAATGCTCGGGAATTATCATTTCGGCGGGCAAGAGTCCGTTTCCGAGCGAGGCTATTCCGCCAAAGCCATAGTTCTTGATTCCGTCGGCTTTGAAACGTTCAACAAGCCTGTCGACTGTGCCATCTGCCAGCTCCTCAAAAAGGAACTTCTTGCCGTAGGAATGGGAAAGATCATTGAGACCGATATGTATTTCATCAATGCCGCCGACTGAAATTATATCGTCTATCTGTTCCGCAGCTTCCCTGGTTTCAAGCAAAAGCGAAGTGGTCGCTCTGCCGTCGACCGCTTTTATAAAAGTCTCGACCTCGCGGACAGTTTTGAAATACGGCAGCATGACAACATCGGGCTCGCAGGTGAGAACGCCTTCGAGTTCATCAGAAAAGCCGTCAAAAATCGGGTCGGTGCGCACGAATATCTGCGCGTTTTTGACCGCCGATTTCACTTTCGGGATATCCGAAATGCTGTGCTTCGACTTCACGGAATCCCAGTTTTTCTGGCGCTTCTCTTTGCCGTACTGTTCGAGATCGATAAATATTCTGTCAACGCCCGCTCCGTCCGCTATCGAAGCGACCTCGGGACTGTTTGTTATGTACATCAGCTTAAGCATCTTTGTTCTCCTTCGTCTGAGAAGTTTTGCCGACATTGTCGTTGTCCTTCATCGTCAGGACATTCCAGACGGTTTGGAACAGAATTTTGCAATCGAGTCCGAGAGAGAGATTGTCGACATATTCGACATCGTACTTTATTCTGTCGTTCCAGTCTATCGCTTTTCTGCCGTGAACCTGCGCAAGACCCGTTATTCCCGGGCGCACTTCAAAGCGTCTGCGCTGAAAATCGGTATATTCTTCGAGCTTCCACGGGTGATAAGTAAGCGTCGGGCGCGGACCGATGAAGCTCATATCGCCCTTGAGAATATTTATGAACTGCGGCAGCTCGTCAAGACTCGTCGCCCTTATCACCTTTCCGACTCGGGTTATACGGCTGTCGCCTTTGAATGAATATTGACCGGTTCCCATATGCTCGGCGCCGACGCACATCGAACGGAATTTGTAGATTTCAAACACCTTTCCGTCTTTTCCAAGGCGCTCCTGTTTGAAAATCACGGGGCCTTTTGAATCAAGCTTCACCGCCGCAGCGACGGCGAGAAGGATCGGCGAGGACACAGCCGTGCCTATGAGAGAAAATGTTACATCGAGAGCTCTTTTGACACCTTTATACAAAAATTATCCCTCCAGAAAGAATACTGCGCCGTGCAGCACGAGGGCGCATTTACCTATCTTTAATTATACCAATATATATGAGAATTTTCAACAGTCTTTTGTGTTGAAAACAGATTTATATCAGTCATATAAAAAATAACGAAAAGTAAGCGTTTTTTTTGAATATTCAAGCAACTTTTGCGCATAAAAAATCAGCAATACGGCAAAAAGTCGTACTGCTGATAACATTTTTATTCCACGGGCACGGCAACGCGCTCGCTCTCGAGCACCATCTCCTCCTCTTTCTTGAGGAAAGTGACGGCGGGAGTATCCTTGCCCGGCTCTTTGTATGTTTTGACTATTTTCTTGACGACCCTACGCACATCGGCATTGTCATCATACATTATCTCGCTGAGCTCCTCGAGGCCCGCAAAAAAATCATCCTCATTTATATCAATGGGCTTTCCGATATGTATGAGATTATTCGCGGTCGCCTCAAGTCCCTCTTCGTCCATGAGCAGCTCTTCATAGAGCTTTTCACCCGGACGCAGACCGGTGAATTTTATATCAATGTCCTTATATGGCGTATAGCCCGAAAGTCTGATAATATTCTCCGCGAGATCGACTATCTTCACAGGCTCGCCCATATCGAGCACGAATATCTCGCCGCCCCTTGCGGAAGCACCCGCCTGAAGAACAAGGGACACAGCCTCGGGGATGGTCATGAAATAACGGATGATATCCTTGTGAGTGACGGTTACAGGACCGCCGTTTGCTATCTGATCCTTGAAAAGCGGGATAACCGAGCCGTTTGAGCCGAGGACATTGCCGAATCTGACGGCGACGAACTCGGTATCCGAATGCTTGTTGTAGGTCTGGACTATCATCTCGCAGATACGCTTTGTCGCGCCCATGATATTCGTGGGGTTGACAGCCTTATCTGTTGAGATGAGCACAAAGCGTTCAACACCGAACTTGTCCGCCGCGCGAACAGTTTTGAGAGTGCCGAAAACATTGTTCTTGACAGCCTCGTTGGGGTTGTCCTCCATAAGGGGCACATGCTTATGCGCCGCGGCATGGTAGACGATATTCGGATGATATCTTGCGAACACGGATTCAAGGCGTTTGCTGTCTCTGACGGAGCCTATGAGCACCTTGACATCGACTTCCGGATGAGTGCGCAGAAGCTCGTTCTGGATATTATAAGCGTTGTTCTCATAGATATCGAAAATTATGAGCTTGTGCGGCGAATGCTCCGCTATCTGGCGGCAGAGCTCGCTGCCTATCGATCCGCCGCCGCCCGTGACGAGAACCGTCTTTCCGCTGACATAATCCATGACGGAATCGAGCTTTATCTTTATCGGCGGACGGCCGAGAAGATCTTCTATATTGATGGAACGGATATTTGAAAGTCCCACTTTTTTGTCTATCATCTGCCCAATACTTGGAAGCGTCTTGACGACACAGCCTGTCTTTGAGCAGCGTCGAAGTATCTCGCCCTTGCGTTCCGGAGTCGCGGACGGAATGGCAAAAATTATAGTCTTGATATTATATTTTTTGGCAACTTCCTCTATCTTATCGCATTTGCCTATGACTTTAACACCGTATACAGTGCTGCGCTTTTTATCCGGCGAATCATCGAGGATGCAGACCGGATAGTATTCGAGATCCGGGCTTGTCTTCATCTCGTGAATAAGGATATTCGCCGCATCGCCCGCACCGATTATCATGGTGTTGTTGCGGTTCGACTTGGGCGTAATTCCCTTCCACGGCTTGCGTCTGAGTGTTCTGAGCACCATTCTGACAGCCACCACGCCTGCGCCCGAAAGCAGTACCGCCATAATATATATGCTCGGCGCAAAATACGGAAATTTCAGCGCAGTGCGGATAAGAGCGAAAGCTATCGACGAGCTCATGGCACACACCGCAACTATACACGCGTCGCGCATGGAGGCATACTCCCAGAGCACCTGATAGGTCCTCGACAACGTGAACACGCAGGCATATATAACGGCAAGCACGACCATACTCAGCCAAAAGCTGCCGCGGGTGATTTCTTTCGCAAGTGCTTCAACCCGAAATTCGTTTCGCATCCATATGGAAAACATGACCGAAAGTATCAGCACAGCCGTATCAAGAAAATACAAAAGCGTCACTATCAAATCGCGCTTTTTCAAAGTTGTCCCTCCGTTTCCCATCTCTATTATTGGCTTAATTATATATTGATATTTTCACACTGTCAATACAGAACTTGAAATATAATTCGTGCATAAATTTGGTATTTTTGTATACTTACACAGTCAATTTGCCGAGCAATAAATTCACGCAAAAACAAAAAGCACGAACCGAAAAATCGTTCGATTCGCGCCTTGTTTTTTTGTAATATCAGAAGTTTGAGCCGTTCCAGCCCCAGTGCTCAGCCTCTTCGTATTTAACATAGATATTGGCGGGAGCTATTCCTGTCTCCGCGGAGACTGCGTCGCAGATTGCCGCAGTCAGCTTATCATAAACTGCATCCGACGCGCCGCCGAAAAGGCTCAGCTCGATATAAGCCATGGGCTCATCGCCCTTGCCGCCGAAATACATCGAGATTTTATCGTCAAACGAGAGCATGAGCCAGCGCTCTGTCTTTCCGGGGACGAGAGAGATTATCCTGCCGTATTTTGCGGCAAGTGCATCCTGCTTTTCTTTTGCAAGTTCAATGTTTGTTTTAGTGCTGATATAGGGCATATTTATACTCCTTTTCTGTTATCAGTTGATTCTGATGAAGTCCCCTGCCGGGACGGTTATACCGCTGACGGTCACATCGGATTCGGTATAGTTGACATAGATCTTTGCACCCGTGTCGTATTCCGTGCAGAACACACCGCTCATTATCTCGCTGTGCGAAGTCATGCGAGCAGCCTGAAGATCCTTGAGCGCCGCATCGGCGCGTTCATAGAGCTCGGAAGCCGAGGCTATCCAGTTTTCGTAATAGACTCCGACTGTATCCGTGCTGTCCTCGTCGGACTTATTCTTTTTGTCTGCATAGGTGTCCGAATACGTCCACTCATAAGCGGGGCTCGCACCGTATTCGACACAGCGCAGGAACGAGGTTTTGGCATTCTCGCTGAAGTTGAGCGGCTCGCCGGAATAGCCGACTATTCCGTGGAGAACGAGCTGCAAAAACGGCACGCTGACATATGCCGAGCGGCTCTGCGACGCGGAGGTCGGCAGATGCGAAATGAAGCTGACATTCTTTATTACGCGGAAGTTGCCCGTGTCGGTCATTAGCTTCATATTCGCAGTCAGCGACGGGAGCTGTTCGGATATCATTTCCGCGCTCTCCTGGCGGTTGAAGCCGTTCTTATAATCGGAATAGAGCAGACTGCCGACATCGTTGAGACAGAAGCCGGTAAACTGGGAAAATCTTGTGTCTTTGAGTATCTCGATTATCGATTTTTCAACATACTTCATGCCGAGCAGGCGCTTTGCGTATTTATCTTTTCCGAGCGGACTGTTATTTATTGCATTGTATTCCGCCTTTTTGCCGAAAATGCTGCCCGCAGTCCTGCCGGAAGAGAACGAGTCTCCCTTTGCCGCAGAGAGCAGATTGACATCGAGATACATCTCCATGTTCTGCGCGTTGACATATTCAGCAAGATCTTTGAGGTCGGAGCGAGTGCCGAGGCGGGCGAGCAGAGACGCAGTCATTATGCTCGACTGATCCGTTCCGCCGCTCAGCGCGCCTTTGTAGCGCAGCTTTATTGAATTTATGCCTTTCGACTTCATTCGCGTGAGCATATCGAGAGCCTGCTCGAAGTCGGTGAAGGTCTTTTCTTTTCTGAGATTCAGGCGCTTGAACGAGAACAGAGTGTCGTCCGAGACGCCGATAACGGTCAAATCAAGCGGCAGATACTCCTGCTCTTCGGCCGTTCTTGTCGAGAGTATTCTCTCCCTTATCAGCTGTTCGCGAGCCGCAGCCGCCATGCCTGTATAGTCCGCGTTCGAGCCGCCGAGGAAGCGTATGCAAAGTCCGATATCGCCGTCATACGACTCAGAGCTCATATAGAACTTTCCTTTTGATTCGGTGCAGGGCGTGATATCGAACGACACGCCCGCTTCGTAAAAATCGTTGCCGCCTCTGACTCTGTCCGCGCTGACGGTGGCTATTGCATCGCCGCTGTTTATTATTGTGACAAAGGCGTTGTTCCCCTGCTTCATGCCGTATGCGGGAATAAGCGCGTTTGCGGTGCCGCTGTTTGCGTGACCGGATGCCGCATCGCCGCCGTAAATCGGGAAGCTCAGTTCGCTGTCAAACGAATCGTCTCTCGTGTCGGTCTTTATGAGCGCGCCGCTGCCGTCGGGGACGAAGATATAGTCGCCCTGCTGGGGTTCGGAATAAGCGCCGAAGAAATTGAGAAGGCTGAGCTTCGTGAGCTTTGCGTCGGAATCCGCAACGAGATTTTCATATTTTGCGCTGACATAGACGCTGCCGTCTTTTATCTGATAATTGACGACAAGCTTGAAAGCTATATCATCTTTATCATATTTTTCTTTGTGTGCAGTTGCAGTGTCGGGAGCGAGAATATAAGTAACACTCAGAGCGTCGTCGGCAAAGCTGCACTGGGCATTCTGGAACGACACGCTGTTATCCTGAGTATTGAGCTTATAGAGTGTGTCTCCGCTGACGATTTCAAGAGTCGCCGTTGCGGCACCCGAATTCTCCTGAGTCGGGAGCGCAGACCAGAGCTTTTCGCTGTCGTCATGTGAAAGATCGGCGACGCAGACGGAATATGTGCTCTCGTCAAAGAGCAGCTCGATAAGTCCGGATTTGCCGACCTGTTGAAGATTGGCTTTATCGCCGACGGAATGGAGCAGAGTCGATTCCGCCGCACCCGCCTCTGTGGGCGCGCCTTTTATTTTCGTCACGGCAACAGGGTCGGAGCACGCGCTCAGGGAGCAGAGCATTGCCGCCGAAAGCAGCAGAGCCGATATCCTCGCCGTTATTCTTTTTTTCCTGTTTTTAATAGCCATAACAAGATCTCCCATATCTATAAAATCGCCGCTTTGCGTTGAACTCTTCATTTGATTATATCATCTTTGAGCCGTTTATTCAACCTCGCTCACTTATCCACATCGAACCAGAAGCGCACGCCGCCGTGTTCGTTGACAACACCGCACTCCCTGCCGAGCCGCTTTTGAATGGCTTTGACTATCGGCAGACCGAGTCCGAAATGGAAATCCTCGTTCTTGCGCTTCTTTGAAGATTTGTAGAAGCTGTACCATATTTTGTCAAGCTCGTCCTCGTCTATCGGGTCGCCGGAGTTATAGACGCTGACTCTGTATGTGTTCAGATTATCTTCAACCGTCAACTGAACTATCTTCTTGCCGCCGATATTCGACACGGCGTTTGACAGAAAGTTCTGGAGCACGAGCAGTATAGTCCGCTCGTCGCTGTGGACGGTCAATCCGTCCGGAATGCGGTCGATGAGTTTTATTCCGTTATCGTTGAACATCATCGAGAACGCCGCAAGCTGACCTTTTATCATCGCGCTCAGATCGAGCTTTTCGCGCGTCGGGACATATGAGCCGCTCTCGAGCTTTTCGAGGTTTAGCAGCTCCATGACTATGCGGTTCATCTTGCCGGTCTCCTCGAGGATTATGTCGCAGTATTCCTCGCTGCCCTCGGGGTCGCTGTTTATGCCGAGCTTGAGTCCCTCGGCGTAGCCTTGAATAATGGCTATAGGAGTCTTGAGTTCATGCGAAACATTGGCTATGAAACTCTTTCGCGACTCGTCGACAAGCGCGCTGTGCTCAAGCTCTTCGGTCAGTTTTTCGTTTTTGTCCTGCAATTCGTCGAGCGTTTCGCTCAGGGATTCGGAGAGTATATTGATATTCTGCCCGAGGTTCTGAACATCCGTCTGCGGATAGCTGACGCATTTCTTGGAGAAATCGAGCTTCGCCATGGACTCCGTTATCTCCGCCATCGCCGCAACGGGGCGCGAGAAACGCAGATTTGAATAGAGTATAATTGCACATGCCACGGCGGCTGATATCAGCGCAAAGGCGGTCAGAAGGAATGACGCCGTATTGGCGTTTCGCTCGACCTGATAATAAGGCAGCCACAGGCGCAGGGTATCACCGTTTTTGAGCTCAACGCGGTATCTGTAATATCCGCCCGTCTCGCTGTCCTGATATTCATATTCGTCAAAGCTTGCGCTGTCGTCAAAAAGATTGAACACGCGCACGCTGCGTCCGGTAGTGTACATGCTTTCGGCGGTTCGGTAATAGACGCTGTCACCGTCGCCGGAATACAAGAACTTTTCGCGATTTGAATAGACCGTGTTGCCGTCGGGGTCAAAGACCTCGATCATATAATAGTTGTTGTCGGAGACAGAGGCTAACTGCTGATAATATTCGTAAGACGCCGGATCCTCGTTGTCGAGCGACTCGCGGATGCTCTGCATATTCATTATCTCCGCAAAGGCATAGACAGAGTTGAGCAGCACGCCGGGGCGCAGTGCGACAAGTATTGCGGCAAGTACTATCAGGACGGTGATGAGCTCGAAAGCCATGCGCCGTCCCGATTTTCTGATTCTGTCATCTTTCCTTGCCGACCGACGGCTCAAACTCAGTTCACCTCTATCTTATATCCCGCGCCGTAGACCGTGCGCAGATGGCGGCTGCCCCAATCGCCGAGCTTCGTGCGAAGGCGCGCGACATGGGAATCGACCGTTCTCGAATCGCCGAGGAAGTCAAAGCCCCAGATATCGTCGAGCAGCTGCTCACGCGAGAAAACCCGCTCGCGGTTTGAAGCGAGCTTATGAAGAATGCCGTATTCTTTATGAGTCAGCTCGATTTCGTGACCGTCGCAGACGACGGAATGAGCCACAACATCGATAACAAGACCGTCTATAACTATCTTATCGGTTGGGTTGTCCGCGGTGCGCTTTAAGCGCGCTTCGATACGCTTGACGAGCACAGTGGGGCTGAACGGCTTTGTTATGAAATCGTCCGCGCCGCACTCGAAGCACTCGAGCTCATCGAACTCTTCGCCGCGCGCAGTCAGGAAAATGACCGGGACATCGGAGGTTTCGCGAATCTTGCGGCAGACCTCCCAGCCGTTCATTTCCGGCATCATTATATCGAGCACAGCCAGGGCTATATCGCTGTTTTCCGCAAAAACGCGCAGAGCCTGCGCACCGTCCTCCGCCTCGACCGTTTCAAAGCCCTTGGCGGTGAGGAAATCCCTGATAATGCGGCGTATCTTCGCCTCATCGTCCGCGATAAGTATCTTCTGCAAAAGTTACCCTCCTTCCGGGTCGTGCATCTCTGCGCGCCCGGGATAAAAAATCAATTATTACTGATTTTATCACATATCGACAAATTTAACAAGGTGTCAGTACACCGAGGGGCGCTATTTTCCAAAATTATATCGACGCTATTGCAATTGGAGGGCAGAATAAGTATAATAGATAACATAAATTCAAAATCGGGGAGTTTGCGAACCGTGCAATTCTCGCCGAATATAGGGAGGGCATGACCTTTGTTAGGTAAATTCGTCAGAGTCAGAATAACAAACCCGGTCGGCTCCCTGAACCGTCAGTACGGATACAGATATTCTCTCAATTTCGGCTCTCTTGAAGGCAGGCGGCAGTTTGACAACCGCTTCGCAGGCGCCTATATCATGGGCGTTCATCATCCCGTCAGACACTTTGATGGGCGCGCAATTGCCGTTTTATACAGAGAGGGAGAGCGCAAGGGCATACTTGTCGTTGCGCCGAAAAATATGCGTTTTATCAGCTATCAGATAGCCGATGCGCTCGCCTTTGCGGAGCCCGAGGGCACATACCGCCTCGAGTGTCTCTACGAGCGCTCGTGCGGTGCCGTCGTATGCCGCAGAATAAACGGCGAGATCAGACTTCTTCTCATCAAGAACAGCCGCAGCGCCCACTGGGGATTCCCCAAAGGTCACATGGAGCGCGGCGAAACGCCCGAGCAGACTGCACGGCGCGAGGTTCTTGAAGAGACCGGGATACACATCGACATCATCCCGGACTTCACCGCAAAATCCGACTACACGATTCAGGGCAAGGTCGAAAAGAGCGTAACCATCTTTTTGGCAAAAACCGAAGACACAGAGACGATAATTCAGCGCGAAGAGATAGACGACTACATCTGGCTCGGCTTCGACAAAGCGCTCGAAACATTGAAATTTGAAAACGACAAGGCGATTTTGAAGAGCGCGCGTCGTTTTATGGACAAGCACGGAATTTTTGAAACCGATGACTGACGGCGCAAAAACGCCGAAAAGGAAAGGAAAAGAACATGACTGAAGAATTCGCTCAGGGTCTCGTTGACTTTTTTCAGAACAAGATCCCTAACGAACTGATAATCTTTCTCGTATCGCTGCTGCCGGTTCTCGAGCTGCGCGGCGGCATGATAGCGGCGAAGCTGCTGCACGTTGATTTTTGGCGTGCGTTCGCCATATGCTATCTCGGCAACATTCTGCCGATCCCGTTCATCCTGCTTTTCATACGCAAGATATTCCAATTTCTGCGCGACAAGCCGGTCTTTTCAAAGATCATCGAAAAGCTTGAGATACGCTCAATGCGAAACAGCGAAAAAGTCAAACGCTGGCGCGACTGGGGTCTGCTTTTATTCGTTGCCATTCCCCTGCCCGGAACGGGCGGTTGGACCGGAGCACTGATAGCTGCCCTGACCGACATGAGGATAAAGAAATCCTTCCCGATAATTGCCCTCGGCATTCTTATAGCGGGAATAATTATGTCGGTCATCACCTACCTTGTGCCCTCTTTCTTTGGATTTTAAAGCAGTAAAACCATATAAGGAGGAACAAACATGAAGAAAGCCATAGCATTCATTCTTGCGGCCGTCATGCTCGTTATGCTTCCCGCCGGTGCATTCGCCGACAGCGCGGAATGCCGCTGCGACACGCCGCCCGTAGTCATGGTCAACGGCTTTGCCACCGACCTCACTCACGACAATGGGGACGGCACGACGAAGTCCGTTTTCCCGATGGGCGCCATAGAGATAGTGAGCGCGATACCGAGCCTTGCGGGCGCATTTGCGGCTCTCGCCACAGGCGAACACGAGCTGTTCCGCACGCTGCTCTCAAGGGCTCTGTTCCATCTCATGGGAAACATGATGTGCAACACGGACGGCACGGCAAAGATATCGGCAAGATCCTATCAGACGCCGACCGACACCGACATACACAAAAAAGACACCCACGGACAGCATCAGGGCGAAAATGACGGCGGGCGCTACATCTTCGGCTACGACTGGAGACTCGACCCCGTTGAAAGCGCACGCGAACTTGAAAAATATATCGAAGAAGTAAAGGCAGTCACCCGCCACGACAAGGTAGTGCTCTGCGCACACAGCGAGGGTACCTGCATCGCGGCTTCGTACATTTCGCTCTACGGCTCCGAGGATGTTGAAAAGGTAGTTTTCCTCAGCGGCGCGTTCCAGGGAATAACGCTCGTAGGCAATCTTTTCACGAAGAATCTCGACGTCAAAGGCAAGGCAGACGCATTTGAGCTGTTCATAGAAACCTTCCTCGGCGGAGACACGACGGGCGATTTCGTCAGCAGTCTCTTCTCTGTGCTCAAGGATGCGTTCATAGTCGACATGCTGCTGTGCCTCGTCAACAACATTCTCGAAGAGGATCTTGACGCGCTCTACGACGACTGCCTGACGGAGATAATAACCACGATGCCCGGCGTCTGGAGCTTCGTGCCCGACGAATACTACGAAAACGCGAAGAAAGCTCTCTATTTAGACACCGGAGACAAATATTCGGCTCTGACAAAGCTCACCGACGGCTACCACTACGGCGTTCAGGTCGGTCTCGGCGACAGGCTCAAAGCTGAGCAGAAGAACGGTCTTGCAGTCTGCGTGAGCATGGGATACGCGATAGCACCCATCCCGGTATATGACAACTGCGTTGACCAGACAGATATGCTTATCGACACGAAGTTCGGCTCGCTCGGTGCGACCTGCGCACCCATAGGCGAGACGCTCAAGGCGGACAGCACGAACAAATATCTTTCAAGCGATCTGCTCGTTGACGCTTCCACCTGCGCTTTCCCGGATTCGACATGGTTCGTCAGATATCAGGATCACAACGATTTCTGCGACGCCTACAACGATTTCGTATATTATCTGCTGACCTTTGACGGGCAGCCGACAGTCACATCGAACGCGGCGTTCCCGCAGTTCATGGCTTGCGACGGGCACAAAGTTCTTGTCCCCGCGGGCGCACTTCCTGAAGTCGACACCAGACCTAGCATAATCAGACTCGGCGAGAACACATACAAGCTCATAAAAGAGTTGATTGAATCGAACAAAAAGTAAGATAAAAAATCGACCGTCCCGAAGCTTTTGCCGCGGGACGGTTTTGTTATGTCTTTTAATATGCCTCGAATCTTGCGATAGTCGCAAAGCAGCGGGTCTCTTCGATAACGAGCTTTATATACTGCATTCTCGTTTCGGCAAAGCGGCAGATGCGCTTCGAGCCGATAACGGTGCCGGCAAATATCTTTTTCCACTTGCCGTTTATCTGACCGTAGAGCGAGAATTTTTCTATCTGCTGACCTGTCGCGATATGCTCGGAGAGCACGATCTTGTCGATATCGTAATCATCGCCGAGGTCGAGAGTCAGGGTCGCGTGGTCGGGATCGAAACCCGAATGCCAATACTCGTCGGTGGTGTGGGTCAGAGCCATCTGACCGCGGTGCTCCTCATCGAGGTGGCAGGAATCGGTCATTATCGAATCGTCCGCCAGATCCTCGTTGAAGTCTATCTGAAGCTGCGCGCCCATGGCGAGCAGCGTTTCGACATCGCGCTGGGCGAACAAGCCGTCCTTGTTCGGCGGGATATTGAGCAGCAAGCTCGCATTCGCACCGACGGAGTTATAATAGATCTCCATAAGCTTCGACAAGGGCTTTACCTCATAGTCCTCGTTGAGATGATAGAACCAGCCTTTTCTTATCGAGACATCGACCTCTGCGGGATACCAGATGAGCTTCGAGACGTTCTTTATCGCCTTGCGGCTGCCGAGGTCGAGCGCGGTATGGTTTATCTTTTTCGGCGGCTTTTCGGCATCCTGCTGCGACGCTGCGGCAATAAGCTCCTGCTGGCTGTAATAATAGGGCACGACATTCCACTCGCTCTTGCGGCAGACTCCCGCCTCGTTTCCGCACCAGCGGACATCCGGACCCGTGACGGAAATGACCGCCTCGGGCTGACACTCGCGTATAAGGTCATAGTAGCCCTGCCAGTCATATTCCTGCTTGCGGCCGTTCTTGCCCTCGCCGCACGCGCCGTCGAACCAGACGCAGAATATATCGCCGTAGTTTGTCAGCAGCTCGCGCAGCTGATTCTTGAAATATTTATTATACGCCTCGCCCTCGCCGTAGCGGGGATCGTGCCTGTCCCACGGTGAAAGATAGACGCCGAACTTGAGACCGAATTTTCTGCACGCTTCGGCGCATTCGCGCACGACATCGCCCTGTCCGTCTTTCCATTTGCTTTTTTTGACGCTGTAGTCCGTATATTCGCTCGGCCACAGGCAGAAGCCGTCATGGTGCTTGCAGGTCAGGATAATCGCTTTCATACCCGCCGCGCGGACTGCCGCCGCCCACTGGTTCGCGTTGAGCTTCTCGGGATTGAAGAGCACCGGGTCGTCGTTACCGTTGCCCCATTCGGAGTTTGTGAATGTGTTCATGCCGAAATGGATGAAGGCATAGAACTCGAGCTCATGCCACTTGAGCTGGCGCTCGCTCGGCACGACCGCCGCCGCGCGCTTTATGTAATCGTCATTCTTCTTCATATCTGTTTTCCTTTCGGATATATGATACATGATGTATATAAAGATAACATAAACTTCGTGCGAAGTAAACTTATCAGGCAAAAAATCCGCAGCAAATTTTTCTTCGCTGCGGATTTTTCCGTTTATTTTATTCGACCGTTACGCTCTTTGCAAGATTTCGCGGTTTATCGACATCGCATCCGCGCTCGATCGCCGTGAAATAGGCTATAAGCTGGAGCGGAACGACATTGAGCGAGGGCATATATTCAGGCAGAGTCCTAGGCACCTTTATGGCGACATCCGAAAACTCGCCTGCGTTCTCGCAGTCCTCACCGACGAGCGCCGCAACATATGCGCCGCGGCTCTTAACCTCGCGGATATTGCCGAGGGTCTTTTCAAAGAGATCGGGCTGAGTTGCAACGGCGAACACGGGGGTTCCCGGCTCGATAAGCGATATCGTGCCGTGCTTCAATTCGCCAGCGGCGTATGCCTCGGACTTGATATAGGATATTTCCTTGAGCTTCAATGAGCCCTCGAGCGAAATTGAATAATCAAGCCCGCGCCCGATGAAAAATATGCTCGAAGCCTTTGAGAACCGCTCGGCAACGGGCTTGAACCGCTCTTCATTTTCGAGTATCTGTTCAATCTGCTCGGGCAGGCGTAAAAGTGCTTCGCAATGTCGCTTTTCCTCCGATTCATCGAGTCTGCCGACCGCCCTTGAAAGGCGCAGGGCAAGCAGATAGACTGCGGCGAGCTGAGCCGAAAACGCCTTTGTTGTGGCGACGGCTATCTCGGGTCCCGCCATGGTGTATATAACATCGTCGCTCTCTCTGGCAATCGTGCTCTCGACGACATTGACTATCGAGACCGTGTGTGCGCCCCTGCTCTTCGCTTCGCGGAGCGCCGCCAGGGTGTCCGCCGTTTCGCCCGACTGGCTGATAACAATACAAAGATCGTTATCACGGACAACGGGGTGTCTGTAGCGGAATTCGCTCGCGAGGTCGCATTCGCAGAGTATCCCCGCCGAGCGCTCTATCAGATATTTGGCGGTCATTCCGACATGCCATGCGCTGCCGCAGGCGACGATATGAATTACGCCGATGTTTTTTATCTGCTCGTCGCTGAGGGTGAGCTCCGGGAGATTGACTCTTCCGTCAACTATTCTGCCGCCGAGCGTATCGCGCACGGCTTTCGGCTGCTCGGCTATTTCTTTTTTCATGAAATGCTTATAGCCGCCCTTTTCGGCGCTGTCCGCATCCCAGGTTATATGCATGAGTTTTTTGTCTATCGGCTTGCCGTCGGAATCGAAAAATCCAACCGAAGTTTTGCCGACTATTGCAATCTCGCCGTCCTGCATGACGGCGCAGTCGCGTGTATATTTGAGCAGAGCCGGGATATCGGAGGCGAGATAGTTCTCCCCGCTGCCTATGCCGACTATCAGCGGGCTGTCTTTTTTGGCGGCAAGTATCTCATCCGGATGATCGCTCATCAGCACTGCGACGGCATAAGAGCCGCGCACGCGCTTTATGACTTTCAGCATAGTCTCAAGCGGATTTCCGTCATAGAGGCTGTCGAAAAGCTGAGCGAGAACCTCCGTGTCGGTCTGCGACTTAAACTGCCTGCCCTGCTTTTCAAGCTCGGCTTTGAGTTCAAGATAGTTTTCGATGATGCCGTTATGGACGAGGGTGACGCGCCCGCTCGAACCCGAATGGGGATGGGCGTTTGCATCGGTCGGCGCGCCATGGGTCGCCCAGCGGGTATGACCTATACCCACGCTCCCCTGCGGGGTGCCGACTTCGTCGAGCTTCTGCTGAAGGTCGCTTATCCTGCCCTTTGTCTTGACAGTGGTTATCTTTCCATTTCGGCATACGGCGATGCCCGCCGAATCGTAACCCCTGTACTCCAGCTTCTTCAAACCATCGATCAATATCGGAGACGCACTGTTATCTCCAACGTAACCAACAATTCCACACATATTCTGTTTTTCCTTTACAAAAATATTTGTGCATTGCTCTCCCCTCTGTCTGCGCGTCGCCGCGCTGTTTTATAAGAGAGCCTGTGTCCCCCGCACTTATGGGGCAAGAAGCATCCGCCGAAAATTTCGATGACTTCTTCCTCGTCATCTGCAAAGGCTCGCAGCCTTCAGTGCTTGCAGACCCGGCGCTATTTTTATAACCGAAAAATTTTAAAACGGTTTGACAAATTTCCTTTCTCGATATTACAAAAGCGGCACTGAAACGCAAATGCAGTCTTATTATATGCAAAACGCCGCCAAAAGTCAAATCGACTGTCGCAAAAAGAAAAAAGACCGCTCTGCAAGGCATACAGATCGGTCTTTAGTATATGTTTTTTCGTGCGGTTTACTGCTTCGCTTCCTGCTTTTCTGCCTTTTCTCGCTCGCGGCGTTTTTCGGTCGGCGCGGGGTCGCAGAGCTTCATGAAATCGACCTTGCCCATCCGGGTGCGCGGCAGAGCGTCGAGAATGATGATCTTCGTCGGGCGCGAGAAGCGCGGCAGATTTTCGCTGCAAAATTCATTTATTTCTTCAATCTTTTTCTTCTTGTTCTCCGGCTCGCTGTCGAGCGCGACATAGAGCTTGACTATCGGCTTTGCCTCGATATAACCCTGAACGGCGCAAGCCTCGGTTATCCCGGCGACGCCGATGACCTTTTCCTCGATATCGGACGGATAGACGTTATAGCCCGAGATGATAATAAGTCTCTTTTTGCGGCCGGTGAAGAACAGGAAGCCGTCTTCATCGATATAGCCGAGGTCGCCAGTGAGCACCCAGCGCACGCCGCTGTCGTCGGTATAGACTCCGCTTGTCGGCTCGTTTAAATAGCCCTCCATAAGAGTCGAGCCGGAGACGGCTATCTCGCCGACGGTGTTTGCGGGCAGGCGTTTTTTGTCCTTATCCCATATCTCGACGCGCATACCGTAAAACGGCTTGCCGACGGAATTGCGCTTGAAATCGGCATATGTATTCGCGCAGCAGACAGAGCTGACTTCGGTAAGTCCGTAGCCGCGGAAAAGTCTGCCCTTGCCGCCCCATTTGGCGATAGTCGAGTTAAACATATCGAGGAACTGCTCGGTCACGATATCGCCGCCGCTGAAGAGCAGCTCTAAATTCCGCAGATGCTTTCCCTCGAAGTTCTTCTGCTCGAACATCTTTTTATACATATTCGGCACGCCGACGATGAAAGAGACTTTATATTCGCGCATAAGCTCGTTTGCCTTGCGCGGCTTGAAGCGCGCGACGGGGATACAGCAAAAGCCTTCGCACATGCTGAAATGCATGGACACGCCGAGACCGAACGCATGGAAGAGCGGCAGGACTATCATCGAGCACTCGACGCCGGGGGTGTTGTGATGCTCGACCTTTCCCGTCTTATATGCAAGTTCATTGAGCGCCTTTGAAGAGAGCTTTATAGTCTTGCTCTTTCCCGTTGTTCCGCCGCCGTGAAGATAGACGGCAATATCCGAACCGTTGTTGTGGACTCCGTCCGAGGGCGGGCAGCGATGGATCGCCGCGCGGTAGCTCAGCGCATTTTTTATGCCCGACGACGCATGCGCTGCGAACAGCTCATAGCCGCGGAAAGCCGGATAAGCCGCGGGCGAAACATAATCGGAATTCGAGCACACAACGCACGGGACATTGTGAAAATTGAGCATATCGACATAGGGCTTCGCGAGCAGATCCATGAGCATAACGCCCTTTGAGCCGACCGCGTCCATGGTCTCCTTGAGAAGCTCGGGCGGGGTCAGCGGATGCACGATATTTGCGATAACACCTATTTTATTGAGCGCATAAAAGGCGACGAAGCTCTGCACGCAGGTCGGCAGGAACACGGTGTACACATCACCGCGCCGAAGGCCCGCGCTCTTGAAATACGCCGCGAGACGGTCGATATCGGAAAGCAAGGCAGAACGCTTGATCCTGTGACCGAAATGAATCGCGGCATCGTAGTCGCCGAACGCTGCAGTGTTGTTCTTGAAATACTCGTAGCAGTTGTAGCTTTCGGTTGGTATCATATTTATTTTCTCATCTCCCGCAATACATTTTATATGCAAGGCAATAAAATGTCAAGATAAATGTCGCAGATAATGACCGTTATATATTTCCGTTAAAAAAACCGTTCCGAATAATTCGAAACGGTTTTGCTTTATCTGTCAATAACTGATAACAAGCTCATCCATGCGGACGAGGTCATCGTCTACAATTGAATATCCGTCGTCCTCGATAATCACCTGGAGCGATATCGTGACGGGGTCGAGATAGCCGATATTATCAAGATTCTTTTCGACCTCGGTAATTATTCCGTCCGCCCAGAGCTCCTCGCGTTCGGAGTCGGAGAGCTTATCGAACTCCCCTTTTCTTGCGCGTTCGCCGTATGACTTCTCAAAATCATCGATGCCGTTTTCCTCCGCTTTTGATATGACATCTATCGGATAGACGGTCACGCTGACAAGGAATCTGTCAGAGCTTCGCGTTACCTCGCCGACCTCATACTTGCAATGGGCATAGAGCGTTTCGAATATCTTCACCATGCGCTGATAAGTCGCGTCGGACACCTCGTCGATATCCATGCACATTTTGAAATATTCAACCTCGTCCCGGATATACTGCTGATACTCAGTTTCACATTCTTCGGCGGTGCCGCCGACCGATTCCAGATACTCGTCGCTGTTCTTGTTGAGATAGACAGAGTCGAGCGTGCCGCGGACATATGCGCCGATCTGCGAGCGCGACGCCGTGCACGAGCACAGCATGAATACGCACAGCAGAACCGCCGCAAGCGCGGAGATCCTCTTAACCATTATTCAACTACTCCTATATAACCGATCAAATTATCGGAAGCTAAAGAGAAGTCTATCACAGCAAAGACCGGACGTCAACAATATTCCGTATAAACATACATTTTTTGCGGCTTTTCTGCAAATATTTTTGATAATTTATAAAGTAATCCTAGAAATTACCGACACTCGAACCAATCGGTACCCGGGCGGTAGCCGTTATCCAGTCCGTGCTCAGCGCAGAACGGATGCGAGCGCAGGACGAAGCGCAGGGTATTCATCGCGCTGCGGAATATCTCCGCGCGGGTGATGCCGTCCGGCTTGCCGAGGCTTTCGAGCAAAGATGGGTCATATTTTGCCTTGCGTGAGCCCGCTCCCGCGCCGGGCATGAGCACATCCACCTGTCCGCGCACGCGGTAGGAATTGTTGCGAAGCAGCGGGAAATCCGGGTCTTTGCTCGCGCGCATCCACCAGTCGGTCATGACGCAGCCGTCATATTCCCACTCGCCGCGCAGTATCTGCGTGCAGGTGCCGTAATGATAGTGTCCCCAGACGCCGTTTATCTTATTATAAGAAGTCATTATATTGAATGGGTGCGCGGTTTTGACGCATATCTCAAAGCCCTTGAGATAAATCTCGCGCAGAGCGCGCTCGGACACGCGCGAATCGTTATAGATACGCATGGTCTCCTGATTGTTGCAGGCGAAGTGCTTCGGACAGGCGGAGACTCCCTGCGACTGGATGCCGCGCACGACCGCCGCACCCATGGTGCCGGCGAGCAGCGGATCTTCAGAGAAATATTCAAAGTTTCTGCCGCAGAGCGGATCTCTGTGGATATTCATACCGGGGGCGAGCAGGACATCGGAGCCCTTGCGCGCCATCTCGGCACCCTCGAGAGCATACAGCTCGCGGACGAGCTGCTGATTCCATGTGCTCGCGAGCAGCGTGCCGATAGGCAGGAGCGAGGCATAGCAATGGAGTCTGATGCCGGAGGGGCCGTCCGTTGCGCTGACGGGCGGCACGCCTTTTTTGCGCAGAGATTTAAGTATTCCGCCGTAAACTGCGGCGTTGCCGGGAGTGCCGAGCTTGCTGTTCATGACATAGTCGCCGCGGCAGAGAGCCTCAAGCTCAACATCCTCGAGCTGAGCCGTGAAGCCCGCAAGGGTCGCTCTGTTATTGGCGACATCTTCGAGTTTTATGCCCTTGTCGCCCGTGAAATCGGGGGCTTCGGGCAGATTTTTCTCTATCTCCTCGCGGCGCGAAACGGTGCTCAGCGGGACAGATTCATATGCTTTTTCTATTTTTCCCTGTTCGTCGGTCGCGGCGACAAGGCGGTCGAACGCCTCTTTCGGGGCGCAGTCCGCGCGGCTCGCAAGACGCTCGGTGACGCGAAGCTCCGGCTCTGTGTGAACGCCTATCTGCTCGCAGGAGCGCACATCGGTGCCGGCATAGATGGGATAATCCCCAGCTTCGAGCACATAGCAGAACGCCGCGCCGGATTTGCCGGAGTCATCGAATGACGCCATATTGGCGCACGGGAACGACACGACCACTCTCTGCTCCTCACCCGGCAGAAGAGTGCGCGTTTTTTCATATGCGGCAAGGCTCTTTGCCGCCTTGCCGAGCTCGCCCTGCGGCGCGCCGTAGTAGACCTCAATAACCTCTTTGCCCGCGGCAGAGCCTACATTCCTGACTTTTACGGAGACTATTATTCTGTCGCCAGCCTCCATGACGGTCTTGTCGGACAGCTCGAACGAAGTGTAGCTAAGACCAAAGCCGAACGGGAACATGACCTTTTCGGGCGCGAAGGTTTCAAAATATCTGTAGCCGACGAAGATATCCTCGGCGTAGTTGTTGTATGCCCTCTCGCCGAAATTTTCCGCCGCCGGATAGCTCTCGTAGCAATCGGCAATGGTATCGGGCAGCTTGCCGCTCGGCGAAGCTTTGCCGGAGAGAACCTCGCCAATGGCGTTTCCGCTCTCCATTCCTCCCTGCCAGACATAGAGCACCGCACCGAGCCTGTCGCCGTATTTATTCATCCACGACATATCTATAATATTGCCGCTGTTTATCAGCACAACGGTGTTTTTGAAATTCGCGGTCACTTTGTCGAGCAGCGCGGTCTCATCGTCGGTCAGATAATAGCTGCCCTTTTTGAGCGTGTTTTCTCTGTCCTCGCCTGCAGAGCGACCTATAACTACGACGGCGCAGCTGCTGCGCCTTGACGCATCGGCGACGATCTTTTCGTCTATCTTCATCTCATCGTGATAGCGCGGCCATGCGCCCCAGAAGCCGTCGTCCGCCGGGTTCTTCTTTATCCAATCCGAGTATATCTTTTCAAGCTGCTCGTCGACTTTTATTCCCGCGTTTTTCATGCCGTCCACAAGATCGACGCAATAGGGCTTGTTGACATCGCCTCCGGAACCGTAGCCGACGAAGAAATAGTCCCTCTGGATCCTGCCGAAGATGCAGACGTTCTCATCTTTTTCTATCGGCAGCACGCCATTGTTTTTGAGCATGACTATGCCCTCTTCGGCGGCAATTCTTGCAATCGCCTTCATCTCCTCCGGAGTATCGGGCGAGCCGAGCTCGCCTTTGCTCAGGCCCTGCGCGGTTGCGGAAGTAATCAAATTGACTGCTTTTGAAAAAATTCTGCGTACTTTGTTGCTCATTGTATTATCTCCTATTCGGCTGTTATTTGCGTTTCATTGCGCGTATCTTCGCCTTGTCCTGCGGCGTGACACGATAAGATTCGGTTATCTTCTGAAGCGACTTGTTGAAAGTGAAAGCGTCGAGGCGGTTATCTTCGAGATACTGCCATGTCTTTTCCGGCGCATGGATGAAGAACACGGAGACCGCCCACGCGACCGCCATTTTCACATAGTAGTCATCGTTGGTTATCGCATCAAACTTCCCGAAAGCACGGGCGGCGTACTCATCGTCCGAGAAATAATCGAGCACCGAGACGACCGAAAAGCGAATGTCATAGGGCTTATCGGAATCAAAATACGGCTGCAAAAACTCCCAGACCCGCTCCCTGTCTTTTTTGAAAAACTTGAGGCTGTTCACGAAGCTGTCGCACACGGACCAATTATCTATCTCCGGCACAAAATCTGCCACCGCTTTCAGATGCTCTTCAAACGGCAGATCGGCACTTGCAATAACGAATCCGCGCACAAGCTTTTCTTCAAACATATCGCCCTGCGGGAGATCGGGCATAACGCCCTTGGGGCTTTCTTTTTTTATCCGCGCCGCGACCGCTCTCAGCTGCGGCAGGCGCACGCCGATCATCTTACTCTTATCGGCATTTGGTAGGAGCGACAAGCTGAACTCCCTGTATTTTTCATCTCTGAGCCGTTCGAGCTCATTTCTTATATCCATATCGTCCTCCGTCGAGATACTTATATGATTTTAACATATATAACACGCTTTTTCCATATCCAAGACCAAAAATTAGGCAAATGCGCATAAATTTTTTGACTTTTGCGGCGCAATATTGTATAATGATTTCAGCAAATTTTCTCATACACGCAAAAAGGAAAGGAGTCATGAGATGAAGAAAAACAGTTTCAAGCGTATTCTCTCGTTCTTCCTCGCCGCAGTGATGCTCTTCGGGATGCTTCCCGCAGTCTTCGCGCAGGGCGCGGACACGAAGGATGTTGACTACGCGATAACGAACCCCTACGCCACGGTTGACTGGAAAAACTACGGTCAATACAAGGCGAGCCTGCACAACCACAGCATAGTTTCAGACGGCGACAACGATTTCAGATATGTCATCGAGACCTATTATTCAATGGGCTATGACATTCTCGCGATAACCGATCACGGCACCGTTGACAGAAGCTGGACAGAGCCGAACTATGTTCCCGCGCTCCAGCTCGCGCTCGGATTCAGACGTGAAAACGGCTTCGAGAAGCCGACGGGACTGACTCAGGGGCGCTACAATCAGATAACCTCCGGCAGCGACAGAGGCGGCCGCGGAATGCTCCGCGTCCCCTACGGCATCGAGAACAACCCGACTTCGTTCAACAACTCGCATGTCAACTCCTGGTTCGTTGACTACGGCAACGGCGTTCTGGGCGGCACGAGCGACTACGAGACTCCGATAAAGAATGTCGAAGAGCTCGGCGGTCTTTCGGTCATCAACCACCCCGGCGAATACACGGGCGCGCGCAACGAAAAGGATTTCGACAAGGCTTATAACGAAGACTACGACTACTACATAAATAAGTTCGCCCGCCTGCTCAAAATGTACCCCTCCTGCCTCGGCATCGATGTCAACTCCAAGGGCGACAACCGCACCCGCCACGACCGCAAGCTCTGGGATATCCTGCTCCAGAAGGTCGTACCCTCCGGGCGCAACGTCTTTGCTTTTGCAAGCTCCGACGCGCATCGCCTCTCCGCCATGGACAACGGCTGGACGATAATGCTCATGCCCTCGAACACGGTAGATAACCTCAAGGAATGCATGAAGCAGGGCGCGTTCTTCGCGGGAAGCAGATATATAAAGAATACCCCCGAGCTCGAGCAGTTCAGCAAGGAAGTAGGCTATAATGTCGCGGACGAGAACGGTCAGTGGTACGCATCGCCCGACCTTGTTCAGCCGGTGATAACAAACATCGCCGTTGACGACAAAGAGGACACGATAGCGATAACCGCAGAGAATTATCTGACGATTCACTGGATAGCGGACGGCAAGGTCATTCATGTCGGCTCTGAGATAGACCTCGACGACTACTCGGACGAGATAGGCAGCTATGTCCGCGCCGAGGTTTTCGGTGAGGGCGGCATCCTCTACACCCAGGCGTTCACCCTCGACTACGACGGCGCGCCGGAGGCGGAGAACAAGTTCTTCTTCGACTGGGGCAATGTAGTCAAGCTTTTCGCCGACACGATTCTCTACGTATGCGGAAAGAGCGAGCTGTTCTGCAAAATCTGGTTCGCGCTGACCCACAACGACGCGTTCGCAAAGTAAGTTGATAAAAAGCGGCGGCAAGCCTTGAGTGGTTTGCCGCCGCTTTTTGTTTGGTTATGACTCTTTTTCGTCTTTGTTTTTCATCTGCTTTTCAATCGACTCGCGCCATTTGCGTGTCTTTATCATCTGAGCGCGTCTGCTCCAGATGATATAAATGAGCACCGGAGCGATAATGGTCGCCGCCTCATACTCGCTGTTATATCCGAAGATAAACAGGTACACCAAAGCCGCAGTTGCGATAACATCAAAAATAATGCCGATAACAAGATCCATAATTTTCTCCTTTTGCTGTAATTTTTATTTCATTTTATCATGTTCCGTTTTTTGTCAAGCGTTTTTTCAATAGCGAACTTTATTTTGACAAAAAATAGCATTTTGCTCATTGCAAAATTTGGCAATATGCCGTATAATAACTTTGCAGAGTCCGTTTTTTGGTACACGAAATATTTTATAATATATCCGTAAATCAAATCGGAGGATACAAAAATGGCCAAAAAATCAAATCAGAAAATAAAGCTGCTCTATCTGATGAAGATCCTACTCGAAAACACGGACGACGAGCACGGGATGACGCTCGCAGAGATATCGGATGCGCTGGGCGAATACGGCATCGACGCGGAGCGCAAGACGCTCTATGATGACATCGACGTTCTCTGCCTGTTCGGGCTCGACATCGAAAAGAGGAAGGGCAAGAGCGTGACTTATCATGTCATCAGCCGCGAATTCGAGCTGCCGGAGCTGAAGCTTCTTGTCGACGCGGTTCAGTCCTCGCGCTTTATCACGCACAAGAAGAGCAACGAGCTGATAAAGAAAATCGAGGGCTTTGCGAGCCGATATGAGGCGCAGGAGCTGCAGCGGCAGGTCTTTGTCTCGAACCGCATCAAGGCGATGAACGAGAGCATCTACTACGCCGTCGACTACATACACGACGCGATAAACCGCGACGTGAAGATAGCGTTTCAATATTTCACCTGGGACGAGCACAAGCAGAAGAAGCTGCGCCACGACGGCAAAATATATCGCATCAGCCCGTGGGCGCTGACCTGGGATGATGAAAATTATTACATGATAGGTTACGACTCGGATGGGAACAAGATAAAGCACTACCGGGTCGACAAAATGACAAAAATTCAGCCGACCGAAGAAAAGCGCGACGGCGCGGAGTTCTTCGCCGATTTCGATATGGCGCTCTATTCAAAGCAGACCTTCGGAATGTACGGCGGCCGCGAAGAGACGGTCACGCTCCGCTGCGAAAACAAGCTCGCCAATGTCATGATAGACAAATTCGGCTTCGACACTGCGTTTTCAAATATCACCGACACACATTTTGACATGCGCGTAAAAGTGTTTGTGAGCCCCGTGTTCCTGACATGGATAATGAACTTCGGCGCGGATGTCACAATTCTCTCTCCCGAGAGTGTAAAAGACGAGCTCACAGCCCTCGCGTCGGATGTGCTAGCGCAGTATAAGTAAACCGAACGAGTAAAACAGCAAATCCTATCCACGGCTTTCGTGGGTAGGATTTTTTCATTTCGACATGAGATAGTGATGTGTTGATAAGTTGGAGGGCGCGGGTGTGGGTATCGGATATAGACAGTCGTATCAATATTGCGAATTATCACAATGATGTAAGAACAGATATCATCCGCCCACGGAGTTTGCACAATTTTATTGATAAGCACCTTGTAGGGACAGCCCTTGCGGCTGTCCGCTATCGGCGCAGCCGATACAGGGTTTAGCAATTGTAATTCACTGATAATTAGTTTCTCCTTCGCTACGCACTCTAATCAAAGGATGTATACTACCCGCGTTTCGGCATTTTCTTTTTATTTGAAAAAGAAAACGCCTGCAAAAGAAAAGCAAACTCAGGGCTGCGCCCAGAGACCTCGCGAACGCCGCGCCGCAGTACTTAGCTTGCGGCTCTCAATCAATCTTTGCACCGGTAATTAACAAGCCCAAAAGACAGGCGACAAACAGAGTCGCGACAACAGCGACAACTATTTTTACACACTTTTTCATATCGTCACTCCTTAAATTCAATTGTATATAAATCGAATGTGCCTTTACCCGAAAAGTTAATTGACAGCGTTTGACTGTTCGCGTCATGAACCTTATATTGCATAATTATTTTGCTTCTGCCGCATGGGGTTATCGCCGCAGACGCTATTGGAATACGGTTGGCGAAAACAACGATTTTTCCGTCAGCATGCGAATCAATATCAAGGATAATCTCGCCGGTATCACTTACGAAGTCAAACCATTTGTAACAGACAGCGGTTCTGCGGTCAATATCCGCAATATATCTTTCGCCGCGGCAATCGGTGATTTTCGGAATATTTCCGTTATATCGCCTGTTGGATATATGCGGCATTCTGCCGTTTGTTATATTGCAAGCAATAACTGCCGGATATATCCCGCTCGCCGACAAAGGCTTTGCTTCAAGTCCGCTGCTGCTGATTTCAACCTGGCAGATGCTTGAATCCTCATTAATTTTTATCGGCTCGGCGAAAGCCTGTCTGCTGTAATCGCTCGCATGAGTCAATCTGTGATAAAAAACATACCATCTGCCGTTTATGAATTCGATGCTGCCATGTGTTGTGCCTGTCACATTGAGACGGTCTTTTTCTTTGCGACCGTCAAATCCGACATCACCTGTTGAGACAATAGTTCCGCCGTATTCAAAGTTCCTGTCAGGCTCTTTGCTCACCGCATAGCAAAGCTCGTGATTTTTCTGAGAGGAATATATGAAATAGTACATTCCGTTTATTTTACGAATAGATGAACCCTCAAAAAATGCATGATTTTCGAACGATGTTCCCTTGGTTTTTTCCGGTATAATTCTGACTGCGTCCGACTCGACCGTCTGCATATCATCGCATAGCGTCACCATATTTGCGCCCCAGACGCCGGGCTCGGCTGTTATCTCCGCCCTGCTTTTGCCATAGGTTTTTCCAAGAGCTGTCGAAGCGATTTTGCGCACAAATCGAGGTAGGCACACGCCCATAGGCATTGAAGTTCCGTAATAAAGACGGATAACTCCGCCATCGTTTATGACTGCGGGATCAAAGCAAACATATTTATTAAACGGTGTTCCGTCACGGTTTTTAACATATCCGAGATATTCATATTTTCCGTCCGGCTTATCGCATACTGCGACGCTGACGGGACCGTTATATCCGCCGCTTCCCTTTTCTCCGGCAAGGCAGTAGTAGAGATAATATTTCCCGTCGTTGCCGCGGACAACATCGGGTGCATACATATACGGTCTTTCGTTTGTGTAAAGTGCATCCTGTTTGGAGCAATAATTTATGCCATTGCTGCTCCAGTTACTCAGATCGTCTATCGGCGCGGAAAAGAATTCATAGTCAAGCTCACAAAAAGTATTGCCGCCTTCTCTGTCGTGGCTTCCGAACAGATATACCCTGCCGTCAAAAACGTGCGGCTCGCCGTCGGGAATATATTTGTCGAGCGGCAAGATCGGATTATAAGCATATTTCTTCATACTTTATTCACCCCACAAGTTTCTTGTATAACTTAATTATACAAACACCGTGTCTGATTAACAATCATCAGTTTGGATATTAATTGATATAAAACCAACACTCATGTCATATAACGATTTGATAATGCAATTAATTTTATCTGCCGCTTGATATCTCGTTCCTCTGGAAAGCGTGTTATTTCGTCTGTCGTCCATGATTTTTGTAAAAGTTTCATATAATTATACATATATATTTTATCTTTATGTTGAAATTGTATTGCTTTTTGGTTTTTGTTCCCGTATAATGGAGCTTGTCTGATACGACAGAATATCTGAGAGGTGCCGAATTATGAACACCGTGATAATAATTCTGCTTGTTGTGCTCGCGATAGCCGTTGTGCTGCTGTTCGCGATATGCGGCTTCCTGTTCAATCAGGTAATATGGTATAAGCCGATAAAGCTGCCCGCCGCCGCAAAAGGCGAGGTTGAGGACGACTTTGCAAAGGATCATAAAAAAGCCGAAGAAAAGTTCAAAAAACTGCCGTTTGAAAAGCTCTCGCTTACGGCATCGAACGGCGAAAAAATATATGCGCGCCTGCTCCTGCCCGAGAAGAGCAACGGGCGCATGATAATCGCCTGCCACGGGGCGCACAGCTCAGGGATATGCGAATTCTGCTTCTCCGCACCGTACTTTCACCGCATGGGTTATACAATTCTGATGCCGGAGCACCGCGGCTGCGGCGAGAGCGAGGGAAAATTCTTAGGCTACGGCACGCACGAATCAAAGGACACTTTTCTTTGGATAGACTGCGCCCGCAAACGATTCCCGGAGCTCGACATATTCCTGCTCGGCGTGTCGATGGGCGGCGCGACGGTTCTAATGATGAGCGACAAAATAACCGACCCGACGGTCAAGGGAATCATCGCGGACTGCTCCTACACGAGCGCATGGGATGAATTCGCCTATCAGCTTAAAAATCCGTTCGGGCTCCCGGCGTTCCCCCTGCTATATATATTCGACCTGTATTGCCGCATAATCTGCAAATACAGCCTGCGCGACGCGTCGCCGATAAAAGCCGTTCGCGGCGCTAAAGTGCCGATACTTTTTATTCACGGCGCAAAAGACGCGCTCGTGCCCGTAAAGATGCAGAAAGAGCTGTTTGACGCGTGCCCGACCCAAAAAGAAATGCTGACGGTCGAAAATGCGGTTCACGCGCAGAGCTACTATACCGATCCGCGCGCTTATGAGGCGGCGGCGGAAAAATTCATAAACGAATGCGAAAACACTGAAAATACATCTGCGCTTTCCGCGCCCGGAGGAGGAAAAGAAATTGGCTAACAACGAAAGGCTGAAAGAAAAACGATACGTCGGAGTAAAAGAAACGGTTATCTACGGCGTGGCAAACGGCGGTCAGGTCATCGGATACAACATGGTTCGCATGCAGCTGACATTCTTCCTTGTGACCGTGTTCGGCATACCGAGCACAGCGGTCGCAACGATGATAACCGTCATGGGCATCTGGGACGCGCTCAACGACCCGATGATGGGAACGATAGTTGACAAGACCCGCACGAATCTCGGAAAACTGCGTCCCTATCTGCTCTTCGTCCCGATACCGCTCGGCATAGCGACTGTCGTGTTCTTCGGCGGCGCGGAATTCCTCGCGGGAGTTCAGTCAACGACGCTCAAGATAGTCTATATGTGCGTCACATATTTCATCTGGGAGTTCTTCTACACAATAGGCGACATCCCGTTCTGGGGTCTGTCCGCCGCCATATCCCCGAACCCCGTTGACAGATCGAACGCCATAACCTCGGCGCGCTTCCTCTCCGGCATAATCGGCGGACTTTCTACGCCAGTTATATCCCTGCTCATCGACCTGAGTAACAAGGGCGTTATCGGAATCAATATGCGCCAGCTCTTCCTTGTCATGGGAATTGTCGCGGGAACTGTCGGCATGGGACTCTTCTCGCTCTCCGGCATCTTCTGCCGCGAGCGCGTGGTTCAGAATTCCGACGAGCCGAAGGTTCTCGACTGCTTCAGATTCCTTTTCAAGAACAAGCCCCTGCTTCTCATAGTCTGCTCCAACATTCTCGCAACCGTCGGCGGAGTTACCGACACATTCGCGCAGTATTTCTACATATTCTCCCTCGGCGCGGCGAGCTGGGGCACGATAATCGGCATTCCCGGCGTTATTTCCGGATTTTTGACTTATCTCCTCCTGCCCGCTCTCGAGAGAAGATGGACGTCGAAGCAGATAGTCGTTCGCACAACTATTCTCAAGGCACTCGTCGGTACGACCACCTTCCTAATCGGCATGAAATTCTATCGCAACCCGGCGGTCATTGTCCCGCTGCTTATGATTCAGGGCTTCATCTTCAGCTCGCTGACGAGCATAAACATGGTCGTCCCCACAAAGATGATAGGCGACACTGTCGACTACATGGAGTGGAAGACGGGCGAAAGAAACGAGGGCATGGCGTTCTCGCTGCTGACCTTCATCAGCAAGCTCACGGGCTCGCTCTGCACGGCTATCGCAACGGCCATAATCCCGGTCATCGGCCTTGTCACCGTTCAGCTCGCGGACAACTCGCTTCAGCTTGTTGAAAACCCGCAGATAAACACCCGTTTCTGGCTCTGGGCTCTGGTCACCATACTCCCGCCCGTGGCGTCGCTCATCTCGCTCATACCCTTTAAGTTCTACGACCTCGAGGGCAAAAAGCTCAAGGACATTCAGGAAGAGATGATCGCCCGCCGCGAGCTCAACTCGAAGACGATATCCAAGTCGGAAGGAGAGATATAAATGGAACGCAAATGCCCGAAATGCGGCGGTAAGCTCGGAATATTCGACTTAAAGCCCAACTGCCCCCACTGCGGATGCAGTATCATGTACTACGACATGGACAAACGCCTTGAGGAGGACTCGGTAAAGGCCGAAGCCGAATGGCAAAAGCTCGAAGCGACTCTCGACAAGATAACTCCCGCATTCATCAAGAAAAAGAGAGCCGCGAGAGAAGAAAAAGAGAAAAACGAAAAGGATTCAAGTGAAAAATAATCCTAAAGCAGGCACGCCCGCAGTTATTCTGCGGGCGTATCGCTTTTTGTGGGAAATTGCAATAAATTTTAGTAAAACTGTGGTAAATTCCGCAGCAATATGTTAAAATCCGATAAGAACGATGATTTAAGGAGAGGGTATTATGCTTCGCAGACAGATGCAGCTTGATTTTTCCGGAATAAAGACATATTCAGCTGAGGATCGCCACAATCTCGTCACCATAGACAACATGATGACTCCCGGCGTCACGCCGCACGAGAAATTTGTATACGAGGGCTTTGATGAGCTTGTTGAGAGAATAGTCAAGGCGCGCAAGAACGGGCGTCCCGTCATATGGAGCATGGGCGCGCACGTTGTCAAAAACCGCCTTTCACGCTATGTCATAGAGCTGATGAAAATGGGCGTTATCACGCACATCGCCGCAAACGGCGCAACAAGCATACACGACTTTGAGCTCGCGTATCTCGGCGGCACATCCGAAGATGTGCCGACCGCGATTGAGGACGGCTCATTCGGAATGTGGGAACAGACGGGAGCATGGATGAACGAGGCTATTCAACGCGGCGCGAAGCTCAACATCGGCTACGGCGAGGCGCTCGGCGAATATATAGACATGCACCCCGAGAAGTTCCCGAACCGCGAGGACTGCATACTCTGGAACGCATATAAACTGGACATTCCCGCGACCTATCACATAGCGCTCGGCACGGATATCATCCACCAGCACCCCACCTGCGACATGGAGGCTATCGGCAAATGCTCGGGCATTGATTTCAAGAAGATGGCTTACAGCGTGTCGCAGCTCGACGGCGGCGTTTTCTTGAACTTCGGCTCTGCCGTTATCGGTCCCGAGGTGTTTCTCAAGACTCTTTCAATAGCGCGCAACCTCGGCTATCCCACGTTTAACATAACCACGGCAAACTTCGACCTCGTGCGCCTGGGCAACTTCCGCTGCAAGATAGGCTACGAAGATCCGAACTACTATTACCGCCCCCGCAAGAATATAGTCAACCGTCCGACCTGCCGCGGCGGCATGGGCTGGCACTTTGAGGGCGACCATCAGATAACCATACCCACGCTCTACGACAAGCTCAAAGAGCAGCTTTGATTTGAGGTAAGATATGCTTTCAAAAGAACAGGTCAAAAAAATATGCGCCGGCATAAAAAATGCGCGCATAGGCATAATCGGCGACTTCTGCGTTGATATCTACTGGCACGCGGACATGACGAAATCTGAGCTCTCACGCGAGACTCCGCACTATCCCCTGCCGATAGTCGGTGAGAGGGTCTATCTCGGCGCGGGCGGAAATGTTGCGTCGAATCTCGCGGCGCTCTCCCCAAAAGAGCTTATTCCGATATCCCTTATCGGCGGCGACTGGCGCGGCATGCTCATGGAAGATATATTCGAAAAGAGCGGCATGAACAGGGATTTTGTCATCAAAGTACCCGGCCGCTTCACCAACGCCTACTGCAAACCGATGCGAAAGGGCATATCGGAGCTTGAATACGAAGATCCGCGCCTCGACTTCGACAACTACGAGCCGATATCAAAAGAGACCGAGGACAAGGTGATTGAAAATCTCAGAAAGATCTCCGGAAATATCGACGTGCTGTGCGTCGCGGATCAGTTCAGATTCGGCATAATCACAAAGCGCGTGCGCGATGAGATAATTGCACTTGCAAAATCGGGGCTCACCGTCATTGCGGACAGCCGATACAACATCGGCAAATACACTGACTGCATATTGAAGCCCAACGAGGTCGAGTGCTGGCGCGCAGTGTATAACAACGAGGGCTACATAGACGCGGGATATGACGAGTTCATCGAAGCGGCAAAGCTGCTCGCGAAAAAGAACCGCTCAACCGTGTTCTGCACGCTCGGAAAGCGCGGTTCGATAGTCACCGACGGCGACAGGACGGAGAAAGCCGATGCGGTGCTGTTCGACGGCGAAGTTGACATCTGCGGCGCGGGCGACACCTCGCTCTCCGCATTTTCTGCGGCAATCGCCGCAAAGACCGAGCTCAAAGCGGCGGCTCAGTTTGCGGGGCTCGCGTCCGGCGTGACGGTCAGGAAAATCGGCGTCACGGGCACGGCATCGCCCGAGGAAATAGAGGCGCTCGCACAGTAAAAAATAAAACTAAGAGGCACAGAAATGAGTTTTTCAATTGAAACAATAAAAGAATACAGCGGCAGGGGCTTCAAATGCGCGCTGTTCGATTTTGACGGCACGATAAGCCTTATACGCGAGGGCTGGCAGAAAGTGATGATTCCGTATTTCTGCGAGGTCATCGAAGCTCTCGGCACAAATGAAAATAAAGACGGAATATGCGAAGAGGTCACGGAATTCGTCGACCGACTGACCGGCAAGCAGACGATATTCCAATGCATCGCACTCAACGAGGCAGTTGTTCGCCGCGGCGGAGAGCACGTTGACCCGGGCGAATACAAAAAAGAATATCTGCGCAGACTCGAAACGCGGATAGCCGACAGAAAAAAGGGACTCGAAAGCTGCTGTCTTTCACCCGATAATCTCGCAGTAAGAGGGTCTGTCGAGTTCATAAAGGCGCTGAGGAACGCCGGGATAAGATGCTTCCTCGCGAGCGGCACGGACGAAGAGGATGTCATATATGAGGCGTCCTTAATCGGAGTCAAAAATCTTTTCGACGGCGGCATTCACGGCGCGAAGGACGCGCTGCTCGACTGCTCGAAAGAGGCGGTCATAAAGAACATGATTGAAGAGCAGAAGCTAGACCCGGAGGAGCTTGTCACTTTCGGCGACGGATTTGTTGAGATAGAGCTCACGGCAAAACTCGGCGGATACGCAGTCGGCGTGGCGACAAACGAAAAGACCGGCAACGGAATAGACGAAAAGAAACGGGCAAGACTCATGTCGGCGGGCGCCGATATGATAATCCCGCACTTCGAGGGCACCGACGCGATACTCAAAGCACTGCACATATAAACACAAAAAAGAACAGGCGTTCTGCGGCAAAACCGTAAAACGCCTGTTTTTTTATAATTCTATCCAATCTTTTGTTTCGTTGTCGTACTCATACAGCATCTTGTTCTGCTCATCGTATGCGAGCAGGACGTCGTCGCTGTCTTCAAAAGTTATTTTATAGGTCTTGCACTTGACTCCGTTCACGGTCGCGGTCTTTCCTGTTGATGAAAAGCCATCACCCAGGTCGGCATATGCGCGGAATTTCGGAACCCCGAGCATTCTTATCGCGTCAAAATCGACCTGAAATTCCGTAGTCTTTGACGCGGTATTTGAAGAACCGGAAGCCCGGCGGGTCGTTTCCGCGCCGCGTGCGGAGGTCGTCTTTGTTGTCCTCGCCTGCGTTGTCGGTTCGGTGGTCGGCTCCGTCGTTTGCTCCTCGGTCGTAGTTTCGAGTGCAGTCGTCGTTTCCGGCTCGCGCGCCACTTTAGCGCACCCGGCAAGCGAGATTGCAGCAAGAAGCAGGGTGAAGGCGGACATGATAATTTTTCTGTTTGATTTCATTATTTTTCAGCTCCGTAAGTATATTTCAGACATTTTCGCGCCGCTTTATCCGCGCGCCGTCAAATTCATAAACCTCGTCGCAGAGGGTCGAGATATCACCCTCGTTGTGCGAGACTATGAGTATGGTTTTTCCGCTCGCTTTAAAGCTCAAGAAGAGCTTTCGCATCTCCTCGACTGCGTCCTTGTCGAGCGCGTTCATCGGCTCGTCAAGAATCAATAATTGCTGATTTTCCATTATCGCCTGCACTATGCCAACAAGGCAATAGAGCACACACCAGAGAAGCGCGGACGAAACGGTTTTTATCCACCATTTGAAAAAGCTCTTCGAGCGCGGCAGGACGAAATACGGCATCATCTCGGAATCGAGGACCGAGCCCGCCATACCGAGAAAGAGTCCCGCAAAAAATGTTCCGAAATAGCGGAAGAAGCCGAAGAGATCAAACTGCCCGCTGTGTTCAACGCCGCCGACGGCTTCTGTGAAAACAGAGAAAAATGTTTCCCGCTCGCCGCCGAAAGACGAGAGCACGCAGACCGTCCATATGAGCAGAGACACGGCGAGATACGGCAGCATATTGAAAAGCCGATGCCGCAATCCCACAAAAAAAGTTATCTTCATATTCGAGTCCCCACTGTTATTTTGAGATCGACATGCCGAACGGCGCGAAGAATACACGCAACGATAATCGCCGCGAACAGGCAGAAATACGCACACGAAAAGCCGACCGACGGCAGACCGGCATCCTCTGAGAAGCCGTGATTCGAAAATACGGAGATAAAAAACGGGAGGTACTTGAACCGTATCAGATATGAAATGATATGCTGAGCCGAAAGCACGGTGAAGCCCAGCACGCGGCTGCCGCTCAGATTTATCAAAAACAGAAGAGAGCCGCAGAAAAAGCCGTAGCCGAGATTCAGCACCAAGGCATAGGCCGCCGCGAGATACGGCTCTTTGCGGCACTCGTATATATGGATTTTGAGCTCCGCGCAGTTTGCAACTGTTTTTTGGCTCTGAGCGTTCATACATTCATGAATGCCAAATCACCGGTTGCAGCAATTAAAGTTCGCTTTTATTTATTTTTTTGTTTTATTTTTTTACGGTCTTCAATGGTTTTCAGTGTTAGTATTGACGCAACCACTGCAAAGGACACAACCACCTCAATGCATGTTTTAATCAGTTTTATATCATAATCCTTGCTATTGTCAAAAATAACATGCACTGTGCCGTCCGGCTCCGTCATCTCAAAAACAGCGTACGACGGCGATATAGCACTCGCTACTTTTCCGGTGTTCTTCATTTCATAACGAACTCCGTTTTTGACGCGCCGGGTCTTATAAAGCACCTCGTTGCTCCAATACGAACTGTTCGCAGTTGTATCCGGTATTTCATCACAAGTGATATTATTTGCATTCCTGTCAAAGGTCGCTGCAATATCTTCCCTGACAAAATAGACGGCTATGTTATCTCCGTTCCAACCGACGCCGAAACGCCCGCTGCAATCAAGAGTATATCCATAGGCAAACTTCCCGTCTTTGTCATACACCGATATGCTGTTGTGACCATTTTTTGATTCACCGACAATGGCGATATATCCGCTGTCGCTTACATCAAAGCAGGATATCGACTCCCAATCGGGCTCTTTATTTGTCGACTCAAAATTGATACTCCCAAGAAATCTGTTCCTCTCTTCGGCACTCAATTTCGTCGTCGAAAAACCGATATCCAGCGGCAAAGCCGAAACGGTCGCGCTGAAAATAAACATTATGCAGACAAGCGCGGCTGCCGCGCCGCCCAAAAATCTGCCGAATTTATGTATCACTCTGATGCACCTCGCAATCAATATACCCTTTCCCGCCGCCGAAAGCGGCTTTTAACAGGATAAAATTCGGGCGAAAAATCCCGACGAAAATAGCTTTTGGGAAGCCTTGACATTTTATATTATACACTGAGAAAATATATTTGTCAAATTTAGCATAATAGTGTATAGACCGAAAAGCTGCTGTCGCTGTCGATTTTTAAATCCACGCTGAATGCACTTTTTCTAACGACCAAAAACTCATGCATATCCGGGTGAGCGTGGCGTATCTCTAGATTGCGCAGAGTTATATTCCGGCAATCTTCAACGGCTATGTTAGTCACCTTGCCGTCGATAACAAAAATTGAATCTCCGTCGTCGAAAACAAGATCCGACACGCCGCCGAAATAGAACGGAACGGCGTTGAGATGCGGCGTTTCGTCGGGCGAAAACTCCTTTTACCCGGCGGTGTTGGTGATAACGAGCATATATTCCTTGCAGCGCTTGCTGTCGATATAATAAGTGCCGCTGTCGAACACGGCGGTCTTCTCCCCGTCCTCAGCTTTCAATGCCGAGATAAACTCTGCGAGCTTCTCCGAAATATCCTCATTCGGGACTATGCCGAAATCGGCGGCGTTAAATATTTTCAGAGTTGTCCTCCAAAAATTCACTGCTAATGAGTCTATTCTATCAGATTGCACGGCTAAGAAGCAAGACGGAAAGACGAAAGAGCGTCCTCTTTTCGGAGAACGCTCTTTGATGCAATTTCACTGTGCTATGCCGGGATATCTTCCAAAAGACTCTCAAGCGCATCTTTTACAAACCCGATCGACTCCTTGTGATACTGCGCCTGCAGGTCTTTGCGGAAGCACGAAATATCCGCATCGCCGCAAATGGCGTGAAGCTGTTGAACGGCGGCGTTTCTCACATAACAGTCCTCTGAGGATATGTATGATTTTATTTTATTCGCCGCATCGGCTTCACCCAATGCATACAGCGAACAAGCCAATATAGCTCCCGCCCGATCTGATTTTTCGTCTTTACAAGCAGACAGAAGCAGAGCGCGCACCTCGCTCTTATAAGCCGCCGGATTCATTGACGCGGTATCGTACAGTGACGAATACACATATCCGCGGACAAGTTCCGAGCTGTCGGCGATATGCTTTTCAAGTCCGTTTATCACCTCGCGGCTGTCGGTTCCGCTCAGAGAATCGCAGGCATTGACCCTCACGAGCTCATCCCGGTCATTCAGAAGACGCAGCAAAATATCAATATATTCGCCGCGCGCACCGCCCAGCACCTGCGCGACCCTGTTGCGAATTTCGGGATTACAATCGCGCGAGAGCCTTTCAAGTTCGGGATATACGGAGCTGTCGATATTTGTACCCTCAAGGTCGTTTAGAAAATCTATCTTTTTGTCGGTTGCGGTTTGCATGGTTTAGAGTTCCTTATAATATTTCACACTGTCAGCGCACGGCCTGTGGTTTTGAGCGCGGACTTGTTGAGTTCATCGTTATCGAGCACGAGCTCGCCGTTGATAAACACTTTCTTTATGCCGAAAGACTTCGTCTGATCGGGCGTTGCGTTCTTAGTATCGTCCTCATCGAACACGGTAAAATCGGCGAAATAGCCGGGCTTTACATATCCGCGGTCTTTGAGCATGAATCTGTCGGCGGTCGCGCCGGTCATGCGGCGGACGGTGTTGGGCAGAGTGTCGCCCGTACCTATGAGAGAATCGCGCAGGAACTTCGGATAGCAGTCATAGATAGCCGGGTTCTGAACGCCGAAATCCTCGACCCAAGCATCGGTCATGTAGAGGCAGTTGGGGTTATGCTCGAACTCGCGGATTATCTCGGGAGTGCTGTACGGTCCCATATTGACCCTGCCCTTGAAGTCGCTCTCCTCGCAGAGCTGGAGATACATATCGAGATCCGATTTTCCGTTCTCCTTTGCTATCTCGTGGACGGTCTTGCCCTCATATTTCTCATATCCCGGACCGATATACGCTATCTGAATATCTTTGAAGCCGAAGCCGAGAAGTATGCTCGTCGCCTTGATGAGCACGCTGAGTTTGAGCTTGTTGAGCGGCTTTTTACGCTCCTCTTTGCTCATTCCCTGATACCACACGGGGAGCACGACCGTTATGACGGACACGCCCAGAGTTTCATTATATATATCGAACATCGCGTCGACGCCGTTTTCGCGCAGACTATTCTGAATGGCGACGAACTCATCCTTGTCGCCGAACGACTGGCGGCCGACAAATATCGCGTGCGAATGCTGGAGCTTGAGGTTCGTACCCTTTGATATTTCAACGAGCTCATCCTCGGCTCTGAGCAGATGCGAACGTCCGAAAAGCGAATCGTAGGACATTGAGACTTTGCTCTCCGCCCTCGGATGGACGGTGAGCGGCTTATTATACTTACAGCAGAGCTTGACAACTTTTTTGAGCTCCTCTGTGTCGGCGTAGAGCCCCGGCTCATACATCAGACCGAGCGAGACACCCGCCGCGCCGTCGCGCAGGTTATCTTCGAGGATGCCGAGCATTTTCTCCTCCTCCTGCGCCGAGAGCTTTCTGTTTTCATATCCGGAAACAGACGCACGCGCCGAGCAATGACCCACGAGCGTCGCGATATTGCAGGGCATATTTCTGTCTATAGCGGCGTTGAATTCTTTTATAGAGCCGTATTTCCCGGTGGTGCCGTTGAAGAAGAAAAGGCCGCCGCCTATCTTGTCTTTATAGGGCGTATCATCGTCAAAGCCGATGGCGGAAAGGCCGCAGTTTCCGGTCACGAATGTGGTTATGCCCTGGCGGATAAATGGCTCAAAATATTTGAGCGGTTCCGTCTTTATGGCGAACCAGTCATTGTGGGAATGGGGATCGATAAAGCCGGAGGCGAGCGACCTGCCCTCGAGGTCGATAACGCTGTCGGCACGGCTCTCGTCAACATCGCCCACTTCAATTATTCTGTCTCCCTCGAACAGAACGCTGCCGTTCACGGCGTCGCTGCCCGTTCCATCGTAGATCCTGCAGTTTTTAAGTAATGTTGCCATAAACTCCACCTCTTCCTTTATATTTGAATAAAAATAGCTTCGGAAATTCAGCCCTCTGCGGGCTTATAGTGGCTCACATTCGCGTTGATGAGCTTATCGTAATCGACAACATGGAACAGCGAGCCGTCCTCCATGGGATAAACGCAGCCAGCCCCCGATATGATTTAGCATAAGTTCGGATAATGACCGAAACTGCGTTGCTCCGCTGCGATAAAGCCGAAAAGATTGATGTACGGTCGTAATAAGGAACATTAAAAATATGTATATTCCTGCATTGATTGCCGCACATTTTCTGATCTCGCTGAATAAAACAATCAACGAAGTCGAAAACACCCAAAAGCCGAATGTACTCGAGCTCCAATAATAAAACGACAGGAAACTATTATCCGGCAATTCAATAAAAAGCACAACGGAGAACCCCGCAAGTAAGCCTAAAGCGGTCACCAAAGCATAAGATTTAAGGTTGTGCCGAAATAAAGCTTTCAAGTGATCCCCCCTATGCTTTTTCTCCGCTGAAGTACATTACGCCGAGATTACCATTTTCCCTTTTTAATCCTTCCGCCAATCAGGATAACGGAAAACACGGCGACAGCAGTCACTGCGGAAATCCATATGGGCGAAAGCACCCATATCCAACTCCACTTGACAACTCCCAGCAGCTTCAGTGCAATAAAGATAATCGTCAGAACGGATACGATGCCAAGCCCGCCCTGTTTTGCTTGTTTTGTTTTATTATTCATAACAGACCTCCGCAGATGAGAATATATGGGGTTACGATTTCAAAAATGTCAGAAGAATTATTTGGCAATCAGCCCGTTTTTCCTGAGCATTATCAGAAAAACATAAGCGACGGCAACGCCGATAACGCCGAACACTGCGTCCGGAATGTCGGGGGTATTCAGTATCGGAAGAAAGCACTCATATACGATGTTCAGCACACTCATTATCAATGCCGCTGCCGTAATGCTTCTTAACTTTCCGCCGAAGGACAAAACTGTAATTCCGAAAATCAACAGGAGTAGCATACAAAGTGCAAAATTGGTAATATGGTCAAGCAAAAAGTCGGGCAGCAGGCGCACATTCGGGACAATATGTCCCAGCCAACGGCACAGCATAAGAAAGGCATCGAAAACAATCAGGCACAAGTAAATGATAAGATACTTCTTCTTGAAATCAAACTTTGACACTGCACTCTCTCCTTTGCCCTGTTTTTCAAATTCATTGTATTCCGAAAATCTTCCTTTATTGTTCTGAACCAATGTAATTATACCATATACTTTGTGAATTTTTCTACCTAAAAACTCGGGAGAAACAGTTGCAGCACAAGATGTTTCCCTCACCGCAGTTATAAAAGTGTCCGATTTTCAGCCTTTTTCCACGATTGTCTCGACAGACTGCGAGCTGCCTGCTGTTGTGCCGGATTGGTCGGGCGAAAAGGAAAAGACGGTTGCAAGAATTAAAATCAGGACATATACGGCAATAACGCCGCCGACGATGAAGGCTATCGCTTTCCAGACTCTTCTCGCCCGCCTGTTTTTGATTGCAAGCTGCTCGTTGATTCGGGAAAGCTGTTCCGCCAAATCGTCCGGCTGTTCTTCCTCTTCGATTTTAGAACCGAGCAGCCGGCTTACCGGCACCTCTAAAATCTCCGCCAGCTTTATCAGCAGCTCGGAGTCGGGAACGGAAAGACCTTTTTCCCATTTTGAAACGGTCTGTCTTACAACATTCAGCCTTGCCGCCAGCTCTTCCTGTGTGATACCTTTTTTCTTTCGAAGCGCTTTTAAGTTATCTTGAAACATAGTGAATTCCTCCTTTGCACTTTCATTATAGTGCAGGAAGCGGCGTTGCTTCAAGCAACGCAAATTAACATTGTCCGCTTTTGCGTTCTTACAAGAATATTTTACCATGTCTTTTTGAAATTTTCTACACAGAAAGCGACATCGTTCGCTTCGCTCGCGGTGAAATAATTTGCTCTGCAAATTGTGATATTTGGTGCTTCGCATCAAGTGAAATGAAATAAATCCTCACCGCCGCAGCGATTTCACACGCCGCAGGCGTATTTCACGCCCGCAGGGCATTTTACAAATTCCGAAAGGGATTTATTTCGTTGAAAAAAGCACTTGCATTTGCAAGTGCTTTTTTCATGGCAGGGGCAGAAGGACTTGGTCTCGCCTGCCGGCTCGGTCGGTGCTTCTGCACTTCGTGCAGAGGTCTCCACCGGAGACCCGCACCCCTCGACACGCTCCGCGTGCCGAGTGTTCAAATTATTCAATCCGAGCCAAAACAAAAA
>OGYF01000020.1_pt1 | contig 181816 bp, 80 predicted proteins | sample 1576451 | NCBI WGS metagenome assembly OGYF01 (sample SAMEA3541505, study PRJEB24748) | human gut metagenome | biome: human gut; feature: human-associated habitat; material: faeces | place: China | collected 2012
CGCAGTGCGAGGAAGCCGTAGTCAAATCCCTCCGCTGGCTGAAAAAACAGCAGAACGGCAACGGTTCCTGGGGTGAAGGACAATTCCGCGCTTCCATGACCGGCATTTCCCTGCTGGCCTACCTGGCCCACTGTGAAACCCCTCTTTCCGAGGAATTCGGAGAAAACGTCCTGAAAGGCATTTCCTTCCTGGTGGACTTAGGCATGAAAAACCCCGTCCTTTCGGAACAGCCCGCCCTGAAGGAAATCTGTTATGACCACGCGGTAGCCACCTATGCCCTGTGCGAAGCCTACACTTTCTGCAAGCAGATGGACATCCCCTCCATCTCCAATCTGGAAAAGGTCGTCGTAAAAGCCGTGGACAGGATTATTGACGCCCAGTGCCCCAACGGGGGCTGGGGCTACAGCTACAACAACAAGATTAATCCGGACATCGACCTTTCCGTCACCGGGTGGAACGTGCAGGCCCTCAAGGCTGCCGAACACGGCGGCATCAAGCCTACCAAAGGGGAAATCCGCTCTACGCTGCGCAAGGCCTCAAGCTACGTGCGCAAGAACGTCATGCCGGACGGTAAGTTTTCCTATAAGGAAAACGGCAATATGCCCCGTTCCTCCCTGGTAGGCGTGGGCGTGCTTTCTCTGCAAATGACGGGCAACGGCTCGGACAGCGCCGCCCGCAAGGGTCTGGACTGGATCAAAAACAATGTCAAAAACCTCCAGTGGGGCCAGGGAAGCGGCACGGAAAACGTCAAGAGCAATCTCTACATGCATTACTACTGCGTGCAGGCTGCCATGAACCGCGGAGGAGACGTATGGACCTCTTACAACAAAGCATTCCGGGACGCCGTGCTCAGCGGCCAGAATGCGGACGGCAGTTTCCGGAAAAATGACGTAGGATACGTTTCCGGCATGAGCAATAAATCTGAAAACATCTACCGCCAGTGCCTGGCAACGCTGATGCTGGAAACCTATTACCGTTTCCTGCCCGGTACGGGGGAAGGCACCAAGAACTCCTGAGGCATCCCTCCGAATAACGAAAAGAGCGCCGCGGGAAAAGGTTCTGCATGCGAGAAAACGAACCTTCTTCCGGCGGCGCGCAAATTAAATCCTGACTTGACCGCAGAGGTTTCTCTTGTTATTCATATGGTTTCCATTTTCTAACGACGTGAATAACAATTCTTCCATCCTTTTCGGCCTTTTTGATGAATTTCTTTGGGTCCGGTGTTCCGGACGCGGAAGTTTTGCCAATAGTCCGACTGTCAAATCCCTGGGGGACGATTACATCGCTTCCGGAGGGCGTCTGATCGTCATTGATCTGGAAACTTGCTCCGGCATTGACTCCACCTTCATGGGCACTCTTGCGGGCCTGTCCCGACGGCTGCTTCCCATCGGGGGATCCGTCCAAATCGCTTCCCCGAGCGAACGCTGCCTGAGCGCCCTGGAAAGCCTGGGGCTGGACGCCCTGCTCAGCATTGAACCGCCCACAGCCCCCTGGAGGGGAAAAGTAGAGCAGATACGTGCCGCCCTGGGTACTGAAAATGCCCCTTCCGTTCACTTGGATGCCAAGGAGCAAACTCTCCACGTTCTCAACTCCCATTTGACCCTGAGCGAAATGAGCGAAGAGAACGAAGAAAAATTCCGCAACGTAACCGACTGCCTGAAAGAAGAATTGGAACGGCAGAAAGATCAATAAAAATACCTCCCCGCCACATGGACCTGCGCTCCATGGCCTCCCTGTATGAGGAAGCCCTTTCCGCAGCAAGGGAAGAAGGGCCGGCCGCCGTCAGGGAACATTCCGTTTCCAATCATTCCGCCCTTCCGGACGAGCGGACTCTTCAGCTTCTTCTGCTGGAAGGAGTATTCGGAACCTCTTTTACGGATGATTCAGGCAGGGACGTTCACATTCTGGATTTCGGGAACTGGAATAAATCCGCCGGACCGGACTTTCTAAACGCCAGGATATGCATTAATGGCGTCCCGCAATCGGGAGATATCGAACTGGATTCCACGCCGGAAGACTGGGAACGCCACGGGCACGGTTCCAACCCGGGGTTTAACGGCGTTATCCTGCACCTCGCCTGCGCGCCCAGCCGCAGGAAATGGTTCACCCGCAATGCCAGGCATGAACGCGTTCCTCTGGCTGTCATTCCCCCCGCTGCGCTGGCGCGGTCAGGAACATCCCCTTCCGGCAACGCCCCGGTACGCCACTGCCGCCACTCCGGACTGCTGGCATCCATGGCTCCGGAGTTTCTGGAAACACTCCTCCAATCAGCGGCAGCCTACAGGTTCCGGAACAAGCACCGCCGCCATGCGGAACGCGCCAAATACGCAGGAGAGGAACAGGCCCTTTTTGAAAACCTGGCGGAAACGCTGGGCTATCACGCCAACAAAACCGCCATGCGCCACCTGGCCCTGCGGGCGCCCCTGCGTTCCATCCGGAACTGTCCGGAAGCCCTGCTTTTCGGTACGGCGGGCTTCCTCCTTCCCGTTCTTCCGGCCTCCTGCACACCGGAAGCCGTAGAACTCCACAAAAAACTCTGGGCTCAATGGTGGCCCCTGCGGGCACAATTTGAACTGGCGCCGAACCGATCCTTTCCCTGGACGTATTCCGGCAACAGGCCGGCCAACCATCCGCAGAGGCGCGTAGGGGCGCTGGCCGTCATCACAGCAGATTTTGATGCGTTTAAGCGTCTTTGCCTTGCCGGACATACGGAAGAGCTGGCGAAGTACCTCTCCTCCCTTACACACCCCTACTGGAGCACCCATGTAACGCTTCCTTCCCCACCGTCTCCCCGCCCCATGGCCCTGATGGGCCGGGATAGAATTCTGGACTTCATCATCAACCACCTTCTTCCGATGAAAGATGACGAACATGCATGGAAGCATTATCTTTCCCTCCGGGCCGGACAGGCGGGAACAAAAGTCCTCTCCGTCCACCAATCCCTGCTGGGCGGCAGGCCGGATGCACACGCCTTTCTTGCGAAAGCCTGGCACCACCAGGCATTGCTTCAAATTCACGAAGACCTGTGTTCCCTCCATTCCTGCGCCATTTGCTCCCTGCTCAGGCAGATGGAAAAGAAATGAGAGCGCAGCCCTTCTTTCCTTAAGACGGGGCGAAGGACCGCCCCCTGCGAAAACCCTTCCCAATCTTTACATCCCGAGAGGAATTCCTTCTTTCGGAACGCGCCATTCAGCAAGCTCCTCCTTTGAAACAAATACCGTCCCTTCCGCAAAGGTCCGGGATAAAAAAAGCTCCCAGCCCTAACGAAAGGACTGGAAGCCATGGCTATTTTTAGTTCCCGAACTAAAACCGGATTATGGATTTCCTTTTTTACCGGGCCGCGGACGGTGAAGACTCCGTTCCCGATTTCAGCGGCAGGGTTTTCATGCGGGTCATCTTCCCGTTAAAGCGCACGGGCAACACCTTGGGTTGGGCGGAATACAACTTCACGTTGCTTACCTTGCCGTCCTTCCAGGAAAAATCCACCGTGACGTTGCCCCGGGCTTTCAGCCCCTTCACGGAGCCTTCAGGCCACGCTTCCACGGGAGAGGGCATGATATCCAGGCCCCCGGCATGGGATTGCACCAACATTTCACAAATGCCGCCTACAATGCCGAAGTTGCCGTCCATCTGCATAGGGGGATGAGTAGTCAGCATATTCGGCAAAGTGTTGAATTTCAAGAGTCCCTGAACCATTTCATGAGCCTTGTTCCCCTCGCCCAGGCGGGCCCACAGAGCCGTGCGCCACGGCCACGTCCAGGAACGGCGGCTGTCTCCGGTCGTGCCGCGCCATTCCAGGGAAAGGCGGGCGGCTTCCGCCAGCTTGGGCGTCTTGAGCTTGCTGATCTGGTTGCCGGGGAAAACGGCAAAAAGGTGGGACGTATGGCGGTGGTCCGTCTTGGGAATGCGGTCAATCATCCATTCCTGAAGATTTCCTTCCTTGCCTATCTTGTTGCCGGCCAGCCTTTTCAGCTTGCCCTCCAGGCTCTTGGCCCAGGCGGCGTCCTTGCCCAGAATGCGGGCGGCTTTGATGGTATTGGAGAAAAGCTCCGCAATGAGCTGCTGGTCATGCATCACACCGTCTTCACGCGGCCCATGTTCGGGAGACCAGCCATTGGGAGCCACCAGAGTTCCGGCTTTCACATCGGCCAGATCCTTCTTCTCCTCTTCGCTCGGATCCTTGCCGTTTGTCTTGAACCCTTCGCCCCCGGCTCCCAGTTCCTTCAAATGGTCTTCCCAGAAATGACAGATTTCCTTCATCAGGGGATACGCCTGTTTTTCCAGATACTTTCTATCACCGGTAAATGCATAATGTTCCCATATATGCAGCGCATACCAGGCCGCACCGGGAATGTTCCACTGCCAGCCGTTGCCACCGAAGATATTCTGGGAGGTGCGCACCGTCCAGCCGCGCACGGGTTTGCCGTCCTTGGTATTGAACCCCTTGTTCGCCTGGGAAGCGTCCCGGCAGCCGGGAGCCATTGCCTCCACATAATTGACCAGGGCCTCATGGCATTCGGAAAGATTGGCGGGTTCCGCCCCCCAATACGCCATCTGGACGTTGATGTTGTTATGGTAGTCGCAGGCCCACGGCGGTTTGACATAATCATTCCACAACCCCTGCAGGTTGGCCGGGAGCGTGCCGGGCCGGGAACTGGACAACAGCAGATAGCGGCCGAACTGGAACATGGTTTCCTCCAGATCGGGGTCTGCCGGATTTTTCTTATAGGCCTCCAGACGCTTTGGCGTAGGCAGCTTGGCTACATCCTCCTCCGTTTTTCCGAAGTTGACCTTCACCCGGTCAAACATGGACTTGTACTGGGAAATGTGGGCCTGTTTCAGGGCGGCATAATCCGCAGAAGCGGCTTTGGCCGCATAACGGTCCAGCTTCCTGGAGGGAGATTCACCCTTCCAGTCCTTTTTATAATCCATCAGGTAATCCGTCTCCATGGCGATGACGACCATGCAGGAATCCGCATTTTTCACGGAAATTTTATCTCCCGAGGCAGAAAGCGTACCGCCTTTGGGACGGATCAAAACGCGGCCTTCATAATTCATGCCGTTTTTCAACATCCCCTTCCAGGTGATGACGGATCCCTTGGCGGAAATATCTGCTCCAAGCTGGCTGTTAACGGAAAAATCCGCGCTGAATTGGCCGGGTTTGCTGGCTTTATAGTTCAGCACCAGGACGTTGGCAGGCGTGCTGGAGAATGCCTCCCGGTCATACGTTACGCCGTCCGCCTTGTAATTCACTTTATGAATGCCGTCCCGGAGATCCAGGGAGCGCGTAAAATCTTCCACAGACAGGGAAGCCGGCTGGTCGCCTTTTTTAAAGTCCACAAACAAATCCCCAAAGGGAAGATAGTTGCCGAACTGGTTCGTTCCGGCATCAGGCCCGTAACCGTACCCTCCCCCCGGATTGGCACCTCCGGACCAAAGGCTGATTTCATTCAGGGCCAGCCGCTCGCGGCCGGGAGCGCTGAAAATCATGGCTCCAACGCGGCCATTGCCAATGGGATACCCCTCCGCTTCCCAGACGGAGGCAGGCTTTCTGTACTTGCCAAAACTGCCCTCGGAATTTTTGTCTTCCTGCGGATAAACAACTACGGCCGGTTCATCAGACCAGATCAAATTGGAGGCGGAAGGCTTATCCAGAGCCCCCCACCCGAAAGAAACGGCACTTACCGCCACGGCAGATAAATATAGAGATTGGAAATGCATGCTTTAATAAACAATGTCACATATTTACTGCCTTCGCAACCTCTATCTTTCAGCCATTCCGAACTTATCGGCCGCCACATGACGGATTCTTTCCCCCATTATTTCCCTCCCGGCCCAGGGACGCTTCCTCCAATGGCGGCGAGAACAGTAAATTTCCTTGTCTTTAAAAATGACGCCCCTACTTTGGCATGTATGTTGAAACGACTTCTCTCCGCATTTTTTTCTCTGTTCTTTCTGGGAGCGGCCTCCGGGACATCCTTTGCGGAAGTCACCGTTCCGGACGCCCTGAAAGACCGGATTGCCCTGAAAAAAACGGCCCGTCAGCTCAATATCGTTTATTTTCTGGGCAGTGATACGGAACCCGTTCCGGATTATGAACGGCGCCTCAGCGAACTGCTCCTTTACCTCCAGCAGTTTTACGGCAAGGAAATGCAGCGGCATGGCTATGGCGCGCGTTCCTTCGGCCTGGACATCAAATCCCCAGGCCGCGTGAACATCATTGAATACAAGGCCAAAAATCCGGCGGCCCATTATCCTTATGAAAACGGAGGCGGCTGGAAAGCGGCCCAGGAACTTGACGAATTTTTCAAAGCCCATCCGGACAGGAAAAAAAGCCAGCACACGCTCATCATCATGCCCACCTGGAATGACGAAAAGAACGGCCCCGACAATCCCGGCGGAGTTCCCTTTTACGGCATGGGGCGCAACTGTTTCGCCCTGGATTATCCGGCCTTCGACATCAAACACCTGGGGCAGAAAACAAGGGAAGGAAGGCTGCTGACCAAATGGTACGGAGGCATGGCCCACGAATTGGGGCACGGCCTTAATCTGCCGCACAACCACCAAACCGCCTCGGACGGTAAAAAATACGGCACGGCCCTGATGGGTTCGGGCAATTACACGTTCGGGACCAGTCCCACGTTCCTGACCCCGGCCAGCTGCGCCCTGCTGGATGCCTGTGAAGTGTTTTCCGTCACCCCGTCCCAGCAATTCTACGAAGGCAAGCCGGAAGTGGAGGTCGGAGACGTAGCCATTTCTTTTAAAGGAGACCAGATTCTGGTTTCCGGCAATTATAAAAGCCCCCAGACCGTCAAAGCTCTGAATGTTTACATCCAGGATCCTCCTTATGCGGTCAACCAGGACTATGACGCCGTTTCCTTCTCCCGGCGCCTTGGAAAAAAGAGCGGGAAATTCTCCATGAAAATTGACAAAAAAGAGCTGGAAGGATTGAACAATAACGAATTCCGCATTTCCCTCATGTTCATTCTCGCCAACGGGCTGCACATGCAGAAGCATTTCACGTTCCATTGGGACGCTCTCCAGGATTACAGGGACGGAAGCAAATCCTGAACGCATTTTCCGTGCGCGGGCGGAGGCCGCCACAATCACGGCCTCCGCACCTTGCGGAGCCTTATTCTTTCAAACTGGTGCGCCAGCCGGAAGCGTGCTGATAGTAATAAACCGCTTCCCTTTCCAGCTCTTTCATCCGCCCGTCCGGCTCAACGGCCTCTCCGTCCCGGAAAAATTCCACTCCGCGCTGGGGTTTGAGCACCACCATGTCTTTCCCCTTCAAATAGCCGATATATTGGTAATTGCTCACAAAATACCGGGACTGATAGGAAGGCTTCAAGGCATCCTTCCCATAAAAGGCCGCATCATACGGCCAGTTCAACAGCCCCAGCAGGGTGGGCAGCACGTCAATCTGGCTCACGGGAGTGTCCCGCCGTTCCGGTTTCAGCAGAGCCGGAGCGTAGAAAATGGAAAAAATGCGGTGCGTTTCCGGATTGAGGGCCTGCTTTCCCGCGCTCCCGGCGCCGTGGTCTCCTACGAACACGAACAGCGTGTTGTCAAACCAGGGTTTGGTTCTGGCCTCCTCCACAAAGGCGCCTACCGCATAATCCGCGTATTTCACGGCCCCCATGCGCCCCGTGTGGGAAGGAATGTCAATGCGCCCTTCCGGATACGTGTAGGGGCGGTGGTTGGACGTGGTAAACACCACCTGCAAAAACGGCTTGCCGCGTCCGCAGGATTCATCCGCCTCCCGTATGGCGCGGCGGAACAAATCTTCATCGCAAACGCCCCAAATGGTGGAATGGGTCACCTCGGAATCAGCCATGGAATTACGGTCCAGAACCTGAAACCCGTTGTTCCCGAAAAAATAATTCATGTTGTCAAAATACCCGTAGCCGCCGTAAATCCATTTGAGATCATATCCCTTGTCCCTGAATATGGAACCTATGGTCTGCAAATGCTCGTTTCCTTCCTGGCGAAGGATGGACATGCCGGGAAGCGGCGGCAGGGATGTGCTGATTGCTTCCAGCCCGCGTACGGAACGGGTGCCCGTGGCATAAGTATTCGGGAAAAAAATGCCTTCCTTTCCCAGACGGCTCAGGCACGGAGTGACGTCAGCCCCGTCTTCCCGGCACTCGTTCAAAAATTCCGCTCCCATGCTCTCCATGACCACAACCACGACATTCGGGCGGATAGCCCCCTCGGAAGGACGCACCTGCCTCTTTACGCTGCCGGACGAAGCCTCCGGCACGGACGTGTCATCCGCCGTGAACTCCCGGGCCAGAAACGCCGCCGCTTCCGCATCCGGCAGCGTCCGGTAATAAGCGCGGTAATCCAGTTCATTCTTGAGAAAGGCGCTGAACAGGCTGTAAAGGCCATCCTTGGCCATTTCCGAATTATAACGGTTGTTCACGGCATCCGCATCCTTGATATCCACCAGCCAATATCCCCCCGTGACGCAGGCCAGCAGGAACAGCACCACACAGCCTCGTTTCCATCCGGCGGGAACCGCCCCGTTCCTGGGAAGCAGGAACTTCTTCATTCCCCAGACGGCCAGAACGGACACCGCCAGAATGCCGCCCAGAATAGGAATGATGGGATAGGACTCGTAAATATTCCCGATAACCTCCTTGGTGTAAACCAGGTAATCCACCGCAATGAAATTGAAGCTGGCTTCAAACTCGTTCCAGAAAAAGGCTTCCGCCACATCTTCAAACAGATTGGCGAGCACAAACAGGAAAAACCATGCGGAGGTGAGCCACCTGTCCGCCTTCCCTCCTGCTTTCCCGCGCGGCAGAATCCACAAATAAACGGCATAGGGAATAAGCCAGTAGCACATGGTGACGGCAAACTCCGTCACAAAAACGTACGCCGTTTTCAGGAGGGGAAGCAACCCGAAATCCATGTTGCGGTATTCGAAAAATACCGTAAACAGATTTTCCACCGCCTCAATGCCGAACGCAAACAGGAGGAACGGCCAAAACCTCCCCCAATAATAACGAATCATCGCTACCGAAAATATGCCAGCCGGAGCATGCCGTCAATGCTCCATCACAACATCACGGTGATATGGATGTCATTCCAGAGAAATGAGACGGGAGAAGATTCTCCTACACCACATCCAGAGCGGCATCCCAGTCTTTCCAGACAGGCTCCAGCCCGGCATTCCGTATGGCTCCGACCACCTGCTCCGGTGTGCGCTGGTCGGAAATCTCAAACTGCTCCGTCGCCTTGCAATTCCCTTTCCGGCCATCGGGAAGATCCACCCGGTTGCCCCGCACCGTCAAATGGGCGGCAGCCGTTCCCACGCCCGTGTAGCCCCCCGGTTCCGTGCGCGCAATGGCGGACATGTGGGTCATGCCCAAATGCATCAGGGCATTCCTCATCGGCGCGGGCTCACGGGTGCTGATGGACATGCCTATCTTGGGGAAACAGATGCGCAGGGCGGCCATAAGCTGGACAAAATGGCGGTCATCCAGCATCAAGTCCGGATCAGGTTCATACTCGTAATTCCCGGCGTAGGGACGCATGCGCGGAAACGCCACGGAAAGCGCGGATTTCCAGCAATGCTTCTGCAGGTAATCCAGATGGACGGCAAGTGCCATGGCCTCCCGCCGCCACGGCGAAAGCCCGAACAAGGCTCCTATCTGAATGCGGCGGAAACCGCCCTGGTAGGCGCGTTCCGGGCAGTCCAGCCTCCAGTTGAAATTTTTCTTCATCCCTGCCGTATGCAGGGTTTCATACACTTCCCGGTTATAGGTTTCCTGATACACGGCCAATTGTTCCGCCCCATGGCGGACGATCTCCGCATAACGGTCGTCCGGCAACGGTCCTATCTCCAGCCCCAGGGATGGAATAAAGGAATGCAGGGCGTCCAGGCATTCCTGCATATACCCGTCGGAAACGAACTTGGGATGCTCCCCGGCCACCAGCAGGATGCTGCGCAGCCCCAGGCCGTGCAGGTAGCGGGCCTCCTGCACCACTTCATCCACCGTAAGCGTGGTGCGGATAATGGGATTATCCCGGGAAAAACCGCAGTACTTGCAATTATTGATGCATTCGTTGGACAGGTAAATGGGGGCGAACAGGCGGATGGTCCGGCCGAAATGCAGCCGCGTCAGACGCCGGCTCTCCTGCGCCATCTCCTCCAGGCGGGCGTCGTCAACCGGTTCCAGCAACGCCATGAAACGGCGTACCAGGGGAGTGGGGCAATCCATCAAACCGTTTAATTCTTCAGAAAAAGACATACGTAAACTAAGTAAAATTTTGAGAGAGCCGGCTGCATTTCCATTCCTGAACCGGAAAGCCCCAATTTGCTACCTCCCTTGCAAAAGATACCATCTTTTACCGTGTCATTTCCCGGAGAGGAGCGTTCCATGAAGGCCGGGGAGCCTGCGAATCGTCGTGACAGACGGCCTCTTATGGACTAATCTGGCTTTATCCTCCCATGAGCGCTACACCGAACAGCCTTTTCCGCCATTATCTTGATTCCCTGATCCAGCAGGGAACAACGCGAACGAGCCTGACGGATGAAGCCAGAAACGTTCTCAGAACATGGTACGTGGCTTCCAGGCAGGGAGGCCGTCCCGCCGCATCAGCACCCGCTTCTCCGGAACCGCCGCCCCTGCAGGCAGCCGCTCCTGTCTCCGCTCCTGCCGGAAAGCCGGAACCGCCGGAGCTGTTTCCGCAAAACAGGGAACCGGCCTCTGCCATTACCCTCCCGGAAGGGACAATGGAAGACAAGCTGCAATACCTCCGTAATCTGGCGCAGAACTGGAAACCGGCGCGGGAACTCAACTCCCTGCGGGACACCATGGTCTTTGCCACGGGCAATCCCCATACGAAACTCATGCTCATCGGGGAAGCTCCCGGATATTATGAAGAAGTGCAGCAGGAGCCCTTTGTGGGCCGTGCCGGGGAAAAACTCAACCAGATATTAAGGGCCATGGGGCTCTCCAGAGACATGGTCTATATTTCCAATATCGTCAAATTCCGCCCGGCCCTCCCCAACCAGCGGACCAATAACCGTGCACCCACGCCGGAAGAAATTGAAGCATGCCTGCCCATCATCATGCATGAAATCCGGGTCATCCAGCCGAAAATGATTGTAGCCTTGGGCGGTACCGCCGCCGTAGGCCTGTTGGGGGAACAGGGATCCGTCAGTTCCATGCGCGGCAGGTTCCACGACCTTAAAGGCATTCCCGTACGCGTCACTTACCATCCCAGTTATCTGCTCAGATCGGACAGCCCGCGGGAAAAACGCAAGGTATGGGAAGACATGCTGGCCGTTATGGAACGCCTGGACATGCCCATCTCAGAAAAACAGCGCGGCTACTTCCTGCCCAGGGCATAACCATGGGGACTCCCTCATGCCGCCCTTTTCCGGCTGCGGCAGTCAAACAGCCGTCCCTTCATAGAAAGTCCGTTCCTGCAATGCCGGTTTTGTTGTTCCAGCCATGTTCCGGCGCTTCCCAGAAAAGGCGTGCCCTGTCGCGGCTCACCCCTTCCATGTTCAGGTACCGCTCCCGCAACAGGGAGGAGGAACGATGCCCCATCTCCAGCTGAAGCAGGGAAAAATCCCTGAACCATTTGGCGTGATAGGAAGCATAAGTATGCCTCAGCGCGTCCGCACTCCATTCTCCAAAGCGGTTGTGCAGCCCCCATCCGGCTTTTTTCCGGAGCAGCCTCCAGCGCACCGGCCAATTGGGAGGACATAACAGTCCGGCCGGCCCCCCTGCTCCGTATCCCGCCAGAAGCCGCCAGAGCACAGCATGAATGGTGACATGCCTGATTCCCCCCGTTTTACTGGTTCGGGACCTTACGGAAATGACCCTCTCCTCCAAATCCACATCACGCCAATGGAGGCGCACCACCTCCCCCGGCCTGATTCCGGCGTACAACATTACCCAAACAGCCGGAGCGCAGTCACGAAATTCCGGAGCTTCCACTACCGTCCGAAGGCTTCCTATCTCTTCCGGAGCCAAAATGGCAATCGTCCGTTCACGAAACGAAGGAGAGTCCACACGGGCGACAGGATTTTCCCCGCACCATCCGCGCCGCAGGGAAAAGGACAAAACGCCGCTCATCACCGCCCGGCCCTTGTAACGCTGCCTGTGGGATGTAAAAGCAGCCTCCAGAAAATGGGCGCAATGCTCCGGCGTCAGCTTCCGGACCGGAAAACCTTTCAATTCCGGACACCTCCGCATCAAAGCTCCGGTGAAATACCTGATATCGCGCAACGTCGTAGGGCGAAGATTACGCTTCGCCTTCAGCATTTCTTCCACGGCGGCGGAAAAGGAAACCGTCCTTTCCCCTTTCCTCAATTCCTCAGCACCCAGAAAAATTGCCTTTCTGGCCCGGCGCATGCTGCGGCTGCCTCCGCACAGGCTCAGCAGCTCTACTGCGAGGCTGGCAGCATCCAGCATATTCAATCCGCTACCTTTCAATAACATTTCCGCAGCCAGATATTCCTTCTGGTTTTTTCCATGTCTCGCCATTCCGAATATCATGTTTTTTATATTAATACCTGATACATCACAGGATTAACAATCCTGTACATAAACAGCAGGGAAAAGTCATTCATCTCCACTTTTCCCTGAATTAATCTGAATATAACAAACCATGAACCTTCGTTTACCCCTCCCGTTGCGCCGGGCCCTTCTGGCAGCCATGTGCGTCCTTGGAAGCCAAACCTTCGCCGCCGAATATACAGCTTCCACCCTGGAAGAATTTCAAACAGCCTGGAACCAGATGGCTGATGGAGACACGTTGACCATTACCGGCTCCATCGACTTTGAAGGAGTAGAATTGGGCTCCCTGCCCGCAGACGCCTCCATTGTCCTCAAATCAGACGGGAAAGGAAGCATCTCCAACTTCAACTACAAGGACATGTCTGCCGTGAACATGCAGCATCTTAACGTGAGCGGCCGTGGAACCGTTCACGTGGGCAACATGACGGAAGGCATGCTCAGCGGATGGGACGAAGAAGGAAACACCCTTTCCATAGAAAACGCTTCCACGCTGGAAGGAACCTGGCTTGTGCTGGAAAACAACAAGCTGGTGGCCGGAGACGGAGCCGTTCTCAGCCGGAATGAAGTCACTACCGGGCATTCCGCCTCCATAGAAACCAGAATTGATCCCGAAACAGGAGCCCTCATCTCCACGGTAGTCACCTCTACACCGGGAGAAATTGCCATGGATCTGGGAAAAAACGTCCGTATCCATGAAATGGATTTATCCATGAATGATGGAGTCCGCGGCCAAATTGTCTCCCATGGAGATATTTCCTTATCTGATTCCACGCTCATCTCTACAGGCGCCGTCAATACGACATCCGTTTATGAAAATGAAGATTCCGGCGTCCTGATCGGTCAGTCGGAAACCGTCGGCGCTCACGGAGGGATCGACTTCAGCGCGGGAGCCGTGACGATGCAGGATACGAACCTGAGCACCGTGGGCGGCGACAGCCAATCCACTGGGGGTGAAATACTGCTGGGAAATAACAGTACGCTGACAGCCGCGGAGAGGGCGGAAATCACGACAGAAGCCCTTGTCCTTTCCCAGGGCATTGCCAGACAAGGTGAAGACGGAACCTACCTTCCCGGAACCAGCATGGAGGAAACCATGGGGCTGTTCGGAGACATCACCGTCGGCAACGGCAGTTCCATTGAAAACTATGACATGGATGCGCAAGGTTCCATCTTCATCGGCGAAGGAGCAAAACTGACATCCGTCACACTGGATGCCGTATCCGTGGAACTGGATTCCCTGTCCATAACCGAAGGAGAAGACGGAATCCGCACCGTGCGCATGACCACCGGAGCGGGAGACCAGGCCACCGTCTCCATTGGAGCAAACTCTACGCTGGACGATGTGGATATTTACGCGGAAGGAGGGAATATCTATATCGGAAGCAATACTGAAATTACAGGCGACAACGATCTTTCCGGCAGCCAGATGGCCGATATCTGGGCAGGGGACACGGTTGGCTCCATTGGAGACGACGGCGCTTCCACCCGTGGAACCGTCTCCTTTGAAGGGACGCTCAAGCAAAACGCGGAAGGAGACTATGTGCTGGCTTCCGGAGAATATGCGGAAGGAACTTATGGCGGGAACGTAGTCATTGGAGACAATGTTACGCTGACCATGACCACCGTAGCTGCGGAAAATACCATCACGCTGGGGGACAATGTAACTTATCAGGGAACGGAAGAAGCTCCCGTTTACCACATGAGCGCCTTCAGCGATGCGGACAACAGCCTTATCCGCGCCAGCATCATTGATACGGATGAAAACGGAAATATTCTCAACGGAACAGTTACCGTCACGGAACGCGAAAACAAAATCACCACGGGCCGCGGCAACACATTCATGAACAGCAAGGCCCCGGGCAGGTCCGCTGCCATGGATATCTCCAGGGGAGGAGCCCTCTATGCACATGGAGACATCGTTATTGGAGAAAACAACAGCTTCATCAGCAATACGGCAGCGGGATCCGGCGGAGCCGTTTTCGCCCAGAACAATATTGCCGAATCCATAACCTATACGGACGGGGAACGCACCTCCAAACTGACCACGGAAGTGCTGGATATCACGGTAGGAAACGGAACTGTCTTCTCCGGCAACACGGCTGGAGCCAATGGCGGGGCCATCGCTTCCGAACTGACGAGCAACCTCGCGCAGCAGGATGGCGACAATGTGGAGGACCTCTTTGAAAATGAAGGGGCCAATATCTGGCTCGGCAGGGACGTCACCTTCACGGATAATGCCGCCTCCGGGCTGGGAGGCGCCATCCACCTGATGGAGAACCGCATTCTTCTGATTGGCTCCGGATCCTTCTTTGACGGCAACACGGCCGGGGAAGAAGCTAACGACATCTTTGCGGAAGACGGCTCCGTCATTCTGGCGGACACGGACGCGAACGATATCACCATCATCAACAGCGGCATTTCCGACGCAGACTATTACTCCCTTGACGACGGTCCGTGGACGCGCGGCGCCGCCACGCTGATTCAGACAGGCGGCGGCGACCTGCTTTACGGAGGCCGGGACACGGAGGATAACGGATTCGGCGGAACATTGATCCAGCAATCCGGAGCCGGCTCCCTGATCGTGGGCCACCTGGCCGAAGTGGATGACATCATGGTCATGGAAGGAGCTCAATTGGGAGTTGAAGACCTGACGGACTACGAAATGAATGGCGCAGGCGTCATTCTGACGGAAGATTCCGTACTGGCTGGAGACACGTTGGAAATTAACGGAAACGCCGTGATTGAAATGGGGGAAGGTTCCTCCCTGCTCCTCAATGGCATCGCGTTCAACGGCCACTCCTCCATCAAACTCTGGAATGTCGATGAAGCGGGCAACGGCCGCGACCTCACACACACCGCCGCCGGAACTTCTTCCGTGGACAACGTCACCATCACCGGAGCCGAAGTAAGCGAACTGCCTCTGTTCAACACCGCTTTCGTCTCCACAAGCGCAACGCCCCATGAAAACGGAACTATCCGCCTGACACAAAATATGCACGGAGTCGCCGCCCCCATGCAGGGATATTCCGGGAACATATCCGGCGCAGCAGCCGGCATGGAACAGGTCCGGACGGGCGTCCGGGACGGTTCAGCCGCACACAGGTTCTTCGAAACCCTTCTGGGAACCTCCAGCGCAGACGCGGCGGCAGCCATGATTCAATCCGTCAGCGGGGAAACCGTGATCAATGCGGCCTGGGCTTCCAACGATGCTCTCAAGGGTTTTGCCGCCCTGGGCAGGACGCAGGGAGGCATTTCCGCCGCACAGGGACTGAATATTACGGCAGCGAAGCCCGTCCAGTCTGCAGACGCCAAGGGTTCCCCCATCGCCATGGCGCCGGTGGCTTCAGGCCGCGGCTCCGTATGGGTGGGCGGCCTGGGTTCCTGGACGGACCAACATTCGCGCAGCGGCATTGACGGCTACAAATACGACGCAGGCGGCTATGCCGTAGGCGCGGATTGCAAGCTCTCCTCCTCCGTCCTGGCAGGAGTGGCCATCGGCCAATCTTACGGAACTTTCCAGGACAAGGGAGGACTGTCCAGCTATGATGCGGATTCTTTCATGGCCATGCTCTACGGCCGCTACACGCCCGCCGGAACCTCCAAATTGTCTCTGGACGGGTATGCAGCCTTCGGAACCACATCCTTTGACGGGAAAGCCCGCCTGGCGGACACCTCCGCTGCCGGGAAATTTGACTCTGACTCTTTCGGAGCCGCCATCTACGCCACCTGGACGGAACAATTCCGCAACAAACTGGTCATCGCACCATTTGCCGGGCTGGAATTCATGACCGGGAAAACGGACAGCTTCTCCGAACACGGAGACTTGGCCCGGACCTTCAGCGGAGCGCGCGCCCAGAACTGGACGCTGCCCGTAGGCATCACCCTCTCCCGCACCTACGCGGCAGGAACCAATGCCACGCTGACGCCCAGCGTGACAGTTGCCGTGACTCAGGATCTCAGCCGCCTCAATCCCAAAGGGACTGTCAGCAGTGACCTGGGCGCCTGGACGGCGCGCGGCGTCAACGTAGGCCGCACCGCTCTGCGCGTCAACGCAGGGATAAGCGCCGCCTTCGGCAACAGGTGGGGGGCCCGCATCGGATACTCTCTGGAAAGCAGGGCCGGACTGACGGCCCAGGGAATCAACGGCTCCGTCAGTTACTCATTCTAACGGATGTCCATTCCGGCCTTCCCGGTTCCGCAGGGAACCGGGAAGGCAATCTCCAACGCTTCCTTCAACAAGGAACGCCATGTCCTGGTCCCGGCCTGCGTCATTCCGCAGCCTTCCTGCAACATCAGTTCCGGTAAACCAGGCTTATCAAGATCGCCCTCCTGCGAATACTGAAAACGGGTTACATCATCAGCATAACGGACAGCAACGGAATTTTTTACAAAATCATTTCCCTCTCTGCGCAGGAAGAGGCTATTTTCCCGAAATGTACGTGCCGCTCAAACCCGTTTCCACCCTATTATCCATAATTCCGGCAAACGGGACGAGACGGAAGGGACGCTCCCTTTCCATCACCAACTCCGGGAAAACGACTTTCACCATCGGAAATAAAGAAACGCTATCCATCCACTCAAAATGAACTAATTGTCCTTTCCCTGAAAAAAATGAGCGACCGCCTCAGAATTTCCAAATAAAACATTTCTTGGAAAAACATGAATTGTTGATTAGGAACCGCTTCCCTTCACAGGAAGCGGTTCCGCTTTACCCAGGCAGTTTTTTCAATGCCGGATGCGGGCAATCTGACCATGCAGCCTGCCAGACTACAGAGCAAGGAAAACAGGCATAAAAAACCGCTTCCCGGCTATCACGGGAAGCGGCTGCTGTTAAAAGGGAAACTATTATTCCCCGCGCCGGAGGACTGCCCCCTTGCTGGCATTCGTGGCAAGCTGGCGGTAACGGCTCAGCCAGGAGGAGGAAACCCTGTTATAGGTAGGTTTCCAATCCGCACGGCGGCGTGCGATCTCCTCCTCGCTCAAACAGGCGTTCAGCGTGCGGTCCGGAATGGAATACTCAATAATATCCCCGTTCCTCAGCAGGCCGATCAGGCCGCCTTCCGCCGCTTCCGGAGAAATATGGCCAATACAGGCTCCGTGTGTGGCTCCGGAAAAACGGCCGTCCGTAATAAGCGCCACTTCCGCGCCAAGGCCCTGCCCCATAATATAGGAAGTGGGAGCCAGCATTTCCTGCATGCCGGGGCCGCCCTTGGGTCCTTCATTGCGTATGACAACCACATCGCCGGACTTTACCTTCCCGGCAAGGATGCCTTCGCAGGCCTCTTCCTGAGACTCGAAAATCACGGCGGGTCCGCGGAAACTCATCATATCCGGATGCACACCCGCCTTTTTCACCACAGCGCCCTCCTCAGCCAGATTGCCGAACAGAATCGCCAGGCCGCCATCACGGGAATAGGCATTTTCCAACGGATGGATCACGGTTTCATCCGCAATGCCGCATCCCTCCACTGTTTCACCCAGCGTTTTCCCGCTGACGGTCATGGCGTCCAGATGAAGGGCTCCGGGAATTCTGGCAATTTCATGAATGATGGCGCTCACCCCGCCTGCACGCAAAACATCCTGCATGTGGAAGCGGGAGGAAGGAGCCACCTTGCAAATATTCGGGGTTCGCCTGGAAATATCATTGATGCGCTGGAGGTCATACTCCACACCGGCTTCCCTGGCGATAGCCAGCGTATGAAGCACGGTATTGGAACTGCCGCCCATGGCCATATCAATTGTGAAAGCATTGTCGATAGCGTCACGGGTTACGATATCTCGCGGCAGGGGGCCGTCCGCCTTCGCCATCTCCACGGCGCGGCGTGCAGTCTGCTTCCAGAACTCCTTTCGTTCCTCTGAAGTAGCCAGCAGGGAACCGTTGCCGGGAAGGGCCAGGCCGATCACCTCGCTCAGGCAATTCATGGAATTGGCCGTAAACATGCCGGAGCAGGAACCGGCGCCGGGGCAGGCGCGGCATTCCAGGGAATGAAGTTCCTCATCATTAATCTTGCCTGCCTTAAAGCGGGCGACAGCCTCAAACACGCTGTTCAGGTCCAGCACCGTGCCGTCCTCCGCCATGCCGGCGGCCATCGGACCGCCGCTGCAGAAAATAGTGGGAATATTGCAGCGCAGGGCGCCCATAATCATGCCGGGAACAATCTTGTCGCAATTAGGGATGCAGATCATGGCATCAAACGCATGGGCGCTCAGCATCGTCTCTACGCTGTCCGCGATCAGCTCACGGCTGGCCAGGGAAAACTTCATGCCGCCGTGGCCCATGGCAATGCCGTCACAAACGCCGGGAAGGTTAAATTCCACGGGAGTTCCTCCGGCCTTGCGTACCTCCTCCTTGATGAGGGCGGCCACCCTGTTCAGGTGGACATGGCCCGGAATCACTTCATTAAAAGAATTGCAAATGGCAATGAAAGGACGGCTTAAATCCTCATCCGTCATTCCGGTGGCACGCATCAAACTGCGGTGCGGCGCACGCTCGAACCCTGCTTTAACTCTATCGCTTCGCATAACAATACAACTGTTGCGGGGCAAGTGTATCACATGACGCAGGGAAGAGAAGTTGAATCTGGGCCAGCCTTGCAAAACGGAAACGCTTCCGTTACAGTATGTTTGCATAAGAAGAGGCTTTAACTGTCCGGAACCGCCTCCCGGGCGGGGAAATGTGAACGAATCGTCACATCTAATATCGGGACACCGCCCTTTCTTTCATCGTAAAAAACAGACATGGCAACCATTCTTATCGCTGAAGACGACCACGCCATTTCAGACCTTGTGGCTTATAATCTGGAACGTGCGGGCCATACGCCCCTGGCGGCCTATGACGGCCTGACCGCGCTGGAAGTGGCGCGCCGGGACAAGCCGGAACTGATCCTGCTGGACCAGATGATGCCGGGCATGGACGGACACGGCGTACTGAGGGAACTGCGCCGGGACAGCCGCACCCAGAACATTCCCGTCATCTTCCTGACAGCCAAGGCCCAGGCGGAAGACCGCATCCAGGGGCTGGAACTGGGAGCGGACGACTATGTGACCAAACCGTTCAGCCCCAAGGAACTTGTCCTGCGCGTGGCCAGCGTGCTGAAACGGTGCGAGCACACGCCGGGCAGCGTCATTGCGGAATACGGCCCCTTCACTTTTGACAAAAACGCCCTCAAATTCTATATCGACAAGGAGGAAGTAGACCTGACGGCCACGGAATTCAAGCTCATGATCCATATGGTTGAACGGGAGGGCCAGACCCTGAACCGCAACGACCTGCTCAGTTGCGTATGGGGGTACAGCCACCAGGCCCAGAGCCGTACGCTGGACACGCACATGAAGCGGCTGCGCCAGAAACTGGCTCCCTACGCGGACTGCATTGAAACCGTCCGCAGCATCGGCTACCGCTTTACCCTGCCGGGACGCCGCATCCCGGAGGAAAAGGCTTAACACTCCGGTTCCATGTCGGCCATCGACTACATCCTAACCATCCTTATTCTGGCCTCCCTGTACCTGAACTGGCATCTGGTCCAGGTATGTCGGTCCGCCATGAAAGCCCGGAAAAAAGCCTTGCGGGACGCTCAGCGCCTGCTGAAGCGCGGGGAAGAAGCGCAGGAACAGGCCATCGCGGACAAACGGCGCTTCCTGGAAGCTCTGGGAGAGGCCTTCCTGCTCATCGGTCCATCCGGACACATCGTGCTGGCTAATACGCTGGCCAAAGAACTCTTTCAGGAAGAAAAGCTGGAAGGGCGCAAAGTGGGGGCCCTGGTCTGCAACCAGGAATTGCTGGGGCATGTTCAGGAAGCATTCGATACGGACGGCCCCGTCACCAAGGAATTCACGCTGAGCGCCGCCAATTCCCCCGGCGGCGTGCAAAACGGCATCACGGCGTGGCATCTGGACAGCGCCATCACGGACGCCCCAATCAGAGAAAAGCGCATCCTGCTGCGCAACATCACGCAGAACTACCTCACCAACCAGATGCGCCGGGACTTCGTGGCAAACGCCTCCCACGAGCTGCGTACGCCCCTCACCATCATCGTGGGATATCTGGAAAACCTGATGGAGGACGATCTGGTGGAGGAAAGTCCCGGACTGGCCCGCAAATTCATCGGAGTCATGCACCAGAACAGCCAGAGGCTGATGAACATTATTGAAGACATGCTCATGATCTCCAAACTCGAATCAGGCCACAAGGCGATTCTGAAGGAGCAGTGGTTCCGCCTCACCTCCTGCGCGGACGACGTCTTCTCCCGTCTGGATTCCATCCGGGAGAAAAAACAGGCCGTCCTGCACATGGACATTCCCACGGATTGGGAACTTTATGGAGATCCCTTTTACTGGACGCAAATTCTGTTCAATTTGGTGGAAAACGCCCTCAAGCAAAACACGGAGCCGGGACTTTCCATTACTGCGGCCGCTGCCAAAACACAGGACGCCTGCGTCATCACCGTCACGGATACGGGCGTGGGCATTCCTGCGGAAAGCATCCCCTTCCTCTTCAACCGCTTTTACCGGGTGGAAACCCACCACTCCTCGGAAATCAAGGGAACGGGCCTAGGCCTCTCCATTGTGAAACGCGCCGTGGAAGCCCACGACGGAGCCATCACCGTCTCCAGCATCCCCCACCGGGAAACTGTTTTTACCATCACCATTCCCCTGAAAAGGTTCCGGGAAGAAAAGGCGGCGTAAAACGCCGATGCGGAACAGTCTGACATGGCCTGCCGTTAAAACCGGAAAAAAGGCATCCTTTCAACCCGGAGGGATGGCCCACGAGACATCCGCCTGTTTTTTCATCCCCTGCGTTATGGAATATGCGCAGGCTCCATTCCGCTCATCAGCATTATTCCGGTTTTCCTTAAAAGGGAACAGAAATGGAAGACAGACGTTGTTTTAAGCAACCGTCTCCATAGATATAACCTGTTCGATTCCCGTGACGCACAAATCCATGCACGAGTTTATATCAGGTAATCAAAAACTAAAAACATGGCCGTCTTTTTCCATGCGGAAAATTGATATGATTCCAGCCAGTCCAAATTCCTCCAGTCCCTCCCTCTCATCGACTACTTTTTTATTTCAGGAAATCATGAAACAATTTTTACAAATCATCGTCATGAGGCGGTGAAAAATAAAAAAAGTTTTATCAATGAATTCATGAGAATGATGCAAAAGCTGTGTCCATATAAAAAACGGCGTCCTTCCGTGATAAGGAGGACGCCGGAATTTTCCGGAAATCGGACAGACTGCCAGTTTGAGCAGCGAAGCGCACAAACCTTAGGACTTGTAACGCAAACGCTTCTTGTGACGGTTCTGACGCATGCGCTTGCTGCGCTTATGCTTGTTGATTTTTGCTTTACGGCGTTTTTTGAGCGATCCCATGATTGTGGTTCGTTTGTTGTTTTACTGTGGTGAGAAAAAAATCTAGTAAACCAGCTTGTTAAGCGGGTATTCAATGATGCCTTCCGCTCCCAGGGCCTTGAGCTGGGGAATGATATCCCTCACAACGGATTCGTCAATGACCGTTTCCACGGCCAGCCAGCCTTCTTCCGCCAAATGGGAAATAGTGGGACGGCGCAGAGACGGAAGGGCCTCTACCAGGCCGTTCAGGGAAGCAGCAGGAAGGTTCATTTTCAGACCCACTTTCCGGCGCGCTTCCAGAGCGCCCTTGAGCATCATGACCAGGCGTTCCAGCTTCTGTTTTTTCCACTCGTCCTGCATGGTTTCCCGGTTCGCGATAAACTGGGGATAGGAGGTCATCAGGGTGTCCACGATGCGGAGCTTGTTGGCCTTGATGGAGCTTCCCGTTTCCGTGATATCCACAATGGCGTCCACCAGTTCCGGCACCTTCACTTCCGTAGCTCCCCAGGAGAATTCCACGTGGGCTTCAATACCCTTTTCCTGAAGCCAGCGTTCCGTGATGCCCACGCCTTCCGTGGCGATGCGCTTGCCCTGAAGGTCTTCCGCACAGGTAATGGGGGAATTTTCCGGGACTACCAGCACCCAGCGGGTAGGCTTGGAGGTAGCCTTGGAGTATTGAAGATCCGTCAGCACTTCCACGTCCGCCCTGTTTTCATAAATCCAGTCGCGCCCGGTAATGCCGCAGTCGATGAAACCGTCATTGACATAACGGCCTATTTCCTGGGCACGGATCAGGAAGAGCTCCAGATCGTCGTCGTCGCAGGTCGGGCGGTATCCGCGGCTGGACACATACACATTGTAGCCGGCCTTGCGGAACAATTCCACGGTGGAATCCTGCAAACTGCCTTTGGGAAGAGCTATTTTGAGTTTCTTCGACATGATGGGACGGGAATGAAAACCCACACGGGCCCCATTGTCAAGTTCAGAACCGTATCCGGCCCATTTTACCGGGCCATGAGCCGTTCAATGTCATCAGGCAGCAAAGGCACGTCTCCCAACAGGTCGATGTTTTCTGTTTCCCCGATCAGGACGTCGTTTTCCAAACGGATGCCTATGCCTTCTTCCGCAATATAGATGCCCGGTTCCACGGTGAAAACCATGCCCGGCAACACAACGGGGTTGGCTTCGCCTACATCGTGCACATCCAGCCCCAGGAAGTGGGAACACCCGTGCATGTAATATTTCCGGACAATGGGAGGATCGGACGGTTTTTCCGCCACCTGCGCGGGTGTGATCAGCCCCAGCTTGACGAGTTCCCCGGCGGCAAAAACGCGCACCAGGCGTTCGTACTCCGATTTCAGGATTCCGGGTTTCAGAATCTTTTTGGCGTAGGTCATCATATTCAGCACGCTTTCATACACAGCGCGCTGGCGGGGAGTGAATTTTCCGTTCACGGGAACGGTGCGGGTCATGTCGGAGTTGTAATTCCCGTATTCCGTGCCTATGTCCATAAGCACCAGATCGCCGTCTTCGCACCGTTTGTCGTTTTGGATATAATGCAGCACACAGGTATCCTTTCCGGAAGCGATGATGGGCAGGAAGGAGAATTTGCGCGGACCGCGGCTGATGAATTCGTTGGCCAGGAATCCCTCAATCTGCCATTCGCCCACCCCCGGCCTGATGAACCGGAGCAATTCCCGGAAGCCTTCATTGGTGATGTCGCAGGCTTTTTTGAGAGCCTTGATTTCTTCCGGCTTTTTGATTTGCCGCATGTCCGCCAAGATTTCATAGACATTCTTCAAAACAGCGTCCGGGAATTTTTCCTTCAGCTCCTTGGTCATGCGGGCATTGCGCGTTTCCACCGGGCATGTGCATCGCGGATGCTGGTTGGCTTCCACAAAGACCATGGATGCGGACGGCACCAGGGCCTCCAGCAGCGCATCATATTCATTAGTCCAGCGCACGTCCTGGATGCCGCTCAGCTCTCTCGCCTGTTCCTGCGAGAGCCGGGCACCTTCCCAGATGGCAATCTGTTCATTTGTCTCACGCAACAGCAGAATCTCATCCCAGCCGTCCTCCCGGATAGTCATGACCAGGACGGTTTCTTCCTGGTCAACTCCCGTAAGATAAAAGAGGTTGGCATTCTGATGCAGGGCAAAAGTGCCGTCCGCATTCGTAGGAAATACGTCGTTGGCATGCAGAATCAGCATACTGCCGGCAGGCAGGCGGGAAGCAAGTTCTTCACGGTTGCCGGCAAAAAAGGAAGAAGGAAGCGGCTCGTATCTCATATCAACAGCATGCCCCGCTTTTCCGGCTTGTCAATCATGCATCCGGACACGGGGCAACCTTGCGCGTTTCCTTGTCGTCCGGAGTTCTTCTGACCGTGCCGTTTCCCCGCTCCGGCTATTCTTATGCCATTCGCCCATTCCCTGCCGGCCCGCCACCCGTCCGTTAGGAGGCACAAAACCGCCCCGGAATTTCCGGAGCCACCCCCTCCGGCCCCCCCCTGGCGCCAATCGGGTCATGACTCGAACACCACCCGGGCGGATGCCGTCTTATCCTGCATGCACGGCGCTATTCCACGGCTATTCCTGGCGCTGGGAACAGGTTTGGTTTTTTCCTGTTCCAGTTCCCGGACAATGCCCGTTTCCCCTTTAATTACCCATCCCCTTCACGCGGACTCCAGGCAGAGCTGTTTTGGAGGCGTCTGGTATAATCCCTCGGAACAGGCCGTCTGGAATTCTCCAAGGCTGAAAGTATATGTAGCCCCCGTCAATATTGACTATATCAAAGCCAGATTCCCCAAGGAATCCCCGTCCCTGGCGGCACAATTCAGGGCCGGGCTGCAGAAAGACATCCGCAACGTGCTGGAAAACAAATCCAGACAGACAGGCGGGAGGATGAAATGGCAGTTGGTTGACCGCCCCGTTCCGGGATCTGTAACTCTCAGCCTCGCCATAGTCAAGCTGAAGCCTACGGACGTGGGCGGCAACATCATGTCCGATCTTGTTTCCCTGGTCTCCCCCCTTCCGGGAACTTCCCTGATCCTGGGGCGCTTCATGAGCGGGGACGTAGGCATTGAGGGACGCCTGTCAAATACGAATACGGACGCCGGCATCATGGAATTCAAAGCTTACAACACGGATCCCATCACCCTGTTTTCCGTAAAGGAATTTGAACGTTTTGCCTTCGACCAACGGAATTTGCGGCTTTTTTCCAGCTGCATTGCAGATATTTTCAAGGCTGGTCCCGCCAGCAGTATTCCCAAAACAGGGGAATTTGACCTGGACCCGTTTTAAACGGCTTTTCCGGACGATTCTTTCCCGTCTTTATTTTCAGGTTCATAGAAAGCGCATTCCTGAACCGTCTGCCTGGTCTTGAAGGCATATACGAAGAAAGCGGCGCCCACCAGCACGAGGAAAACGGAGAGGAACTGCCCGCGGGTCAATCCCATGGAGAAGGGGGAATCCGGCTCCCGGTACTCTTCGCAAATAATTCTGCCCGCAGCATAAAGAACGGCAAAGATACCGCAGAACAAGCCGTTCCACGCACGGGGGAACCTTACCCGTACAAACCACAGCACGGCAAAGAGAAGCACACCTTCCGCAAACGCTTCATACAGCTGGGATGGGTAGCGTGCATGATCCTGCATCATCTGCCCCACGATTTCCCTGATGGCGGGCGTATCCCTCACCCGGTCGGTCACCCAGGCGGCAGTCATTCGTTCCGGCACGGCTATGCCGGAAAGGGACAGTTTGTCCAGCAATCCGGGCGTTTCATAAATACGGGAAGCCACCCGCACGAACAAGTCCGGATCCTGGGAAAGCTCCGCCGGAAAAATCATTCCCTGGGAAGAGCCGGGCGGGACAACGCGCCCATACAGTTCCCCGTTGATAAAATTGGCCATGCGCCCGAAAAACAGCCCAACGGGAGCTACAATGGCCAGGCCGTCCAGAAGCGCCACCCACTTGACGCGGTGCTTCCACGCATAATAAAATGTGTACAGCCCTACTCCAATCATTCCCCCGTGGCTGGCCATGCCCCCTTCCCACACCCTCAGGACCATGAGCGGATCCGCCAGAAACTGGGACCAGCCGTGATTGGGAATCTGGTAAAAGAGCACATATCCCAGCCTTCCGCCAATCAAAACGCCAAAAATAGCCACATAAGTAACAAAATCCGCCATCCTGTCCTGGGGGACAGGATACAGCTTCCGGCGGGAAAGCCAGGAAAGCAGATAATACCCGCCGATGAAGCCCGTTAAATAGGCCAGGCCATACCAGCGCAGGGCAATTGAGCCCGTTATCTGCCAGATGACAGGGTCCAGGTCATGTACGTAAACGGTCGGATTCATGAGCGTTTCTTTCAGGGCAGGTAATGGGTAAGGGCTTCCACGGCCTCCTGGTCCAGGGAACGGGCCAGAGCCACCGTCAATTCCACCGCGGCGCGGTAGTCCCGCAGATCCAGCACGCCGTTATGGGCATGAATGTACCGGGTGGGGATTCCCAGCACAATAGAGGGAACACCCTTTCCGGAAAGATGCAGGGCCGCCGCATCCGTTCCGCCGGAACGACGCACCGTCAACTGGAATGGGATGCCCGCATCCAAAGCCGTTTTTTCGGCCAGGGCGGCCAGCCGGGGATTGGTGATGGCCGTGGGGTCAAACAGCCTGATCTGCACGCCTCCGCCCAAGGCCCCTTGGGAATCCGTCACGGCAAACCCGGGGGTGTCGTCTGCCGGCGGCCCTTCCAGAACAATCACGCAATCCGGTTGCATGGCGACGCCGGCCGTCCTGGCGCCCCGCGTGCCCACCTCCTCCTGAACCGTCGCGGCGGCAATCAGGGTGTTGGGATGCCCTTCCCGGCATAATTTCTTGAATGCCTCTATCATCACAGAAAGACCGGCGCGGTTGTCAAAGGCTTTCCCCATGACCCGGAACGGATTTTCCAACGGGGAGAATTTCACGTCCGGCACCACGGGATCCCCCAGGTGAATACCGAATTCATTCTTCACCTGTTCCGCGCTTTCAGCGCCCACATCTACAAAAAGGGCTTCCATGCTCATGACGCTGTTGCGCTGGCCTTCCGGCAGAAAATGGGGAGGCTTGGAACCAATCACCCCCCGGATGCCGCGGCCCGAGCGGTTTTTTACCAGGACACGCTGGCTTAACAGGGTATGCGGCCACCAGCCACCTATCCCCACCAACTGAAGGAAACCGTTCGACGCTATATTCTGCACCAGGAAGCCTATTTCATCCATGTGGGCGGCCAGCATCACGCGGGGGCCGGCCCCTCCGCCGGTACAGAACAGGCTGCCGGAACCATCGGAAGAAAATTCCCCATATCCTTCAAGTTCCTGAGCCACCAGGCTTCTCACTTCATCCTCATGCCCCGAAATACCGTGAGCCTCTGAAAACTTCTTCAGCAGATCAGAATCAATCGCCATGGGCCGAGCATGTGGAAACACCTCTGCCAGGTCAAGCCTGCAGCCATGCCGCATGTTTTTTTCTTGACCGCCCGGGCAGAACCGCCGGACGGAGCCATGTCATGCTCCACACACGCTACATGGAAAGAAACAAGAGATTTTTGCTAGCCACAGTTCGGTTTTTGGTGTAACTAATCAGGGAATTGAATTGTGCTATGAAATCCATCCTTAACACTATCACGGCCATGCTGGCTGCGGTGCTTTTCGTCCCTGCGGCATCGGCGCAGACCACCAGCAATCCCAGAATGCAGGTGCGGGTCTCCCTGGAAAAGCTGTCCCTGTATATGCGCCAGTCCCCCAACGTCCTGACGCAGGACGATCCCCGGCCGCTGCCGAAACCGAAGAAATGGGCGGATTTTGAAATTCCCTTCAAGGTGGAAGCCGCTCCCACCCCCAAATCCGGCTATATTGATGCCCTGACGTTCAAATTCTACATCGCGGTAGTCAATCCGGACCGCTCCCGCCAGTACCTGAAACTGTATAAGGAAGTCAAATACGTCAATGTTCCGGTAGGAGAAAACACGTACGCTTCCGTGTATCTCTCCCCGTCCTCCGTCAAGCGCATTACCGGTGTGGAAGGAGGAAGAGGAAAATGGGTGAAGTACCAGGGCGTAGTGGTGGAATACAACGGCAAGATTGTCGCCACTTATTCCTCCGAACGCGGCAAGATGGAAAAATGGTGGACCATCCAGTCCCCCAGCATCGTGGAAACCTCTTATTACCCCCTGCTGAACAAGGATGAAACACCTTTCTCCGTGTTCTGGTACGACCGTTATCCGGAAATTATGAGGCCCAACAGCCAGCAGGCGGCTTCCAGTTCCGTCCCCGCCCCGTTCGGTACTCCTGTGGCCCCCCCGGCGGACGGCGAATAACGCTCCATTAATTCTATCATTTCATCTTATTTAACAGAAATCACCCATGGCTAATTCACGACCAATCGTCGCATTAAACGTAGGTTCCCAGAGAGTTTCAATGGGCGTCTTTTCCAAGACTTCCAAAGACGCCCTTATCCTGGACCGCTATGCTACGCGCCTCGTAGTGCTGGACCCGTCAGCAGAAGGTTTGCGCCTGACGAAAATAGGGGAAGCCATCGCCGACCTCGTCCAGGAACTCAACGTCAAAGGAAGCGTCGTCAACTATTCCGTTTCCGGACAATCCGTTTTCATCCGCTTCGTCAAGCTTCCGGCTCTGGACGATACCGATGTGGAACAGCTCATCCGCTTTGAAGCCCAGCAGCACGTCCCCTTCCCGCTGGACGAAGTCGTGTGGGACTACCATCTGCTTCCCGCCAAAGGTCTGGAACGGGAAGCCATCCTGGTTGCCATCAAGGCGGAAGACCTGGACTCCCTGAATGATGAAATCGTCTCCCACGGCCTTTCCACCGGCAAAGTGGACTGCGCGCTTACCTCTCTGTACAATGCGTATGTGGACAGTTATCCGGATGAGAAAGAACCGGTCATGCTCATCGACATCGGCGCCAAATCCACGGATTTGATTTACAGCGAACAGGGACGTTTCTTCACCCGCAGCATTTCCGCGGGGGGAATCTTCGTAACCTCCGCTATCGCCCGTGAATTCAATATTCCCTTCCTGGAAGCGGAACGCTTGAAAACCACCAGCGGGCTCGTTTCCATGAGCAACGGGCAAACGGAAGGGCTGGATCCCGCCACGGCCAATCTGGCTACCGTCATCCGTACGGCCATGACCAGGCTTGCCTCAGAAATCCAGCGGACCACCAACCATTACCGCGCCCAGATGAGCGGAAGCGCTCCCGTCAAGGCATACCTGTGCGGCGGCGGAGCTTCCCTGCCCTATACCAAGGAATTCCTGGAAGATAAACTGGGCATTCCGATCTCCTTCTTCAACCCCATGCACAACGTGGGCGTGGGCTCCGGCGTGGACGTGAACACCATCTCCCGCGAAGCCTTCATCCTGGGCGGATTGATCGGCACCGCCATTCACTCCATCGGCAGAGCCTCCCTCAATATTGACCTGGAACCCACCGCAGTTGCCAAAAAGCGGGCCAACCAGAAAAAAATGCCCGCCATCATCGCCGGGGCAGCCATTGCCGTTCTTGGTGCCGCAGCTTATGCCGTCACAGGATATATGGGCGAGAAAAAGGCAGAGGAAATCCTCGCCGGCGTCCAGCCCACCGTTACTTCCATCAAATCGGCACAATCCGCCCTGCGCCAGAAAGAACAGGAGCTGAAAAAACTGGACTCCACCCTGGCTTCCTACCAGCAGCTCACGCTTCAGCGCTACGGCTACGCGGACATCATCAGGCACCTGCTGGAACAGTCGGAACACAAGGATTATCCCTACTGGTTTACGGATTTTGAACCGCTGGCCCACTTCAATCCGGAGGATACCACCCAAATTACGGGATATTCCGTCATCAAGGATTCCTTCACATCGGACAAAAATACATCCCTGGTGGATGACATCAGGACGGAGGCCTCCGCCAACGCATCCAGCGAGGATGAAGCGGGCGTTTACAGCGTCAACGCCATCCGCCTGACCGGATTCGTCCGGCGCAGCCTGGGCGGCCAGAGAATCATCCAGGACCTCCAGGCAAAAATAGACGGGAACAAGGAATCCCTGTTCACTTTCAAGCCCGGAGACGTCAAACTGGAAGCCCGCCAGATCATGGAACTGGGAGCCAAGGACGCCAAGGTGGACGCGGCGGCAGGGGCCTTTGTACCCTTCAAGCTGGTGCTTCCGTTAAAAACGCCCATTCCCGTGAACTTTAACAAATAAGATTACCCAACCCGAACAAGACATATTTTATGAGCAATTGGATTACAGACAACAAGCCCGCCGCCATGGTCGCGGGCGTGGGGCTTCTCTTATTCCTGGGGTTATCCGCGACAGGGTACATCGTCAATTCCAAACGCAGTGAACTGGACAAAAAAATCAGCATCGCCGCCAAGGAAATCAAGTCCGCCAATGCTGCGGAAATCACTCCGAGCCGCTCATCCAACGAAGAGCTGGAAAAAGAACTGAACCGCTATGCCAAGGCCGTGGGCAGCCTGGAAACGGCCTACAAGCCCTTCCTTGCCTCCTCCGCGCTGGTCCCCACCACGCCCACGGCATTCCAGAATGAACTGAAAACATTCAGGGATTCCCTGATCTCCTCCTGCAAGAAAAAGAACATTCTCATAACGGACACATCCTCCTGGCTCGGCTTCCAGGTTTACAGCACCCAGGCTCCCTCTGTTCAGGCGGCCTCCACGCTGGGTTTTGAATTGAAAGCCATCAACAGCCTGGTCAACAAACTGGCGGAATGCGGCCTGTCCAAATTCATCAAGGTGTACCGCCCCCAGCTCCCCATTGAAACCCTGGCGAACAATCCGGAAGAATCGGACGAAGCCGACCAGGCTCCATGGACTCCCATGCCTCTGGAAATAGCCTTCCAGGGCGACCGGGAAAGTGTATTGAAAGCCATGAACGCCATAACCGGCATGCAGGACTATCTGTTCACGGTCAACTCCATCCGTATCCGCAACGAACGGATGATGCCCCCTCCCATCGCCAATCCGGCAGCCGCCAAACCTGCCGCTGCCCAACCCGCCACGGGTGCGGCTTCCCTGACTCCGGCGGATGAGGCGGCTGCACCTGCAGCCCCGGCCATCCAGCAAGTCATCAAGCCTTACATGGGCAAGGAGCAGGTCTTTGTCCAGGTCTCCCTGAATCTGGTCCACTTCAACCAGCCCAAGGCTCAGGAACCGTCTGAAGATTAACCAAGGCAACACCAACCGCAGCAAATACTTTCAACATGTCTGAAAAACAAAATTACGACAAAATCCTGTTGGCATCCGGAATCGTCCTGGGCCTGGGAGTGGCCGCCTATGGTACGCTGACCTTTCTGGGACTGAATGACAAATACAAATTCACCACGCAGGTTTCTGAAAAAGCCATCGAACCGCCTCCCGGCATCAAGAAAGCCGCAGAAGTAGGCCAGGAGCTTTCCGCCTCCCACGAACTCAAGCCGATTGCCCAGGAAACACAGAAGTATGTGGGCTTCGTCGCCCCCAATCTCTGGATTAAGGAGGGGGGAATGGAACCCTTTGACATCATCTCCGGTCCGCCTATCCACGGCAACATCCCGAACAAATGGTTCCTGGACAACGGACTGGAAAATGAATTCGTTTACTCGGACGTCCTGACCCGGGACCCGGACAACGATGGATTTACGGTGCAGGAGGAATATGCGGCCAAAACCCATCCCAACGACCCCAACAGCCATCCTCCCCTGGTCAGCAAACTTTTTGTCGACGAAATCAAGCAGTTCGGCTTCTACCTGGCTTTCACCCAGGCGGATGGCAATGACTTTACCTTTAAGGGCATGAACCGCGCCAAACAGGAAATCTGGAAAAACATCGTCCAGACCAACGGCAAGTTCGGTACCCGTAAGAATACAAAAGACGAGCCCAGATTCGAACTTGTCAGCGTTGTCAAAAAGGAATTCAAGAATCCCAGCCTGGACATGGTGGAAACGGACGAGGAAGCCGTCGTCAAGGATTTGAAGCCGACCAAAAACGGACAAACCTACACCATCAGGCGCGGAACAAAATACGTCATTCCAATCATTGATAAGAAAGTAAACCTTACTATCACGGCCGGCCCCGAACGGGATACCAGCTTTGAAGTAGAGGAAGGTTCCGACTTCCGGATTCCGGGAGACGCCAAACAAATCTACACGCTGAAAACCGTTGATAATGCTACACAGACCGTAACCATTGCCAACAAAACCACTGGAGAACAAACAACACTGAGCAAGAAAAAATAGAGCCGGATTTAAACTTTTCTGAAAAAAAAGCTTCACAAATCCGAAAAACATGTAAAAAGAAGAACCTAACTATGGACCACGCACCACTTTATCAACCGAAGCGTTCCCTGATCGCGCTGATGGCCATTGCTGCCTCCTGCCCGTTTGCGCAGGCTGGTGATGGCGGCGCCGTCGGAACCTCCAGTGCCTTGGGATCGTCCTACGCCGGACCGGGCAGTTACCAATACCAGTCCAGTGCAGCGCGCACAGCCATGGCCCGCCGCGAAGCGCAAACCCAGGAAGCCATGCAGCTCCTTGCGGAAGGCCGCAACCTGTACCGCGAAGGCAAGTACAAGGAAGCCCTGGACAAATACAACGCCGCTTACAACATGCTGCCTTCCGCGCCGATCAACGACCAGCGCAAGGAAGCTATCGCCAACCATATTGGCGACGCCAGCATCGCCGTTGCTCAGGAATACATCAAAGTGGGGCGCTATGACGAAGCCGACAAGCTTCTGCAGGATGCCATCAAGCTCAATCCCCGGAGCGCCAAGCTTGCCAAGCAAACGCTCGAATACATGAAGGACCCGATTCGCACGAATCCGGCGCTCACCCCCGAACACGTGAAAAACGTGGAAAAGGTGAACACCCTCCTTCACATGGCCTATGGTTACTATGACCTCGGCGACTACGACAAAGCCATCGCCGAATTCAACAAGGTTCTCTCCATCGACCCGTACAACGTGGCGGCCCGCCGCGGACAGGAAACGGTCAACCGCCGCAGAATGGCTTACTATGCAGCCGCTTACGACGAAACCCGCAGCACCATGCTGGCGGAAGTGGACAAGATGTGGGAACGCCCCATCCCGATGGAAGTCCCGACCGGAGCCGACGGCACTGACAACGCACCGATCACGGACATCAACGGCGCCACGGCCAATCTGATGAAGCTCAAGAGCATCATCATCCCCTCCGTCTCTTTTGAAGACACCACCGTGGAAGACGCCATTGACTATCTGCGCAAAAAGTCCATTGAACTGGACCGCACGGTAGGCCCGAACGGTGAACGCGGCATCAACTTTGTCATCAATGATTCCCAGCCCGCTGCCGTCGCCCCCGCCGTTCCCGCAACTGATGAAGACGGCTTTGGCGAAGAAACTGCGGAAGTCACGGAAGCTGCTCCGGCAGCAGCCCCGCAGGAAAGCATCCGCACCCGCAAAATCGGCCAGTTGAAGCTGACTAATGTTCCCATGCTGGAAGTGCTCCGTTTCATCTGCAGCAATGCCGGCCTGCGCCAGAAGGTGGAAGACTATGCAGTGACCATCCTTCCTGCCGGCGGCAATGACGTGGATCTGTACCAGCGCACCTTCTCCGTGCCCCCGGGCTTCCAGTCCGCTCTCCGCACCACCGTCGGCGACGGCGGCGGCGAAGTCAGCGACGACCCCTTTGGCGGCGGTGGCGAAAGCTCCTCCGGCCTTAAACCCATGCCCTCCATCCGCAGCCTGCTGCAAAAGAGCGGCATCAGCTTCCCGGAAGGCGCCACGGCATTCCTTGTCAACGGCAATTCCTCCTTGGTCGTCCGCAACACTTCCGGCAACCTGGACCTGATCGAACAGCTCATTGAAAACACCCGCGGCGAATCCCAGCAGGTGCGCATCATGACCAAGTTCGTGGAAGTAACCCAGGAAAACACGGAAGAACTCGGCTTTGACTGGATTGTCACCCCGTTCTCCGTAAGCAATGACCGCAGCACCTTCCTGGGCGGCGGCACGAACTACGGCACCGGTTCCACTTCCGACAGCTTTACCCAGTCTCCCGGCGGCGTGACCGGCTGGCCTGTAAACAGCGGCAGCGACACCATCAACGGCCTCGTTACCGGCGGCAACCGCACGGGTGACTACGCCATCACCAAGAACTCCGTGGACAATCTGCTGAACAGCACCAACCGCTCTGAAGCCTCCCAGAAAAACGCCGCTCCCGGCATCATGTCCCTGACGGGCATTTATGACGAAGGCTCCTTCCAGATGCTGATGCGCGGCCTGTCCCAGAAAAAAGGCTCTGACGTCCTCACCGCCCCCAGCGTGACCGCCAAGTCCGGTGAAACCGCCAAGATTGAAATCATCCGCGAATTCTGGTATCCCACCGAATACGAACCGCCGGAACTCCCCAACTCCGTAGGCAACAGCGGCTATAACAACGGTTACGGTTATGGGAACAACGGTAACATTGTGGACGGCCTGCTGGGCAATCAGATCCAGCCCCAGATATCCAGCTTCCCCGTCACTCCCGCCACCCCCGGCGTGTTTGAAATGAAGCCCGTCGGCGTAACTCTGGAAGTGGTGCCTACCATTGGCGACAACAAGTACATCATCGACCTGAACTTCAAGCCCAGCATCGTGGAATTTGAAGGCTTCGTGAACTACGGCAGCCCGATCCAGTCCACCGGCGTTGGTTCCGACGGCAAGCCGATGTCCCTGACGCTGACGGAAAACCGCATCGAGCAGCCGATCTTCTCCAAGCGGTCCGTTGAAACGTCCCTGTTCATCTACGACGGCCATACCGTGGCAATCGGTGGTTTGATCACGGAAAACGTGCAGACGGTGGAAGACAAAGTGCCGATCTTCGGTGACCTGCCTCTCATCGGCCGCTTCTTCCGCAGCAACTCCGACAACCACATCAAGAAGAATCTGATGATCTTCGTAACGGGACAGATCATTGACGCCACGGGCCAGCCCGTACGCGGCAATGCCCTTCCCACTGCGGCCGCTCCGGAAAGCGCCCTTCCCGCCTCCGAAGGCCTGCTGCCTCCCATGTAGGCTGCGTGCATAACGTCCATATTGGAGCGGGTGAAAGGGTAACCCTTTCACCCGCTCTTTATATCCCAGAAGCGCCTTACTTTCCCTTCCCCCCATGAAAACCCTGATTGTTACCGGAGGAATAGCCACCGGGAAATCTACATTCATCCGTCTGCTGATGAAGGCGGGAGGCGCGCGCCTGCGCCTGTTTGACTGTGATGCGGAGGCGGGCAGATTGCTGGATGGCGGTACGCTGAAAGCCCCCCTCTCCAGCGTCTTCGGCCCAGCCAGCGTAGACTCCTCCGGAAAGGCTGACAGGCATTTTCTGCGGGAGCTTGTTTTCCGGAATCCGGAAAGCCGCAGAACGCTGGAAGGGATCATTCACCCCCTGCTGCATCAAGAATGTCTTGCGCAAATGCTGGCGGCGCGTCAGAATACGGAGGTGGACGGGTTTGTCATTGACGTGCCCCTGTTTTTTGAAACTTCGGCGCGCTATTGCCAAGATGCCGTGTGCGTGGTGGCTGTTTCCAGGGGAACGCAGAAAACCCGCCTGGCTATCAGGAATGGATTCCGGGAGGATATGATTGAAGCCATTCTGGCGGCCCAGCGGCCTATCATGGAAAAAGTGGCTGCGGCCGACTTCGTCATCTGGAATGAAGGCCCCCCGGACCTGCTCCGCCAGCAAACCCAAAGACTTTACCAACATTTTTTTCATGACTGAAGAACTCGACAACACCCCTTCCCCCGCCGGAGATATTCCGCAGGAAACCCTCCCCAAGCCCCTGCCCGCGCCGGAAGAAACCGCCGGGGAACAGCCGGCTGCCGCTCCGGAGGAAAATAGTGGAAACGCAGTCCGGGAGGAGGAGGAAGCAGCCCCTGTTCTGGAGCAGATTGACATCAATGAACTGCGGAAACGCCCCCTGAACGATCTTCAGGAAATGGCGGAAGGGCTGCTCATCCGGAACGCGGCCTCCCTCACCAAGTCCCAGCTGGTTTTTGAATTGGGGAAACAGCTTCTGGCAAAGGGCCATGAAGTCGTAGTTTCCGGGGTCATGGAACAAGCCAAGGATAATTACGCCATGCTGAGGGATCCGGTGAAAAGTTTCCGCACCTCTCCGGATGATATTTATCTGGGCGGCAATCTCATCAAACCCCTGCATCTCCGCGTAGGCCAGCAGATCAAGGTCAGGCTGCGCAAATTGCGGCCTCATGACAAGTACCTTTCTGCAGCCTCCGTCATCAGCGTGGAGGACATCCCTGCGGAAGACTACCGGGCGCGCAGCGATTTTGAACGCCTCACCCCCCTCTTCCCCAAGGAACGCCTCCTTCTGGAAAACAAGGGGGTCAATTCCGCCGCCATGCGCGTGCTGGACCTCATGACGCCCTTCGGCAAAGGGCAGCGCGGCCTGATTGTGGCCCCCCCGCGCGGAGGAAAAACCGTTCTTCTGAAAACAATCGCCCGTTCCATCAGGGCCAATTATCCGGAAGTGGAACTGATTGTGCTGTTGCTGGACGAACGTCCGGAGGAAGTAACGGATTTTGAAGAAACCGTGGATGCTCCGGTATTCGCCTCCACTTTTGATGAACCTTCCCGGCGCCATGCCCAGGTTTCCGATCTGGTTATCGAACGGGCCAAACGCCTGGTGGAAATGGGCAGAGACGTCGTCATCCTGCTGGATTCCCTCACCAGGCTGGCCCGCGGCTACAATGCCAACCAGACGGGAGGACGCATCATGTCCGGCGGCCTGGGGTCCAATGCATTGGAAAAACCGCGCAAATTCTTTTCCGCGGCGCGCAATGTGGAAGAAGGAGGCAGCCTGACCATCATCGCCACATGCCTGGTAGACACGGAATCAAGAATGGACGAAGTGATTTTTGAAGAATTCAAGGGAACGGGCAATCTGGAAATCCGCCTGGACCGGGAACTTTCCGAACGGCGCATTTATCCGGCCATTTCCCTTTCCCAGAGCGGCACCCGCAATGACGACAGGCTGTATAACGAACAGGAATTCGTCAAAATCATGCAATTGCGCCGCCAGCTCGCCATGAAACCGGGCTGGGAAGGCCTTCAGACTCTCCTGCAAAATATCTCCAAGACACAGAATAACGCGGAACTTCTGCTGACGGGGCTGCGGTAAGATTTTCTGCCCGGCCTGTTTTTCCCCCGTCCTCCGTTCCGCCCGCCGGAACGGAGGCTTTTTTATCAGGATATCTTCCGCTGTTCCAAGATTCCGCGGCAGCATCCGGATATCGGGATGGGGGCATCCTCCCATAAACAGGGGGAGGAAGAGAGTTCCCTTTCGTCACATGTCCAGCTTCACCCGGAAAATACGCATGGAGTTGCCCACCGCAAGCAGGCAGACGCCCACATCCGCCATCACGGCGGCCCACATCCCAGCCAGCCCCAGAATACCCAGCACCATGACCAGAATTTTGACGCCCAAAATAAGAACGATGTTCTGCACAATGATGCGCTCTGTGGCTTGGGAAAGCATCATCCCCAGCGGAACGGCCAAGGGATCTCCCTTCATCACCACTACGTCAGCCGCCTGAAGAGCCGTATCGGACCCTACGCCGCCCATGGCAATGCCGATGTCGGCAGCAGCGAGGGAAGGGGCGTCATTCATACCGTCCCCCACAAAGGCAAGCAGCCCCGTTTCAGGTTTCAGCCGGCGCACATGCTCCAGCTTGCCGGCAGGCATCAGCCCGCAGAATACCCCGTCCATCCCCAGCTTAAGCCCCACTTCCGTTCCGGCGGAAGAAGAATCCCCCGTCAGCATGACCAGGTTGGAAACGCCCAGTTCCCTCAATTTCCGCACCGCACGCTCCGCTCCCGGCTTGACGCGGTCAGACAGGCGGAGGCATCCCAGAAGTATGCCGTCCAACGCCGCATAAACGGTCACGCCATGGTCTTCTCCCTCCTCCGTCCTTACGCCGGCCTCTTGAAGAAAAGACTTTTTCCCCACCAGAACCGGTCTCCCTTCCACGCGGGCTGAAACGCCGCCGCCCGTCACCTCTACCAGTTCCGCCACGCGGTCCGGAAACAGAGTCCCTTCATATGCCTTCACAATGGAACGCCCCAGCGGATGGGAGGCGGAGAGTTCCGCATGGGCCGCCCAGTACAGCAGTTCCTCCGGGGAAACGCCGTCACGGGGAAGCACTTCATCCACGGAAAAAACGCCTTCCGTCAAGGTTCCGGTTTTGTCAAACACCACCGTCTTCACCTTCCGCAGGGCATCCAGATAGTTGCTCCCTTTCAGCAAAATCCCCTGCCGCGCCGCTCTCCCTATTCCGGCAAAAAAGCCCAGCGGGATGGACAGCACCAGCGCGCAGGGGCAGGAAATCACCAGCAGGACCAGGGCGCGGAACAGACCGTCCGCCCAGCTTCCGCCCGTCACAAGGGGATAAAGCAAAAATACCAGAGCGGCTATGGAAATCACCAGCGGCGTATAAATGCGGGAAAATGAGGACAGCCTCCCCTCCAGAGGGGATTTGCGGCCTGATGCGGCTTCCACCAGTTCCTGGACCCGCGCCAGGGCGGAATGCCGCCAGTCCCGCTCCGTACGCACTTCCAGCACACCCTGCCCGTTGATGTACCCCGCCAGCACGGGGCTTCCGGATCCGGCTTCCACCGGCAGGGATTCCCCGGTCATGGCGGAGGTATCCAGCACGGAGAAACCTCCCGTTACCACACCGTCCAACGGAACGCGTTCGCCGGGGCGCACTTCAATCAGGGAGCCGGGCAGAACCTCGGAAGGAGGAACGTCATCTACGGCTCCGGCTTTTTTCACATGGACGGCCTCAGGCCTCAGACTCATCAGTTCGCTTACGGACCGACGGGAGCTGCCCACCGCACGTTCCTGAAGGTACTCTCCCACGCGGTAGAACAGCATCACCCCCACCGCCTCGGAATAATCCCCCAGGAACATCGCCCCCAGGGAAGCAATACTCATCAGAAAATTTTCATTGATGGCGCGGCCGCGCATCATCCCCAGAAAGGCGGCCTTCAGTACATCCCAGCCTATCAGCAGGTAGGAGCCCACGTAGGCGGCCATACCGGCCAGGGAATCGCCGCCCGCCGCCAGCGCACTGATGAACAGGGCAATGCCCAGCACGGCGGGAACAGGCCCGATGGCGTCTCCGGAGCAGCAACAGCTTCCAGAACCGCAGCTTCCGGAACAACAGGAAGCACCTTCCGGAAAATGTTCGTGGGAATGTTCCGTGCTCATGACCTGTTCCGCTTGTACGCCTGCCTCTCCGGCATGGCAAGCCCTATATTAGCCCAAACTAACAAAAAGTCTGCGTTGATTTCTGATCCTTAAACCGTTCCAAAATCCCCATCCCCATGAATTCATCCATCGCCATGGCTCCCGCTCCCAGCAACCCCGCCTCCGCTCCAAATCTGGCAGGCAGAATTTTCAAATCCTCCATCAGGAGAGGAAACAACTGTTTCCTGAGGTTCTCCAGCAGCGGCTTCATCAACAAATCCCCTGCCTTGGCCACACCGCCCCCGATGATGAAGGCGTCCGGCACCAGCGTATACATCAGGTTCATGATCAGGCAGCCCAGCATTTCCGCCGTATCTTCCCATAATTGAAGGGCTATAGGACATCCGGACCGGGCAGCCTCGTCCAGATGCCTGGGCGTGCATTCATCCACCGTCTTGATGATTCCCGCCCCGGCATACCGTTTAACCGCCTCCGCCGCCAGTTCGTTGTTGCCGATGTATTCCTCAATGGCTCCCCGGCTGCCGAACGGTCCCGTTTTCCCCTGGTAATGAATGCTGGTCTGGCCCAGTTCCGCAGCGGAAAGCCGCCTTCCCCGCAGCATGCGGTCATGCACCACGATTCCCCCGCCTATCCCCGTTCCCATCGTCAGGCACACCAGGCTGGACATGCCGCGCCCGGCGCCAAGCTTCCATTCCGCATAAGCCATGCAGTTGGCGTCATTATCCAGCACGACGGGGAGGCCCAGGGCCTGCTCCATCATCTCTTTCACCGGAATTTCCCTATCCCAGACCCTCACATTGGTAAGCTGGTAAAGCACTCCCCGCTGGTAATCACACCATCCCGGCATTCCCATGCCCATCACACAGGCGGAGGGGAATTGTCCGCGCAGGGTGCGGGCGGACGCAATCATGGCATCAATGATTGCCTGCGGGCTTTCGAACATGGCAGTAGGGATGCGGTCGGCCGTCGCCAGAATACGATCCCCCGCCGTTACGCCCATTTTGATGCTCGTGCCGCCGAAATCAACGGCCAAGGCACAGGGTTCTGAAAAGCTCATAGTCCATACTTATGCCACCCATTCTCCGGAATCAACGTAAAAACGCATTCATCCCCACCCCTTTCCGCGGCATGGCGCACTTACCGTATAAAACACAATAAGAATCTTCCAGAAAGAGCTTGCCAGAACCGCGCCGCCCGGTCCATGATAACCTCCGTAATGATGGAAATGCCCGGTTCGGACGAATGGTTCATGCGCCAAGCCATGAAAGAATCCAGAAAGGCCCTCGTGAAAGGGGAAGTGCCTGTTGGAGCCATTGTGGTGAAGGATGGCCGCGTGATCGGCCGGGGCTGGAACCAGGTGGAGACGCTCAAGGATGCTACGGCCCATGCGGAGATGATTGCCCTGACGGCGGCACAGGAGGCTTTGGGCGACTGGAGGCTGGAAGGCTGCACCCTGTATGTCACCAAGGAGCCGTGCCCCATGTGCGCAGGAGCTATCGTCCACTGCCGTCCGGACCGCGTCGTTTTCGGCTGCCCGGATGCAAAAACCGGGGCTGCGGGGGGCTGGATCAATCTGCTGGATTCCAATCCGCCCCTGAACCATAAGTGCGAGGTGCGTCCCGGCGTACTGGGAGACGAGTGCCTGCTTCATCTCCAGGAGTTTTTCCGTGCGGCGCGTCTGGCGGCAAAAGAACGGAAAAAATTGTCTGCGCGTCTTTCTTCCCCTCCGGATGAAAACGGGGAATGAAGTCCGGAATAAAACACTTTGCATTTGCCAAAGCAGCAGAGTCACGGCAAGCTAGCGGGACTATGGAACGCCGGAACGACAATGAGACTGCGGAAGGAACGGAACGCAAACCGTCGTGGATCAAGGTTCGTCTGCCCAACGGCCGGGAATTCTGGGACGTCAAGCAGCTTGTGGAAGGCAAAAACCTCTTCACCGTCTGTGAAGAAGCACACTGCCCCAACCGTTATGAATGTTGGAACCAGGGTACGGCCACGTTCATGATTGCCGGAGAACGGTGCACGCGCGCCTGCGGATTCTGCGCCACCCGCACGGCCAAGCCCGGCCCGCTGGATCCTGAAGAACCGCAGCACGTGGCGGAAGCCGTCGTGCACATGAAGCTGCGCCACGCCGTAATTACCATGGTCACCCGGGATGATTTGCCGGACGGCGCCGCCGCGCATTTCGCCCAGGTAATTAGGGCCGTCAGAAAAGCCAGCCCTTCCACGATCATTGAAGTGCTTGCCTCGGACTTGAATGAGAAGCCCTCCTCCATCCAGACGCTGATGGCGGCCCGTCCGCATATTTTCGGACACAATCTGGAGACGGTGGAACGCCTCACGCCCATTGTCCGCTTCCGCGCCCAGTACCGGCGGTCCCTGCGCGTTCTCCGGATGGCTCTGGAGTGCGTGGACGGCAAAGTGTCTACCAAGAGCGGCATCATGCTGGGCCTGGGGGAAACGGAAGAAGAGCTTTTCCGCTCCATGGACGATTTGCTGGAGCACGGCGTCACGGTCCTGACGTTGGGGCAATACCTGCGCCCCTCCCGCAACCATCTTCCGGTGGTCAAATACGTCCATCCGGATGATTTCGCCCGGTATGAGGAAGTTGCGCGCTCCAAAGGCTTCAGGCACGTGGCATCCGGGCCGTTGGTCCGCAGCTCCTACCATGCCGCCAATTTCACCCCGGAAGCGGATGTTCTGGAAGCCATTAACGAAGACCTGAGAAAGGCCGGCGAACTTTAGAATAAATCTTGATTTTTTATCCTTCCCCTTTTACCATCCGGGCAATTCCACGTCATTGAGAATCTCATGAGCAAAACATGTTCCTTCATCAAGGCAGGAGCCATTCTGGGCGGCACGGTCATCGTGACGGCGGCTGTCGCCCCCCTGTTCCTGCCGAACCAGAATGTCAAGCCACTGACGTCCGCCCAGGCGGCGGAAATTACCGCACAGACCATGAATTCCAAATGTGCGGACTGCCACAAGCCCGGCACTCACATTTCCGAACTGGTCAATACTCTTTCCGGAGGCCTGCTGGCGCGCCATATCAGGGACGGGCAGCGCAGCTACAATATGGAAGAACCTCCCACTGCCGTCACCCTTTCCAAGCTGGAACATGTGCTTCAAATCAATTCCATGCCCCCCACTTCCTACACCATGGTGCACTGGGGCAGTACGCTCACTCTCCGGGAGAAAAACGCCATGCTCCAGTGGATCAAGGATGAGCGCCTGAAAATTTTCGGCGATATGGTAGGAGAGGAATACGCCCTTTCCCCTCTTGCCCCCATTCCGGACGCCCTCCCCACGGATCCGGCCAAAGTAGCCCTGGGCTACAAGCTTTTTCATGACGTGCGCCTTTCCACGGACAATACCGTTTCCTGCGCTTCCTGCCATTCCCTGGAAAAAGCCGGGACGGACAACCTGCCCACTTCCACCGGAGTCCGCGGCCAGAAAGGCGGCATCAATGCCCCCACCGTTTTCAATGCCGCTTTCCATGCCAAGCAATTTTGGGACGGACGCGCAGCCAACCTCCAGGAACAGGCCGGCGGACCGCCCCTGAATCCGGTGGAAATGGGGTACGAACATCCGGATGACTGGAAGAAGATCGCTGCCAAACTGGACCAGGACACCGCTTTTGCCGCAGAATTCAAAAAGGTTTACCCCCAGGGATTCACCGGAGAGACCATCACGAATGCCATCGCGGAATATGAAAAAACTCTTATCACGCCGAACAGCCCGTTTGACCGCTACCTGAAAGGGGATGAAAACGCCATCAGCGAGAACGCCAAAAAAGGTTACAAGCTTTTCCTGAAGCTTGGTTGCCAGACCTGCCACACCGGTCCCGCCATGGGAGGCCAGTCCTTTGAATACGCCGACCTCAAAGGCGATTTCTTTGCCGGACGCGCCAAGACCAATGACGATAACGGCCTGATGAATTTCTCCAAAAAGGAATCGGACAGGCACCGCTTCCGCGTTCCGACCCTCCGCAATGTGGAACTCACCTGGCCGTACATGCATGACGCCTCCGCACAGACGCTGGAGGAAGCCATTACGAAAATGTACCATTACCAGCTCGGTTACGATAAACTGGACAAGAAGGAAGTGAGACTGCTGGTGGCTTTCCTGAAGACGCTTACCGGAGAATACAACGGCAAACCCGTCCAGGGCGAAGTTTGCCCTGCCTCCTGAATCTGAAGAAAAGCTCTTTTTCCAGCCGCGCCAATGAACATTCATTGGCGCGGCTTTTTTGCATTTTCCTTCCAGTTCCTACGGCAGGCACTGCCGGGAAACTTCCATTCCCTTCCTCTTCCCTGTCGGCTACACTTAGATTAAACTAATACATAAACAATTTATATTAAACGTATTTTACATTGATTGAACAAATATAGCCTAATAATATCATTGACTTATCAGTTTGATAAAACTAACTTCTTTCCGGATTTGATTCATACACGCACCATGCCACTCTCCATGCTCAACATCGGCGATATTCGCCAAGTCAACAAAATCCATGGCAAGGATGAAACCCGGCGTTTTCTGGAAAGCCTGGGCTTCGTTGCCGGGAGCACGGTCTCCATCGTTTCCGAAAACGGCGGTAATTTCATTATCAACGTCAAAGGCTCCAGGATTGCGCTCAGCAAGGCGCTTGCCAGCAAAATATTCGTTGCCTGAGTTATTCCATCCAACAACCAACCATTATTCTATGACCAAACATCGTACATTGAAAGATGCCCTCATCGGGGAAACCGTCACCGTCGGCAAACTGGCGGGGGAAGGCCCGGTCAGAAGACGCATCATGGACATGGGGGTTACCAAGGGAACGCAGATATTCATCCGCAAAGTCGCCCCTCTGGGAGATCCCATTGAAGTTACTGTCCGCGGGTACGAACTCTCCATTCGCAAATCGGAAGCGGAGAACATCCATATCCATTGATTCCGCCTCTATTACCCACGTTTCCTGACTTTACAGCAAGACGGGCACCCATATATCAAGACAAGGAAACCATTCATGAGCAACATTACCATCGCCCTGGCGGGCAACCCCAACTGCGGGAAAACCACGCTCTTTAACGCCCTGACAGGCGCCAACCAATACGTCGGGAACTGGCCCGGCGTCACCGTGGAAAAAAAGGAAGGCCGCCTGAAAGGCCATAAAAATATCATCATTGAAGACCTTCCGGGCATTTATTCCCTTTCCCCCTATACCCTGGAGGAAGTCGTCAGCCGGAATTACCTGGTCACGGACCATCCCTCCCTCATCCTGAACCTGGTTGACGGCAGCAACCTGGAACGCAATCTTTACCTCACCACCCAGCTTTGCGAACTGGGCGTTCCCGTCATTATAGCGCTGAACATGATGGACATTGTCCGGAAGCGCGGCGACAGGATCGACACGGAAAAACTTGCACGCAACCTCGGTTGCCAGGTGCTGGAAATCAGCGCTCTCAAGGGGACCGGCATTCGTGAACTGATAGACGCCGTAGTAACGACGACTGCGTCGGACGACGCCCGGACCCCGCAGGCCGTCCACTTTCCGGACCATCTGGAAAAAGCCATCGGAGAAATTGGGGAAATCATCACCGGCAAATGCCTGGATCAGCAGAAAAAATGGTTTGCCGTTAAAGTTTTCGAAAGAGACCAGAAAGTCGCGGACCAGCTCGCGCTCAATCCCGAGGAACAATCCCGCATCAACGGGATTATTGAAACCATGGAACGGGAAATGGATGACGATAGTGAATCCATTATCACCAATGAACGCTATAATTCCATTTCCCGCATCATCAAAGACGCCGTCGTTAAAGCCAGCCCCGGCAACCTGACGGGCAGCGACAGGATTGATCGCATCATCACCAACCGCTGGCTGGGCCTCCCCATTTTTGCCGTCGTCATGTGGGCTGTATATTACATCTCCATTCAGACGATAGGCGCATGGGGCACAGACTGGGCCAATGATACTTTCTTCGGGGAATGGGTTCCGGAATGGGTAGGAAGCCTGCTGGAAAACGCCGGCTGCGCCCCATGGCTGGAAAGCCTGATCCAGGACGGCGTGATTGCCGGCGTGGGAGCCGTTCTGGGCTTCCTCCCGCAAATGGCGGTTCTGTTCCTGTGCCTGGGCATATTGGAGGATTGCGGCTACATGGCCCGCGTAGCGTTCATCATGGACCGCATTTTCCGCAAATTCGGCCTTTCCGGGAAATCCTTTATTCCCATGCTCGTTTCCATGGGGTGCGGCGTTCCTGGAGTCATGGCGACCCGCACCATTGAGAACGAAAAGGACAGGCGCATGACTATCATGACCACCACGTTCATCCCCTGCGGGGCCAAAACTCCCATCATTGCCCTGATTGCCGGAGCCTTCTTCCCGGAAAATTCCTGGGTGGCTCCGGGGGCCTATTTCATCGGGGTGGGCGCCATCATCCTTTCCGGCCTTATTCTGAAAAAGACTGCCATGTTCGCCGGGGACCCCACTCCCTTCGTCATGGAACTTCCCATTTACCACATCCCGGCCTGGAAGAACGTCATCATTCATGCATGGGACCGCTGCAAGGCTTTCGTGCAAAAAGCCGGGACCGTCATCTTTGTGTCCAGCGCCCTGATCTGGTTCCTCTCCAGCTATAACTGGAAGGTGGATTCCGTAGAGCAGAATGACAGCATGCTGGCCTCCATCGGCAATGTGGCCGCGCCTGTCTTCCAGCCTCTGGGCTGGGGTGAATGGAAACCCACCATGGCTACCATTACCGGATTGATTGCCAAGGAAAACGTGGTAGGCACCTTCGGCGTCCTGTATGCGGACGGCAGTTCCGGGGAAGATGAAGCGGAAAAAACGGAGGACTCCCCCGAAACGCAGGAAATGTCCCCCGCCGGCCGGGAGCTCCAGGCATCCCTGGAGGAAGGTTCCGGAGAATCCGCTGCTGAAGCGGAAGAAGAGGAAGATGAAGATGCGGAAATCAGGGAAACCGGGGACCGCCTGGTCCAAGCGGGAGCCTTCACCTTCCTGAGCGCTTTCTCCTTCATGATTTTCAATCTTCTCTGCGCCCCCTGCTTCGCGGCCATGGGCGCTATCAGAAGGGAAATGAACAGCGCCAAATGGACCTTCTTCGCCATCGGCTACATGTGCGCCCTGGCGTACTGCCTGGCCTTCCTGATTTACCAGCTGGGAGCATGGCTTTATGCGGAAGCTTCCTTCGGCATCGGGCAGGGCATTGCCCTATTGCTCCTGCTGGGGTTCGTTTACCTGGTGGCAAAGAAACCTTATACAGCCTCCAAATAACTTCTAAACCAATTCCTTAACTCTACTGACTAATATGGGAACATATATCATCGCCACCCTTCTTTTCCTGGCCCTGGCTTACGCGTTATACAAAATTTTCAGCAAGCGCGGCAAATGCTGCGGCAACTGCGGATGTTGCGGCAACGACAGCGACGGCTGTTGCGGTGGCGGCGGAAATTGCTGCGGCGGCCACCATCACGACCACGAAAAACAGGATTAAATCCCGGCCCCGGTTATCCCATCCAGAACCTGCAAACCATTTTCTGCGGTTTGCAGGTTTTTCTGCTACGGCGCATGCCGCAGACAACCTCTCCCCTCTCACTCAATCCAACCGTGCTGATATGCCGCCATGGCCGCAATTACCAGCGCGATGAACAGGAAGATGAACCACATCACATTGTGGCGATGGCGGTATTCCACGGCCATCAGAGGTTCCCATTCCTTTTCCACAAAGGAAAAATCGTCCCCATTGGCAAAACGATCGTAAAGCATTTCCAGCTCCTTTCCCGTCACCCCTTCCGGGGCGGCGAATACCGGCGGGCAGCAGGAATCCGTCTTGAATACAATTTCGCAATGGTACACGCCATCCGCTTCCTTATAAGACTGGAGGCACGCGCCGTCGCGGGCGCACACCACGTGGCCGGTCGTTCCTTCCTGCAAGCGGCGCAGAGCAGTATCACGGTCGGTCACTTCATCATTTGAAATTTCCCATTGAACCTTACTCATTCTGTCAGTTTAAGATAATTCCCGTTTAAGTCAATATGGTTTTAAACGCTTCGGCCCCCGGAAACGTTGCGGCTCCCATCCATCTTCCGGCGTGGCAAAAAGCCTTCTTTTCCGTTTTTTCCGGGAACGGAGCCAAAGGCGGGAAAGCCCATTTTCAGGCGGCTTTTATTTTTCCCCGGGATAAAAATTCTACGGAATAGCCTTGGGGAAGCCTCCTACCTTCAACAGTCAGTATTTGACGGTAGATAAGGAAAGGCTGAAGGCCATTCCATGACCCGGCATACATTGCCGGTCCAAGCTCCGCCAGCAGGCATCAATAAAGGAGGGTAAATGGCTCCGTAATCAAATAAGCAACGCCGCATCCTCTACCTGATCGAGAATGCGGCGTTGCCGCCAGGTCATGCAGACCCCTTCTATATCTTTCTCACGCAGGATTCCGCTCACTGCATGGAGACAGACAAGGAAGATTTAATGTCATTATGTTTTCATGAAACTCCGGCCATGCCTGATTTAAGAGAAAAGGCGGCCATGTCCAGGACCAGCTGATCAGAAAGAAAAGACTGCCTGAACGCCCCAGAGAATGTTTTCGCTGGAAGTGCTGTAAGCCGGATTCGCGATGTACTGGAAGTGAGGAACAACTTTGAAATAATCATTCACCTGGAAACTGTACATGACTTCCAGCACCTGTTCGCGGTTATGCTCAGCGCGCTCTCCGTCACAGGGGGTCTGCCCCTTGAACACACCGTAGGAAATGCCCAGGAAGTCATCTTCACGGGAAGGGAAGAGCTTAATGTTGGCGCCCACGGAGAATTCAGCGGAGTTGCTCAAGTATTGTTTGGCGGCAAATCCGGCGCGAGAGTAAATGGTCAGAGGATCGCAGGGAGTATATTCGATGCTCGCGACAAGCCCGGCATTTTGGCGGCGGCGTTCCCCGGTCCCGTCGTCCATGTCCACATCCGTGCTGGTATAGAACGGATTGATACGGAGAGTCGCAGCGCCGTCGGCAAAGATATGGCCGTATTCGCCAACCACGGCATAACCATCACAATAATCGGAATTAAAAGGATTGTATCCGGAATCGCATCCCGTGCGGGAAACGGCAACCATCATGTAATTATTGCGGTTGAGTTCAACTTGCAGAATACCGCCAATATTGCTGTCCACCAAAGGCAGGATAGTGGAGTTCACAAACCCGTCATTGGTGAAAGAGGAGAAGGAGTCATTGGCAATGCTGACAGCATCAAAGTAGTTGGTGAGATTCACCATACCTGCGATGAGGCAAGCGCGCTTCCCTGCAAAGTATTGCATCAGCGCCACTTCAGGGAATATTCCTTCATGAGGCCCCATCGCGTCAGCATGCAAGCCGGAAGCCGTGGCATAGGCTTCAGTGAAAAACGTATCGCTCTGTGCGGATTCACGATCCAGCCCCCATGAACCGGAAAATTCCACACGCAACCAGGTTCCCCCGTTGGCCTTGTCTTCAATAAGGCGCTGATTAAGCTGGGCATGAAGAAGAGCCAGGTTGTTATGGCGCTTAACATCGGAAACCTTTTCCGTATTCCAAAGTCCGTAGGCCATATCCACACCCCATTGGGTGCCGTATTTCTCATTGGCCTTCACCTTGTAGGCAGGATCGCCTTCTTCCGGAGTGAACATATTGATGCCCTGCAAAATATCACCAACAGCAGGGGTGCTGTCTTGAGCGATTACAGGAAGCGCCATGAGGCTCGTCAACGCCATTGCTATTATGTTATGCTTCTTCATAGAAAACGGTTAGTCTTATCGTTGGATGTTTGTGGTATAATACTTATATGATTGATCCAGAGGTGGAGAGGGGCGCTTTCCTTTTACAGGGAAAGAGCTCCGCTTCCGTTCTCCCGGGCTTGCTCTTTCACAGCTCTGCCGCATGCCCCCATACAGAACCCACAGTCTCCGCAGAGCAGACGGTATCTGGGACGCCGGATGAGCAGCCCGGCCAGTTTCCTGTACCGGCAGACCCGGCGGAAGAAACGGTGAAGTCCTGTATGGGTCAAGTTCATGCAACGCGGCAAAGTTAGATTGAACTAACTATTCAGTCAACACTTTTTCTTCCCAATGCCCTTGCCCTGCTCAGTACAACATTATGTTGGTTCATTATATTTTATTTGTTTTCAACGTATTAAAAATATCGCAAAAATATTTTCATGCCTGCTAAAAAAATTAGTTTCAGCTAATTCATCTTGACCAGAATACGGGGGCACGCTAAAAAAATGCAGGCTGGATTGGATATAATCCAATCCTTCCGGAAAAGAAGCGGCTGCATGCCGCCAAAGCCGGATGAACCCAATCAAAACATTACCATGAGTTACATGAACAACAAAGGCCTCTGGGGCTTCGTCGGAGGAATGATCGCCGCCGCCATCGGAGCGAAAGTAGTAAAAAGTCCCGTTGCCAGGAAATTGGCCGTCCAGGGCCTTTCCAAGGCCATGCTCATCCAGCAGAAGGCCATGGAACAACTGGCAAACATCCGGGAAGAAGCCCAGGACCTGTGCCATGAGGCCGCCGCAAAAAACAGCAGGCCGGAACAGTAGCAATCTCATTGTCCATCACCAAACAGCGGGGCGCCCGTTTCCTTCTCCGCCAGCGGAATGGACCGCCCCCAACGGGGGAAACGCACGGAGAAGGGCGTTTCCCCCTTTTCTTTTTCCTTACCCATGCATTACCAGGTTATCCATCATACGCCCGGCAGGCTCCGTGTACGCAGCGGCCGCTGCGCATTCAATCATGACCAGGCTTACGGCATCGAATGCAGGCTCCTGAAACAGAAAGGCGTATACTCCGTCAAGGCCACCCCCTGCAACGGAGGTGTGTTCATCCTGTATGAAGGAACCAACCCCCAGGCCATTTTCCGCACGCTGGACAGGCTCAGGCCGGAAACACTCCGCAGCCACGAACCGGAAGAGCGCGCGGAGGCCAGGAAACTGACCCGGTCCTTTTTTCTCCGCATAGCGGGGAAAGCTTCCTCTTTCCTGCTTTGCAAGATGTTTCTGCCGCCCCCGCTCAGAATGGCCAAAGCATTCTGGAATTACGGTTCCTATTTACGGCGCGGAATGGCCGGCCTGGGAAGCGGACGGCTCAACGTAGCCGTTCTGGACGCCGTCTCCATAGGGGTTTCCATCGGCACGAAGGCTTACGGAACGGCCAATTCCATCATGTTCCTTCTTTCCATTTCAGACCTGCTGGAAAATTACACTCGGAAAAAGACCCGGGCGGCGCTTGCGGCCAGCCTGAGCATAAATATAGACCGCGTCTGGCGGGTGGAAGAAGGAGGCATGCGCCAGGTTCCCATGGAGCAAATCCGCCCGGGGGAGAAAATCCGCGTGGACGCGGGGAACGTCATCCCTGTGGACGGTACCGTGCTGTCCGGAGAAGCGGAAGTCAACCAGGCCGCCATGACGGGGGAATCGGAAGCGGCTTCCAAACGGGAAGGGTCCGTCGTCTTTGCCGGAACCACGCTGGAAACGGGTTCCCTCGTCATCCGGGTGGACGCCGCAGGAGACCAGTCCCGCATTAACAATATCATCGCCCTGATCGACCATTCGGAGGAACTGAAAGCGCGCATCCAAAGCCGGGCGGAAAAGCTGGCGGATTCTATCGTTCCCTATACCCTGCTCACGGCAGGGGCGCTGTTTCTGTTCACCAGGAATATCTCCAAGGCTCTCTCCGTGCTGATGGTGGATTATTCCTGCGCCATCAAGCTCGCCACCCCCATTTCCGTCATCTCCGCCATGAAAGAGGCCGCAGCGCGCAAGATCATGATCAAGGGCGGGAAATTCATGGAGCTGTTCGCCAAAACGGACACCATCGTTTTTGACAAGACGGGGACGCTGACTTCCGCCTGCCCTCAGGTAACGCAGATCATCCCTTTGAGCGACTGCAGCAGGGAATATATCCTGAAAACGGCAGCATGCCTGGAAGAACACTTCCCCCACAGCGTGGCGCGGGCCGTTGTGCGCAAAGCGCTGGAGGAGGGCCTGCACCATGAAGAAGAACACGCGGAGGTGGAATACATCGTGGCCCACGGCATTTCCTCCCGCCTTCATGGGAAAAAGGTTCTTGTGGGCAGCTACCATTTTCTCTTTGAAGATGAACGCATCCCCCTCACGGAAGAACAAAGGCTGACCATACGCAATCACGCCAGAGGCAAATCCAACATCTTTCTCGCCATAGGCCGCAGAGCAATCGGCATGATCGGCGTCAGCGACCCGCCCAGGCCGGAAGCCGCAGAGACGATCGCCCGGCTGAAACGGCAGGGCATTTCCTCCATCATCATGCTCACGGGGGACAGCGAATCCGCAGCCCGCGCCATCAGCCGCCAGTTGAGCATCACGGAATACCGTTCCCAGGTTCTGCCTGAAGATAAGGCCCGCTTTATCCAGCAATTGAAGAAATCCGGCAAAACAGTGTGCATGGTGGGAGACGGCATCAACGATTCCCCCGCTCTTTCCTGTGCAGATGTTTCCGTCTCCATGAAGGATTCTTCCGATATCGCCCGTGAAGTGGCGGATATTTCCCTGTTGTCCAGCTCTCTGGCTGAACTGGTTGTTTTAAGGGAATTGAGCTGTGCCGTCCTTGAAAAAATAGAACGCAACTACCGCTTTATCATCGGGTTCAACTCATCTCTGATCCTGCTGGGCATGTTCGGGCTGATTACCCCGGACCTTTCCGCGTTCCTCCATAACGCTTCCACAGTGTACGTCAGCGCGCGCAGCACACGCCGATGCCTTCCCCCGGTCCGGGTTCCGAAGTAAAAAAGAGAGGGATGAGCCATTCCCTCATGAACCGTCCTCCCGGAAAATCATGTGGGAGTATTTTATTCTCCTCTCTCCCTGCAACGATCCGTCAGAAGCTGGAAACGGGAGATTTCCTCCAGAGTCATGATATGTTCAATGCAACAGGCCACTTCATCGGCGCGTTTTTCCTCCATCTTCAGCACCGTAATGAGGAACTCCTTCACCATGGTATGGCAGGAAATGACCCGGTCCGCGTAATAACGGCCTTCCCTGGTCAGGACAATGGGAGAATACTGCGTGTATTCCACCAGGCCGCGTTCCTTCAACTGCTTCATGGCCAGTGAGGCGGAAGGTTTTTTCACGTTCAGGGATTCCGCAATTTCCCCTACGGTGGCGCATCCCTTTTCCAACTCAATGTTGCGGACGGCTTCAATATAATCCTCCAGGCTGTTGCTCAACTCCGGAGTGGAAAATTTTTCATGTATCATGATTGATGCTTATTAGGTTTAACTAACAAAAAACAATAACCAAGGCTCTGACCAAGTCAACCTCTTCTTGAAAAATATTAGGTGAGACAAACTTTTTTCTTGCAACATGAGTTAGGTTGCACTAACTTTGCTTCATGGTCAGCCCCAATTCGGAAAGAAACGGTGAAAGAAAGTGCTCCGGCGGCGCACCCGCCAGAATGGAGTCCTTCTTTTCCAGGTTTTTTTCCTCCTCGCGCCCCTGCTGCTGCCGGGGCTGCGCCCTGAAAAGCTCCGGGAAAAACTGTCCCGCCGGCTACCAGGGAAAACAGGCGCGGCCAAATTCTATGGGGAACGCGTCCACAAACTGTATGGACTAGTCATCCGGTGCTCTAACACATTATCGCCTAAACACGGACGCGTTCCCCTCACTTTTTTTCCGTGGGCATCAATCAGCGGAGAATTGCCTCCGGGCCATCATATCCTCCGGGCGTATAACTGCGGATGGAGACTCCTCTTTCCGGCGTTACGTCCGCCGCCCAGCATCTGGCATGGCGGAAACAGGCGCCCAGGTTGACGTACAGCCGCCGCCCCTTTTTCCCGCTCACCGCCCGTCGGTGAAGATGGCCAAAAATGACGACTTCCGCTTCCGGAAAAAAACGGTCTGCAAATTTCCCCATGCGCCGCATCATCGTCAGCCATGCCAGAAGAATCCGCACGGGCCGTTCCGGCGGCCAGGCAGAATGAGCTAAAAAACGCACCAGTTTATTTTGATGTGTTCCGGAACGCGTATAAACAGGAGGCACCAGCACACTCATGGCACGGGCCAGCTCCAGCCGCCGCAGCAAATCTGCCTCCGCCTCCGGGAACGCTGCGATCAGTTCGCGGGAAACCTGCTTGTTTTTCAAATATTCCCATCCCCACGGAGCCACCTCCCTGAACAGCGCATGGCCGTGCAAAGCGCAGATGCGGCCGCCCTGCAATTTCAGCAGGCCGGCTTTCTCGTCCGGATCATGGTTGCCGGCCAGCAGAACGGGCTGCACCCCGGCATCCCGGCACATCCGCAGGAAACGGGCCCGTTTTTCCAATCCTTCCTCCCGGCAGGGGCTTTCACGGGTTTCACTGAGGTCCCCGCACACTACCAGATGGGAGCACCCCTCCAGAAGAAACCCCAGCTCTTCCGGCTCCCGGGCCAGCGCCTTGGCATGGCCGAAATGGATGTCTGAAATAAACCTGGCGCGTTCCCCCGGAGCAAGATCAAGTTCCTGAATCATAAAGACGAGGGAGGGAGAAAAACAGTCATGGAATCAGGAACGCTGCCGTACTATTTCATACAGGCATACGCCCGTAGCCACAGATACGTTCAGGCACGGAATGCTTCCCTTCATGGGAATCCTCAGCAGGAAATCGCAGTTCTCTTCCGTCAATCTTCTCATCCCTTCCCCTTCCGCCCCCATCACCAGTGCGGCCGGCCCCGTGAAGTCCGTTTCATACAGGCCGCGGTCTCCTTTGTCCGACGTGCCGAATATCCAGATGCCGCGGCTCTGGAGCTGCTTCATGGTGCGCGCCAGATTGGTCACCTGAATAAAAGGCACCTTTTCCGCAGCGCCGACGGAAACGCGCAGCACCGTCTCCGTAATGCCCACGGATTTGTCCCGGGGGGCGATGACGGCATCCACTCCCGCGCCGTCCGCCGTCCGCAGGATGGCTCCCAGGTTGTGGGGGTCCTGCACGCAGTCCAGAATAAGCAGCAGAGGGTTGGAGGATTTGTCCAGAATCCCGTCCAGCACCTCCTCTCCCAGCGCCTTCACGGCAATTTTGGACGGCGCGCTGCGCACATGCTTGTTCCGGCGCGCTTCCTGTTCGTTCCCTTGGGGTCTCATGCCCATGAATTAGCGTGTTTCACACTTCTTTTCCAGACAAATATGCCCTGCCGCTGTAACGGCGCAAGATAGTTGCGATATGTGGGACAGGTTGTTGCGATATTTCGCCACTTGCGGCCAGGAAAAGCCCCTTTCCGGAAGCCTGAAAATAGGTTAAAAAAACGCCTGAAAACGGGTGAATTCGCGTGACTTTTACCCCCGAATTTGCTATAAAAAACTTACCGGAAGGAAGGTTGATTCGTACCTTGAACCGGGGTCATTGCCGCCGCTGCCATCAACTTTATTTTGGCGTTGCAAAGGGAGTGCATAACTTCCGCCCTGCGCTCGCGCGGCACTCCATGAGGCCGGGGGTTGCCTGTCGTCACCATCCGGAACATCCGGGCGTATAAATCAGGGGAAGCCTCGGCACTGTGCCAGCACCAGCAGGACCAGCGGGAATTCTCCGTTTCCCCGCGCCGCCAGGGCGCTTCAATCCGGCATGCCTCCCGTCCGTATTCTTCAATCATGGTCAGGGCATACGTTAAATCTTCCGGGGCGGAATCCGGCAAATGGCGTGCCTGAAGAATGTCGGCCAGGTGAACGGCCACATGGGCGCGCACGGCATAGCAGCATCCATAGGTTAAATGCCGATCGTCCCCGGAAGAGTACCACAGGCATTCCGGGTGGGGCGCCATCCATTGCAGCCAGTCCCCATCTAAAAGTGCCGTGTCGGAATCCAGCTTGACCAGGATGTCGTCAGGGGAGGCGTCCGCCGCCATAGAACGCAGAACCCCCACAATGGCGCCAGGACCGCGCAAATTCCCGCCGCGCATCCAGGATGTCTGATCATAGACGGCTCCCAGCTCTTCCAGGGCCTCCACCGTCCCGGCATCCACCGGGGCGTGGCAATCATCCAGCACCCGCACCAGGGCAGACGGACAGGCCATCCGGGCGCACCTGGCCGCCGCTACGGCTTCCGGGGCGTCTTCTTTGTACGTGAATATGTGAATTCTGATCATAAAAACTACGGCCCCCACGGATAATATGTGCCGCCCCCTACGGGAAGCTGAATGGTGCCCAGGGCATACTGAATTACCTCGTCGCCTTTAATGACGGCCAGAGGGAAGGAATAATAAAACAACCGGGACGGCCTTGCGCCGTCTATGGATGTAAGCATGAAGGGATCCACCGTCCCCGCAGAGGAAATGACGGCCATGCCCGTGATTTCCTCGGTTTCATTCAGAATCAAATTCAGCCAGACTTCCCCTTCCATCATCGGCAAATCCTTGCTTGCCGGGGCATCTCCCAGCACGCGGCCATTCAGCATGATTTTCCCGGGCGTGATGGTGGCTCCCGTCTTCTGGCCGTCTTCATCGTATTCCAGTTGGACGCGGAATCCGTAGTCGTTCGGCTCCGGCGTCGCGGATGACCAGATAACCTCGCCGCGGGGGCTGACGGTCGGGGCCTTGGGGCTGATTCGGGCGTTGGAATCGTAAGTCAGGGACAGGGCGGGATTGTCCTGCACCTGATCCTGGTTGTCCCGGTCATCCATAGCGGCCTGGTTGCTGTAAAGCTGCTGCTGTCGGTCAATCATGCTTTGCAGGCTCAAATGGTCGGGAACTCCCGTGGATATATACGTGTTGCCCGCGGATAAATCCACCGTGACGCCCTGAATGACCGTCCGCATGTCCAGCCAGTCCGGGTTGGCTCCTGCAATCGACAAGCGCCGCCCCAGCAGCAGGTCCGGGCGGATGGCCGCCAGGGCGTCCACGCTTCCGGCCCAGGGGGCCACGCGGGTCATTTGGTAATAGGCTTCCAGGACGGGCCTGTAATTTGGCCAGTCCGCTTCGCCGCTTCCGCTTCCTCCGGACGGAGGCGGGAATGCAGAACCGTCCTCCGGGCCGATTGTCCCCTGGCGGTCCACTTTGTAAGACCGTCGGCGAACATTGGTCGTGATGCCCCGCCAAGTCAGCCAGTTATAATACCTCGTCACCTTGTCCCCGTTACTCGTCACGGTTTTTTTACGCGGAAAGAGCAGCTCAAAACCCTTTTTCGGAGGGGAATCTATGTAAACGTATTGCTTGAAGACTACTTCACACCATTTGATGGTTGTGCAGGCTTCGCTTAAAGAACCGGAAACAAGTTCGTACTTGGTGGCGGTCGTGCTGTAGTTCCTGGCATCCTGCCCTTCCACGGCGGGCGTCTCCCGCTGGATCGTCCCGAACTGTGCCCCGGGAACCTTCGCCAGTTCCGGAATCTTTTTCGTCCACCATTCCCGGGCGTCCTCCGGCCCGGTCGGCATCTTTTCCCCCAGGACCATCATTTCCGGCTTGGCAAAATTGTATTGGGGGCCATCCACGCCATCCTCGTCGGTGTCGTCCGGGTCATCCCCCGTTCGCGGGTCGGACAGCTGCACGATCGTGCAGCCTTCCTGGTGCAAGTCCGCCCCGGTCGGGTGGACAACCGTGGACGTGGCGTACTTGCCCCGCGTCATCACTACCCCCACCGCGGGGGGCACCAGGTCCACCCGTTCCGTCAGCTGGATTTTTGACAATCTGTGCGCGATCCGGTCCAGCGTCACCGGGTCCAGGCGGTCCCCGTCCGCAATGTGCAGCACGGGGCTGGCTCCGGAATAATCAAACCAGGCCACCATGCCGGGCCGAGAACTTAGGAATTTGCGCAGCAGGGAGGCGTGCTTGTCACAGGCGACATCCGTGTCCCAGATCCAGGCGGAATCATCCACATCCAGCACATAATCCGTCACCAGCGCCCCATGTTTGCGGGCGTTGTCCAGCACCGTCCGGAGGGCCGCCGCTATCTTGATGCGCCGTTTGACCGACGCCCCGGAGGATAGGCCGGAAAAGGACGCAAACGAAAAAGCAATCCTGCCCGCCCCGATGCCGGAGCCGAAAAACGTCGTGCCCTCCATCGGCTTCCAGTGGTCGCAAATTTCCACCTGCCACACGTAGCCGGACGCGGACAAGGCGGCATCACACTTGCGCACGGTGCCGTCCAGCACCGTCACGCCGTCCCACGCCACCCGCACGCGCTCTTTATAAGAGAAGGGGGCGGCATCCATCATTTCCCGCCCCAGCTGGAAAGACACCTGGGCCGCCGTAAAATTCCGCCATTGCCAGCTGCATGACTGGCTGGCCAGCCCCGTCAATTCTACTGTTCTAATGCCCATAACCCCGCTGTGAATCAATCTTGTTCAGGCGGCTTTTCAGTTCCGCCACTTCCGCGTTCAGCTTTTGCGCCGTTTCCTGGCTCCTGGAATACCTGCCTAGTATCTCCCGCACCAGCTCCACCATGCCGTGAATCGCGGGTGTTTCGTCCTGGCCGCGGTCGTTGCCAAGAAGCATTTTCAGCTGGCTGGCCAGCTGGGCACGCTCGCCCTTGTCCACCTGTCCGTCCTGTAACGCCTTGCGTACAACGTCCTCCACCTGGTAAAGGATTTCATAGTCGGAACTTCCGGCCAGATCCCCCGCTTTCTGCACAGCCCCCTCCCGGTATTTTCGCATCCATTCCGTCAGCTCCATTGCCGCCATGCTTTTGGCCTGGATGTCTTCAGGCAGGGCGGTTACTTTCCGGGCGGCTTCTTCCAAGTCCTTGATTTTTTGTTCTTGTCCTTCCTGTGTCTTTTTAGCGGCCAGGATGTCAGACATGGACTTCCAGGCTTGTTCCGCAGCTTTCACCATGCCCCGGTCGGCGTCGGAATTGTAAGCATTGCCGAATTTTTCTTTCAGGGCTTTTAAGAATTCATCCACCCATTTAGCGTCATCCTCATCCCGCTTGTCCCATAACTTTCTGTCCTTGTTGCGCAAGCGGCCAATCGTGTCCCGGATCCTGGTGACGTTCTCCTGGGCTTTTTCGTTGCCCTCCGCATGCTTGTCTGCAAATCCGGAAAAGGAATCCAGGCTTGCATCCAGCGTTTTTGCGGCGGTCTCCATATTTTTTTTGCTGGCATCCAGTTCTTTTCTGCGCGCTTCCGCTGCCTTGGATAGAGCCTCCGCCGCCGTCCGGGAAACCGTAGCATCCCGCCGCTGGTTATCCTGCCAGGCATCCGTCTTTTTCGTTTCTTCCTGAACATTCAGATCAGCTTTTGCCTGGACGCCCTGAACAGTCAGAACATTATTCAGCCGTTCTTTAGCCACTTTTACAGAATCGTCCAATGCTTCCTGTTCTTTGATCAAATCAGCCAAAGATGCTGTTCTGTTTTTGATTACTTCTCTGGCAATTTTCAGAGCCTCCGCATAAGCTATATACAAGGCATCCCCGGATTTGCCGCGCACATCTCCCAGCAGCCCCGTGTTCTTGATGCCTTCCATCATGTTGTTCAGGGCGGCTTCCTGCTGCTGTTTTTCAGCGATAAGGCGGGCCATCACTTCCCCATTGGTAGCGGAGGGCATCTTGGCATCCTTCCGCATGCCATCCATCAGGGCCGTCACGTGCTTCAGGTTCTCTTCATCCTGGGATTTCTTTTGCACCAATCCGGCCACCAGTGGGATGCCTACGCCGCCCAGCATGGCCGCTTTAGCCATTTCTTGGGGCGCGTCTGCGATTGCCTTCTTCAGCTTTTTTTGCCTGGCGGCCAGTTCCTGCCATTGTTTCAGGGCCGCTTCCGCATTCTTGAAAGCGTCTGCCTGCTTGTAAAAATCCTCCGTCTTCAGGTCTCGCACGCCTGCCGCTGCCGGGCTGGATGGGGTAAGCTCCTGCATGCGCCTGATCTGTTCCGCCTTGGCTTCGGCCAGCGCTTCGGCTTTTTTCACGGCATTTTCCGCCTGCTTCCGTTCAATTTCCCGGCGTTCTCCGGCGTCTTTGGCGTCGATGGCCGCCAGGGCATCCCGGGCCTGGCTTTCGGTCATTTCCCCGCGAATTTGCTTTTGGCGGATGATGCTGCGGTTCTTCTCGTTTTCGATGGCCAGCAGCTGGGCCTGCATTTCCAGATTGCGAGATGCCTTTTCGTCCAGGGCTTCGATCGTCCTTTTGCGGGCGTCGTAAGCGTCATTGATCTGTTTGACCAGGGAATGTTCCTTCTTCAGCGTCTGTTCCTGGATCAATCTCCCCAGTTCCGCACTCATGCCCGCCTGCCAGGCTTCTACCTTCGCTTTCCCCTTCGCCAGCACGTCCGCAAGTTGCGCGGAAACTTTTTTAGCGCCCAGGCCAAACGCATCATTCAGGGCATTTCCGGCAGCCCGGCCCAGCCCCCAGGCTTCCTTGCCCAGGTTTAGGACATTGGTGGCGTTTTGCAGGCCGCCTTTGAACTTGCGCCATTCCTGCATTTTATCACCCGCCCAGGTTTGAACCTGTCCTGGAAATTTGGATAAGGCGTCAATGCTGCGCTGTAGCCATCCGGACTGCTGCTTGACGGCATCCGCAGCATGGCCCACCGTTTTGTCCGCGCCCTGGACCGTTGCGCCCAGCGCGTCCAGTCCGTCAATCCTCACGGTCCAGTCATTAGGCGTTGCCGCCTGTGTCTCCGGATAAGCGGGCACGGCCCCCGTCTGCCCCCCCACGCCTCCGGATGGCAGCGCCGGAACAGACTTGACCGCCCGGGACAATTCATCCATGCCCTTGCGTACCTGGTCCAGCGTCCCCTCCGGCTTGGTAGATGCGGCCAGGCTTTTGGCCAGCGTGGCGTCCATCCTGGCCAGCAGCCCGGCAATCCGGTCCAGTCGCGCCATCATCCATTCATTCCCGCCTTCCCGGGTGGAGGGGGAAGGAAGGGGGGAATGATCCGGGGCAGCAGCCCCGCGGGCTACCTCTTCCACGGCTTTGGACACCCGGGCAATTCCGGACTGCATTTCTTCCAGGGCCTTGTCCGTCCGTCCCTGGGCGGACGTTCCGCTGGCCGCCACTCCTTCCGCCCGGGCGATTGTCCCGGCCAGACGGTCCAGCCCCTCCACCTGTATGGTCATCCTGCCGGGGGCGGATGCCCCGGAGAATGCCCGGGCATCCGCCACGGATCCCACCCCTCCGGAAATAAGTTCCCGCGGCAGCCCCCTGGCTGCCGTGGAAAGATCGTCCACACCCTTGCGCACCTGGTTAATCCCGCTCATGTCCGCCCGGGTGCCAAGCGTCAGGGATATGTCAATATTGTTGTTCATCAGTCAATGTCTCCGGTCAGGGCAAATTTGAATTCTACGGCCTGCCATGCTGCCCCGCGCAAGTCCACCCCGTACCAGTGTTCACTGGTCAGGGGGTACGGGCGGGGAGGGTCCACAGTGGCGGCGTATTCCCTCACGCGCTGGGGGCACCCCTGAAAAAAGCATGTCAGCCAGGTGACGCGCCCCAGCGGATGCAGCGTGAACAATTCCTGGACGTCCAGGCCCCAGGCCCGCGCCGCCGCCGCTGTCGGGAACGGATGGGCCACTGTGAAAGACAGCTGCATCAGGGCGTTGCCCCGCGCCCGCTGAAGCATCCAGGAACTTCCCAGCACGCCGTCCCGCTGCACCTGGACGGAGGCCGTAACGTCCACCGGAGCCGCCATAAGATCCCCCTGTTTGCAGAGCGTGACCGCATCCAGGCCGTCCGGACGGTAAATCACCGTGTCTGTGGATTCATAGGCCATCATCAGGATTGAGTGAAATACTTGAAAAAGTCCACGGCGGCGGGATCCGTGATCACAAAAGCCGGGTAGTCGCGGGAAGTGAACACCCTGCGCCCGCCCTGGGGATTGACGGCCTCCACGGTTAGGGACACAGCCTCGGTGATAACCCAAGGGTATTGTGGTACTCCTGTAGGGGTATCGGTAACCACCCAGTCCTGCCTTGCCCACACCTGGGACGCCTGCCACGGCTCCGACAATCCCACCAGTGCGGCCACTACCGCCTGCATGGCCGGGGCCTGGTCGGCTGGTATATCGTCCTGCGTATAGCGCGCCGGAGGTCTATATCCGCCCTTGTCCTGATAAATGGCTGTCAGGGTGAATTCCTGCCAGTTGCCGGGCTTCGGAAACTGAATCTGTATCTCTGCGTTATTCATTACTAGAGAGGTATGTTAATATCTTCAAAATCAGCCGTTTCTTCGGCTTCAATAGCATTGACGGCCATTGCTTCCAATGCGTGATAGGTTGGATTGGTCAATCCATTGGAATAAAGGTGCCTGGTGCCTGTGCCCGCGTCGGCTGAAAGGGCATATGTTTTCTCATTGCGCGCGTCGATGATCAGAGTGCTTACGCCTGTTCCTGCCTCGAAAGCGATGAAGCCGCGGAGAGAAGCTATTTTGAACAGGGTATTGGTACTGCCGCCTCCCAGCTCCATATAAAGAGCCGCCTTTTCCTCCCGCACTGCTGTACTCGGCGGCCCGCTCTGCATGTAAATAAGCCTGTTCAGCCCGTTCGGCATCAGCTCATTCGTCCCTACTGAAAGAAATACGGTTGTCGTCTTCACCTGCCAGTGTCCAACAGACGATACATAAAAGATTTCCCTTACTCTGATTTCATATCCCTTGCGGACAGTATCGTAAGGCGTATTGATGGTAACATCGATGATTTCCCCGTGGTTGACGGCCAGATCGTTCCCCGGAATCATAGAATAAGAATCCATCGTCAACCCGGTTCTGTTGGTTTTTGAGCCGCGCCCTATGCCAAAAGTAAATTTGGCGAAGGCTGTCGCGTTGACCGCAAGGGAAAATCCGCAGACAGAACTGTAATTAAATTGGCCGTTAGGCCCTGTCAGGGGAATAACCGCTGACCCGTACGCATTGGACCCGGCAGAAGCCGCACCCACCGAAAAACGCTGTGTCAACCCGGCAAGAGTACCGTTGGAAGATTTAGAAATGGAACCCGCGACTGTGATCGAACTGGAATTAAGGTATATTGGCTGAACCAACGCTGATACAGCTCCTGCCAATCCTGACGTATAAAAGCGATTAACCGCGCCCGTATCGGTCGGTACCCCCACGGCCAGCGGGATGTTGATACCTCCATTGGCGTTGACGGTCCCCACTGCCGTCAGACCTCCGGCCAGCGTCATGTTGCCGGATGCGTCCACCTGCGGCATGGCCGCCAGAGCATTAGCCGCCGCCGTGGCGGAGTTGGCCGCGCTGGTGGCAGATGTTGCGGCATTATCGGCAGCCGTGGACGCGGTGGCGGCGGACTGGCCAGCCGTCCGCGCCGCAGCCTCGGCGGTCGCGGAAGATTGGCGCACATCCCGCCCCAGGCTATCCAGTTGCCTAGCGGTGGCCAGCTCCAGCCCTCCCAGGGTGATTCCGTCGTCATAGTCCACTACCACGGTCATCAGCGGGGCCATCGTGCCGTTCACGGCGGGCGGGTTAGCCACCTCCGCCACCAGGCCGCGACCAGGGACGGACGGAGTAAGTACGGCGTGCATGCCCAGCGCGTAGGGCGTCATCTCGGTCCCTTCGCATACCTGGATGATGATCTTGTCCCCGCGTGTCAGGGGAACGCCCGGCGTAAATACCCACGTGGCCGTCTGACCGCTGGACAGGTTGGACACATAGGCGGAGGTGCCAATCAGGCTGTAAGCTCCGTCCACCAGCTTCCAAATCCGCAGGCAATACTGATTCAGGGCGGGATTGTCAAAAAAATACACGGTTGAAATACTCGTCAGGCGGCAGCTGTCGGGCAGATGCCCGGCCAGTATCTCGTCTCCCCACGTCATCGCATAGCCTCCCACGATGGTCCAGGTGTCGGCGGCGTCTCCGCTGGACAAAGAGGATTGCCCGGTCGCGGCTTCCAATTCCACTCCCGCATCCTTGAGCGCGGCGGGCAATTTATTTGCTACAGCCTCATTGACCAATTCCCCGCTTTCCACCTGGCCTTCCAGCGTTTCCACAAGCTGCTTTGCTTCATCCCGGGCCGCTTCGGCTTGTCGTACAAGCTCCTCGACCACAATGGACGGGTTTTCCACAATGGTCACGGAGCCGTCTTCCGTTTCGGGGATGGAGACATCAAGTGCACCAGCTACGGCCGCAGCATCTTCCGTTCCATCCGGAGGTGTAACGCGAGACACTACATGCACGGCTCCCTTCAACAAGGGGTATTCTTTGCCCGATGCGTCGGTCAGAAAAATATCATAAGCGCCGCATCCGGCGGCCAGCCTCGGCCATGTCACCAATGCCGCACTCGCCCCCGTAACGGCACAGTCCAACATGATCACCCCATCCTGTACTACCGCTCCGCGTAGCGTCATGCCGCTGATGTCCATATCCTCACCGGATGGAGAAATAAAATGCAGCGCAAGAGACTGCGGCAGGGATTCCGTGGCGTGTATGTTGTAGTTGGCGGCTTGCCTCATGAAAATATGATGCGGCAATCCTTAAATCCGTAAATAACCGGGACTGGATATGAGTTTCAAATTTCGCAAGAGACAGGACCTTCCGCCCAAGAGTCATAATACCACCCTTCCGTGTCCGGAGGCGTGTACACATCCGTTTCCTCCGTCCAAATGCCACGGGAGGAACGGCCGGCCCAAATAGCCATGAAAATCACATCGGCCCGGTCCGGGGAATGCAAGCCCTTTCCCCGCATGTCTTCTTTGGACATGACGCGGAGGCGGCCCTTCTGATCCCATTCCATCTGGCGTGTAGTCATCTGGCGGAATGTGACCGGGTCGAGTTCATCAATGCGGATCTTTCCGTTGACGATGTCGCGAGCCCCCAGTATCCACGCTTCGGAAATGGTGTTCAGATAATGTTCCGGGTCTTCCCCGGGCAATCCTCCTCGGAACTCTTTGATACGGTAGCCGTCCCCGCCGCTTTCAACCGGTTCGGCCATTTGCTGGACGATAGGCAGTCCCAGGCCGTCCGAGTCTCCCCACGCATTATGTGCTTCAATGCCGAGTTCCTTGAGGCGGTTTGCCATCCGGCGCCGGGCCTGTACCGTGCTGGATTGTCTAAACGCCTGGTCCAGTCTGACAAGGTTTCCTTCTCGTACAGCAATGGCATTTTCATCTCGACCGGCGGCAAAATCTAAAGCGGCCCATTGTCCGCCCGGTCTGAACGCCGGAGGATGGTCTATCGCATGCCGCAGTTGTTCCGGAGTAATGACAAGCATGTCTTCCCCTTCCGTCCATTCCGCAAGATGCATGGAACGGTAGAGGGGATGGGATTCCCCGTAGGTTTCCAAGTCTTCCGCACGTTTTTCCGGACGGATGTGGGGACACATGTATGACGTGACCCTGGTTCGCCTCCAGTTTTTGGCCTCGTCGTGAAAGCAACGGTAATGCTTCCCCATAGCGGAACCGGGGGAGGAAAGATACAGGTACCGGGTGACGGTGCATCGGTCCGCCGCCTCAAAAATACCGTCCTGAACGCCTTTCGCTTCATCCACAATATAAAGGACAGGCGTTGCCGCCGTCGCGTGATACCCTTCCGCCTTCTGTTCATCATTGGTAGAAAATATAGAGGTAAAGCCTCCTTCCGGAGTCAAAATTTCCATCTGGTTCCATTTCCAACCCCGGAATGCCGGATGAGACTGGTAAGCACGGATTGCGGGCCAGAGCTGGGTTTTTAACTGCCGCCAGGAACCGGACGTAAGAACAACACGTCCGCGGGGAAAGCAATACAGCCACCACAGTACAACAGGACCTACCAGGGAAACAGTTTTGCCTGAACCGTTAGCCGCTACAACGGCCGTGCGCCGGTAATCGTTAATGTCCTCATAGGTGTTGATCTGCCAGTCGTAGGGGTCCAGCCCCAGCACGGCAACGGCGAATTCAGCCAGCCGTAAACGGCACCGGGATACTATGTCATCACAACGTTCCGCCATTCTCTTCTTCCGCCCTCTTTCTGCGGATGGATTCAATTCTGTCCATGACGGAAGCTATTCTGTCTTCGTCGCATTCCGTGATCATCTCCACAGGCCCCCCATTGGCCCCGGTGAGTTCCACTGCCTGCCGTTCCCCGTAACGGGCATTTCTCTTCCCGGCCAGCCATTTACGGTATTCGGCCCTATTTTTGTCCATCTGCGCACAATCGGGGCTGCTTCCGTCAAGTATTTCCAGGCCCTTTTCCACCAAGGCATCCGCCGACATCTCGCACGCACGCGCGTAGTTGTGTAAAAAGTCGTCATGCTCATTCATCCAGTTATAAACTGTCTTACGTTCCGGCATGTGCTCATCCCGTACAATCTGCATCAACATTTCGCCTTCGGCAATGCGTCTGCATATTTCATCCGCCAGGGCGTCCGTATATTTGGTCGGGCGTCCTGTTCTCTTCGGTGGAATGGTGGATTTTTTCTTCATTCTAAAAAGATTTTCCCTCTCATTTCCGGATGTTTTCGGAAATACAATTCCAGTTCAACTCCGTCAGCCAAAGTTGGTATAATACAAATGCCGGCTTTCATTTCTGCGACAATTAGTTCTTCTACCTTGCATTCTCCCTTTTCGCACAAATCAGCAAGTTGACTAATCAGTTCGTTAACTTCTAACTTTCCTGACTGATATTCCCGATATAACTCCAGTGTTTTTTTATTCATTTGAACATTAAGGTTAAACTTCTTAAAAACGCCATGCGCCAGTAATGTTTGCCGTCTCTTGTATCATTCCAATATCGAAGGAACTCATCTGGAGACAAAGCCAGTTTTTGAAGGTGGCGTGTAGGCATCTCCACTCCGTAAGGCATGCCGTCAACGGGTTCCCGCCCATAAACTTTCCCGGCATAATCATCCCATCGTTCAAATGACGGTGCAAAATGGTCGGAATAACCATTAGTACCGCACAGAAGGCGCCCCTTTTTCTCGCCCTTGATCCTCTTCTGGAAATAATCGCCAAGCTTCTTCTTTTTTTGCATCTTCTGCATTAAAATGCAGCCAATGTGCCAGTTCATGGAAATGATTATCTTTGTCGAACTCTTCCCCGCTGGAATAAAAAATGGTCCGGGTTATGGGGTTATAGCTCCCCCTGTTTCCAAAATTTAACTCCTTATTAACGGAATTGAGAGACGGCAGGTTGTCCAAAATTTCAGGATCTACCATCCGCATGAATTCGTTCATGTTTTTATGGATAGTTTCCTTTGCCATAGGACGGAATTTATCAGTAATGCCTTTCTCCACCTTTTCGTTGACCCAATCCCGCTCCGGATGGCGAGTTTTCAGGGCATTCATGAAAGCCTCCACCTGTTCCAGTGTCGCCTCCCCGCGTGGTCTCAAGCCAGATTTTTTCATCAAGTCCGCCATAGCAGAATCCTTTCTTTCCGGGTTGAACAAATCAAACGTCATTTGCAACGGTGATATTCCAGCCGGGCTTCCCTGCTCTGCCTGGCCCTGCATACGCTGGACGAGTTCATGAGCCGGGATGGCAAGCCGTCCGTCCCTGTCCAAGGCGTCAGCTCCGAGGCGCTTTTTGAGGCTCTCCCGAAGCCGGGCGGCAAGAGCCGGGTCTTTCACTTTCTGGACGGAGGCCGACCGGTTCATAAGACGCTCCGGCAGCGTTGCCCCGAAACGGGACATGTCCACCGGGCCGGGAACCCAGTCGGGGGCAATCAGGCCAGATCTGATACACTCGGCTCGAGATACGCTTTCAATATCCATCCATGAGTTGAAGCCGTACAAAGGCCAGGGCAGCAGGAAGCCGCCTATCGCCGGAGAATTCATCTCGACGGCCCAAAATTGGAAGTCCGTCTTAAGCCGGACGGCTCCTTCATTGAGTACATGCAAAGGACGGGGCATCCTGGCACCCGGATGCCGGACGAAACGCCACGCCGGGTAGGCGTAGAGCATTTCCGGGGTCATGCCGCTTTCCCAGCGGGCCTGCCCGTAACAGCAGCGGGTCATCGTGTCAAAGATCAAAGACAGGCGGGAACGGGCGCCGATGTTGGTAATGCGGTTGTCTCCCGCATCCGCTGCCATTCCTTCTGCGGCCATAAAAGCGCGGGCCTTGGCTATAAAGTCGGCCTTCCCATACATCACGCCCACCGTTGTTGACGTACCGTCCGGAAGTATGATCTCCTGCTTTTTGCCGGATAAAAAGTCGTCAAGCATGTCGGCGAGGCGTTGCAGAAACTGCGCTTTTTCAACGTCCGCCGTAAAAATAGAATTCACCCGTTCCGCGGCGGGCAGCATAGCCCGTTCGCGTGTGGACATGGGGCGAGCATCTATCTTTTTGCGCCGGAATATATCAACGGGAGTTACCATTTTCGCTTTGAATTTCATTGTCGTCCCGAAACAAGGGTAAGTCATCCGTTTTTTCAGGATATGTAATTTCCGATTCTTCCGGGATTTCCCGGTCATAAATTCCAAGGCGTTTATTATAGCGGAGAAGAAGCAATGCTCGGCGCTGGGCTTCCATGTAATCGTGTGTTTCCAATCCGATACAAATTCTCATTCTTTTGCGCTTGGGTCCCAAATAAAGGGATATTCTCAAGGCATGAGATCCGCAGGGTTGAGTAATAATGTCCAGTTTTTTCATGATTTATTGGCAGGGTAATTGGGCTCTTCTTCGTATTTTGTGAGTTCTGCCGTCCAGCGGAACGGGATGTGTCCCAGCCGTCCGAAGCGGTTTTTGCCGATGATCCACTGCGCTTCCGTGGGGTCGTGCTTGTCGGGCTTGTACATGTAGGGGCGGTGGATCATGATGATCTGGTCGGCGTCCTGCTCAATGGATCCGGAGTCGCGCAGGTCGGAAACGACCGGTTTGCCCTGGGCGTTCCCGGCTCTTTTTTCCACGTCGCGGTTGAGCTGGGCCAGCACCAGGACGGGAATATTGAGTTCCTTGGCCAGGGATTTGAGGCCGGCGGAGATTTCCGAGACTTCCCGTTCCCGGCTTCCCCGGGCCTGCTGGGTCGTGGAGCGCACCAGCTGCAGGTAGTCCACGCCGATGCATTTGACGCCGTGTTCCCGGACCATCCGGCGGCCCCGGGCTCTGATGCTGTCAATGGTGAGGGAGCTTTCGTCGTCGATGTGCAGCGGAGCGGCCGTGATTTTCCTGACGGCGGCCGTGAAATGCTGCTGCTGTCCGACCGTCATCGGCTTGCCGCGGCGGATGTCGTCGGAGTTGATGCCGGCCATGCCGTAGAGGACACGTTCCAGGAGCTGGGATTTCGGCATTTCCAGGCTGAACATGCCCACGGGGGTTCCCTCAAGGCAGATGTTGGTGAGGATGTTGACCAGGGCGGCGGTTTTCCCGACTCCGGGCCGGGCGGCAAGCACGATCATGGCGCCGGGCTGCAGGCCGTCCAGGGTCAGGTCCAGGCGGCGGTATCCGGAGGAGATCCCTTTGATGGCTCCGGGGTTGTTCATGCGCCATTGCAGGTTTTCAATGATGGCTCCCACGGCCCCGCGGATGGTTTCGGTCTGGCGGACGCCGCACCGGTCCCGCAGGGCGGACATGCCGCGTTCGGCTTCATCAAGGGCTTCTTCCGCGCTTTTGAGCTGATCGCCGGCAGCTTCCGCCATCCGGGTGGCAAACGCGAGCAGCGCATGTTTTTTGGCGGCTTCCGTGACCATTTCCAGGGCGGCGGCGGTTTTGTACCGGGCAAGGGCTCCGTAGGTGGCCGTTTTCACGACTCCGGCGTGTCCTCCCACGGCGTCAAGCTGGCCCTGGGCTTCAAGGCGGGCGATGACGGTGAGGGCGTCCACGGTTCCTCCCGTGCTGGCGACGGTTTCCAGGGCCGTCCAGATTTGCTGGTGCGCCGGGAGGCTGAATGTCTGGCGGTTGATGCCCTTGTCCCGGAGGTCCGCCAATTCCTGGGCGCCGTCCATTGCCCGGGAGAGTACCAGTTTTTCGGCGTCAATGATTGTCTGCGAGTCGATCATGTTGTTGAAGTTGTTGGGGGTTAGAGTTCCTGAAGGTTCGAATAGGGGTCTCCGTTTTCAGGAGGCGGCGGATGGTTGAGGGCGTAGCTGGTGGCGAAGCTGATGGCGTCGGATTGCCATTTGGTCACGGGGATGCCGTTGCGGGTCCAGTTGACGGCGTCCCTGCTTCCCCAGTAGGCCGTGGCGCAGTCCGGTATCTGGTCGGGAGCCAAACGCACACGCCCCGCAAAAGCCGCGGCCTGCAAATGAGCTTCGACTTCCTCCACGGTGCATGGAGAGGGGGTAAGGGGGTGAATTCCTTCCTTCCCTTCCTTCCTTACGGTTTCTTCATGGGTTATGTCTGGGTTATTAAAAAAAACCGACTGGGTTTCTTCTGGGTTTTCGGAAATAACTGACGTTGGTTTTTCGTGGGTTTCCTTTTCGGTTCCTACACTGGTTCCAATGTCGGTTTTCCTGGGTCTCCCCCCAAGTTTCCCATTTTCACGGGCGGTCTTCCGGCGCGTTTGCACGCTGGCCTGAATTTCATGCGGATAGCCGAATACGACGAGATTGTCGCCGTCAAAGTGGTAGAGTTCGTTTTCCACGCTGATTTCCTGATCCGTCACGCCGCAGGTCTGCATCCAGCGGCGCATGCCCCAGGAGCGGCAGCCCTCAATGATGCCGCCGTTTTCCTGTTCGCAGCACCAGGCCAGCAGAGAGATCCAGGTGGCGCGCTGTATGGGTTCCGCCCCGATATATTCGGGGCTGGAAAACAAGGCTGTTGGGATATTGATGAATTCCATAATTAAAAAAGCGTCAGTTGGGGGTTGTAGTTCATCCACAGGCATTCAATCTTCTTGCCGCCCTGCGTGTCGTGGGAAACCTTGCACTCCTTCCGCCAGCCGGAAAAAAGCTGATAATCCAGTGGGCAATGCGGTTTTTGCCTCCAAGATACCGGGCCAGAGCCCTTTTACGGGGTACTCTCGTGTTCATAGTTCCTCCTTTCCTTCTTGGAATCTGCCAAGCAAAACCTGGAATGCAGTTGCCGCCACTCCCGGAACTTGTCCGTTGCCAATGGCTTTAATGCGGTCCACTCTAGCGGCCACCCCATGAGCCACTCGACCCACGTCGGGTTCAGCTGACCACCATTCCCCGCAGTCATTTGTCTCCGCTCGTCCGGCGTGATAATTCCCTTGGCTTCCAAGTCTTTCATTTTCTGGAAAGACCCCGTCCCCCCCGCACATGCCCTGGGTGCGGGGTGTTGGAAACTGTGAAACCACAGTTATCAATTTCTTCCCTGTTTTCCGGTTGCTTTCCTTGCCGCCGCAACTGGCGGTTGGAGTAGGAAACATCCGGACAAATTCGGACAATCCCTGTTGCCTGCTGTTCGGGCCACGTCTCTTGTGATCCGAGGCAAGGGAGCTCGGAAACATCTCTACAAACTCGTGTGGATTGGGCAGCTTGTTCCCCTCCCGAAACTTCTCGCTCCGCTTCTTCCCGGAAGCGGTTGGAGTTCCAATCCATACATCTTTTTTCAGCAAGGCTTTCCTGGAATTCGACCCTCCGTCGAGACCTTTCGTTGTTGCGGTCGGCCACATCATCCCCGGCATCCAGCCTGTGGAGGCTACATCCATCAATGACTTGGGACCCCGTGTATTGCTCCCCTTGTTTGGGGCGTTGCAAGCCGTCGGCGTGGGGATCATGTGCAAGTATCCAGATGCGTTTCCGGATGTGTGGGGCTCCCACGTCGTCCGCTCCCAGCACAAGCCATTCCGCATCGTACCCGATTTCGGCAAGATCACCGAGGACTCTGGCAAGTCCTCTTCCCACAAGCAAAGGTGAGTTTTCCAGGAATGCGAATTTCGGTCGTACCTCATTGATAATTCGGTGCATTTCCCGCCAGAGCCCGGAGCGGGCGCCGTCAATGCCGGCGCCTTTTCCTGCGGCTGAAATGTCCTGGCACGGAAAGCCTCCCGATACCACGTCAACAAGGCCGTGCCACGGTCGTCCGTCAAAGGTGCATACGTCATCCCATATCGGGAAAGGCGGGAGTAGTCCGTCATTCTGGCGGGCGAGCAGTACGCTTGCGGGGTAGGGGGCGAGTTCGACGGCGCAGATGGTTCGGATGCCGAGCAATTCGCTTCCGAGTATGCCTCCACCAGCGCCCGCGAAAAGATGTAGCTCATTCACTCCCCCTCCTTTCTAAAATTGCTGCCTGATCCGGGGTAAGATACTGCCAGCTCTGCGGCGGACGGGTCAGTCCAATGGCAGAGAGTGGTAAAGCATGAGGGAGCCGCACGGGATCCTGAACGCCCCAGACGTAGCAAGGAGTATAATGAAGAATGTGTTCTTCCGTTACGCAAGCTTGCTTCATGGTCCATTCTAAAATTCCCTTGGGGGGATATGGTTGAAGTCCAGCAGTGACAACTAAATGGCACTTGCCGATGATGTCCCGTGTCCCATCCATGCCAGACTCATAAAGCCACAGCGTTACGGAGTCGCCTTTTTTTAAGCGCGGTACGTTTTTCCGCAACTCCCATCTCTTTTCGCCGGACAGAATTTTCCTGGAGAAAGGTCGCCTGACGGATAAGAGGATGTTAATCATTACTGGCCTCCTTTCCGTCAATGATGGCCCTTAATTCATCAAATACCCGTAGACGTGTATGATTCCTTGTCGTGCAAATAAGGTGCTGCGCCCACCGGGCATGCCGTTTCGTGGGGTACTCCATGCGATAGCGGGCGATAAGCCCTTTGTGGTGCACAATCGCGGCCTGCACTTCGTATTTCCCATTGTCAATTTTTTTCATGGGGCAGACCTGCTGGACGATGAGGTGAGGGTTCCGTTTCATGGTTCCTCCTTCTTCTTAAATTTTTCAACGCTTTGAATCTGAAAAGCCTTGAATCCTGTTCCGTCCAGATAGCAGCGCCCAAACTGACAAAGGCCGAACGCATCGGCGGCATTGTTATTGCCGATTTCAACGTTCCAGTTCCTAAGGCAATGCATCATCATGGCGGCTTTTTCTGCCTGCCCTTTCCCGGTAACAAATTTCTTCAACGTCGCCGGGGCAACAGCAATGTACCGATACCCCATGCGGTGAAGAGACAGGCGGACAACACCGCCCAGTTCCGCAAGGGCTGCCAGGCTTAGAGAGTTGCCAAAGGCATAGTTTTCAATCACGACAAGATCGGGCATTTCCGCCTCAATGAGGCGTGTAATGGCGTCATCTATATGATCAAGCCGGGACGCTCCCCGCCTGGCAGTTTTAATGACGCCCCATTTACGGCGTTCGTCGTCGGCGTCTATCGCCCACCCCGTAGAGGTGAGCGACAGATCAAGACCCAGTACACAGTTGTTCATGGCGATTAGAAGGGGATTTCGTCTTCTTCCGCCGGCGGTCCCGCCGTGGCGCTCATGTGGTTGTTGGCCGGCAGATCCGCCGGACGCGGAGGCAGGGACGCGCTGCCGCGCCCCGCCGCTACCCTGTCCTGCGCCGCCATGATGGCCCGGGCTTCGTCCGGCCCCAGCACGTCTTCGCAGTTGCTGAATTCGGGATAACTCCCGTCCGCCCTGGGCTTGTCTCCCCGTTTGACGCTGAGCCGGACGTAGCAGGGCTTGCCGAGGTATTCCGCCGGGTTGATGATGACCTGCTGGCCTGCCTCAAATACCTTCCCGGTTACGTTTTTAATGAACAGGTCGATTTTCCAGGCCAGGTCTTTCGAGGCGGTCAGGTAGTGACGCACCGTCGCCGCCCCTTCAGGGCCAAAGGCCCTGATGTGGACGGCCAGCTGCGGGCATCCCCGCGTTTTGGCTCCCTGGGAAATTCCTTCTTCCATCTTGACGATTTTTCCTTCATAGATGCCCGCGGGGAGGAATCCGTATTCGCCGGGCTCGCCTTCTGAAATATAACTGAACATAATGGTTATTTGTTGGTTGTGATTTTGGAGACGGAGATTTTTTTGACGTAGGAGGATCCGGCCCCCGTCCTGACCAGTTCTTCCGGGAATTGTTGTTCCGGCAGGGCTTCCGCGAACAGGGCGCGGAAGATGTCCGCCTTGAGCGGGCCATAGGATTTCAGGAGTTTCGGCACGCCAATCCAGGTGGCGTATTTGGCCACGTCTTCCGGAGCGACGGTATCCGTGCCTTTCCGGGAGACGCGCCTGAATCCGGGGACTTCCGTTCCGTTGTTGAGGTAGTCGAGGATTTTTTCTTTTCCTTTTTTGACATAGGATTCCAGGATTCCGGCCTTGGTAACGAATTCCGCCAGCCTGGAAGGGTTTTCCGCGATTTCGGCAAAGCTCGCTTCCAGCGTTCCGGCTTCCGCCAGGGACAGCATTTCCTGCGCCGCCCGGTTCCGCAGTGGACAGGTGTCCTGCGAGGCGCACCAGCCGCAGTAGTCGCAGAGGCGCGGCCCGCCGCCGTGATCCACGGAGTCCACCACGCCGTTGACGATGGAGATTGCTTCCCGGTAGGTGAATTTCCGGGTGACGATTTGCTGCTGGTCGCAGAAGAGGAGGTGGCAGGTGATTTCATCCAGGAATTCCCGTTCCATGAAGGATTTCGCGTAAGAGGCCTGCTGTTCCCAGTAGTTGCGGATTTGGCCGCTTTTGAGGTCGAAGAGTTTTCCCAGCGCGGGGCAGAGGCAGTCCGCTTCGCCGCCTGTCACTCGGGGGTGCCATTGCGGGAAGGCGCAGCGGTTTTTGTCGGCAATGACCTCTTCGCCGGAGCAGAGCGTCCGGACCGTTTTCACCGCCCAAAGGATGGATTTCTTTTCATCGGCTTGCAGGTGTTCACACGCCCTGAATTCGTCCACGCCCATGAGCAGGTTCCGGAAGGCGGCGTCCATCCGGGTTCCCCGCTGGGCCGCTTCCCCCGCGTCGGGGGAGGAGATGAAGCAGGGGCATTGCGCCAGCTTGGGGAGCAGGGACGGCCTCAATAATTCCGTGGACGGTGCCGGACGGAGTCCGGCAATGTCAGAGAGGATTTTTTGCAGGTCGTCCAGGTTGACGGCGTATTCCACTCCGTCCAGGGAGAGGACGGCATGCCCGGTTTCGCGGGCGACGTTGATGCAGGTGACGGGTTTCATCGGCACGCCCCTCCTTCCATGAATTCTTTTACGGAGTTATTGAACCGGGCGGGAGTTTTCAAAATCCGGGCGGCATATTCCGCCGGGACTTCTTCCAGCCCTTGTTCGGCAGTAATGATTCCGCGGCTGATCATGAAGGCGAGGGCGTCCTTTGCGTGGTCAATCACCGCGGCCAGGGCATCCGCCTGACGACCTCCCGCGGATGCGGCCGGAGGCGGCGCCTGCTTTTCGCCGTCCGGAGCGTTCCCGGAAGATCCGCAGCCCTCTCCAAACAGCAGGCGGGAGATTTCCCCGGCGTCCATCGCCATCACGGCGGGCATCCCGTGCCGGTTTTTGGCTTCCCACGGGGCGGAAGGAGAAGTGTAAACCATGCGTTGGTTGCCTCCATGCCCCTTGCCGTCCTGGACTGTTACAACAAAGTTGCAGAAGAGCATGGCGTCAGCCCATTCCTTGACCAGCGGGGCAACGAATTTGGAAAGGTTCAGTTCATGCTTGTCGTAGGCTCCGGCGGTTTCCGGCATTTCAAATTTGACGCGGCGGGAGTGTCCCACCAGCACCACATTCATTCCTGCGCTCATCAACGCGTTGAGGCGTGACAAGAGATCCATGGCCACAGGCTCTATCATCTTGTACCCCTTGCCGTATCCAAAATCTTCAATGGATTTCAGGGAGGCGTTGGCCCGCTTATTGTGTTCCCTGATGAAGGCGTTCACAAACAAACGCTCGCACCAGTCTATGGAATCAATGATGATCGTCCGGAATTCGTGCCCGCCCTGCGTCAATTCTTCTATCGCATTGATTACGTCTCCGTAGCTCCGGCAATCCAGCCGGGCTACGTCGATGTGGGAAGATCCCTGTTCCGTGTCCAGAAGAACAGGAGCGGGCAGCCCGGCCGCCAGCGTGGATTTTCCCACGCCTTCCGGCCCGTAGATGATGACACGCTGCGGCCGCTGCTGCACTCCGCGCTTGATGTTTTGTAATAGATTCATATTATTTCCTTGTTTGATTGTATTCAGGTCGGGTGTCAGTTCCTGCTGGCCCCGGCCATCTTTTTTTCAGGTAGTTGGAAGGGGTTAACGGATTCTGGCAACCAAACGGGGAGCAATATTTTTGTAGTAGTCCTCTATGAATTCGGAGAGGTAAAAGCGGGGACGAATAAGTCCGCAAACAATGTGTTTGCGTATCTTCCCGGCAGCAATCCACTTCGTCGCATTTGTCGGATGAATAGGTTTTTCACCAGTTTTTTCACGGGCAGCCTTGCATACTTGAGCAAGGGACATGGTCTGTTCATACTGTTGTTCTTTCATTATAGAAACGCATTAATGATGAAATAAATAATTGTGGAAATACCAACCAGCAGAGCGGAAAAGACAAGGTTCTGTACGATACCGGGCCGGGGCTTGAGAGAGTTTTCCGGAAAATTCAACGGGCAACCGTAGAGAACCTCCATTTTCAAGGCACGGTCGCGGCGCATCCAGTATTGTTCGTTCGTCATTTTTTTCATTGTTGTTCAGGGTCGGGTTAAAGCTCGTGCCAGCCGAGCAGCTTCAATTCTTCGATCAGGGCTTCTTCCATTAGGCCGTAGATTTCTGATTCTTCTGAAGAAGGTTGCTAAAATCATCTTTCTCTTCTTCCCTGCTTTTCAGCGCGTAACTCATAAGAATTCCTGTAACAATGATGGATTTTTCCAAACCCGTTGTTTTTTCTGTTTTGTTAAGCCAGTCTCTCAAATTCTGGGAGGCTTTTTTGAGGTTCGTTTTCATTCGTGTTCTCCTTTCGCGTTCGCTTTTTGCGTGCGGTTGATAGCCACAAAATAAACCTTTCGTTTATTTTAGTCAAGACAATTTTCAACATTTCATTTACACTACGCGCAGAACTCGCCTTGACAAATAAACAAAACGTGTATATAACTCTTCCATGTCCAACGCGGAAGACATCAAAAAATGGCTCAAAACCATCGGCAAAAATCGTCAATGGTTGGCAGAACAAACGCTATCCAGTAAGGGGACCGTCAATAATTGGCTATCATCTGGAAAGCCTATTCCATCTGCTAAACTCGCCCTCATTGAACGCCTCATGAACGGTGAAGATGAAATCCAGTTTGAGCTTCCGGAAGACTTTGAGGCTATCATCCGTGAAAAAGCCAAGGCTGCCAAAAAGAGCATTGATGATCTAGTGATCGAAATTCTTGAAATGACTGTCCAGAAGCTGAAAAAAAAGCAACAGACAAACGGTACGTCTCAAGAGGCAGTTGAAAAGCCACACCCAGCCTTGGATAACAACGATGACGAACCGGAAGAAGTCAACAACGTCATTCTTTGCCCTGTCAAGCTGCCGGAAATCATGGTTGTTGGAAACGTCGCTGCAGGGGAAATCACGTGGAGCGAATTTGACGAGCCATACCCAGTATTTGACAAGGGTATTACGGCCTTACGTGTAGAGGGAACATCAATGGAACCGGAAATTAAGAATGGTCAGATTGTTCTGGTGCGGCCTGTGCCGGAAAATGATGATCTTGAAAAATACGTTGGGGAAATCATCGTCTACCAAGGAACAAATGACGTGTCCGGCATCACCCTTAAAAGGCTTATTGAGGACGCCGGGCGCTTCCTGCTTGCTCCTATCAACCCGGCTTTCCGGAAACGCATTCCTATCACAGGCCAAATCAAAGCTTGCATGGTTGGTAAGATTGATCTGACCAAGTAACCCTAGATAGGTCGGAGAAAGCTTAATCTAAAAAGAATTTTATGAGCGATAATAGTAAAATAGAGTGGACTGACGCAACGTGGAACCCCGTTCGTGGATGCACGAAAATCAGCGATGGTTGTAAAAATTGCTATGCCTATGCCTTTGCAGAAAGATGGAGAGGCATCAAAGGCCATCCGTTTGAAAAAGGATTTGACGTTGTACTAGTCCGTGACAACCTTGACATTCCCATCAAATGGAAAAGGCCTAGAATGATATTCGTTAACTCCATGAGTGACCTTTTCCATGAAAAGGTTCCAGACGAATTTATCAAGAAAGTCATTCAGGTGATGTTGCGAGCCAGACAACATATTTATCAGGTCTTGACAAAAAGGCCTGAAAGAATGAGAGACTTTCTCCAGAAGAATTTTCCCAACATGGAATTGCATCCTCATATCTGGTGGGGAGTAAGTGTTGAAAATAAAAGACAAGGTCTCCCTCGAATTGATATACTCCGAGAAACTCCCGCAGCCCTTCGCTTCCTCAGTTGCGAACCCCTGCTGGAGGACTTGGGCCCCATGAACCTATCTTTCATTGACTGGATCATTGTTGGAGGGGAAAGCGGACCCAACGCTCGCCCAATCAAACCGGCATGGGTACGCAGCATCAGAGACCAGGCGGAAAAACGCTCCATTCCTTTCTTCTTCAAACAATGGGGAGGGCGGAATAAAAAAGTTACAGGATCCGAATTAGATGGGCATCATTATAAAGGAGTTCCATCTATGAGCCTATCTTGAAATTCCTTGCAAATTTCAGGAAATGGCATAACATTATTTATTATGTGTGAACTCCCTGGTTTAGAAAAATTTCTACTAGAATCTTCAGGAAGAAAAAAGAAGGAACTTGCGCGAGACGAATTTCATAATACACCCTTTGATGAGGCTACGCGAGAAAAACTAGAAATATTCAAACTTTATGCAAAAGAATGGTTGCCCGTTTTTCTTGCGAGAAAGAAATCTTGGCCAAAAGAAATACACATATTTGATTTTTTTTCCGGTCCAGGGAGAAGCTCTGAGGGGGAATTAGGTTCCCCGTTGTTGCTTCTTGAGGAAATTAAAAATACTCTTCTACAAAAGCAATGTCTCCATGGGTGGAAAAATCGAAAAATAGCTCTCCATTTTTTCGATGCAGATGCAAATAAAATTATTCTACTTAACAAAAATGTGCATGAATACTTAAATATACTATGGCACGATATAGATTATCCTCTACCAAAAATACAAATTGAACAAAAATCATTCCCAGAATCTCTTGAAGAAAATATTAAGATTCTAAAAGATGGAAAATCAGCTAAGTATATTTTACTTGATCAATTTGGAGTGAAACTCATAACGCCTGAAATCCTTAAATTTTTATCTCACTGTCCTTCTCTAGATCTCATTATGTTTATGGCTTCCAACTTTTTCAATAGGTTTGCTTCTCACACTATCACTAAATCTTTTGGAATTGATGGAAATTTACCAAAACAAAAAATACATAATGAAGTATTTAGAAAATTAAAGTCCTATGATGTTGGATGTAAAAAATATATGGCGCCATTTTCATTAAAAAAAGAATTATCCAATATCTATGGCATTATATTCCTATCTTCTTCTTGGTTAGGAATGGATAAATTTCTAAAAATATGCTGGCAGCTTGATCCTCGAAATGGTGAAGCAAATTATTCTATAGAAGATGACGATAAGGCAGCCATACTTTCTAATATGGATACCTCTGTAGCACCTTTTTCAAAAACAGAGCGATTCGCAAAAGAATTAAGGGAAAAACTTCTACTGGGTATATTTAATAATGAACATGAGCTTGCAGAATTTTGCTATGATTGTTGCATGCTTCCTACGCATTGTTCTAAAATATTATCTAGTATGAAGAGAGAAGGGCTAATTAACGTTACTTTCACATCTCCGTCTCTGGGAAATAATCCACCACGTGCAATTACAGTAGTAAAATCTCCTCAAGCTAATTTTTTCAATCTCCTCAAAATGTCTTAATTGATATGGATATGCTTTTTCTGACATAGTATGTTTGAGAAATACACTAGGGAAGTGACAGCTAAAAGTGACTCAAGAAAATTGGCAAGGATTGTAATGGGCTCGCTAGACAATGGGGCACCAACATTCATATGATTTGTGAATGGATGTCGGTCCGGAAAAAAAATACCAACCAAGTCACTTTCTGCATTGAGGAACCGATAGGAAAAACAGCAGTATCCATTGGCGTGATTGGGGGTGTGGAACCAAGTAATCTTGAGGTTCTGAGATTGAAAAGGCATGAATAGGTATCCTCTTTTTTATTTTCCGTTAGCCGTCCGCGTTGGGAAACGCGGGCGGTTTTTTGTTGCCGTTCTTTATTCTTGAGGCATCGGAGGGTTGGGCAACCACTAATATACATGGAGAGGTTTGCTGGCCCGAATGCGTTTGATGAGCATTCAGACGAACACGGCATAAAGATGCTAGACAAAGCAGGAAGTGAAGAGAAAGGTGTTCATGACTCCAATCATATTCAATCATTCACGCAATGTAAGTTGCTTGACGTATTAGGTTGGGTGACTTACGGAGAAGAGCTGGATATGACAGTTCTGACAGCATGAAGAGGTGACTAAAAGTTACACTGCGGAAATGCTTGTAATATCACAATAGCAAGGTAACATACCGGCACAGGGTGGCAAGGAAAATGTGTGACGTTTGCTACACTTGCCTTGTCCAACCTGTAAAAACCAAATCAATCGCCATGCCGTATCAGTCACCCGATTCAACTCTCGAACTGTATAGAAAAAAAGTTCGTTTGATGATAGAAAACAACAGTCCTGATATCATAGGAAATCAAAGCAAGGAACATGCGATCATTATTTTGCAAGAATTTATTAGTCATGCAAAAGAAAATGTTTATATTGCTTGTACACGTTTGTCAAAATCTATCTATGGAAATCCAACGCTGTTTGGAATTATAGAAGATGCTATACATAGAGGCGTTGTCTTTAATGTTTCTATTAAAGGCGATGTTGCGGAATGTCAACATTGTGTCAATCTATTTTCCGATAACGGGATCAAAATAAAAAAATCTAACCCAGCAATGTTAGACTTTTGTGTAATTGACGGAAAAAGATTTAGGATGGAAAAGGACCAAAGCACCAAAGAGGCTCGTGTGTGTGCATACAACCCTTCATTGGCAAGACAAATGGTCGCTCTCTTTAATGAATTTTGTGAAGATCGAATCCCAAATCAATGCTGCCAACAGCATGGACTATAATCAGGTATTCACTGTATTGCGTCAAATCAATAGCTGTACGCTTATCCCAAATAAATATCCTAATTATGATGCATTTCTTAGTATCGTATGTTGTTTTCTTGTTGTAACATCTATTTTTGAATATGTAAGAAAGCGAGTTATTGAAAATCTGGATCGCCATATTTCTGAAATTATTGGCGAATTAACAAAAGATTCTAACGGAGATCAGCCCGAAGTGGTTGAGTATCTCTCTGGAAAGTCTAAAGATAGGAGAAAGACAATAGAATGTGATTTGAATGCTGCTTTCCATTCATATATGATTCATTCTGGATGGGTATATCTTGCGTGTACTGTTATTATTTTTACAGGTTGTTCTCAAGAAATTGGGTATCTTAATATATTATCTGTCTATCCTGTTGTCATGGTCGGATGGCGTCTTGTAAAAATTCATAAAAAAGAAAGAAAAGATATGCAAGCAAATAGGCAAGAGTGGGAGGGACATAAAAAATGTGAAGATTTTAAAAAATCAAGGACGGAAAATAGTATTAAAGAAGAACTCGACAAAGTTAAAAAAATTAATATTCATTTAGTCTAATTTTTTGTCAATATCCGCTCCTTCCCGGTAATCCGGGAAGGGGCCTTTTTACTTTCAACCCACCACGGTTTTTCTGGATTCATTAGTGCGGCCCCAAGAGTCATATACTGCCCAGCAGTCTAAATCGCCTTGTTCGTCATGCCGCTGGCAATCCCGCCTGCCGCGCCGAACACTCGTCTTATACGGATCACCAGCTTCATGTAATCCTCAGCTATTAAAAAGACTGATTCTTCCATTCGGACAGCGTCCATTGAAACTCTCCTCTCTTCTCGTATCTTCAACATCACTTATGCGAATACGAGATCTGATTAGACGCTTACGAAATGCCGGATTCATTCTGCAGCAAGGACAAGGACGGGGTTCCCATCGTGTATACGATCATCCTCATGGCCAGACGGTGACTATCCCGGGCCACGATAATGACAATGTCCCCCACTATCTTATAGCTCAGGTACGGGATGCTATTGAAGCTGCAGGTGGAACCTGGGAAGATTAACAGCCCCTGACTCCATTCAGGAGCTACCTCTATTGGGGTAGCCCCTTTTTTTGTTGAATGCATCACCTCTTGTTTTCCCTTCTCCGGTATGATAATTCTGGGGAATGCACTCAAAAAGTGACATCAAGAAATGGCTCAAGGAAAATGGAAAAGACTGTGACTGGTTGGCCGAACAATGCGGAGTCAGCATTCACACGGTCTATGGCTGGATGTCGTCACGTCGTTCTATCCCTGCCAAATCACGAGTACGTATTGGAGAACTGATGGGGGAGGTGAAACAACCCCTGGGAGTAATTCGAGGAGTGCAGGCGGGAAGTTTTGAAGCCCTGCAACTGGAAAACACCATCCTCCGGGCGTGGATTGCGTTGCACCTGAAACCTGGTGAAGTGGTAGATATTGATAAATGGGTAAGAAAGAAGATGGAAGAATCGTAGAACACTTCGCCCCTTGGCCTCCGGGCCAGGGGCTTTTTTGTTACTGCTACCTAGAGTCGAGAAGGAAATATCTCCTAAAATGTTGGAAATAATCATTTCATAATGCCGTTGAAAGAGTTAAGCAAATTATTTACAACTCTCTTTATTTCATGGTATTATGAATTTGTATGAAACTATTCTCTCTCATTTTAGCTGTTATTTCCCTCACTTCATTCTCGGAAGCGCACCCTGGTGGCTTGGACGCCAACGGCGGTCACTACAACCGCAAAACAGGGGAATATCACTACCACCGGAAACCGGCAGCCAAACCGGCAGCGGAAGAAAAAGCGTACTGGATCAGCTCAACGGGCAAGACCCATAACAAAAACTGCCGGTACTACCGGGCTTGCAAAGGACGAGCCAGCGATACACCCAGCGGTGTGAACTGCAAGATTTGTGGGGGATCGAAGAAACAATAAATATTTATTGAATAAGGGAAAATACAATAATATTATGAAGATATACGTTTATACTGTTACAGAAGAAAATCATCTTCAACCACTTAAAGACATTCTTCACTTGGTGAAAGAAGAATCCTTAAGGGCCAGAAATCGTCCTTTTTTAGGAGATTTTATGCGACTCAATAATATAGTATGGAATGAAGAAAAAAATCTATTTTTTATGGATTTTATTAGAGTAAGAATGAGTCACGGTCCCGCTATAGGGGGACTCCAACGGGAAATAGAGGGATTTAACTTCAATGAGGATGAGGGTTTCTGTGAAGAGACAGCAGCTATTTATTCTCCTGAACATCACGTATGGGTTGATCAATATAATTTTGCTGGCATCAGAAGTAGTAAAATGGCAAACTATCTTTCAGACTTTTATCCTAATCGTCATGCTACTTTCCGTTTTGAACCTATTTTAAATCATGACATTGAGCAAAAATTATTGAATAAAACGCTTTTTACAAAAATCGATTTTAAAATGCGACCTCATGTCATTACTGAAGCAGATCGAGAAGAAAATATTTCTGTCCGAAGAGCAGTTGAAATGGCAGAAGAGAATGGTTCAGCTTATGTTAAAATCACCATAGGAGCAGAGAGATACCACAGTTTGGCGAATCGTGCTGCGTCTTCTCTAGCTCATTGGTTACTAAGAAAAAGTCAACAATCTGAATATGCTATTGATAGAGCATGTATTACTGGAAAAGATTCAGAACAAGATCCTTCAGAAACCCTAGATTTACTAAGAGCAAGAGAATATAAAGAATGCGAAATTACAGCTGCCTCTGATAGACGCTTCCCACGTGATGACAGATGGAATGCATTAGAACGATCATTCCATGAATGGAAACGAAACGGATTATTCGAATGAATACACTTTTTGCAGAACGATTTTGGCCTTTGGTAGCTGGCATTTTAGGCACAGTGCTTGGCATTGTTCTGTATAATTTCAATTATGTTTTATATATATCATCAAGTATTCTATCTTCGGGAATTACAGTAGGTGCAATTTTTGCAGGATTTGATGTTACACATAAAACATTATTGATTACTCTTAACTCGAATAAAATTAAACAACTAGAAAACGTGAAAAGCTATTATAACTACCTTATTGGTTACATGAATGCCAATTTAAAAGGAGCTCTTATTTTTGTTATTTATTCCTTTATACTGCTCCACATGATAGACAGTAACCAAATATTTAATTTGGCAGAGCATTGGTGGAAACCTTTTGCCTTTGCCCTATGGTTAGGGTGCGGTACGTATATGTGTACAGCATTTTGGAGAATTAGTTCCATTTTTACAGTTCTTCTAAAGAAAAAATCTGTTTAACCTCATTGAAACACTAGAAAGAAACTCTCAAAAACAAACGTTTTTATTTTTGGTAAGCCCTAATATGCTAGCGTACCGATTCCATAATAATTCTCCTAAAAATCTCTTTTACAGAGCAAGGTGTTTCATAGCTTTAGCTATGGCTTCGGAATCATAACCCTGTAATCACCCGGCAGAAACTAGGAAGTCTCCGTCTTCAGGAAAAATTTGCCAGTAGGCGGGTACATCTTCCGGGTTACAGGCGGTCAGGTAGTATTTAATCGTCGTCTTGCTGGTGCTGTGCCCCATATTTTCCAGTAGTCCGTGCGTATCCCGATGGGCGGCCAGCCAGTAAGAGGCGTAAGAATGGCGGCAGACGTCATTTAAATGGCTGATGCCGGTCCTCCGACGTACCGCCTGCCATTTGCGCTGCCAATTCTTCGGAGAGAGCTTTCCTACTCGTCTTTCTTCCGGCACGGTTTCTAGCCATGCCTTTAGGTTTGGCTCTACCTGCACCAGACGTACAGAGTTGGTTTTACTGACTTCCGGTTCAACTCTGATATAGCCATGAGCCAGCTTGACATGTTCCCAGGTCAGCGCGGTAACTTCCTCAGGCCGGACACCGGCAAAAAGCAAAACGGCTACTGCTATTTTCATATCTGACGCGTTCACGCGTAGATTTTTCGGCATCTTTTCGTCTCCGGAATAATCCCGACAGGCGTCCAGCAGGGAATGTGCCTGCGCGGGCGTAAGAATGGAAATAGGCGTCCTCTGGTGCTTGCGTTGTCTGATTCCTTCAGCAGGGGATTGAACAGCATATTTTTTGCTGATGGCCCAGGCAAAAAACGGCTTAATGTGGCGCAACGCGGAATTGTATGAAGGAGGCGTCGTTTTCCATCCGGCCAGCCATTTTTCAAATTCATCCTGCGTTATGTCGTCAATCAGGCAATCTCCAAATACAGAGGCAAAAGCGCCTAAAACCTGTCTCACACGGCTCCGGTAATGAGAAGAGGCATCTTGCAACGTATCACGGTAAAGAGGCTCAAGAATGGATATTTTGCGTGCATCACTGGCTCGATGCCGTGCGATGTAATAGTCAATAACATCCTTAAGCGTCACGTCAAACGGTGCTAAACGGGCAAGTTCTTCGATGATGGCATCATATTCTGATCTCGTCATCAACGTTTCCCCCAGATGCAACCCCGCAGCAATGTCTTCCAGGTTGGATATATATCCTATTGCTTCCGCTTTGGTCGGAAAATATTTTGTTTCTCTCTTTCCGGTGCCGGAAAGCTTTGCAGGGATACGGACCTGCCAGCGCCCGCTTTGAGCATGTTTCACCGGAGTTATTTTCAGGCGTTTCATAACGTCTCACAGTACGCCAATTTTACGCCAAAACGGAATCAAAAAATGATATTTTGTTATCATTTGTGGCTGTTTTTTCATGGTTTTTCACCTTTCCAGCCTCCAAACAGACAAAAAAGAAGCCCTGTAATCCATTAAAATTACAGGGCTTAGAAAATTAGTGGCTCCCCCGGTTGGGCTCGAACCAACGACCTAGTGATTAACAGTCACCCGCTCTACCGCTGAGCTACAGGGGAGTTTGCATTCCATGGAACGCGGAGGGATTTTTACTGGAGGTACGGGCGTTTGGCAAGTACTTTTTTACTCTTGCAGGCTTTTTGACGCAAAAAGGCTTCCGCGGCGCGGTCATGGCAACGGTGTTTTCTTGACCTTTGAAGGGAGAATGACCAGACTTTCAGCGACATGAGTGAACATCACCATCATATTGCTGTCTTGGCCGGCGACGGCATCGGGCCCGAGGTCATGGCACAGGCTCTGAAGGTTCTGGATGCCGTAAGCGGCAAGTTTGGCTTTACCGTAAGCCGCAAGGAGGCATTTGTAGGGGGTGCGGGCATTGACCACTGCGGCAAGGCTCTTCCCGAAGAAACCATTCGCGCCTGCGAAGAGGCGGACGCCGTTCTGTTCGGCTCCGTGGGCGGTCCCAAATGGGAGCATCTCCCCGCCAATGAACAACCGGAACGCGGAGCCCTGCTGCCTCTGAGAAAACATTTCGGCTTGTATGCCAACCTGCGTCCGGGCGTATGCCTTCCGGCCTTGACCCATGCCTCCCCCATCAAGAATGAACTGATTGAAGGCGGATTCGATATTTTATGCGTCCGGGAATTGACTGGCGGCCTGTATTTCGGCCAGCCCCGTTTCCGCGAACGGGAGGGAGACGACGAAGTCGTCGTGGATACCATGCGCTACCATAAAAGCGAGATGGTGCGTATCGCCAAAGTGGCGTTCGAGGCTGCGCGCGGCCGCCGTAAGCGCGTCACCAGCGTGGACAAGGCCAATGTGCTGACCAATTCCCTGCTGTGGCGCGAGACAATGATTGAAGTTTCCAAGGATTATCCCGACGTGGAATTGCTGCATATGTACGTGGACAATGCAGCCATGCAGCTGGTGCGCAATCCCCGCCAGTTCGACGTGCTGGTGACGGAAAACCTGTTCGGGGACATTCTTTCCGATGAAATGGCCATGATTTGCGGCTCCCTGGGCATGCTGCCCAGCGCCAGCCTGTGCCAGGGCGCGCAGGACAACGGTCTGTTCTTCGGCCTTTACGAACCCTCCGGAGGCTCCGCCCCGGATATTGCCGGCAAGGGCATTGCAAACCCGATCGCCCAGATTCTTTCCCTTTCCATGCTGTTGCGCTACTCCCTGGGAGAAAAAACAGCGGCAGACGCCATTGACTCCGCCGTTCGCCGCGTGATTGACCAGGGCTGCCGCACGGGCGACCTGGCTACGGGAGCTCCCGGAGAAATCCGCGTGAATACGGCGGAAATGGGTGACGCCATCATCGCCGCCCTGTAAACAGGGCCGTTCTTCCGGCGCCGCAGGGGAAGGGACACCTGCGGCACGCCTTTCCTCCGGGGGGAGCGGCACCGCCTCCCCTCCGCTTTCCTCTTTCATTTCCGGGATTTTCCGGTTCTTTATCCATCTATCATGAACATCCTTATCATCGGCCAGGGAATTGCCGGAAGTTGTCTGGCGTGGGAATTGAAACGCCGCGGCGCGGAGTTTACGGTTGCAGACCGCCCCGTAGCGGAAACGGCCTCCCGGGTGGCGGCCGGATTGGTAAACCCCCTGACGGGCCGCGCCTTCCGCCCCGGATGGAGGCAGGAAGAATGCCTGGCGGCGGCAGAGGCCTTTTACCCGGAAACGGAACGGGAATTAGGCGGGTCCTGGTGGCAGAAAACTCCGATTTTCCGGGAAGTGGAGACGGAAGACCAGTTTGAAATCTGGCAGGAACGCCAGACGGCTCCGGAATCCTGCGCCTATGCCGGACCTCTTTTTCCATGGCCGGAACACTGGGAAGGCCGCGGGAAAGCCGCCTATACGCGAGGTTCCGCCGTGCTGCACGTGGAAAACATGGTCACTGCCATGCGGCGTTTTTTTATGGAACAGGGCCGTTTTGTGGAAGCGGATGTATCCCCCGCAGATATCCGGCCGGATGCAGACGGTCTTTTCCATTGGAACGGTCGCACGTTTTCCCACATAGTCTGGTGTACCGGCTGGGAAGCCGGGCTTCATCCGGACATGTCTCCGCTGAAGGGGCGCCCCTCCAAAGGAACCATTCTGGATTTGGACTTGAAAGAGCTGGACTGGCATGCCGGCATCCTGCATTTCGGACACTGGCTGGTTCATAACGGTTCTTTCTGGCGCTTCGGGGCCACCTACGCGTGGGCGTGGGATGCTCCCGGCATTCCGGAAGCCCCCGCCGTCCAGGAATTGATGCTGGACCTTGTTAAACGCTATTCCGGGAACATGGACGTCATCCGCGCCCGTGCCGCCGTCCGCCCCATCATCCGCCGTAGCCAGCCGGTCGCCGGCCCCATTCCCGGGCTGAACGGTCAGTTCGTCTTCTCCGGGCTGGGCAGCAAGGGGGTGACCACTTCCCCCTGGTCCGCCGCCCAGCTTGCCGGACATCTCGTGTGCGGAACGGATCTGCCGCTGGATCTGCTGCCTGCCGCGCTCTGGAAATGATGCGGAACATCAGCCGTCCTTCCTTGAACGGAACAGCTATTTTCCTTGTCAAAAGGTTCTGAACGCGATTACATGCGGCCTAATATGCGAGCGGAGAACGAGAACTGGGGAGATACGGTACGGAATCATCTGTTTGACCAGCGCAGCGCCGTCATGGTGCACTGGCTGATTCTGCTCAATGTAGTCATCTTTATCCTGGGATTCTTCTTCCAAGTGGACATCCCAAGGAATATTTACCCGCCTGTCCATTTGGACTTGATCCAGCTTTACGGAGCTTACAGCGAATATACGTGCTTTCACGAGGGGGAATTATGGCGGTTGCTTACCTATCAGTTTCTTCACGCCAATCTGGGGCACATCATGTTCAACATGATTGCCCTGTGGTTTTTCGGCCCGGTTGTAGAAGAACGTTTCGGCCATTGGCGCTTCCTGCTGTATTACCTGTTTTGCGGCGTGGCTGCAGCCCTGTTTTCCTCCCTGCTGGGGTACATGGGATTTTTTGATCCGGAATGGCGCTTCATTCCCATGGTGGGGGCCTCAGGTTCCATTTACGGCATCATGGCCGCATGCGCGGTGCTCTTTCCCCATGCCCGGGTACAGCTTCTGTTTCCTCCGGTTAATTTGAGCGTGCGCCAGTTTGCCCTGGCCGTTCTTGGAGTCGCCGCAGCCGTCATTATCTTCCAATGGAACAATGCGGGCGGGGAAGCCGGCCATCTGGGCGGCATGTTCGCCGGATTTATCCTGACATTGCTGATTTTATGGAAAGAAAAGATGTCTTCCCCAAGACGGAAAGCCGCCTCTTCTTCCCACTATTCCCCTGAGCCTTCCAGCCGCCGCCCGACACAGGCTTACCCCTCTGAAAAGGAGGTGGATGAAATCATGGAAAAAATATCCAGGTCCGGCCTGTCCAGCCTGACGGAGGAGGAACGGGAAATTCTCCGGCGCGCTTCCCGGCGCTGAACTATTTGTTAGATATTTTTATATTTTTCGTTATTTTCCTTCCTTTTTGCCATCCATTTCCTAGCATGGATGAATGATGACGCGACTGTATTCCTCCACCGTCCTGGGCGTAGATGGCGTAGAAGTGGAGGTGGAAGTTGATTTCCGCCCCATGGCGGAAAAACGCACCTTTATTGTCGGTCTTCCGGATGCGGCCGTGAAAGAAAGCGGGCAGCGCGTGGACACGGCCATACAAAACAGCGGCCTTCCCTTTCAGCAGGGTATCTTCGTCGTTAATCTGGCTCCGGCGGATTTAAGGAAGCAGGGCCCCGGATTCGACCTTCCCATCGCCCTGGGAATGGTTGCGGGAGCGGCTGAAAAGGAGATGGACGCTTCTGCCTGGTGCATTGTGGGAGAACTGGCCCTGGACGGAACCGTACGCCCCGTGCAAGGCATTCTGCCGCAAATCATGGAAGCGCGGCGCATGGGCAGGAAGCGCATCATGCTGCCGCAAGCCAATGCCTATGAAGGGACGCCCGTACAGGGTGTGGAAATTTACCCCGTTTCTTCCCTGAGAGAAGCCTGGCATTTGCTTACTTCCGACGCCCTGCCGCCTCCATTTACAGGTTTAGGGCGAGAGGCCCATGCTCCACGGGACAAAGACGCCGCTGTGGATTTTGACGAAATCAAGGGGCAGCCTTATGCACGCCGCGCCATGGAGATTGCAGCGGCAGGAGGCCATAATATCCTGCTTTGCGGCTCTCCGGGGTCCGGCAAATCCATGCTGGCGCAAAGGCTCCCGACCATTCTTCCGCCTCTGAGTCCGGAGGAAGCGCTGGAGACCAGTAAAATCCACTCCGTATGCGGTCTGCTGAAACGGGGGAACGGCCTGGTGGACCAGCGTCCGTTCCGGGCTCCCCACCACACCATTTCCGATGCCGGGCTGATGGGGGGAGGTGCGAATATCACGCCGGGAGAAGTATCCCTGGCTCACAACGGCGTCCTCTTTTTGGATGAATTGCCGGAATTCCGCCGTGCCGCTCTGGAAACCCTGCGGCAGCCGCTGGAAACCGGCCAGGTAGTTATTTCCCGCGCTTCCGGCACCATGACATTTCCGTGCCGTTTCATGTTGGCAGCCGCCATGAATCCGTGTCCCTGCGGTTATCTGGGAGACAGAAGAAGAGCCTGCACCTGCCCCCCGGCGCAGATCGCACGCTACCGCCGCAAAATTTCAGGCCCGCTGTTGGACCGGTTTGACCTGCTGATGGAAGTTCCCGCCGTGGATCCCTCCATTCTGGCTTCCGCGCCTGCCGGAGAATGTTCCGCCAGTATCCGGGAACGCGTGGCGGCCGCACGGCGGCTCCAGTCCAGCAGATACGCAGGAACGCCTTTCCGCAATAATGCGGCCCTTTCTGGAAAAGCACTCCAGAAGTATTGCCGTCTGCTGCCGGAAGGGAGGGCTATCCTGCTCCGCGCCGTGGAAGAACTGGCCCTTTCCGCTAGAGCCTATGACCGCATTTTAAAGGTGGCCCGAACCATAGCGGATTTGGAAGGAATTTCTGATATTCAGGATGTCCATTTGTATGAAGCCGTGCAGTACCGCGCTTTCGAGCAATCACTGAGGGATTAGCACTATGAATCTCTCTCCTTTCGCAACTATCCCAAAAACAAAGACATATTCCCGTTCCGAAAATAAAAAAGAGGCAGCTTTTCAGCTGCCTCCCGAATAACGAGGATATTTACTATGAACGTCTGCGGCGCAGCAACATGGCTCCCAGGCCCAGCAGGCCCAAAGACGCTGCGGCAGGCTCGGGAACCGTTTCGTAGGAAACCTGTATACCTGTAATTGTATAAGCGGAAGTAGCGCCTCCAGCACCACCGCGCACTCCGGCAACTACCTTATACCCTTCCTCCCAGGTAAGGGGAGCCGCCGACATATCCAGGGAAATTGTCGTTGTTTCCGATGTAGAGGTAAATGAAAAATCCTGTATCCTGGAAAGTTCCTCAACCAGAGTGCCGGTTGAATCATATACGGCAAGTACCATGGAATAACTGCTGATTACAGAAGAAGGAGTATTGCAGGAAAACGTAATGGAAGAAATGGAATCCCCCTCCTGCGGCCCTCCAAGAACCATGGCAAAGGAAGACCCCGCTACTCCGGAGCGACCGCATAATGTAATGGAGCCTACATCATCCTGGTTAACCCAGGTGCCTTCGCCGTTTACCGCCCAATTCCCAACACTGTTGTTATTGCCGCCGGCATATATTCCATTTTGCAGGCCTTTTACTTTGTCCAGAAGCTGTTGCCCCGATGTTCTCGCCATAGTGGCGGTCTGTGATACGCTTTGCGATTCAGGAAGCTCAGCAACAATCGTAGCCGCCTGGGCGGACATCATACATACGCAACTGGCTAACAAAACATAATGATAAACTCTCATAACGCTTTGCATTGATTAGAGGATTGTTAATCCGTTGTCAACATAAAAAGTTGAAAGAGCGGTATTCCGGCAGTGGACTTCTTTTTTGATGCAAGGGCTTTATAGAGACTAATCCTTGCGCCTCTTCCATTCTAACAGCTGCATGTTATTTCATAAATCATTCATTATTATGAATCGAACGTTATCATAAACCATTCATGAAAAAAATAGGTCCAGCGTTTTCCCCATGATGTTACGGAAAGAAAAAGAGCGGATTAACAATCCTCTAATCAATGCAAAGCGTTATGAGAGTTTATCATTATGTTTTGTTAGCCAGTTGCGTATGTATGATGTCCGCCCAGGCGGCTACGATTGTTGCTGAGCTTCCTGAATCGCAAAGCGTATCACAGACCGCCACTATGGCGAGAACATCGGGGCAACAGCTTCTGGACAAAGTAAAAGGCCTGCAAAATGGAATATATGCCGGCGGCAATAACAACAGTGTTGGGAATTGGGCGGTAAACGGCGAAGGCACCTGGGTTAACCAGGATGATGTAGGCTCCATTACATTATGCGGTCGCTCCGGAGTAGCGGGGTCTTCCTTTGCCATGGTTCTTGGAGGGCCGCAGGAGGGGGATTCCATTTCTTCCATTACGTTTTCCTGCAATACTCCTTCTTCTGTAATCAGCAGTTATTCCATGGTACTTGCCGTATATGATTCAACCGGCACTCTGGTTGAGGAACTTTCCAGGATACAGGATTTTTCATTTACCTCTACATCGGAAACAACGACAATTTCCCTGGATATGTCGGCGGCTCCCCTTACCTGGGAGGAAGGGTATAAGGTAGTTGCCGGAGTGCGCGGTGGTGCTGGAGGCGCTACTTCCGCTTATACAATTACAGGTATACAGGTTTCCTACGAAACGGTTCCCGAGCCTGCCGCAGCGTCTTTGGGCCTGCTGGGCCTGGGAGCCATGTTGCTGCGCCGCAGACGTTCATAGTAAATATCCTCGTTATTCGGGAGGCAGCTGAAAAGCTGCCTCTTTTTTATTTTCGGAACGGGAATATGTCTTTGTTTTTGGGATAGTTGCGAAAGGAGAGAGATTCATAGTGCTAATCCCTCAGTGATTGCTCGAAAGCGCGGTACTGCACGGCTTCATACAAATGGACATCCTGAATATCAGAAATTCCTTCCAAATCCGCTATGGTTCGGGCCACCTTTAAAATGCGGTCATAGGCTCTAGCGGAAAGGGCCAGTTCTTCCACGGCGCGGAGCAGGATAGCCCTCCCTTCCGGCAGCAGACGGCAATACTTCTGGAGTGCTTTTCCAGAAAGGGCCGCATTATTGCGGAAAGGCGTTCCTGCGTATCTGCTGGACTGGAGCCGCCGTGCGGCCGCCACGCGTTCCCGGATACTGGCGGAACATTCTCCGGCAGGCGCGGAAGCCAGAATGGAGGGATCCACGGCGGGAACTTCCATCAGCAGGTCAAACCGGTCCAACAGCGGGCCTGAAATTTTGCGGCGGTAGCGTGCGATCTGCGCCGGGGGGCAGGTGCAGGCTCTTCTTCTGTCTCCCAGATAACCGCAGGGACACGGATTCATGGCGGCTGCCAACATGAAACGGCACGGAAATGTCATGGTGCCGGAAGCGCGGGAAATAACTACCTGGCCGGTTTCCAGCGGCTGCCGCAGGGTTTCCAGAGCGGCACGGCGGAATTCCGGCAATTCATCCAAAAAGAGGACGCCGTTGTGAGCCAGGGATACTTCTCCCGGCGTGATATTCGCACCTCCCCCCATCAGCCCGGCATCGGAAATGGTGTGGTGGGGAGCCCGGAACGGACGCTGGTCCACCAGGCCGTTCCCCCGTTTCAGCAGACCGCATACGGAGTGGATTTTACTGGTCTCCAGCGCTTCCTCCGGACTCAGAGGCGGAAGAATGGTCGGGAGCCTTTGCGCCAGCATGGATTTGCCGGACCCCGGAGAGCCGCAAAGCAGGATATTATGGCCTCCTGCCGCTGCAATCTCCATGGCGCGGCGTGCATAAGGCTGCCCCTTGATTTCGTCAAAATCCACAGCGGCGTCTTTGTCCCGTGGAGCATGGGCCTCTCGCCCTAAACCTGTAAATGGAGGCGGCAGGGCGTCGGAAGTAAGCAAATGCCAGGCTTCTCTCAGGGAAGAAACGGGGTAAATTTCCACACCCTGTACGGGCGTCCCTTCATAGGCATTGGCTTGCGGCAGCATGATGCGCTTCCTGCCCATGCGCCGCGCTTCCATGATTTGCGGCAGAATGCCTTGCACGGGGCGTACGGTTCCGTCCAGGGCCAGTTCTCCCACAATGCACCAGGCAGAAGCGTCCATCTCCTTTTCAGCCGCTCCCGCAACCATTCCCAGGGCGATGGGAAGGTCGAATCCGGGGCCCTGCTTCCTTAAATCCGCCGGAGCCAGATTAACGACGAAGATACCCTGCTGAAAGGGAAGGCCGCTGTTTTGTATGGCCGTGTCCACGCGCTGCCCGCTTTCTTTCACGGCCGCATCCGGAAGACCGACAATAAAGGTGCGTTTTTCCGCCATGGGGCGGAAATCAACTTCCACCTCCACTTCTACGCCATCTACGCCCAGGACGGTGGAGGAATACAGTCGCGTCATCATTCATCCATGCTAGGAAATGGATGGCAAAAAGGAAGGAAAATAACGAAAAATATAAAAATATCTAACAAATAGTTCAGCGCCGGGAAGCGCGCCGGAGAATTTCCCGTTCCTCCTCCGTCAGGCTGGACAGGCCGGACCTGGATATTTTTTCCATGATTTCATCCACCTCCTTTTCAGAGGGGTAAGCCTGTGTCGGGCGGCGGCTGGAAGGCTCAGGGGAATAGTGGGAAGAAGAGGCGGCTTTCCGTCTTGGGGAAGACATCTTTTCTTTCCATAAAATCAGCAATGTCAGGATAAATCCGGCGAACATGCCGCCCAGATGGCCGGCTTCCCCGCCCGCATTGTTCCATTGGAAGATAATGACGGCTGCGGCGACTCCAAGAACGGCCAGGGCAAACTGGCGCACGCTCAAATTAACCGGAGGAAACAGAAGCTGTACCCGGGCATGGGGAAAGAGCACCGCGCATGCGGCCATGATGCCGTAAATGGAACCTGAGGCCCCCACCATGGGAATGAAGCGCCATTCCGGATCAAAAAATCCCATGTACCCCAGCAGGGAGGAAAACAGGGCTGCAGCCACGCCGCAAAACAGGTAATACAGCAGGAAGCGCCAATGGCCGAAACGTTCTTCTACAACCGGGCCGAAAAACCACAGGGCAATCATGTTGAACATGATGTGCCCCAGATTGGCGTGAAGAAACTGATAGGTAAGCAACCGCCATAATTCCCCCTCGTGAAAGCACGTATATTCGCTGTAAGCTCCGTAAAGCTGGATCAAGTCCAAATGGACAGGCGGGTAAATATTCCTTGGGATGTCCACTTGGAAGAAGAATCCCAGGATAAAGATGACTACATTGAGCAGAATCAGCCAGTGCACCATGACGGCGCTGCGCTGGTCAAACAGATGATTCCGTACCGTATCTCCCCAGTTCTCGTTCTCCGCTCGCATATTAGGCCGCATGTAATCGCGTTCAGAACCTTTTGACAAGGAAAATAGCTGTTCCGTTCAAGGAAGGACGGCTGATGTTCCGCATCATTTCCAGAGCGCGGCAGGCAGCAGATCCAGCGGCAGATCCGTTCCGCACACGAGATGTCCGGCAAGCTGGGCGGCGGACCAGGGGGAAGTGGTCACCCCCTTGCTGCCCAGCCCGGAGAAGACGAACTGACCGTTCAGCCCGGGAATGGGGCCGGCGACCGGCTGGCTACGGCGGATGATGGGGCGGACGGCGGCACGGGCGCGGATGACGTCCATGTTCCCGGAATAGCGTTTAACAAGGTCCAGCATCAATTCCTGGACGGCGGGGGCTTCCGGAATGCCGGGAGCATCCCACGCCCACGCGTAGGTGGCCCCGAAGCGCCAGAAAGAACCGTTATGAACCAGCCAGTGTCCGAAATGCAGGATGCCGGCATGCCAGTCCAGCTCTTTCAAGTCCAAATCCAGAATGGTTCCTTTGGAGGGGCGCCCCTTCAGCGGAGACATGTCCGGATGAAGCCCGGCTTCCCAGCCGGTACACCAGACTATGTGGGAAAACGTGCGACCGTTCCAATGGAAAAGACCGTCTGCATCCGGCCGGATATCTGCGGGGGATACATCCGCTTCCACAAAACGGCCCTGTTCCATAAAAAAACGCCGCATGGCAGTGACCATGTTTTCCACGTGCAGCACGGCGGAACCTCGCGTATAGGCGGCTTTCCCGCGGCCTTCCCAGTGTTCCGGCCATGGAAAAAGAGGTCCGGCATAGGCGCAGGATTCCGGAGCCGTCTGGCGTTCCTGCCAGATTTCAAACTGGTCTTCCGTCTCCACTTCCCGGAAAATCGGAGTTTTCTGCCACCAGGACCCGCCTAATTCCCGTTCCGTTTCCGGGTAAAAGGCCTCTGCCGCCGCCAGGCATTCTTCCTGCCTCCATCCGGGGCGGAAGGCGCGGCCCGTCAGGGGGTTTACCAATCCGGCCGCCACCCGGGAGGCCGTTTCCGCTACGGGGCGGTCTGCAACCGTAAACTCCGCGCCGCGGCGTTTCAATTCCCACGCCAGACAACTTCCGGCAATTCCCTGGCCGATGATAAGGATGTTCATGATAGATGGATAAAGAACCGGAAAATCCCGGAAATGAAAGAGGAAAGCGGAGGGGAGGCGGTGCCGCTCCCCCCGGAGGAAAGGCGTGCCGCAGGTGTCCCTTCCCCTGCGGCGCCGGAAGAACGGCCCTGTTTACAGGGCGGCGATGATGGCGTCACCCATTTCCGCCGTATTCACGCGGATTTCTCCGGGAGCTCCCGTAGCCAGGTCGCCCGTGCGGCAGCCCTGGTCAATCACGCGGCGAACGGCGGAGTCAATGGCGTCTGCCGCTGTTTTTTCTCCCAGGGAGTAGCGCAACAGCATGGAAAGGGAAAGAATCTGGGCGATCGGGTTTGCAATGCCCTTGCCGGCAATATCCGGGGCGGAGCCTCCGGAGGGTTCGTAAAGGCCGAAGAACAGACCGTTGTCCTGCGCGCCCTGGCACAGGCTGGCGCTGGGCAGCATGCCCAGGGAGCCGCAAATCATGGCCATTTCATCGGAAAGAATGTCCCCGAACAGGTTTTCCGTCACCAGCACGTCGAACTGGCGGGGATTGCGCACCAGCTGCATGGCTGCATTGTCCACGTACATATGCAGCAATTCCACGTCGGGATAATCCTTGGAAACTTCAATCATTGTCTCGCGCCACAGCAGGGAATTGGTCAGCACATTGGCCTTGTCCACGCTGGTGACGCGCTTACGGCGGCCGCGCGCAGCCTCGAACGCCACTTTGGCGATACGCACCATCTCGCTTTTATGGTAGCGCATGGTATCCACGACGACTTCGTCGTCTCCCTCCCGTTCGCGGAAACGGGGCTGGCCGAAATACAGGCCGCCAGTCAATTCCCGGACGCATAAAATATCGAATCCGCCTTCAATCAGTTCATTCTTGATGGGGGAGGCATGGGTCAAGGCCGGAAGGCATACGCCCGGACGCAGGTTGGCATACAAGCCGAAATGTTTTCTCAGAGGCAGCAGGGCTCCGCGTTCCGGTTGTTCATTGGCGGGGAGATGCTCCCATTTGGGACCGCCCACGGAGCCGAACAGAACGGCGTCCGCCTCTTCGCAGGCGCGAATGGTTTCTTCGGGAAGAGCCTTGCCGCAGTGGTCAATGCCCGCACCCCCTACAAATGCCTCCTTGCGGCTTACGGTAAAGCCAAACTTGCCGCTTACGGCATCCAGAACCTTCAGAGCCTGTGCCATGACCTCGGGCCCGATGCCGTCGCCGGCCAAGACAGCAATATGATGGTGATGTTCACTCATGTCGCTGAAAGTCTGGTCATTCTCCCTTCAAAGGTCAAGAAAACACCGTTGCCATGACCGCGCCGCGGAAGCCTTTTTGCGTCAAAAAGCCTGCAAGAGTAAAAAAGTACTTGCCAAACGCCCGTACCTCCAGTAAAAATCCCTCCGCGTTCCATGGAATGCAAACTCCCCTGTAGCTCAGCGGTAGAGCGGGTGACTGTTAATCACTAGGTCGTTGGTTCGAGCCCAACCGGGGGAGCCACTAATTTTCTAAGCCCTGTAATTTTAATGGATTACAGGGCTTCTTTTTTGTCTGTTTGGAGGCTGGAAAGGTGAAAAACCATGAAAAAACAGCCACAAATGATAACAAAATATCATTTTTTGATTCCGTTTTGGCGTAAAATTGGCGTACTGTGAGACGTTATGAAACGCCTGAAAATAACTCCGGTGAAACATGCTCAAAGCGGGCGCTGGCAGGTCCGTATCCCTGCAAAGCTTTCCGGCACCGGAAAGAGAGAAACAAAATATTTTCCGACCAAAGCGGAAGCAATAGGATATATATCCAACCTGGAAGACATTGCTGCGGGGTTGCATCTGGGGGAAACGTTGATGACGAGATCAGAATATGATGCCATCATCGAAGAACTTGCCCGTTTAGCACCGTTTGACGTGACGCTTAAGGATGTTATTGACTATTACATCGCACGGCATCGAGCCAGTGATGCACGCAAAATATCCATTCTTGAGCCTCTTTACCGTGATACGTTGCAAGATGCCTCTTCTCATTACCGGAGCCGTGTGAGACAGGTTTTAGGCGCTTTTGCCTCTGTATTTGGAGATTGCCTGATTGACGACATAACGCAGGATGAATTTGAAAAATGGCTGGCCGGATGGAAAACGACGCCTCCTTCATACAATTCCGCGTTGCGCCACATTAAGCCGTTTTTTGCCTGGGCCATCAGCAAAAAATATGCTGTTCAATCCCCTGCTGAAGGAATCAGACAACGCAAGCACCAGAGGACGCCTATTTCCATTCTTACGCCCGCGCAGGCACATTCCCTGCTGGACGCCTGTCGGGATTATTCCGGAGACGAAAAGATGCCGAAAAATCTACGCGTGAACGCGTCAGATATGAAAATAGCAGTAGCCGTTTTGCTTTTTGCCGGTGTCCGGCCTGAGGAAGTTACCGCGCTGACCTGGGAACATGTCAAGCTGGCTCATGGCTATATCAGAGTTGAACCGGAAGTCAGTAAAACCAACTCTGTACGTCTGGTGCAGGTAGAGCCAAACCTAAAGGCATGGCTAGAAACCGTGCCGGAAGAAAGACGAGTAGGAAAGCTCTCTCCGAAGAATTGGCAGCGCAAATGGCAGGCGGTACGTCGGAGGACCGGCATCAGCCATTTAAATGACGTCTGCCGCCATTCTTACGCCTCTTACTGGCTGGCCGCCCATCGGGATACGCACGGACTACTGGAAAATATGGGGCACAGCACCAGCAAGACGACGATTAAATACTACCTGACCGCCTGTAACCCGGAAGATGTACCCGCCTACTGGCAAATTTTTCCTGAAGACGGAGACTTCCTAGTTTCTGCCGGGTGATTACAGGGTTATGATTCCGAAGCCATAGCTAAAGCTATGAAACACCTTGCTCTGTAAAAGAGATTTTTAGGAGAATTATTATGGAATCGGTACGCTAGCATATTAGGGCTTACCAAAAATAAAAACGTTTGTTTTTGAGAGTTTCTTTCTAGTGTTTCAATGAGGTTAAACAGATTTTTTCTTTAGAAGAACTGTAAAAATGGAACTAATTCTCCAAAATGCTGTACACATATACGTACCGCACCCTAACCATAGGGCAAAGGCAAAAGGTTTCCACCAATGCTCTGCCAAATTAAATATTTGGTTACTGTCTATCATGTGGAGCAGTATAAAGGAATAAATAACAAAAATAAGAGCTCCTTTTAAATTGGCATTCATGTAACCAATAAGGTAGTTATAATAGCTTTTCACGTTTTCTAGTTGTTTAATTTTATTCGAGTTAAGAGTAATCAATAATGTTTTATGTGTAACATCAAATCCTGCAAAAATTGCACCTACTGTAATTCCCGAAGATAGAATACTTGATGATATATATAAAACATAATTGAAATTATACAGAACAATGCCAAGCACTGTGCCTAAAATGCCAGCTACCAAAGGCCAAAATCGTTCTGCAAAAAGTGTATTCATTCGAATAATCCGTTTCGTTTCCATTCATGGAATGATCGTTCTAATGCATTCCATCTGTCATCACGTGGGAAGCGTCTATCAGAGGCAGCTGTAATTTCGCATTCTTTATATTCTCTTGCTCTTAGTAAATCTAGGGTTTCTGAAGGATCTTGTTCTGAATCTTTTCCAGTAATACATGCTCTATCAATAGCATATTCAGATTGTTGACTTTTTCTTAGTAACCAATGAGCTAGAGAAGACGCAGCACGATTCGCCAAACTGTGGTATCTCTCTGCTCCTATGGTGATTTTAACATAAGCTGAACCATTCTCTTCTGCCATTTCAACTGCTCTTCGGACAGAAATATTTTCTTCTCGATCTGCTTCAGTAATGACATGAGGTCGCATTTTAAAATCGATTTTTGTAAAAAGCGTTTTATTCAATAATTTTTGCTCAATGTCATGATTTAAAATAGGTTCAAAACGGAAAGTAGCATGACGATTAGGATAAAAGTCTGAAAGATAGTTTGCCATTTTACTACTTCTGATGCCAGCAAAATTATATTGATCAACCCATACGTGATGTTCAGGAGAATAAATAGCTGCTGTCTCTTCACAGAAACCCTCATCCTCATTGAAGTTAAATCCCTCTATTTCCCGTTGGAGTCCCCCTATAGCGGGACCGTGACTCATTCTTACTCTAATAAAATCCATAAAAAATAGATTTTTTTCTTCATTCCATACTATATTATTGAGTCGCATAAAATCTCCTAAAAAAGGACGATTTCTGGCCCTTAAGGATTCTTCTTTCACCAAGTGAAGAATGTCTTTAAGTGGTTGAAGATGATTTTCTTCTGTAACAGTATAAACGTATATCTTCATAATATTATTGTATTTTCCCTTATTCAATAAATATTTATTGTTTCTTCGATCCCCCACAAATCTTGCAGTTCACACCGCTGGGTGTATCGCTGGCTCGTCCTTTGCAAGCCCGGTAGTACCGGCAGTTTTTGTTATGGGTCTTGCCCGTTGAGCTGATCCAGTACGCTTTTTCTTCCGCTGCCGGTTTGGCTGCCGGTTTCCGGTGGTAGTGATATTCCCCTGTTTTGCGGTTGTAGTGACCGCCGTTGGCGTCCAAGCCACCAGGGTGCGCTTCCGAGAATGAAGTGAGGGAAATAACAGCTAAAATGAGAGAGAATAGTTTCATACAAATTCATAATACCATGAAATAAAGAGAGTTGTAAATAATTTGCTTAACTCTTTCAACGGCATTATGAAATGATTATTTCCAACATTTTAGGAGATATTTCCTTCTCGACTCTAGGTAGCAGTAACAAAAAAGCCCCTGGCCCGGAGGCCAAGGGGCGAAGTGTTCTACGATTCTTCCATCTTCTTTCTTACCCATTTATCAATATCTACCACTTCACCAGGTTTCAGGTGCAACGCAATCCACGCCCGGAGGATGGTGTTTTCCAGTTGCAGGGCTTCAAAACTTCCCGCCTGCACTCCTCGAATTACTCCCAGGGGTTGTTTCACCTCCCCCATCAGTTCTCCAATACGTACTCGTGATTTGGCAGGGATAGAACGACGTGACGACATCCAGCCATAGACCGTGTGAATGCTGACTCCGCATTGTTCGGCCAACCAGTCACAGTCTTTTCCATTTTCCTTGAGCCATTTCTTGATGTCACTTTTTGAGTGCATTCCCCAGAATTATCATACCGGAGAAGGGAAAACAAGAGGTGATGCATTCAACAAAAAAAGGGGCTACCCCAATAGAGGTAGCTCCTGAATGGAGTCAGGGGCTGTTAATCTTCCCAGGTTCCACCTGCAGCTTCAATAGCATCCCGTACCTGAGCTATAAGATAGTGGGGGACATTGTCATTATCGTGGCCCGGGATAGTCACCGTCTGGCCATGAGGATGATCGTATACACGATGGGAACCCCGTCCTTGTCCTTGCTGCAGAATGAATCCGGCATTTCGTAAGCGTCTAATCAGATCTCGTATTCGCATAAGTGATGTTGAAGATACGAGAAGAGAGGAGAGTTTCAATGGACGCTGTCCGAATGGAAGAATCAGTCTTTTTAATAGCTGAGGATTACATGAAGCTGGTGATCCGTATAAGACGAGTGTTCGGCGCGGCAGGCGGGATTGCCAGCGGCATGACGAACAAGGCGATTTAGACTGCTGGGCAGTATATGACTCTTGGGGCCGCACTAATGAATCCAGAAAAACCGTGGTGGGTTGAAAGTAAAAAGGCCCCTTCCCGGATTACCGGGAAGGAGCGGATATTGACAAAAAATTAGACTAAATGAATATTAATTTTTTTAACTTTGTCGAGTTCTTCTTTAATACTATTTTCCGTCCTTGATTTTTTAAAATCTTCACATTTTTTATGTCCCTCCCACTCTTGCCTATTTGCTTGCATATCTTTTCTTTCTTTTTTATGAATTTTTACAAGACGCCATCCGACCATGACAACAGGATAGACAGATAATATATTAAGATACCCAATTTCTTGAGAACAACCTGTAAAAATAATAACAGTACACGCAAGATATACCCATCCAGAATGAATCATATATGAATGGAAAGCAGCATTCAAATCACATTCTATTGTCTTTCTCCTATCTTTAGACTTTCCAGAGAGATACTCAACCACTTCGGGCTGATCTCCGTTAGAATCTTTTGTTAATTCGCCAATAATTTCAGAAATATGGCGATCCAGATTTTCAATAACTCGCTTTCTTACATATTCAAAAATAGATGTTACAACAAGAAAACAACATACGATACTAAGAAATGCATCATAATTAGGATATTTATTTGGGATAAGCGTACAGCTATTGATTTGACGCAATACAGTGAATACCTGATTATAGTCCATGCTGTTGGCAGCATTGATTTGGGATTCGATCTTCACAAAATTCATTAAAGAGAGCGACCATTTGTCTTGCCAATGAAGGGTTGTATGCACACACACGAGCCTCTTTGGTGCTTTGGTCCTTTTCCATCCTAAATCTTTTTCCGTCAATTACACAAAAGTCTAACATTGCTGGGTTAGATTTTTTTATTTTGATCCCGTTATCGGAAAATAGATTGACACAATGTTGACATTCCGCAACATCGCCTTTAATAGAAACATTAAAGACAACGCCTCTATGTATAGCATCTTCTATAATTCCAAACAGCGTTGGATTTCCATAGATAGATTTTGACAAACGTGTACAAGCAATATAAACATTTTCTTTTGCATGACTAATAAATTCTTGCAAAATAATGATCGCATGTTCCTTGCTTTGATTTCCTATGATATCAGGACTGTTGTTTTCTATCATCAAACGAACTTTTTTTCTATACAGTTCGAGAGTTGAATCGGGTGACTGATACGGCATGGCGATTGATTTGGTTTTTACAGGTTGGACAAGGCAAGTGTAGCAAACGTCACACATTTTCCTTGCCACCCTGTGCCGGTATGTTACCTTGCTATTGTGATATTACAAGCATTTCCGCAGTGTAACTTTTAGTCACCTCTTCATGCTGTCAGAACTGTCATATCCAGCTCTTCTCCGTAAGTCACCCAACCTAATACGTCAAGCAACTTACATTGCGTGAATGATTGAATATGATTGGAGTCATGAACACCTTTCTCTTCACTTCCTGCTTTGTCTAGCATCTTTATGCCGTGTTCGTCTGAATGCTCATCAAACGCATTCGGGCCAGCAAACCTCTCCATGTATATTAGTGGTTGCCCAACCCTCCGATGCCTCAAGAATAAAGAACGGCAACAAAAAACCGCCCGCGTTTCCCAACGCGGACGGCTAACGGAAAATAAAAAAGAGGATACCTATTCATGCCTTTTCAATCTCAGAACCTCAAGATTACTTGGTTCCACACCCCCAATCACGCCAATGGATACTGCTGTTTTTCCTATCGGTTCCTCAATGCAGAAAGTGACTTGGTTGGTATTTTTTTTCCGGACCGACATCCATTCACAAATCATATGAATGTTGGTGCCCCATTGTCTAGCGAGCCCATTACAATCCTTGCCAATTTTCTTGAGTCACTTTTAGCTGTCACTTCCCTAGTGTATTTCTCAAACATACTATGTCAGAAAAAGCATATCCATATCAATTAAGACATTTTGAGGAGATTGAAAAAATTAGCTTGAGGAGATTTTACTACTGTAATTGCACGTGGTGGATTATTTCCCAGAGACGGAGATGTGAAAGTAACGTTAATTAGCCCTTCTCTCTTCATACTAGATAATATTTTAGAACAATGCGTAGGAAGCATGCAACAATCATAGCAAAATTCTGCAAGCTCATGTTCATTATTAAATATACCCAGTAGAAGTTTTTCCCTTAATTCTTTTGCGAATCGCTCTGTTTTTGAAAAAGGTGCTACAGAGGTATCCATATTAGAAAGTATGGCTGCCTTATCGTCATCTTCTATAGAATAATTTGCTTCACCATTTCGAGGATCAAGCTGCCAGCATATTTTTAGAAATTTATCCATTCCTAACCAAGAAGAAGATAGGAATATAATGCCATAGATATTGGATAATTCTTTTTTTAATGAAAATGGCGCCATATATTTTTTACATCCAACATCATAGGACTTTAATTTTCTAAATACTTCATTATGTATTTTTTGTTTTGGTAAATTTCCATCAATTCCAAAAGATTTAGTGATAGTGTGAGAAGCAAACCTATTGAAAAAGTTGGAAGCCATAAACATAATGAGATCTAGAGAAGGACAGTGAGATAAAAATTTAAGGATTTCAGGCGTTATGAGTTTCACTCCAAATTGATCAAGTAAAATATACTTAGCTGATTTTCCATCTTTTAGAATCTTAATATTTTCTTCAAGAGATTCTGGGAATGATTTTTGTTCAATTTGTATTTTTGGTAGAGGATAATCTATATCGTGCCATAGTATATTTAAGTATTCATGCACATTTTTGTTAAGTAGAATAATTTTATTTGCATCTGCATCGAAAAAATGGAGAGCTATTTTTCGATTTTTCCACCCATGGAGACATTGCTTTTGTAGAAGAGTATTTTTAATTTCCTCAAGAAGCAACAACGGGGAACCTAATTCCCCCTCAGAGCTTCTCCCTGGACCGGAAAAAAAATCAAATATGTGTATTTCTTTTGGCCAAGATTTCTTTCTCGCAAGAAAAACGGGCAACCATTCTTTTGCATAAAGTTTGAATATTTCTAGTTTTTCTCGCGTAGCCTCATCAAAGGGTGTATTATGAAATTCGTCTCGCGCAAGTTCCTTCTTTTTTCTTCCTGAAGATTCTAGTAGAAATTTTTCTAAACCAGGGAGTTCACACATAATAAATAATGTTATGCCATTTCCTGAAATTTGCAAGGAATTTCAAGATAGGCTCATAGATGGAACTCCTTTATAATGATGCCCATCTAATTCGGATCCTGTAACTTTTTTATTCCGCCCTCCCCATTGTTTGAAGAAGAAAGGAATGGAGCGTTTTTCCGCCTGGTCTCTGATGCTGCGTACCCATGCCGGTTTGATTGGGCGAGCGTTGGGTCCGCTTTCCCCTCCAACAATGATCCAGTCAATGAAAGATAGGTTCATGGGGCCCAAGTCCTCCAGCAGGGGTTCGCAACTGAGGAAGCGAAGGGCTGCGGGAGTTTCTCGGAGTATATCAATTCGAGGGAGACCTTGTCTTTTATTTTCAACACTTACTCCCCACCAGATATGAGGATGCAATTCCATGTTGGGAAAATTCTTCTGGAGAAAGTCTCTCATTCTTTCAGGCCTTTTTGTCAAGACCTGATAAATATGTTGTCTGGCTCGCAACATCACCTGAATGACTTTCTTGATAAATTCGTCTGGAACCTTTTCATGGAAAAGGTCACTCATGGAGTTAACGAATATCATTCTAGGCCTTTTCCATTTGATGGGAATGTCAAGGTTGTCACGGACTAGTACAACGTCAAATCCTTTTTCAAACGGATGGCCTTTGATGCCTCTCCATCTTTCTGCAAAGGCATAGGCATAGCAATTTTTACAACCATCGCTGATTTTCGTGCATCCACGAACGGGGTTCCACGTTGCGTCAGTCCACTCTATTTTACTATTATCGCTCATAAAATTCTTTTTAGATTAAGCTTTCTCCGACCTATCTAGGGTTACTTGGTCAGATCAATCTTACCAACCATGCAAGCTTTGATTTGGCCTGTGATAGGAATGCGTTTCCGGAAAGCCGGGTTGATAGGAGCAAGCAGGAAGCGCCCGGCGTCCTCAATAAGCCTTTTAAGGGTGATGCCGGACACGTCATTTGTTCCTTGGTAGACGATGATTTCCCCAACGTATTTTTCAAGATCATCATTTTCCGGCACAGGCCGCACCAGAACAATCTGACCATTCTTAATTTCCGGTTCCATTGATGTTCCCTCTACACGTAAGGCCGTAATACCCTTGTCAAATACTGGGTATGGCTCGTCAAATTCGCTCCACGTGATTTCCCCTGCAGCGACGTTTCCAACAACCATGATTTCCGGCAGCTTGACAGGGCAAAGAATGACGTTGTTGACTTCTTCCGGTTCGTCATCGTTGTTATCCAAGGCTGGGTGTGGCTTTTCAACTGCCTCTTGAGACGTACCGTTTGTCTGTTGCTTTTTTTTCAGCTTCTGGACAGTCATTTCAAGAATTTCGATCACTAGATCATCAATGCTCTTTTTGGCAGCCTTGGCTTTTTCACGGATGATAGCCTCAAAGTCTTCCGGAAGCTCAAACTGGATTTCATCTTCACCGTTCATGAGGCGTTCAATGAGGGCGAGTTTAGCAGATGGAATAGGCTTTCCAGATGATAGCCAATTATTGACGGTCCCCTTACTGGATAGCGTTTGTTCTGCCAACCATTGACGATTTTTGCCGATGGTTTTGAGCCATTTTTTGATGTCTTCCGCGTTGGACATGGAAGAGTTATATACACGTTTTGTTTATTTGTCAAGGCGAGTTCTGCGCGTAGTGTAAATGAAATGTTGAAAATTGTCTTGACTAAAATAAACGAAAGGTTTATTTTGTGGCTATCAACCGCACGCAAAAAGCGAACGCGAAAGGAGAACACGAATGAAAACGAACCTCAAAAAAGCCTCCCAGAATTTGAGAGACTGGCTTAACAAAACAGAAAAAACAACGGGTTTGGAAAAATCCATCATTGTTACAGGAATTCTTATGAGTTACGCGCTGAAAAGCAGGGAAGAAGAGAAAGATGATTTTAGCAACCTTCTTCAGAAGAATCAGAAATCTACGGCCTAATGGAAGAAGCCCTGATCGAAGAATTGAAGCTGCTCGGCTGGCACGAGCTTTAACCCGACCCTGAACAACAATGAAAAAAATGACGAACGAACAATACTGGATGCGCCGCGACCGTGCCTTGAAAATGGAGGTTCTCTACGGTTGCCCGTTGAATTTTCCGGAAAACTCTCTCAAGCCCCGGCCCGGTATCGTACAGAACCTTGTCTTTTCCGCTCTGCTGGTTGGTATTTCCACAATTATTTATTTCATCATTAATGCGTTTCTATAATGAAAGAACAACAGTATGAACAGACCATGTCCCTTGCTCAAGTATGCAAGGCTGCCCGTGAAAAAACTGGTGAAAAACCTATTCATCCGACAAATGCGACGAAGTGGATTGCTGCCGGGAAGATACGCAAACACATTGTTTGCGGACTTATTCGTCCCCGCTTTTACCTCTCCGAATTCATAGAGGACTACTACAAAAATATTGCTCCCCGTTTGGTTGCCAGAATCCGTTAACCCCTTCCAACTACCTGAAAAAAAGATGGCCGGGGCCAGCAGGAACTGACACCCGACCTGAATACAATCAAACAAGGAAATAATATGAATCTATTACAAAACATCAAGCGCGGAGTGCAGCAGCGGCCGCAGCGTGTCATCATCTACGGGCCGGAAGGCGTGGGAAAATCCACGCTGGCGGCCGGGCTGCCCGCTCCTGTTCTTCTGGACACGGAACAGGGATCTTCCCACATCGACGTAGCCCGGCTGGATTGCCGGAGCTACGGAGACGTAATCAATGCGATAGAAGAATTGACGCAGGGCGGGCACGAATTCCGGACGATCATCATTGATTCCATAGACTGGTGCGAGCGTTTGTTTGTGAACGCCTTCATCAGGGAACACAATAAGCGGGCCAACGCCTCCCTGAAATCCATTGAAGATTTTGGATACGGCAAGGGGTACAAGATGATAGAGCCTGTGGCCATGGATCTCTTGTCACGCCTCAACGCGTTGATGAGCGCAGGAATGAATGTGGTGCTGGTGGGACACTCCCGCCGCGTCAAATTTGAAATGCCGGAAACCGCCGGAGCCTACGACAAGCATGAACTGAACCTTTCCAAATTCGTTGCCCCGCTGGTCAAGGAATGGGCTGACGCCATGCTCTTCTGCAACTTTGTTGTAACAGTCCAGGACGGCAAGGGGCATGGAGGCAACCAACGCATGGTTTACACTTCTCCTTCCGCCCCGTGGGAAGCCAAAAACCGGCACGGGATGCCCGCCGTGATGGCGATGGACGCCGGGGAAATCTCCCGCCTGCTGTTTGGAGAGGGCTGCGGATCTTCCGGGAACGCTCCGGACGGCGAAAAGCAGGCGCCGCCTCCGGCCGCATCCGCGGGAGGTCGTCAGGCGGATGCCCTGGCCGCGGTGATTGACCACGCAAAGGACGCCCTCGCCTTCATGATCAGCCGCGGAATCATTACTGCCGAACAAGGGCTGGAAGAAGTCCCGGCGGAATATGCCGCCCGGATTTTGAAAACTCCCGCCCGGTTCAATAACTCCGTAAAAGAATTCATGGAAGGAGGGGCGTGCCGATGAAACCCGTCACCTGCATCAACGTCGCCCGCGAAACCGGGCATGCCGTCCTCTCCCTGGACGGAGTGGAATACGCCGTCAACCTGGACGACCTGCAAAAAATCCTCTCTGACATTGCCGGACTCCGTCCGGCACCGTCCACGGAATTATTGAGGCCGTCCCTGCTCCCCAAGCTGGCGCAATGCCCCTGCTTCATCTCCTCCCCCGACGCGGGGGAAGCGGCCCAGCGGGGAACCCGGATGGACGCCGCCTTCCGGAACCTGCTCATGGGCGTGGACGAATTCAGGGCGTGTGAACACCTGCAAGCCGATGAAAAGAAATCCATCCTTTGGGCGGTGAAAACGGTCCGGACGCTCTGCTCCGGCGAAGAGGTCATTGCCGACAAAAACCGCTGCGCCTTCCCGCAATGGCACCCCCGAGTGACAGGCGGCGAAGCGGACTGCCTCTGCCCCGCGCTGGGAAAACTCTTCGACCTCAAAAGCGGCCAAATCCGCAACTACTGGGAACAGCAGGCCTCTTACGCGAAATCCTTCATGGAACGGGAATTCCTGGATGAAATCACCTGCCACCTCCTCTTCTGCGACCAGCAGCAAATCGTCACCCGGAAATTCACCTACCGGGAAGCAATCTCCATCGTCAACGGCGTGGTGGACTCCGTGGATCACGGCGGCGGGCCGCGCCTCTGCGACTACTGCGGCTGGTGCGCCTCGCAGGACACCTGTCCACTGCGGAACCGGGCGGCGCAGGAAATGCTGTCCCTGGCGGAAGCCGGAACGCTGGAAGCGAGCTTTGCCGAAATCGCGGAAAACCCTTCCAGGCTGGCGGAATTCGTTACCAAGGCCGGAATCCTGGAATCCTATGTCAAAAAAGGAAAAGAAAAAATCCTCGACTACCTCAACAACGGAACGGAAGTCCCCGGATTCAGGCGCGTCTCCCGGAAAGGCACGGATACCGTCGCTCCGGAAGACGTGGCCAAATACGCCACCTGGATTGGCGTGCCGAAACTCCTGAAATCCTATGGCCCGCTCAAGGCGGACATCTTCCGCGCCCTGTTCGCGGAAGCCCTGCCGGAACAACAATTCCCGGAAGAACTGGTCAGGACGGGGGCCGGATCCTCCTACGTCAAAAAAATCTCCGTCTCCAAAATCACAACCAACAAATAACCATTATGTTCAGTTATATTTCAGAAGGCGAGCCCGGCGAATACGGATTCCTCCCCGCGGGCATCTATGAAGGAAAAATCGTCAAGATGGAAGAAGGAATTTCCCAGGGAGCCAAAACGCGGGGATGCCCGCAGCTGGCCGTCCACATCAGGGCCTTTGGCCCTGAAGGGGCGGCGACGGTGCGTCACTACCTGACCGCCTCGAAAGACCTGGCCTGGAAAATCGACCTGTTCATTAAAAACGTAACCGGGAAGGTATTTGAGGCAGGCCAGCAGGTCATCATCAACCCGGCGGAATACCTCGGCAAGCCCTGCTACGTCCGGCTCAGCGTCAAACGGGGAGACAAGCCCAGGGCGGACGGGAGTTATCCCGAATTCAGCAACTGCGAAGACGTGCTGGGGCCGGACGAAGCCCGGGCCATCATGGCGGCGCAGGACAGGGTAGCGGCGGGGCGCGGCAGCGCGTCCCTGCCTCCGCGTCCGGCGGATCTGCCGGCCAACAACCACATGAGCGCCACGGCGGGACCGCCGGCGGAAGAAGACGAAATCCCCTTCTAATCGCCATGAACAACTGTGTACTGGGTCTTGATCTGTCGCTCACCTCTACGGGGTGGGCGATAGACGCCGACGACGAACGCCGTAAATGGGGCGTCATTAAAACTGCCAGGCGGGGAGCGTCCCGGCTTGATCATATAGATGACGCCATTACACGCCTCATTGAGGCGGAAATGCCCGATCTTGTCGTGATTGAAAACTATGCCTTTGGCAACTCTCTAAGCCTGGCAGCCCTTGCGGAACTGGGCGGTGTTGTCCGCCTGTCTCTTCACCGCATGGGGTATCGGTACATTGCTGTTGCCCCGGCGACGTTGAAGAAATTTGTTACCGGGAAAGGGCAGGCAGAAAAAGCCGCCATGATGATGCATTGCCTTAGGAACTGGAACGTTGAAATCGGCAATAACAATGCCGCCGATGCGTTCGGCCTTTGTCAGTTTGGGCGCTGCTATCTGGACGGAACAGGATTCAAGGCTTTTCAGATTCAAAGCGTTGAAAAATTTAAGAAGAAGGAGGAACCATGAAACGGAACCCTCACCTCATCGTCCAGCAGGTCTGCCCCATGAAAAAAATTGACAATGGGAAATACGAAGTGCAGGCCGCGATTGTGCACCACAAAGGGCTTATCGCCCGCTATCGCATGGAGTACCCCACGAAACGGCATGCCCGGTGGGCGCAGCACCTTATTTGCACGACAAGGAATCATACACGTCTACGGGTATTTGATGAATTAAGGGCCATCATTGACGGAAAGGAGGCCAGTAATGATTAACATCCTCTTATCCGTCAGGCGACCTTTCTCCAGGAAAATTCTGTCCGGCGAAAAGAGATGGGAGTTGCGGAAAAACGTACCGCGCTTAAAAAAAGGCGACTCCGTAACGCTGTGGCTTTATGAGTCTGGCATGGATGGGACACGGGACATCATCGGCAAGTGCCATTTAGTTGTCACTGCTGGACTTCAACCATATCCCCCCAAGGGAATTTTAGAATGGACCATGAAGCAAGCTTGCGTAACGGAAGAACACATTCTTCATTATACTCCTTGCTACGTCTGGGGCGTTCAGGATCCCGTGCGGCTCCCTCATGCTTTACCACTCTCTGCCATTGGACTGACCCGTCCGCCGCAGAGCTGGCAGTATCTTACCCCGGATCAGGCAGCAATTTTAGAAAGGAGGGGGAGTGAATGAGCTACATCTTTTCGCGGGCGCTGGTGGAGGCATACTCGGAAGCGAATTGCTCGGCATCCGAACCATCTGCGCCGTCGAACTCGCCCCCTACCCCGCAAGCGTACTGCTCGCCCGCCAGAATGACGGACTACTCCCGCCTTTCCCGATATGGGATGACGTATGCACCTTTGACGGACGACCGTGGCACGGCCTTGTTGACGTGGTATCGGGAGGCTTTCCGTGCCAGGACATTTCAGCCGCAGGAAAAGGCGCCGGCATTGACGGCGCCCGCTCCGGGCTCTGGCGGGAAATGCACCGAATTATCAATGAGGTACGACCGAAATTCGCATTCCTGGAAAACTCACCTTTGCTTGTGGGAAGAGGACTTGCCAGAGTCCTCGGTGATCTTGCCGAAATCGGGTACGATGCGGAATGGCTTGTGCTGGGAGCGGACGACGTGGGAGCCCCACACATCCGGAAACGCATCTGGATACTTGCACATGATCCCCACGCCGACGGCTTGCAACGCCCCAAACAAGGGGAGCAATACACGGGGTCCCAAGTCATTGATGGATGTAGCCTCCACAGGCTGGATGCCGGGGATGATGTGGCCGACCGCAACAACGAAAGGTCTCGACGGAGGGTCGAATTCCAGGAAAGCCTTGCTGAAAAAAGATGTATGGATTGGAACTCCAACCGCTTCCGGGAAGAAGCGGAGCGAGAAGTTTCGGGAGGGGAACAAGCTGCCCAATCCACACGAGTTTGTAGAGATGTTTCCGAGCTCCCTTGCCTCGGATCACAAGAGACGTGGCCCGAACAGCAGGCAACAGGGATTGTCCGAATTTGTCCGGATGTTTCCTACTCCAACCGCCAGTTGCGGCGGCAAGGAAAGCAACCGGAAAACAGGGAAGAAATTGATAACTGTGGTTTCACAGTTTCCAACACCCCGCACCCAGGGCATGTGCGGGGGGGACGGGGTCTTTCCAGAAAATGAAAGACTTGGAAGCCAAGGGAATTATCACGCCGGACGAGCGGAGACAAATGACTGCGGGGAATGGTGGTCAGCTGAACCCGACGTGGGTCGAGTGGCTCATGGGGTGGCCGCTAGAGTGGACCGCATTAAAGCCATTGGCAACGGACAAGTTCCGGGAGTGGCGGCAACTGCATTCCAGGTTTTGCTTGGCAGATTCCAAGAAGGAAAGGAGGAACTATGAACACGAGAGTACCCCGTAAAAGGGCTCTGGCCCGGTATCTTGGAGGCAAAAACCGCATTGCCCACTGGATTATCAGCTTTTTTCCGGCTGGCGGAAGGAGTGCAAGGTTTCCCACGACACGCAGGGCGGCAAGAAGATTGAATGCCTGTGGATGAACTACAACCCCCAACTGACGCTTTTTTAATTATGGAATTCATCAATATCCCAACAGCCTTGTTTTCCAGCCCCGAATATATCGGGGCGGAACCCATACAGCGCGCCACCTGGATCTCTCTGCTGGCCTGGTGCTGCGAACAGGAAAACGGCGGCATCATTGAGGGCTGCCGCTCCTGGGGCATGCGCCGCTGGATGCAGACCTGCGGCGTGACGGATCAGGAAATCAGCGTGGAAAACGAACTCTACCACTTTGACGGCGACAATCTCGTCGTATTCGGCTATCCGCATGAAATTCAGGCCAGCGTGCAAACGCGCCGGAAGACCGCCCGTGAAAATGGGAAACTTGGGGGGAGACCCAGGAAAACCGACATTGGAACCAGTGTAGGAACCGAAAAGGAAACCCACGAAAAACCAACGTCAGTTATTTCCGAAAACCCAGAAGAAACCCAGTCGGTTTTTTTTAATAACCCAGACATAACCCATGAAGAAACCGTAAGGAAGGAAGGGAAGGAAGGAATTCACCCCCTTACCCCCTCTCCATGCACCGTGGAGGAAGTCGAAGCTCATTTGCAGGCCGCGGCTTTTGCGGGGCGTGTGCGTTTGGCTCCCGACCAGATACCGGACTGCGCCACGGCCTACTGGGGAAGCAGGGACGCCGTCAACTGGACCCGCAACGGCATCCCCGTGACCAAATGGCAATCCGACGCCATCAGCTTCGCCACCAGCTACGCCCTCAACCATCCGCCGCCTCCTGAAAACGGAGACCCCTATTCGAACCTTCAGGAACTCTAACCCCCAACAACTTCAACAACATGATCGACTCGCAGACAATCATTGACGCCGAAAAACTGGTACTCTCCCGGGCAATGGACGGCGCCCAGGAATTGGCGGACCTCCGGGACAAGGGCATCAACCGCCAGACATTCAGCCTCCCGGCGCACCAGCAAATCTGGACGGCCCTGGAAACCGTCGCCAGCACGGGAGGAACCGTGGACGCCCTCACCGTCATCGCCCGCCTTGAAGCCCAGGGCCAGCTTGACGCCGTGGGAGGACACGCCGGAGTCGTGAAAACGGCCACCTACGGAGCCCTTGCCCGGTACAAAACCGCCGCCGCCCTGGAAATGGTCACGGAAGCCGCCAAAAAACATGCGCTGCTCGCGTTTGCCACCCGGATGGCGGAAGCTGCCGGCGATCAGCTCAAAAGCGCGGAAGAAGCCCTTGATGAAGCCGAACGCGGCATGTCCGCCCTGCGGGACCGGTGCGGCGTCCGCCAGACCGAAACCATCCGCGGGGCCGTGGGAGCCATCATTGAAAACCTGCAATGGCGCATGAACAACCCCGGAGCCATCAAAGGGATCTCCTCCGGATACCGCCGCCTGGACCTGACCCTGGACGGCCTGCAGCCCGGCGCCATGATCGTGCTTGCCGCCCGGCCCGGAGTCGGGAAAACCGCCGCCCTGGTCAACATCCTCACCAACATCTGCCTTGAGGGAACCCCCGTGGGCATGTTCAGCCTGGAAATGCCGAAATCCCAGCTCCTGGAACGTGTCCTCTACGGCATGGCCGGCATCAACTCCGACGACATCCGCCGCGGCAAGCCGATGACGGTCGGACAGCAGCAGCATTTCACGGCCGCCGTCAGGAAAATCACGGCCGCTCCGCTGCACATCGACGACGAAAGCTCCCTCACCATTGACAGCATCAGAGCCCGGGGCCGCCGGATGGTCCGGGAACACGGCGTCAAATGCATCGGCGTGGACTACCTGCAGCTGGTGCGCTCCACGACCCAGCAGGCCCGGGGAAGCCGGGAACGGGAAGTCTCGGAAATCTCCGCCGGCCTCAAATCCCTGGCCAAGGAACTCAATATTCCCGTCCTGGTGCTGGCCCAGCTCAACCGCGACGTGGAAAAAAGAGCCGGGAACGCCCAGGGCAAACCGGTCGTTTCCGACCTGCGCGACTCCGGATCCATTGAGCAGGACGCCGACCAGATCATCATGATCCACCGCCCCTACATGTACAAGCCCGACAAGCACGACCCCACGGAAGCGCAGTGGATCATCGGCAAAAACCGCTTCGGACGGCTGGGACACATCCCGTTCCGCTGGACGGCAGAACTCACAAAATACGAAGAAGAGCCCAATTACCCTGCCAATAAATCATGAAAAAACTGGACATTATTACTCAACCCTGCGGATCTCATGCCTTGAGAATATCCCTTTATTTGGGACCCAAGCGCAAAAGAATGAGAATTTGTATCGGATTGGAAACACACGATTACATGGAAGCCCAGCGCCGAGCATTGCTTCTTCTCCGCTATAATAAACGCCTTGGAATTTATGACCGGGAAATCCCGGAAGAATCGGAAATTACATATCCTGAAAAAACGGATGACTTACCCTTGTTTCGGGACGACAATGAAATTCAAAGCGAAAATGGTAACTCCCGTTGATATATTCCGGCGCAAAAAGATAGATGCTCGCCCCATGTCCACACGCGAACGGGCTATGCTGCCCGCCGCGGAACGGGTGAATTCTATTTTTACGGCGGACGTTGAAAAAGCGCAGTTTCTGCAACGCCTCGCCGACATGCTTGACGACTTTTTATCCGGCAAAAAGCAGGAGATCATACTTCCGGACGGTACGTCAACAACGGTGGGCGTGATGTATGGGAAGGCCGACTTTATAGCCAAGGCCCGCGCTTTTATGGCCGCAGAAGGAATGGCAGCGGATGCGGGAGACAACCGCATTACCAACATCGGCGCCCGTTCCCGCCTGTCTTTGATCTTTGACACGATGACCCGCTGCTGTTACGGGCAGGCCCGCTGGGAAAGCGGCATGACCCCGGAAATGCTCTACGCCTACCCGGCGTGGCGTTTCGTCCGGCATCCGGGTGCCAGGATGCCCCGTCCTTTGCATGTACTCAATGAAGGAGCCGTCCGGCTTAAGACGGACTTCCAATTTTGGGCCGTCGAGATGAATTCTCCGGCGATAGGCGGCTTCCTGCTGCCCTGGCCTTTGTACGGCTTCAACTCATGGATGGATATTGAAAGCGTATCTCGAGCCGAGTGTATCAGATCTGGCCTGATTGCCCCCGACTGGGTTCCCGGCCCGGTGGACATGTCCCGTTTCGGGGCAACGCTGCCGGAGCGTCTTATGAACCGGTCGGCCTCCGTCCAGAAAGTGAAAGACCCGGCTCTTGCCGCCCGGCTTCGGGAGAGCCTCAAAAAGCGCCTCGGAGCTGACGCCTTGGACAGGGACGGACGGCTTGCCATCCCGGCTCATGAACTCGTCCAGCGTATGCAGGGCCAGGCAGAGCAGGGAAGCCCGGCTGGAATATCACCGTTGCAAATGACGTTTGATTTGTTCAACCCGGAAAGAAAGGATTCTGCTATGGCGGACTTGATGAAAAAATCTGGCTTGAGACCACGCGGGGAGGCGACACTGGAACAGGTGGAGGCTTTCATGAATGCCCTGAAAACTCGCCATCCGGAGCGGGATTGGGTCAACGAAAAGGTGGAGAAAGGCATTACTGATAAATTCCGTCCTATGGCAAAGGAAACTATCCATAAAAACATGAACGAATTCATGCGGATGGTAGATCCTGAAATTTTGGACAACCTGCCGTCTCTCAATTCCGTTAATAAGGAGTTAAATTTTGGAAACAGGGGGAGCTATAACCCCATAACCCGGACCATTTTTTATTCCAGCGGGGAAGAGTTCGACAAAGATAATCATTTCCATGAACTGGCACATTGGCTGCATTTTAATGCAGAAGATGCAAAAAAAGAAGAAGCTTGGCGATTATTTCCAGAAGAGGATCAAGGGCGAGAAAAAGGGGCGCCTTCTGTGCGGTACTAATGGTTATTCCGACCATTTTGCACCGTCATTTGAACGATGGGATGATTATGCCGGGAAAGTTTATGGGCGGGAACCCGTTGACGGCATGCCTTACGGAGTGGAGATGCCTACACGCCACCTTCAAAAACTGGCTTTGTCTCCAGATGAGTTCCTTCGATATTGGAATGATACAAGAGACGGCAAACATTACTGGCGCATGGCGTTTTTAAGAAGTTTAACCTTAATGTTCAAATGAATAAAAAAACACTGGAGTTATATCGGGAATATCAGTCAGGAAAGTTAGAAGTTAACGAACTGATTAGTCAACTTGCTGATTTGTGCGAAAAGGGAGAATGCAAGGTAGAAGAACTAATTGTCGCAGAAATGAAAGCCGGCATTTGTATTATACCAACTTTGGCTGACGGAGTTGAACTGGAATTGTATTTCCGAAAACATCCGGAAATGAGAGGGAAAATCTTTTTAGAATGAAGAAAAAATCCACCATTCCACCGAAGAGAACAGGACGCCCGACCAAATATACGGACGCCCTGGCGGATGAAATATGCAGACGCATTGCCGAAGGCGAAATGTTGATGCAGATTGTACGGGATGAGCACATGCCGGAACGTAAGACAGTTTATAACTGGATGAATGAGCATGACGACTTTTTACACAACTACGCGCGTGCGTGCGAGATGTCGGCGGATGCCTTGGTGGAAAAGGGCCTGGAAATACTTGACGGAAGCAGCCCCGATTGTGCGCAGATGGACAAAAATAGGGCCGAATACCGTAAATGGCTGGCCGGGAAGAGAAATGCCCGTTACGGGGAACGGCAGGCAGTGGAACTCACCGGGGCCAATGGGGGGCCTGTGGAGATGATCACGGAATGCGACGAAGACAGAATAGCTTCCGTCATGGACAGAATTGAATCCATCCGCAGAAAGAGGGCGGAAGAAGAGAATGGCGGAACGTTGTGATGACATAGTATCCCGGTGCCGTTTACGGCTGGCTGAATTCGCCGTTGCCGTGCTGGGGCTGGACCCCTACGACTGGCAGATCAACACCTATGAGGACATTAACGATTACCGGCGCACGGCCGTTGTAGCGGCTAACGGTTCAGGCAAAACTGTTTCCCTGGTAGGTCCTGTTGTACTGTGGTGGCTGTATTGCTTTCCCCGCGGACGTGTTGTTCTTACGTCCGGTTCCTGGCGGCAGTTAAAAACCCAGCTCTGGCCCGCAATCCGTGCTTACCAGTCTCATCCGGCATTCCGGGGTTGGAAATGGAACCAGATGGAAATTTTGACTCCGGAAGGAGGCTTTACCTCTATATTTTCTACCAATGATGAACAGAAGGCGGAAGGGTATCACGCGACGGCGGCAACGCCTGTCCTTTATATTGTGGATGAAGCGAAAGGCGTTCAGGACGGTATTTTTGAGGCGGCGGACCGATGCACCGTCACCCGGTACCTGTATCTTTCCTCCCCCGGTTCCGCTATGGGGAAGCATTACCGTTGCTTTCACGACGAGGCCAAAAACTGGAGGCGAACCAGGGTCACGTCATACATGTGTCCCCACATCCGTCCGGAAAAACGTGCGGAAGACTTGGAAACCTACGGGGAATCCCATCCCCTCTACCGTTCCATGCATCTTGCGGAATGGACGGAAGGGGAAGACATGCTTGTCATTACTCCGGAACAACTGCGGCATGCGATAGACCATCCTCCGGCGTTCAGACCGGGCGGACAATGGGCCGCTTTAGATTTTGCCGCCGGTCGAGATGAAAATGCCATTGCTGTACGAGAAGGAAACCTTGTCAGACTGGACCAGGCGTTTAGACAATCCAGCACGGTACAGGCCCGGCGCCGGATGGCAAACCGCCTCAAGGAACTCGGCATTGAAGCACATAATGCGTGGGGAGACTCGGACGGCCTGGGACTGCCTATCGTCCAGCAAATGGCCGAACCGGTTGAAAGCGGCGGGGACGGCTACCGTATCAAAGAGTTCCGAGGAGGATTGCCCGGGGAAGACCCGGAACATTATCTGAACACCATTTCCGAAGCGTGGATACTGGGGGCTCGCGACATCGTCAACGGAAAGATCCGCATTGATGAACTCGACCCGGTCACATTCCGCCAGATGACTACACGCCAGATGGAATGGGATCAGAAGGGCCGCCTCCGCGTCATGTCCAAAGAAGACATGCGGGGAAAGGGCTTGCATTCCCCGGACCGGGCCGATGTGATTTTCATGGCTATTTGGGCCGGCCGTTCCTCCCGTGGCATTTGGACGGAGGAAACGGATGTGTACACGCCTCCGGACACGGAAGGGTGGTATTATGACTCTTGGGCGGAAGGTCCTGTCTCTTGCGAAATTTGAAACTCATATCCAGTCCCGGTTATTTACGGATTTAAGGATTGCCGCATCATATTTTCATGAGGCAAGCCGCCAACTACAACATACACGCCACGGAATCCCTGCCGCAGTCTCTTGCGCTGCATTTTATTTCTCCATCCGGTGAGGATATGGACATCAGCGGCATGACGCTACGCGGAGCGGTAGTACAGGATGGGGTGATCATGTTGGACTGTGCCGTTACGGGGGCGAGTGCGGCATTGGTGACATGGCCGAGGCTGGCCGCCGGATGCGGCGCTTATGATATTTTTCTGACCGACGCATCGGGCAAAGAATACCCCTTGTTGAAGGGAGCCGTGCATGTAGTGTCTCGCGTTACACCTCCGGATGGAACGGAAGATGCTGCGGCCGTAGCTGGTGCACTTGATGTCTCCATCCCCGAAACGGAAGACGGCTCCGTGACCATTGTGGAAAACCCGTCCATTGTGGTCGAGGAGCTTGTACGACAAGCCGAAGCGGCCCGGGATGAAGCAAAGCAGCTTGTGGAAACGCTGGAAGGCCAGGTGGAAAGCGGGGAATTGGTCAATGAGGCTGTAGCAAATAAATTGCCCGCCGCGCTCAAGGATGCGGGAGTGGAATTGGAAGCCGCGACCGGGCAATCCTCTTTGTCCAGCGGAGACGCCGCCGACACCTGGACCATCGTGGGAGGCTATGCGATGACGTGGGGAGACGAGATACTGGCCGGGCATCTGCCCGACAGCTGCCGCCTGACGAGTATTTCAACCGTGTATTTTTTTGACAATCCCGCCCTGAATCAGTATTGCCTGCGGATTTGGAAGCTGGTGGACGGAGCTTACAGCCTGATTGGCACCTCCGCCTATGTGTCCAACCTGTCCAGCGGTCAGACGGCCACGTGGGTATTTACGCCGGGCGTTCCCCTGACACGCGGGGACAAGATCATCATCCAGGTATGCGAAGGGACCGAGATGACGCCCTACGCGCTGGGCATGCACGCCGTACTTACTCCGTCCGTCCCTGGTCGCGGCCTGGTGGCGGAGGTGGCTAACCCGCCCGCCGTGAACGGCACGATGGCCCCGCTGATGACCGTGGTAGTGGACTATGACGACGGAATCACCCTGGGAGGGCTGGAGCTGGCCACCGCTAGGCAACTGGATAGCCTGGGGCGGGATGTGCGCCAATCTTCCGCGACCGCCGAGGCTGCGGCGCGGACGGCTGGCCAGTCCGCCGCCACCGCGTCCACGGCTGCCGATAATGCCGCAACATCTGCCACCAGCGCGGCCAACTCCGCCACGGCGGCGGCTAATGCTCTGGCGGCCATGCCGCAGGTGGACGCATCCGGCAACATGACGCTGGCCGGAGGTCTGACGGCAGTGGGGACCGTCAACGCCAATGGAGGTATCAACATCCCGCTGGCCGTGGGGGTACCGACCGATACGGGCGCGGTTAATCGCTTTTATACGTCAGGATTGGCAGGAGCTGTATCAGCGTTGGTTCAGCCAATATACCTTAATTCCAGTTCGATCACAGTCGCGGGTTCCATTTCTAAATCTTCCAACGGTACTCTTGCCGGGTTGACACAGCGTTTTTCGGTGGGTGCGGCTTCTGCCGGGTCCAATGCGTACGGGTCAGCGGTTATTCCCCTGACAGGGCCTAACGGCCAATTTAATTACAGTTCTGTCTGCGGATTTTCCCTTGCGGTCAACGCGACAGCCTTCGCCAAATTTACTTTTGGCATAGGGCGCGGCTCAAAAACCAACAGAACCGGGTTGACGATGGATTCTTATTCTATGATTCCGGGGAACGATCTGGCCGTCAACCACGGGGAAATCATCGATGTTACCATCAATACGCCTTACGATACTGTCCGCAAGGGATATGAAATCAGAGTAAGGGAAATCTTTTATGTATCGTCTGTTGGACACTGGCAGGTGAAGACGACAACCGTATTTCTTTCAGTAGGGACGAATGAGCTGATGCCGAACGGGCTGAACAGGCTTATTTACATGCAGAGCGGGCCGCCGAGTACAGCAGTGCGGGAGGAAAAGGCGGCTCTTTATATGGAGCTGGGAGGCGGCAGTACCAATACCCTGTTCAAAATAGCTTCTCTCCGCGGCTTCATCGCTTTCGAGGCAGGAACAGGCGTAAGCACTCTGATCATCGACGCGCGCAATGAGAAAACATATGCCCTTTCAGCCGACGCGGGCACAGGCACCAGGCACCTTTATTCCAATGGATTGACCAATCCAACCTATCACGCATTGGAAGCAATGGCCGTCAATGCTATTGAAGCCGAAGAAACGGCTGATTTTGAAGATATTAACATACCTCTCTAGTAATGAATAACGCAGAGATACAGATTCAGTTTCCGAAGCCCGGCAACTGGCAGGAATTCACCCTGACAGCCATTTATCAGGACAAGGGCGGATATAGACCTCCGGCGCGCTATACGCAGGACGATATACCAGCCGACCAGGCCCCGGCCATGCAGGCGGTAGTGGCCGCACTGGTGGGATTGTCGGAGCCGTGGCAGGCGTCCCAGGTGTGGGCAAGGCAGGACTGGGTGGTTACCGATACCCCTACAGGAGTACCACAATACCCTTGGGTTATCACCGAGGCTGTGTCCCTAACCGTGGAGGCCGTCAATCCCCAGGGCGGGCGCAGGGTGTTCACTTCCCGCGACTACCCGGCTTTTGTGATCACGGATCCCGCCGCCGTGGACTTTTTCAAGTATTTCACTCAATCCTGATGATGGCCTATGAATCCACAGACACGGTGATTTACCGTCCGGACGGCCTGGATGCGGTCACGCTCTGCAAACAGGGGGATCTTATGGCGGCTCCGGTGGACGTTACGGCCTCCGTCCAGGTGCAGCGGGACGGCGTGCTGGGAAGTTCCTGGATGCTTCAGCGGGCGCGGGGCAACGCCCTGATGCAGCTGTCTTTCACAGTGGCCCATCCGTTCCCGACAGCGGCGGCGGCGCGGGCCTGGGGCCTGGACGTCCAGGAATTGTTCACGCTGCATCCGCTGGGGCGCGTCACCTGGCTGACATGCTTTTTTCAGGGGTGCCCCCAGCGCGTGAGGGAATACGCCGCCACTGTGGACCCTCCCCGCCCGTACCCCCTGACCAGTGAACACTGGTACGGGGTGGACTTGCGCGGGGCAGCATGGCAGGCCGTAGAATTCAAATTTGCCCTGACCGGAGACATTGACTGATGAACAACAATATTGACATATCCCTGACGCTTGGCACCCGGGCGGACATGAGCGGGATTAACCAGGTGCGCAAGGGTGTGGACGATCTTTCCACGGCAGCCAGGGGGCTGCCGCGGGAACTTATTTCCGGAGGGGTGGGATCCGTGGCGGATGCCCGGGCATTCTCCGGGGCATCCGCCCCCGGCAGGATGACCATACAGGTGGAGGGGCTGGACCGTCTGGCCGGGACAATCGCCCGGGCGGAAGGAGTGGCGGCCAGCGGAACGTCCGCCCAGGGACGGACGGACAAGGCCCTGGAAGAAATGCAGTCCGGAATTGCCCGGGTGTCCAAAGCCGTGGAAGAGGTAGCCCGCGGGGCTGCTGCCCCGGATCATTCCCCCCTTCCTTCCCCCTCCACCCGGGAAGGCGGGAATGAATGGATGATGGCGCGACTGGACCGGATTGCCGGGCTGCTGGCCAGGATGGACGCCACGCTGGCCAAAAGCCTGGCCGCATCTACCAAGCCGGAGGGGACGCTGGACCAGGTACGCAAGGGCATGGATGAATTGTCCCGGGCGGTCAAGTCTGTTCCGGCGCTGCCATCCGGAGGCGTGGGGGGGCAGACGGGGGCCGTGCCCGCTTATCCGGAGACACAGGCGGCAACGCCTAATGACTGGACCGTGAGGATTGACGGACTGGACGCGCTGGGCGCAACGGTCCAGGGCGCGGACAAAACGGTGGGCCATGCTGCGGATGCCGTCAAGCAGCAGTCCGGATGGCTACAGCGCAGCATTGACGCCTTATCCAAATTTCCAGGACAGGTTCAAACCTGGGCGGGTGATAAAATGCAGGAATGGCGCAAGTTCAAAGGCGGCCTGCAAAACGCCACCAATGTCCTAAACCTGGGCAAGGAAGCCTGGGGGCTGGGCCGGGCTGCCGGAAATGCCCTGAATGATGCGTTTGGCCTGGGCGCTAAAAAAGTTTCCGCGCAACTTGCGGACGTGCTGGCGAAGGGGAAAGCGAAGGTAGAAGCCTGGCAGGCGGGCATGAGTGCGGAACTGGGGAGATTGATCCAGGAACAGACGCTGAAGAAGGAACATTCCCTGGTCAAACAGATCAATGACGCTTACGACGCCCGCAAAAGGACGATCGAAGCCCTGGACGAAAAGGCATCTCGCAATCTGGAAATGCAGGCCCAGCTGCTGGCCATCGAAAACGAGAAGAACCGCAGCATCATCCGCCAAAAGCAAATTCGCGGGGAAATGACCGAAAGCCAGGCCCGGGATGCCCTGGCGGCCATCGACGCCAAAGACGCCGGAGAACGCCGGGAAATTGAACGGAAGCAGGCGGAAAATGCCGTGAAAAAAGCCGAAGCGCTGGCCGAAGCCAAGGCGGAACAGATCAGGCGCATGCAGGAGCTTACCCCATCCAGCCCGGCAGCGGCAGGCGTGCGAGACCTGAAGACGGAGGATTTTTACAAGCAGGCAGACGCTTTCAAGAATGCGGAAGCGGCCCTGAAACAATGGCAGGAACTGGCCGCCAGGCAAAAAAAGCTGAAGAAGGCAATCGCAGACGCGCCCCAAGAAATGGCTAAAGCGGCCATGCTGGGCGGCGTAGGCATCCCACTGGTGGCCGGATTGGTGCAAAAGAAATCCCAGGATGAAGAGAACCTGAAGCACGTGACGGCCCTGATGGATGGCATGCGGAAGGATGCCAAGATGCCCTCCGCTACCAATGGGGAAGTGATGGCCCGCCTTATCGCTGAAAAACAGCAGCAGGAAGCCGCCCTGAACAACATGATGGAAGGCATCAAGAACACGGGGCTGCTGGGAGATGTGCGCGGCAAATCCGGGGATGCCTTGTATATAGCTTATGCGGAGGCTCTGAAAATTGCCAGAGAAGTAATCAAAAACAGAACAGCATCTTTGGCTGATTTGATCAAAGAACAGGAAGCATTGGACGATTCTGTAAAAGTGGCTAAAGAACGGCTGAATAATGTTCTGACTGTTCAGGGCGTCCAGGCAAAAGCTGATCTGAATGTTCAGGAAGAAACGAAAAAGACGGATGCCTGGCAGGATAACCAGCGGCGGGATGCTACGGTTTCCCGGACGGCGGCGGAGGCTCTATCCAAGGCAGCGGAAGCGCGCAGAAAAGAACTGGATGCCAGCAAAAAAAATATGGAGACCGCCGCAAAAACGCTGGATGCAAGCCTGGATTCCTTTTCCGGATTTGCAGACAAGCATGCGGAGGGCAACGAAAAAGCCCAGGAGAACGTCACCAGGATCCGGGACACGATTGGCCGCTTGCGCAACAAGGACAGAAAGTTATGGGACAAGCGGGATGAGGATGACGCTAAATGGGTGGATGAATTCTTAAAAGCCCTGAAAGAAAAATTCGGCAATGCTTACAATTCCGACGCCGACCGGGGCATGGTGAAAGCTGCGGAACAAGCCTGGAAGTCCATGTCTGACATCCTGGCCGCTAAAAAGACACAGGAAGGACAAGAACAAAAAATCAAGGACTTGGAAGAAGCCGCCCGGAAAGTAACCGCCCTGCCTGAAGACATCCAGGCCAAAAGCATGGCGGCAATGGAGCTGACGGAATGGATGCGAAAATACCGGGAGGGGGCTGTGCAGAAAGCGGGGGATCTGGCCGGAAGTTCCGACTATGAAATCCTTTACCAGGTGGAGGACGTTGTACGCAAGGCGTTACAGGACGGACAGGTGGACAAGGGCGAGCGTGCCCAGCTGGCCAGCCAGCTGAAAATGCTTCTTGGCAACGACCGCGGCCAGGACGAAACACCCGCGATTCACGGCATGGTGGAGCTGGTGCGGGAGATACTAGGCAGGTATTCCAGGAGCCAGGAAACGGCGCAAAAGCTGAACGCGGAAGTGGCGGAACTGAAAAGCCGCCTGAACAAGATTGATTCACAGCGGGGTTATGGGCATTAGAACAGTAGAATTGACGGGGCTGGCCAGCCAGTCATGCAGCTGGCAATGGCGGAATTTTACGGCGGCCCAGGTGTCTTTCCAGCTGGGGCGGGAAATGATGGATGCCGCCCCCTTCTCTTATAAAGAGCGCGTGCGGGTGGCGTGGGACGGCGTGACGGTGCTGGACGGCACCGTGCGCAAGTGTGATGCCGCCTTGTCCGCGTCCGGCTACGTGTGGCAGGTGGAAATTTGCGACCACTGGAAGCCGATGGAGGGCACGACGTTTTTCGGCTCCGGCATCGGGGCGGGCAGGATTGCTTTTTCGTTTGCGTCCTTTTCCGGCCTATCCTCCGGGGCGTCGGTCAAACGGCGCATCAAGATAGCGGCGGCCCTCCGGACGGTGCTGGACAACGCCCGCAAACATGGGGCGCTGGTGACGGATTATGTGCTGGATGTGGATGATTCCGCCTGGATCTGGGACACGGATGTCGCCTGTGACAAGCACGCCTCCCTGCTGCGCAAATTCCTAAGTTCTCGGCCCGGCATGGTGGCCTGGTTTGATTATTCCGGAGCCAGCCCCGTGCTGCACATTGCGGACGGGGACCGCCTGGACCCGGTGACGCTGGACCGGATCGCGCACAGATTGTCAAAAATCCAGCTGACGGAACGGGTGGACCTGGTGCCCCCCGCGGTGGGGGTAGTGATGACGCGGGGCAAGTACGCCACGTCCACGGTTGTCCACCCGACCGGGGCGGACTTGCACCAGGAAGGCTGCACGATCGTGCAGCTGTCCGACCCGCGAACGGGGGATGACCCGGACGACACCGACGAGGATGGCGTGGATGGCCCCCAATACAATTTTGCCAAGCCGGAAATGATGGTCCTGGGGGAAAAGATGCCGACCGGGCCGGAGGACGCCCGGGAATGGTGGACGAAAAAGATTCCGGAACTGGCGAAGGTTCCCGGGGCACAGTTCGGGACGATCCAGCGGGAGACGCCCGCCGTGGAAGGGCAGGATGCCAGGAACTACAGCACGACCGCCACCAAGTACGAACTTGTTTCCGGTTCTTTAAGCGAAGCCTGCACAACCATCAAATGGTGTGAAGTAGTCTTCAAGCAATACGTTTACATAGATTCCCCTCCGAAAAAGGGTTTTGAGCTGCTCTTTCCGCGTAAAAAAACCGTGACGAGTAACGGGGACAAGGTGACGAGGTATTATAACTGGCTGACTTGGCGGGGCATCACGACCAATGTTCGCCGACGGTCTTACAAAGTGGACCGCCAGGGGACAATCGGCCCGGAGGACGGTTCTGCATTCCCGCCTCCGTCCGGAGGAAGCGGAAGCGGCGAAGCGGACTGGCCAAATTACAGGCCCGTCCTGGAAGCCTATTACCAAATGACCCGCGTGGCCCCCTGGGCCGGAAGCGTGGACGCCCTGGCGGCCATCCGCCCGGACCTGCTGCTGGGGCGGCGCTTGTCGATTGCAGGAGCCAACCCGGACTGGCTGGACATGCGGACGGTCATTCAGGGCGTCACGGTGGATTTATCCGCGGGCAACACGTATATATCCACGGGAGTTCCCGACCATTTGAGCCTGCAAAGCATGATTGACCGACAGCAGCAGCTTTACAGCAACCAGGCCGCTATGGATGACCGGGACAACCAGGATCAGGTGCAGGACAATCCCGCCCTGTCCCTGACTTACGATTCCAACGCCCGAATCAGCCCCAAGGCCCCGACCGTCAGCCCCCGCGGCGAGGTTATCTGGTCATCCGCGACGCCGGAGCCGAACGACTACGGATTCCGCGTCCAACTGGAATACGATGAAGACGGCCAGAAGACGGGAGCCACCATCACGCCCGGGAAAATCATGCTGAATGGCCGCGTGCTGGGAGATGCCCCGGCAAGCAAGGATTTGCCGATGATGGAAGGGGAAGTCTGGCTGAATTTGATTCTGAATGAAACCGAGGAAATCACGGGCATGGCCGTCATTTCCTCTGCGGGGACGGTGGATCCCTTCATGCTTACATCCATAGACGGCGCAAGGCCGTCCCGGTTGTTTTATTATTCCTTCCCTCTGGCCGTCATTAAAGGCGACGAGGTAATTCAGTATGCCCTGGGCACCATTCAGCTTCCCGTAGGGGGCGGCACATATTATCCGTGGGGGCCGTAGTTTTTATGATCAGAATTCACATATTCACGTACAAAGAAGACGCCCCGGAAGCCGTAGCGGCGGCCAGGTGCGCCCGGATGGCCTGTCCGTCTGCCCTGGTGCGGGTGCTGGATGATTGCCACGCCCCGGTGGATGCCGGGACGGTGGAGGCCCTGGAAGAGCTGGGAGCCGTCTATGATCAGACATCCTGGATGCGCGGCGGGAATTTGCGCGGTCCTGGCGCCATTGTGGGGGTTCTGCGTTCTATGGCGGCGGACGCCTCCCCTGACGACATCCTGGTCAAGCTGGATTCCGACACGGCACTTTTAGATGGGGACTGGCTGCAATGGATGGCGCCCCACCCGGAATGCCTGTGGTACTCTTCCGGGGACGATCGGCATTTAACCTATGGATGCTGCTATGCCGTGCGCGCCCATGTGGCCGTTCACCTGGCCGACATTCTTCAGGCACGCCATTTGCCGGATTCCGCCCCGGAAGATTTAACGTATGCCCTGACCATGATTGAAGAATACGGACGGGAGGCATGCCGGATTGAAGCGCCCTGGCGGCGCGGGGAAACGGAGAATTCCCGCTGGTCCTGCTGGTGCTGGCACAGTGCCGAGGCTTCCCCTGATTTATACGCCCGGATGTTCCGGATGGTGACGACAGGCAACCCCCGGCCTCATGGAGTGCCGCGCGAGCGCAGGGCGGAAGTTATGCACTCCCTTTGCAACGCCAAAATAAAGTTGATGGCAGCGGCGGCAATGACCCCGGTTCAAGGTACGAATCAACCTTCCTTCCGGTAAGTTTTTTATAGCAAATTCGGGGGTAAAAGTCACGCGAATTCACCCGTTTTCAGGCGTTTTTTTAACCTATTTTCAGGCTTCCGGAAAGGGGCTTTTCCTGGCCGCAAGTGGCGAAATATCGCAACAACCTGTCCCACATATCGCAACTATCTTGCGCCGTTACAGCGGCAGGGCATATTTGTCTGGAAAAGAAGTGTGAAACACGCTAATTCATGGGCATGAGACCCCAAGGGAACGAACAGGAAGCGCGCCGGAACAAGCATGTGCGCAGCGCGCCGTCCAAAATTGCCGTGAAGGCGCTGGGAGAGGAGGTGCTGGACGGGATTCTGGACAAATCCTCCAACCCTCTGCTGCTTATTCTGGACTGCGTGCAGGACCCCCACAACCTGGGAGCCATCCTGCGGACGGCGGACGGCGCGGGAGTGGATGCCGTCATCGCCCCCCGGGACAAATCCGTGGGCATTACGGAGACGGTGCTGCGCGTTTCCGTCGGCGCTGCGGAAAAGGTGCCTTTTATTCAGGTGACCAATCTGGCGCGCACCATGAAGCAGCTCCAGAGCCGCGGCATCTGGATATTCGGCACGTCGGACAAAGGAGACCGCGGCCTGTATGAAACGGACTTCACGGGGCCGGCCGCACTGGTGATGGGGGCGGAAGGGGAAGGGATGAGAAGATTGACGGAAGAGAACTGCGATTTCCTGCTGAGGATTCCCATGAAGGGAAGCATTCCGTGCCTGAACGTATCTGTGGCTACGGGCGTATGCCTGTATGAAATAGTACGGCAGCGTTCCTGATTCCATGACTGTTTTTCTCCCTCCCTCGTCTTTATGATTCAGGAACTTGATCTTGCTCCGGGGGAACGCGCCAGGTTTATTTCAGACATCCATTTCGGCCATGCCAAGGCGCTGGCCCGGGAGCCGGAAGAGCTGGGGTTTCTTCTGGAGGGGTGCTCCCATCTGGTAGTGTGCGGGGACCTCAGTGAAACCCGTGAAAGCCCCTGCCGGGAGGAAGGATTGGAAAAACGGGCCCGTTTCCTGCGGATGTGCCGGGATGCCGGGGTGCAGCCCGTTCTGCTGGCCGGCAACCATGATCCGGACGAGAAAGCCGGCCTGCTGAAATTGCAGGGCGGCCGCATCTGCGCTTTGCACGGCCATGCGCTGTTCAGGGAGGTGGCTCCGTGGGGATGGGAATATTTGAAAAACAAGCAGGTTTCCCGCGAACTGATCGCAGCGTTCCCGGAGGCGGAGGCAGATTTGCTGCGGCGGCTGGAGCTGGCCCGTGCCATGAGTGTGCTGGTGCCTCCTGTTTATACGCGTTCCGGAACACATCAAAATAAACTGGTGCGTTTTTTAGCTCATTCTGCCTGGCCGCCGGAACGGCCCGTGCGGATTCTTCTGGCATGGCTGACGATGATGCGGCGCATGGGGAAATTTGCAGACCGTTTTTTTCCGGAAGCGGAAGTCGTCATTTTTGGCCATCTTCACCGACGGGCGGTGAGCGGGAAAAAGGGGCGGCGGCTGTACGTCAACCTGGGCGCCTGTTTCCGCCATGCCAGATGCTGGGCGGCGGACGTAACGCCGGAAAGAGGAGTCTCCATCCGCAGTTATACGCCCGGAGGATATGATGGCCCGGAGGCAATTCTCCGCTGATTGATGCCCACGGAAAAAAAGTGAGGGGAACGCGTCCGTGTTTAGGCGATAATGTGTTAGAGCACCGGATGACTAGTCCATACAGTTTGTGGACGCGTTCCCCATAGAATTTGGCCGCGCCTGTTTTCCCTGGTAGCCGGCGGGACAGTTTTTCCCGGAGCTTTTCAGGGCGCAGCCCCGGCAGCAGCAGGGGCGCGAGGAGGAAAAAAACCTGGAAAAGAAGGACTCCATTCTGGCGGGTGCGCCGCCGGAGCACTTTCTTTCACCGTTTCTTTCCGAATTGGGGCTGACCATGAAGCAAAGTTAGTGCAACCTAACTCATGTTGCAAGAAAAAAGTTTGTCTCACCTAATATTTTTCAAGAAGAGGTTGACTTGGTCAGAGCCTTGGTTATTGTTTTTTGTTAGTTAAACCTAATAAGCATCAATCATGATACATGAAAAATTTTCCACTCCGGAGTTGAGCAACAGCCTGGAGGATTATATTGAAGCCGTCCGCAACATTGAGTTGGAAAAGGGATGCGCCACCGTAGGGGAAATTGCGGAATCCCTGAACGTGAAAAAACCTTCCGCCTCACTGGCCATGAAGCAGTTGAAGGAACGCGGCCTGGTGGAATACACGCAGTATTCTCCCATTGTCCTGACCAGGGAAGGCCGTTATTACGCGGACCGGGTCATTTCCTGCCATACCATGGTGAAGGAGTTCCTCATTACGGTGCTGAAGATGGAGGAAAAACGCGCCGATGAAGTGGCCTGTTGCATTGAACATATCATGACTCTGGAGGAAATCTCCCGTTTCCAGCTTCTGACGGATCGTTGCAGGGAGAGAGGAGAATAAAATACTCCCACATGATTTTCCGGGAGGACGGTTCATGAGGGAATGGCTCATCCCTCTCTTTTTTACTTCGGAACCCGGACCGGGGGAAGGCATCGGCGTGTGCTGCGCGCGCTGACGTACACTGTGGAAGCGTTATGGAGGAACGCGGAAAGGTCCGGGGTAATCAGCCCGAACATGCCCAGCAGGATCAGAGATGAGTTGAACCCGATGATAAAGCGGTAGTTGCGTTCTATTTTTTCAAGGACGGCACAGCTCAATTCCCTTAAAACAACCAGTTCAGCCAGAGAGCTGGACAACAGGGAAATATCCGCCACTTCACGGGCGATATCGGAAGAATCCTTCATGGAGACGGAAACATCTGCACAGGAAAGAGCGGGGGAATCGTTGATGCCGTCTCCCACCATGCACACTGTTTTGCCGGATTTCTTCAATTGCTGGATAAAGCGGGCCTTATCTTCAGGCAGAACCTGGGAACGGTATTCCGTGATGCTCAACTGGCGGCTGATGGCGCGGGCTGCGGATTCGCTGTCCCCCGTGAGCATGATGATGGAGGAAATGCCCTGCCGTTTCAGCCGGGCGATCGTCTCTGCGGCTTCCGGCCTGGGCGGGTCGCTGACGCCGATCATGCCGATTGCTCTGCGGCCTATGGCGAGAAAGATGTTGGATTTGCCTCTGGCGTGATTGCGTATGGTCAGCCTTTGTTCTTCCGTGAGGGGGATGCGTTCATCTTCAAAGAGAAAATGGTAGCTGCCCACAAGAACCTTTTTCCCATGAAGGCGGGAGGAAATGCCGTGGGCCACGATGTATTCCACCTCCGCGTGTTCTTCTTCATGGTGCAGGCCCTCCTCCAGCGCTTTGCGCACAACGGCCCGCGCCACGCTGTGGGGGAAGTGTTCTTCCAGGCATGCTGCCGTTTTCAGGATATATTCCCTGCTGCAGTCGCTCAAAGGGATGATCTGCGTTACCTGAGGGCAGGCGGAAGTCAGCGTCCCCGTCTTGTCAAAAACGATGGTGTCCGTTTTGGCGAACAGCTCCATGAATTTCCCGCCCTTGATCATGATCTTGCGCGCTGCGGCCTCTTTCATGGCGGAGATGACGGAAATGGGGGTGGCGAGCTTGATGGCGCAGGAATAATCCACCATCAGCACGGAGAGAGCCTTGGAGATATTCCTGGTGAACAGAAACAGCGCCCCTGCCGTGAGCAGGGTATAGGGAACGATAGAATCCGCCAGCTTTTCCGCCCGGCTTTGGATGCGCGCTTTCAGTTCCTCCGAATGGTCGATCAGGGCGATGATATTGTTAATGCGGGACTGGTCTCCTGCGGCGTCCACCCGGATGACGAGGGAACCCGTTTCCAGCGTGGTTCCGGCAAAGACGACGGACCCTTCCCGTTTGGAAGCCGCTTCCGATTCCCCCGTCATGGCGGCCTGGTTGACTTCCGCTTCTCCGGACAGCACGGTACCGTCCACAGGGATGACGTTCCCCGCGTCCACGCGGATTTTCTCCCCCGGGCGGATTTGCTCCATGGGAACCTGGCGCATGCCTCCTTCTTCCACCCGCCAGACGCGGTCTATATTTATGCTCAGGCTGGCCGCAAGCGCCGCCCGGGTCTTTTTCCGAGTGTAATTTTCCAGCAGGTCTGAAATGGAAAGAAGGAACATGATGGAATTGGCCGTTCCGTAAGCCTTCGTGCCGATGGAAACCCCTATGGAGACGGCGTCCAGAACGGCTACGTTGAGCCGTCCGCTTCCCAGGCCGGCCATTCCGCGCCGTAAATAGGAACCGTAATTCCAGAATGCTTTGGCCATTCTGAGCGGGGGCGGCAGAAACATCTTGCAAAGCAGGAAAGAGGAAGCTTTCCCCGCTATGCGGAGAAAAAAGGACCGGGTCAGTTTCCTGGCCTCCGCGCGCTCTTCCGGTTCGTGGCTGCGGAGTGTTTCCGGCCTGAGCCTGTCCAGCGTGCGGAAAATGGCCTGGGGGTTGGTTCCTTCATACAGGATGAACACACCTCCGTTGCAGGGGGTGGCCTTGACGGAGTATACGCCTTTCTGTTTCAGGAGCCTGCATTCGATGCCGTAAGCCTGGTCATGATTGAATGCGCAGCGGCCGCTGCGTACACGGAGCCTGCCGGGCGTATGATGGATAACCTGGTAATGCATGGGTAAGGAAAAAGAAAAGGGGGAAACGCCCTTCTCCGTGCGTTTCCCCCGTTGGGGGCGGTCCATTCCGCTGGCGGAGAAGGAAACGGGCGCCCCGCTGTTTGGTGATGGACAATGAGATTGCTACTGTTCCGGCCTGCTGTTTTTTGCGGCGGCCTCATGGCACAGGTCCTGGGCTTCTTCCCGGATGTTTGCCAGTTGTTCCATGGCCTTCTGCTGGATGAGCATGGCCTTGGAAAGGCCCTGGACGGCCAATTTCCTGGCAACGGGACTTTTTACTACTTTCGCTCCGATGGCGGCGGCGATCATTCCTCCGACGAAGCCCCAGAGGCCTTTGTTGTTCATGTAACTCATGGTAATGTTTTGATTGGGTTCATCCGGCTTTGGCGGCATGCAGCCGCTTCTTTTCCGGAAGGATTGGATTATATCCAATCCAGCCTGCATTTTTTTAGCGTGCCCCCGTATTCTGGTCAAGATGAATTAGCTGAAACTAATTTTTTTAGCAGGCATGAAAATATTTTTGCGATATTTTTAATACGTTGAAAACAAATAAAATATAATGAACCAACATAATGTTGTACTGAGCAGGGCAAGGGCATTGGGAAGAAAAAGTGTTGACTGAATAGTTAGTTCAATCTAACTTTGCCGCGTTGCATGAACTTGACCCATACAGGACTTCACCGTTTCTTCCGCCGGGTCTGCCGGTACAGGAAACTGGCCGGGCTGCTCATCCGGCGTCCCAGATACCGTCTGCTCTGCGGAGACTGTGGGTTCTGTATGGGGGCATGCGGCAGAGCTGTGAAAGAGCAAGCCCGGGAGAACGGAAGCGGAGCTCTTTCCCTGTAAAAGGAAAGCGCCCCTCTCCACCTCTGGATCAATCATATAAGTATTATACCACAAACATCCAACGATAAGACTAACCGTTTTCTATGAAGAAGCATAACATAATAGCAATGGCGTTGACGAGCCTCATGGCGCTTCCTGTAATCGCTCAAGACAGCACCCCTGCTGTTGGTGATATTTTGCAGGGCATCAATATGTTCACTCCGGAAGAAGGCGATCCTGCCTACAAGGTGAAGGCCAATGAGAAATACGGCACCCAATGGGGTGTGGATATGGCCTACGGACTTTGGAATACGGAAAAGGTTTCCGATGTTAAGCGCCATAACAACCTGGCTCTTCTTCATGCCCAGCTTAATCAGCGCCTTATTGAAGACAAGGCCAACGGGGGAACCTGGTTGCGTGTGGAATTTTCCGGTTCATGGGGGCTGGATCGTGAATCCGCACAGAGCGATACGTTTTTCACTGAAGCCTATGCCACGGCTTCCGGCTTGCATGCTGACGCGATGGGGCCTCATGAAGGAATATTCCCTGAAGTGGCGCTGATGCAATACTTTGCAGGGAAGCGCGCTTGCCTCATCGCAGGTATGGTGAATCTCACCAACTACTTTGATGCTGTCAGCATTGCCAATGACTCCTTCTCCTCTTTCACCAATGACGGGTTTGTGAACTCCACTATCCTGCCTTTGGTGGACAGCAATATTGGCGGTATTCTGCAAGTTGAACTCAACCGCAATAATTACATGATGGTTGCCGTTTCCCGCACGGGATGCGATTCCGGATACAATCCTTTTAATTCCGATTATTGTGATGGTTATGCCGTGGTTGGCGAATACGGCCATATCTTTGCCGACGGCGCTGCGACTCTCCGTATCAATCCGTTCTATACCAGCACGGATGTGGACATGGACGACGGGACCGGGGAACGCCGCCGCCAAAATGCCGGGCTTGTCGCGAGCATCGAATATACTCCCTGCGATCCTCTGACCATTTACTCTCGCGCCGGATTTGCCGCCAAACAATACTTGAGCAACTCCGCTGAATTCTCCGTGGGCGCCAACATTAAGCTCTTCCCTTCCCGTGAAGATGACTTCCTGGGCATTTCCTACGGTGTGTTCAAGGGGCAGACCCCCTGTGACGGAGAGCGCGCTGAGCATAACCGCGAACAGGTGCTGGAAGTCATGTACAGTTTCCAGGTGAATGATTATTTCAAAGTTGTTCCTCACTTCCAGTACATCGCGAATCCGGCTTACAGCACTTCCAGCGAAAACATTCTCTGGGGCGTTCAGGCAGTCTTTTCTTTCTGATCAGCTGGTCCTGGACATGGCCGCCTTTTCTCTTAAATCAGGCATGGCCGGAGTTTCATGAAAACATAATGACATTAAATCTTCCTTGTCTGTCTCCATGCAGTGAGCGGAATCCTGCGTGAGAAAGATATAGAAGGGGTCTGCATGACCTGGCGGCAACGCCGCATTCTCGATCAGGTAGAGGATGCGGCGTTGCTTATTTGATTACGGAGCCATTTACCCTCCTTTATTGATGCCTGCTGGCGGAGCTTGGACCGGCAATGTATGCCGGGTCATGGAATGGCCTTCAGCCTTTCCTTATCTACCGTCAAATACTGACTGTTGAAGGTAGGAGGCTTCCCCAAGGCTATTCCGTAGAATTTTTATCCCGGGGAAAAATAAAAGCCGCCTGAAAATGGGCTTTCCCGCCTTTGGCTCCGTTCCCGGAAAAAACGGAAAAGAAGGCTTTTTGCCACGCCGGAAGATGGATGGGAGCCGCAACGTTTCCGGGGGCCGAAGCGTTTAAAACCATATTGACTTAAACGGGAATTATCTTAAACTGACAGAATGAGTAAGGTTCAATGGGAAATTTCAAATGATGAAGTGACCGACCGTGATACTGCTCTGCGCCGCTTGCAGGAAGGAACGACCGGCCACGTGGTGTGCGCCCGCGACGGCGCGTGCCTCCAGTCTTATAAGGAAGCGGATGGCGTGTACCATTGCGAAATTGTATTCAAGACGGATTCCTGCTGCCCGCCGGTATTCGCCGCCCCGGAAGGGGTGACGGGAAAGGAGCTGGAAATGCTTTACGATCGTTTTGCCAATGGGGACGATTTTTCCTTTGTGGAAAAGGAATGGGAACCTCTGATGGCCGTGGAATACCGCCATCGCCACAATGTGATGTGGTTCATCTTCCTGTTCATCGCGCTGGTAATTGCGGCCATGGCGGCATATCAGCACGGTTGGATTGAGTGAGAGGGGAGAGGTTGTCTGCGGCATGCGCCGTAGCAGAAAAACCTGCAAACCGCAGAAAATGGTTTGCAGGTTCTGGATGGGATAACCGGGGCCGGGATTTAATCCTGTTTTTCGTGGTCGTGATGGTGGCCGCCGCAGCAATTTCCGCCGCCACCGCAACAGCCGTCGCTGTCGTTGCCGCAACATCCGCAGTTGCCGCAGCATTTGCCGCGCTTGCTGAAAATTTTGTATAACGCGTAAGCCAGGGCCAGGAAAAGAAGGGTGGCGATGATATATGTTCCCATATTAGTCAGTAGAGTTAAGGAATTGGTTTAGAAGTTATTTGGAGGCTGTATAAGGTTTCTTTGCCACCAGGTAAACGAACCCCAGCAGGAGCAATAGGGCAATGCCCTGCCCGATGCCGAAGGAAGCTTCCGCATAAAGCCATGCTCCCAGCTGGTAAATCAGGAAGGCCAGGCAGTACGCCAGGGCGCACATGTAGCCGATGGCGAAGAAGGTCCATTTGGCGCTGTTCATTTCCCTTCTGATAGCGCCCATGGCCGCGAAGCAGGGGGCGCAGAGAAGATTGAAAATCATGAAGGAGAAAGCGCTCAGGAAGGTGAAGGCTCCCGCTTGGACCAGGCGGTCCCCGGTTTCCCTGATTTCCGCATCTTCATCTTCCTCTTCTTCCGCTTCAGCAGCGGATTCTCCGGAACCTTCCTCCAGGGATGCCTGGAGCTCCCGGCCGGCGGGGGACATTTCCTGCGTTTCGGGGGAGTCCTCCGTTTTTTCCGCTTCATCTTCCCCGGAACTGCCGTCCGCATACAGGACGCCGAAGGTGCCTACCACGTTTTCCTTGGCAATCAATCCGGTAATGGTAGCCATGGTGGGTTTCCATTCACCCCAGCCCAGAGGCTGGAAGACAGGCGCGGCCACATTGCCGATGGAGGCCAGCATGCTGTCATTCTGCTCTACGGAATCCACCTTCCAGTTATAGCTGGAGAGGAACCAGATCAGGGCGCTGGACACAAAGATGACGGTCCCGGCTTTTTGCACGAAAGCCTTGCAGCGGTCCCATGCATGAATGATGACGTTCTTCCAGGCCGGGATGTGGTAAATGGGAAGTTCCATGACGAAGGGAGTGGGGTCCCCGGCGAACATGGCAGTCTTTTTCAGAATAAGGCCGGAAAGGATGATGGCGCCCACCCCGATGAAATAGGCCCCCGGAGCCACCCAGGAATTTTCCGGGAAGAAGGCTCCGGCAATCAGGGCAATGATGGGAGTTTTGGCCCCGCAGGGGATGAACGTGGTGGTCATGATAGTCATGCGCCTGTCCTTTTCGTTCTCAATGGTGCGGGTCGCCATGACTCCAGGAACGCCGCACCCCATGGAAACGAGCATGGGAATAAAGGATTTCCCGGAAAGGCCGAATTTGCGGAAAATGCGGTCCATGATGAACGCTACGCGGGCCATGTAGCCGCAATCCTCCAATATGCCCAGGCACAGGAACAGAACCGCCATTTGCGGGAGGAAGCCCAGAACGGCTCCCACGCCGGCAATCACGCCGTCCTGGATCAGGCTTTCCAGCCATGGGGCGCAGCCGGCGTTTTCCAGCAGGCTTCCTACCCATTCCGGAACCCATTCCCCGAAGAAAGTATCATTGGCCCAGTCTGTGCCCCATGCGCCTATCGTCTGAATGGAGATGTAATATACAGCCCACATGACGACGGCAAAAATGGGGAGGCCCAGCCAGCGGTTGGTGATGATGCGATCAATCCTGTCGCTGCCCGTCAGGTTGCCGGGGCTGGCTTTAACGACGGCGTCTTTGATGATGCGGGAAATGGAATTATAGCGTTCATTGGTGATAATGGATTCACTATCGTCATCCATTTCCCGTTCCATGGTTTCAATAATCCCGTTGATGCGGGATTGTTCCTCGGGATTGAGCGCGAGCTGGTCCGCGACTTTCTGGTCTCTTTCGAAAACTTTAACGGCAAACCATTTTTTCTGCTGATCCAGGCATTTGCCGGTGATGATTTCCCCAATTTCTCCGATGGCTTTTTCCAGATGGTCCGGAAAGTGGACGGCCTGCGGGGTCCGGGCGTCGTCCGACGCAGTCGTCGTTACTACGGCGTCTATCAGTTCACGAATGCCGGTCCCCTTGAGAGCGCTGATTTCCAGCACCTGGCAACCGAGGTTGCGTGCAAGTTTTTCCGTGTCGATCCTGTCGCCGCGCTTCCGGACAATGTCCATCATGTTCAGCGCTATAATGACGGGAACGCCCAGTTCGCAAAGCTGGGTGGTGAGGTAAAGATTGCGTTCCAGGTTGCTGCCGTCAACCAGGTTCAGGATGAGGGAGGGATGGTCCGTGACCAGGTAATTCCGGCTGACGACTTCCTCCAGGGTATAGGGGGAAAGGGAATAAATGCCCGGAAGGTCTTCAATGATGATATTTTTATGGCCTTTCAGGCGGCCTTCCTTTTTTTCCACGGTGACGCCGGGCCAGTTCCCGACGTATTGGTTGGCGCCTGTCAGGGCGTTAAAGAGCGTGGTTTTCCCGCAGTTGGGGTTGCCCGCCAGGGCGATGGTAATGTTGCTCATGAATGGTTTCCTTGTCTTGATATATGGGTGCCCGTCTTGCTGTAAAGTCAGGAAACGTGGGTAATAGAGGCGGAATCAATGGATATGGATGTTCTCCGCTTCCGATTTGCGAATGGAGAGTTCGTACCCGCGGACAGTAACTTCAATGGGATCTCCCAGAGGGGCGACTTTGCGGATGAATATCTGCGTTCCCTTGGTAACCCCCATGTCCATGATGCGTCTTCTGACCGGGCCTTCCCCCGCCAGTTTGCCGACGGTGACGGTTTCCCCGATGAGGGCATCTTTCAATGTACGATGTTTGGTCATAGAATAATGGTTGGTTGTTGGATGGAATAACTCAGGCAACGAATATTTTGCTGGCAAGCGCCTTGCTGAGCGCAATCCTGGAGCCTTTGACGTTGATAATGAAATTACCGCCGTTTTCGGAAACGATGGAGACCGTGCTCCCGGCAACGAAGCCCAGGCTTTCCAGAAAACGCCGGGTTTCATCCTTGCCATGGATTTTGTTGACTTGGCGAATATCGCCGATGTTGAGCATGGAGAGTGGCATGGTGCGTGTATGAATCAAATCCGGAAAGAAGTTAGTTTTATCAAACTGATAAGTCAATGATATTATTAGGCTATATTTGTTCAATCAATGTAAAATACGTTTAATATAAATTGTTTATGTATTAGTTTAATCTAAGTGTAGCCGACAGGGAAGAGGAAGGGAATGGAAGTTTCCCGGCAGTGCCTGCCGTAGGAACTGGAAGGAAAATGCAAAAAAGCCGCGCCAATGAATGTTCATTGGCGCGGCTGGAAAAAGAGCTTTTCTTCAGATTCAGGAGGCAGGGCAAACTTCGCCCTGGACGGGTTTGCCGTTGTATTCTCCGGTAAGCGTCTTCAGGAAAGCCACCAGCAGTCTCACTTCCTTCTTGTCCAGTTTATCGTAACCGAGCTGGTAATGGTACATTTTCGTAATGGCTTCCTCCAGCGTCTGTGCGGAGGCGTCATGCATGTACGGCCAGGTGAGTTCCACATTGCGGAGGGTCGGAACGCGGAAGCGGTGCCTGTCCGATTCCTTTTTGGAGAAATTCATCAGGCCGTTATCGTCATTGGTCTTGGCGCGTCCGGCAAAGAAATCGCCTTTGAGGTCGGCGTATTCAAAGGACTGGCCTCCCATGGCGGGACCGGTGTGGCAGGTCTGGCAACCAAGCTTCAGGAAAAGCTTGTAACCTTTTTTGGCGTTCTCGCTGATGGCGTTTTCATCCCCTTTCAGGTAGCGGTCAAACGGGCTGTTCGGCGTGATAAGAGTTTTTTCATATTCCGCGATGGCATTCGTGATGGTCTCTCCGGTGAATCCCTGGGGGTAAACCTTTTTGAATTCTGCGGCAAAAGCGGTGTCCTGGTCCAGTTTGGCAGCGATCTTCTTCCAGTCATCCGGATGTTCGTACCCCATTTCCACCGGATTCAGGGGCGGTCCGCCGGCCTGTTCCTGGAGGTTGGCTGCGCGTCCGTCCCAAAATTGCTTGGCATGGAAAGCGGCATTGAAAACGGTGGGGGCATTGATGCCGCCTTTCTGGCCGCGGACTCCGGTGGAAGTGGGCAGGTTGTCCGTCCCGGCTTTTTCCAGGGAATGGCAGGAAGCGCAGGAAACGGTATTGTCCGTGGAAAGGCGCACGTCATGAAAAAGCTTGTAGCCCAGGGCTACTTTGGCCGGATCCGTGGGGAGGGCGTCCGGAATGGGGGCAAGAGGGGAAAGGGCGTATTCCTCTCCTACCATATCGCCGAAAATTTTCAGGCGCTCATCCTTGATCCACTGGAGCATGGCGTTTTTCTCCCGGAGAGTGAGCGTACTGCCCCAGTGCACCATGGTGTAGGAAGTGGGGGGCATGGAATTGATTTGAAGCACATGTTCCAGCTTGGAAAGGGTGACGGCAGTGGGAGGTTCTTCCATATTGTAGCTGCGCTGCCCGTCCCTGATATGGCGCGCCAGCAGGCCTCCGGAAAGAGTATTGACCAGTTCGGAAATGTGAGTGCCGGGCTTGTGGCAGTCCGCACATTTGGAATTCATGGTCTGTGCGGTAATTTCCGCCGCCTGGGCGGACGTCAGTGGCTTGACATTCTGGTTCGGCAGGAACAGGGGGGCGACAGCCGCCGTCACGATGACCGTGCCGCCCAGAATGGCTCCTGCCTTGATGAAGGAACATGTTTTGCTCATGAGATTCTCAATGACGTGGAATTGCCCGGATGGTAAAAGGGGAAGGATAAAAAATCAAGATTTATTCTAAAGTTCGCCGGCCTTTCTCAGGTCTTCGTTAATGGCTTCCAGAACATCCGCTTCCGGGGTGAAATTGGCGGCATGGTAGGAGCTGCGGACCAACGGCCCGGATGCCACGTGCCTGAAGCCTTTGGAGCGCGCAACTTCCTCATACCGGGCGAAATCATCCGGATGGACGTATTTGACCACCGGAAGATGGTTGCGGGAGGGGCGCAGGTATTGCCCCAACGTCAGGACCGTGACGCCGTGCTCCAGCAAATCGTCCATGGAGCGGAAAAGCTCTTCTTCCGTTTCCCCCAGGCCCAGCATGATGCCGCTCTTGGTAGACACTTTGCCGTCCACGCACTCCAGAGCCATCCGGAGAACGCGCAGGGACCGCCGGTACTGGGCGCGGAAGCGGACAATGGGCGTGAGGCGTTCCACCGTCTCCAGATTGTGTCCGAAAATATGCGGACGGGCCGCCATCAGCGTCTGGATGGAGGAGGGCTTCTCATTCAAGTCCGAGGCAAGCACTTCAATGATCGTGGAAGGGCTGGCTTTTCTGACGGCCCTAATTACCTGGGCGAAATGCGCGGCGGCGCCGTCCGGCAAATCATCCCGGGTGACCATGGTAATTACGGCGTGGCGCAGCTTCATGTGCACGACGGCTTCCGCCACGTGCTGCGGTTCTTCAGGATCCAGCGGGCCGGGCTTGGCCGTGCGGGTGGCGCAGAATCCGCAGGCGCGCGTGCACCGTTCTCCGGCAATCATGAACGTGGCCGTACCCTGGTTCCAACATTCATAACGGTTGGGGCAGTGTGCTTCTTCACAGACGGTGAAGAGGTTTTTGCCTTCCACAAGCTGCTTGACGTCCCAGAATTCCCGGCCGTTGGGCAGACGAACCTTGATCCACGACGGTTTGCGTTCCGTTCCTTCCGCAGTCTCATTGTCGTTCCGGCGTTCCATAGTCCCGCTAGCTTGCCGTGACTCTGCTGCTTTGGCAAATGCAAAGTGTTTTATTCCGGACTTCATTCCCCGTTTTCATCCGGAGGGGAAGAAAGACGCGCAGACAATTTTTTCCGTTCTTTTGCCGCCAGACGCGCCGCACGGAAAAACTCCTGGAGATGAAGCAGGCACTCGTCTCCCAGTACGCCGGGACGCACCTCGCACTTATGGTTCAGGGGCGGATTGGAATCCAGCAGATTGATCCAGCCCCCCGCAGCCCCGGTTTTTGCATCCGGGCAGCCGAAAACGACGCGGTCCGGACGGCAGTGGACGATAGCTCCTGCGCACATGGGGCACGGCTCCTTGGTGACATACAGGGTGCAGCCTTCCAGCCTCCAGTCGCCCAAAGCCTCCTGTGCCGCCGTCAGGGCAATCATCTCCGCATGGGCCGTAGCATCCTTGAGCGTCTCCACCTGGTTCCAGCCCCGGCCGATCACGCGGCCATCCTTCACCACAATGGCTCCAACAGGCACTTCCCCTTTCACGAGGGCCTTTCTGGATTCTTTCATGGCTTGGCGCATGAACCATTCGTCCGAACCGGGCATTTCCATCATTACGGAGGTTATCATGGACCGGGCGGCGCGGTTCTGGCAAGCTCTTTCTGGAAGATTCTTATTGTGTTTTATACGGTAAGTGCGCCATGCCGCGGAAAGGGGTGGGGATGAATGCGTTTTTACGTTGATTCCGGAGAATGGGTGGCATAAGTATGGACTATGAGCTTTTCAGAACCCTGTGCCTTGGCCGTTGATTTCGGCGGCACGAGCATCAAAATGGGCGTAACGGCGGGGGATCGTATTCTGGCGACGGCCGACCGCATCCCTACTGCCATGTTCGAAAGCCCGCAGGCAATCATTGATGCCATGATTGCGTCCGCCCGCACCCTGCGCGGACAATTCCCCTCCGCCTGTGTGATGGGCATGGGAATGCCGGGATGGTGTGATTACCAGCGGGGAGTGCTTTACCAGCTTACCAATGTGAGGGTCTGGGATAGGGAAATTCCGGTGAAAGAGATGATGGAGCAGGCCCTGGGCCTCCCCGTCGTGCTGGATAATGACGCCAACTGCATGGCTTATGCGGAATGGAAGCTTGGCGCCGGGCGCGGCATGTCCAGCCTGGTGTGCCTGACGATGGGAACGGGGATAGGCGGGGGAATCGTGGTGCATGACCGCATGCTGCGGGGAAGGCGGCTTTCCGCTGCGGAACTGGGCCAGACCAGCATTCATTACCAGGGGAAAACGGGACCGTTCGGCAGCCGGGGAGCCATTGAGGAATACATCGGCAACAACGAACTGGCGGCGGAGGCGGTTAAACGGTATGCCGGGGCGGGAATCATCAAGACGGTGGATGAATGCACGCCCAGGCATCTGGACGAGGCTGCCCGGTCCGGATGTCCTATAGCCCTTCAATTATGGGAAGATACGGCGGAAATGCTGGGCTGCCTGATCATGAACCTGATGTATACGCTGGTGCCGGACGCCTTCATCATCGGGGGCGGTGTGGCCAAGGCAGGGGATTTGTTGATGAAGCCGCTGCTGGAGAACCTCAGGAAACAGTTGTTTCCTCTCCTGATGGAGGATTTGAAAATTCTGCCTGCCAGATTTGGAGCGGAGGCGGGGTTGCTGGGAGCGGGAGCCATGGCGATGGATGAATTCATGGGGATGGGGATTTTGGAACGGTTTAAGGATCAGAAATCAACGCAGACTTTTTGTTAGTTTGGGCTAATATAGGGCTTGCCATGCCGGAGAGGCAGGCGTACAAGCGGAACAGGTCATGAGCACGGAACATTCCCACGAACATTTTCCGGAAGGTGCTTCCTGTTGTTCCGGAAGCTGCGGTTCTGGAAGCTGTTGCTGCTCCGGAGACGCCATCGGGCCTGTTCCCGCCGTGCTGGGCATTGCCCTGTTCATCAGTGCGCTGGCGGCGGGCGGCGATTCCCTGGCCGGTATGGCCGCCTACGTGGGCTCCTACCTGCTGATAGGCTGGGATGTACTGAAGGCCGCCTTTCTGGGGATGATGCGCGGCCGCGCCATCAATGAAAATTTTCTGATGAGTATTGCTTCCCTGGGGGCGATGTTCCTGGGGGATTATTCCGAGGCGGTGGGGGTGATGCTGTTCTACCGCGTGGGAGAGTACCTTCAGGAACGTGCGGTGGGCAGCTCCCGTCGGTCCGTAAGCGAACTGATGAGTCTGAGGCCTGAGGCCGTCCATGTGAAAAAAGCCGGAGCCGTAGATGACGTTCCTCCTTCCGAGGTTCTGCCCGGCTCCCTGATTGAAGTGCGCCCCGGCGAACGCGTTCCGTTGGACGGTGTGGTAACGGGAGGTTTCTCCGTGCTGGATACCTCCGCCATGACCGGGGAATCCCTGCCGGTGGAAGCCGGATCCGGAAGCCCCGTGCTGGCGGGGTACATCAACGGGCAGGGTGTGCTGGAAGTGCGTACGGAGCGGGACTGGCGGCATTCCGCCCTGGCGCGGGTCCAGGAACTGGTGGAAGCCGCATCAGGCCGCAAATCCCCTCTGGAGGGGAGGCTGTCCTCATTTTCCCGCATTTATACGCCGCTGGTGATTTCCATAGCCGCTCTGGTATTTTTGCTTTATCCCCTTGTGACGGGCGGAAGCTGGGCGGACGGTCTGTTCCGCGCCCTGGTCCTGCTGGTGATTTCCTGCCCCTGCGCGCTGGTGCTGTCCATCCCGCTGGGCTTTTTTGCCGGAATAGGGAGAGCGGCGCGGCAGGGGATTTTGCTGAAAGGGAGCAACTATCTGGATGCCCTGCGGAAGGTGAAGACGGTGGTGTTTGACAAAACCGGAACCTTGACGGAAGGCGTTTTTTCCGTGGATGAAGTGCTTCCCCGTGACGGCGTTTCCCCGGAGGAACTGCTGTACTGGGCGGCCCATGCGGAACTCTCCGCCTCCCATCCGCTGGGGCGTTCCATTGTGAAGGCATATGAAGGGACTCTGTTTCCGGACCGCGTGGCGGAACTGGTAGAGGTGACGGGCGGCGGCGTTTCAGCCCGCGTGGAAGGGAGACCGGTTCTGGTGGGGAAAAAGTCTTTTCTTCAAGAGGCCGGCGTAAGGACGGAGGAGGGAGAAGACCATGGCGTGACCGTTTATGCGGCGTTGGACGGCATACTTCTGGGATGCCTCCGCCTGTCTGACCGCGTCAAGCCGGGAGCGGAGCGTGCGGTGCGGAAATTGAGGGAACTGGGCGTTTCCAACCTGGTCATGCTGACGGGGGATTCTTCTTCCGCCGGAACGGAAGTGGGGCTTAAGCTGGGGATGGACGGGGTATTCTGCGGGCTGATGCCTGCCGGCAAGCTGGAGCATGTGCGCCGGCTGAAACCTGAAACGGGGCTGCTTGCCTTTGTGGGGGACGGTATGAATGACGCCCCTTCCCTCGCTGCTGCCGACATCGGCATTGCCATGGGCGGCGTAGGGTCCGATACGGCTCTTCAGGCGGCTGACGTAGTGGTGATGAAGGGAGATCCCTTGGCCGTTCCGCTGGGGATGATGCTTTCCCAAGCCACAGAGCGCATCATTGTGCAGAACATCGTTCTTATTTTGGGCGTCAAAATTCTGGTCATGGTGCTGGGTATTCTGGGGCTGGCTGGGATGTGGGCCGCCGTGATGGCGGATGTGGGCGTCTGCCTGCTTGCGGTGGGCAACTCCATGCGTATTTTCCGGGTGAAGCTGGACATGTGACGAAAGGGAACTCTCTTCCTCCCCCTGTTTATGGGAGGATGCCCCCATCCCGATATCCGGATGCTGCCGCGGAATCTTGGAACAGCGGAAGATATCCTGATAAAAAAGCCTCCGTTCCGGCGGGCGGAACGGAGGACGGGGGAAAAACAGGCCGGGCAGAAAATCTTACCGCAGCCCCGTCAGCAGAAGTTCCGCGTTATTCTGTGTCTTGGAGATATTTTGCAGGAGAGTCTGAAGGCCTTCCCAGCCCGGTTTCATGGCGAGCTGGCGGCGCAATTGCATGATTTTGACGAATTCCTGTTCGTTATACAGCCTGTCGTCATTGCGGGTGCCGCTCTGGGAAAGGGAAATGGCCGGATAAATGCGCCGTTCGGAAAGTTCCCGGTCCAGGCGGATTTCCAGATTGCCCGTTCCCTTGAATTCTTCAAAAATCACTTCGTCCATTCTTGATTCCGTGTCTACCAGGCATGTGGCGATGATGGTCAGGCTGCCTCCTTCTTCCACATTGCGCGCCGCGGAAAAGAATTTGCGCGGTTTTTCCAATGCATTGGACCCCAGGCCGCCGGACATGATGCGTCCTCCCGTCTGGTTGGCATTGTAGCCGCGGGCCAGCCTGGTGAGGGAATCCAGCAGGATGACGACGTCTCTGCCCATTTCCACCAGGCGTTTGGCCCGTTCGATAACCAGATCGGAAACCTGGGCATGGCGCCGGGAAGGTTCATCAAAAGTGGAGGCGAATACCGGAGCATCCACGGTTTCTTCAAAATCCGTTACTTCCTCCGGACGTTCGTCCAGCAACAGCACAATCAGTTCCACTTCCGGATAATTGGCCCTGATGGAACGGGCGATTGTTTTCAGAAGAACGGTTTTTCCTCCGCGCGGGGGGGCCACAATCAGGCCGCGCTGCCCTTTGCCGAAGGGCGTCATGAGGTCCAGCACGCGCATGGCGGCGGAATTGACCCCCTTGTTTTCCAGAAGGAGGCGTTCCTTGGGGAAGAGGGGGGTGAGGCGTTCAAAATCGCTGCGCGCCCGGTAGTCTTCCGCAGGGATGTCCTCCACGCTGATGACGGAGGCTGCAGAAAGGTACTTGTCATGAGGCCGCAATTTGCGCAGCCTGACCTTGATCTGCTGGCCTACGCGGAGATGCAGGGGTTTGATGAGATTGCCGCCCAGATAAATATCATCCGGAGAGGTGCGGAAACTTTTCACCGGATCCCTCAGCATGGCGTAATTATCCTTGGCTTGTTCCATGACCCCGGAAACTACGACTTCATGGCCCTTTGCCAGAAGCTGTTTCCCCAATTCAAAAACCAGCTGGGACTTGGTGAGGGAGGCCGCGTTCCGGATGAGCAGCCCTTCCGCCATTTCCTGAAGATCGTTCAGGGGGCGTTTCCGCAGTTCATTGATGTCAATCTGCTCCAGAACAGGGGCTGCTTCCTCCTCCTCCCGGACTGCGTTTCCACTATTTTCCTCCGGAGCGGCAGCCGGCTGTTCCCCGGCGGTTTCTTCCGGCGCGGGCAGGGGCTTGGGGAGGGTTTCCTGCGGAATATCTCCGGCGGGGGAAGGGGTGTTGTCGAGTTCTTCAGTCATGAAAAAAATGTTGGTAAAGTCTTTGGGTTTGCTGGCGGAGCAGGTCCGGGGGGCCTTCATTCCAGATGACGAAGTCGGCCGCAGCCACTTTTTCCATGATAGGCCGCTGGGCCGCCAGAATGGCTTCAATCATATCCTCCCGGAATCCATTCCTGATAGCCAGGCGGGTTTTCTGCGTTCCCCTGGAAACAGCCACCACGCACACGGCATCTTGGCAATAGCGCGCCGAAGTTTCAAAAAACAGGGGCACGTCAATGACAAACCCGTCCACCTCCGTATTCTGACGCGCCGCCAGCATTTGCGCAAGACATTCTTGATGCAGCAGGGGGTGAATGATCCCTTCCAGCGTTCTGCGGCTTTCCGGATTCCGGAAAACAAGCTCCCGCAGAAAATGCCTGTCAGCCTTTCCGGAGGAGTCTACGCTGGCTGGGCCGAAGACGCTGGAGAGGGGGGCTTTCAGCGTACCGCCATCCAGCAATCTGCCCGCCTCCGCATCACAGTCAAACAGGCGCAGGCGCGCGCCTCCCGCCTTCATCAGCAGACGGATGAATGTAGATTTCCCGGTGGCTATTCCTCCGGTAACAATCAGGGTTTTCATGGGGGGAAGGGAAAGTAAGGCGCTTCTGGGATATAAAGAGCGGGTGAAAGGGTTACCCTTTCACCCGCTCCAATATGGACGTTATGCACGCAGCCTACATGGGAGGCAGCAGGCCTTCGGAGGCGGGAAGGGCGCTTTCCGGAGCGGCCGCAGTGGGAAGGGCATTGCCGCGTACGGGCTGGCCCGTGGCGTCAATGATCTGTCCCGTTACGAAGATCATCAGATTCTTCTTGATGTGGTTGTCGGAGTTGCTGCGGAAGAAGCGGCCGATGAGAGGCAGGTCACCGAAGATCGGCACTTTGTCTTCCACCGTCTGCACGTTTTCCGTGATCAAACCACCGATTGCCACGGTATGGCCGTCGTAGATGAACAGGGACGTTTCAACGGACCGCTTGGAGAAGATCGGCTGCTCGATGCGGTTTTCCGTCAGCGTCAGGGACATCGGCTTGCCGTCGGAACCAACGCCGGTGGACTGGATCGGGCTGCCGTAGTTCACGAAGCCTTCAAATTCCACGATGCTGGGCTTGAAGTTCAGGTCGATGATGTACTTGTTGTCGCCAATGGTAGGCACCACTTCCAGAGTTACGCCGACGGGCTTCATTTCAAACACGCCGGGGGTGGCGGGAGTGACGGGGAAGCTGGATATCTGGGGCTGGATCTGATTGCCCAGCAGGCCGTCCACAATGTTACCGTTGTTCCCATAACCGTAACCGTTGTTATAGCCGCTGTTGCCTACGGAGTTGGGGAGTTCCGGCGGTTCGTATTCGGTGGGATACCAGAATTCGCGGATGATTTCAATCTTGGCGGTTTCACCGGACTTGGCGGTCACGCTGGGGGCGGTGAGGACGTCAGAGCCTTTTTTCTGGGACAGGCCGCGCATCAGCATCTGGAAGGAGCCTTCGTCATAAATGCCCGTCAGGGACATGATGCCGGGAGCGGCGTTTTTCTGGGAGGCTTCAGAGCGGTTGGTGCTGTTCAGCAGATTGTCCACGGAGTTCTTGGTGATGGCGTAGTCACCCGTGCGGTTGCCGCCGGTAACGAGGCCGTTGATGGTGTCGCTGCCGCTGTTTACAGGCCAGCCGGTCACGCCGCCGGGAGACTGGGTAAAGCTGTCGGAAGTGGAACCGGTGCCGTAGTTCGTGCCGCCGCCCAGGAAGGTGCTGCGGTCATTGCTTACGGAGAACGGGGTGACAATCCAGTCAAAGCCGAGTTCTTCCGTGTTTTCCTGGGTTACTTCCACGAACTTGGTCATGATGCGCACCTGCTGGGATTCGCCGCGGGTGTTTTCAATGAGCTGTTCGATCAGGTCCAGGTTGCCGGAAGTGTTGCGGACGACCAAGGAGGAATTGCCGTTGACAAGGAATGCCGTGGCGCCTTCCGGGAAGCTGATGCCGCTCTTTTGCAGCAGGCTGCGGATGGAGGGCATGGGTTTAAGGCCGGAGGAGCTTTCGCCACCGCCGCCAAAGGGGTCGTCGCTGACTTCGCCGCCGCCGTCGCCGACGGTGGTGCGGAGAGCGGACTGGAAGCCCGGGGGCACGGAGAAGGTGCGCTGGTACAGATCCACGTCATTGCCGCCGGCAGGAAGGATGGTCACTGCATAGTCTTCCACCTTCTGGCGCAGGCCGGCATTGCTGCAGATGAAACGGAGCACTTCCAGCATGGGAACATTAGTCAGCTTCAACTGGCCGATTTTGCGGGTGCGGATGCTTTCCTGCGGGGCTGCTGCCGGAGCAGCTTCCGTGACTTCCGCAGTTTCTTCGCCAAAGCCGTCTTCATCAGTTGCGGGAACGGCGGGGGCGACGGCAGCGGGCTGGGAATCATTGATGACAAAGTTGATGCCGCGTTCACCGTTCGGGCCTACCGTGCGGTCCAGTTCAATGGACTTTTTGCGCAGATAGTCAATGGCGTCTTCCACGGTGGTGTCTTCAAAAGAGACGGAGGGGATGATGATGCTCTTGAGCTTCATCAGATTGGCCGTGGCGCCGTTGATGTCCGTGATCGGTGCGTTGTCAGTGCCGTCGGCTCCGGTCGGGACTTCCATCGGGATGGGGCGTTCCCACATCTTGTCCACTTCCGCCAGCATGGTGCTGCGGGTTTCGTCGTAAGCGGCTGCATAGTAAGCCATTCTGCGGCGGTTGACCGTTTCCTGTCCGCGGCGGGCCGCCACGTTGTACGGGTCGATGGAGAGAACCTTGTTGAATTCGGCGATGGCTTTGTCGTAGTCGCCGAGGTCATAGTAACCATAGGCCATGTGAAGGAGGGTGTTCACCTTTTCCACGTTTTTCACGTGTTCGGGGGTGAGCGCCGGATTCGTGCGAATCGGGTCCTTCATGTATTCGAGCGTTTGCTTGGCAAGCTTGGCGCTCCGGGGATTGAGCTTGATGGCATCCTGCAGAAGCTTGTCGGCTTCGTCATAGCGCCCCACTTTGATGTATTCCTGAGCAACGGCGATGCTGGCGTCGCCAATATGGTTGGCGATAGCTTCCTTGCGCTGGTCGTTGATCGGCGCGGAAGGCAGCATGTTGTAAGCGGCGTTGTATTTGTCCAGGGCTTCCTTGTACTTGCCTTCGCGGTACAGGTTGCGGCCTTCCGCAAGGAGCTGCATGGCTTCCTGGGTTTGCGCTTCGCGGCGGGCCATGGCTGTGCGCGCTGCACTGGACTGGTATTGGTAACTGCCCGGTCCGGCGTAGGACGATCCCAAGGCACTGGAGGTTCCGACGGCGCCGCCATCACCAGCCTGCGCAAACGGGCAGGAGGCAGCAATGGCCATCAGCGCGATCAGGGAACGCTTCGGTTGATAAAGTGGTGCGTGGTCCATAGTTAGGTTCTTCTTTTTACATGTTTTTCGGATTTGTGAAGCTTTTTTTTCAGAAAAGTTTAAATCCGGCTCTATTTTTTCTTGCTCAGTGTTGTTTGTTCTCCAGTGGTTTTGTTGGCAATGGTTACGGTCTGTGTAGCATTATCAACGGTTTTCAGCGTGTAGATTTGTTTGGCGTCTCCCGGAATCCGGAAGTCGGAACCTTCCTCTACTTCAAAGCTGGTATCCCGTTCGGGGCCGGCCGTGATAGTAAGGTTTACTTTCTTATCAATGATTGGAATGACGTATTTTGTTCCGCGCCTGATGGTGTAGGTTTGTCCGTTTTTGGTCGGCTTCAAATCCTTGACGACGGCTTCCTCGTCCGTTTCCACCATGTCCAGGCTGGGATTCTTGAATTCCTTTTTGACAACGCTGACAAGTTCGAATCTGGGCTCGTCTTTTGTATTCTTACGGGTACCGAACTTGCCGTTGGTCTGGACGATGTTTTTCCAGATTTCCTGTTTGGCGCGGTTCATGCCCTTAAAGGTAAAGTCATTGCCATCCGCCTGGGTGAAAGCCAGGTAGAAGCCGAACTGCTTGATTTCGTCGACAAAAAGTTTGCTGACCAGGGGAGGATGGCTGTTGGGGTCGTTGGGATGGGTTTTGGCCGCATATTCCTCCTGCACCGTAAATCCATCGTTGTCCGGGTCCCGGGTCAGGACGTCCGAGTAAACGAATTCATTTTCCAGTCCGTTGTCCAGGAACCATTTGTTCGGGATGTTGCCGTGGATAGGCGGACCGGAGATGATGTCAAAGGGTTCCATTCCCCCCTCCTTAATCCAGAGATTGGGGGCGACGAAGCCCACATACTTCTGTGTTTCCTGGGCAATCGGCTTGAGTTCGTGGGAGGCGGAAAGCTCCTGGCCTACTTCTGCGGCTTTCTTGATGCCGGGAGGCGGTTCGATGGCTTTTTCAGAAACCTGCGTGGTGAATTTGTATTTGTCATTCAGTCCCAGAAAGGTCAGCGTACCATAGGCGGCCACTCCCAGGCCCAGGACGATTCCGGATGCCAACAGGATTTTGTCGTAATTTTGTTTTTCAGACATGTTGAAAGTATTTGCTGCGGTTGGTGTTGCCTTGGTTAATCTTCAGACGGTTCCTGAGCCTTGGGCTGGTTGAAGTGGACCAGATTCAGGGAGACCTGGACAAAGACCTGCTCCTTGCCCATGTAAGGCTTGATGACTTGCTGGATGGCCGGGGCTGCAGGTGCAGCCGCCTCATCCGCCGGAGTCAGGGAAGCCGCACCCGTGGCGGGTTGGGCAGCGGCAGGTTTGGCGGCTGCCGGATTGGCGATGGGAGGGGGCATCATCCGTTCGTTGCGGATACGGATGGAGTTGACCGTGAACAGATAGTCCTGCATGCCGGTTATGGCGTTCATGGCTTTCAATACACTTTCCCGGTCGCCCTGGAAGGCTATTTCCAGAGGCATGGGAGTCCATGGAGCCTGGTCGGCTTCGTCCGATTCTTCCGGATTGTTCGCCAGGGTTTCAATGGGGAGCTGGGGGCGGTACACCTTGATGAATTTGGACAGGCCGCATTCCGCCAGTTTGTTGACCAGGCTGTTGATGGCTTTCAATTCAAAACCCAGCGTGGAGGCCGCCTGAACAGAGGGAGCCTGGGTGCTGTAAACCTGGAAGCCGAGCCAGGAGGATGTGTCCGTTATGAGAATGTTCTTTTTCTTGCAGGAGGAGATCAGGGAATCCCTGAATGTTTTCAGTTCATTCTGGAATGCCGTGGGCGTGGTGGGGACCAGCGCGGAGGAGGCAAGGAAGGGCTTGTAGGCCGTTTCCAGGCTGCCCACGGCCTTGGCATAGCGGTTCAGTTCTTTTTCCAGCTCTTCGTTGGATGAGCGGCTCGGAGTGATTTCCGCAGCATTGGCGGACTTGATTTCCTTGGCGGCGATGCTGATTTTTTTGTCCAGTTCACTGCGTTTGGAATTGACGATGTACCCTGTCGCGGATAACCCCAGGAATAAGAGAAGCCCCACGCCCGCGACCATGGCGGCGGGCTTGTTGTCTGTAATCCAATTGCTCATAAAATATGTCTTGTTCGGGTTGGGTAATCTTATTTGTTAAAGTTCACGGGAATGGGCGTTTTTAACGGAAGCACCAGCTTGAAGGGTACAAAGGCCCCTGCCGCCGCGTCCACCTTGGCGTCCTTGGCTCCCAGTTCCATGATCTGGCGGGCTTCCAGTTTGACGTCTCCGGGCTTGAAAGTGAACAGGGATTCCTTGTTCCCGTCTATTTTTGCCTGGAGGTCCTGGATGATTCTCTGGCCGCCCAGGCTGCGCCGGACGAATCCGGTCAGGCGGATGGCGTTGACGCTGTAAACGCCCGCTTCATCCTCGCTGGATGCGTTGGCGGAGGCCTCCGTCCTGATGTCATCCACCAGGGATGTATTTTTGTCCGATGTGAAGGAATCCTTGATGACGGAATATCCCGTAATTTGGGTGGTATCCTCCGGATTGAAGTGGGCCAGCGGTTCAAAATCCGTAAACCAGTAGGGATAATCCTTGTGTTCCGACTGTTCCAGCAGGTGCCTGATGATGTCCGCGTAGCCGTAGCGCTGAAGCGTGAGCTGCTGGTAGGAAGCCAGGGTGGAGTCCAGTTTTTTCAGCTCCTGTTCTTTCTGGCGCAGGGCGGATTGTGCCGATTTGATGGAAGTAACGGTGGGCTGGACGCCGGCGAGGATTTCCTCTGCCTTTTTCTCGCCCATATATCCTGTGACGGCATAAGCTGCGGCACCAAGAACGGCAATGGCTGCCCCGGCGATGATGGCGGGCATTTTTTTCTGGTTGGCCCGCTTTTTGGCAACTGCGGTGGGTTCCAGGTCAATATTGAGGGAGGCTCTGCCGATGGAGTGAATGGCGGTGCCGATCAATCCGCCCAGGATGAAGGCTTCGCGGGAGATGGTGTTCACGTCCACGCCGGAGCCCACGCCCACGTTGTGCATGGGGTTGAAGAAGGAGATCGGAATGCCCAGTTTATCTTCCAGGAATTCCTTGGTATAGGGCAGGGAAGCTCCGCCGCCGCACAGGTATGCCTTGACGGGAGCGCTTCCGCTCATCTGGGCGCGGTAATGGTTGGTGGTCCGCTGGATTTCTGAGGCAAGCCTGGTCATGGCCGTACGGATGACGGTAGCCAGATTGGCCGTGGCGGGATCCAGCCCTTCCGTTTGCCCGTTGCTCATGGAAACGAGCCCGCTGGTGGTTTTCAAGCGTTCCGCTTCCAGGAAGGGAATATTGAATTCACGGGCGATAGCGGAGGTTACGAAGATTCCCCCCGCGGAAATGCTGCGGGTGAAGAAACGTCCCTGTTCGCTGTAAATCAAATCCGTGGATTTGGCGCCGATGTCGATGAGCATGACCGGTTCTTTCTCATCCGGATAACTGTCCACATACGCATTGTACAGAGAGGTAAGCGCGCAGTCCACTTTGCCGGTGGAAAGGCCGTGGGAGACGATTTCATCATTCAGGGAGTCCAGGTCTTCCGCCTTGATGGCAACCAGGATGGCTTCCCGTTCCAGACCTTTGGCGGGAAGCAGATGGTAGTCCCACACGACTTCGTCCAGCGGGAAGGGGACGTGCTGCTGGGCTTCAAAGCGGATGAGCTGTTCCACATCGGTATCGTCCAGAGCCGGAAGCTTGACGAAGCGGATGAAAACGGATTGTCCGGAAACGGAATAGTTGACGACGCTTCCTTTGACGTTGAGTTCCTGGACGAGGTCGGCGATGGCTTCCCCTATTTTCGTCAGGCGCAAACCTTCTGCTGACGGGTCCAGCACTACGAGGCGCGTAGCATAGCGGTCCAGGATAAGGGCGTCTTTGGAAGTCTTGGAAAAGACGCCCATTGAAACTCTCTGGGAACCTACGTTTAATGCGACGATTGGTCGTGAATTAGCCATGGGTGATTTCTGTTAAATAAGATGAAATGATAGAATTAATGGAGCGTTATTCGCCGTCCGCCGGGGGGGCCACAGGAGTACCGAACGGGGCGGGGACGGAACTGGAAGCCGCCTGCTGGCTGTTGGGCCTCATAATTTCCGGATAACGGTCGTACCAGAACACGGAGAAAGGTGTTTCATCCTTGTTCAGCAGGGGGTAATAAGAGGTTTCCACGATGCTGGGGGACTGGATGGTCCACCATTTTTCCATCTTGCCGCGTTCGGAGGAATAAGTGGCGACAATCTTGCCGTTGTATTCCACCACTACGCCCTGGTACTTCACCCATTTTCCTCTTCCTCCTTCCACACCGGTAATGCGCTTGACGGAGGACGGGGAGAGATACACGGAAGCGTACGTGTTTTCTCCTACCGGAACATTGACGTATTTGACTTCCTTATACAGTTTCAGGTACTGGCGGGAGCGGTCCGGATTGACTACCGCGATGTAGAATTTGAACGTCAGGGCATCAATATAGCCGGATTTGGGGGTGGGAGCGGCTTCCACCTTGAAGGGAATTTCAAAATCCGCCCATTTCTTCGGTTTCGGCAGCGGCCGGGGATCGTCCTGCGTCAGGACGTTGGGGGACTGGCGCATATACAGGGACAGCTTTTCCAGGGAGACCCGCACCTGCATTCTGGGATTGCTGGTGGTCTGCGCCGATGCCGCAGGGACGAAAAGCACCGCAGCCAGCATGGCCGTGATAGTGTTAAGGATGGATTTCATAGCACAATTCAATTCCCTGATTAGTTACACCAAAAACCGAACTGTGGCTAGCAAAAATCTCTTGTTTCTTTCCATGTAGCGTGTGTGGAGCATGACATGGCTCCGTCCGGCGGTTCTGCCCGGGCGGTCAAGAAAAAAACATGCGGCATGGCTGCAGGCTTGACCTGGCAGAGGTGTTTCCACATGCTCGGCCCATGGCGATTGATTCTGATCTGCTGAAGAAGTTTTCAGAGGCTCACGGTATTTCGGGGCATGAGGATGAAGTGAGAAGCCTGGTGGCTCAGGAACTTGAAGGATATGGGGAATTTTCTTCCGATGGTTCCGGCAGCCTGTTCTGTACCGGCGGAGGGGCCGGCCCCCGCGTGATGCTGGCCGCCCACATGGATGAAATAGGCTTCCTGGTGCAGAATATAGCGTCGAACGGTTTCCTTCAGTTGGTGGGGATAGGTGGCTGGTGGCCGCATACCCTGTTAAGCCAGCGTGTCCTGGTAAAAAACCGCTCGGGCCGCGGCATCCGGGGGGTGATTGGTTCCAAGCCTCCCCATTTTCTGCCGGAAGGCCAGCGCAACAGCGTCATGAGCATGGAAGCCCTTTTTGTAGATGTGGGCGCTGAAAGCGCGGAACAGGTGAAGAATGAATTCGGTATTCACCTGGGGGATCCCGTGGTGCCGGACGTGAAATTCTCCCCGTTGGAAAATCCGTTCCGGGTCATGGGGAAAGCCTTTGACAACCGCGCCGGTCTTTCTGTGATGATAGAGGCATTCAAGAAATTATGCCGGGAAGGGCATCCCAACACCCTGATTGCCGCCGCGACGGTTCAGGAGGAGGTGGGCACGCGGGGCGCCAGGACGGCCGGCGTCGCCATGCAACCGGATTGCGTGATTGTTCTGGAAGGGCCGCCGGCAGACGACACCCCCGGGTTTGCCGTGACGGATTCCCAAGGGGCCTTGGGCGGAGGCGTGCAGATCAGGCTGTTTGACCCCACGGCCATCACCAATCCCCGGCTGGCCGCCCTGGCCGAAAAAACGGCTTTGGATGCGGGCATCCCATTCCAGTTGACGGTGCGTCGTTCCGGCGGAACGGATGCGGCGGCCCTGCATCTTTCCGGAAAGGGTGTTCCCTCTATTGTGCTGGGAATCCCCACCCGGTACATTCATGCCCATAACGGCGTGCTGGATCTGCGGGACTACCGCGCCGCGGTGGAATTGACGGTGGCTCTGGCCCGTTCCCTGGACCAGGAGGCCGTGGAAGCCCTTACCCATTACCTGCCCTGAAAGAAACGCTCATGAATCCGACCGTTTACGTACATGACCTGGACCCTGTCATCTGGCAGATAACGGGCTCAATTGCCCTGCGCTGGTATGGCCTGGCCTATTTAACGGGCTTCATCGGCGGGTATTATCTGCTTTCCTGGCTTTCCCGCCGGAAGCTGTATCCTGTCCCCCAGGACAGGATGGCGGATTTTGTTACTTATGTGGCTATTTTTGGCGTTTTGATTGGCGGAAGGCTGGGATATGTGCTCTTTTACCAGATTCCCAATCACGGCTGGTCCCAGTTTCTGGCGGATCCGCTCATGGTCCTGAGGGTGTGGGAAGGGGGCATGGCCAGCCACGGGGGAATGATTGGAGTAGGGCTGTACACATTTTATTATGCGTGGAAGCACCGCGTCAAGTGGGTGGCGCTTCTGGACGGCCTGGCCATTGTAGCTCCCGTTGGGCTGTTTTTCGGGCGCATGGCCAATTTTATCAACGGGGAACTGTATGGGCGCGTTGTCCCGCCCGGCTCTTCCCAGGGAATGATTTTTCCGGCGGAGCTTTCCCAGGATCCGGACTTGTTCGTGCGGGTGGCTTCCCGTATTTATGAAACGCCCGGATTGCTGGACAAACTGTCCCTTTCCGGCATAGCCGTGCCGGAACGAATGACTGCCGCCTGGGTGACCGACCGGGTGAGGGATACGCCCGCCATCAGGGAAATCGTGGGGCAGATGATGCAGGATCATGCACGCTACCCATCCCAGCTGTATGAAGCGTTTGCGGAAGGTGTGCTTCTCTTTGCCGTGCTGTGGTTTGTACGGGTAAGGTTCCCCCGTGCGTGGAACGGCTTGTTCTGCGGTATCTTTGCCGTTCTTTATGCTGCGGGCAGAATTATTTGCGAAGAGTACCGGGAGCCGGATTCCCCCTTCTCCATGGGATTGACCCGCGGGCAGTTCCTCTCCGTTTTCCTCGTGCTGGTGGGCGCCGCTTTCTTCGTATATGCCTTCAAGACCAGGCAGACGGTTCAGGAATGCGCTTTCTATGAACCTGAAAATAAAGACGGGAAAGAATCGTCCGGAAAAGCCGTTTAAAACGGGTCCAGGTCAAATTCCCCTGTTTTGGGAATACTGCTGGCGGGACCAGCCTTGAAAATATCTGCAATGCAGCTGGAAAAAAGCCGCAAATTCCGTTGGTCGAAGGCAAAACGTTCAAATTCCTTTACGGAAAACAGGGTGATGGGATCCGTGTTGTAAGCTTTGAATTCCATGATGCCGGCGTCCGTATTCGTATTTGACAGGCGTCCCTCAATGCCTACGTCCCCGCTCATGAAGCGCCCCAGGATCAGGGAAGTTCCCGGAAGGGGGGAGACCAGGGAAACAAGATCGGACATGATGTTGCCGCCCACGTCCGTAGGCTTCAGCTTGACTATGGCGAGGCTGAGAGTTACAGATCCCGGAACGGGGCGGTCAACCAACTGCCATTTCATCCTCCCGCCTGTCTGTCTGGATTTGTTTTCCAGCACGTTGCGGATGTCTTTCTGCAGCCCGGCCCTGAATTGTGCCGCCAGGGACGGGGATTCCTTGGGGAATCTGGCTTTGATATAGTCAATATTGACGGGGGCTACATATACTTTCAGCCTTGGAGAATTCCAGACGGCCTGTTCCGAGGGATTATACCAGACGCCTCCAAAACAGCTCTGCCTGGAGTCCGCGTGAAGGGGATGGGTAATTAAAGGGGAAACGGGCATTGTCCGGGAACTGGAACAGGAAAAAACCAAACCTGTTCCCAGCGCCAGGAATAGCCGTGGAATAGCGCCGTGCATGCAGGATAAGACGGCATCCGCCCGGGTGGTGTTCGAGTCATGACCCGATTGGCGCCAGGGGGGGGCCGGAGGGGGTGGCTCCGGAAATTCCGGGGCGGTTTTGTGCCTCCTAACGGACGGGTGGCGGGCCGGCAGGGAATGGGCGAATGGCATAAGAATAGCCGGAGCGGGGAAACGGCACGGTCAGAAGAACTCCGGACGACAAGGAAACGCGCAAGGTTGCCCCGTGTCCGGATGCATGATTGACAAGCCGGAAAAGCGGGGCATGCTGTTGATATGAGATACGAGCCGCTTCCTTCTTCCTTTTTTGCCGGCAACCGTGAAGAACTTGCTTCCCGCCTGCCTGCCGGCAGTATGCTGATTCTGCATGCCAACGACGTATTTCCTACGAATGCGGACGGCACTTTTGCCCTGCATCAGAATGCCAACCTCTTTTATCTTACGGGAGTTGACCAGGAAGAAACCGTCCTGGTCATGACTATCCGGGAGGACGGCTGGGATGAGATTCTGCTGTTGCGTGAGACAAATGAACAGATTGCCATCTGGGAAGGTGCCCGGCTCTCGCAGGAACAGGCGAGAGAGCTGAGCGGCATCCAGGACGTGCGCTGGACTAATGAATATGATGCGCTGCTGGAGGCCCTGGTGCCGTCCGCATCCATGGTCTTTGTGGAAGCCAACCAGCATCCGCGATGCACATGCCCGGTGGAAACGCGCAATGCCCGCATGACCAAGGAGCTGAAGGAAAAATTCCCGGACGCTGTTTTGAAGAATGTCTATGAAATCTTGGCGGACATGCGGCAAATCAAAAAGCCGGAAGAAATCAAGGCTCTCAAAAAAGCCTGCGACATCACCAATGAAGGCTTCCGGGAATTGCTCCGGTTCATCAGGCCGGGGGTGGGCGAATGGCAGATTGAGGGATTCCTGGCCAACGAATTCATCAGCCGCGGTCCGCGCAAATTCTCCTTCCTGCCCATCATCGCTTCCGGAAAGGATACCTGTGTGCTGCATTATATCCAAAACGACAAACGGTGCGAAGACGGCGATCTGGTGCTTATGGACATAGGCACGGAATACGGGAATTACAACTCCGACATGACCCGCACCGTTCCCGTGAACGGAAAATTCACTCCCCGCCAGCGCGCTGTGTATGAAAGCGTGCTGAATATGATGACCTACGCCAAAAAGATTCTGAAACCCGGAATCCTGAAATCGGAGTACGAACGCCTGGTGCGCGTTTTTGCCGCCGGGGAACTCGTCAAGCTGGGGCTGATCACACCCGCGCAGGTGGCGGAAAAACCGTCCGATCCTCCCATTGTCCGGAAATATTACATGCACGGGTGTTCCCACTTCCTGGGGCTGGATGTGCACGATGTAGGCGAAGCCAACCCCGTTGTGTTGCCGGGCATGGTTTTCACCGTGGAACCGGGCATCTATATTGCGGAAGAAGGCATAGGCATCCGTTTGGAAAACGACGTCCTGATCGGGGAAACAGAAAACATCGACCTGTTGGGAGACGTGCCTTTGCTGCCTGATGACATTGAACGGCTCATGGCCCGGTAAAATGGGCCGGATACGGTTCTGAACTTGACAATGGGGCCCGTGTGGGTTTTCATTCCCGTCCCATCATGTCGAAGAAACTCAAAATAGCTCTTCCCAAAGGCAGTTTGCAGGATTCCACCGTGGAATTGTTCCGCAAGGCCGGCTACAATGTGTATGTGTCCAGCCGCGGATACCGCCCGACCTGCGACGACGACGATCTGGAGCTCTTCCTGATCCGTGCCCAGGAAATAGGCCGTTATGTCAATGACGGTTTCATCGACTGCGGCATTACCGGGCGCGACTGGATTTATGAAAACAGGGCGGACGTGGAAGTGCTGACGGATCTTCAATACTCCAAGGCTACCTCCAAGCCTACCCGCTGGGTGCTGGTAGTCCCGGAAAATTCCCCCATTACCTGTGCGGAAGACCTTCAGGGCAAGCGCATCGCCACGGAAGGCGTGGGCATCACGGAACGCTGGCTTCAGGAAAAGGGTATTGAAGCCCACGTGGAATTCTCCTGGGGAGCTACGGAAGTGAAGGTGCCGGAACTGGTGGACGCCATTGTGGATATCACGGAAACGGGAAGCTCCATCAAGGCCAACAAGCTCCGCATCGTGGACACCCTGATGACCTCCTATCCCCAGTTTATCGCGAACCGGGAAACCATGCAGGACGAGTGGAAAAAACAGAAGCTGGAACGCCTGGTCATGATGCTCAAGGGCGCTCTGGAAGCGCGCCGGAAAGTGGGTCTGAAAATGAACCTTCCTGCTGCTTCCCTGAACGGCCTGGTAGAGGCCCTTCCGTCTCTGCGCCGTCCCACTATTTCCCATTTGGCGGAAGAAGGCTGGCTGGCCGTGGAAACGGTCATTGACGAATCCGTTGTGAGGGATATCATTCCCCAGCTCAAGGCCCTGGGAGCGGAAGGCATCATTGAATACCCGCTTAACAAGCTGGTTTACTAGATTTTTTTCTCACCACAGTAAAACAACAAACGAACCACAATCATGGGATCGCTCAAAAAACGCCGTAAAGCAAAAATCAACAAGCATAAGCGCAGCAAGCGCATGCGTCAGAACCGTCACAAGAAGCGTTTGCGTTACAAGTCCTAAGGTTTGTGCGCTTCGCTGCTCAAACTGGCAGTCTGTCCGATTTCCGGAAAATTCCGGCGTCCTCCTTATCACGGAAGGACGCCGTTTTTTATATGGACACAGCTTTTGCATCATTCTCATGAATTCATTGATAAAACTTTTTTTATTTTTCACCGCCTCATGACGATGATTTGTAAAAATTGTTTCATGATTTCCTGAAATAAAAAAGTAGTCGATGAGAGGGAGGGACTGGAGGAATTTGGACTGGCTGGAATCATATCAATTTTCCGCATGGAAAAAGACGGCCATGTTTTTAGTTTTTGATTACCTGATATAAACTCGTGCATGGATTTGTGCGTCACGGGAATCGAACAGGTTATATCTATGGAGACGGTTGCTTAAAACAACGTCTGTCTTCCATTTCTGTTCCCTTTTAAGGAAAACCGGAATAATGCTGATGAGCGGAATGGAGCCTGCGCATATTCCATAACGCAGGGGATGAAAAAACAGGCGGATGTCTCGTGGGCCATCCCTCCGGGTTGAAAGGATGCCTTTTTTCCGGTTTTAACGGCAGGCCATGTCAGACTGTTCCGCATCGGCGTTTTACGCCGCCTTTTCTTCCCGGAACCTTTTCAGGGGAATGGTGATGGTAAAAACAGTTTCCCGGTGGGGGATGCTGGAGACGGTGATGGCTCCGTCGTGGGCTTCCACGGCGCGTTTCACAATGGAGAGGCCTAGGCCCGTTCCCTTGATTTCCGAGGAGTGGTGGGTTTCCACCCGGTAAAAGCGGTTGAAGAGGAAGGGGATGCTTTCCGCAGGAATGCCCACGCCCGTATCCGTGACGGTGATGACGCAGGCGTCCTGTGTTTTGGCAGCGGCCGCAGTAATGGAAAGTCCCGGCTCCGTGTTTTGCTTGAGGGCGTTTTCCACCAAATTGAACAGAATTTGCGTCCAGTAAAAGGGATCTCCATAAAGTTCCCAATCCGTGGGAATGTCCATGTGCAGGACGGCCTGTTTTTTCTCCCGGATGGAATCCAGACGGGAGAAGACGTCGTCCGCGCAGGAGGTGAGGCGGAACCACTGCTCCTTCAGAATCGCCTTGTGGCCTGATTCGAGTTTGGAGATCATGAGCATGTCTTCAATAATGTTCATCAGCCTCTGGCTGTTCTGGTGCATGACTCCGATGAATTTGCGGGCCAGTCCGGGACTTTCCTCCACCAGATCGTCCTCCATCAGGTTTTCCAGATATCCCACGATGATGGTGAGGGGCGTACGCAGCTCGTGGGAGGCGTTTGCCACGAAGTCCCGGCGCATCTGGTTGGTGAGGTAGTTCTGCGTGATGTTGCGCAGCAGGATGCGCTTTTCTCTGATTGGGGCGTCCGTGATGGCGCTGTCCAGATGCCACGCCGTGATGCCGTTTTGCACGCCGCCGGGGGAATTGGCGGCGCTCAGCGTGAATTCCTTGGTGACGGGGCCGTCCGTATCGAATGCTTCCTGAACATGCCCCAGCAATTCCTGGTTGCAGACCAGGGCCCCCACTTTGCGCCCTTCCAGCTTTTCTTCCTGAAAGAGTTCTTTGGCCAGCGTATTAGCCAGCACGATGTGTCCGGATGGACCGATGAGCAGGAAGGCCTCTCCCAGAGCTTCCAGGAAGCGCCGTTTGTCCGCGATGGCCTGTTCCTGCGCTTCTTCCCCGCGCTTCAGCAGGCGCTGAGCGTCCCGCAAGGCTTTTTTCCGGGCTTTCATGGCGGACCGACATACCTGGACCAGATGCCAGTTCAGGTACAGGGAGGCCAGAATAAGGATGGTTAGGATGTAGTCGATGGCCGACATGGAACCGGAGTGTTAAGCCTTTTCCTCCGGGATGCGGCGTCCCGGCAGGGTAAAGCGGTAGCCGATGCTGCGGACGGTTTCAATGCAGTCCGCGTAGGGAGCCAGTTTCTGGCGCAGCCGCTTCATGTGCGTGTCCAGCGTACGGCTCTGGGCCTGGTGGCTGTACCCCCATACGCAACTGAGCAGGTCGTTGCGGTTCAGGGTCTGGCCCTCCCGTTCAACCATATGGATCATGAGCTTGAATTCCGTGGCCGTCAGGTCTACTTCCTCCTTGTCGATATAGAATTTGAGGGCGTTTTTGTCAAAAGTGAAGGGGCCGTATTCCGCAATGACGCTGCCCGGCGTGTGCTCGCACCGTTTCAGCACGCTGGCCACGCGCAGGACAAGTTCCTTGGGGCTGAACGGTTTGGTCACATAGTCGTCCGCTCCCAGTTCCAGCCCCTGGATGCGGTCTTCCGCCTGGGCCTTGGCTGTCAGGAAGATGACGGGAATGTTCTGGGTGCGGCTGTCCCGGCGCAGTTCCCTCAGTACGCCGTGTCCGTCCATGCCCGGCATCATCTGGTCCAGCAGGATCAGTTCCGGCTTGTCCCGGCGCGCCACTTCCAGCGCGGTCAGGCCGTCATAGGCCGCCAGGGGCGTATGGCCCGCACGTTCCAGATTATAAGCCACAAGGTCTGAAATGGCGTGGTCGTCTTCAGCGATAAGAATGGTTGCCATGTCTGTTTTTTACGATGAAAGAAAGGGCGGTGTCCCGATATTAGATGTGACGATTCGTTCACATTTCCCCGCCCGGGAGGCGGTTCCGGACAGTTAAAGCCTCTTCTTATGCAAACATACTGTAACGGAAGCGTTTCCGTTTTGCAAGGCTGGCCCAGATTCAACTTCTCTTCCCTGCGTCATGTGATACACTTGCCCCGCAACAGTTGTATTGTTATGCGAAGCGATAGAGTTAAAGCAGGGTTCGAGCGTGCGCCGCACCGCAGTTTGATGCGTGCCACCGGAATGACGGATGAGGATTTAAGCCGTCCTTTCATTGCCATTTGCAATTCTTTTAATGAAGTGATTCCGGGCCATGTCCACCTGAACAGGGTGGCCGCCCTCATCAAGGAGGAGGTACGCAAGGCCGGAGGAACTCCCGTGGAATTTAACCTTCCCGGCGTTTGTGACGGCATTGCCATGGGCCACGGCGGCATGAAGTTTTCCCTGGCCAGCCGTGAGCTGATCGCGGACAGCGTAGAGACGATGCTGAGCGCCCATGCGTTTGATGCCATGATCTGCATCCCTAATTGCGACAAGATTGTTCCCGGCATGATTATGGGCGCCCTGCGCTGCAATATTCCCACTATTTTCTGCAGCGGCGGTCCGATGGCCGCCGGCATGGCGGAGGACGGCACGGTGCTGGACCTGAACAGCGTGTTTGAGGCTGTCGCCCGCTTTAAGGCAGGCAAGATTAATGATGAGGAACTTCATTCCCTGGAATGCCGCGCCTGCCCCGGCGCCGGTTCCTGCTCCGGCATGTTTACGGCCAATTCCATGAATTGCCTGAGCGAGGTGATCGGCCTGGCCCTTCCCGGCAACGGTTCCCTGCTGGCTACTTCAGAGGAACGAAAGGAGTTCTGGAAGCAGACTGCACGCCGCGCCGTGGAGATGGCGAAGGCGGACGGCCCCCTGCCGCGAGATATCGTAACCCGTGACGCTATCGACAATGCTTTCACAATTGATATGGCCATGGGCGGCAGTTCCAATACCGTGCTTCATACGCTGGCTATCGCCAGGGAAGCCGGTGTGGAGTATGACCTCCAGCGCATCAATGATATTTCCAGGCGAACCCCGAATATTTGCAAGGTGGCTCCTTCCTCCCGCTTCCACATGCAGGATGTTTTGCGTGCAGGCGGGGTGAGCGCCATCATTCATGAAATTGCCAGAATTCCCGGAGCCCTTCATCTGGACGCCATGACCGTCAGCGGGAAAACGCTGGGTGAAACAGTGGAGGGATGCGGCATTGCGGATGAAACCGTGATCCATCCGTTGGAAAATGCCTATTCCCGTGATGGCGGCCTGGCGATTCTGTTCGGCAATCTGGCTGAGGAGGGCGCTGTGGTGAAAAAGGCGGGTGTGCATCCGGATATGATGAGTTTCCGCGGACCCGCCGTGATTTTCGAGTCTCAGGAAGAGGCCTGCGAAGGCATCCTTGCCGGGAAGGTAAAGTCCGGCGATGTGGTTGTCATACGCAATGAAGGACCCAAGGGCGGCCCCGGCATGCAGGAAATGCTGGCTCCCACTTCCTATATTATGGGGCAGGGCCTTGGCGCGGAAGTGGCGCTTATTACGGACGGCCGTTTTTCCGGAGCCACACACGGAGCCTGTATTGGCCATATTTCTCCGGAAGCGGCGGAAGGCGGCCTGATCGGCCTGCTGAGGAACGGGGATATTATTGAGTATTCCATTCCGGACCGCACGCTGAACGCCTGTTTGAGCGAGGAGGAGATCGCACGCCGCCGTGCGGATTGGAAACCTACCTATAACAGGGTTTCCTCCTCCTGGCTGAGCCGTTACCGCCAGCTTGCCACGAATGCCAGCAAGGGGGCAGTCCTCCGGCGCGGGGAATAATAGTTTCCCTTTTAACAGCAGCCGCTTCCCGTGATAGCCGGGAAGCGGTTTTTTATGCCTGTTTTCCTTGCTCTGTAGTCTGGCAGGCTGCATGGTCAGATTGCCCGCATCCGGCATTGAAAAAACTGCCTGGGTAAAGCGGAACCGCTTCCTGTGAAGGGAAGCGGTTCCTAATCAACAATTCATGTTTTTCCAAGAAATGTTTTATTTGGAAATTCTGAGGCGGTCGCTCATTTTTTTCAGGGAAAGGACAATTAGTTCATTTTGAGTGGATGGATAGCGTTTCTTTATTTCCGATGGTGAAAGTCGTTTTCCCGGAGTTGGTGATGGAAAGGGAGCGTCCCTTCCGTCTCGTCCCGTTTGCCGGAATTATGGATAATAGGGTGGAAACGGGTTTGAGCGGCACGTACATTTCGGGAAAATAGCCTCTTCCTGCGCAGAGAGGGAAATGATTTTGTAAAAAATTCCGTTGCTGTCCGTTATGCTGATGATGTAACCCGTTTTCAGTATTCGCAGGAGGGCGATCTTGATAAGCCTGGTTTACCGGAACTGATGTTGCAGGAAGGCTGCGGAATGACGCAGGCCGGGACCAGGACATGGCGTTCCTTGTTGAAGGAAGCGTTGGAGATTGCCTTCCCGGTTCCCTGCGGAACCGGGAAGGCCGGAATGGACATCCGTTAGAATGAGTAACTGACGGAGCCGTTGATTCCCTGGGCCGTCAGTCCGGCCCTGCTTTCCAGAGAGTATCCGATGCGGGCCCCCCACCTGTTGCCGAAGGCGGCGCTTATCCCTGCGTTGACGCGCAGAGCGGTGCGGCCTACGTTGACGCCGCGCGCCGTCCAGGCGCCCAGGTCACTGCTGACAGTCCCTTTGGGATTGAGGCGGCTGAGATCCTGAGTCACGGCAACTGTCACGCTGGGCGTCAGCGTGGCATTGGTTCCTGCCGCGTAGGTGCGGGAGAGGGTGATGCCTACGGGCAGCGTCCAGTTCTGGGCGCGCGCTCCGCTGAAGGTCCGGGCCAAGTCTCCGTGTTCGGAGAAGCTGTCCGTTTTCCCGGTCATGAATTCCAGCCCGGCAAATGGTGCGATGACCAGTTTGTTGCGGAATTGTTCCGTCCAGGTGGCGTAGATGGCGGCTCCGAAAGAGTCAGAGTCAAATTTCCCGGCAGCGGAGGTGTCCGCCAGGCGGGCTTTCCCGTCAAAGGATGTGGTTCCGAAGGCTGCATACCCGTCCAGAGACAATTTGGAGGTTCCGGCGGGCGTGTAGCGGCCGTAGAGCATGGCCATGAAAGAATCCGCATCATAGCTGGACAGTCCTCCCTTGTCCTGGAAAGTTCCGTAAGATTGGCCGATGGCCACTCCTGCCAGGACGGAGGAGGAGAGCTTGCAATCCGCGCCTACGGCATAGCCGCCTGCGTCGTATTTGTAGCCGTCAATGCCGCTGCGCGAATGTTGGTCCGTCCAGGAACCCAGGCCGCCCACCCATACGGAGCCGCGGCCTGAAGCCACCGGCGCCATGGCGATGGGGGAACCCTTGGCGTCTGCAGACTGGACGGGCTTCGCTGCCGTAATATTCAGTCCCTGTGCGGCGGAAATGCCTCCCTGCGTCCTGCCCAGGGCGGCAAAACCCTTGAGAGCATCGTTGGAAGCCCAGGCCGCATTGATCACGGTTTCCCCGCTGACGGATTGAATCATGGCTGCCGCCGCGTCTGCGCTGGAGGTTCCCAGAAGGGTTTCGAAGAACCTGTGTGCGGCTGAACCGTCCCGGACGCCCGTCCGGACCTGTTCCATGCCGGCTGCTGCGCCGGATATGTTCCCGGAATATCCCTGCATGGGGGCGGCGACTCCGTGCATATTTTGTGTCAGGCGGATAGTTCCGTTTTCATGGGGCGTTGCGCTTGTGGAGACGAAAGCGGTGTTGAACAGAGGCAGTTCGCTTACTTCGGCTCCGGTGATGGTGACGTTGTCCACGGAAGAAGTTCCGGCGGCGGTGTGTGTGAGGTCGCGGCCGTTGCCCGCTTCATCGACATTCCAGAGTTTGATGGAGGAGTGGCCGTTGAACGCGATGCCATTGAGGAGCAGGGAGGAACCTTCCCCCATTTCAATCACGGCGTTTCCGTTAATTTCCAACGTGTCTCCAGCCAGTACGGAATCTTCCGTCAGAATGACGCCTGCGCCATTCATTTCGTAGTCCGTCAGGTCTTCAACTCCCAATTGAGCTCCTTCCATGACCATGATGTCATCCACTTCGGCCAGGTGGCCCACGATCAGGGAGCCGGCTCCGGATTGCTGGATCAATGTTCCGCCGAATCCGTTATCCTCCGTGTCCCGGCCTCCGTAAAGCAGGTCGCCGCCGCCTGTCTGAATCAGCGTGGCGGCGCCGCGCGTCCACGGACCGTCGTCAAGGGAGTAATAGTCTGCGTCGGAAATGCCGCTGTTGATGATGGTGATATCGTTCGCGTCCGTGTCCGCCAGAATGACGGAGCCGTCTTCCGCAAAGATGTCGTTAGCTTCTTCCCCGGCCGTGTTGCCGTCAAAGAAGGATCCGGAGCCAATCAGAAGAATGCGGTTCTCCATCAGGTGGATGGCGCCTCCCAGCCCGGAGGCGGCATTATCCGTGAAGGTGACGTCCCTGCCGAGCCAGATATTGGCCCCTTCATTTTCAAAGAGGTCCTCCACATTGTCGCCATCCTGCTGCGCGAGGTTGCTCGTCAGTTCGGAAGCGATGGCCCCGCCATTGGCTCCAGCCGTGTTGCCGGAGAAGACAGTTCCGTTTCCTACCGTGATATCCAGCACTTCCGTGGTCAGTTTGGAGGTGCGTTCCCCGTCCGTATAGGTTATGGATTCGGCAATATTGTTCTGGGCGAAAACGGCTCCGCCGGATCCCGCTGCCGTATTGCTGATGAAGCTGTTGTTTTCTCCAATAACGATGTCTCCATGTGCATAGAGGGCTCCTCCCCTGGAGATATCCATGGCAGCGGACCTGCCCGGGGCCTTGCTGTTCATGAATGTGTTGCCGCGGCCCGTGGTGATTTTGTTTTCGCGTTCCGTGACGGTAACTGTTCCGTTGAGAATATTTCCGTTTTCATCCGTATCAATGATGCTGGCGCGGATAAGGCTGTTGTCCGCATCGCTGAAGGCGCTCATGTGGTAAACGGGAGCTTCTTCCGTTCCCTGATAAGTTACATTGTCCCCCAGCGTGATGGTATTTTCCGCAGCTACGGTGGTCATGGTCAGCGTAACATTGTCTCCAATGACTACGTTCCCGCCATAAGTTCCTTCCGCATATTCTCCGGAAGCCAGCACATAGTCTCCTTCCGCGTTTTGCTTGAGCGTCCCTTCAAAGGAGACGGTTCCACGGGTGGAAGCGCCGTCGTCTCCAATGGAGCCAACCGTGTCCCCTGCCCAGATATCGGCCATCTGGCTGCCGGAAAGATCGTTGTCGCCTGTAATTTCAGTATTGCTTCCGATATAGATATTCCCTCCTTCCGCGTAAATATCCACATCGTCCAGCGTAGAGTTTGCTCCAATGGAGACGGTGGCCTGGTCTCCCGCTCCGGTGGTCATGCGCACGGTGCGGATTCCGTCTTCTCCTTCGGTTATGGACAGGGAATCCAGTTCCACGGATACGGCATCCAGTGTGACGGATGTCAGTTTTGCTCCTTCGCCGATGAAGATGGAACCTTGCGCATCCATGTCATAGTTTTCAATGGAACTGCCGTTGCCGACGGTGATGTCTCCGAACAGCCCCATGGTTTCCTCCATGCTGGTTCCGGGAAGGTAGGTTCCGTCTTCACCTTGTCTGGCAATGCCCTGGGAAAGGACAAGGGCTTCTGTCGTGATTTCCGCCCTCTCCGCGGCTGTCAGCGTACTGTTATTTCCCAGCAGTATTTCACCCCCAGTGGATTGGCTGTCGCCGCCCACGGTGCTCAGGTTCGTATCCTGCATCGTCACGGCTCCCGCGCTGAAGTCGATCCCTCCGTGAGCGCCGACGGTTTCCGACTGACCGATCAGGACGCCGGAATCTTCATTTTCATAAACGGATGTCGTATTGACGGCGCCTGTAGAGATGAGCGTGGAATCAGATAAGGAAATATCTCCATGGGAGACAATTTGGCCGCGGACTCCATCATTCATGGATAAATCCATTTCATGGATACGGACGTTTTTTCCCAGATCCATGGCAATTTCTCCCGGTGTAGAGGTGACTACCGTGGAGATGAGGGCTCCTGTTTCGGGATCAATTCTGGTTTCTATGGAGGCGGAATGCCCGGTAGTGACTTCATTCCGGCTGAGAACGGCTCCGTCTCCGGCCACCAGCTTGTTGTTTTCCAGCACAAGCCAGGTTCCTTCCAGCGTGGAAGCGTTTTCTATGGAAAGGGTGTTTCCTTCTTCGTCCCATCCGCTGAGCATGCCTTCCGTCATGTTGCCCACGTGAACGGTTCCACGGCCGCTCACGTTAAGATGCTGCATGTTCACGGCAGACATGTCCTTGTAGTTGAAGTTGGAGATGCTTCCTTTCCCGTCTGATTTGAGGACAATGGAGGCGTCTGCGGGCAGGGAGCCCAATTCTACTCCTTCAAAGTCGATGGAGCCGGTAATGGTCAACGTGTCTCCATCAGCCATCTGGTTCCAGGCTGTTTGAAATTCTTCCAGGGTGGAAGCTGTATATTCGGCGGCGAAGGTTTGGCTTCCAAGGACGCACATGGCTGCCAGAAGGGCCCGGCGCAACGGGAGGGGTAAACGAAGGTTCATGGTTTGTTATATTCAGATTAATTCAGGGAAAAGTGGAGATGAATGACTTTTCCCTGCTGTTTATGTACAGGATTGTTAATCCTGTGATGTATCAGGTATTAATATAAAAAACATGATATTCGGAATGGCGAGACATGGAAAAAACCAGAAGGAATATCTGGCTGCGGAAATGTTATTGAAAGGTAGCGGATTGAATATGCTGGATGCTGCCAGCCTCGCAGTAGAGCTGCTGAGCCTGTGCGGAGGCAGCCGCAGCATGCGCCGGGCCAGAAAGGCAATTTTTCTGGGTGCTGAGGAATTGAGGAAAGGGGAAAGGACGGTTTCCTTTTCCGCCGCCGTGGAAGAAATGCTGAAGGCGAAGCGTAATCTTCGCCCTACGACGTTGCGCGATATCAGGTATTTCACCGGAGCTTTGATGCGGAGGTGTCCGGAATTGAAAGGTTTTCCGGTCCGGAAGCTGACGCCGGAGCATTGCGCCCATTTTCTGGAGGCTGCTTTTACATCCCACAGGCAGCGTTACAAGGGCCGGGCGGTGATGAGCGGCGTTTTGTCCTTTTCCCTGCGGCGCGGATGGTGCGGGGAAAATCCTGTCGCCCGTGTGGACTCTCCTTCGTTTCGTGAACGGACGATTGCCATTTTGGCTCCGGAAGAGATAGGAAGCCTTCGGACGGTAGTGGAAGCTCCGGAATTTCGTGACTGCGCTCCGGCTGTTTGGGTAATGTTGTACGCCGGAATCAGGCCGGGGGAGGTGGTGCGCCTCCATTGGCGTGATGTGGATTTGGAGGAGAGGGTCATTTCCGTAAGGTCCCGAACCAGTAAAACGGGGGGAATCAGGCATGTCACCATTCATGCTGTGCTCTGGCGGCTTCTGGCGGGATACGGAGCAGGGGGGCCGGCCGGACTGTTATGTCCTCCCAATTGGCCGGTGCGCTGGAGGCTGCTCCGGAAAAAAGCCGGATGGGGGCTGCACAACCGCTTTGGAGAATGGAGTGCGGACGCGCTGAGGCATACTTATGCTTCCTATCACGCCAAATGGTTCAGGGATTTTTCCCTGCTTCAGCTGGAGATGGGGCATCGTTCCTCCTCCCTGTTGCGGGAGCGGTACCTGAACATGGAAGGGGTGAGCCGCGACAGGGCACGCCTTTTCTGGGAAGCGCCGGAACATGGCTGGAACAACAAAACCGGCATTGCAGGAACGGACTTTCTATGAAGGGACGGCTGTTTGACTGCCGCAGCCGGAAAAGGGCGGCATGAGGGAGTCCCCATGGTTATGCCCTGGGCAGGAAGTAGCCGCGCTGTTTTTCTGAGATGGGCATGTCCAGGCGTTCCATAACGGCCAGCATGTCTTCCCATACCTTGCGTTTTTCCCGCGGGCTGTCCGATCTGAGCAGATAACTGGGATGGTAAGTGACGCGTACGGGAATGCCTTTAAGGTCGTGGAACCTGCCGCGCATGGAACTGACGGATCCCTGTTCCCCCAACAGGCCTACGGCGGCGGTACCGCCCAAGGCTACAATCATTTTCGGCTGGATGACCCGGATTTCATGCATGATGATGGGCAGGCATGCTTCAATTTCTTCCGGCGTGGGTGCACGGTTATTGGTCCGCTGGTTGGGGAGGGCCGGGCGGAATTTGACGATATTGGAAATATAGACCATGTCTCTGGAGAGCCCCATGGCCCTTAATATCTGGTTGAGTTTTTCCCCGGCACGGCCCACAAAGGGCTCCTGCTGCACTTCTTCATAATATCCGGGAGCTTCCCCGATGAGCATGAGTTTCGTATGGGGATTGCCCGTGGCAAAGACCATGGTGTCCCGCAGGGAGTTGAGTTCCCGCGCCGGTTTCCAGTTCTGCGCCAGATTACGGAGGTATTGCAGCTTGTCTTCCATTGTCCCTTCCGGGAGGGTAATGGCAGAGGCCGGTTCCCTGTTTTGCGGAAACAGCTCCGGCGGTTCCGGCTTTCCGGCAGGAGCGGAGACAGGAGCGGCTGCCTGCAGGGGCGGCGGTTCCGGAGAAGCGGGTGCTGATGCGGCGGGACGGCCTCCCTGCCTGGAAGCCACGTACCATGTTCTGAGAACGTTTCTGGCTTCATCCGTCAGGCTCGTTCGCGTTGTTCCCTGCTGGATCAGGGAATCAAGATAATGGCGGAAAAGGCTGTTCGGTGTAGCGCTCATGGGAGGATAAAGCCAGATTAGTCCATAAGAGGCCGTCTGTCACGACGATTCGCAGGCTCCCCGGCCTTCATGGAACGCTCCTCTCCGGGAAATGACACGGTAAAAGATGGTATCTTTTGCAAGGGAGGTAGCAAATTGGGGCTTTCCGGTTCAGGAATGGAAATGCAGCCGGCTCTCTCAAAATTTTACTTAGTTTACGTATGTCTTTTTCTGAAGAATTAAACGGTTTGATGGATTGCCCCACTCCCCTGGTACGCCGTTTCATGGCGTTGCTGGAACCGGTTGACGACGCCCGCCTGGAGGAGATGGCGCAGGAGAGCCGGCGTCTGACGCGGCTGCATTTCGGCCGGACCATCCGCCTGTTCGCCCCCATTTACCTGTCCAACGAATGCATCAATAATTGCAAGTACTGCGGTTTTTCCCGGGATAATCCCATTATCCGCACCACGCTTACGGTGGATGAAGTGGTGCAGGAGGCCCGCTACCTGCACGGCCTGGGGCTGCGCAGCATCCTGCTGGTGGCCGGGGAGCATCCCAAGTTCGTTTCCGACGGGTATATGCAGGAATGCCTGGACGCCCTGCATTCCTTTATTCCATCCCTGGGGCTGGAGATAGGACCGTTGCCGGACGACCGTTATGCGGAGATCGTCCGCCATGGGGCGGAACAATTGGCCGTGTATCAGGAAACCTATAACCGGGAAGTGTATGAAACCCTGCATACGGCAGGGATGAAGAAAAATTTCAACTGGAGGCTGGACTGCCCGGAACGCGCCTACCAGGGCGGTTTCCGCCGCATTCAGATAGGAGCCTTGTTCGGGCTTTCGCCGTGGCGGCGGGAGGCCATGGCACTTGCCGTCCATCTGGATTACCTGCAGAAGCATTGCTGGAAATCCGCGCTTTCCGTGGCGTTTCCGCGCATGCGTCCCTACGCCGGGAATTACGAGTATGAACCTGATCCGGACTTGATGCTGGATGACCGCCATTTTGTCCAGCTTATGGCCGCCCTGCGCATCTGTTTCCCCAAGATAGGCATGTCCATCAGCACCCGTGAGCCCGCGCCGATGAGGAATGCCCTGATGCATTTGGGCATGACCCACATGTCCGCCATTGCGCGCACGGAACCGGGGGGCTACACGGGCGTGGGAACGGCTGCCGCCCATTTGACGGTGCGGGGCAACCGGGTGGATCTTCCCGATGGCCGGAAAGGGAATTGCAAGGCGACGGAGCAGTTTGAGATTTCCGACCAGCGCACACCGGAGCAGGTGGTCGGAGCCATACGGAATGCCGGGCTGGAGCCTGTCTGGAAAGACTGGGATGCCGCTCTGGATGTGGTGTAGGAGAATCTTCTCCCGTCTCATTTCTCTGGAATGACATCCATATCACCGTGATGTTGTGATGGAGCATTGACGGCATGCTCCGGCTGGCATATTTTCGGTAGCGATGATTCGTTATTATTGGGGGAGGTTTTGGCCGTTCCTCCTGTTTGCGTTCGGCATTGAGGCGGTGGAAAATCTGTTTACGGTATTTTTCGAATACCGCAACATGGATTTCGGGTTGCTTCCCCTCCTGAAAACGGCGTACGTTTTTGTGACGGAGTTTGCCGTCACCATGTGCTACTGGCTTATTCCCTATGCCGTTTATTTGTGGATTCTGCCGCGCGGGAAAGCAGGAGGGAAGGCGGACAGGTGGCTCACCTCCGCATGGTTTTTCCTGTTTGTGCTCGCCAATCTGTTTGAAGATGTGGCGGAAGCCTTTTTCTGGAACGAGTTTGAAGCCAGCTTCAATTTCATTGCGGTGGATTACCTGGTTTACACCAAGGAGGTTATCGGGAATATTTACGAGTCCTATCCCATCATTCCTATTCTGGGCGGCATTCTGGCGGTGTCCGTTCTGGCCGTCTGGGGAATGAAGAAGTTCCTGCTTCCCAGGAACGGGGCGGTTCCCGCCGGATGGAAACGAGGCTGTGTGGTGCTGTTCCTGCTGGCCTGCGTCACGGGGGGATATTGGCTGGTGGATATCAAGGATGCGGATGCCGTGAACAACCGTTATAATTCGGAAATGGCCAAGGATGGCCTTTACAGCCTGTTCAGCGCCTTTCTCAAGAATGAACTGGATTACCGCGCTTATTACCGGACGCTGCCGGATGCGGAAGCGGCGGCGTTTCTGGCCCGGGAGTTCACGGCGGATGACACGTCCGTGCCGGAGGCTTCGTCCGGCAGCGTAAAGAGGCAGGTGCGTCCTTCCGAGGGGGCTATCCGCCCGAATGTCGTGGTTGTGGTCATGGAGAGCATGGGAGCGGAATTTTTGAACGAGTGCCGGGAAGACGGGGCTGACGTCACTCCGTGCCTGAGCCGTCTGGGAAAGGAAGGCATTTTTTTCCCGAATACTTATGCCACGGGCACCCGTTCCGTACGCGGGCTGGAAGCAATCAGCACATCCCTGCCGCCGCTTCCCGGCATGTCCATCCTTCGCCAGGAAGGAAACGAGCATTTGCAGACCATAGGTTCCATATTCAGGGACAAGGGATATGATCTCAAATGGATTTACGGCGGCTACGGGTATTTTGACAACATGAATTATTTTTTCGGGAACAACGGGTTTCAGGTTCTGGACCGTAATTCCATGGCTGATTCCGAGGTGACCCATTCCACCATTTGGGGCGTTTGCGATGAAGATTTGTTCCGCCGCGCCATACGGGAGGCGGATGAATCCTGCGGACGCGGCAAGCCGTTTTTGCAGGTGGTGTTTACCACGTCCAACCACCGCCCCTACACGTATCCGGAAGGGCGCATTGACATTCCTTCCCACACGGGGCGCATGGGGGCCGTGAAATACGCGGATTATGCGGTAGGCGCCTTTGTGGAGGAGGCCAGAACCAAACCCTGGTTTGACAACACGCTGTTCGTGTTCGTAGGAGACCACGGCGCCGGGAGCGCGGGAAAGCAGGCCCTCAATCCGGAAACGCACCGCATTTTTTCCATTTTCTACGCTCCGGCTCTGCTGAAACCGGAACGGCGGGACACTCCCGTGAGCCAGATTGACGTGCTGCCCACCCTGCTGGGGCTGTTGAACTGGCCGTATGATGCGGCCTTTTATGGGAAGGATGCCTTGAAGCCTTCCTATCAGTCCCGGTATTTTGTGAGCAATTACCAATATATCGGCTATTTGAAGGGGAAAGACATGGTGGTGCTCAAACCCCAGCGCGGAGTGGAATTTTTCCGGGACGGAGAGGCCGTTGAGCCGGACGGGCGGATGAAAGAGCTGGAAAGGGAAGCGGTTTATTACTATCAGCACGCTTCCGGCTGGCGCACCAGTTTGAAAGAATAAGGCTCCGCAAGGTGCGGAGGCCGTGATTGTGGCGGCCTCCGCCCGCGCACGGAAAATGCGTTCAGGATTTGCTTCCGTCCCTGTAATCCTGGAGAGCGTCCCAATGGAACGTGAAATGCTTCTGCATGTGCAGCCCGTTGGCGAGAATGAACATGAGGGAAATGCGGAATTCGTTATTGTTCAATCCTTCCAGCTCTTTTTTGTCAATTTTCATGGAGAATTTCCCGCTCTTTTTTCCAAGGCGCCGGGAGAAGGAAACGGCGTCATAGTCCTGGTTGACCGCATAAGGAGGATCCTGGATGTAAACATTCAGAGCTTTGACGGTCTGGGGGCTTTTATAATTGCCGGAAACCAGAATCTGGTCTCCTTTAAAAGAAATGGCTACGTCTCCGACCTCCACTTCCGGCTTGCCTTCGTAGAATTGCTGGGACGGGGTGACGGAAAACACTTCACAGGCATCCAGCAGGGCGCAGCTGGCCGGGGTCAGGAACGTGGGACTGGTCCCGAACGTGTAATTGCCCGAACCCATCAGGGCCGTGCCGTATTTTTTACCGTCCGAGGCGGTTTGGTGGTTGTGCGGCAGATTAAGGCCGTGCCCCAATTCGTGGGCCATGCCTCCGTACCATTTGGTCAGCAGCCTTCCTTCCCTTGTTTTCTGCCCCAGGTGTTTGATGTCGAAGGCCGGATAATCCAGGGCGAAACAGTTGCGCCCCATGCCGTAAAAGGGAACTCCGCCGGGATTGTCGGGGCCGTTCTTTTCGTCATTCCAGGTGGGCATGATGATGAGCGTGTGCTGGCTTTTTTTCCTGTCCGGATGGGCTTTGAAAAATTCGTCAAGTTCCTGGGCCGCTTTCCAGCCGCCTCCGTTTTCATAAGGATAATGGGCCGCCGGATTTTTGGCCTTGTATTCAATGATGTTCACGCGGCCTGGGGATTTGATGTCCAGGCCGAAGGAACGCGCGCCATAGCCATGCCGCTGCATTTCCTTGCCGTAAAACTGCTGGAGGTAAAGGAGCAGTTCGCTGAGGCGCCGTTCATAATCCGGAACGGGTTCCGTATCACTGCCCAGAAAATAAACGATATTGAGCTGACGGGCCGTTTTTTTCAGGGCAATCCGGTCTTTCAGGGCGTCCGGAACGGTGACTTCCGCAAAGGATGTCCCGGAGGCCGCTCCCAGAAAGAACAGAGAAAAAAATGCGGAGAGAAGTCGTTTCAACATACATGCCAAAGTAGGGGCGTCATTTTTAAAGACAAGGAAATTTACTGTTCTCGCCGCCATTGGAGGAAGCGTCCCTGGGCCGGGAGGGAAATAATGGGGGAAAGAATCCGTCATGTGGCGGCCGATAAGTTCGGAATGGCTGAAAGATAGAGGTTGCGAAGGCAGTAAATATGTGACATTGTTTATTAAAGCATGCATTTCCAATCTCTATATTTATCTGCCGTGGCGGTAAGTGCCGTTTCTTTCGGGTGGGGGGCTCTGGATAAGCCTTCCGCCTCCAATTTGATCTGGTCTGATGAACCGGCCGTAGTTGTTTATCCGCAGGAAGACAAAAATTCCGAGGGCAGTTTTGGCAAGTACAGAAAGCCTGCCTCCGTCTGGGAAGCGGAGGGGTATCCCATTGGCAATGGCCGCGTTGGAGCCATGATTTTCAGCGCTCCCGGCCGCGAGCGGCTGGCCCTGAATGAAATCAGCCTTTGGTCCGGAGGTGCCAATCCGGGGGGAGGGTACGGTTACGGGCCTGATGCCGGAACGAACCAGTTCGGCAACTATCTTCCCTTTGGGGATTTGTTTGTGGACTTTAAAAAAGGCGACCAGCCGGCTTCCCTGTCTGTGGAAGATTTTACGCGCTCCCTGGATCTCCGGGACGGCATTCATAAAGTGAATTACAAGGCGGACGGCGTAACGTATGACCGGGAGGCATTCTCCAGCACGCCTGCCAACGTCCTGGTGCTGAACTATAAAGCCAGCAAACCCGGCCAATTCAGCGCGGATTTTTCCGTTAACAGCCAGCTTGGAGCAGATATTTCCGCCAAGGGATCCGTCATCACCTGGAAGGGGATGTTGAAAAACGGCATGAATTATGAAGGCCGCGTTTTGATCCGTCCCAAAGGCGGTACGCTTTCTGCCTCGGGAGATAAAATTTCCGTGAAAAATGCGGATTCCTGCATGGTCGTCATCGCCATGGAGACGGATTACCTGATGGATTATAAAAAGGACTGGAAGGGTGAATCTCCCTCCAGGAAGCTGGACCGTTATGCGGCCAAAGCCGCTTCTGCGGATTATGCCGCCCTGAAACAGGCCCACATTTCCCAGTACAAGTCCATGTTTGACCGGGTGAAGGTCAACTTCGGAAAAACGGAGGAGGATGTAGCCAAGCTGCCTACGCCAAAGCGTCTGGAGGCCTATAAGAAAAATCCGGCAGACCCCGATCTGGAGGAAACCATGTTCCAGTTCGGCCGCTATCTGCTGTTGTCCAGTTCCCGGCCCGGCACGCTCCCGGCCAACCTGCAGGGGTTGTGGAATGATTATGTCAAACCGCCGTGGGCCTGCGACTACCATAACAACATCAACGTCCAGATGGCGTATTGGGGGGCGGAACCCGCCAATCTTTCCGAATGCCATGAGGCCCTGGTCAATTATGTGGAGGCAATGGCTCCCGGCTGCCGGGACGCTTCCCAGGCGAACAAGGGGTTCAATACCAAGGACGGCAAACCCGTGCGCGGCTGGACGGTGCGCACCTCCCAGAATATCTTCGGTGGCAACGGCTGGCAGTGGAACATTCCCGGTGCGGCCTGGTATGCGCTGCATATATGGGAACATTATGCATTTACCGGTGATAGAAAGTATCTGGAAAAACAGGCGTATCCCCTGATGAAGGAAATCTGTCATTTCTGGGAAGACCATTTGAAGGAACTGGGAGCCGGGGGCGAAGGGTTCAAGACAAACGGCAAGGATCCGAGCGAAGAGGAGAAGAAGGATCTGGCCGATGTGAAAGCCGGAACTCTGGTGGCTCCCAATGGCTGGTCTCCCGAACATGGGCCGCGTGAAGACGGTGTGATGCATGACCAGCAGCTCATTGCGGAGCTTTTCTCCAATACCATCAAAGCCGCCCGCATTCTGGGCAAGGACGCCGCCTGGGCCAAGAGCCTGGAGGGCAAGCTGAAAAGGCTGGCCGGCAACAAGATAGGCAAGGAAGGAAATCTTCAGGAATGGATGATTGACCGCATTCCCAAGACGGACCACCGCCATACGTCCCACCTTTTTGCCGTTTTCCCCGGCAACCAGATCAGCAAGCTCAAGACGCCCAAGCTGGCGGAAGCCGCCCGCCTTTCCCTGGAATGGCGCGGCACGACCGGAGACAGCCGCCGTTCCTGGACGTGGCCGTGGCGCACGGCTCTGTGGGCCCGCCTGGGCGAGGGGAACAAGGCTCATGAAATGGTTCAGGGACTCTTGAAATTCAACACTTTGCCGAATATGCTGACTACTCATCCCCCTATGCAGATGGACGGCAACTTCGGCATTGTAGGCGGCATTTGTGAAATGTTGGTGCAATCCCATGCCGGGGGCCTGGATATCATGCCCTCTCCCGTGGAAGCGTGGCCTGAAGGCTCCGTGAAGGGGCTGAAAGCCCGGGGCAACGTCACGGTGGATTTTTCCTGGAAGGACGGCAAGGTAAGCAACGTGAAGTTGTATTCCGCCCAACCCAAGGTGTTGCCCGTGCGCTTTAACGGGAAGATGACCCGCATGAAAACCCTGCCGCTGAAATCGGGAACGGAGTCTTCACCGTCCGCGGCCCGGTAAAAAAGGAAATCCATAATCCGGTTTTAGTTCGGGAACTAAAAATAGCCATGGCTTCCAGTCCTTTCGTTAGGGCTGGGAGCTTTTTTTATCCCGGACCTTTGCGGAAGGGACGGTATTTGTTTCAAAGGAGGAGCTTGCTGAATGGCGCGTTCCGAAAGAAGGAATTCCTCTCGGGATGTAAAGATTGGGAAGGGTTTTCGCAGGGGGCGGTCCTTCGCCCCGTCTTAAGGAAAGAAGGGCTGCGCTCTCATTTCTTTTCCATCTGCCTGAGCAGGGAGCAAATGGCGCAGGAATGGAGGGAACACAGGTCTTCGTGAATTTGAAGCAATGCCTGGTGGTGCCAGGCTTTCGCAAGAAAGGCGTGTGCATCCGGCCTGCCGCCCAGCAGGGATTGGTGGACGGAGAGGACTTTTGTTCCCGCCTGTCCGGCCCGGAGGGAAAGATAATGCTTCCATGCATGTTCGTCATCTTTCATCGGAAGAAGGTGGTTGATGATGAAGTCCAGAATTCTATCCCGGCCCATCAGGGCCATGGGGCGGGGAGACGGTGGGGAAGGAAGCGTTACATGGGTGCTCCAGTAGGGGTGTGTAAGGGAGGAGAGGTACTTCGCCAGCTCTTCCGTATGTCCGGCAAGGCAAAGACGCTTAAACGCATCAAAATCTGCTGTGATGACGGCCAGCGCCCCTACGCGCCTCTGCGGATGGTTGGCCGGCCTGTTGCCGGAATACGTCCAGGGAAAGGATCGGTTCGGCGCCAGTTCAAATTGTGCCCGCAGGGGCCACCATTGAGCCCAGAGTTTTTTGTGGAGTTCTACGGCTTCCGGTGTGCAGGAGGCCGGAAGAACGGGAAGGAGGAAGCCCGCCGTACCGAAAAGCAGGGCTTCCGGACAGTTCCGGATGGAACGCAGGGGCGCCCGCAGGGCCAGGTGGCGCATGGCGGTTTTGTTGGCGTGATAGCCCAGCGTTTCCGCCAGGTTTTCAAAAAGGGCCTGTTCCTCTCCTGCGTATTTGGCGCGTTCCGCATGGCGGCGGTGCTTGTTCCGGAACCTGTAGGCTGCCGCTGATTGGAGGAGTGTTTCCAGAAACTCCGGAGCCATGGATGCCAGCAGTCCGGAGTGGCGGCAGTGGCGTACCGGGGCGTTGCCGGAAGGGGATGTTCCTGACCGCGCCAGCGCAGCGGGGGGAATGACAGCCAGAGGAACGCGTTCATGCCTGGCATTGCGGGTGAACCATTTCCTGCGGCTGGGCGCGCAGGCGAGGTGCAGGATAACGCCGTTAAACCCCGGGTTGGAACCGTGCCCGTGGCGTTCCCAGTCTTCCGGCGTGGAATCCAGTTCGATATCTCCCGATTGCGGGACGCCATTAATGCATATCCTGGCGTTTAGAAAGTCCGGTCCGGCGGATTTATTCCAGTTCCCGAAATCCAGAATGTGAACGTCCCTGCCTGAATCATCCGTAAAAGAGGTTCCGAATACTCCTTCCAGCAGAAGAAGCTGAAGAGTCCGCTCGTCCGGAAGGGCGGAATGATTGGAAACGGAATGTTCCCTGACGGCGGCCGGCCCTTCTTCCCTTGCTGCGGAAAGGGCTTCCTCATACAGGGAGGCCATGGAGCGCAGGTCCATGTGGCGGGGAGGTATTTTTATTGATCTTTCTGCCGTTCCAATTCTTCTTTCAGGCAGTCGGTTACGTTGCGGAATTTTTCTTCGTTCTCTTCGCTCATTTCGCTCAGGGTCAAATGGGAGTTGAGAACGTGGAGAGTTTGCTCCTTGGCATCCAAGTGAACGGAAGGGGCATTTTCAGTACCCAGGGCGGCACGTATCTGCTCTACTTTTCCCCTCCAGGGGGCTGTGGGCGGTTCAATGCTGAGCAGGGCGTCCAGCCCCAGGCTTTCCAGGGCGCTCAGGCAGCGTTCGCTCGGGGAAGCGATTTGGACGGATCCCCCGATGGGAAGCAGCCGTCGGGACAGGCCCGCAAGAGTGCCCATGAAGGTGGAGTCAATGCCGGAGCAAGTTTCCAGATCAATGACGATCAGACGCCCTCCGGAAGCGATGTAATCGTCCCCCAGGGATTTGACAGTCGGACTATTGGCAAAACTTCCGCGTCCGGAACACCGGACCCAAAGAAATTCATCAAAAAGGCCGAAAAGGATGGAAGAATTGTTATTCACGTCGTTAGAAAATGGAAACCATATGAATAACAAGAGAAACCTCTGCGGTCAAGTCAGGATTTAATTTGCGCGCCGCCGGAAGAAGGTTCGTTTTCTCGCATGCAGAACCTTTTCCCGCGGCGCTCTTTTCGTTATTCGGAGGGATGCCTCAGGAGTTCTTGGTGCCTTCCCCCGTACCGGGCAGGAAACGGTAATAGGTTTCCAGCATCAGCGTTGCCAGGCACTGGCGGTAGATGTTTTCAGATTTATTGCTCATGCCGGAAACGTATCCTACGTCATTTTTCCGGAAACTGCCGTCCGCATTCTGGCCGCTGAGCACGGCGTCCCGGAATGCTTTGTTGTAAGAGGTCCATACGTCTCCTCCGCGGTTCATGGCAGCCTGCACGCAGTAGTAATGCATGTAGAGATTGCTCTTGACGTTTTCCGTGCCGCTTCCCTGGCCCCACTGGAGGTTTTTGACATTGTTTTTGATCCAGTCCAGACCCTTGCGGGCGGCGCTGTCCGAGCCGTTGCCCGTCATTTGCAGAGAAAGCACGCCCACGCCTACCAGGGAGGAACGGGGCATATTGCCGTTTTCCTTATAGGAAAACTTACCGTCCGGCATGACGTTCTTGCGCACGTAGCTTGAGGCCTTGCGCAGCGTAGAGCGGATTTCCCCTTTGGTAGGCTTGATGCCGCCGTGTTCGGCAGCCTTGAGGGCCTGCACGTTCCACCCGGTGACGGAAAGGTCGATGTCCGGATTAATCTTGTTGTTGTAGCTGTAGCCCCAGCCCCCGTTGGGGCACTGGGCGTCAATAATCCTGTCCACGGCTTTTACGACGACCTTTTCCAGATTGGAGATGGAGGGGATGTCCATCTGCTTGCAGAAAGTGTAGGCTTCGCACAGGGCATAGGTGGCTACCGCGTGGTCATAACAGATTTCCTTCAGGGCGGGCTGTTCCGAAAGGACGGGGTTTTTCATGCCTAAGTCCACCAGGAAGGAAATGCCTTTCAGGACGTTTTCTCCGAATTCCTCGGAAAGAGGGGTTTCACAGTGGGCCAGGTAGGCCAGCAGGGAAATGCCGGTCATGGAAGCGCGGAATTGTCCTTCACCCCAGGAACCGTTGCCGTTCTGCTGTTTTTTCAGCCAGCGGAGGGATTTGACTACGGCTTCCTCGCACTGCG